>Ga0315336_1000059_pt1 | contig 603859 bp, 545 predicted proteins | sample ASW5metaG_FD_204512 | JGI IMG/M metagenome (GOLD analysis project Ga0315336, IMG submission 204512) | Ammonia-oxidizing marine archaeal communities from Monterey Bay, California, United States - ASW #5 | ecosystem: Environmental > Aquatic > Marine > Intertidal zone | place: USA: California...
CCTTTATATCTTGGTGGTATTTTATTCCAAATCTTTGAAACCATCTCTCTTCTTTTAGCATATACTTCCTGTGACCTTCTTCTTCTAATCTTCATTAACCTTTATTTGACCCAGAGGCGTTTCATTTTAATAATTATGAATCTTTTCTATTTTTCTTTGCCTCTCTTCTGCTTCCTTTTCTGCCTCTCTTGTGTTTTGGGTGGGGGTGGTAATTTTGTAGATTCTAAACATTAGAAATCTGTTGGAAAATTTCTTGTCCACAAGATTGCATCAAAAACGAGGCAGTGAAATGAAATTAGACCTAACCCTAAAACAGACAAGTTAGATAATAGAGATTGCTGCGCCCCTGTAGCAGTTGCCAACCCTATTGTTAATAATAAAATAGATAATGCTGTTACCCATAATTCAAAACGAATCAAATGCCAAGAATTTGAATTAGGTATTTCCAAATAACTGAAAGTTGAATGAATCCAAAGTGCTGCAGAAAGCAAAAATAGAATTAACAATACTCGCATTATTCTAGCATCTACTTTACCCCAAAAGTATTTTAAGTTTAATCCTTCGTTGAAAATTAAATAGTACATTGCAAAACAATATCCAATTGCTGCTACAAACATGAAGGTAGTAATCCACGTTCGCCATGCTTCTGGTACACCTCCCCATAATTGCCCTCTTAGTATTGGATGAGCTAATAATGCGTAAACATATCCTCCAAGGACTGATAATCCACCAATGATATTTATCCACAAAAACTGTTTTTGAATACTCATAATTTATCTTTCTTTACTCAAATTGATAATAATTAAACAACACACCATTTCCGTGATATTTACCTTCATCATTTACATCTCCCTTATAATTGATTTTGGGAGCAGTATTACAACTAACCAGTAATAATATGAGCCAGAAGCGTTTCATTTAATCCTACTTGAGAAAAACATCGTATATGGTCCATGCTAAAAACGAAGCCCCGGCTACCGCAAATAACGCTGCAAGTACTAACTTTAATTTCTCATTCATTTTATTATTTGAGCCAGAGGCGTTTCATTTAACAATCACCCATTCCCCATCGCCAATCACATATTCCACTGCTTTACCTTGGGCGGCTTGCCCACGCATATAGCCAATAAGAGCCCCGGCTGGCACTGTAAAAAGACCTGACCAAAGTCCAAATAACCCACCCCAGGTGAAGGCGCCCCCGGGGAGGCGATAGATTGTCCCCTCACTCCTACTATCATTTGATAGCATAACGGTAAAAAAGCTTCCTATTCCGACAGAAACCAAGGCACCAATCTTTATACCACCCCAAACGTATTCTTTGGTACTTTTTGTTTTTCCTCTAAAAATCGAATTAATTTCATCCATGGAGATTTCCCTTTCAAAAGATTCCCCTTTTTCTTGGATGCGGAGGGCATCAACCGTCATACCCAAATAAATACCACGAACCGTATTACTGGAGTCATAGGCACTGGATACCGCCACCCATTCACCCAAGTGAATCAATACCTGTTCCCCATTCTTTTCGAGTGTTAGGCCACTCGCATCTCCTTGGGCAATAAGAGGTAAGGCACTTGCAGTAAGTAATATGCCTGTTATTAATCCTATTGTATATCGTTTCATTTCATTCTTCGGTATTTGACCCAGAGGCGGTTTCAATGAATGCGCACTTCCTTGTAAAGGTCATTATATTGTCTTCATACACATAATTCTAACGATGGGACCCACCATACAGATGCTCGCTATGTCTCGCATCTCTTCGAAAGAGATGTTAACCTTCAATCCATCGTTGAATTTGAAGTCAGGCTCCTCATCAAAATCTCCCATTTCAAGTACTCCCCCATTCTCCAGCACGAGGACAAATCCACAGCCGTCCAGACCAGCATAGTCCCTCAATGTTGCCTTTATATCACAGTCAAGTGTTTCCTCTTTATCCTCGCAAGAGAAAACTAATAGTGCCAATAATATGACCCAGAGGCGTTTCATTTAGTTACTCATTCTCTAATACATATATTGCTATCGCTTTTACATATTTTTCAGTACTTGAGGATACTTGCGTTCCACCTTCACCATCACTTCTAACTGATTGAATAATATTATTTGTATCTGTATTTACAATCAAAATACCATTGGCACCCAGTTGTGCAGCTTCAATTTTTAATCGCTCCATAGCTTTATCCATTTTTCTTTGCCAATCAAAAAGTATTACAGGGTCTTTAAATGCAAAATTACTTCCTGCATCTATCAATGCAATTTTTTCATATTCTTCAGGATAGTCTAAATATATTTTCACATTAGATGGATGGATTGGTTCTCTGGTTTCCCCCACAACTATATGAGAAACAGGAACACATCCAATAATCAGCGATAATATGACCCAGAGGTGTTTCATTTAGAGTTAGAACCGAAAATTCAAACTAACAAAAGGCAGGACACCAGTGTCACCACCATCTTCACCCGAAGTACCACCCAGCAGAGCCATGCCCCAAAGCCCCATTTTTATTTGGGCTTTCCTTGTTAAGTTATATTCTAATCCAAACGAAGCAGTTGGCATAAAACCAGAAAATCCCATATGCATAACCCCTTGTCCTGACAATACAGAATAAAAAGAAAGCTTCGATTTTTTATAATAATGTTTCCATCCTGCAGAGCCTGTAAATGCCATTATCATAGTCCCACCACCTATAAAAAACTCATCCATTTCTGTCTGTCTAATATCATAGGTATAGCCAATAAGACTAAATCCTGTTTTATCATCAAGCATCCCAAGGGATATATTATGTTTATTAATATCTTGAGCAAAGAGAGGCAGTACAAATAATATGAGCCAGAGGCGTTTCATTTAATTAAATGTGACCTTTTCTGATAAGAAATAATAATATTCCCCCAGTGAGTAAACCCGATATAAATGCATAAAGCCATATGGATAATCCCGGCTGTAGAAACATAAATAATATATAGATGAGGTTAACGACAAATCCACCCAATAACATTCTTTTAACCCATATCATCTTTATTCTCCTTTATTTGAGCCAGAGGCATTTCATTTAATATGTTTTATGTGTAATAAAGCTCCCATTATCTTCATAGCAATTACCTTTTGGAATTAGTAACTCCTCTGACTATTAAAGGTATCTTCTTGTGGTTTATCTTGTATTGGATATGGGTCAGATATTTCATAATCCCTTTGATTCTTACCCTCACGATGGATATTTTTATAGCTAATCTTTTCCACTTCAGAATGTTTAATACATTTCTTAGAAATTGAATCTGAGGATTGTAGAAAGAAAATTTCTTTATAATCTTCATCACTATAATGGTGTACTTTAAATTTATTGTCTATTAAGTGTCCACCATTAATAAAGAGTGCTATACTAAATAATAATTCTAATATCATTAGAAAACATCTCCTGCTAAAGCATAGCTAACATAAAATAATAAAATTATCATTTTCTTCATTACTCTTCTACTTTATTTGAGCCAGAGGCGTTTCATACAGGAAATTACACAGAAATTACCAAGCGGATTGAATTTCTTCTTGACTTGGTTTTAACATTTTTTTAGAATTGTTGAATTTATATTATTGGCTGACAATTGAATCAATATTTGATATCATTTCGACCCACTGTTTTTCCAATATGACCAACTGGTTTACCCATAGTATAAAATTCTCCGCTACCCGCTGTCATACCGAAAAATGATACATTTGGTACAATAAGCCGGCCACTCTTATCACATACCCCTTCAAGTACAGTAGTGGCTACTACATCCGCAAAGAAAACCGTACGGTGTGGCGGGACTGCAATCGTATTGAAAATCCTGCACTCCACCTGTATCGGTGCCTCAGATATAGTTGGTGCATCAACCACAACCGCTTTCCCCTCTGTTAGTTTTGAAAGCGCATATTTATCACCCACTTTACTAGAGTTCATATCCACCGTATCAAATGCGGTGACCATATCAGCCGTAGGAACATTCAATACAAACTCTTCATGCATCTTAATCAAATCACCTGCAATATGGTAGTCGGCCACACTAATTCCAATCTGGGGTGGTTTGCCTTCTAATACAAAGGTCCAGACAACGGATATTTCCTTCGGGTCACCTAGTCTGCCATTTACCGTTAACAATATGGCCGGAACAGGGGGAATCATCGGACCATTTTCAGAAAGCCGTATGCGTTTATCATCCTTAGAATGCTCAGAAATTAAATTTGGTATGTTGGCACCACCCAAGCCGGCCATCATTGCAGGAAAAATAGTTTTTTTAATAAAAATGCGCCGATTCATAATGAACTCCTTGGTTTAAAATTCAGTTAAAATTACACAGAAATCACCCAACTATGTGGGTGTCTCTTTTATCAACAAAAAAACCCCACGCTTGGTGAGGCTTGATGGTTACATCTTATCTAATAAATCTTTTTTCTTACTCTGGAATTCCTCTTCATTAAGAATCCCTTGGGGCAAAATCTTCCGACAGTACAGAGCTATATTAGCTCAGCTTCGAACGTGACCAGAAACTAAGTATTGCGATTACTCCTGTGGCTATCACTGGCGGCACGAGCAACGGAAGACCACGACCGGGACCTTCCATTAAAATTATGACAGCACACATCACAGCGAAACCGATAGCAACACCCAAAAGAATTGCTTTTTGGTTATCCACACCCTCAACGTTTCTGGATTGAAATAAAAGACACAAAACGATGAATAACATACCCGCCATAACGTATCGCTGAGTTATTCCTATTTCCAAAGCTAACCCATCTGCATTAGGGTATGACCCTAAAATAAAAAACTGTGGTACAACAAGAAAAGCAATCGAAAATAGTAGAGGTACTATGCAAGCTACAGACATCATTATTTTATATGGCATATAAACTCCTTAATAATTGTTGAAATTGACGATTCAAATACTTTTTCAGAAGCATTTCATACAGGAAATTACACAAAAATCACCCAACAATGTGTGTGTCTCTTTTATTTAAAGGGTACACCCCCCAAAGGGTGTTTTAGGTTGAGTTTTTTGGTTGAAAAAATGGAATTGAGGGAACCTAATCAATTAGGTAGCATATATGTAGCAGCAAATGCCTAATTTTGGCAGTTATTTGATAAAACAGGTTTCCGGAATTACATACTAAAGTTGGTGATTTGTCGAAGAGATATGGTATAACTCAAAATACTATCGAACCGACGACCTCTTGACTGCCAGTCAAGCGCTCTCCCAACTGAGCTACGGCCCCATATTCATGATGCGAAATTATAGTTTTATTCCAACATCAAACAATTAATTCTTCCGTTCAACCAATGGCTTTCCCAAAAGATTATCTTTAAAATAAGTAATCATCTTTTTATATAGATTTTTTCGCGCATTACCGCCAGACATACCATGGGGACGATTTGGATAATAGAAAATATCCAATTGTTTATCATGCTTCACAAATTCTTCCACCAGCCAGGTTGTATTTTGCGAATGTACATTATCATCACCTGTCCCATGGATAACTAGTAGTTTCCCATTAAATCGATCTACATAGGACAAAACCGATGTAGAGTCATACCCAGCACCATTATCCTGTGGCAACCCCATGGAGCGTTCTGTATAAATGGAATCATACAATCGAAAATCCATTACCGGGGCCACGGATACTCCCACATCGAATAAATGGGCATTTTTAGTGAGCATTAGTCCGGTAAAATATCCACCACCAGACCATCCCCATGCACCAATGCGATTGGGGTCCGCGATCCCTTGCTCTACTAAATATTGTACCCCAGCAGCCGTATCCTTCGCCAGGTACTGAGCCATATCTCCATAACTTAAATTTTTAAATGCTTCTCCCCTGCCACTCATTCCCCGGGCATCCATAGAGAAAATAATAAATCCCTGCTGAACCAAATATTGGTTCCACAAACCGCTCCATCGGTTATTCACGATCTGGGTGCCGGGCATACCATATCCATGAACAATAACCGGGTAACGTTTTCCTTTTATATAGTCCGGAGGATAGGTCAAAATACCATCCAATGTGGTGGAACCATCTGCCGTTTTGAAGTGGATAATTTCGGGATAGGACCAATCATAAACCTCAAACTGTGATTTGTCCGTTTCATCCAGAACCATTCGTACGTTTCCATCCATGTTTTTCAGAATATGTTTCGTTGGCGTTTGTATACTTGAATAGGAGTCAATAAAGGCATTGCCTTTTGGCAAAACTTTTATGGAATGCGAGCCTTTTTCTTTGGTTAACAGTTTAAGATTGGTGCCATCAAAATTAACGGAATAAAACCGCGTTTCAAAGACTGATGCTTTATTGGAGGTAAAATAAACAATTTCATTTTCCTCATCTAAGTGTATAATCCTTTTTACTTCCCATTCACCATCTGTGATTTGCTGCACCAATTCACCGGCGGCAGTATGGATGTATAAATGGTGCCATCCAGAACGTTCAGACCTCCACAGAATATTACCATTTTTTAAGAATTTATAATTTCGGTGAAGTCCAACCCAACCAGCTTCATCCGATTCACTCAGACCGCTTATAGATTTTCCGCTTTTTGTGGCTACCGTCAAAAATTCCCAGTGTTTTTGAAGTCGATTCATCCGCATAACTGTTAACTTATTCTCCGCAGTCCATTCCATCCATGGATAGTAAGTGTCTTTTATATCGCCAATATTCATTAATTTTCGCCGACCCTTTTTAACATCCACCACGAATATTTTCATGGAAGGATTTGGTTGCCCTGCTTTGGGATAGCGTATTTTTTCCGTGGTTGGATACAATTCCATTTCATCAAACATCGTGAATATGGGTACTTGAGATTGATCTTCTTCCCAATAGACAATATACCGGCTATCCGGCGACCATCGATAAGCATCAAATGAACCAAACTCTTCTTCATATACCCATCCAAAATGGCCATTTGAAATCACATCCGATCCGTTGGATGTAAGCTGCTTTTCTCGATGTTTTATCAAATCATAACTGTAAAGATTTTGATCTTTGCGGACATACGCAATTTTATGACCATCCGGTGAAAACTTAACATTGCGCAATTCAGCATTCTTTTCACTGACTTTTTGAATTTTTTTCGATTCAATATCCAATACATGATAAGTCCCATAATAAGAATGTCGCCAGATTCTTTTTCGATCCGAAAGCAATAAGAGTTTATTTCCCGATTTATCAAAATGAAAACTGTTTACTTTTAGTTTTTTCCCCTGAACATAAAAAGCGGTACTGTCTACGAATTCTATCGTATCCCGTTCCGGAAAAGTAACTTTCACAATATCGCCTTTAAATGTATCCTTTCCCCAAGTCAAAAATGCATTTTCATTGGGGAACCAGACCATCATTCCCAAACGAGCATATTTAAATGGTGATTTTCCTTGAACCTGATCAAAAGACAATCGTTTACCTTCCCCGAAAAGACATGTAGCCAATAACAATGGTAGTAGTAATCGAATCATTATTTTAAAGTCCTTTTTATTTTCCTTAATAATTGTGTCATCATTTCGAAATTCATTCGTCCTGTATTCACATTCCTCGGGCTGGGATGGTAACATCCCCATAATATCATTCCATTCGGTAAAACATATCGTTTATCATGCCCAAAGGGATAATCCTTCATTTTAAGATCAAAATCATGTCGAAAATACTTCAGACAACCATCAAATCCTATTTTCCCTAAAGCCAAAATCACTTTTACTTGTGTTAATAATTCCATTTCTTTCCGGAAGAATGGAGCACAATTCTGTAATTCCGCCGCCGTTGGTTTATCTTGAGGCGGTACGCATTTCAATACGGGTGTCATGAATGTATTCTTCAACTCCAAACCATCATCTAATGCGTCAGAATTGGGTTGATTAGATAATCCTTCTGAGTGGAGACATTTCACCAAGAAATCCGCGGACTTGTCGCCAGTAAAAACGCGGGCAGTTCTATTGCCGCCGTGGGCCGCCGGTGCCAACCCTACCAGTAATAGTTCACCCTTGGGATCGCCATATCCCGGGATGGGTTTCCCCCAATAGGTCCAATCCCTAAACTGTTTCCTTTTTTCTCTCGCCACTTTTGTTCGGAAATCCACAATCCGAGGACAACGATCACAGGTGATAACAGATTGATACAAGCTGGATAATGGTCCTGATCGAATAAGGGGATGTTGGTCAGGAGTGGGATGAAGATTCGCCAATGAAATTCCTTAATTGATGACCGGGAAATTAGATCATTAAATATAAAATAGTAAAGGTACCATTGCTCATTGCGTTTGGGCGGGTGAGACACATAAATTCGCACCCCTTCATTTGGAGGGAAAAAACAATTATTACTTAAGGATATTATTTTATGGGAATGATGACAACCCTTCGCAATCGAATGCACATTGTTTTATGGGCACTATTAGCAATGTTTATATTAAGCATGACTGTCGGAGGCCTGGTGGGAGGCGCGAATATTATTGACCAATTATTGGGCCGCGTCAGTCCGTCTGAAGCTATTGGTGCCGTAAATGGATCACTAATCACACCGGATCAATTTAATCAGGCTGTTAATGCACGGATGGAAGCCATTCGCAATTCCGGTGCGCAAATCACTGATCAGCAAATGGATGCAATACGTGAGGAAGTTTGGAATGCATTTATTGAAGAACGATTAACGGAAGAAGCCATTGATGACCTTGGCATTACTGTCGGCGATGATGAAATTATATACCAGTTGGAGCATAATCCGCCCAATGAGATTCAACGGCTATTTTATGCCAATAACGCATTTGACAGGGATACATACAATCAGGCATTGAATACACCAGGTATGATTGACTGGGAGCCCATCGAATCATGGATGCGCCATTTTTATATTCCCCGGTTTAAACTCCAGCAGTTTATTAATATGTCCGCTATTGTGTCCGATGGTGATGTGAAGAATGAATTCATCAAGCGGAATGTGGATTTTACCATTTCTGCCCTTCATATTACCTCTAGTTCGGTTGAAGATGTGGTTCAAAACCCAACCGATGATGAAATGTTAGCAAATTATAAATCACGTCTGGATGATTTTGAACAAGATGAAAAACGACATCTATCCTACGTTAGTTGGGCAAAAGCACCTAATGCAGAAGACACACTAAACGTTATGGGAGAGATTAAAACTATTATGGCCCAATCTAGGAATGGACAGGATTTTGTTACATTAGCCAATATCTACACTCAGGATCCCGGCAACCAGGTTTCTCCAGATTCCGGTCGCGGTGGTGATTTAGGATGGTTTGGAAAAGGCCAAATGGTTCCAGCATTTGAAACCGCTGCATTCTCAGCTGAAAAAGGTGATGTAGTGGGTCCGGTTCTTAGTCAATTCGGTTTTCATATTATCAAAGTGGAGGACTTCCGTAATAAAGGCAATGAAAAAGAGGTGAAAGCGAGACATATCTTACTGAAGGTAAATATGGGACAAAATACACGGTCCAACTATCGTAGAAAAGCCACCCTCTTCAGTTATGATGCGCAGGACTATGGATTCTCCGCAGCTCAGGATTCACACAAGGTTCAGCCCATATCTGCAAAATCCATTGGTGAAAAAGATATATTTTTAGGCACACTCGGACCATTTCGTTCCGCTGTACGCTGGGCATTTAATGCAGAAGATGGTGCTATTTCTGATCCCATAGAAAGTAATGATTATTATGCTGTTTTTTCCCTGGATTCTATTACGCCTTCTGGTGTGGCTCCATTTGAAGAATCAAAAATACAAGTACGCGCTTCCCTTTCAACAGAAAGAGAAAATAATGCTGCTGAAAAGATGGCCATTGAATTGAAGGGTCTTGTGGATGGGGGCACATCTTTTGCCTCTTTGAAAAAAGATAATGATAAACTCGATTTGATACCTTCTGATGTGAAAAAATTATCCGGGTCGTTTATTTCTCTGGGAAAATCAGACCAAGTAATAGGCGCATTACTCAATGCCAAAGCAGGAGATCTAATTGGACCGGTTAAAACCTTTCGCGGATATGGTATTATTCAAATCAAGAATATTAGTTCCTTTGATTCTACCGCATGGAACATTCAAAAAGATTTGATTCGGCTTGATTTGGTTCGCCAAAAACAAAACCGTGTGTATCAAAGCTGGATCACTGATTTGATTGATAACGCCGATATTGTAGATAACAGAAAGTATTATTTTTAGATACGTCCGATAATGATCCCAAACTGAACGCGCCATTCGGCCAAGTGGATGGCCTGTTTGCTTAGATAACTTTGGCTTGATCTAATGAAAAATAATGCACTTTTTAAAGGTTTAATGTCCAGAATTAACAAATAGTACCAATTCTAAAATGCAAGATTGAAATATATGGTAAATGATGAAGAATGGTTCATTCTCCAGTTAGGGGTTTAATTTAGCTTTGGCTCAATTCGGGATCGAATAATCCATGCAGAAGGATATCCTGATTTCACCAATGTTTGGCGCAGTGATTCAGCATGACGACGGTCTATAAAATTCCCCATACGTACTTTATAATTGGGTGCTTCAAACACAATATAAATTTCTTCGGCGTAACCTTCGGCTAATGTCTGCCGCAATTGATCCGCATTCTCTTGAGTGCGTGTGGCCAAAACCTGCACACGAAACCCCTCAACAATGATTTGGGTTGTATCGATTCTATTCTCTGGTTTCTCCTTTTCCATGTTCGGCATCAAGGGCGAAATAATCATAGGCCACCTGGGCTTCGGATCATTGAGTTTATCCGGATCAAAGTCATTTTTATTTTCCTGAGCCAAACCAATACCCAAGACACAAAAGACTAAAAAGTATTTCATAGGGTTCGAACATCTTCTGAAGGAATCCACCCTTTTTTTCCATCCAACAGCATCACTTCAATCCAACCAGGTTGGGATGTGGAAATATCTACTTTCGTTCCTTCATGTATTCGAAATACCACATTTTCTCCCCGGGCGATGGGGGCAGACCGTACATCCACCACCGATGAAATTACAATGGCGGCCTGATCTTCTGACACGGCCCAATATTTATCCAGCATAATCCACCCAGTAGCGATAACAGCCGTAATCAAAACACTTTGGATTAATCCATCAATTTTCCCAAAAATGAATCCATTATTTCGGATCATATAGAGTACCCCGAGTCCCATAAATAAAATGCCGCCAATGGTGAGCAAATCCAGAATGGTTAATTTCTCGATGATGGCTCTATAGAAAGCAACCAAAAAGAAGTCGTCCGGAGGCTGAATTCGATCCCTTACCTGGGCTTGAACATAATTCAAATTATAATGAATATCCTGATCTCTGGGCGAAAGAATACGGCCTTTTTCGTATGCCCAAATGGCCTGTCCAATATTGCCTATTCGAAAGTAAGCATTCCCAAGATTTAAGTATAAATCCTCATGGGAAACCTGTGCGGACAATTTTTCGTATGCTCTGGCTGCAGCCTCAAATTGCTCTGTTTCAAAATACCGATTGGCCCTGTTGAATAAAGAATCCGGTGTTTGGGGGAAAAGAGAGGCAGAAAAAATCATAAGTATCATGAACCCTCTCATGCCAATGCCTCATCAATCTTTTTTAATATATCTCCCACTTGAGATTGGAGTGAATCTTCTGACTCCGATGCATGTGGACCGAATCTTCCGGCGTCACATAATTGGGTCACTGTCACAATTTCCCCAATCGATTCTGGGGATACCCGACCTTCCAACGCCATTTCCAGGGCTAAGGGATCCAAATTTTCTGAAGATAAAAATAATTTTGATTGAAAATATCGGTAAATGATCATGGATGTTTGGGCGAAGATATCTTCTTGTGGCTTTGATAAATCTTTCATGGCCAACTTTAAGGCACCTTTTGATTTTCGAATATCAGCCGTGGAAATCCGAGTATTATTCATCTTGGAAAATATACCGGGAAAAACAAATAATGCCGCGGATATCACATAGGTGGACCACACCCAAATGGGTATGGATTGCTGCCCTTTTTGGCGCCACTGAGGCGATTGCCTCCGGATATAACGAATATCATCTCCAATCATGGTAACATCTTCCCTGTTGAATCGGGTGGATGCAATCATGTTTTTATCCCCGGGAGAAATGGTAATGGGTACAGAGTTAGACCGAGCAGTAATAAATTTTTCAACCTCAGGATTAAAATAGGTTAATGTGACTGGATGTAAACGGAAATTTCCCGCTGATCTTGGAATTAAGATATAGTCCATTTCTTGTTCGCCGGTTAAATCATCCCTGAATTCATCCCGTTTGAAGGATATTGTGGGCGGAAATACTTCCATATTTTGGGGAAATGAAATATCACCCAAATTAAATTGATTGGGATTGCCCGTCCCCTTCACCCGAATTTTATAGGTAATGGCTTCATTCACTTTAACATTTGGTGTATCCACCCAGGATTCGATTTCAAACTGCCCCACTGCCCCGGTGAAATCAGCAGGTGGTTCCTTCGGATATGGCACAACGTCGATAAATAATGAATCAGATAGAATAAACTGGCGCTGGGTTTCACGAAACATGGAATTGAAAAAAGGATCATTAAATACTCCGCCAGAACGTTTTCTATTGGGCTTGTCTACATTACAGGTAACCGTCATCGGTGCAATGGTTAATCGTCCCGTTTGGGTGGGAAACATGGCCGCTTTATATAAAGTTGCAACCTTATACCCCACTCCTTGAATCTGGATATCCCTAAATCGAACCGTTTGAGTTACGCGAAGATCTTCATTCCAAAATCCCACACTTTTGGGGTATTCTATATTTTCGATGGATAAATTGACGCGGGTAAACAAGCGGTAGGTCACCGTCACTTGCTCCCCGGGATACGCCTGTTCTTTATCAGGATTTGCTTCAATAAACAGATTGGCCATTTCAGACCGTCCTGCACCCTTCTGAACCTGAATTCCGATTGGATTCGTTTGATATATTTGTTTTCCAATGGTCACAGCCAATGATGGAATATTAAGTTTGCCGTCTGTTATGGGCAATAAGGTCCAACTCAAACTACGTGAACTGGTCATGGCACCATTCACCCATTGAATATTGGTTTGCTGGGCTGGTCCGCTTACAATTTTAAAATGCTTTAAAATAGGTGAAATATTTACATTTGGGATAGCGTCTGCATTTACAGCCACAATTTTAAATCCCAATGTTTCATTTTTGGAAATATGATTTACATCCACAGATGCCGTCACCGTCACTTGACTCCATAAAAATCCAATAAACAAAAGGGATTGAAGGGATCTGTATATAGCTATCTTATTCAAACTATCACCAATCTTTTGCCAGTTTTCGGGATTTCGATCGGGCAATTTGCTGCTTTTGCATTATTTTTTCATCCTGTTTTAATGCATCTAAAATACTCTCAGCCTGCTTCAAATCCTGAGACTTTTCTTGTTCGGAAGCTTTTTGCTCTTGGGACTCCTGTTGCTCAGGATTCTGCTCCTGTTTTTCCTGTTCTTCTTCTTCTTTTTCCTCTTCTTCTTGCTGCTCTTGGTCTTTTTTATCTTCTTGTTCTTGTTTTTCTTTTTCCTCTTCTTGTTTATCCTCCTCTTTATTCTCCTCGTCATCCTTACTCTGATCCTGTTCCTGTTTTTGTTGATCTTCCGGTGGTTTCTCCTGATATTTTAAAAATTCATAATTGTATTTCGCATCTTTATCTTCAGGATTCAACTCCAGCGCTTTTCGATAAAAAGCCAACGCTTCCTCTTTTTTTTCACTTTTGAACAAGGTATTCCCCAGATTATACATTGCTTTTGACTGCAATTGGACATCATGAGATTTCAAGGATTGCTCAAAACCATGCTTCGCCGTTTCCATATCCCCTCGCTGAAAAGCCGAAGATCCACGGCCAAATTGTGCCTGAGAATTATTTCCATTATCCATCAACACCGATTCATAATATTCCTGGGCGGCTTCATATTCCTGGCTTTGATAATGGGTAATGCCTTTATCCTGACCAAGCACCACTGCCAAAGCAACAAATCCTACTATATATCTTTTATTGCACAAATCGACCCCGCCATTCTTCTTCGTGTTTATTTCGGGTGGGCATAAGCATTCCTGCCAGCATGAGACCCATTGATAACACTGCGAATGATTGATATCGATCTTCATACTCGGAATAAATATGGGATTTTAAGGTGCGTTTTTCCATAGAATCAATGGCGGCCATAATGGTTCGAAAATTGGCCGGTTTATTGTCAAAACGAACATATGTACCCTTCCCCGCATTCGCTATCTCCCGGAGAATGCCATCATTTAGAATAGATGTAATTAGTTTTCCGCTGCCATCCCGTTTATAGCTTCGAATCCCTTTTTTGCCTTTAATGGGTATCAAGGAACCAGATGATGTACCCACACCCACCGTATGAATGATCATCCCCCGATCCGCTGCTTGTCGTGCTAAATCAATGGCCTGCCCTTCATGATCTTCTCCGTCGCTTACCAATACCAATACCTTATATTTGGAGTCATCTTCCGTAAATGCCGATAATCCAGTTTGCAGTGCAGAACTCAGAGCCGTTCCCTGTGTGGGAATCATTTGAGTATCAATCTGATCTAAAAACAACCGGGCCGCTTCATAATCCGTCGTAAGGGGTAAATACATATGGCTCGAACCGGCAAAAACAATTATCGCCACCCGGTCGCCCTTCAATTGTCGAATCATTTGTGAAATTTCAAATTTGGATTTTTCCAATCGGCTGGGCTTCACATCTTCTGCATTCATACTGGTGGATACATCAATGGCAAAGACCAAGTCTACCCCTTTGCGATCTACAGGTGCCAATCGAACGCCAATCTGAGGTCCGGATGCTGCAAATACCAATGCAATCAATGATAAAAACATCAATCGCTTTTTCCAGTTAAACCGGTTAGCATCAAATTTATGGAGTAACCGAGCACGAAGATGATTGTCCGTCTCCGGAAGAATAGTATGCTTCCGGCTTTGAACCTTCCACAATATCCACATGAGGCTTAATGGGATGTAAAAATATAGAATGAATGGAAACCGAAATTCAATCATAAACGCCGCCGAAATAATGTACGATCCAGGGTTTGACCGCCCATACCAAATATTAAAGCAGGAATCAAAAACCATCCGAATAATTCTTTATACCGAGTGTATTCTTTTATTTCAATTTCTGTCCGTTCCAGTTCATCTATCGTTTCATACACTTGTTCGAGACCGGCAACATTGGTGGCTCTAAAATATTGTCCATCCGTGCGTTTGGCTATTGACTTTAGTGTTGCTTCATCAATCTCGTTCCGGATATAACCCCGACCCGGAATGAAGGATACATCTTGATTGGTGCCCGCTCCAATAGTATAGATTTTAATATTAAAATTAGATGCCAAGTCTGCCGAAGTGAGTGGATCTAACTCGCCTGCATTATTACTGCCATCTGAGAGTAAAATCATCACCTTACTTTTAGCATCACTATGGCGCAGCCGATTCGTGGCATTGGCAATGGCCATTCCGATGGCTGTCCCATCATAAGATTGTTCTGCCACATTGATCTCATCCATGAGAGACAGTAACACATCCTGATCCACCGTTAAGGGACATTGAATGAAGGATTCACCGGCAAACACCAACACACCAATTCGGTCTCCGCTTCTTGCATTAATAAAATCTTTGGCCGTTTTTTTCACCGCTTCCAGACGATTGGGAGAGAAATCTGTGGCGAGCATGGATGAACTAATATCAATAACGAGGACAATATCAACCACATCGACATTGGTTTCCTGCAGTGAATCGCGCAATCTTGGCCGTGACAGGCCCATGATGATCAGGGCAATGGTTATATATTGGAGCAAATGTAATATTCGGATGCGCATACGGCCCTGGTCCTTCATGCGTTTAGAGATTAATGACGATGAAGAAAACCGAAGCGTACCTTCATTCTTTTCGCCGAACTTATGCCGCAAAATAAAAATAAGGGGAATGATAAATAACCCCAGAATTGCCCATGGATTCTCAAAAATAATCATTGATTCTCTTCCCAAAACTCCTTCATGTCTTCACCTACGATTAATTTAGATTTTTGTTTCAAAATTTTACGTAATTGGCATGAAAAAGGGACCATAAAGATCCCTTTAAATAAAAGTAATTGATTCGTGAAAATTACCCCGAATTGTTATCCGATGAGTCACTGTCAGATTCCACTGAATCCTGAGCATCTTTTATTTCACCCTTCACTCCGTCAACAGCACCTTTGAATTCTCGAATACCTTGCCCCAATCCTTTGGCTAATTCCGGCAGCTTTTTCGCACCGAATAATAACAAAATCACCAGGGCAATGACGACCATTTCCCATCCGCCTGGCATGCCAGCAAATACTATTTCATGATGTAACATAATGACTCCTCCAGAATAAATATCTTTTAACGAGACCTAATTTAATGTTAAGGTAAGTATTAAGGGTCATAAAAATAAGTAATAATGATGGTATTTCCATTATGACTATTCTATTGCTAATGGTTACCGGAAATACCGCAGAAAATAATATGCAACTGCAAAACCGATAATACTGGTAAAATTAAAAGTAAGTTCCAATCCAAACTGAATGGTAAACATGATTAAATCCAAGGTAATCACACCTGTCTCTTTCCCTACCAATCCCGCCAGATTAAAATCCACACTTTTAAGAAAAAATTCTCTCACAACACTATCGGGCAGAACCCATCCAAAAAATTCCCCCAACAAGGTGCCAAATAGAGTACCAAAAAATAAAATCATTAAAATGATGCTGACATCTCGTTTATTCATGGTATTCCCTTTGATATGTTTTTGGATCAATTTCCTTTTCGAAACGGTCATGGTCTAGCACCCACTGCGTAATAGACCAGAATATATAAATGGCCATGAGTGGAAACAAAACCAATCCTCTAAAAAATATGATACTGAGGAGAATAATGATGAGGCCGACTAAACGCATATTATTCGATCGGCCCTTCCTAAAACTGAGTAGGGGGAATTTCGAGAATCGGACTGGACTAATCATTAGAAAACTCAAAATGGCCACCAATACGAGTGCCAGTCTTGGATCGCCCATATCGCCATAGGACTGGTAATTATATAGCATAAAACTGATAATGGTAATCGCTGCCAATGGGGTGGTTAGTCCCGTAAAATAGGGTTTTGGATTTTCTCCAGTATCTATATTGAACCTGGCTAATCGGATGGTTCCGAATAATAAGGGCATAAAACTGATGACGGCACCCAATAAAAAGGGTAGCCCTTCTACATAAACACTATATATCAGTATAGAAGGTACAGCGCAAAATGATATTGTATCTGCCAGGGAATCAAATTCCGTACCAAATCGGGAAGATAAACCCAACAATCGTGCCAGTTTTCCATCAACAATATCGAATAAGCCACCCACCATCATTACCCAACCGGCTTTAATCGGTTCCCCATTCAGAATAAGCGTAATGGCCATGAACCCTAAAAACATATTAAAAACGGTAGCCATATTCGGAATGAACGATCGTTTTAATCGTTTCGGTTTATTCGTTCTACTTCTCATTTAATTTTTCCAATAATAGTTTCCCCGCCAATTACTTTTTGCCCCAATTCAACTTGAACGGCCACATGGGGGGGCATAATTAAATCGGTTCGGCTGCCAAAGCGGATAAACCCAAGGCGTCCTCCCTTATGCATTTTTTTGCCCACTTCCGCATAACATAATATTCTTCGGGCAATCAAACCAGCAATTTGCTTAATTTTATATTTTCCTGAATCATTGACCAATACCGTGATTACCTGTTCATTTTCATCTGATGCCTTATGGTGAAATGCTGCTAAAAATTTTCCGGATTTTCTTTCCACAGATTCCACGGTTCCTTCTATGGGTACACGATTTGCATGCACATTAAACACACTCAGAAAAATGGATACTATTTTTGCCGACTCACCTACATTCGGATCATCGATATCTTCTACCCTTACCACCTTTCCATCCGCAGGGGAAATAATTAATTTTTTATTAATGGGAATAACCCGTTGGGGGTCTCGAAAAAAATTGAGCGAGAATAAAAAGAAGAATCCAAGGGCTCCATAAAGAATGGATAAGGGGGTGCTCTCCCACCCATGGGCAAAAATACCCAATGTAAATGTCACCAAAAAAAGTGGAATTAATATGATTCTACCTTCTTTTGCAATCATCTTAAAGTTTTCCCAATTTTAATGTTTTATTAAAATATCTACCATCCCGCCATATACGTAACTTTACTTTGTCTCCAGGCCTCAAATCATTGATTTCTATAATTTCCAATATATCTTCCAGGCTCAATACCTTTTCATTCTCTACCGCAATGATAACATCACCATATTCTAATTGCGCTTTTTCGGCAGGGCTGCTTTTCATAATATGTGTCACAATCACACCCTCCGTAATGGGAATATCCAAATAAAGGGCTGTTTTACGATCTAAGGGCTGGGCGCGTAAACCTGTTGAAAAATCACGTTCAATTCGACCTTTGGTTTTCAATTCTTCCGCAATCCGCCGGGCCCGATTGATGGGGATTGCAAATCCAATACCGATGGATCCTTGTCCCACATTCGATCCTGTAAAAATAAACGTATTAATCCCAATGAGTTCTCCATTGGCGTTAACCAAAGGACCACCGCTATTCCCAGGATTAATGGCTGCATCTGTCTGAATCATGTCCTGAAAAACTTTACCGCTTTGTAATCCAAAATCAAGATCCTTTCCGCTGATGATACCTACCGTCGCAGTAGGTTGTTGATTCACATCGAATAAACCAAAAGGATTTCCCAAAGCGATAGCCCATTCACCAATAATGAGATCATCGGAATTCCCCATATTAATAAAAGGGAAATCAGATCCATCCAGTTTTAATAAGGCCAAATCCGTAATCATATCCACACCCACAACCTCTGCACCAAATTCGTCACCTCCAGGAAGTTTTACAATAATGGTTGTTGCATTTTCAACCACATGGTTATTAGTTAATACATAGCCATCGGGACTGATCACGACTCCGGAACCGGACCCTTTGACCTCTCTCTGGCGAATCTGGGGCGGAAAAAAATATTCAAACCAGGGATCCCGTTGAAATGGATTCACTGAATAGCGGCGCACCTGAGTTACATTGATGCTGGCCACAGCAGGACTTGCCATTTCTATCGCGGCTGTAATGGCATTTTTTCGACTTTTGTCAACATAGGATTGCCCACGGATCCCAACCCATGCCAAGAGAACGATAATAATTAACGCGTATTTTTTAATCATCATAATCAACCCGTGTTAATACAAGACCTTGGGGCGATGCTTTATAAATATTTACATTTTCAATTGGATGATTTATCAATTCTTTGAACTGTTCTATTTTAACTTTTCCCCGGGATATTTCTAACATAGTCCCCACCAAATAGCGAACCATATGATGTAAAAAGCGATTTGCCGAAACATGATAAATTACCACGTCACCATTTTCTTTCCATACTGAATCATAGATAATACACCGACGGTGATCTAAATCTTCTGAATTTTTACTAAATGATGTAAAATCATGATTACCAATAATGACACTTGCAGCTTCATTTAAAAGGGACAAGTCCACAGGCCCAGTTGGCCACGTATAGTTACGATCGAGTAAAAAAACATTCGTTCGACATCGATACTGGTAGTATCTCCGAAGTGCAGAAAATCGTGCATGGAATTCCGGTGAAACAACTGTACAGTCCATCACCCGTACATCCCGGGCTAAATTCCCATTAAGCGCATCCTTCAATGCACATGTATCTAAGTCAGTATTAAAATCAAAATGGACAACCTGACCCATAGCATGGACACCTGTATCTGTTCGTCCAGCACCATGAACTCTAATCAACTTTTTCTTATTCAAAATTTGAAGGGCGTCCTCTATTTCACCTTGTACTGTTCGTTCTTTATTTTGCAGCTGCCATCCACGAAATCCAGTACCGTCATATTGAAGGGTAATTTTAAATCGCGGCAATGGAATGGATCCCCCAGTAAAAAATAGAAATAATCACCATTTGAAATAGATGGTTACCTTTGAATGGGATGGGAAAAGTCACCCCCCTTGGAAACTGTTCCCCATACCCCCGAAGTTTCATGGCCATAGCAACGTCATCCGCCCGTCGGAGTTGGTGTACAAGTAATCCGGGCATTTCTTTTGCCGCAATTTGAACGTGTTTCCATCGTGTAAAACCAGATTCCAATCCTAATGCTCTTCGACTATTTCGTAAGGATTGCCAGTTTGATTGAAATGTGGGGTAAAATCGCAAAGTCATGCTCAAAAATAAAAAGAAATCTTCAATACCTCTCCAGGATGTGTTCCATTTTAACCATATACTCCTAAAAAGCGTTACAATATTCTGGCTGGGCGTTGATTCTAAAAAGAACGTCATCGCTCCCGCCATCATGGTCAATTTTAAAAATCCTATAATTGCCTCGATAAGAATGATACTGAGGGAATTATCTGTTAATAAAAGTGAAAAAAGGACATACAATAATATCATAACGGGAAAATAGAATAGGAATGGTTTTAAGCGAATGCCCACCCGAAGGATATGTGCTTTATTTATCCATGCAATGCCAATAATAATGAATAAATGAATTCCCCATTCTCCATAGGTGTATGACGTGAGCAAGGAAAATGAAAAGCCCAGAAAAAACCATAAATTGACTAAAGGATGTACAAACATTGAATGCTTTATTTAAAAGTGGATGATGAAAGAATATCCAACCCCAACCATTTCTGATGGCACCCATGCTTGGACTGTCAGTTCCTTTTTACTACCAATCCTCTTTAAATACAAGGCATCAATGGCAGATACCATATGATTCAGAACGATGGCTCCCGCACCAAAAGTAGCGACTTGTTTCATTTGATCACTCAAAATGCGTTTTTTTTCAAACGCATTTCGATTAGAATCTTCATCCCAATCCCAACTCCATCGCAAGTCTGTATCATAGATATCATCTACTTCACGATTCCGTAAATGTTCGTCGTTATAATCTTCAATTGATTTAAAATTCCCAATATCCACCCAATATTTATGATTTTTACCCGCAGATGAGATTGCCGCATGTTCTACGGCAAAAGCGATATAATTTTTCTTTAATATATTGGCATATGTTCTGGACCCTAAACCCAATACCAACAACCCGGTTTCCACATAAATAAACATTCGGCTCCGATCAGGATATTGCAGTGATTTTTGTCCCCACCCAGGAATCAAAGCTGACTGAATTACTGGATCCAAAGTCTTCCTGGGTTTTTCCTGAGATAGGGAAAAACCAGAAAATAGGAATAGGCTAATTAGGATGGGTTTGAGCGTCTGATAAACCATATGATTTGTATTAAAGTTAAAATAAAACACATGTGTGCGAAAACATTTCCGTACCGGGTGAAAAATGTCATGCCCTGATTCAGTGGAACCTTTCCCATAAAAACAGTTTGTTCACCGTATTGTATTTTTTCTGCCACTTTCCCTGAAGGATATATGATTCCTGATATTCCCGTATTGGCACTGCGCACAATACCAATTCGCGATTCCACAGCTCGTAACCGGGCCAGTTCAAAATGTTGTCTCACTCCAGATGAGTTCTGTAGCCAGGCATCATTGGCTTCAATCGTTAAAAATTGAGCGCCATGTCGAATAAATCCTCTCGCTGCCATGGGATGGCTCGATTCATAACAAATCAAATTGCTAAATCGAATCGAATCAATTGGAAAGGTTGTAAATGCTGATCCTGGGGTAAAATTAGCTTGACCGAAATTCAACTTTTTTAATTTGGGAAATTTTGGCGACAAAGGAATATATTCCGCGAAAGGTACCAAAAATATTTTATGGTACATTTCGTTTCCATTAATTCCCATGAAAATCGCGCCATTGTATACTCGACGTCCATTGGAATCTTTTGAATAATCAGCCGTTCCCATGAGCATTGGAATGCCCGTTTCCATCACCTGTTGTTCATATTGATGCCGTTTGGAAGAGACGCGCATATATACAGGCAGTGCCGCTTCGGGCCACAAAACTAAATCCGGCTCCATGGCCATGGCTTCTGTATGTAATGAATCCATCAATTGATATAATTGATTCCGATAAGACGTTTCCCATTTTTGATTCGGATTTACATTGGGTTGTAAAACCGCTACGTTCCGATAGGGTTGATCTTCATTAAAATCATATTTAGCCAACCGAACGGTGCCATAAATCCAAGGGATAAAAAATAAAATGGACAAATAAATAATTGCGTTACGTTTGTTTGCTTCTCCACGAAGTGTAATGTATAAAACAACATTGATTAAAAGTACCCAGAACCCCACCCCTTCTGTACCGGTAAACTCAACCATTTGAATCACAGGTAAAAACACGGTTTGAGTTGTAGCCAAATTCGCCCAAGGAAAACCCAATGGACCAAAACTTCGAATCCATTCCATCGTTACCCATAAAAAGGGTATTACACTTAAACTATTGAAAGTCTTTTTTTCTATCCAGGCAATTAGCCAACCCAAGGATGCCCAGAATATTCCCAAATATAAAATGGCTGCAATCATCGACACTAAAACGATGGGAATACTGGCGCCGGAGTTTAATCCAATCCAGTAAAGTGAAATCAGATTGGCAATTACAGCGGCAAAGAAGGACCATCGTGCGGACTCCTTCGGCGATTGTGTTTGCCAAATATGAATGAGTGGTAAAAAACCAAACCAAGCGGTAACGCCTGGAATTGGGGGGAAAGCGCATCCAATAAGAATGCCTGAAATAATGGCCAATTGAAATGGCGATCGGTTAAAAATCTTGTGCTTCATCGGGATCGGTCTAAATATTGCTGAAGTACTATTGCGGCAGCTGTTTCGTCAATCCGGCCTTTGTTATGACCCGTTTTTACATTCTGTAGAATCAGTGCTTTTTCTGCACTGACGGAGCTCAACCGTTCATCTTCTAAAGATACAGATAGATCAATTTCCTCTTTCAATTGCTGAACGAATAGAGTGACAATTTCGGTCTGTTTGGTTGTTTGCCCCCTCATCCCCTTTGGAAAACCCACAACTATATGCTCCACACATTCATCCGTTATGATGCCATTTAATTGTCGGAAAAGATCATTCCCATTTTTATACGTAATTGTTTTATAGGGTTTCGCAATAATTTTTAAGGGATCTGATAAAGCAAGCCCAACCCGTACGTTCCCGTGATCGATGCCCATAATTCGTCCCATATTATCTGAACCCCTTAATAGAATACGATCAGTGCTGTGATCGTTCGACGGAATCGATATTTTTAATCTTACTCATGATACGAACCACCCGATCCAGCTGTTTTAAATTATTAACCTGAAGGATGAAAATAGCCGTAGCGATCGCTTCTTTTACTTTAATATCAACAGATGTCAAATTGATATTGAGTTTTGAAATTGATTCAGTCAAATCCTTTAATAATCCCTTTCGATCCTGTCCAATCACTTTAATTCGTACATTGAAAATATCATTTCGGGCCACCTCCCACTCCACCGGAACCAAACGATCTGATTCCTCCCTTAAAAGAGGTAAGCTGGAACAGGATGATCTGTGAACGGTCACACCCCGCCCTCTCGTTATAAAGCCAACCATATCGTCCCCGGCAATAGGGTTGCAGCATTTACCAAAATTAGCCATAATGTTGCTAATCCCTTCCAATTTAATGCTTTTGCTTTCTTTACGGGCGAAACTGAAAAAGCTTGAGGATGCTTCCGATTCGTCCTTTTTGTCCTGTTTTTCCTGTGGTGTAATTTTATTCAAAATATCCCGAATGGAAATATTCCCTTTCCCCACAGCTTCTATTAACTGTGTTTCTCCTCCGAATCCAAATTTCGAAAATGCATTTTTAACATCATTTTTCAGGTTTAACAATTTTAAACGACGGAGACTTTTGGTGATTATTTCGTCGCCAATTTTTACACTTTCGTCACGCTCCTTTTTATTTAAATATCGTTTAATATGGTTTCGTGCTTTCGATGTAATTGCAAATTTGAGCCACCCATAATTAGGACTTTGAGAACTACTTGTAATTATTTCAACCGTATCCCCATTGTGCAGTTCACTATTCAGGGGAACTACTTTATGATTAACTTTCGCCCCGAGGCAAGAATGCCCTACTTCTGAATGCACATTGTATGCAAAATCCAACGGGGATGCTTTCACAGGCAATTGTACTAAATCCCCTTTTGGTGTAAATACAAATATTTCATCTCCAAATAGATCAATTTTCAGTAAATGCATAAATTCTTTTGGATCATTTTCTTCGCTTTGAAGAATGTCCAATAATTCCCGCAGCCATTTTACATGGCTATCCACCTGCTTAGCATTTTGAGACCCTTCTTTATATTTCCAGTGGGCTGCCACGCCAATTTCCGCTGTCTGTTCCATGTCTTGGGTGCGAATTTGAATTTCAACTAATTTTCCTCCCGGTCCTACAACTGTTGTATGAATGGATTGATATCCATTACTCTTTGGTGTGGCGATAAAATCTTTAAATCGTTCTTGAATTGGTTTAAAATTTTGATGCAGTATACCCAATGTCAGATAACATTCTTCTATTTTATCGACGACAACACGTACGGCCAAAATATCATAAATCTCTTCGAAAGCTTTACCTCTTTTAACCATTTTTCCGTAAATGGATGTGTATGATTTTGGACGGCCAGACACTTGGGGTTTAATATTATATTCACTGAGTTCTTTTAAGAGAGAATCTGTAATATTTTTAATATATTTTTCCCGCTCTTTTACAGAAGATTTTAATTTTTTTTCAATTTCCTTATAGGGTTCAGGATTCAGCGTTTTTAATACAAGATCATCCAGCTTCCACTTGACTTTAGCCATACCCAACCGATGGGCAAGAGGTGCGTACACTTCACGCGTTTCAACAGCAATGCGGTGCTGTTTAATGCGGGGCATATATTCAATGGTGGACATATTATGGAGCCGATCCGCAAATTTAATAATAATCACACGTAAATCCTTCGCTACAGAAATGAGCATTTTCATGAAATTACCAGCTTGTTCCGCTTTTCGACTGGAAAAACTGATCCCCCCCAGTTTTGAGACACCATTAACTAAGCTGGCAACATCCGCACCAAATGTTTTTTCAATTTCTTGAAAAGTTGCTTCCGTATCCTCAATGGTATCATGGAGTAAACCACCGATGATTGTAATTGGATCCATTTTCCATTCGGCCAGAATCTTAGCAACTTCCACGCAATGATTTTCAAAGTATGGCTTTCCGGATCGTCTTTTTTGTCCTTCATGGTGACGGGAACCAAATTCGTAAGCCTGCCATAATTCTTTTTCAAGATTTTCGTTTTTAATTTGCTCGTTCTGAGATACTTTTTTAACTAGATCCTGAAATGGTCTTGGGAATTCTCCAACAAGAAAGGGAACGAATTTAGAAAGGGGGTTTTCCATTAGAATGGAGATTCAGATTCCATATCAGTAAAAGCAGACATATTTTCAAAACGAGCAAACCGATCAACAAATGTGGCCTCCACAATACCGGTCGGTCCGTTTCGCTGTTTCGCCACTATAATATCTGCCTTCCCCCGATCTTCGTCTTCGTGAGAATAAACCCAAGGCCGATATAAAAAGATAACCACATCGGCGTCCTGCTCAATCGCACCTGATTCACGAAGATCAGATAACTGGGGACGACGGTCGCTTCTACTTTCAACGGCACGGGATAACTGGGACAATCCAAGGACAGGTACTTCAATTTCTTTTGCCAATGCTTTTAATGATCGAGAAATCTGAGAAATTTCCTGTTGCCGGTTTTCAGACCCTTTTGGACCCGTCATGAGCTGAATATAATCCACGATAATTAAACCAATATCATGTTCTGCCTTTAATCGCCGAGATTTTGCCCGTACTTCCAATACAGACATTCCTGGTGTATCATCAAGATAAATGGGTGCCTCGGCTAGACTTCCCACCGCAATACTTAAATTTTTCCATTGGGCTTTTGGTAATTTTCCAGTACGAACCAAATGACTATCCACTCGCCCTTCAGCACATAACAATCGCATGGCCAATTGATGATTCGCCATTTCAAGACTAAACATTCCCACACCTGTTTTTTCCATAACAGCTGCATTCCGGCCCATGGATAATGCCAAGGCCGTTTTCCCCATACCGGGACGGCCTGCGACAATAATCAATTCCCCGGGATGGAAACCGGACGTTATGTCATCTAAATCAATTAGTCCTGAAGGCACCCCCGTTACACTCCCGGGTTTGGATGCAATTTTATCCAATTCTTCAAACGTATGATGGAGAATAGGATCAATGTGCCGAAATCCTCCCCGTAATCTTTTTTCCGAAATGTTGAAAATGGCAGATTCAGCCGAATCCAAAATATCATCTACATCTTGAGAGTCTTCGAAAGCATCCTTTGATACTTCATGGGCAACTTGAATTAATGTTCGTAAAAGGTGCTTTTCTAATATAATTTTTGCATAATGTTCAACATTGGCTGTTGTGGGAACCGATTCAGCCAATCCAGTGACATAATATGCACCCCCAACTCCTTCTAATTCTTTTTTCTTCTTTAACCTATCCACAACGGATATGGCATCAATGGGTTCACCCTTATCAAACAAATCACTCATACAAGAAAAGATGCGAACATGAGCATCTTTATAAAACTGATCCGCGGACACCCATTGCATGGCCTTACTTACAGCTTCTTTGGTGGTAAGCATAGACCCCAATACGGCTTGTTCAGCCTCCAGGGCTTGGGGTTGAGCCGTTACATTTAATTCATTTTTCTTTGCCATTTTATTTATGCATCAATAATGGACCGAATCCATTTGAAATCTTTCCATGTTTCTGGTTTCCAATTTGGGTTCCTCAATAACGCAGCCGGATGGTAAGTCACAATGAGCGGCGTTCCATGATAATCGTGCAGAATACCGCGCATACTTTTCAACGGTTTATCCACATTGAGAAGGGTCTTTCCCGCGACTCGGCCCAAAGCTACAATGAGTTTTGGCTGAATCAAATTAATTTGATGAATTAAATAGGGCTCGCATTCACTTACCTCATCAGCAAGAGGATCCCTGTTATTCGGTGGTCTGCATTTTAATACATTGCAAATATATACATCTTTTTGGCGAGACCGATCTATCGCTGTAAGAATTTTATCTAATAATTGACCAGCACGGCCGACAAATGGTTCTCCTTTTAAATCTTCTTGTTCTCCGGGTGCTTCACCCACAAGGACCAAAGAGGCATTTGGATCACCAACACCAAATACAAATTGCGTTCGTGAATTACCCAATGCACAATTATGACATTGATGTATTTGTTCGTAAAATTTAACTAAATCCGACGGATAGTCAGAATTTATTGTGGGTCCTGTCGGAGACAATACAGCTTTCTTTTCCAAAAATAATTCGTCCCCGAATAATTCACGGGTTTGTTTTAAATAACGGTTTACAGCATCAGAAGAAACTGGACCCATGGATTAAAATTATCCGGCAGGACCTATGCTTCTTCTTCTGGCTTTTTCCAAACTAATTCACCGTTAATGAATTCTTTGACTGCTACTGTTGTGGCTTTTTCAACCTCTTCATAATCTTCTGGATTTTTTTCAAAGATCTGGTCGTAAACGCCCATTTCAACTTCCTCATTTGACACCATCATTTGGTCCATGATTCTGTTATTCAGCACTTGCTTTGCCCGTTTGGACATGACCACAACTGCTTCATAAAAATCCGGTGTTTGGTTTTCTATTTTTTGAATGGATATTGATTTAAGAGCCATAGTACACTTCCTCGTTTTCATGTTGTAAAATATTCATTATTTCATTGACGGCACGACCCACATCATCATTAATAATATGGTAAGTAAAATTAGACTTGTATTCTAATTCTGCATTGTATCTCTCCAGCCGTTTTGTAATTCTTTCTTCAGAATCGGTCCCCCGATTCACCAACCTTGTTCGTAAATCGTCCAAACTGGGTGGTTCAATAAATATAGATATGGTTTTGTTTGGGTATAATTTTTCCAATACAATAGCGCCCTTTACATCCAATTCTAACAGAAGATAGTCCTCTCCTTTAATCGCCGCTTCTATGGTGGTTTTTAAGGTCCCGTAATAATAATCTCCATGAATTTGTTCCCATTCTACAAATTCATTATTCTCTATGCATTTTTTAAAAGCCTCATTCGTTAAAAAAGTATAATCAACCCCATCAACCTCCCCATTGCGTTGCTCCCTTGTCGTACATGATACAGAAAAATGAATCGTCTCATTCCGTTTTTGAAGCTCACGGCATATGGTTGTTTTTCCTGAACCTGATGGTGCCGAAATAATAATGATATTTTTCATATTTATAGGATATTTTGAATTTGCTCTCGCATTTTTTCCGTTTCGACCTTTAACGTTATCACATGATTGACAATATGTTCGGATGAACTTTTTGATCCAATTGTATTGATTTCTCTACCCATTTCTTGAAGAAGGAAATTCATTTTTTTCCCCGCCGAACCCTTTTCAATCAATAAGGATTCAAATTGTTGAAAATGGCTTCTTAAGCGAACCGTTTCTTCAGTCACATCTGCTTTTTCAGCCAACATAGCTATCTCCTGAGCAATACGCGCCTCATCTACCATGCTACCACCCAATAATTCAGCAATGCGCGATTTATAGCGTTTTTCCCGTTTTTGAAATTCCTTCGGTAATTCTTTTTCGACTTGATTTAAAACTTTTTTCAGGATGGATAACCGATCTTCAAAATCTTTTTTGAGTTTCTCCCCTTCAGATTTACGCATTTGTGTCACTTCATCGCAGGCACTTTCTACTGCTTTGATTAATAATTCTGATTCAGGAGAATCTATATCCACATGCCTAAACAGGTCGTTAGCATTCACAATGTCACCCATATCCAAATGACGGCCGTATTCTTTTTGAATATTAAGTAAAATGCTTTCAATGGCTTCAAACCTATCTTTGTTAAAAGAAAGGGTCTGAGACTGACCATTTTCTTCTATCTCAAAATTTACATGGACCGTACCTCTAACAAGTTTTTTTGAAACGATATCCCTAATTTTTTTATCATCAGAAGGATCAATATCAAGTCCACGGATTTTAACCTCAAGAAATCGGCCATTCACCGCCTTCATTAAGACGATAACTTTACCAGCACTTTTTCCGGTAACACCTCGGCCATATCCTGTCATACTTTGAATCATAATATTTCGCTCTGAGAAGAGCTGGTAAATTTACACTTTATATATATTGTATTCCAATGAATGCGTTGGTTCTTTTTATTGATTTTTCCCTAAATTCAACAATGAAGAAAAAAGTATTTATTACAGGTGCAAGCAGTGGGATTGGCAAATATTTGGCTTACGCCTATGCAAAACAAGGGTTTCTTATTGGATTGGTCGCTCGAAGAAAGGAGCGACTGGATCAAGTGGCAACTCAATGTTCAGAATTTGGTGGACAAACAAAAGTATATGCAGTGGATGTATTAAATGGATTTGACTGTAAAAAAGCCATTGACGACTTTATTGCTCTACCTGGAGAAATGGATACTATTTATGCCAATGCAGGTGTGGGAAGTCCCGATGGATTAAGTTCCGGCAGTGCTGAAAAAATGAACCATGTGTTAAGTGTCAACATTCTGGGTGTTACCAATACAGTGATGCCTTTTCTCCCCCATTTGAAGGAAATACGAAAAGGAAAAATTGCAATTATAAGTTCTGTGGCCAGTTTTCGAGGATTGGCCCATCATGCCGCCTATAGCGGCTCCAAAGCAGCCGTTCGAAATATGAGTCAAGGGTGGGGAACCGCCCTTCATAAATATGGCATTTCTTTTACGGCAGTTTGCCCGGGATTTATCAAGAGTGAAATGACCGGAGACAATGCGTTCCCCATGCCATTTCTAATGGAAACAAATGTTGCGGTGAAGAAAATTATGAATGCGGTAAATCGAAGAACAAAAGTATTTATTTTCCCTTGGCAAATGAAATATTTTATGATCCCCCTCATGAAATGGGCACCGGATTGGATGTTCCGAATATTTGGAATGTAATCGCTGGGTCGCGGAACAATTTTACACTATTATTGAACATCTACTATTTTGTCTGCATTTTATTTATGATTTAATTTGAATTAAAATCAAGTAGATTCAAGGTTATGGCTAAAGAAAAAAATAACAAAAGATCAAGAATTCCCAACGGATACACTTCCGAAGATAAAAAGCGGCGAATTGCCTGGCTTGAGGAATATACGGGGTTCAATTATATAGATTCACCTGTGAATCCACCGGAGGAGCTAAAAGGAATTATCGAAAACCATATCGGGTATATGAAAATCCCAATGGCAGTTGCTGGCCCCATGCAGTTGGATGGTCAATATGCCAAAGGTGAATTTTTTGTCCCTATTTGTACATTGGAGGGTACCCTTGCTATATCCATGACACGGGGCATGTATGCATCTTCTATATCCGGCGGCATTCGAGTTCGCCATGTAAAACAAGAACTGTCTCGAGCACCCGTATTTATTTTTGAAGATTTGAATGATTCATTTGAATTCATGCGCTGGATAGATGAACATTATGACGATATTAAAAAAGTGGCTGAATCCACCACACGGCATGGGAAATTATTAAGGGTTGATCAATACCCTGTCCAGAATTATGTCATACTTGATATGATTTTAGATACAGGAAATGCCGCCGGACAAAATATGGTTACTCTGGCAGCTAAAGTCGCATGCGATTACATTAAGGAACAAACGGGGCATTCGTTTATCCTTGAATCTGGTTTCAACAGCGATAAGAAAGCATCTTCCCGCAATATGATTATGGGACGTGGGCACAGTGTTTTGGCAGAAGTAACCCTTACCCATTCCATTATGAAACGATTCTTGGGAATCACCGCCAAAGATGTAGAAAGATTCCAACAGTTAGGACCAACGATTACTACCATGGCCGGCACCTCAGGGTGCCACCTCCATGTTTCTAATGCGCTAACTGCTATTTATTTGGCCACAGGGCAGGATACTGCATGTGTGGCTGAAAATGCCATGGGTCATTTTCAGACAGAACAAGTGGAACACGGTATAAAATGCAGATTAACTCTTCCTTCTCTTACCGTTGGAACCGTCGGTGGCGGAACTCGCCTCCTACCCCAGCAGCAAAATCTGGAATTCTTAGGTTGTAATGATGGTGATCATTCCGCTCGTAAATTGGCAGAAATTATTGGTGCATCCGCACTCGCGCTGGAAATTTCCCTAATGTCCGCCATTGCTTCGGATACGTTTGCCATGGCTCATATGAAATATGGTCGAAAGTAAATGGATCAGGCTTCCGTTCTTGACAATCCAAAATATACTTATTTAATCAAAAAGCAATCTGCCTTTTTTCGTATTTGGAAAAAGCTGTTTTATTACTATACTAAATTTGTTTTTCTTTGGTACACGCCACTCAAAGTTTATGGACGGAAAAATATTCCCAATACCTCTTTCATTTATTCCTGTAACCATAATAGCCATATGGATGTGGCTTTACTTGCAGCATCCGTTAACAAAAGTTTTAATTATTTCGGAATGTTGGCAGCTAAAGATTACTGGTTTGATAACCGGTTCAAACGATTCTTTATGAGGATAATTATGAATTTGATTCCCATCGACCGTAAAGTAGATGGTATTCGAAATTTTTCTATCGATGACACCATCGCATTATGCAATACTTTCATGGCTTTTGAAAATCGAAACTTAATTATGTTTCCGGAAGGAACCCGGGGAAATCCAGGTGAAATGCGGCCTTTCAAAACAGGCGGTGCAATTTTCGCAATCAAACTAAAGGTCCCAATATTGCCTGCATTGGTTTTCGGTTCACATAAGGCTTGGCCTAAGGGTAAAATATTCATGCGCCCCACCCCTATTCAGATCCACATTTTAGATCCCATATATCCTGAGCAGTTTATCCAGAGAAATTCTTCGGGGGAAATCGATGAAGATAATATCAGACAGGCTGCCCAAATAATGACAACAGAATTGGAAAACACAATCCGTGAAAAAGGAAAAGTATTCTATGGATAAATTGTATAAAACCAAATATGAAAAGTTCTTTGCCCACACCCATAATACTTGGGGACATAAATGGGGATATAAAGATACAAAATTTATTCTTAACGAAGACGGCTCTGTTAGAATGGGTGGCGACCGCTATGAATTATGCGGTGCGGACCTGCCAGATTTACTGCCATATGTAGAAGAAATGCTGGGTATCAAAATTGATCCCAACGATACACTTCCAGAGGTTGAGAATAAACCGGTTCGGGATGCCCAAATTAATGAATCGTTTATGCATCAGGTTAAATCAACATTTCCCGAAGATAGATACAGCATTTCAGATGAGGATCGATTAATCCATAGCCATGGCCAAACTACCTCAGAAGAAGTATACAAAGTGCTTTATTCCGAAGTCAAACGCAATATTGATTTGGTGTTTTATATAGAATCAGAAGATGAAGCAGTTCAACTCATTAATTTGGCCAATCAATTTGATATATGCCTAGTCCCTTTTGGCGGCGGGACCAGTGTAAGTAGCGCCCTTATTATCCCTGAATCAGAAACCCGTATGGTTGTGGCCGTAGATACGCGCCGTATGGATAAAATTGAGTGGATTAATGAAGATGATCGTCGGGTGTGTGTCCAGGCAGGGATCACAGGTAGCCGAATGGAAAAATTGCTTGGGGAAAAAGGATTTATGGTTGGGCATGAACCGGACAGTATTGAACTTTCGACCCTTGGTGGGTGGATTGCTACCAATGCCAGTGGAATGAAAAAGAACCGTTATGGTAATATTGAAGATATTGTTGAAAATGTAACCATGGTTTCTCCCAATGGAACCATTGAACAAGTGGACCCAATTATTCGCGCATCCATCGGTATAAAACCTCAGAATATTCTATTTGGGTCCGAAGGAAATCTGGGGTTAATTACAAAGGCAATTTTAAAAATCCATAAAAAGCCTGAAGTCCACAAATATAATTCTGCTGTATTCCCTAATTGGGAAACAGGGATGAAATTCCTCTATGAACTTTCTAAAACCAATTTTATTCCCGCAAGTGTCCGTCTCGTTGACAATGTTCAATTTCGATTTGGACAAGCGTTAAAATCCAAAACAACTGGTATTCATAAGTATATCGATTCTGTGAAAAAATTTGTGGTCCTAAATATTAAAGGGTATGATCCATATCAAATGTGTGCCTCCACTTTTGTAATGGAAGGTACCAAAGATGAAGTGGCATATCAGGAAAAAAATATATCCAAACTGACCTTAGCCTGCGGTGGAATTATTGGTGGTGAAGAAAATGGAAAACGAGGCTATTTACTCACCTTCGCCATTGCATACATTCGGGATTTTCTTACGGATTTTCATGTGATTGGTGAAACCATGGAAACATCTGTACCTTGGAGTAAAATAAAATCCACATGCGATGCGGCGACTGAAAAATTAAATGAACTCCACGAGAAATATAATTTTCCTGGAAAACCTTATATGTCCTATCGCATTCCACAAATTTATCACACCGGCGTTTGTATATATTTTATGTTAGGTATGAGTGTTAAAGGGATCCCCAATGCAGAAGATATATTTGGCTCCATCGAACATGAAATTCGAAAAGTCATTATGGAAAATGGTGGATCCATTTCCCATCATCATGGTGTAGGGAAATTAAGGAAAGATTTTATGGGTAAAACCCTTTCTCAATCCAGTATCGACCTAATAAAAAATATAAAAAAAGTACATGATCCGAAGAATATTTTTGGCATTCGGAATAATGTATTTGCCGATTAGAAAAATCCAAGATGAACATTTCTGGAAAAACATTTATTGTTACGGGCGCTTCTTCTGGTATTGGTGAAGTTTTATCGAAAAAACTCGCCAAAAAGGGGGCTCAAATTATATGTGCTTCTCGAAATTTAGATAAGCTGAATCGCGTTGTAGATGAAATTAAAATCCAAGGTGGTACGGCAATTTCAGTTCAAACGGATATCACTCAAGTGGATCAATGCCAATTATTAGTTGAGAAGACCATTAATCGATTTGGAAAATTAGATGCATTGGTTTTGAATGCAGGTATCAGCATGTGGACACCTTTCGAATCTTTAAAAGATGTTGGGTTTTTTCGCCAATTAATGGAAACAAATTATATGGGTGCCGTTCATTGTTGCCACGCAGCCCTGCCTCATTTAAAATCATCCAACGGGTTAATTGTGAATTGTTCAACAGGCCAAGCATTAATGGGGTTTCCCAATCACTCAGGTTATGCCGCTTCTAAACATGCCCTCCGAGGATTTTTGGCATCTTTGGATATTGAGATGAGAGGTGAAATAAAATTTCTTAATGTCATTATGGGATGGATTCGTGGTACGGGATTAAGAGAAAATGCCTTTGGATCAAATGGCGAAAAGTTGGGAAAATCAAAAAGGGATCATACCAGTGAATCGATAACAATTGAAGACTGTACTGATTCAATTATAACGGGAATTGAAAGAAAGAAAGAAGTGATTTATATCCCTAAAAAACTGCGACTTATCCCCTTTTTAAACGTCTTTTTTAAAAGATTTTTAAATTGGAAAGTGTCAAAAGCTGTGGACGATCATCAAGATTAATATAGGATGCGGTTCATCGCATTTTTTCAGCGTTTTACAATTTCTCTACATACTGACGAATCCAATTCGAATTCACCGCCAATGACACCATATGAGATGCTCCCAATCCCGACCCGGATGGTTCGTTCAAAAACGCATAATCTAAAGATAAATTATCCCAACTAAGACCGATACCTCCCGTGGTGGAACCGATGGCATTCCGTCCCAATCGTAGCGCAATTTTATTATCATAAACACCATTAAAGCCAAGTAGGTAATTGGCACCATTGTCTCCTAAATGAATATCATCATCCAGAGATTTCCCATTCCCATCCAAGTAAACATTAACCATTCCTGAAACAGTCAAGGGCATATTCTCGAATCGATACTTTTGAGACAATCCCGCTATCGCGGTGGGTTTAAACCGTTCAATTGTTCCATTTTCCCACACTTGCCAACTGGTGGTTATATCACGAATCGTTAGTCCCAATCGGCCATTTTTCCAAGGAACCGCCAACACACCAAAATCAAGCCCAATCCCTGAGCCAGAATGTTCACCGATAGAATGAAAAAGAGATTTTACGGCAATCCCAAGTTCAAAATTATCTTTTTTCCATGAAGTACTCAGATGAAGTCCCAATTGTCTTTGTGAAAAATATTTCAGTTTATCCTCGTCCAGACGTTCACCTTCATCCAATGTGCCATTCCCCTCGCCAATATCCCCGGTTCCGGGAATACCATCTAATCCAAAATCTAAAAGAATATTCCGCGTATCCGGGATTTGATCGATGCCTTCATGAATGATAATGAGATTGAGCGGACGAGAAAAATTCTGAATGGGAAACCCCAATAAATCACTGTTGATCATTCCTGCCAAACGACTTTGATGTGTATAGTTTAAATTATGGATGCCTACTTTGCCACTGGCTGCAGGATTGAATAAGGGCGAAACGGATGTACCAAAGTCTGTAACGGCCGCCCCACCCATAGCGAGGATTCGCGCATCTCCTGCACTGTTAAAGGCTTGCCAGCCATATTTGACCCAGTAGGATTGAGAAAACCCAAAGGACAACATCAACAACAAAAGTAATATCATCCTGAGTCCGAATTTTCCAGGACGAAGGATTTCAAGCATTCGTTTTTTGGTTACTTTTTGCTTGAGATCCTTCATGTCGTTTCGCTCATTCAGCTCGACAATTTTTTATTAAAGCCCATGTTTTTTCTTTAGCGCATCCAATTGCTGAATCGCATCGAGAGGTGAAATATTGAGCACATCTAATTTGGACAAATCTTCTTTCAATTTAGATTCGGCCTTTTCAAACATGGACAATTGATTGTCAGCTACAGGAATTTCACCTTTTGATTCAGTGGGATGGTTTTGAATATGATAATTCAAAATTTCTGTCGCCCTTGAAATAACGTGTTTCGGTAATCCCGCCATCTGCGCCACATGAATCCCGTAACTCTTATCTCCCGGCCCTGGCATTATTTGGCGTAAGAAAACAATTTTATCTCCGAATTCTTTCACGGCGATATGATGATTTTCTAAACGATCTAACGATTTCTCCAAATCCGTCAATTCATGATAATGGGTGGCGAATAAAGTCCGCGCCGCCACCAATTCATTATTATGCAAATGTTCTGTAATCGCCCAGGCCAAAGATAACCCGTCATAAGTCGCAGTCCCCCGACCAATTTCATCTAAGAGAATGAGACTACTTTCCGTAGCATTATTTAAAATATTTGCCGCTTCGTTCATTTCCACCAAAAATGTACTCTCACCCCCAGCTAGATTATCACTGGCGCCCACTCGGGTAAAGAGTTTATCCACAAGACCAATATTAGCTGTGAAAACGGGCACAAAAGAGCCCACCTGAGCCATGAGTACAATTAATCCAATTTGACGCAAATACGTGGATTTTCCTGCCATATTTGGTCCGGTGATCAGGTGAATCTGATTATTCCTAGTATCCATTATTAAATCGTTGGGAATAAATCGCTCCGTGGCAGGCAAAAGCTGCTCCACCACTGGATGGCGTCCACCTTTAATTTTTAGGACACTTTTGTTATCTAATGTGGGACGAATATACTTATTCGCTTTGGCAACCTGTCCAAAATTGGCCAAAACATCTAAACGGTTTAAAACAGAAGCATTCTCCTGAAGAATGGCCGCCTTCTTTAAAATATCACGACAAAGCTCGTTGAATATATGCAATTCTATTGCTTCTATTTTTTCTTCTGCAGATAAAATCTTTTCTTCATATTCCTTTAATTCCGGTGTTATATACCGTTCAGAATTCACTAATGTTTGTTTTCTGATATAGGATTCCGGCACTTTTTCCCCGTGGGCTTTGGTAATTTCCAGAAAATAACCGAAAACGCGATTATACCCGATTTTCAATGATGGAATCCCGGTCCGCTCCCGTTCAGACGATTGCAGTTCTACTATCCATTCCTTACCGCCAGATCTCAACTTCCGAAGTTCATCCAATTCATCATCCACCCCGGTTAAAATGACATTCCCCTGCTTTATTTGAGATGGCGCTTCCAAATCCAGTGTCTGGGTTATTTTATCCTTTACCTTATCCGTATCTCCGAAGCGTTTTGTAAATGTTTTTAAATGGGGACCACCCGCCTTTTTCAATGCGTCTATAATCTCAGGGATTTGCTCCAAACTTAACCGAAGTCCATTGATTTCTTTTGGGCTGACTTTTCCATTATTGACCCGACCTACAATCCGTTCAATATCAGATACATTTTTAAGGCGATCTCTCATGTCCTCACGAATGCGGGTATTTTCTACGAATGCGGCCACAATATCAAGTCGATTGTTTAACCGTTTTTTATCCGTAATTGGCCGATTCAGCCACTGCTTGAGTAAACGTCCCCCACCAGCTGTAACCGTATCGTCTAATACATCAATAAGTGTGCCGTGGGTGCCTTGGGTGGCGAGACTTTTAAATATTTCAAGGTTCCGGACCGTAAACCCATCCAAACCCATTACATCTTCATCCAATACGGGATGGATAGCCGACACATGTTCAATTGCACCACTAAGGGTTTGGGTCATGTGATGAAAAATTGTCCCAGCAGCCGTGATGCCCTCAGTCAGCGATTCACAGCCAAATCCTTTCAAAGATTTCACATGAAAATGGTCGGTGAGTGCACGATATGCCTGATCATAATTATACACCCAATCTTCCACTTTGGTCATAAAGGGCTTGAGTGTGCGATACCAGTTGGCAGTAGAATAAACCACAGATTCTCCCACCAATATTTCCCGAGGTGAAAATTTTCGTAATGATTCCGTCAAACGATGAGGCGCACATTCTCCTACAAAGAATTCGCCTGTAGATTGGTCCAACACTGCAAAACCCACATTGGTTTTTCCAAAATAAAGAGATGCCAAATACTGATTCACTTTTTGATCCAAAGCTTGAGCAGCTGTAATCGTCCCAGGCGTCACCACTTCGATCACTTCCCGTTTCACAATTCCCTTGGCTAATTTTGGGTCTTCCACCTGTTCGCAAATCGCCACACGATGCCCAGCATTTACCAGCTTATATAAATAATTATCCAGGGCATGATAAGGAAATCCAGCCAATGGTACATCCGCAGCAGCCCCGTTGGAACGTTTGGTTAATACAATCCCTAATATTTTAGCCGTAAGTTTTGCATCTTCCTTAAATGTTTCGTAAAAATCCCCCATGCGAAACAGAACAATGGCATCGCTATACTGGGTTTTCACGTCCATGTATTGACGCATGAGTGGTGTGCCGCTGGATTCTTTAGCCACAGTTTTCACCTTTGATGCGGGAATTGCCAACCCGTTCTGTTAGACCATGTTTATCGGAATATTCCAATAATGGGATAGCCGATTTACGGGTCGTGTTCGTTATTGTTTTAAAATCACTCACATTTAGTTGAGGATTGGCTGTAAAAAAGAGACATAAGTCATCCTTCAATTTATCCAAAACATCTCCATGAATCCACAAGCCTCGTCCCACTTCAATTATTTTTCCTTCACCCTTTAAAATATAGAGGATTTCCAAGGTGATTTTTGGATTCTCTGAAGATAATTCCTTTGCATTGAGGATCGCATACCCAGCTTGTTTAACCGAATCTTCCAATATTTTCGCCAACGATGCATCTGAATCGGATAAAACAACCGAATGACTTTTGAGCGCAAAACCACCTTCAAGTTTGATTAATTCATCTACCATATAATCCAATATATAAGATAGCCAATTTGTACTAAAATGGGTTGCGTCTTTTAATCGATCTTGCGATAAGGATTTTTTATAGGGATTCTCTTTGTGAAACTGAGTAAGAACCTCTCGAATATATTCCATGGATTCATCCCGTTTTTCTGACGTAAATAAAAATCCTTTTTCATTTTTTATTTCTTCTGATTTTATCCAGTTTTTTACCTGGCTTTCTGTCGTCTGAAAATGTCGAGCCCAATTCCCAAGTGACTTCGGTGATTTCCAATATTGACTTACAAATTGTTTAATCCGTTCTGATGGGCTTTCTTGAAGGGAAGCTGTCCATAATTTGAGTTCTTTCCGTATGGGTATTGGATTCGAATCTAACACCACACATCCTCCAATCGTTTCCATCGGTGATAGGCTACGGATAATAAACCGTTCATCCATGAGAGCAGCGATGGGTTTTTCAAGGTAAAATAAGGCATTTCCTGACTGTCCCGCTTCCAAAGTATCTTGCATCACCGCTCTTGCCACCACTTCTGCTGTTCCAAGGTGAAGATGAACCCGCTGGCGATTCTTTAATTTCCAACGAGTATCTTCAATTAAGGTTACATGGGCAATGAGTTTTTTAGTCGAATTCACCCAATAAGGATCCACAATCACTGTACCTCTATACAATTCATTTAAATCTGTTCCAGCTAAATTAATGGCGGCACGATCTCCCATTTTCACCGATGATGTTTCCGTGCCGTGCGTTTGAATGCCCCGCACTTTCGCTTTTTGATTCCCGGGGATAATCTCCAAATCTGATCCTATTTTTGTTTTTCCCGAAAGGACAGTCCCCGTCACAACAGAACCAAAACCTTTTTTGGAGAAAACCCGGTCCACAGGTAGATGGAAAAATCCACGATCCAATTCCGTCTCAATATTTTTGGAATGGGTTAATATGGCTTGTTTCAGCGTCTCAGTCCCTTCCCCAGTTTCAATCGATGTACGAACAATAGGCGCATCCTTGAGAAATGTATCGGCGACCAAATCCTGGATTTCTAATTCAACCAGATCGATCCAATCATGATCATCGGCGAGATCTGTTTTAGTCAAGGCAATAATCCCCTGCTTTACGCCAAGAAGTTTGAGAATGTGAAGATGCTCTTTTGTTTGGGGCATGATGCCGTCATCGGCGGCGATAACGAGGAGGACGATGTGAATGGTGGACACACCCGCCACCATGTTCCGAATGAATTTTTCGTGTCCGGGGACGTCTATAATAGTAATGGATTGATCCAGGTAAGCAAACCCCAGATCGATGGTCATGCCCCGCGCTTTTTCTTCAGCGAGACGATCCGTATCCGTACCGGTGAGAGCCTTGACCAAGGCCGTCTTTCCGTGGTCAATATGACCAGCTGTACCGACGACTATTTGCATGTTTTATTTTTGTGTTAAATAGCACTTATATTTCCTGCTAAATCTTTTTCCTGTCCCGGAATAACTGCTTTCAAATCAATATAAAATGTATTTCCGTGGATATACCCAACCACCGGGGTTTCTCCCGTCCGGAATTGAGTCGCCAGTTTGGATGCACTTATTCCCTTTGGCTTAAAGCGAAATGCCATACTCTCCAATTTTTCTTCCGGTAAGGAACCACTTCCCGCTTCCACTTCTGATTCCACGAGAGTTATACCCAGTTTATCAACGGTCTTTTTGGGCAAATGGGATAGAATCGTTTCGCCCCGTTTTGTCAACGCTTTTCTGGACGCCGTCATGAGTGAAATGGTCAAATTATCTTTCGACGGTCCATCGTCATCAAAAGAGCGTAGCGATTCTTCTAAAAATGCTAAAGACCACTTATCACAGCGGACCGCACGGGCGATTGGGTTTTTCTTCAAGCGCCTCACCAATGTCTTTTTACCGACAATGAGTCCCGCCTGGGGACCGCCCAACAATTTATCGCCAGAGAAAGTCACAAGACCTACACCGGACTTTACCACATTCTGGACGAGCATATCTTTGGGGACGCCTTTTTCTGATAGATCCACAAGGGCGCCACTGCCTAAATCCGCCACGATAGGAACCCGCTTCTTTTTACCCAATTGAACTAAATTAGATAAACTCACATTGTGGGTAAATCCCCGTACCACATAATTGCTGGTGTGAACCCAAAGGATCATGCCTGTTTTTTTCGTAATGATCTTTTCATAATCTTTTAAGTGAGTGCGGTTTGTGGAACCCACTTCTTTTAAAATACATCCACTTTTTTTAATTACGTCCGGAATACGGAAAGAACCACCGATTTCCACTAGCTGCCCTCGAGAAACGATGACTTCCTTCCCTTCACCCAATTCATTGAGGGCCAATAGCACAGCCGCCGCATTATTATTCACCGCCATGGCGGACTGTGCCCCAGTGAGAGCAGATAATAATCCATTCACATGATTCTGCCGTTGTCCTCGCGAACCTGTGAGTAAATCAAATTCTAAATTGGTATAACCGGAAACGCGCTTTGCCACCTGCTTGGCATTGGATTCTTTCATGGGCGCCCGGCCCAAGCCCGTATGGAGAACGATTCCCGTCCCATTAATCACGGATTGCATGTTCGGTGAACTCACTCGTTCAATTTGGGATAGAATATTTTGAGTAATCTGGGCTCGTTTCAACTTGAGTAAACCTTTTTTTGCGGCACGTCGATAGGACTCTAAATTCAATTTTATGATGAATGATATGTATCTATTATTAAGCGATTTAGTCTCTTTACATTCAAGTAATACTTCTGATACAGAAGGGAGTTCTTTGAGTTGTTTTTGAGTCATGTTGATAGAAAAGGTAGATTAATTCAATTCCTAAATCAAGAGCTTCTCGCAACCTTCCGCATAAAGAACGCAAAAATGACACTGGGAATGAGCAAAATCCCCATGGCGGGGAATACAAAAGACACGCCCATGTTTTCTGCAATAATTCCGCTGAATCCTGCAGCGAGAGACCCTATCCCGAAACTGAGGAAAAAACTGATACCGTAACCCAGTCCCCTGTTTTGGCTATGGGTGAATTCCGCAATGAGTGTATTCCCAATGGGCTGGTTGCTGAAATATGCAATACCCAGCATGATGCCCGACAGAATCAAAAGCAAGTCCGATGTATAGCCCATAATGAGTAGAATAGGAATATTTACTGCAATGATAAAAATGAGTGCCGTGGGTTTATGGAAGCGTTCGCCAATACGAGCCCCCACCAGTTGCCCCCCTATCCCGGCAATAAAAACCATGGAGGGGAACAATCCCGCTTTCATGTTTGCGGTGATGTTCGGCAATATGGATGAAGTATTTTCTGCAAAATGGACGGGGATAAAAGTGGTAAACCCGTAGTAGGCCATGCCCAACAATGCATTGGTGAGAAAGTATAATATTAAAGCCGGTTTATTGGTAGTCTCCTCGTGGTTTTCAAATTGAGTTTCATTCATACCACTGCGCTTCCGATAGGGAATAGCAATAAAAGTACTGATAGCTAAAAGTCCGTTGAAAATACCCAAAAATGCATAAGCAGATCGCCAGGATATAATGGCAGCTGCGGTGGTGGCTAAAATCGGTCCCAGGGCCGATCCGGTTGAACCAAAAATGCCATGAATGGCCATACCTCTCGTGAGTGATTTGACACGATGAGAAATAAGCGTTAATCCTGCCGGATGGTAGATACTGCAAAAAAATCCCATAAATCCGAGGCCAATGACCATCATGGTAAATGAACCCGACAGTGCCACTAAAAGTGCCGATATGGACGATCCTGCCTGGTATATGAGTAAAAGCTGTCTGCCTCCAAAGCGTTTCTCCGCCCAACCTGCCGGTATGGCACCCAAGCCAAACATAAAACCGCTGATGGAAACCACAAATCCCAATGTACTGAGACCTACATCAAATTCGTTACGAATCACCGGTATCAAACTGGGTAATGCCAACATAAGGGCGTGGACCGACAGATGGCTGCCACCGGTGATGCTTAAGATAATTTTTTCGAATCGTGTCATAACTAAAAAACCCCCACTACCAAAAAGCAATGAGGGTTCATATTAATTTGGAAAAACAGGTTTAGCGTTTTTCAGCAATACGGGTGGCTTTAGAACCGGTCAGTTTCCGCAAATAATTCAGCTTTGCACGACGGACCTTTCCACGTCGTTTCACCTCAATTTTGCTTAACATGGGGGAATGGACGGGAAATATTCTTTCCACACCAATACCACCGGAGATTTTCCGGACTGTGAAGGTTTCAGAAATATCACTGCCTTTACGGCCAATGACCAACCCTTCAAATTTCTGAACACGTTCTTTTCCTCCCTCAACCACACGGACATCCAATATGACCGTATCGCCGGGACCAAATTCTGGTAGATCTGTTTTCAATTGGTTTTCGAAAACCGGTTTCATCTTATTCATCCTTATTCTCCGATTGATTTAATTTCAAATAATGCTTCCAAATATCCGGACGTTTTTCTTTCGTCCTCTGTTCTTGACGCGCGTGACGCCATTCAAAAATTTTATTATGGTGTCCCGAAATAAGTACGTCCGGAACCGCCATGCCGTCTATTTCCCTCGGCTGGGTATAATGGGGACCATCCAAAAGGTCCGCCGCGAAGGTATCGCTCAATGCTGAATCTATTTTATTCAGTACGCCGGGTATGAGTCTCACGATACTATCAATCAATATCACCCCGGGGATTTCTCCACTAGTGACTACAAAATCTCCGATTGAATACTCATGAGTTACATACTTCTCAATAACCCGCTCATCAATACCTTTATAATGTCCGCAAATAACAATAAGCTTTTCCACAAAACTGTTTTCTACTGCCAATCCATGGGTCCAAGTTTTCCCCTGGGGTGAGGGATAAATAATCCGAAGATCATCCGGTCCACCCACTTTCTCAATGGCATCTTCAATAGCCTTAAACAAAGGCCCCGCCATCATGACCATTCCAGCGCCACCACCGAATGGTGTATCGTCGGTTTGACGATAATTTCCTTCACCAAATTCTCGCAGGTTTACTAAGCGGAAATCCACTTTTTCCCGCGTCACTGCCTGTCTCAACATAGAATGCTGAACCACCGCTTCCACTAAATCGGGAGCCGGTGTAATAATGGCTATTTGGTGTTTCAATCCAATAAGCCGTCCATGGGCGTGATGGTCACAAGGCCCATCTCAATATCAACTGCACGAACAATTTCCGGTACGACCGGAATTAAAACTTCCTTTTTTCCTCGCTTAATCACATATACATCGTTTGCAGGAAGGCTAATCATATCCACCAATTCTCCGATAATTTCACCATTATCCGCAACAACGGTTGCGCCCACCAAGTCTGCTGAGATTAAATTAATCGGATCGGAATCTTCCACAGAAGCAAATAATAATTGGCCAATCATGGATTCGGCTTCGTCCCGGGTTTTTAATCCCTCAAACAAAAAGCGTCTTTTTTTATTTAAACCGGTCACTTTTTCAAGTTTTATATCCCGGGCAATGGTTTCATCAAAACCAATAAACAAGGATTTATCCGTCACATAATCATCAAATTGTCTGACCAGCGGACGAACACCCACTTCTCCTTTTAGGCCAGAAGCACGGGTAATTTTTGCAATAGCAAAAAGTTTATTACTCATTTCTATCAATCACCTCAAGTCGAGCGCGTTTTCCACCTTCCTTTGCATTTACTGCAAATAACAATGTACGGATAGCAGAAATATTTCTGCCCCGCTTCCCGATTACTTTTCCATAATCTCCATCACCTACGGTGAGTTCAAAAATGATACTCTGCTCAGATTCTACTGTTTCCACTTCTACTTCATCTGGTTTATCCACCAATTGTTTTACCATTATTTCTATAAACTCTTTCATAATCATGCTCCCTTCAAACTGAGGTTGTTATTTTTCCTCATATTTTTCGTCTTTCCCATCATTTTCAGCTGGTTTTTCTTCAGTCTTTTCCTCTTCAGATGCATCTTCTTTTTCTGCTTCTTCGGTGGCTTCTTCAACGGCTACTTCTTCCTCTGATGCCGTTTCCTCTACGGATTCCTCAACCTCTGGCGTTTCTTCGGCTGGATCTTCTTTCACATCTGCTTCTGCTTGCGCTTTATCAGTCGATTCTACTGCCATATCTTCCTCTGCTGGAACTTCTTCCACTTTCTCCTCTGCCTTTTCACCTTCTTCCTTTTCTTCGCTTGCAGATTCTTCAGGTTTAGCATCGTCTTCTGCTGGTGCATCTTCGACTGCCACGTCCTCTTTTACTTCTTCTTCAGTTTTTCCCGCTTCAGGAGTATTTTCTTTTTCTGCTTCTTCAGTGGTTTCTTCAACGGCCACTTCTTCTACCGTTTCCTCTACGGATTCCTCAACCTCTGGCGTTTCTTCAGCCGGAGTTTCATCAGTCGATTCTACTGCCATATCTTCCTCTGCTGGAACTTCTTCCACTTTCTCCTCTGCCTTTTCACCTTCTTCCTTTTCTTCGCTTGCAGATTCTTCAGGTTTAGCATCGTCTTCTGCTGGTGCATCTTCGACTGCCACGTCCTCTTTTACTTCTTCTTCAGTTTTTCCCGCTTCAGGAGTATCTTCTTTTTCTGCTTCTTCAGTGGTTTCTTCAACGGCCACTTCTTCTACCGTTTCCTCTACGGATTCCTCAACCTCTGGCGTTTCTTCGGCTGGATCTTCTTTCACATCTGCTTCTGCTTGCGCTTTATCAGTCGATTTTTCTGCAGGTACTTCTTCCTCTGCTACTGCTTCCTCCACCGTACCATCTTTCTCTGCCCCTGCTGCTTCTTCTACCACTTCTTCAACTGCTGCTTCAGTAGCTGCAGCTTTTAATTTTTCTTCAGCCTTTTCAGCTTTTTTTGTCGCCTTTTCGGAACGATTTTTTAATGTTTCCTCACGGGTTAATACCCATTTCTTCATTTCTTTTTCGATGGTTTTTTCATCAAGGCCCTGTTGAGTTAAATGCCAGCGATGAGCCAATCCAGATCTCTTCATTAATCCATGGGCCGCTTCAGAAGGTTGCGCACCTTCTTTTAGCCAATGTAAAAAACGGTCTTCATCCAGTTTGTAAGATTTATCCGCTTCAATTGGGTTAAACCAACCTAATTCTTCGATAGCTGCCCCATCGCGACGATTCCGTGAATCCATGACCACCACGCGGTAAAATGGTCTATTTCGACGTCCAATTCGTTTGAGTCTAATTTTAGTAGCCAATTCGTCTTCTCCTTAATTTAATCCCAACATTTCAGGATTCATGTTACGGGGTAACTTCATTTTACCCATTTTTTTCATCATTTTTTTCATTTGGTCAAATTGTTTTAAAAGCTGATTCACTTCCTGAACAGATCTACCGGATCCTTTGGCAATCCGTGATCGGCGAGACCCATTTACCATTAGCGGGTCTTTCCGTTCCGCCGGTGTCATAGAGCTAATAATAGCTTCTGTCCAAATCAACTGCCGATCATCCAGATTCAATCCCTTCATCATCTTCCGATTCATTCCAGGCATCATACCCACAATCTGATTTAATGGTCCCATCTTTTTCAACTGCTTTAACTGGTCTTTATAATCCTCGAGATCAAAGGTTGCATTCCTAAGTTTTTTCTCCAGTTTAGCGGCTTGATCTTCATCCACTAAATCTTTGGCTTTTTTAACCAAGGATACAACATCACCAAATCCCAGAATCCGATCCACAATTCGTTTGGGATCAAACTCTTCGAGACCGTCGAGTTTTTCAGACACACCGATAAACTTAATCGGCACACCAGTCACCTCAGTGATACTCACGGCGGCACCGCCCCGGGCATCACCATCTAATTTTGTTAAGATCGTCCCCGTTAAGGTTAGAGCGGCGGAAAAGGCTTTTGCTGAATTTACAGCATCTTGCCCCGTCATTCCATCTACAACAAACAACGTTTCAACTGGATTAACTGCTTCAGCAATCTCCTGTATTTCCGTCATCATTTCCCCATCTACATGGAGACGACCTGCCGTATCCAGAATCACCACATCGGTTTTGGAAGCACCTGCTTCTTCGACTGCACTTTGACAAATATCTACCGGATCTCCCGTCCCTTGTTCGTACACAGGAACATCCACTGTTTTTCCCACCTGAATCAGTTGTTCAATTGCCGCAGGACGATACACATCCGCTGCAGTTAAAAGTACCGATTTCCCCTGCTTTTTTAAGGCGGCTGCCAGTTTTCCGCAGGTGGTGGTTTTACCGGACCCTTGCAATCCTGCCATGAGGATTACAGCCGGCTTCTTTGAACCAAGTTTAAGCGGTGCAGCATCTTTCCCCAGGAGATTCACCAATTCATCGTGAATAATCTTGATAAATTGTTCTCCCGGTTTGACCGATTTGAGAACTTTTGTCCCTTCGGCGCGATCTTTCACACGGCTCACAAACGCTTTTGCCACTTTGAAATTCACATCCGCTTCCAAAAGGACACGGCGAATTTCTCGTGAAGTCTGCTGAATGTTAGCATCGGTGATCTTCCCCAAACCTCGAAGGTTTCGGAAAATCGTGTCGAACCGGTCTGCCAGCTGATTAAACATAAATTTTCGGCTCAATAAAAGCTTGGGAAATTAATTGTACTTTCTATCGCAATCAATAAAGAAAGATGATATTCGTATGACTTAATTTTAGCCATGGATTTTAACATTTACACTACCACCTCAGACGATCTGCCTAAGATTCTCGAACTCAATGAGGCCGCCCTGCCCGCAGTAAGCAGTGTTAACCTTAATGAAATGCAGCATTTTCTTAAAATTGTAGATTACTTTAAAACATTAAAGATTAATAATAAAGTTGCTGGTTTCTTGATCGCGCTTACTCCTGGAAAAGATTATAACAGCGTTAATTATAAATGGTTTGAGAATAATTATGAATCATTCATGTATGTCGATCGAATAGTAGTTACTCCAACTTACCAAGGGCATGGTTTTGGAACTGCATTTTATAATGATTTAGTAAATTTTTCTAAAAGAAACGTTCCACGAGTCACCTGCGAAGTAAATATTAACCCGCCTAACAAAGAATCAGTTTTATTCCACACAAAATATGGATTTAAGCAAGTTGGCACCCAATTTAATGAGATTGGCAAAAAAGAAGTTTCTTTAATGAAACTGTCTATCTGAACAGTTAAATAATCCTATTTTAGCTACTCAGTTTTATGGTCTATACCTTTTTTGTGCCTTTAATAAGTATAAATCAGCTTTTTCTGTTTTACCATCTTGAGCCAATGAGACTATTCGAAGGGATTCCAATAAGGGAATAGCTGTGTTATCATAGTTCGAATAAAAAGCATCCATCGCTTTTGCAATAAGGTCCACCTGATATCCTACATCCTTTGAGCGGTGTTCATCGATAATCTCATAAAACCGTTCTATATAATAAGGCTCCACCCAATTTGCATCCTGATTATATTGTTTTTTTACTTCTTGTTTATGATGAAACTTCAGTTTCGCGCCTGCAGCATATACCCCGTTTATAAAGGCTACTTTTTCTTTGATTTCCAATGATTCCCAATACTTAGCTGGAGATTGTTTTTGGCCCAAAACCATTGAAATTAAAAATATAAAAAGGATTATTCTTTTAATCATGTATTAACTCATCATATTGATTAATAATTGGTACTCTTCTACCCATTCCAAAGGCTTTTGAAGTTACTTTTAAGCCAGGAGCAGCTTGGCGCCTTTTATATTCGTTAATTCGGATTCGATTTGAGATATCTTTTACCAATCCAGGGTCAGCACCCTCTTTAATCAATTTTGATGGCGATTTCTGATTATCTATTAGCGCTGTAACTAAAGGACTAACCACATCATAATCAAATGGATCTACCTGATTGGGAGCCAATTCAGCTGAGGGGGGTTTTTCAATGGAATTTACGGGTATACAATCAAATCCAACTTTTTCATTTACCCATCGAGAAAGGGCATAAACATCTGTTTTGGATAAATCAGAAATAACAGAAAGACCCCCATTCATATCACCATACAATGTGCAGTATCCCATGGCCAATTCTGTTTTATTCCCCGTGGACAATACGAGCCAATTAAATTTATTGGATAGAGCCATAATAATACTTCCGCGAGTTCGAGCTTGAATATTTTCTTCTGCAACTCCTGGTTCACTTCCATTATAACTAGCTTTTAAAGATTCTTCAAAAGAACTAACAATGGATTCAATGGATATAGTTCTATAATCAACACCTAAGTTTTCAGATAATAATTTTGCATCATCTTTACTATGTTGACTTGAAAATTTTGAAGGCATTGAAACTCCATGCACATTTTCTATTCCAAGCGCATCAACAGCAATACAAGCTGTTAAACTTGAATCTATCCCACCACTTAGTCCAATTACTGCTTCTGTATGCCCTGTTTTCTTGAAATAATCTTTAACTCCAAGAACAAGGGCATTATATATCTTTTCTTCTCTTCTACTATATTTTAAATCGATTGTTTGGCTGTTATTTATATCAACCAATAAAATTTCTTCTTCAAAAGCTTTACCTTGAGCAATCAATTCACCATTTTCATTATAAGCTAAAGACTGTCCATCAAATATGAGTTCATCTTGCGCACCAACTAAATTGCAGTATACATACGATAATCTATTATCAGATGCTTTGCTTTGAATAAGCTCACAACGATCTAATAATCTATCAACTCTATAAGGTGAAGCAGATAAATTGATAATTATTTCAGCGCCCTTTGCTTTAAGCTCTTCAACTAGATCACATGAATAATTTTTATCCCAAAGGTCTTCGCAAATTTGCAAACCTAAATAAACATTTTCCCCATTGATTGATAGTTTAACAACGCAAGGTTCACTGCCACTTGTAAAATAACGAGCTTCATCAAATACATCATACGTTGGCAATAATCTTTTTTTATAATGACTGATAATTTCACCTTTTTCACAAAAAAATGCACAATTATATAATTTATTATCTTCCATCATAGTATTCCCTAAAATAATAGGAATAGTTGATTTTTGGGCAATTTCATCTAATGCATTCTTTGCATTTTCAATAAAACGATTTCGAAGTAATAAATCTTGAGGAGGATAACCAATTAGAGATAATTCTGGAAAAACTACGAGGTCAGCACCTAGATCAACAGCACGATGATACCAATCAATAATACTCTTTTTATTTTGATTGATTGCTCCAACCGTTGGGTTTATCTGGCAAAGGGCAATTTTCATAAATAATATCTGTTTATGGCTCTATCCTATTCATTGTTCGTGGGTAAGGTATTGTTTCTCGAACATGTTTGGTTCCACATATCCATCCAACTGTTCTCTCAATGCCTAAACCAAAACCTGAATGTGGAACAGAACCATATTTTCTCAAATCAAGGTACCATTGAAAAGGTTCAATGGGAAGGTTGTGTTCATTAATACGTTTTAGAAGTGTGTCATGATCATCTTCTCTTTGACCGCCACCAATGATCTCACCAAATCCCTCTGGCGCAATCATATCGACTCCTAAAGATAAATCTTCATTCTCAGTATCTCTTTTCATATAGAAAGCTTTAATCTCAGCTGGCCAGCGATGAATCATTACTGGTCGGTCAAACTGTTCTGAGATAATGGTCTCATCAGAACCTCCAAAATCAGAACCGTATTCAAAATCAACGCCTTTTTCCTTAAGTATCTTCGCAGCCTCATCGTATGTAATTCTAGGAAATGGTGGTACTACCTTTTCTAATAATGATGTATCTCGCTCAAGCACTTTTAATTCTTCTTTACAGTGATCCAAACACCACTGAATCACATAGCTCACATATTTCTCTGCCCAGTCCATATTTTCATCCAAATCACAATAAGCCATTTCCGGCTCAACCATCCAGAATTCAGTTAAATGACGCCGCGTTTTGGATTTTTCTGCACGAAACGTGGGGCCGAAAACATATATTTTCCCAAATGCCATGGCGCTGGCTTCTCCATAAAGCTGTCCACTTTGTGTTAAATAAGCTGATCGATCAAAATAATCCAATTCAAATAGAGTACTGGTTCCTTCCACAGAATTTCCGGTTAAAATGGGAGAATCCATGAGTGTGAACCCATTATCATCAAAAAAGTCCCGAGTGGCTTTCACTACTTGGTGACGAACCCGTAAAACCGCATTCTGATTTTTAGATCTAAGCCATAGATGTCGATTATTCATCAAAAAGTCTGTCCCATGCTCCTTATGAGAAATCGGATATTCATCTGCAATCTGATGGACTTTTATATTCGTAACCCCCAATTCAAATCCGCCGACTGAGCGGGGTTCAGCCCGAACTGTACCCGTTACCGTAACTGACGATTCTTGCGTCAGTTCACTTCCCAGTTTAAAAATAGTTTCATCCGTTTCTGCCTTCACTACGACGCATTGGACAAGGCCCGTACCGTCGCGAAGAATTAAAAACCATATTTTTCCAATAGACCGAGTGTTATATACCCATCCGTTCAGAGTAACCTCCTGTCCATCAAAATCTTTTAATTGTTTTATTGTTGTTGTCATTTCACTCACATTTTAGATTAAATAAGTAAAGAAATTACCACGATGTCATTATCTCGTTCAAAACATCTTCTGCAATTTTAGTCACTGCGGCGGTTGTTGCAAATTCCCTCGGATCTCCATATTCATTATTATCGTCTCCATCGATTAAACCATCATTATCATTGTCAATCCCATCCGAACTAATATCACCAGACAATCCATAGGCGCCCCACCCTGAGAAGTTTTTCTTTATGAGGACCTTATCTTCGCGAACATCGTACCACTCTACTTTCATATGAACTGTAAATCGATACTCCGTCACGGCCTCTTCCTTTGTGAACGTATATGGTGCATCTGTCACTTTAGTAATAGTACCCCGAAGAATGGATGTGGCCTGATCCTCATCCGTTACCCTAAGAATATTTTCTTCATTAAATTTTGCAATTAAGTTTTCGGTCACAGATTCACTCATGCCAAATTCTGCTGTCTGATTTTCTACAATGGGAATGGCTATAGAATTGATATGTGCGGGGATGCTCCCAGCCATGGAGTAGAACATACAAGATGACACTGCCAACGAAATACACAAAAAGATAGTAACATTGATTATTGATTCAATAATTTTCATGTTAAATAGTTTTCGTGTCTTTCGCGTTTTTCGTGGGCGAATAAAATTTGTATAAATATTTAAACCTTAATCTTTCTTTCCAACCCATACTGGTCAATTTTACGGTATAATGTTCTTTCACTCATACCCAAAGATTTAGCTGTAGCGCGGCGATTGTTTCTAAAAAACTTCAACGTACGTTCAATGGCTTCTCTCTCTAAATCTTCCAAACTCATATCGCCGATAGAACTGTTTTGAATAAAATATTCAGACTGGTCATTAATATGGAAGATCGGTGTTAATGATTCACTTTCTTGACCAATCATTGGAACATCCATTTGACTTGGGATAATGGTGCCCTGAGTTGCAAATTGTTTTAATAATTCTACATCCTGTCTCAACAAAAACAATTGACGTAAAATAAGTTCCCGCTCCGCAGCCTCGGGCGGTTGGTTCATAAGCACGGGTAGAGCCGGATTGGGTGCCGCCTCTTTAATCTCCACCCCCAAATGACGCTCAACCATTTCCACGGTGATACGTTCACCTTTTTCAAGGACGATGATACTTTCAACAAAATTCTTTAATTCACGAATATTTCCCTTCCATGGGTTTGTTTTCATAACACGAATCGCTTCAGGCATAAAACCACGGTATGCTATATCATTGGACCGCGTGAATTCCAAGGCGAATCGTTCGACCAATAGACTGATATCTTCAACCCGATGCCTGAGTGCCGGTACATCAATGGTAACAGTTTTTAACCGGTAGAATAAATCCTGACGAAACTTTCCACTTTCTACTAATTCAGCTAAATTTTTATTGGTGGCAGTCACGACTCGAACATCTGTTTTTTTGGACGTAGATGCACCCACCGGAGTAAACTCCCCGCTTTCCAATACACGAAGAAGTTTTACCTGTGTTTCTAAAGGTGTTTCTCCAATTTCATCGAGAAAGATAGTTCCTTTATTTGCGGTCTCAAAATATCCTTTTCGATCTCCACGTGCATCCGTATAAGCACCTTTTTTATGACCGAAGAGTTCACTTTCTATGATTCCTTCCGGGATGGCGCCGCAATTCACGGTTACCAATGGTTGGTGGGATCGTTTACTATGTTGATGTAATGCTTTTGCCACCAATTCTTTTCCAGTCCCAGATTCGCCTGTAACCAAGACCGATATGTCGATAGGGGCCACTTGAGCAACCATATCCAGAACTTCGTGAATGGCATCGGATCCCCCCACCATTCCAGATGTTTTTTGAATTCTTTCAATATTCATATTTTTTTCCTTTTTCCTAATAATCCCGACGAAAATGACCGAAAGATTTAAAATAATATTTCGTTTTATTCACGGTTTTATCAGGATACCTTAAAATGATTTTTCTATTTCTTTTTCCATTTTGGTTATTTCATCCCGTAACTGAGTCGCTCGTTCAAAATTTAAGTTTTCTGCCGCTTCAAACATTTCCTGCCGCATCATATCTATAGCTAGCTTTTTATCCATTTTGCTGAAATCATCACCCCGACGACTTTTGTAGGGTTCTGGTTCGGTATCATGAATCGAATCTGCCACGGCAGTAGTACCCATAATATCATCGGTTGATTTATACACGGTTTGCGGCAGAACGCCATGATCTTTATTATATTTTTCCTGAATTTTTCTGCGACGCTTTGTTTCTTTAATCAGGTAATCCATGGCATCCGTAACACGATCTCCATAAAGGATAACCTGTCCATTTACATGCCGTGCCGCCCGGCCAGCCACTTGCATGAGTGAACTGCGGGATCGTAAAAATCCCTGCTTATCCGCATCAATTACTGCCACCAATGATACTTCCGGCAAATCCAGCCCCTCTCTCAACAAGTTAATCCCAACAAGAACATCAAATTCCCCAAGACGAAGGTCTCGAAGAATCTGTACCCGCTTGAATGTATCAATCTCACTGTGTAAATATCGGACGCGAAGGTTTACACCTCGTAGAAATTCGCTTAAATCTTCTGCCATACGTTTTGTGAGGGTCGTCACCAGAATCCGTTCGTTTCGTTCTGTTCGTTCTCGAATCTCCCCAATTAAATTATCAATTTGTCCTTCACTTTTTCTCACTTCAACCATAGGATCCAACAGCCCTGTCGGCCGAATCACCTGCTCTGCCACAACACCTTTTGCCATTTCTAATTCCCGATAAGCCGGTGTGGCCGATACATAGATAACCTGGTTTTGTTTGGCATGAAATTCCTCGATTTTCATGGGTCTATTATCCATTGCACTTGGGAGTCGAAAACCATGCTCCACCAATACTTCTTTCCGAGAGCGATCTCCATTATACATAGCTTGAATTTGAGGTAAGGACACGTGGGATTCATCAAGTATGGTAATAAAATTATCCGGGAAAAAATCAATAAGTGTAAATGGACGGTCGCCGGGCTTTCTTCCTGAAAAGTATCGAGAATAATTTTCAATTCCTGAACAGTATCCCACTTCCATCATCATTTCAAGATCAAAGTTGGTTCGCTGCTCCAGTCGCTGCGCTTCCAGTAGTTTATCCATTCCCCTCAATTCTTCCAACCGATGTATCATTTCAAGGCGAATATCACCTACAACTTTGTTGATGGTTGCCTGATCCGTTACAAAATGTTTCCCCGGATAAATGAAATCCGAATCCATTTCCTTTAGTATTTCGCCAGTCAATGGGTGGAATCGTGTGATTTGATCGACCTTATTCCCAAACAATTCAATTCGAATACCTACATCTTCGTATGCCAAATAAATTTCAATCACATCACCTCTGACCCGAAATGTGCTCCGTTCAAACACCGTATCATTTCTCAGATAATGAATATTGATCAATTTTTTAAGAAATTCTTTACGATGGAGGTCTGCCCCACGCTGCAAATGAATCACTTTATCTTTATACTCTTCAGGGGAGCCAATACCGTAAATACAAGAAACGGAACTAATGACAATCACGTCTTTTCGCTCTAAAAGTGAGCTGGTGGCTTTTAACCGAAGGATATCAATTTCTTCATTCACAGACATGTCTTTTTCAATAAACGTATCTGTAATGGGCATATAAGCTTCCGGTTGATAATAGTCATAATAACTAATAAAAAATTCAACTGCATTATTGGGGAAGAGTTGTTTGAATTCGCCATACAATTGGGCAGCCAAAGTTTTGTTATGGGAAATGATTAAAGTGGGCCGCTGTACTTCTTTAATAACATTCGCCATCGTAAATGTTTTACCAGAACCGGTAATCCCCAACAACACTTGATGTTTATCTCCATTGTTCAGGCCCTGGACTAATCCTTCTATGGCCTGTGGCTGATCCCCTTGGGGTTTGAAGTCCGATTGAATTTGAAACTCTGACATATCGGCAAATTTACCTCGGTTAGCTTATAGGATACAATGGCAGAGAGTAACAATTATATTTAAAGATTTTTGCATAGAATAGCGAAGAGATCTTTTTATATTGAATTATGAATTGAATATAAATAACGTTAATGTTCACCTAATTATTATCAGAAATCAAATTCAGTAAACCTTATGCATAAAAAATCAAATCTTGTTCTTATTATAATTATTACAATTTCTTTTGGGGGCTATTCCTGTGAGAATAACACACCAACCAAAACACAATTCGACATTATGGAAACCACCATTGTCAAAGTACACTATGCATTTAAAACTGGCGACCTTACTGCTCGACAGTTAGTTCAAATGTATCTGGATAGGATCGAAGCATACGATCAATCCACTAAACTGAATGCTATTGTTGTAGTGAACCCGAATGCATTAAAAATAGCGGACGAATTAGATGCTGAGTATAAAAAGACTGGTAAACTTCGCCCCCTTCACGGCATTCCCATTATTGTAAAGGATAACTACGACACCTACGATTTACCTACGACTGGGGGATCATTGGCAATGAAAGGCTCCATCGCGCCTGATGATGCATTTCAAGTTGCAAAAATCAGAGAGGCCGGGGCCATTGTTCTGGGGAAATCCAATATGGCAGAATGGGCATTTAGCGCTTATAAAACGGAGAGTTCAATTGCCGGTATTACGCGAAACCCTTATGATTTATCCCGCGTTCCCGCCGGGTCCAGTGGGGGCACAGCTGCCGCAGTGGCCGCCAATTTGGCTTTGGCGGGACTAGGCACGGATACAGGAAATTCCATACGAGGTCCATCGTCTCACAATAACCTTGTTGGCATTCGATCTACCATGGGTGCCACAAGTCGAGATGGCATTATTCCCCTCATGCTGAGGAATGATATTGGAGGACCATTCGCCCGGACCATTGAAGATGCGGTGCGCATTTATGAAGTCATCGCTGGTTACGATCCAAAAGATCCCATCACGGAACGATCTCAAGGAAAAATTGTCGATGATTATCTGCAGTATTTGGGTCCCAATAGTCTAAGAGGTGCGCGCATCGGTGTACTTCGCCGCTATATTGATACACCCACTGCCGATCCTGAAATAATTAAATTGACAGAAAAAGCCATTATCGATCTAAAAACTGCCGGTGCTGAAATCGTTGACCCTTTTGATATCTCTAACTATGATGCGTTGATTGATGGCATTTGGTGTAATGTTTTCCAACACGATGTAAACAACTACCTCGCTTCTCTTGGAGAAGATGCACCGGTTAAGTCACTTCAAGATGTAAAAGATTCCGGCTTGTATCTGCCTTATGTAGAAAAAATGATTGAAGGCAGCTTAAAGAAAATAATCCCACCGGCAGAACGAGATCCCATTTGCATTGACATCTACAATTCACCCAAGAATACAGCCTTTTCACAAGCGGTGAATGATGCCATGGATACAGCAGGCATTGATGCATTTATTTATCCCACCTGGAGCAATCCGCCCCGTTTGGTAGGCGATATGGAAAGTCCCGCCGGAGATAATAGCCAATATATTTCTCCCCATACCGGCATGCCTGCGATTACAGTTCCAACTGGATTTACAGAGAATGGCCTTCCTTCAGGAATTACATTTATCGGCCGACATTTTGATGAACCGATAATTATGGGGTATATTTATGCCTATGAACAAAAAACAAGCCATCGTAAACCGCCTCCGGGATTTGCACGATTAAGTAAATAGATAGAAAGATTCTTATGTCAATATTCACTCGCTCTAATAAAGCAATTATATATGGATTATTTTTTCTCTCCATTGTATTTGCCCAGGAAAGAGAAAAAAATACGGTTCTTGATTATTTAATCTCTTACCCAAAGGACTATCAAAATAATTCCAAAGAAAAATGGCCATTAATATTATTTTTACATGGGATGGGTGAGAGAGGCAATGACATTGAACTAATAAAGATCCATGGAATTCCAAAGATTACTCAATCAGATAGAAATTTCCCATTTATTACGCTTTCACCACAATGTCCAATTGAATTCTACTGGAGTGATGATTCTATGCAGGAAAAAGTAATAAACCTCCTTGAAAATGTCTTATCAAATCATCCCATTGATCGGGATCGAGTATATATAACAGGTTTAAGCATGGGCGGATATGGCACCTGGTCTATTGCAGCCAAACGACCAGATCTATTTGCAGCAGCTATTCCAATCTGTGGTGGTGGTGACCCATCTCTTGCTAAGCACCTAAAGGACTTGCCAATCTGGGTGTTTCATGGATTAAAAGATAAAGTTGTTTTACCAGAGGAATCAGTACAAATGGTTAATGCCATTAAAAAATTAGATGGTAAGATAAAATTAACATTATATCCTGACGCACACCACGATTCATGGACCCAAACATATACAAATAAAGAAATTTATAATTGGTTGTTATCTAATAAACGAAAAAATAATCCATGAAAAATATAATTTACATCTCTCTTTTATTTGCTCTTTTGAGTTGCGATAACGAACCAGATTCCGATCTGATTACATGGCAAAATAATTGGAATAAATGGGAATCAATGAATATGAACCATTATGTATATAATTTTAGAGCCAGTTGCTACTGTATAGACGAATGGGTGCGAGAAGTCAGTGTGACTGTGAATAATAATTCGGTCATTTCTGTTCTATTCACAGATGATGGGAAACTACCCCAGTCATTACAAATCAGTGATTGGCATACCATCAATTCATTATTCGATTTGTCCAAAACCATCATAGAAGAAGCAGCCGAATTTAAACTTGAATATGACAAAACTTATGGAAACCCAACACTCATATCTGTGGATTGGGATTTTGAAATAGCAGATGATAAATTCACTTTTTTTCTGAGTAATGTAAAAAATAATTAGAAAGGATATTCAATGAAAAAGATTATTGTATTATTAGCTTTTTCCAATATAGCTTTCACTCAAAATATCAAATCGACTAAGGACGTAGAGAAGGTATTGGATAAGCTACATTTATACGCAGCTGAAGCAAATGCAAAAAAGTATATTGATCTTTTTGCTGATGATGCGGTTTTCTTTGGTACGGATATCAGTGAACGTTGGCCCAAAGTTGAATTCAGCAAGTATGCAACTGACCGAATGTCCTCAGGTACGGGGTGGACCTATTTTATGAAGGAACGAAATTTATACTTTTCTAATGATGATAAAACCGCTTGGTTCGATGAAATCCTAACTAATAAGGGCTATGGCGAATTCAGAGGAACAGGCGTGTTAAAAATGGTGGGTTCACAGTGGAAAATTGTACAATACAATCTCCTGCTTCCAATACCTAATAATCTGATGAAAAAATATGCGTTTGAGATTAAAGCATTCTATGGTCAAAAATGAAATGTAACCACTGTAAAGTAAAAAATATTTTATTAGCATGAAAAACTATTCCCATCCTGATACACATAATCAATATAATCCCACCAACCGTTTTCTTATGATATTACATAAACGTATAGTAATTACAAGTTTCACTGCAATTTGTATTTTTTGTTCCTGCCAATCCAAATCGATGCCAGAAAATCCAAATATTATCATTATTATGGCCGATGATCTGGGTTACGGCGATGTGGGCGCCTATGGTGCCAAAAAGGAAAATGTAAAAACACCAAACATTGATAAACTAGCTGAAGGTGGTTTAAAATTCACTAGTGGCTATTGTTCCGCTTCTACCTGCACGCCAACCCGATACTCTTTTTTAACCGGATCCTACGCATTCAGAGGAAGTAATACGGGTATCGCACCGCCCAATGCACCAGCCATTATCAAACCCGGAACCGAAACTATCGCATCTTTGTTAAAAAAGGCAGGTTATAAAACAGCTGTTATCGGTAAATGGCATTTGGGATTGGGTGGACCGGAAGGTCCTGACTGGAATGGTGATTTAAAACCCGGTCCTCGTGAAATTGGATTTGATTACAATTTTCTCCTCCCGACCACAAATGACCGCGTGCCTCAAGTCTATGTTCAAAATCACCGTGTGAAAAACTTAGATCCAAGCGATCCCCTTTGGGTGGGGCATGAGAAACCTAGTGAAAAACATCCAACTGGTATTACCCATCGAAACACATTGCGTATGAATTGGAATGATGGTCATAACAATACCATCCATAATGGTATTGGCAGGATTGGATTTTATACTGGTGGCCATACGGCGCGTTTCAGGGATGAAGACTTGGCCGATGAATGGCAAAGACAGGCAAACAAATGGATTGAAGAGAACAAGGATAATCCTTTTTTTCTCTTCTTTTCATCACATGATATTCATGTACCCCGCATGCCCCATGAACGTTTCCAAGGTAAATCCGGTATGAGCTTTCGCGGTGATGCCATTGTGCAATTGGATTGGAATGTGGGGGAAATCATGAAAACGCTGGATCGGCTTAACCTTAAGAAAAATACACTTATAATTTTTGTTTCAGATAATGGACCAGTTCTGGATGATGGTTATGATGATTTTGCGAATGAGCAACTGGGTGATCATAAACCAGCTGGTCCCTATTCGGGTGGAAAATATACAGTTAGAGAAGGTGGTACACGCACCCCTTTCATTACATATTGGGAAAATATTATTCAACCTGGTATTTCTAAAGAAATGGTCTCTACGATCGACCTTCCAGCAAGCATGGCAGCTTTGACTGGAATTGACCTTCCCAACGATGGAGTTTTAGATAGTTTTAATGTATTGGACGCTTTATTGGGAAAGCGTGGAGCAAAAGGTAGGCAATATATCATATCACAGGATAATGGACAAAAAGGAAATTATGGTTTACGCGATGGAAATTGGAAATTGCAGCGGCATGATACAAAAAGAATGTATAATGGAGATTTATCTATGGATTCTTGGACTGTCCCACAATACACCTTATTTAATCTTGACAAAGATATTGCTGAGAAAAACGATGTCTCAAAAGATTATCCACAAATAACTGAAAAATTAAAAAATAAATTACAATCAATAATAGATCGAGGTAAAACTCGATTTTAAAGCAAGTTCGACTGTCTGATTTAAACAGGGCTTCCGATCAGTTCGAATTCATTAGACGAATCAATTTTTACATCCACAAATTCACCTTTTTTTACAACCCCTTTGATATGAACTATATTATCAATCTCCGGTGAATCAAATTCCGTCCGCCCAACGGAAACAGTATCGCCACTTTTATCCACCAAAACTTTTAACGTTTCCCCTATCATAGCATTATTTTTCTCAGAACTGATATTGGCTTGCAAATCCATGATTTCGGCTTTTCGTTCATGTTTCACATCAGTGGGTACATCATCTTCTAATGCTTCCGCCAGTGTACCTTCTTCTTCTGAATAAGTAAAAATACCCAATCGATCAAATTTCATTTCTTCAATAAAATCATAAAGTTGTTTGAATTCGTCTTTTGTCTCTCCCGGATAGCCCACAATTAAAGTGGTTCGAATGCGAATATCAGGCATGGCATTTCTTAATTGATTCACTCTTTTTCGGATACCATCCTGCCCCAATCCACGACGCATGGATTTTAATATATTATCAGACCCATGCTGGATGGGCATATCTAAATATCGACAAACATTCTTTGCTTTGGCCATAGCATCAATAATTCGTCGAGATAAATGGGCCGGGTGAGCATAATGGAGGCGAATCCATTCAATATCTAAGGTATCCAATTCTTTGATCAAATCACTTAAATATTTTTTGGGACTTAAATCCCACCCGTAACTGGTTGAATCCTGGGCGATGACCAACATTTCTTTTATCCCTTGATCCATTAATTTTTCGGCTTCCCACATGATCGAATCAATGGGTCGGCTTTTTTGTAGGCCTCGCATGAGGGGAATACTGCAAAAAGAGCATCCGTTATCACATCCTTCTGCAATTTTCAAATAAGCATAATGACTGGGCGTCATTAGAGACCGATAAAATAAAGGGTCGTCTTTAGCGTAGTCTTTTCCGGTTAAAAATGAGGTTACCTGATGAATATTTTTACTACCAAAAAAACGATCCACTTCTGGAATTTCTTTGGCCAATTCTTCCGGAAATCGTTCAGAAAGACACCCCATAACCACTAATTGTTTTAGATTGCCTGTTTTTTTTAGTTCAGCTGCCTGCAAGATTGTTTCAATCGATTCTTCTCTGGCAATATCTAAAAATCCACACGTGTTGACAACAATCGTATCTGCGTCTTCAGGTTCCTGAGTAATATCAAAATGGGCATTTTTCAGCCCGCCCAACAACAATTCAGAATCCACCAATGCTTTTGCACAGCCTAAACTGATCATGTTCAGTTTTCGTTGTTGGTCACTCATTCGGAATCAGATGTGCCAAGCAATCCTTGAACATATTCATGACGGTTAAAAACTATTAGATCGTCCAAATCTTCGCCCACGCCAATAAATTTTATGGGAATATTCAATTCCTTAAATAAGGGAAATACAATGCCACCTTTTGCCGTCCCGTCCATTTTGGTCAGCACTGCCCCATCCACTTGTACTGTATTGGCAAATTCTCGTGCTTGTATTAAAGAATTCTGACCCAAACTGGCATCCAATGTGATGAGGGAATGAATTTCGTATTCCGGGAATCGAGATTCAACCACACGATACATTTTTTTTAATTCTGCCATGAGGTTTGTATACGTATGTAATCGTCCTGCTGTATCTACAATGGTAATATCTACGCCCTGAGAATTCGCTGCCGTCAGACCATCAAATAACACGGCAGAGGGCTGCTGTGATTTTTCATTGCACACAATATTAACATCCACACGATTGGCCCATATTTTTAATTGTTCTGCTGCTGCTGCACGATAAGTATCGGCCCCAACTAATAAAACCTTTTTCCCAAGTAATTTATAATAATTTGCCAATTTTGCTGCAGATGTTGTTTTGCCAGTTCCATTTACACCAACCACCATAAGTACGACAGATTTTTCATTCGCCAGTTCGATCCCATTCATATCCTTTAATTCCGAAACAAGGTAAGATTCTACTTTATTAATAAATCCCTTTTTATGGTTTTTCTCAACCACTCCCAATACGGCTTCGGCCGTAGCAAATCCCATATCGGCAGAAATGAGTGTATCTTCCAATTCCTCCAATGATTCCGGCGTAACCTTTCGTTTGACCACAGACTCAAAAGCATCAGACACAGATTCACGTGTCTGCCGAAGCGCCTGAAATATTTTCCCCATAAAGGGCATGATACTAAATCGCTTTAATCTTCTGAATAAATGTTCGAATATAAACAAACCAACTAATACTCAGGAGTATAGTTGCGATATTTAGGGTCACTTCTTGCATCCACGGGAAAGCATGCCATGGCCAAATATGAACCATGACTGCCAAAGATGTAATCCCTGCTGCCCATTTTCCCCACCAATTGGAGCTTAAAATGAAATGACCATTATTAAATAAGTATATAGCCGGAAGCGCAATTGCCACATATCGTATAAGATAAAAAATGAAGAACCATCCCGGGAAACGACCCACAAGCGTTAAATAACCCACCACAGTTATAATGCAGGCAAAATCAGCAATGGGGTCTAACCATTTTCCGAAATGGGTAACCTCGTTTGCTTTTCGGGCAAACCATCCATCCAATGTATCCGATAGAACGGCCAATACAACCAATAGGAAAGTGATCGTACCCATGGCTGGATCTCTTAAGGTATAAACGATGGGTACTGCCATAAGTGCGCGTCCCAGGCTAATCATATTCGCCACGGTTAAAATTCGAGTTGGGTCTGTAATTTTGGGTTTATTTGACATTTGTTAAAACATGTTGGTTATGCATGATAGACAACGAATCAACATCATAGATGAAATCACAATGTGCAGAAACAAATTGTTTATCATGCGAAATGAGAATTAAATGTTTTTGGGTTAACATTTCCTTAAAAAATTGGCTTAAAATTAACTTTTGATTCCAACCCAATCCAAAGGTTGGTTCATCTAAAATCAAGACGTCATAGTCACAATGGGCTAAAATAATAATCAATGCCATCCGTAAGTTTGACCAGGGGATATCCAAGACAGATTGATCTTTCACTAATTCCCAATTAATCTGGTATGAATTTAGACGATTAATGCATTTATTTATCAGTCGGGGATTCATTTTCTGGTTCACCACCAATTCAGACAAGAATGATTCCAACGAATCCGGACCCAGCATTCGTTCTGGGAATTGATCTAATGCAGCAATTCGAGGTGTTTTACCATCTATATATAGATTTATTTCACCTTTATCAGGGATAAGTATTCCTGTCATTAACTTGGAAATAGTAGTTTTCCCACACCCGTTTTTACCAATTAAACCGATAGAACGGGCATCGTTGATATTACAGAAACAATGTTCCAGAATTTGAGTATTATTTCCCTCATAGTGAAAGCAAAGATCATTCATTACTAATGATAATTTTCCAGCGGAATGACGATAATTATAATGGGTTAAATTTGATTCGAGGTTAACAGTTCTCAAACCGGATAAACTCAATTCCCATTGAATATCTCCATATTGTAAATCCGCCGGGTCAGAAGTAAACCATAATACTGTTTTAATATTGGACATTTTACTTCGGATCCATTTCACCCAATGATTTTTTGCATTTTCATTCAAGAATGAAAGACCATCATCAATAAATATGGCGTCCGGATCCGTACTAAAGGCTGTTATAAGATTTAACATTTCCATTTCTCCACCACTCAAGGTGACTGGATGACGCTGCCAATCGGCTATCATGGGTAAATCACTTTTGAGTTCATCAAGCCTATGTTGGAGTATTTGGAAATCTGTAAATTGATTTTCAAAAGCAAATGACAATTCTGTTTCTATGGTGTGGGAAAGAATTTGGTTTTCCGGATTTTGAAATACGATTTGGATGGATTCTGGAATCGATTTACCCTCAAAGGAAAAATTAAGTCGTGCATCAGACTCAAACCCAGCCATGGTTTTAATAAGCTGGGATTTTCCACTACCACTTTCTCCATAAATCACATGGAGACCTGCCGAAAATGAATGGGCTGTAGACTGATCAAATTTATGAAAATTTAAATTAAAAGAAATAGAATCAGTCATGAATCAGGTTTCGCACGATCCGTGTAGATGAGCCTAAATTTCGATGAATCACATTCGTGGCAGCATAACTCGCTTTTAGAAATGCATTCCGATCTTCAAACAATTGTTTCATTCCAAGGTAAAGATCTGTTCCAGTGTCAATAGCAAAGCCACCTCCATCGGCAATCAGTTCCTTTGCTTCATTAAAATTCTTGTAGTTCGGACCAAAAAACACGGGTAGACGAGCAATTGCCGGTTCCATCACATTATGGACCCCGGAAGAAAATCCGCCCCCAATGTAGGCCATTTGGCCATCCCAATAGAGTTGGGATAATCGACCAATTGTATCCACTATAATCACCCGGGCATCCAGTTGGTTTGGATTTTTATATCCCAATCTGGCTGTGGAAAAATGATTAGATTGAAAAAATGATTCGGCCGAAGATACATTCCTATCCGTAGGCTCATGAGGAACCCACAAAAGATTCAAATCTTCAATCTCATTCATTAGACTGATGATAGACCCCTTAATAACCTGTTCGTCTTCAGAGTGAATGCTCCCTGCCAAAAGCAGCTTGGGACGTAGTAATACAGATTCAGTACGTTCGGACGTGAATTGATCTGCTTTCTGTTTGACTTGATCATATCGTGGATTACCCAACACACGTACGATAGGCTGACCTGTAGGATAAAGTATATGCTGCAATCGTTCATGATCCAGCGTGGAAATCGTATAAATAGCCGAAAAACAGCCATAAACGTTTCTATAAAAATTTCTTACCATAGGGAAAAGTTTTGATGTATCATCCGAAAACCGTGCAGCAAATATTGTTGAATGGATTCCCATAGATTTCGCTTTCCAAATTAAATTTGGCCATACATCATATGAAGCAAGTATTAACTTCTTCGGCTGAACAACTTTTAAACACTTTATCACCATCCACGGTAAATCAATCGGTAAATAAACCTTGCAGTCAATATGTTTATCATCCACATGCTGAAAGCCCGACGGAGAGAAAAAACTCACAACCGCTAAGGAATGGGGTTCCACTTCTTTCAGTCCCGCAAGCACGGGCTTCACTTGTTCAAATTCGCCATGAGAGGCTGCATGGAACCAATAGATCGTTTTTCCCTGGCCCGTCCGTTCCATAAATGATTTCAATTCCCCGTAGGATCGAAATCGTCCTATCATACCATCTCGGATTTTTTTATGGAATAATGATCCAACAACACCAAATATCAAAAGTGCTGGCAAAAGAAATAAATTATAAATAATCTTCCAAATGGTCATGAAATATCCAGACTGGTTATGGCCGAAAATACGTGATCTGTCTCAATCTCATTCATACAATATTGTTCTTTACGGTAACAAGGAATACTACCATTTTGTGAACAGGGTCTGCACCACAAACCTTTCTTTTCTACCACTTGGGATGACTGTAAAAAAACACCCGCACCAGTCTCCTTTGCTGTTGGGCCCAATAATGTGACAGCAGAGATACCTAATGCCTCTCCTGCATGGAGAAATCCCGTATCGCTACCGAGAACAAATTGAGCCTGACTGATTATGGCTAATGATTCTCTTAAATTTGTTTTTCCATGGCGATCAATCACCCTGGAATCTGCAGAATTTTGAATCATTTCACAAATATCATCACCAACACCGCCAATCAACACAGCTTGCAAATTGAACTCCTTGGCACATTGGTCGATTACTCGCGCATACCTTTTCGCTTTCCAACGCTTTTGTGCCCAGGCTGCACCGGGAGTTACTACAAAATATTTTCCATTTAAACCGTTTCTGGCTGATAAATTATTTATACCACTTTTTTCAGCTGCCGAAACAAACAATTGGGACTGTTCAATGGTAAAGTTTTTTGGTAACAAATGTTGAATCGGTTCATGGAGCCAAGTCCGGACGGTGAAGTTATTCGGAAAATCATTTTTATGGAAAGCAAATAATTTAAACCGATTCCAACGCGGTTTTCTTATATGGACATTATTTGTAGTAATAAATCCCCGTCGAATTATCTGAGAACGGGTTGTATTATGAAGGTCAATGGCCAAATCATATCCCATCATTTCCATTTCAAACCCGGTTTGGCGCAGTTGCCTATATCCGCCATTAATATCAACCGCGTGGATTTTATTAATAAAAGGATGACCTTCTAATAATGGTGCAAATTTGGACAAGGTCATAAAATCAATTTTAGATTCTGGAAAATATTTTTTTAAGGTGCCAATTACCGATGTGGTATGGACAATATCCCCGATAGAACTGAAACGAAGGACCAGAATGGTCCGTGGGTCGGACACGGATTTACCCTGTACGCTGCGCGTTAAAACTAATCAAATCCACCATAGATTGTTTATAAGGAGAATCTGGATAAGGTGAAATGGCATCCAATGCGTGATGATTAAATTCATCTATTTTTTGTTTGGCATAAGTGAATCCACCAGCTCCACCTACAATCATTTTTAAATCAGCCAGATTTGCGGAGGATTTCTTTCTCAGAGATAATATTTTTTTAATTTGCCGCGTTTCCACTTTTGAAAGTTTTTCATACGTATGAATCAGGGGTAATGTCATCATGTTCCGCTTTACATCAGCGCCCATATCTTTTCCCGTTTGATTCTCACTGCCTAATAAATCAAATAAATCATCTTTCACTTGGAAGGCCATTCCCAATTTTGTGCCATAAGTAACCATGGCTTTTCTGTCTTTTTCTTTCCCTGTGGATGTAATGGCACCTAATTCACAACTGGTGGACATAAGGGACGCGGTTTTTTGATAAATCATATCGTAATACACTTCTTCAGTCATGGATCTTGTTAATGCCTTTTCTACCTGGAGAATTTCACCCGCAGCCAGTTTTTCCGCAGTATCTGCAATAAGCTCCAATGCAGCAAAATCTTTTAAGCCCACCATATTGATTAATGTTTTACTTAAAATAAAATCACCCATAAGAACGGCTATCTTATTCTTCCATATTCGATTAATCGAAGGAAATCCACGGCGTTTTTCTGCTTCGTCAACTACATCATCATGGATCAATGTAGCCAGATGGAGCAATTCAATCATGGCTGCAGCACGATAACTATTTATCGTTGGTTGGCTGCACACGCGAGAAGCAAGGATAGTTAATATTGGGCGAATATGCTTACCTTTATGCCGTATAATATATTTACCAACCAGATTAATTAACCGAACTTCTGAACGGAGAGCGTTCCTAAATTCCTCTTCGAAAAGCTTAATGTCCTCGAAAATTGGTTGGGTAATCTCCTTCAGGGATTTAAGTTCTTGTCTCACAGTCTGAAATTACCCAAGTTTTTTCCGATTTACCAGCCAACTCACACCAATACTCAATTCGTATAAACCCAATAAAGGAATGGACATTAAAACGAGACTTACGGGATCCGGGGGTGTAATAAAAGCACTTAAGAGTAAAATCACTACAGCCGAATGACGTCGGTAATGGCTCATAAATGCTGGTGTTAATAAACCGATAACAGACAAAATAAACACCAAAACAGGTAGTTCAAAAATGAAACCACTTCCAATCATCAGCCAGGTGATAAAATTGAAATAATAATTGATGGAAAAATTATTATCAATTCCAGTCATTCCTACTGAAGTAAAAAATTCAAGAGAAAATGGAATCATAACCGTGTAGGCGAATATTAATCCTATGAGGAAGGATAAATAAGTAAAAATTATTAATGGAGCTGCATATTTCTTTTCATTTAAATAAAGGCCCGGCGCGATGAACTTCCATAGCTGAAACGTTAAAACCGGGATGGCAAGCACCACACCACCGATGAGAGCAATTCCCCATTTAATCATGAACATCCCCTGGACTTTTAACACTTGCAAATCCATGGGAGTTGATAAATTTTGGGTGGGCCTAATTAATAAATCAATCAGGGCATCTATAAAAAAGAATGTAATCGCCGCTCCTAACAAAATGGATCCCAAGGATTTGACAAGTCGCCATCGTAATTCTTCCAAATGGTCCAGGAATGGCATTGAATTTTTGTTTTTACTCATGGGCTTTCTTCAACAAGGAAGTCGCAACTTCGTGGGGAGAAGTTTGGATGGTGTCCAAATGATTGATGGATATTTCAAGTTGATCTAATCGTTTCTGCGTCCAGAATTTTTTAAGGAGTCTATCCTGAATAATATTATACACCCTGTTTCGATGTCTATCTAATTGTTTTTGGATTAAGATTCCTTCCTTCTCCATGACTTTTAGCAATTCATTCATGCCATTGTAGAGATCAAGTATTCCTTCATTTCTATCCACGGATGTATTGAATACCGGTGGCTCCAGTTTCCCCTTATTTGTAAATGTGTGGAGCATACTTTTTAAAGATTGTGCTAATCTCCCCGCCCCGTCGCGGTCCGATTTGTTGATAACAAACATATCCCCAATTTCAATTAAACCTGCTTTCATCAGTTGAATTTCATCTCCAGATTCCGGAACCAATACAACCAAAGTTAAATCGACTGCTTTGGCCACATCATGCTCTCCCTGGCCGACACCCACCGTTTCAATAATGACCACATCTTTACCGCTGGCTGAAAGGATATCCCCAACATCCTGGGTTTTTCTCGCCAATCCCCCCAAATCGCCATGGGATCCCATACTTCGGATAAATACATTATTATTCCATATATAATTGTTCATCCGAACCCGGTCACCTAAAAGTGCACCACCGGTGAAAGGACTGGTGGGATCCACAGCCACCACACCGACACTTTTTCCATTATCGATAAATTTCCGAATTAACCTATTGGTCAGGGTACTTTTGCCCGCACCTGGTGGACCCGTAATACCAATTCTAATTGCCTGGTTTTCTGAGGTGTGAACTTTTTTAAAAAATGAGTCGGGAATATTACCGTCATTTTCTATTTGACTGATGACCTTGGAGAGGGTGCGATGATCGTTCGATCGAACTCGATCCAGCGTATCTGAATCCATTGTACTTATGTTTTAATTAAAAAGTGTTTAAGAGAAAGATTGTCGGAAATCATTAAAATTAAAAATGGTAATATCGCTCCCAATTCGTTTAACTAATTTTTTATCTTCCAGTAATTTTAAGGTACGGGAAACTGTTTCCCTGGAGGTACCCGCCATATTGGCTATATCCTGTTGATAGGGTAAATTTTGAACCATTACATCTCCTCGCTTTATGGTTCCACGTTCTTCCGCCAACCGTATGAGAGTAATACCGATTCGTTGTTCAGAATCACTCAAGGATAAACTTTCGATTTGTTGATCGCTTTTCCGTAGACGAACTGCCAATTCCTCTAATAGTGAAATGGCAATTTTTGGATAGGTTTCCAAACATTCGAGAAAATCTCGTCGAGATAAAGTCATCACTTCTGCATCTTCGTTCGCCACAATATTAGCCGATCGACCTTCTCCATCTAATAAAGACATTTCTCCAAAAAAATCGCTTTCCCCCAACAGTGCCAGGATCACTTCCCTCCCGTCATCACTCAAACGGGTCACCTTTACGGTGCCACTCGTTATAATAAAAAAAGTTTCCCCGGTGCTTTCTTCCAAAAGGATCATTTGACCTTTTTCATAATCGCGGGAAACCATTTTAGATGCAATCCTGTTTAAATCAGAATCTGATAGATCTGTAAATATAGGAATATTTCGTAGATGATCGGTTTTACTCATGGCAGAAAATACAATCTAAATAAGGATAGATGAAAAAGGTAAAATTACGATGATTTAACTTCAGTGTTTGTGATGAATCTCACAATATTTATCGAAAAAAGAAAAATTATTTCAATTCATTCACTTCCAAAAGATCGATAATCATACCACCGGCGATAAAACCGCCTGCACTCATTTCAATCTTTAGATTATAACCAACAGGTACTGGTGTTGAGGATTGTAAGAGATATTGTTTCCAATCCATTTCTGTTAATTGAATGGAACCCAAAAGTACTTTTTCTGAATCACTGACTTCAGCATATAATTGAACAAATCCACCATTCGCCAATACTTTTCCAAAAAAAGATACGCTATATAGATTATCATATTTGACTTTACCCATATCCAATATCATATGTGGAACCACGCAACCACCGGATACATAAAGAGATCGATTGCCGCCACCCGCAGGAGAATCGCTTTTATATTCCGCAGATGCACCTTGTTCCCAGGCATCCATCGATTCGTATTTTTCAAAGGATGTGGAATAAATGAAATCATTCATTGTGCCTAATATTTTTTCGCACCCCGTGGTTAATAAGCCAATGGCAGCAATTAGAATGAAAATTTGAGAGAGTATTTGTTTCATCATCGGCGTAAAATTACTCCTTAAGGGAACACGATTCAACACATTATTTCTTTTGGCGGAGTGCGTAATAATGAGATAACTTCGCGTCCGAAATTTTAATTAATATTTGAGGAACCAATGGATCGACATCCGCAACAAATAAAAAGAGAACGTCAGGACAAAAAGCGCCATGAATTCAATGTGGCGAAGAGGTCAGACTTAAAAACAGCGATTAAACGTGTATTGCAATCCACCGACGCCGGTGAAGCACAAAGTCTATATACAAAGGCTGTAAGCACCATTGATAAAATGGCAAGCAAAGGCCTCTTAAAAAAGAACACCGCTGCCCGCCGAAAATCCCAGATTACTCGGCATTTGAATTCTTTATCTACCTGACCAGCCCCTCTCTTATTTATCAATGAAAAAACCCCGTTTACACGGGGTTTTTATTTATATTGTCTCTACTAGAAACTATGATATAATAATATGCTAACTATCATATACCTGGTAGTTTGGCGCTTCCTTCATAATTTTTACTTCATGAGGATGACTTTCTTTTACCCCGGCCGATGTGGTTTGAATAAATTCTGCTTTCCCGTGAAAATCTCTAATATCTTTTGCACCGCAATATCCCATAGAAGATCTTAATCCACCCATCAACTGGTGGATGGTATTTCGAACGGAACCACGATAGGGGACCATTCCTTCAATGCCTTCTGGAACCAGTTTGGTTGCTTCAGCACCTTCCTGGAAATATCGATCACCACTCCCTTCCTGCATGGCGCCGAGAGAGCCCATCCCGCGATATGATTTATACTGACGCCCTTCAAACAGAATAGATTCGCCGGGACTTTCGTCCATTCCGGCTAACATACTGCCAAGCATTACCACTTCTGCTCCTGCTGCAATAGCCTTGGATACATCACCACTATAACGGAGACCACCATCGGCAATGATTGGAATATTATGTTTTTGGGCTTCATCCACGCTATTCATGATCGCCGTGAGCTGGGGCACTCCAACACCGGCTACAATACGGGTGGTACAACTGGCCCCTGCCCCAATACCAACCTTTACACAATCCACACCCACATCAATTAATGCTTTTGTCCCATCAGTAGTGGCCACATTCCCTGCAATCACCTGAACGTCGCCCACTGATTTTTTAATTTCCTTGATTGAGTTCAACACACCTGCCGAATGACCATGAGCTGTATCAATCACAATCACATCTACGCCCGCTTTGGATAAGGCTTTCGCTCTTTCTTTTCCATCTCTACTAACGCCCAGAGCAGCACCTACACGTAACCGGCCACTATCATCTTTACATGCTTGAGGGAAATCCTCTTTTTTCTGAATATCTTTCACCGTGATTAGCCCTGCAAGTCTGCCTTTTTTATCCACAACCAGTAATTTTTCAATTCGATGTTGCTGCAGCACATTCTTTGCTTCCTCTAAAGTCGTACCTACTGGTACAGTAATCAGTTGTTCTGATGTCATACGATCTCGGACGGATAAACGATCATCTTTTTCAAAGCGTATATCCCGATTGGTAATAATACCCACAAGCTTTCCATCTTCCAACACAGGTAATCCGCTGATATGATAATTGGCCATCACTGTTTTTGCATCTCGGATGGTTTTATCCGCAGTTAATGTGATCGGGTCCACAATCATGCCACTCTCAGATCGCTTAACCCGATCAACCATTTTTACCTGGTTCTCAATCGATAAATTTTTATGGATTATTCCGATACCACCTTCTCTGGCTAAGGCCACCGCCATGTCACTTTCTGTTACTGTATCCATGGCAGCAGACAGGAGTGGAATATTCATGGTTATTTTCTTAGTCAGTCGGGTCTGTAAATTAACTTCTCTGGGAAGTACATTTGATTTTTGGGGCACGAGCAGTACATCATCAAAAGTGAGTGAATGTACAAATGGTGGTCTGTTTTTCATTGCACTATGATAGCTTGATGCGTTTATTAACGCCGTTGATCAATTTTCCTGATTGAATTAGTTGATAGACAGTTGCAAAATCATTTGACAAAGAACGATCTTCCATTGAAAAGATTTGATGCCGTCGCAGGAGATTCATGACTGGGATTAATCCATTCCCCGATACCAGTTTTTTGTGAAACCGATAATTTACATTTCCTGCTACTATGATTTCTATGGCCATAATAGTTCTGACGTTATCCAAAATACGTAAGCATTTCCGACCTGCCCATGGTGCCATGCTGACAAAATCTTCCTGTCCTGCTGAGGTCGAAATAGAGTCCACACTAGCAGGATGGGCCAATGTTTTATTTTCAGAGGCCAATGCGGCTGCCGTCACTTGGGCTAACATAAATCCTGATTCCAAACCGGGATTCACGGCACCAAACATGGGAATTCGATCACCGATGCCCTTCATAAGATAATTGACACGTCGTTCGGCAATGGCTCCGATCTCGGACATGGCAATGGATAATGTATCCAATGCCTGAGCCACGGGTTCAGCGTGAAAATGGCCGGAATTCATTACATCGCCATTCGGAAAAACGAGCGGATTATCGGAGATAGAATTCAATTCATTATTGATTATTTTTTCTGCGATGCTGAAAACTTCACGGCTTGAGCCGTGGACATGTGGAATACAACGCACACAATATGGATCCTGAATTCGACCGCAGTCATCATGGGAATGAACAATGTCACTGCCTTGAAGCATTTTATAAACATTGGTGGCAGAAACAACCTGACCCGGGTGCTTTTTCAATTTATGAATTTTAGGTGTAAATACAATGCGGGTCGATAAACTGGCTTCCGTTGATAAAGCACCTACAATATCGGCAGTTTTTAATAAATTTTGTGATTCGGATAAAGCGCGTATCCCTAGCGCCGTGGACACTTGTGTCCCGTTGATGAGGCTTAAGCCCTCTTTTGCATCTAAAACAATTGGGTCCAAGTTTGCTTCTTTTAATGCAAGCATGGCAGGCATGATGCGATCTTGGAAGTGCACATCTCCTTCTCCAATCAACGCGCGAGCCATATGGGCTAATGGCGCCAAATCTCCAGAGGCACCCACAGATCCTTTACGGGGTATTACAGGTAAAATATCGTGGTTGAGCATATCTGCCATCAATTGTGCCAATGCTAATCGAACGCCACTATATCCTTTTGCCCAAGTCATGAGTTTCAAAATCATGGTAATACGCGTCACACCCAAATCTAAGGGCTTTCCTACCCCACATGCATGTGAACGGACCAAATTCAATTGAAGCTTTCGACGATCTTCCTTACTAATTGGAACTGTACTCAATTGGCCAAATCCTGTATTCACACCATAAATTTGTTGATTATTATCTAATAATGACCTGAGAATTTTATGGGATTTACGAATGGACTGTTTCGCCTCAGGAGATAGACGAATACGAGCGGGGCCATCCAATATGGGCGCTAATTGTCCCCATTGGATTGATTTGTTCGAAATAAGTACTGTACCCATTGAGCAAGTTATAACTTTTTATAAATATTGAACAAGAAGAGTGAAAGGAAATTTTATATATTTAAAGATGTAATGTTCCGGATTTATTGCTTTATTCTTATTAGATTTGAAACAAGTACCTTTGCAAAAATAGATCGTTTAATTACGGGAAATCAATTTCAAAAAGATTGACATTATCTCAAATTTTCAAAAAATGAATCAAACATGTCATTATTAAAGGCATACTTTTACGATTCACTTTTGGCCAAATCCGAAGAGGCCTGCCTTATGGAATGGCGGAGTGAATTAGTGAAGCATGTCCACGGAAATGTATTAGAAATTGGCGCGGGAACCGGGGCCAATATTTTATTTTATCCCAAGAATGGAATTGAATTAACGCTATCTGAACCGGATAAACATATGCGTACACAATTGGAAGAAAAAGTAAAGGATGAAAGATTAGATCATGTGACCATTTCTTCATATACGATTGAGGAGAACCACAGATCAGATGCTACCTTTGACTGTGTAGTTTCTACTCTTGTATGCTGCTCCGTCCCAAACCTTGCGTCGGCGTTTTTGGAAATCAAACGAATTTTAAAACCAGATGGATATTTTATATTTCTTGAACACGTCGGCGCAGAAAAAGGAACAAGAAGAAGAAGATGGCAGAATCGGCTAACACCCCTTTGGTGTAAAATATCGGGAAATTGTCATTTAAATCGGGAAACAGAAATTGCATTGAAAAATGCCGGATTCACCTTTAAAGAAATCAAACGAGAAAGTATGCGAAAAGCCACACCCTTGGTTCGCCCGACCATTCGTGGAATTGCTATAAAAAACTAAATAATGGAAAACCAAGTTCAATTCCGAAAAGCGTTAAAAAATGATTTAAATACTATTGTTAAAATGTTAGCAGATGATGCCTTAGGCGCATCAAGGGAACGGTTTGAATCTCCACTCCCTTCATCTTATTCCAACGCATTCGATTCCATTGATAAGGATTCCAACAATGCCCTTATTGTCGCCATATTGAAAGATGAAATCATCGGAGTACTCCAACTAACATTTATCCCCAATCTTACTTACCAAGGCAGTTGGCGTGCTATGATTGAGGGCGTTCGTGTATCTTCAAAATTTCGTTCGAAAGGGATTGGACAATCACTAATTCAAGAAGCCATTCGCCGTGCAAATATAAAAGGGTGCCGCTTGGTTCAATTGACCACAGATAAACAAAGACCAGATGCGATTAAATTCTATGAAAAATTGGGGTTTTCTTCCTCACATGAAGGAATGAAACTTCACCTGAACAGTTCTGAATAATCACTCGTGACCAAAAACCAAATTTTTCAACTGCCTGAACACCTTCCAAAACGAATCGCCCTAATCGTTTTTTCACTCTTTTTCATAATGGCTGGTGGTAACCATTTTGCCAATCCCGATTTCTATGTTGCAATAATGCCTCCCTATCTACCTTTCCATCTCGAAATCGTTTATGTAAGTGGCATTCTCGAGATTCTTGGGGGAATCACCATAATCATTCCTCGTTATCGCTCCTTTGCCGGTTGGGGCATTATTCTCCTCCTATTGGCCATATTCCCTGCAAATATCCACATGGCACTTCACCCAAAATTATTTACCGAAATAACCCCCATTGTACTTTATGCTCGTTTACCCATTCAACTGCTTTTTATCCTTTGGGTATATTGGATAACACATAATACAGCGAATAATTAATCACCGATCCATTTCGTTATATTTCCTTTTAGACTTTTACCTGTTTGACCCTCCCAAAACTTACCCGTATTTTCTCAGTAAATTATGATTCTAACACAGGAGATATCGAATTATGAAATTCAACATAATAACAGGATTACTATCATGCATTTTTTTTATGGACGGTTGTACCGTGCCAACCCCTAAAACAATAACCGTGGAAAGCTCCACCGTAACAACGGGACAAAATCCATTTTATACAGAAAGTCCACTGTATATGAAATATCCCAAATTTGATGAAATTAAAAATGAAAATTATATCCCAGCCTTTGAAAAAGGTATGGCAGATCATATGGCTGAAATTGACGCTATAGCGGAACGGGCAGATTCACCCACTTTAGAAAACACCATTATTGCCATGGAGAAATCCGGCGCATTATTGGATCGCGTGGCTACGGTCTTTTTTGCACTCATCTCAGCCAATACCAACGACGAAATGGAAAAAATTCGAAGTGAAATGGCCCCCAAGTTATCGGCCCATAGTGATCAAATTTTACTCAACGGAAAACTATTCCACCGGGTTAAAACTATATATGAGCAGCGAGACCAATTGGGACTCGACGCAGAATCAAAACGGTTGGTTGAAAAGTATTATACTGATTTTATACGATCTGGTGCCAATTTATCAAACGAGGAAAAAAAATCCCTTAAAAAGATTAATGGTGAAATGGCCGTTTTACAAACCACATTTAGTCAGAATGTATTAAAGGAGGTTAATGCCTTAGCTGTTGTGGTGGATTCCAAAGATGAATTGGATGGCTTGTCTGATGCGGCTATCGAAGCAGCTGCGAATGAAGCCAAATCTCGTGAATTAGACGGTAAATATGTCCTCACCTTACGAAATACCAGTGGTCAGCCACCTATGGCTTCTTTGACGAATCGTGCTTTGCGAGAACGCATTCATAAAACATCCCTTTCTCGCGGTAGCCGCGACAGTGATTTTGATAATCGATACATCTTGGCAAACGTCATCAAACTCCGGGCGGAAAGAGCCCAACTCATGGGATATAACAACCACGCCGCGTATTCCCTGGAAAATCAAACTGCCCAGACGCCGAAAGCCGTGAATGAACGGCTTAGCAGTCTTGCGCCAAAAGCAGTGGCCAACGCGAACAAGGAAGCAACGGACCTTCAAAAAATGATTGATGCGGAAGACGGCAGTTTTAAACTCGCCTCTTGGGATTGGGATTTCTATACAGAAAAAGTCAGAGCGGATCGCTATAATTTTGATGCATCCCAACTCAAACCCTATTTTGAGATGGATAACGTACTTCAAAATGGTGTCTTTTATGCAGCAACTCAATTATTCGGCATCACGTTTAAGGAACGGTTTGATCTGCCAGTTTATCAAGAAGATATTCGTGTTTTTCAAGTATTCAATGAAGACGGCTCTGTACTGGCATTATTTATATTTGATGGATATGCCCGCTCATCCAAAAGAGGTGGTGCGTGGATGAATGCCTATGTGAGTCAATCCAAACTAAAGGGAAATAAACCGGTCATCGCCAACCATTTGAATGTGGTAAAACCACCCAAAGGTGAACCCACACTCATGTCTTTTGATGAAGTGATTACCACGTTTCATGAATTTGGCCATGCCCTCCATGGCATGTTTTCTGATGTAAATTACCCCTATTTCGCCGGAACCTCTGTCCCAAGAGATTTTGTGGAATATCCTTCTCAAGTTAATGAAATGTGGGCCATTTGGCCCGAAGTGCTAAAGAACTATGCCGTTCACCATGAGACCGGCAAGCCTATGCCAAAAGAACTTTTAGACAAAGTATTGGCGACTCAAAAGTTTAATCAAGGATTTTCCACCACTGAATATTTGGCTGCGTCTCTATTGGATCAAGCTTTGCATCAACTTTCCCCGGATCAGGTTCCCACTGGCGAAGAGATTATCGCTTTTGAAGCAGATGCACTTAAAACAGCCGGCGTGGCCATGGACGTAATTCCACCCCGTTACCGCAGTACTTATTTCTCCCATATTATTGGTGGATATTCTGCCGGATATTATTCCTATATTTGGAGCGAAGTATTGGATGCAGATACAGTAGAATGGTTTAAAGAAAATGGCGGGCTTAAAAGAGAAAATGGTGATCATTTTCGGAAAACGCTCCTTTCCCGTGGTGGTAGTAAAGATGCGTTAAAAATCTTTAAAGATTTTCGAGGCGCTGAACCGAATATTCAACCCTTATTGGACCGACGGGGATTGAACTAAAACCACTTCAATGATTTCAATTATAGGCATTCCTTTAGATGAGAATTCCTCTTTTCTAAGAGGGTCAGCCAAATCGCCGCCTCTTATTTTGGATGCCTTTCGTTCGGATGCGTCCAATATGTATGCTGAGAATGGGTTTAATTGTGGAGATAGTGACAAGGTCAAGGACCTTGGAAATTTGCAACTCACCGCTGGAAAAGCAGCCATGGATTCTATCCAAAAAGCGGTAAGCAAAGAATTAAATCGTAGCCAAAAAGTCGTCTCTCTTGGTGGCGATCATTCTATCACCTTTCCCATCATTCAAGCATACAGTCAATCATACCCTGATCTTAACATTCTCCATATCGACGCCCATCCCGACCTTTACGATAACTTTGAAAATAATCCTTATTCCCACGCGTCCCCTTTTGCACGGATAATGGAAAAGGGTTTGGTGAATCGATTGGTCCAAGTGGGCATTCGCACATTAAATGATCATCAAAAAGAACAAGTAAAACAATTTGGGGTTGAAGTGATTGAAATGAAAGATTTTGATCCAACAGTTTCCTTTCAATTTGGTGGACCTGTTTATATTTCAATTGATATGGATGCACTCGATCCTGCATTCGCCCCCGGCGTCTCCCATCATGAACCGGGAGGACTTTCCACTAGAGAGGTCATTAATATAATTCATCAATTAAGTGGAAATGTGGTGGGTGGCGATATTGTTGAATACAATCCCGATAAGGATATTAATAATATAACTGCCGTTGTGACAGCCAAATTGATGAAGGAATTAATTGGGAAGATTCTCAAATAGAATTTACCCAAAAATTCAATTTTCCTTGAGTTAGCTTATACTAAAGTATCCACTCGATTAAATACTGTATAATCCACAGGGATGGCTTCACTGAATGCGCGTCCATATCGTTTATTCACAATTCGGTCATCCATGACAATAAAGATACCTTCGTCATAAGCGGTACGAATCAACCGACCAAACCCTTGACGAAAACGGATCACTGATTCCGGTAGCGCATAATCCATAAACCGATTGCCCCCCTCTGTTTCAATCATATTCCCATACGCTTTCACCAATGGTTCCGTGGGCACATCAAAGGGCATTTTTACAATAATGAGTACTTCCAGTAAATCACCAGGGAGATCTACCCCTTCCCAGAATGCATTAGTCCCCAGCAAAATGCCGTTGGGTGATTGGTGCATTCCTCGCACAAGTCCCATTCGAGACGCCTGTCGCTTTTGGGCATAAATAGGTAGATTTCTTCCATCCGGATGGCGCTGCAATATTTGATATGTATTTTCTAATTGGACCCGGGACGTAAACAGCACCATCATCCGTTTATTATATCGCTTGTGGCAGGTCAATATCATTTGCGCCAATACGTCTGGTTTCTGTCCGTCTCCCCCGGAATACTGATAATAGGTGACTTGATCACTATAATGAAATGGGCTCTCAAAAACAGCGGTCTGTACATCTATAAATTCTACACCATTCAATCCGGTTCTCTGAAGGAAATAATCAAAGGAATCCCTAGTTCGGATGGTTGCACTAGTGAGAATACAATGGTTCAGTTCTTTAAATAAACCGCTGGCCAAATCGTTGGCCAAATCAATGGGGGCTGCCTTAACAGTGAGGATCAATTGGGTGCGTCCGCCTATATTTCTGAAATTGCCTTCATACCAATATACATTATCGTTATCCTGATTACTTGTTAAGGCTTGAATGAGTAATAAGGAATCTGTCATTAAACCTTCACCGCGATCAAATAACTGATGGAGTTCCAGAAAGTCTTCTTTTGTTTCATCAATATCCAGCAATGCTTCCCGCAGTTTACGTACTTGATTCCGTACCGAGTGAATCCCCCGATTCATTCGTTCCAAATCGGCAGATAATGGGCCGAATTCTTCGGTTAAATTGGCAATAATGAGCTTGGTTGAATATTTAGCATTGGGATCAAACTTATATAGGCTGTTTCCTGCCATTTGATCGAAAAAGTCTTTCACAGATTCTCGGCAGCTGTCAATCGTTCGGGCCAAGTCCCTTCTCATACCCTCAAACTGCGGATGGAGTCCTCCAATAGATTTCAGTTGATTATTCCACCGAACTGAATGTGAGTGATCCGGGTCAATCCGTTCCAGAAAATACTTGAGAGATCGCTGATCTAATACAGATGTAAACTGGCGATAAGCCGCCTGGGGAATATTGTGGGCTTCATCAATAATAACGGATTGATGTTCCGGCAAAAACCCCATCCCTTCTCCCGCATCCATTCGCGCTTTTCCTTCAGATAGTAGAAGCGCATGGTTCACCACAATCAAATTGGCTTGATAAACCAATTTTCGCAATGGACCAAAAAAGCACCCGCCGTGCCGAGAACAAATAGGGGACGTACAAAATCCCGGTTCGCTTTGAACCAACGCCATGAGTCGATATGTAAATCCATTAGTGAACCCCGGACATTCATCCATATCTCCTGTTTGGGTCCATTCCAGCCAAACCATGAGGGGAATCAGGTACATGGCTTCCTCCCCATTCAACATTTTATCCGCACCGCCAATGAGCCAATTTAATCGAGACTTACATAGATAATTACTCCGCCCTTTCATCACCACCGCCTGTACAGATGAATCGATGGCATGGGTTAGTCGGGGTAAATCCTTGTTAAACAATTGATCCTGTAGGTGTTTGGTGTAGCAGGAAACAATGACCGGGCCATCATCTGGATGGGTCAGGTTATACTTAATGGCAGGGAATAAATAGGCCATACTTTTACCCAATCCAGTCCCCGCCTCCGCGATGCCAATCCCTCCGGGACTGGTCAGAATGTCATCCACAAATTGACTGAAATAAGCTTGGTTTGGACGATCTTCGTATGCTTCGTAGGATTGATCTAAATCACCATCTGGACCAAAGACTTCCGTGCTATTCCGATTAGAAATGTCTTTTTTCCCTTCATGAATAAAGACGTTGATATTGGTCGGTTTCTGAATTTTGGATTCGGTAAGCCCATTTTTTAAATCACCCGTTTTGGTAAGTGCATTTGCCAAATTAATAAATAGCTCTTTGTTATGAACTTGAAAGGGTTTGAGTAAGGCTACTATTCTGGCAATAAGATCTATACTATAACTTGATGATTCTTCAATGAGCTCCACAAAAATTTGTCCACAATTTTCTGTGTCTGATTCCGCCCGATGGGCCCCTTCCGTGGACAAACTAAAATAATCTGAAACTGCACTCAAATTATGGGCCGGTTGAAAATATAACATTCCCCGCGACAATGTGAGCGTATCGTAATATTTCCGATCAGGAAGTTTCTTGTCATGGCGGTCAGCCATGTCCTCTAAATAGGCAAGGTCAAATGGTGTATTGTGTGCCACAATTGGTATATCACCGATAAACTGAAAGAATTCATCTATGATGCTGCTTTCAGACGGCGCATCTGCAACCATATTATTGGTAATACCCGTGATTTTCTCTATAAGCTCGGGAATAGGGATCCCTGGATTGACCAAGGTGGTATAACGATCAGCCGGTTTTCCATCTTTAAACAAAATGGCCGCCACTTCGATGACACGATCAACCTCTGGTTGGAGACCTGTGGTCTCAAAATCCAGAGCAATAAATGAATCTAATTGGAGTGTTTTTAAGAGGGTCGCACGGTCCATCAACAATGGGCCATTTTAATCACTGTGAACCGTGGGTAAATCTACTTTAAAAGATGGCTTCACCTCGCCATGACGAAAATAATGATAATGCCTTAACATCCAAAATAACAAAACAGTTAGTATAAGAAACCAGGGGAATCGTACGGCCAGAAACATAGCCGGAATAAAAACTACATAAATGCGGCACCGTTGTAAATGTCTCACCGCCGCTGGAAAAATGAGAGCCACTATTGGAAATGGGCTATACACAGCCGCGATGGTTGAAATCATGGGGTCATCATGGATGACGCCAGCCACAACTGATAAACTGGTTAGTACAATAATAATAGCCAACATAGGTGCCATTTCACCTTTAGTGGGAGAATGGTTCTCACCGTCATCTTTCACCTGAATCGGGATGCTATAAGTCATATGTCCTACCAAAAAGAAAATAAAATAAGGAAGGCCAAAAACCAAAACATCCACATTAAATCCTTTTGGAATAGTGCCCAGTAAAAACAGTATAAACCCCATTAAAAACATCCATAATCCTGACTTTACTGAATCAATGTTTTGTTTAAAAACTGGAAACCGTTTATCCCAATAGGTCGCAAAAGCAAGAATTACTAACAATACATACGATAATGAGGACCAGTCCCAATAAAGCCATCGGTCTTCTACATGGGCAGACACATTTGCACCGGCGAGGACCATTGCCCAAATCCCGAACCATCGTTCCGGTTTGAGTGAAGCAAAGCCATCCATCTTTTCTACAATGGTAGCTAAACGACCATACCGCCCCGATCCTGGGGGAAAATACTTTTCTGCCAGCATCCCTTTAGCCGATAAGAGCTTTGCCGAAAATTTCAGCATATACTTCATTTAAAAGGATAAAGGCCACAACGGCTGCGGCAATGGTGAGAATTGCTTTCACTAATTGAGGAGAAACGTTCTTTCCCTCCATACCATTTTTTAACTCAGCCAAATAATTGGAGATACCCCATTTTTTCAGGACGAATATGGCTGTAAGCATCCCACCGATAGGCAGCATGTATTTCGAGGATAAATAATCCATGAAGTCCATAAACGGCATGCCCATGAATTCTGTAATATTGATGCCACCGCCTAAAGAGAATGAACAGAACGCACCAACCACAGTAATTACAGCGCCAAACTGGATTGTTGCTTTTTTACGTGACCATCCTTTTTGATCAATAAAATAAGCGGTCACCACTTCAAGAATTGATATTGCAGATGTCAACGCTGCCATGAAAAGGAGGATGAAAAACATCGTACTCCAAATAGCGCCACCGGCCATTTGAGCAAATACGGTCGGCAAAACAACGAAAATAAGTCCGGGGCCTTCTGCGGGATTTGCGCCCAATGCAAATACTGTTGTAAATATGGCTACCCCCGCCAGCATGGCGATGGCAGTATCTAAGAAAATTACCCAAAGGGCTGAGGTCATCAAATTTTGTTTTTTATCGAGATAACTACCGTAGGTAATCATGGTCCCCATCCCAAGGCTCACCGTAAAAAATGAATGACCAAGTGCCAACACAATAGCTGATGCAGTTAAATCTTCGAATCGGGGATTAAATAAAAATGAAAGGCCTTCCATACCACCAGGGAGTGTCATACCGCGGACGGCCAACATGCCTAATAGAATCACAATGAGGGGCATCATTACTTTGGACCATTTTTCAATCCCGCCTTTCACGCCTTTAACAATGACCCCAATGCACAAAGTCATAAATAAAACCTGGTAAATTACGGGACTCCACGCACTGGTGATAAATCCATTAAACATGGTTCCCGCTGCTTCAGGATTACCCGCCAACGCGTCAAAATTGCCAGAAAACGAATCAATGATATATTTTAATATCCACCCACCCACAACGCCGTAAAAAGAGAGAATCACAAAAGCTGATGCTACGCCAAGATATCCCACCCATTTCCAATTGGTGCCCGGAGCCAGTTTTTCAAAGGCACCCACAGGACTTAATTGTGTTTTACGCCCAATAACAAATTCAGCAATTACAATTGATAATCCCACAACGAGGATACATGCCAAGTAAACTAACGTAAAAGCACCCCCACCATTTTGGCCAGCCATTGAGGGATATTTCCAAATATTTCCAATACCGACAGCCGAGCCTGAAGCAGCCAAGATAAACCCTAACTTTGACCCCCATTGTTCACGATTTTGACTCATTATTTTTCTTCCTCTTTTTTATTGGATTTCTCTAAATCTTCGTTCATAATGTCATTGAATGGATGCAAATGTGCTTCAACTATGGCATCGAGAAGGCCGTAAATATAGACAAATCCTATCCACCATCCATATTTGTTTCTCTGCTTTAAATATGTTGCTTTTTGAGTGACATCATTCCCATCATAATTTTTGTATTTATTGGCAAAATCAATATATAATAATCCAGATGCAAATGCCGCACCAATCAGTAAACCACCCTTGATCGGCTGGCCGTTATAAAATTGTCCACCACCGGGAAACAACAATGCCCTTTTCACAGCCTGGCCAGGTGTTTTTGCTGAAAGACTATCCGCTTCTTGAGCCACAACAGTCATTGTAAATAATAGGAGCGTAAGTGCCTTTTGGATCATTCAGATTTTACAATGCAGCAATGCATTCTATTTCTACATCCGTACCCGCAGGTAGACCGGATACAGCCACCAAAGATCTGGCCGGTGCATCATCTTCATTCAAGTATTCATTAAAGACTTCATTCACGGCATCATAGTGGGTCATATTCGTCAAAAATACAGTAAATTTGACTACCTTAGATAAATCGGTTCCTGCCTGTTCCAAAATGGCCGATAAATTTTTAAACACTTGCACAACGCGATCCTTGAAATCACCCTCAATCAACTTATTTGTATCCGGATCGATGGCAATCTGCCCCGCCGTAAATACAAATCCATTGGCGATAACCGCCTGATTGTAAGATCCAATTGGGTTGGGTGCATGTGCATCCGTAATGACGTGTCGTTCCATTTTTATCTCCTAATCGTTAAAATCCATACAAAATAGACCAATGTTCGGGTCAAATTCTCTTTTACCATCTGTATCTATTTTTCGCAAAATGAATTCACCAACGGCACCCACTTTTGCTTCGAATAAATGACCGCCTTTCACACCCAAATCATGATCTGAGATGGTAATGTGGGCATGAATAAAGGGTTCCCCATCCTTCAGCAAAATATTGCCTTGATAAGATGTGAGTTCCCAAACATCCTCAAACGTTTCTATTATATATTTTTTATTCGCTAAATCATAGGCACCCAATTCAATATCCTTGATGGCGCCGATGCCCGAGAGTTGACCATTTACAATATTGCGGTCCTGACAAAATTGAGTGAGGGTTACCATAATTTCTTCATCCTGTTCCACGTAAATAATGTAGGTATCTCCGTCTTGTTTATACTGCATAACCCCTTTTAATTTTGAATTGTTTTTTTAATAATATCGAAACTTTTATCCAAAGCGGATTTTAATGCTTTTGCGTCTTGGCCTCCGGCCGTTGCGATATGGGACTTCCCGCCACCACCACCGCCCATTTCAGCACCTATTTCTTTTGCCAAAACGCCAGCCTTCACACCACCTTTGACCAAATCCGGACTCACCACAATAACCACCATGGGTTTTTCACTATCCGCACCCAACACACCTACACCGCTCTTCAGTGAACTCAATAAAGTATCCCCAAAGCTTTTTAACTCATCCATGGATGATGCATCGGTCATTTCTATTACAATTTGGTGGCTTCCCACACCCATCGCTTTATCCACCAATGACTTGGCATTAAAAGTTCCGCCCAATTTCTTCTGTTTCTTTAATTCTTTTTCTAATGCTTTCTTTTGGAGTAATAATTGATCCACCCGTTCAACCACATCATCTGATCCGCAATTTAATTGAGCTTGAACCGCATACATGGCATTCGCTTGATTCTGTATATATTCTACTGCTTTTGGGCCTGTAACGGCCACGATTCTGCGTACCCCGGATGCTAATGAAGATTCTTCTGTTATTTTAAATAAACCAATATCTCCAGTTCGATTTACATGGGTACCTCCACAAAGTTCTTTTGAGAAATCACCCACAGTTACCACCCGGACTTCATCACCATATTTTTCACCAAACATGGCGGTCGCCCCTTCTTTTTTAGCCTCATCAAATGCTTTAACTGAAATATTTAACTCTTTGTTTATCTGTATTTCGTTATTTACAATATTCTCAATTTCTCGGATTTGATCAGCAGTCAATTTCTCAGAATGTGTTAAGTCAAACCGAAGATAGTCGGGATGAACCAGCGAACCGGCCTGGTTTACGTGATCGCCTAAGACCATTTTCAATGCCCGATGCATTAGGTGTGTTGCTGTGTGATTTTTTCGAATATTCTGGCGGCGAGCATGGTGAACATCACATTCAACTTTTCCATTGGGTTCTTTATCTATACTCCCTGTACAGATATGAATAAACGAATCCCCGTCTTTGGTTACATCCAATACCTCCAGAGACACGCCTTTCCCCTGAATGGTACCTGTATCACCGATCTGTCCACCGGACTCTGCATAAAAAGACGTTTTGTCCATTACTACCATTATCTGATCACCTTGACAAGCATACCGTCGAATTGTGGATGGAGTCGACAATGTTTCGTATCCTTTAAAGTCTGAGTCGCTACCTTTAGATATTTCAATCCACTTTAACTCACTGGATTCTGCGGTGAATTTACCCGCTGCTTTTGCTCGTTTTTTCTGCTGTGCCATTTCATCGTTAAAACCATTTTCATCCACATCAAGCCCCTTTTCTTTCGCCATGAGTTGGGTTAAGTCTAATGGAAAACCGTAGGTATCATATAATTTGAATGCTTCTGCCCCGGAAATAGTTTTCCCAGAACTGTTTTTCAACACTTTTTCAAAATGGTTAATTCCCCGATCAAGAGTATCGTTGAAGGATGATTCTTCTACCTTAATCACTTTTTCAATATGTGATTGTTTATCCATAATCTCCGGAAAGATTTCTCCCATAACGCCACCGAGCGTACCGACTAAATTATAAATAAATGGTTCATGTTGATCCAGCATTCTACCAAAACGGGCAGCACGGCGTAAAATCCGCCGTAATACGTACTCTCTCCCCTCATTCCCGGGCAACCCTCCATCTGCAATAGAAAAGCTCAACATACGGATATGATCCGCAATCACTTGGAATGGTACGGGATTATCCATAAACGATTGGCCAGTTAATTTTTCCGTCTCCTGAATAATGGGTGTAAATAAATCTGTGGCATAATTGTTGTTTTTATTCTGCAGCACTGAAACGATACGCTCAAAACCGGCGCCAGTATCCACATGCTTCGCTGGAAGGTTCTCCAGACTTCCATCCTTTAGCCGATTATTTTGAATAAAAACCAGATTCCATAATTCCCAATATTGATCCGAAACATTCACGCCATCCGCAGTTTGCTTCGATGGATCATCCCCAATATAATAATGAATTTCCGAACAAGGGCCACAGGGCCCCGTTTCTCCCATTTCCCAAAAATTATCCTTTTTACCGCATTTCAATACACGAGCAGGATCAATACCTGTAACTTTAGGCCAAAGATCAAACGCTTCATCATCTTCATGATACACAGTGGCCCACAGTCTGTTTTTATCCAAACCCCACACATCTGTAAACAATTCCCAGGCCCATTGAATGGCTTCCGCTTTGTAATAATCACCGAAAGACCAGTTCCCAAGCATTTCAAAAAAAGTATGGTGGAAATTATCCACACCCACTTCTTCTAAATCGTTATGTTTTCCACTGACGCGAATACATTTTTGGCTATTCACTGCTCGAGGGTGATCCGGTTCTTTCTGGCCAAGAAAGATTGGTTTGAATTGATTCATCCCTGCATTCGTGAATAACAAGGTTGGATCATCCAGAGGCACGACGGATGAGCTACGAACAAAGTGATGATCTTTGTCCGTAAAATAGTTGATAAATGTATTTCGTATGTCTTGGCTTTTCATAGGATTCAGAATGAAAAAGAAGTTTCTATGGATCGAATATCAATTGTTTCGTTATCTCCGCCGATTTTCCCATCACCATTCATATCACGGAAAGATCTGCGAAATGTGTAATTCAGCACCAATCCCTGCCCCAGTGCAATGCCCAGTTGATAGCCTAAAATCGTGCTTTCTGTATAATCGAATTTAAATGGATTCGGCACATTTCTCTGCTGATAAAATGCCCGGGCGTGCTGAATTTTGCTAACGGCCTTTTTTAGGCGAATGGATGCTAAAAACGTCTGATTTTTGTCATCAATAAAATCTCCCTCTGGAGTGGACCATATTTCTCCCAGCATATCATGAAAGGACGCGCTGGCTTCGAGCATTGGCCCCACATTCAGAACCATCCGCGCGAAATATCCTTTTTGTTTCCCAAACCGCCCCAACGATGACTCTTTTGTTTTTAATAAAATTTGATTATCCCCTCCAGATGAAAAACGGATTCGCTCAATTTCGTAGAGACGGTTCCAATAATTAAATTCAAACCGACCTTTGGGCATCATGCGATATTCAAAATAAAACCGGGCAGGGCCAAATCGCGACGAGACGCCGAATGGAACCAATCCCGTACCGAGAGATAATGATTCACCGGTCCCGGGATGGACTGTCTCACCTATCATCTGGGCCATTTGGGCATAGAGAGAGATAGAAAAATTATCTTGTGTCACCAAAGGATACCCAATATCCAAGGAAAATGCCATTATATTATCCGAATCCTCACTCAAATTAATTGGATTCCCTTTGCGAAAAATATCCTGATCCAAAATGACAGGCTCTCCAGTCCACCCTGGAACTCGGCTATCCAAGGTATCCGTAATGCCATCCCCGTCAATATCCCATTCATCGGGATTATTATCAGCTATGCCGTCTCCATCTGTATCCACCCACCAATTTTTATCATTGGGAAAATCATCCACAATATTCGGCCGCCCATCTCCATCACTGTCTTTTAGACCCAAGTATTGATTTCGATCGGATACAATCGAAAAGCCAATGGGCAATCCCATGACTTTCCGCGTAACAATTCTCCCACCAAATAATCCGATGTTTTCCTTGAAGTCATTAGCAAAACCTTCTATATTATTATACTTATAATTATATTCAAAATTAAACCCGGTTTTTCGTTCCTGGGGATACAGCATGGTGTTGGTATAACCACTGACTAAAATACCATAGCCCAAATCCACCCGATCTAACGCACCAACTTTTCCGTAAATACGATCACCGGGATATCCATATCGGATATAATATATTTTATCAATGAGTGTGTTTTTGATCGCATTGGCAGAAGAAAAATCCCATTCATCTGAATGAATGTTTCCCTCTGCATCAAAATAAATAACCAGATCCAGAGCCACACCCCACTTACCAATGGGGATGACAGGCCGCATGGCAATTTGATTCCACACCTTGCCATCAATAGTAACAGCACCCACAGCCGCTTTATTTTGAATCTGGGAATTCAATGGCATTAGGCAAACCAAAATAATAACGAGAAATATGTTCCGAGGGTTTCTCATACGAGAGGAGAAATTACTCTGACCACCCATTGGAGTTCAATCTCTAATTCCCGTTCCGCACATGGTTCTTTCCCCCTAAATTCTTTTGTCCTATGGCGCATATTTCTCAACCCACGACAGAAGATTTGATTTCCTATTCACCAGAGGAAATTAAAATTTATATTTTTTCTTTGCAGGATGCACTTCAATCAAAACTGAATAGCGGATTATCCATGGATGATATACTGGACTCGGAAGATCCATTTGAATCCTTGGAACCTCTCCTCCCTCAGGAAGTTTATCCTATTTTAGTATTAGCCATGATTAATAACATTCGAACCGACACCGTTATGGATGCGGTGCTGGCAGGACTGAAACAAGGAATCCAACAATTCCGGAACAGCGGTGATAATAATTCGTAAAAATATGATGCGTTTCATCCTGCTACTCTCCCTAACCATTTTACAATCTCAATCTATTTGGATTCAGGACATTGATATTTCGACAAAAAAGAATGGTATCTTTATCAAAGTACGCTCCGATAAACCAATCACCCCAGACCAAGTGTCGGGATGGTATAATGAATCCACATCCTGGTATTATATGACCCTTCATAAAGCACGTGGGGATACAGCCCAATTGGAAAAAGTACGCCTCACCTACCCCGTTAAACAAATCGAATGTGTCCGAGCGGGAGAATCTCTTCAAATTGGATTTCGCTTGGGCACATCAGTAGAACAGTCTGAATTTTATCATGCATCCGATCCGCCTGAACTACTGGCCTCCCTCCGGTTTCCTCTGTCCGAAGTTTTGGCATCGATCACGCAGGAGAAACCATCGCCACCACCTTTGATTGGAAGGACTATGGTGAAAAGGCCTTTTTGGATTAAAGGCGCTTATTTCATTGGAGCAAGCCTAACAGGTGCTGGGTTCCTTTCAGGTGAAACGCAAAAAGGATGGGAAATCCCTGTGGGAATGGGAATCATTGCCGTCGCCTATGTGGCTGAAAACTTTATTATTGGGAAAAAGAAATGACCGATAATTTACCTTACTTCGCCTGGTATTATGTTGGCGGTATTATACTGATGGCTCTTTTTTATCGCCTACGACTTCATCTGAAAGGGAAAAATCAAAAAAAATGATGAAGCAACGCATTGCAACATTATTGTTTATCGCAAACAGTTGGGCTGGTATACCACAACAGTCCATAGCTGCGGTTATTTCTGCCTTTTCTGATCATCCAACTCAGGATCGGCACCTGACTCCCCATTTATTGGAAATCGCCAAGCACGGACATGATTTGAATGCCATAGAACGAACTCAATTGGAAGCAGTCGGTTTTAATTTCAATTATCCCCTTGTATCCAGAAGCGCCGCCCTCCGTTCAGAAGCAGTGGGATTGGATCAGTATTTTGACAATGGAATCTTCCGTTTTCATTTCACCACCACGGGAAGGAATGCAGTGAATACGACCGATGATAATAATGATGGGATTCCAAATTATATTGATTCCGTGTCCGTTGTTTTCAATATAATTTCCAATGGTATTCATAAAGGACAAGGATATTTGCTGCCACCCAGTGATGATTTTTATACCAGCAATCGGGATAAGGGCGGTTCTGAACATTATGATATTTATATCCGAAACATATCTTCCCGATATTATGGTTATACCCAACCGGAGGAATTTGCGCAGGGAAAAGGTGACAATGAACGATCCAAAACAGTTGTAGAAAAAAATGCTTTTACCAGTTATATGGTTATCAGAAACAATTATATAAATTTTCCCTTACCTGAATTAGAAAATATTAAAGTAACGGTCGCCCATGAATATTTCCATGCCATTCAATTTGGCTATGATGGATGGGAAATGCCCTGGCTTCTGGAAGCATCTGCTGTATGGATGGAAGAAGAAATGTATGATGATATCAATGATTGCTATCAATATATGTCCGATTGGTTCAATCAACCCCATAAGTCACTGGATGAAGATGGGTATCATTGGTATGGTTCATTCATCTTTTTTGAATATATAGCACAGCATATGGGTGGCGCAGAAACCATCCGGCGATTATTTGATGAATCGGTTCAATCCAATAGCCGAGAAAGGGACGGTAGCCACGCCGCTTTAAATGCGTCTCTCAAGCAACAGGGATTTTCTTTTCAGCAAGCGTTAAATGGCATGTCAGTTGCGAATAAAATTATGTCATCATTACCCGCTGCAGACAATTTTGCATACGATGAAGCTGAATCCTACCCTGTTGACGGTCCGGCTATTCTGAAAAAAGTCAATTTTCAAACCGGAAATCGTGATACCGTTTTTTCCACAAGACTATCTCGATTCGCCAGCCAATACGTTCAAATAATCACGCAAAAACCGGTTCAGGTGGATTTAATCAATACCAGCGGACCCATGTCCGATCTTCAACTAAATGCCATTCTCAAGAAAAATGATAATTCCTATTTAGTCATTTCCAGTCCATCCATCAATATTGATCCGGTGGAATTAAAATCGATTCACCTATCTATTGTCAGCCATGATACAGTTGGGGGCGACTGGAATTATCAATTGGCCATTCAGGATGGAAAATCAGGGACCGATGCCAATGTGCCTGTAGAATTCACTATTGGGAACCCATATCCAAACCCATTTAACGGCAACGTTCAGTTTTCCATCTACATGCTGAAGGAATCTTCCGTTTCGATTGATGTTATTGATTTGAGTGGGAAACGAGCGAAGCGACTTTATAAAGGCAATTTATCAACGGGAAATCACAATTTTAATTGGCATGGGAAAGATAGTTCAGGGAATCAAGTAGCATCCGGCGTGTATTATATCAAAGTATCGGGGAAATCTTCTGAAGACTGGCGTCCTGTTACGTTTGTGAAATAGAAAAATTATTGGAGAATCTTTTAAAATATAATCAGATCTTCTTAGAAACAGTCAAGGAGAGGTGTCTTTCCTCTCCCATGTTTCTCTCCAATTCGGTGTAGTAATATTGGAACATATTCTCAACTCGAAACAGAAAATCCCACCCCCGATAATCGTATCCTAAACTGGCATTCCAAATGTGGATTGGTACGCGCTTATCTTCTCCCGATATGGCGTTCTCCTGGAATAATTTCACTCTTTCAATTCGAGACATATATCGATTCTCAAGTGTCGCTGTAACACCCATTAATCGTGTACCAATCGTCGTCACCAACGTATAACGAAAACGATAGGCCAAGGTATCAATGGTATTGCCGTCTTTATCAATTTCTTCCGGGTTTAACTGGGTATAAGCTGTAGAGAACAATAGGGATTTATTCAACATGGCTCCTAATAAACTAACTTCCAAACCAGAAATACGCGCATCGGTTATATTTTCGAAATGGATAATGCCCTTATCATTTTGGTTCGCCTCAATCAACTGGTCAAAAGTGGATTTAAATGCCACAACATCCATCGTCATGTCCGATAGCCATTTATTTCCCGGTAATTTTACGGTCATACCCACTTCTCCGGCTTGACTCCTTTCTGCTATTAAGTCCGGGTTAGGCTCCACTTTAAAAATATTCAATTGGGATCGGGTGTACATTTCTGCTATTGCAGGAACGCGAAAACCGCTACTTACAGAACTTCGAAATGATAACCAATCAAACATTCGGAAATTCAATGCAATTTGCGGTGCGAGCGACTCATCCAGTTTTTCGTCATCCACGAAATAAGTCTCCATCCTGGCACCTGTATTGAGGGTCAGTTTTTTCCCAATCCGCTGCTGTGCCTGGATATAGGCAGCCATGGACAAACTTGAATGGTCTCCATAAACACCAGCCCTGATTTTTGCTGTTTGACCCGCAAGCCCTGCGGTAATCTGGGTGGATTGACCCAATGTTGTGGAAATCAGTATTTCGCCGTAGCCTTTCTGTTCATCAATGCCATTATCATTAGTTGCACTATGATTCTGCCACCATACATCATACATGGAACCCTTGAGTTTGATGAACGTTTTATCCGAAAGAATCATATTAAAAAATCCATTCAAATGTAATTTCGTCCCTTCAGTATAATCATCTTCTTCTCCACTTGGCGCCGAAAAAGGGTTAGCTGCATTTTTCCATTGGGAGGCCAGAGCTGTTTTATCAGCATAATAATTGGCAAATAGAGATGCATTATACCGCTCACCAAAATTGAATTTAACTTTCCCCGTGATATTATTGGCATCTGTCCAACCCTGCCGTTTATACCCATCAGATTTTGCTTTATGAAACCGCACATATGCGCTATGTTTCCCAATGGGGCGACTGTGAGTTAAATCCAAATAATTGAACAATCCTGGCTGAGATCGCCATTGCCACTGTTTATACTTCGGTTCACTGTACATTCCCGATTTAAATCGAAAACGAGTTTCAGCTTTTGTTGGAGCATTTTTTGTCAGGATATTAACTACGCCACCCAAAGCGCTTGAACCGTACAACGCTGACCCGCCGGAGCGAATAATTTCTACATGATCTATTTCACTCATAGGAACCATGGTCCATGTAATATTTCCGGCGCCGCTCCCCAAAACAGGAACACCATCAATCAACAATAATGACCTGTCACCTACCCCAAGCGTATAACCAGATGTACCACGGATATTTAATTGCCCCCGAACTGAACTGATTCCCGGTTCAAACTTCATCACTTCTATCAAGTTTACGGCGGCGCGGTCATGAATTTTTCGAGGACCTATCACAGACATGGATACGGGCAATTCCATCACATCCTGGGCTTGACGGCTCGCCGTAACCACCACGTGTGGTGCTGAAAGGACATCCTGAGCTAATTGAATGTCTATATGGCTTATTTCATCAGAAACGATGATGCCCCGTACCACATATTTTTTAAATCCGATCATACTGATCACAAGAGTGTATTCACCGGGATTCAATTGATCAATTGTGAATTGACCATCTATGTTTGTGGTTGTACCCATAAATGTATTTTGAACCAGAACATTCACACCCAAAAGTGGTTCACCATTATCCGCTCGATGTACACTCCCGGTAATGGATCCTTGGGCAGAAAGAATAGATAATAAGAAAGAGATAAGTATTACTTTTTTCATTCGGAAAATAGAATGGTTTGGTCGATTTCTATTACTTCCTGATCTTCCAATTGGATCGCTCTTTGTAGGTGAGGTGTTTTATCCAGGACTACAATAGGTAAATTTCCGGAAGCCATAAATGAATCTATTTTTGCAAAAAATATGCCGGGATCTATGGTTAATCCTGCACCAGCAATAAAATAAAATCCCGGCTCAAGTTGAAAGAAATATTCAGATTTTTTGGATGGAGAAAGCATAGGCGTGCTATAAGAAACAAGTCCCGCCGCGAGGTTGCCTGGATCTAAACTGCTCAAAACAATCAAGGCTACAGCTTGAATTGAATCGGGCCATTCCCCCTCAATAAATAATTTCCCCTCTACACCGGCTACCGGTTCCAGGCTATCCGGTGATTCACAACTCCAGATGAATCCAAGGACAGAAAATATTATTGTTAATTTGCAAATTAATTTCATTTGAGTAATTCCGGGTATCCTAAAATTACAACCACATCACCATTATGAATATCCATTCGTTCCCAAATTGGTGCATGTTCCTTAGGCGGTTGTGGTGTATTCACTAAGGCTTCTCCTTCAATCACGGAATGTTGAACGGAATAGGCATCTACTTCAGGAATAAGCCAACGCACAATATCGACCGCCGCAGGATTAATAAAATCTGCCGTAGGGGATACCATTAGCCCCCGCTGTTCACACATCTGGGCAAAGTATTTATATACAACGGGGTTTTGGGTTCGGACTAAAAATATATCCGCAGGAAGGATGGCGACCTTTAGTTCATTGAGTAAAGGATAAATCCCCTGTTTTTGAATATTTTTGTTTAATATGGTTACGCGGAAATAATTAACTATTTTATACTCAATCTCATACCCCTCATTGATAGAGAAACCAATGATATTTTTATTTTCATCCAGGATGTGAATCCAAAGATCCGCATCTCGATTGCGGTGGATCAATGCATCCAAACCAATATTATTCCCTAGACCATTTATGGACACCGTATGTTGTTGGCGAATGATTTCCATCACTTTAGGTGATTTACGTGCTTCTATATCCGGCCAACGCTTTTTAGGCTGGATGATCTCAATATCAAATCCCTGGTTAATGGATTTTAAATGGTCCAATAAAGATTGAGCCTGGGGAAGTGATTTATAGTTGGTCTTAGTCATTTGGTGTAAGGTGTTTCCAGTCGGGAAGTTAATTCATAATTATTAATGATGAATAACCAGCATTCCATTTTATTCTGAATTCAATATTCATACACATCAACTATTAGTTCATAGCTATCAGAATTTGATACGCCAAGGCATCACAGGGCAAGGAATTAAAATGGATGGGAATTGCAGAAAAATCCCTGCAAAAAAAGATTTGGTTTTAGAAACACCCTTTCAGGGACGTATATCCAAAATAGGGGATAATTATATAAAGGATTGAATCGCGGATGAGGTAAAAAAAGAAAAATGCAAAAACCACTTGCCATCCCTTCTTTTTCATCAGGAGTTTATAGCCCCCTTCTCTTCTGATATCCCGCCACTCATTGATAAAGTTTGGACGGTAAAATGACATTAATTTTCCGGTTTTATTTTTCCAAATTTTAAGTTTTCGTATTTCTCCCAAATGGTCTCACCGGCCGCCTGCTGAAACCGAAAAGCAAAAGACAGGGCATCATCAAAGGAGTTTCCAGTAAATTCTTCATGACTGTAATATTCATCAATCCAGCCGATGAATTCCTTCATGCCCGTTTGATTTACCTGATCAAAAATACCATAAATCATTTCAGCTTTATTCTCAAAATACCAAGTGGTGACTTCACCATATCCTAAATCTTTTATCATTTTCTGGTGGGTATCATATACCTGGGTGAGATATGAGAATAAAAATAATTCTTTTTCCTGGGACTCTAAGGTTTTCCAATAGACTGCAATGGCGTTAGGTGCAGGATCTGTTTTCTTTTCCTGAGCACCAATGAGCATCATGGTGCAAAGTAGTGTGAATATGAATTTCATATTAATCTTCCTGATGATCTGTTTCAAATTCGGTAATGAGTTCTTCTAACTTGCCAATGGCTTCTTTTTCCGAAACTTTACCGCGATTTTCACCCTGATAATACAAATGTCCAGCCCCTTTACCAAAGGCGATTCCGAGATCTGTGTGCGTCGCTTCTCCCGGTCCATTTACGGCGCATCCCATGAGGGCGACGGTCATGGGTGTTTTCACATTTTGGAGTTTTTCTTCCATTTCTCCAGCAATTTTAAATAAGTCCACCTCTAACCGGCCACAGGTAGGGCAGGCCACAATCGTCACACCTTTGCTGGCCAATCCCAACGATTTCAATATTTCAAACCCGACCCGAACTTCTTCCACGGGATCGTCCGTTAAACTGACGCGAATCGTATCGCCAATTCCTTTTGCCAATAATGTGCCAATACCCACGGATGATTTGATAGATCCGGATTTCGTCGGTCCCGCTTCCGTCACACCTAAGTGTAGTGGATAATCATATTGTTCGGAAAAAAGCTCGTAAGACGCCATCATGAGATTCACATCCGACGCTTTTAGCGAGACGATAATATCATCAAAAGCATGTTCCTTACAAATATCAATATGGCGTTTGGCACTTTCGACCATGGCTTCGGCGGTGGGATATCCATATTTTTCAATCAAATCTTTTTCGAGGCTGCCTGCATTCACCCCGATCCGAATGGGAAGGTTGGCCCCCTTCACTTTTTCTAACACTTCTTTCACCCGTTTTTTCCCACCGATATTCCCAGGATTGATACGAATTTTATCCGCCCCTGCATCCACCGCTTCTAAAGCCATGCGATAGTTAAAATGGATATCCGCCACCAAGGGCACATTCATCCGTTTTTTAATTTCATAAAGTGCATCTGCGGCAGGTTGATCCGGTACTGTAATACGGATAATTTGGCATCCTGCTTCTTCCAGCCGTTCTACTTCTGTTAGTGTTGCTGTAATATCATGGGTTTTGGTGGTGGTCATGGACTGAACCGATATGGAATGTCCGCCACCAATGATGAGGTCACCAATTTTAACTTCCCGTGTTTTTCTGCGTTTCATCATGATTTGAAGGGCCGAAAATTACAACGGACTATCCTTGATATGGTTCATCCAAATATTGTTTTGCCAAAATAATGGCATGGGTATGGTTATCCCTTTTAATGCATTTTTGATAAGCCATGACTGCTTCCATCCGCTCATGTTTTTTATCATGAATTTGTCCTTTTAATAAATAGGCATTTGCCAGAATGGCATCCAATTCAGCATCATATAAATCAATGCATTTATTGATAAAGCCCAATGCTTTATCATCATCACCATTTAGAAAATAATAATGGCCCCAAACATAGTTCAAATAGGATGTAAACCACTGTTGATGCCGTGGGGGGAGTTTGGGTAATTGCTGATTGAGATGGTTCAATTCTTTTTTAGCCAATTTTAATTGTCCATTCCGCAAAAGACTTTCGATATAATGAACCTGAAAATCAAAATTGCCGGGATATTTCTCTGCCAACGTTCGGCTCACTTCCAACCCGCGCGCATTATTAATATCGGAAAATTGGTAAACAAATGATAAAACACTCATGGCTTCCGTATCTGCCCACTGACTTTGCGTTGCTGCTACTTCTATCTTGGTAATGCCTTCTTCTCTCGATGCATCCAAACCAAACATTTCTGCCCCCGCTTTCACAAGGATATTGCTTAAACCTGCATAATATTCTACTATCCCAATAGGCAAGTAGGCATCCGTGAGATAAGGATCTTTTTCAAGTGCTTTCTGTATAACACGAAATCCACTGTAAGCAGAAATGAGTGTGGGAATCCACTTTTTTTGGCCCAAAAGAATCCGTGCTCTCAATCCCCGGGCCGTGCCGCTATACAATAGATATTCCGGATGGTCTGGGTGGGCGACCAATAAGGAATCATAAATCGATTCAATTTCACTCAAGTTTGCATTCAGGTTAGCGTAAATCTCATTTTGCGACAAGTACGCTTCATTCCGGCGCCAGTGAGCCGCCGCCCAGGTGACGTGAACGCCTGGGTGATTGGGGAAATCTTTTCGTGCTTGTGTAAGTATTTGGATACTCTTATCGAATTCATAATTATAAAACGCATCCACACCGGCACGAACGGCCTTGTCACCGGGATACTGACCCAATAAAATGGATAGAGTAAAAATGAAAATTGGAATGCGTTTCATAGGTCTATAAATATAGGATGATTTATTCCAAACCACCGATGGTTTCCATTCATTTAATACATAGTTAGTTGCAATTGTGAACCTGAAAATAAATATGGCATGGCCATTGTATCAATCTTTCCAATCGAGTTGTTTCAATTCACCTCTTTCTTTCTTTTGCTTTTTTACCATCATTTCCACATCTTTTAATAACTGCTTTGCATCATAAACAATGCCATCTTTGATAGTATAGAGCACACCTCCAACCAGTTCTGCTTCAGCTGTTTGGTTGTTCAACCGTACAGCACCTGTCCCATAAAGGACCTTGATATTTTCAACAGGGTTCTCACCTATAATCGCCAAATCTGCCATTAATCCAGGTCGAATAACACCAAATTGAATATCTTCTCCTTTCGGTTCAAAAATTGCTTCCGCACCATGCTTTGTGGCGCCCCGAAAAACCTCAAGCGGGTGGAAGCCTGCTTCTTGCAAAAGTTCCATTTCTTCCACAGTAGAAAACCCAAATAGGTTATACGTATATCCCGCATCTGAACTCACTGTCACTCTTCCACCTGCATTTTTATAATCATTCAAAAAAGACATCCATACCCGGTAAAAGTTTTTCCAGGCTACTTCATCTGCCGTGGTCCAATCGAAATAATAAGCCCCATGGTTATACCTGCTCGGTATATAATAATTCCAAAGTGACGGCAGCGTATATTTTTCATGCCATACGGCAGTTTGGGCACGCATCACATCCCGTGTAGCGACATATGCCGTCATGGTTGGATCAATAATAAAATTATATTCCAATAATTCATCAATAAGGGCTTTCCATTCCGGAGATCCTCTTTCGTGAATCAAATTCCACTGTCTAGCCACTTGCCCAAAACGATGCTGTTCATTATTATAATTCATATCGTAAGGCCAGGGTTGTACATCATTTTTTTTATACAGGGCTTCAAAAAGACCATAAAAATGGGTTTGATTTTTCAGGCCTAAGCGTGCTGCATCAATTAAATTCATATCAGCAACCCCTATCTGCGCTAGGTGGGCCACGGAACCCATTTTATTGGCATTAGCCTCTTCCAAAAGCGCTTTCATAATCTGAGGCCTCGGAGATGTTAGCTTTAACCCATCAATTCCTTTTTTCTTTGCGTACCTTACCCATTTCTTGGCTGTTTCAGGATCATTAATAGGCCCGCCTTTCCAGTCTACTCCATTCCCAGGGCGGTCATAAACATAAATCCGTGGCGCAACAATTTCATTCTTTGCACTTCTTTCCTTTTCATTAAGCGACCATTCCATTGGTCCAAGTGCAACCCCTCTTACAGTGGTAATACCATGAGCCATCCATAATTTATATGTATACTCTGCATCAGGGGCTTTAAACTGGTTTCCGCTATGAATATGGAGATCTACAAAACCAGGCAATATATACATCCCCGTAGCATCAATTTCATAATCGCCTTTTTTGGGCCGTTTTGATTCGTTAATGGGAATACCCGGATAACCTACATTTTGCACCTTGACAATCTTATTATTTTCAATAACAATATCCATCGGACCCCGCGGTGGGCCACCGGTACCATCGATTACAGTCCCACCTCGAATGACTAACCTTTTATAAGGTCCCTTACCTTCATTTTTTTTTCTATCCGGCGCTGCATTCGGTCCTTGTGAACTCAGCCTTGCTACTTCTAAAATCTCTTTTTTCTTCTGGTTGCTCAGTTGTTGACCAGATGTTGATATAATAATCGACAGCAAAATCACTGCATATTTTCTCATATGAAAAAATGCTTTTTCGATTTTATCATTTTTTGATTTATTCATTTTTTATACCTCTATTATTTGAAGGTTTTTCATTAATAATATTTTTTTACCGTGAAATTTTTCTGCATTGTTTTTATCTTTGTTTCCAGCTGCAATTTATACATGCCTGGCTTAATGTACTTTTGATAATGTCTAAAATAAGGGAGATCACTATGTTGCGTTTCTATTATCAGATCCCATCGCAGCTGGTTCAAGCCCTTACTGGCCATAAAATCCATTTTCCAAATGGTATTTTTTTTGTTTTGATCTATAATGGAAATATTAACTTTTCCTTTTTGTGGTATCCAGAAACTAATAGGCAATTTGGTAATTGTTGTTTGATCCATATCTCCACTGGTGTCCATCTGTTTGGGATATTGGGCATGAGGAATATCAAACAAATGATATCTATTTTTTTCATTGGTGTTTAATTGAAAGACCTGATGGATTGGGTTGAGACTTAAATAATAGATGCCCCTGCCATGCGTACCTGCCACCAATTCATTTTCCCTTTTTTGTATGGCTAAATCGGCAACGCTGACAGCCGGCATGTTATTACCCAAAAGATTCCAAGACTTGCCGCGATTGACCGATATGTACACGCCTCTATAACATCCGGCGTATAAAATATTTTCATAAACAGGATCTTCTTGGATTACATTCGCTGGATCGTTCGGCAAATCTGCTGTGATCGAATTCCATGTCTTGCCATAATTCTCTGATACAAACATATAATTATTTAAATCGTCATAATTGATACCTGTCATTGCCAGATAAACCCGTGACTTCTTGAAGTTGGATGGCTGGATACTGCGAATATATGCATTGGGTAATCCGTCAGAAAACTCTTCCCAGGACTTTCCACCATTTTTGCTGGTCCAAAAAGCACCATGATCTGTACCAACATACAATAATCCCGGCTGCAGCGTTGATTCAGCTATAGCTCCTGCTGCCCATGAATTTTTTTCAGGTTTTGACGATTCTGCAATATTGCCGCTGATTATTTGCCAACTGTCCCCGCGATCACTGGATTTGATCACATGGTTTGCACCGTGGTATAATGTTTTTGAATCGTGGGGCGAAATGAAATAAGGAGATACAAAATTGTACCTTAGATTATTTTCTTTGGATGTTTTTTTACGGCTGGGACCAATTGTAATGGATGTATCTGTCGCCATATCTTTTCGCAGTCCGTCACCATGCTGGCGACTGAAATAAACTGTATTGGGATCCTCTGGATCGACTTGGGTCACGCAACCATCCCCACCACTCCAAGGATCAATCCATAGATATTTCCATGGATCATGTTTATGCGGATTCCATTCTTTCGCTGGCCCATAGACTGTAGCGTTATCCTGAACACCGCCATAAATATTGTAAGGCTGTTGATCATCCAAAGTGATATCATAGAATTCGCCTGTGGGGATATTATTAAGGTGCAGCCAGTTTTCTCCCTTATCATAGCTGACATATAAACCACCGTCATTACCCAATGCTAAATGATTTGGATTGAAAGGATTGATCCATAATTCACAATGGTCCAAATGAAGAGTTTGAGCGGGGCTGGGCTGCAGATGCTGAATATTTCCTCCAACAGTACTAAATGTTTTTCCCCCATCTTTGCTATGCGCCATGCGTACGCCAAGCGAGTAAATCTCATCATCATTTTTAGGGTTCACATAAATATCTGCAAAATACCACCCGATGTTATTCCCGGGAAAAATACGTAACGTATCATTATGAGATCTTTCCCATGTAACGCCCCCGTTCATTGATTGATAAACTTCAGCTGAATTTCCTTGAGTTTCATTTCGATTATCTATTAACGCATAAACTTTTTGTGCATTTTGGTAAGAAACGGCTATACCAATTCGCCCAATTTTCGGTTTATCTGGTAACCCATTTTTTGATCTTTTCCAACTTGATCCGCCATCAGAACTATAATATATACCGCTATTAGGGCCATACACACTTTCCTCAATATTTGGATTATCATTGTTCTCCCACATGGAGGCATAAATTATTTTGGGATTAGAGTGGGCAATTACTATATCGTTGGCCCGTGTATCTTCATTGACATATAAAACACGCTCCCAATCTTTACCGCCATTGGTGCTACGATAAATTCCCTTGGAAGTGCTTTCAGACCATAATTTTCCCATGGCAGCCACAAATACAATATCCGGATTAAATGGATGAACTGCTATCTCGCCAATATGCCAAGTGTCCCCTAACCCTAAATGTGCCCAGGTTTCTCCGCCGTCATCTGAGCGGTAAACACCGGTACCCGGCATAGTAAAATTTCTGTTTTTTCGCAGGCTCTCGCCAGTACCCAAATACAGGATATCAGAATTGGAAGGGGCTATTGCAATATCACCTATCCCCAATGTCGGCTGGTTTTCAAAAATAGGTTTCCAATCCAACCCATTATTCGTAGTCTTCCACAAATTGCCTGAACCAAAAGCAACATACATGGTTCCCGGTTGATTCGGATCGCCCTGCAAGGCTTCTACGCGCGCGGAATTAATGACCGGTCCCGCTGAAATCCATTTTACCTGAAAAGGCGTGTTCTCTTTCGCTTCTTTATAATCTTTAAATGAGGAAAACAGCGGAATTTCTGATTCTTGTGCAGTAAGGAAATTGCTCAAGAATAATACTGCTAACGACCAAAGATATTTCATATGCTCAATTAAAAATAATTAACTAACAATAGCTCGGTATACATCATCTCTAAAGCTTAAAGAGGATTGCTGACAATATTATGTCAGCTGATTATATGGTTGTAAATAAAAATAGAGAAACCAATCATGGAAGGATTAAGAAAGGATTCGCTACCCCGAAATCTTCCCAGCTAAGAGCAACCATCCTCGTGCATCATTGCTGGTGGGGTTTAAGTCCATGGATCGTCCCCATGCGGCTTTGGCCATTGCAGATTCTTTCATTTTCCAATAAGTTATGCCGAGCCCCAAATAGGTTTTGGAATCGGAGGGTTTAAGTTCAATGGCTTCCTGGTAAGCCGCTAAAGATTCCCTGAACATTCCTTTATCACGATAAAAACTACCTAATGTTCGCATGGAACCAGGAAGCCATTGTCCTGAATTTTTATTGACACTTAAGGCTTTGCTAAAGGCAGTCTGACCCAGGCTTGATTCACCGATACGATTATATTCTACTGCTAATATATAATAGGCTTGAGGCAAAAGAGATCGAACCTCTTGATTATGAGTATCATAATGTAGTAAATCTTCCCAAGAAGAGGCGGCTCTTCCCCATTCACTCCCTATAAAATAACTGTGTCCCTGTTTAAACCGTGATGCTGTATCTGTAGGATCCAGTCTTATCGCATCGCCATAAGTCAGTGCTGCATATATATGTTTTCCCTGTCCGGAATATAAATCTCCCAAAGCCACATAAGATTCATGGTGTGTTGGATCTTTTTTAATGGCTTCTTGATAACTGGCTTTGGCTTTATCGGCATCTCCCAACCCTTCAAATGCTCTTCCCTTTAAATAAATAAATCCACTTTGTCTAGGAAATAATTCCTGGCCACCCTGCGCCAGTTTGGCCGCATATTCAAAATTGCGATCATCTAAGTTTTTTCGAATGGTTTGCATTCGCTGGGCCGGTCCGCTGGGATCCCGTTCGGCTGACTTGGCTAAAATATCATTGGATAAATTTCTATTTTCTTTCGTACCAAACAAAGTAGCCATCGCTTCGATTGTTGACCGATGGTTGGGTTGTACATCCATAGCTTCATCAAAAGAATGCCGTGCTTTTGTCATTTGCCCAAAACGAGAGAAAAACGAACCTAAGTGAAAATGGACATCCGCATTAAATGGATTCTGGGCTGCTAACTTTAAATATATTTCTTTCGCATCTTCAAATCGGCCGTTTCCTTCATAATTCCGTGCCAAATCCACTTGTTTACGGATATCATTCGGTTCGGTGCGGGCAGCATTTTCAAGATCGTTGGTTGAAGGAGCTCTCCTGGTTTCAATGCGTCTTACTTTCTTCTTATCCTTTTCATCGAGATAATGGGTGGCCCGGGCGAGATTACGGGAACTTAACTCAAATGCTTCAGCAATATTATAAATGTCGTTAGCATATTTTACAGGACTAATGGTTGGAATATCCGAAAGCCGGGGCACTTTAGCTTTCGTGGCATTTCGGCTAGCAACTTGGTTTCCCCGTTTTTTCAGGATCGATTGAAGCTGTTGTACTTTTTTCTTATTGGAAGAAGAAGGGTTCAGTTTATAGGCTTTTTGATAATCCTTTAACGCAGCGGCATAATCTTTTTTCTTCGCCTTGGAATTTCCTCTTTTTGCATAAGCAGTTGCCTGGGCAGCCTTTTTACTCGAAGGTTTTTTCTTACTGGATTTTTTTCCACCCTGTTTTTTCGCTAAAGAAGTGAGTTGTTGGACTTTCTTATTATAATTTTTGGACGGACTGAGTTTGTATGCTTTTTTATAATCAGAAAGGGCGCCGCGATAGTCCTTTTTCTTCGCTTTTGAATTACCTCGTTTCGCATATTTGGACGCTTGGGATGCTTTGGCTTTTTTTGATTGTGCCAGTACAATAGAGGAATTATTGGGGACAGGCAGAATTCCGACCAAAGCAATGGCCAGGATAAATCGGGTGGTCCAGATATAAATCGATCGCATGATACGGAAACGAATTTACAACAGCCGAATGGTTATGAAAGGTCTATTTTAGCGGAAAGCTGAAAGAGAAACCCATTGGGTCATAACGCGACCGTTTTCGCCCCCCTCAGTCCAGGCAAAGAAGAGTTGATCATCCACTATTTCCATCTGGGGATAACCGGAAACACGCCCTGGTTGAATTTCAGAAACGATTCGCGGTGTTTGAACATTTCCAGATTTAGATACTATTGAAGTAACAATATCAGTTGTTTCTTCTGCGGTTTCAATCCAACTGACCATGACTTCTGTTTGGCTAATCCATGTTAAATCTACCCGGCCAATGGGTTTAGATAAATCGACGCGAATAGGTGCATCAAATGAGGCGCCGTCATTATGTGAAAATGCCACATTAACTGTGGGCGTTTCATTGGGTGAAGTATACCAGGCAATGGCCAAATAATTCCCATTGGCAGCCAGCATGGGGCCATTTACGGGGCAGCCGCCGATTAACCAATTGTCCTCATGAACGGGATAAGGTTCAAACCATTCACCATCCGAATAACGAATAATATTAATATTGCGGATTTCTTTTTCAGATCGGTCACGATAGGCAATGATTAAACTATTTTCAGTGTGAATAGAACTGGTGGGACAGCATTCACACACCCGATTGTCCAGTACCGCTTCCTTGCCCAATTTTCCGTCCACCATTGTGGATCGATATAAGGCCATATCTCCCATAGAATGGGTCACAGGATCATAGGCGCCCATGTGGCGGCCATCCAGCCATACAAACCCCAAGGAGGCATCCTGCTGTTGGAAAAATGATAAAAATCCATGCTCCCCTTTTGGATCAATATCGCCATGAGGAATCACAGATTCAGACCATGATTTACCTCGATCTTTGGAATGAGATATTTGAACATTATAATCGTAAGGACCATTTCCGCTTTTTTGAAGCCAATGAGCCGCCAATTGATCCCCGCCCACTTGATAAATAGACGGAAAATCGGCCCAGTTCACAAAGTAGGGATCCCCGGATGTAATGGTTTGGCCTTCTGTCCAGTTTCCTTTTGAAAATTCAGACCATTGTAATGCCCATTGTACCGAATCAACTTTCTCAAACCAGGACATGAGGAGTCCACCATTTTCTGTAGCAGAAACACGGGGATACCGACTGCCATTCATTGTAGACGGAAGAGAGAATTCAGGGGTTGAACATCCAAAAAAGAATAAGGATAGAAGAATATATTTTTTCATTTTTTATCAATGTTTTCGTAGAGACGCATCGCTATGCGTCTCTACATATTTATTTTTCATTGGGGACCTTCAGGCGTCCCCTATGTTTAATTATTGACCTTCCGGCATTTTACAGCAGAGTTCCAAATTGGCATATGCATCGGGATCTGCCTTTTTATCATTGACACTATACCCTATAGATGTAATGGCTTTTTCTATGGCTGGGAAATCAATAAGCGATGCCTTGTAGGTCACTTTTCCTGTTTTGGCTTTCAAGTCGATTTCAACTTTACTTACACCTCCAAGGTCAGCAACAGCTTCTTCCACGATCATTGAACACATCATGCACTGCATGGAGTCCAGTTTCAATTCAGCCGTTTTGGTATCGCTGTTGCAGCTAATTAAAAAGCTCATCGCTATTATACTAATGATTAATTTCATTGTATTCTCTTTTTCTGGTTATTGAGATTAATTTTGCACAATTATCAGTACGGATATTAATCCCAGTTTTGTTAAACAAATTACTCATTTATCAAATTTCGAAAGTCGATTTTTAGACAATAAAAAGACCGAAAAAATAACTATCCCTATTTCTATCCAGAATAATAATCCATTGTCCATATAAAAAGAAAAATAAGGGTTTTGGACCATTTCCCAGACAGGTAGTTGTCCTTGTTCTGGTTGAATTTGATAGAGGAAATAATCTTTATCGCTGAATGGGTAAAGCCATTTTATTCCCACGGTTCTGGCTGTAATCCAATCCGTGATAAGATGCAGTTGTGTGCCTAAAAATATGCCCAATGAAATTGGTTTAATTTTTTTATTCTGCATTATACTACCTACAAAAACCATGAGGCCAAATATTAGAATCCAACATATTGGTGTATGCAAAATGGAATGGTGACCAGCAACGGTTTCAGACATTAAGCCATCCACATCGGGTAAAATGGAAGCTATGAGTAATACTGGCATAAACGGAGATATAGTCCATAATGGCCTTTTAACAAATTGTCCCAGAATATATCCGGATGCTAAATGGGATGGTAGGAACACGGATTATTTTACAGGTTTACTGACTGATTGGGTATGCACAACTTTCCAGGTATCATTTATCCATCGAAATAAATAAGTCCCGTGACCTTTGTTATGGATCTTGCGACCACCCCCTTCAAAATATCGGGCCTTGTCCCAATCCAAAAAATGTTTACGGAAAGCAGCGCCAGCGCCATTTTCCCAACCGAGGCGAATATCATCAATAATATTTTTAATTAATGCTTCATTATAATCGGCCATGCTATTTCCACAACCAACCAGGGTTAATGTTAAAACGAATATCAAATATTCCATGAGTTTCTCCCTTGTTATATTTTGTTTTACACCCTATTATTTAAAACACAAAGCCGATTCCGGTTTGAACCATGACGCCTTTGGAAAGGCTGGCCTTATCAGCATATTCGCTCACGGGAATCTTTATATCAATCCGTGCCATAATACCTCCCTTATACAGCACGGCAACTGGGCCAGTGAAAAGGCGAAAATCTTCGTTCCCATCTTTATCTATCTTCGCCTGATATGTACCATCCCACATAAGAAAAACCCCAGTATTGGTTGCGTTTATATGAAGAGGGTGCCACCCGAGATTCACATCAAATCCAAATAAAGTTGATCCATCATCCAATGACCAGCCATAGATGTCATATAACTGGTAATATTTGAAATCTTCTGCATTGTAGGAGAGGCTTAATCCATAGCCCCCTTTACTGGGAAGGATATCAGTGTTATCGCCTGTTTTAAACCGGATCTGAGGTGTAACACTATAGTTGCCAGTTGATCGATTTAAATTAAAGTATTTTTTCAATGGAAGGGCAACAATCAAGTCACCCAGTCCTTTATGGCGAACAATAGGGTTTCCCCAATCAATTAATTGTTTTTCACTCTTAACTTGATGATAAGGCAGTTTAAAGGTGGCACGGATGGATCGCTTCCAGGTATATACGCCTTCGAGCCATGTGGTTTGACGGTAATAACTTTTATCCATATTACCAAATTCACCGTCTAACATTTTATCCGAGCCCAGTGTTTCATACCTGAACTGGAATCCCCAACCCCCTGCCCAGCGCGGTGCCATATCCATAATGGGTTGATGGGCCGAAACGATTCCCAGCAGACTGAGAATCACCATACTTTTATTCATATTTCCCCCTATAATTCGAAGTAAACGAGGATAGGAACCAATGCATAAGCAAAGAATGCGCCCACAGCCAAAACACTTGTGGAAATAAAAAACATCCGTTTGTTGAATCGGCCAGTCACGTCACATCCGTCCTCATCCACATCACAAGCCACTTTCTGGTTCGGCTTAAAAACCAAATATCCATTAAGGGCAATCAGAATGGCAGCAATAATAAATATCCATCCTTTATTCATGGAAAGGGGAATTAAAAATGGGAATACGGAAAGCATGGAACTAACGGCTGCGCCGCCTGCTATGGTGGCAACCACCGCGGGGAGCACACAGCATAATATGGTGCCTGAAGAAGTAAAAAGAGTTAGGACACTTATGGCCTTTTCCTTCATTTGGATGCCTTTTCGTATTCTTTTATCTTGAGTTCGGATCCAGTAGGATTCACATAGGATTTAAGAACTTCATAGCCCGCATCTGTAATTACATCCAGTGCTTTATCAATATTCGGCTTTTTATTCTTTTTGAAACCGACTTTGACAAATTGATGGGTGATATCCGCATGAACACCTTTGGTGTATTTTTTCTTATCCACAAACTTCAGTTTGGATAAGCCCTTTTGCAGACCATGGGCACAGAATGAACAAACCAGACCTTTGACCTGGAAGACCAAGTCTTCTTGACCGACTTCGACTATTTGACCATTAATTTCAACTGATTGCCCATAGGATAATCCAGCCAAACCAATGGTAAATATGAGAGATTTAATAATATTTCGCATAAAACAAATTCCTTTCTTGAATGAAAAAACAATACCGCCTTCTGTGGCGGTTTAGAAAAGAAAAATGTTTACGCTAGGAGAGGTCGATTAAATGCGGTGGGTGGATCCGGTGGATATACCAAAAGAACCGAATTATAATTCGATTTAAATGTTGGAATGGATGAGAATGGCTGAAATACGCGTTCAACCTTTGTACCCATCTTCAGCTTGGGTTGATGGAATGGCGCAGATAAAATGGGTACAAAGGTTGAACCCATATCACAGCTTTTCATATCCATTTTACATGCCTTCGACATTTCTTTATCCATTCCCTTATCGCAACAGGTCATTTTTTCAACCTCGCAACAGGGCATATCACAATCGATATGAAGAATCGGCGCTGCCATGGCAAAAGCCATAATCAAAACTAATCCAATAGATATAGTACGTTTAAGCATACGGAAAGTTACCCATGAATGGACTGTTTTTTCATCTTTTAATAACGCTGTGGCTTATGGGTTCCCAATGCCCAATTTAACTGAATCACCCCTTTCAATGATGAATCAGATTCATTAATAATTTTTCCTCTGATTACCCAAATTTCACTACGAGGAGCATATGCAAAATATATTGCGGCAGAATACCCACTGGTTGATTTTAAATGGTATGCCCATTGATTCGCTAACACACCTAAATGAAATTTTTTATTAAACTGTCGACCCAAAAGAATATAAGCCGTGTTTAGTTCTTCATCAGGATGGAAAGAAATTCCATGATGTGAATTCGATATATCGCCTTTGAGATACTCCCCTTGGATGACCCATGAGCGGTAAGGGTCATTTTTATATTTCCACTGAATCGCCAATCCTTGTAATTTTTTTGACCGCCCAGATAGTGTGCCGGCTTTGATAGATATGGTCCCATGTGAAATGGGCATAAATAAATGGGTGGTAGAAATTCCACTGACCATGCCCTGACGCAATGAATCTGATATGGTCATCTCATGACTATGGCCATCTTGTATGTCCAATTCACCAAAATGATTATTATACAATTGAGCTGATATTTTGCTTTTCCATGGCAATGGCAAAGATTTCCCGGCGACGGCACCAAGGGAGGCCCAATGAGTTTCTCCCATTAACAAGCGATATCCTCTGGGTGAAGAAATAAAATTATAGGTATGAAAATGGGCTTTATTCATCCATCCAATATTCGGACGAAAATATCCCACCTTTATTTGATGGGCACCATCATAATCCACAAAAACTTCTTCTACCATAGGTGAACCATTTAATGGACTGTGCAAGTAAGCCATCACCATTGTTTGTGTACCCAACTTTCCCATTGACACCAATTCAAGACCACTGGAACGAAAAGCCGAATCTTCGGATGAATAGGAAAAATCACTCAGGATACTTATAGAAAACGGATGTTTATTTTCTGCAATTGATATTCCAGTCCATAGAATGAAGCATAAAGAAAATTTTAAAGTCGAATTTTTACTCACCAAAAATATTTTCATAAATATTCTCCCAATCAGTAACTGAACCTGTTGTATTTACTATAGATATACTTCCAAATAATAATGACTTAATCTGCGGCAAATTACGAATGATTTCTTTTCTGTCGTCTGTGGTTAATTTTTTATAAATTAAACTGATGTGAGGCTGAAAGTCGTACGCTTCCTCAAACGCTTGGGCAAATAAATAATTCAATAAAATTAAATGTGGATTGGTTTCCAAATTAATGAAGACGGTTTTCCAAATGTTGTCCGATTGATTTAATCCACTCAGAGTCACTTCAAATGGCTTGAAGTTCAGTTGATCAATAATGGTTCTGGCAGATTCAGGATCAGTGATAGGGCTAAATATTGTACAGTGTGGATCGAACACAGGTGCCTCGTATTTTTGTCCCAATGATTGAATGGTTGGGGACAAATATGATTGATCTGATTCTGAAGGTAAAAGCCAAATGGAATATTTTGTTTGATTCATATTTTTGGTCTTGTCATCCTGAACCCAGCAGAATGCACGGGTAAAGGATAGCATGGTAACGATGATTCCATCACAATTGGTTGAGAATTTTCACTCTCCCGATAAATCGGGATCATTTAGAAAGACAGATTAATATTATAACGCAAAAAGCTTTGTGAATTTCAATGCGATCATTCCATTATCCTTCTCATCTCCTTTTAGGTCCGAAATATTGGAATAGACTAAAAAGAGATCACTCAAAGGCGCATGGATCAAATTCATCCGGAAATTACTCACCAATTTTTCATCAGCAGCATTGTACTGGAAATAAAGTTTATTCAACAACTTTACCGAATGATTATATTTTATTTTCAATGTATAAATATCCGCATTCACGGTGGCATCGGGAAACTTTACGACATTTTTATTTAAACCAAAATCGACACTAAATCGATATCCCCGTTTAATCGTAGCAGAAATCCCCACTGAATTCCGCGTCCCATGAAAATAACTCCCGAAATTTGCATTTCCGTTGATGGTGATAAATTTCGTTCGATCACCACGATAATATAGACTCACATTATTAAAAGAATAATGATCCGCCGGCACTTCTGCACCATATAAAGTAAAAGGTGTTTTGATTATTTCTTCCGTCCGAGTTACGCCGGAAAAAAGCATGGCACCACTCATAAACTGAACATCCAATCCTGCCTTTACTGCACGGCTTTCCAAATATCCATCCAGATTATCAAATTGATTGATAAATACATAAGGGTTCACACTCAGAAACGGACCGGAGGAATACCGTTTATGCGTCCCGGCAGTTACAAAGGTTTCTCCCACATTTGTCCTCTGAATAAATCCAACAGATGGTGTAAAGTTCGCCCCCACTTTTTTATAATAGGCTGCAAGATCCCATTTGTTATCCCGCCATGCCATCACCACACGGCCAGCTAAATTGTCACCATCTGTATCCGGGTTATCGGTTTGAGCGATATAAGAATAAATGAGAAGCTTATTAATATTGAAATCCAAATCCACACCCATGGATCGATGATCTCTATCTTCTCCATTGGAATTTCGATTAACTAGAATGGCACCAACGTTAGATTTCTTCAGAAAATTACCTCGGATCCGGGACACATTGTATTGGGTGCGAGGCACATTTTCCGTACCCTCTGCAGTCATGTTGAGATATCCTACATCAAAATTCCCAACCTTTCCACTGAGTCGCGCACCACCGGTTATTGGAATTTGCTGTCCATCTTCCAAACCAATTCGTCTGCTGTGAAACATGGTAAAGGATCGACTGTATCTACTGGGGCCCATTCGGTATAAATAGTTAGATATATCTCCAAATTCAAATAGACTGGCATTCTCCATGAAAAAATCCCGTTTTTCCGGAAAGAATAAAGGGAATCGTGTAAGGTTTACCCGCTCTTCATCCGCATCAACTTGAGAAAAATCGGTGTTGTAGGTTGCATCCAGAGTGAGACTCGGTGTTATACTATATTTTATATCTAATCCAACGTCAGTATTGTTGGTTTTCTCTTCGGCTGAAATACGATTGCCAATACCAAATGGCTTCACCTGGAGGTTCCGACCGGGCTGAATATCCCTAAGTCCTTTAAGCGTCCCCCCTTTGGATACAGAAATCAACTTTTCAAATGGTTCAATGGGACTCCAGTACAAATCTTCTCTTTTCCGCCGTACACGTCTCAAAAAATTGATGCCCCAATCCTGCTCCCCATCACTGGGGTTAAACCGCAAACTGGTCAGAGGAAAAGCCAATTCAAGTTCCCATCCATAGTCATGTATTGACGTTTTGGGATAAACAATACCTTCCCATGCACGGTTCAGGCTTGTACCGTCATTTTTAATATACATGTCCTTGATGGCGCCAGCAGGATTAAATAAAAATGCATAACCGTTTTTATCATCATTAAATGTATCCAGCATGATGGCAAAAGCATCCGAACTCTGTGAATCGAAATCCTGCTCCAGGCTTTCGATTATTATTTTATCCGGTTCAGAATCGTAAAGAATGGCGGACACATACAGAAAGTCCTTATCATATAAAACGCGAACCACTGTTCTTTCTGTAGGAAGATACCCTGGATTGGGTTGGGACTGGTAAAATTCTGTTATAGAATCCGCTGCCATCCATGCCAATTCATTCACATGACCGTCAATGAGAATTTCACCGGGTGATTTAACTGCATTCATGGTTGGTCGGGGAAATGTTTTTAAGTCAATAGCGGATTCATTTCCCAATAAGATGGGATATGTAAAGAAAAGAATTTGAAGAAGATAACGGCGGATCATGAAATACTCCATAGTAAATAAGAGAAGGAAACTACCTCAATTTATCTATACTTAAAGTGAATTGAGTTTACTTAGGAACGACTAATACTGGGCAAGTAGATGTATTGACAATTCCTTCATCTACTGAATCAAAGAAATGGTTCGTCACTTCTGCGGCAGAGACTGACTAAAATATTTTTTATGCCATAGTTTTCTATCAGTATTATTACTTTTCTGCGAATTTAATGCCACAACCTAATGCACGGGTTTCTGCAACTGTTATCGTTTGACCATTCCCCACTGCCTGGATTGCATCCATCAAATAGGTCTTTTTTACTTTTTTCGGTTTCCGGGCATTGTCATCAATCGCTCCTCGGTAAACCAGTTTACCTTTTCCATCAAACAAATAAATATGAGGTGTTTTAGTGGCGCCAAAAGCAGTGGCTAATTCGGCCCCCTTATCAACTGTGTAAAGAAAATTGTGGCCGTATTTTTTGGAAAAATCACGCATATCATCCAGTCCTTCACCAATCTTAGCTCTATTTTTTGTATTGGGATTGATCGTAATAAAACCAATCTTATTCTTATTGCTCACTTCGGACAGGGAATTGTAACGATCCTGCCAGGCTATAACCCATGGACATTTATTACATGAAAAATTCACCAGTAAGCCGTTTTCCATTTTGACATCGTTTAAGGTCACCGTCTTTCCTGAAATATCGGTCATTTTAACATCACCCATTGGCATGGATGCACCAAGGTCCAGTTCACCAGCAAAAGTAAAGGTCAGTAAAAACGCTAAAATTGTTGTTTTTTTAAAGTACTTAATCATTATGAAACTCCCATTTTAATGTGGGTCATATTACGGTATATTTTACGACTTCACAAAAGAAGTGAGGCATTTAAAGTAAATACTTCAGAACCGCTTTTGAAATTTGTATATCCTGAACAGCCACGCCGGTTAAATCTGCAATCGTAATCTGAGAATCAGACGTTCTCCCTGTTGTTTTTCCAGATATAATCTCTCCAAGTTCCACCACATTATCCATGGAAAAATCATTCGATTTCAATACTTGATGAATTTCACCCCGAACTTCACATTGGGATTTACTATCCGCGACTACCAAATCCCCCTCCGTTAAAATGGATGTTGCCAGTTCCTGTTTCGTTAAGGTATCGGAACCCATGGCGGTTATATGCGTCCCGGGATTAACATGGTTTATTAAGGGAGTTTCACTGGATGTACACGTTACAATCAATTGGCAGTTATTGATCACATCGTTTATGTTGGTGGTGGTGATAATCTTAAAGTCGGTATCAATCATATCCGATTGATACTTTAACAGGGATGTTTCACTCCTTCCCCACACAATTACATTTTTACAATCAATTATTTTTTTGAGATAGTTCAATTGCATTTTTGCTTGAAGACCTGTCCCTACAATTCCAATATTATTTACGATGTTGGGCGATAAATATTTCGCACAAATGGCACCAGCCACTGCAGTCCTCACATCGGTGAGGTGTGCCTCATCTTTCAGGATGGCCATGGGTTCGCCGGTTTTCTGGTTAAATACCAGCATCATGCCATTCCCATTTGGTAGTCCCCTATCTGAATTCCGTGGAAAACCAGACGCAATTTTGATTACATACACATCATCATTTTTGATATATCCATATTTGATATGTACATCTCCGGGCGGCGATTCGAATTGCAATTCTCCCACAGGTGGCACCACCACATTTCCCCGGGTATAGGCCACAAACCCCACTTCAATCTCTTTCATAAGATCAACCTTCGGGAGAACAGATTTAATTTCAACCAAGTTGATAATTCGCATTATAGTATGCTCTTTAATACTTCAGAACTGATATTACCACCACACATGACGATTACGACCGTCTGGCCGTTGAGTTTATCTTTTTGTTTCATAAATCCAGCGATTGCAGCCCCTGCCGCCCCCTCGATTAGCTGGTGATGTTTTTCCAAACCGATGCGAATACCATCAGCGATTTCATCTTCGGTAACCAACACAAAATCATCTATAATATTTTGACACAATTCAAAGGTGATCGATCCCATTTCCACACCACCGGCGGTACCGTCCGAAAGAGTGTCTTCAGAAGGTAAATCCAGTTGCACACCCGCTTTTAAGGATTCATACATAACGCAGGAGTTTTGGGGTGAGACGCCAACCATATTGACATTTTCATTCATGGATTTAAGATAACCGCCAACACCGGAAATCAATCCGCCGCCGCCAACAGAAATAAAAACTGAATCTACGGTAGTCAGATCATTCCATATCTCTAACCCCATGGTCCCTTGGCCGCAAATAATGTCCGGATCATTATAAGGTGAAATGTAAGTGGCGCCGGTAGTATTTGAAATTTCTTGAGCACGCTCCTCCGCATTGATACAGTCATTACCAAAATATTCTACTTCGCCGCCTAAGTTGAGAATATTCTCAACCTTATTTTTGTGCACATTTTCAGGAACAACGATCTTGCCTTTAATACCAAGGATGGACATGGCCAAAGAACAGGCGGCCCCATGATTTCCTGTGGAAGCAGTTACCACACCTTTGGATTTTTCGTCATCGGTCAAAGCGGTCATTTTACTGATAGCGCCGCGGAATTTAAATGATCCTGTTTCCTGGATATTGTCCAGTTTCAAATAAACATCATCATCAATGAGATTACTCAAGTAGGGCGAATGTTCTAGGGGGGTATGTCGGAGGTGGGATTTGGACCGTTCATGAGCACCTCCTACATCCTTGGGGAATGAGATCATAATGAATTGAAAACAGGTGTAATTCGGTCTAAGGCTGCTTCAAGATCAGTTTGCTTTGCCCCATAGCCAAAACGCAGATAATGATCCATGCCGTACCAATCACCAGCCACCAGCATAACACTTGCTTCATTTCGAACTTTTTCTACCAGTTCAGACGAATTGATGTCCCAGTCATAGCTTGCAAATGCCATTGCCCCTGCATCCGGTGACCTAAAATTGAATTTCCCATGGAATGATTCTACCCATGCCTTGAACAGAGTCAGGTTTTTGGTAAGTGCATCCCGAGTACGGTTCAATGTTTTCATACGATTTTCAGGAAGGAGTACATGGGCGGCAATCATATCACTCAATCGGCCAATGGCAATGGATGTATAATCATGAGTGGCCCAGCATTTTTGGATATAATCCTCGTTAGCCAATGACCATCCCAATCGTAATCCGGGCAAACCGTAAGCCTTGGATAAGCCACAGTTCACGATGGTTTTATCATAATCTATTTCCCAGATTGAGGTGCATTCTTCTCGATTGAGTTCCGCCCCGCGGTAAACCTCATCAGACAAAATCCATGCGCCCACACTTTGAGCTATCTCACCAATGGCATGAACTGTCTCCTTGGGTAAAACAGAACCGGTGGGATTATTGGGATTGCAAATACAAATCATTTTGGTTTTTTCAGATACAAGGTTTTTTAATTCATCCAAATCAGGCTGCCAGTTTAAGGATTCGTGGAGGGAGAAAGTTTTCACATTGACTCCCAATCCTCTGGCAAAGCCGTAAATCTGGAGATAATTAGGTACCATATAGACCATTTCATCGCCTTTTTCTAACAAGGACATAATGGCGACCATATTGGCTTCAGCAGAACCGTTGAAGGCCTGTACATTGTCAGGCGTAGCACCGGGATAAATAGAAGCGATAGACCGCCTCAATTCTGGGGATCCTTCTGTAAAACCATAGGTAAGTTCTGTATTCTCGATCTTTTCGATGAAATTGCTAGAAAATAGTGATTTTAATGTCCCAGGATGAACGCCACTCTCAGATAAATTATAATCTACCTTGTTCTCCCAAATGGATTGCTGACGCTCTAACTGGAATGGTTCAAAATTCATGATTCAATTGCTTTCTTTATGGCTGATTCAAAACGGGTCTTATCCTTTTCCATTTCCCAATGATCTGTTATATTACCATTTTTATCAAAAACAATCGTAAACGGAAGTGCTCCTGACCAATCATCATTTATGGCGCGGATGAAATTATTATCGTTCCCTTCCTCTTTGATAAAGGTTACCCCTTTCACACCTTGTTTTTCAAGAAAGGCAATGGCTCTATCTTTATAGTCCATCCAATCGGTTGTGACAAAATAAATTTTTATTCCGTTATCTTTATATTTATTCGACAGTTCGACAATCATTGGAAATTCTTTCAAACATGGGGCACAAGTGGTGGCCCAAAAATTGACTAAGACAGCTTCCTTTCCTTTATGGGTGGCGATCTGTTTATGCAGCGCCGCCGCATTAACTGTTTTCAGTTGAAAATCCGATTGACTGCACCCCAAAAAAGCGATAAATAATATGGGTAATATTTTTTTCATTTTTTCCCAATAGAGACGCTATTAATCGTGCCTCTACATGAATTAATTTCCAACGATAAAAACAGCATTCCCAAACAATAATTTTCCATTACGCCAGAATGCTCTAAACAAGGGGTTGTCGGCTAAATACACCACGTTGCCCCGGCCCATACTTTCAACGCCAAACACCATGGATTCCCGAAAATTCTCCTGAGCCTTAATCCCCACAAATCCGCTGACCAATGCAGTGGAATCGTGGGTGACTCCCACATTCCAGCCATCAGGTAAAAATGCATAATGATGATTCCGAATTCTTAAGGAAAAATAATCGTCTCCATATCCAAACGCCAATGGATGGGAAGGGTCCATTTCAATTTTGACGATGGAACCGTAGGCATTATCACTAAGACGGTCCCGCTGTCTATCTTTATAGGATTTTAACCGTTCAGCCAATTTCCGCTTTTTATTTTTTTCCTCAGATGCTTTCTTTTCATCTTTTGTGGCGAATCTTTTTAATCCGAATCCATCCTTATCCACAAATTGGTCCATGGCCGAATCCATCAGAATTAATCGCCCGCCTTTTTTCACCCAGCCGCGCAGTTCATTCACTGATTCCTTATTTATATAACCATGACTGCCTGAGGAAAGGATAATGACATCAAAATCATGTTTGGGAATACGGTTAAAATAGTCACTATCAATGACGGTAATAGGGAACTCAATTTGCCGCTCAAAGAAATGCCACACTTCGCCATAACGGTAACTGCTTACACCCTTCCCGGAAACCAATCCGATTTTCGGCGCTTTCACCACCCGCATAGATGACGAGCCAAAATCTTTTCCTTTTGTCACAAACCCTGTACTTGCCACTGTCAAATTCCGATGATTTTCCAGAGCCGTTTTCTGGATAATATGATCAAAATTCTTTCCCAGTTTTTCATTCCCTTTTCGCGTAATGACCAACGTACCACTATCAAAAGTTTTACCGTTTAATTCGAAAGGTTCTTCTGTTACCCGAACAACTACATCATTTTTAAATAGAACCGATAAAAATTTAACATCCCAAATTCCCTTCCAGGGAAGGATATAGGCATAGGGAACACCTGAAGGTTTTTCAGTTTTTGAGACAAATCGTTTCGCTGTGGACATTTTGACATCACTTTTAACTGCAACCGCATCCAAGCCGTAGACATAGGGTATGGCCCATGCGGTGAGATCATAAGTCAATGTATCCCTTAAGGTTGTTTGGGGCTCAAACAAAACCTGAACGAGCACGGACTTCGATTGGTTAGCAGAAATAACCAAATCGCCCACATTTGTTTTCACAGAACCGGTTTTCCCCGTTTTATAATTAAATCCTTTATAGGATCGACTGGCACTGGCTGTACCATACTGGATTCCATTTTTATCCAACCAACCCTGGAGATCATTCAGTTTATCTATATGATTGGATTTTGAAATAATAAACGTGTTGTATTCACCCTTTGGATTATTCTTCCCTTCTGAGAAAAACTTCACAAATTCATCTACAATGCGATTGACATTTTGAGACGCTACCTCAACGGTGGACAATCCTGTTGTATAATGATGGGTGATTCGATCCAAAAGCGTCAAGGTATCTCCATCTTCCGTTTCAATCGCAAGGCCGCCGCGGCTGTGGCCTGCCTGTTCGTAAGTCATCCCAATGGCACCGTTATATGTGGGATAAGTATCACCGTAACTGGGGTAAAGAAGATCAAAAACTTCTTTTGTAAAATAGAGCCAATTGTTCTTGTCAAAATACTTGGCGTGATTTTTTCCAATCATGGTTTGGAGTTCCCGCTGCCAATCCGTGATATATTCATGAAATGGTTCTGCCGCCGGCGCAAAATAATAGGGGCTGTTTATTCCTTGTTCGTGAAAGTCCACATGGACATGAGGCAGCCACTGGTTATACAATTTGATCCGCGAATCTGATTCCGTTTGCGTCTGCCATGCCCAATCCCGGTTCAGATCAAAATAATAATGATTAGTTCGTCCTCCCGGCCAAGGTTCCATATGTTCTCTGGATACTGGATCTACATCTGGCCAGCGGTTTCCGGTCATGCGAAACCAATGGGTATATCTGTCCCGTCCATCAGGATTAATACATGGATCAAGGATTACCACGGTATTTTCTAGCCACTTTTGCGTGTCTCGATTGGTTGGGTCTGCCAAAGCGTGTAGTGTTTTCATGGCTGCTTCCGTGGAATTGGCTTCATTTCCGTGCACATTATAGCTGAGCCAGACAATACCAACCTTTCTCCCCGAAGGCTTTCCTTTCAGCATACCAGCCCGTTTTAGGTTATCCCTGCGAATCTGTTCCAGATTCGCCATATTTTCCGGACTGGAAACAATCGCCACCAACAGGGGACGCTGCTCGTATGTTTTTCCGTAATGCTGAAGGGTTACATTCGAACGAGATGCCGCCACATGTTCGACATAAGATACCACTCGATGGTGATAGGTAAATTGATCTCCCAGGTTATAACCCAGAAATTCCCCAGGTGATTTGAGATCACCTGCAAACAGAATAGAAAAAATGAAGAAAATATTGATTGACGCTTTACGCATAAACACTCCTGCTTAAATTAGGAGCAGAACTTAGGGTTAGTTCTTATAAGACAGAAAATAAAATCATGATAAAAAAAAGCCCCTCATCTTTCGATGAAGGGCTATAACAAAGGAGGATCTTTCGATCGTATAAAAAGTTTATTAGACTTTTTTCCCGTCAGCTCTCATTCGATTCAACACTTTACGAATACCGATTTTATCAATCAGCCGTAAGCCCTGTGTCGATACATTGAGGGTAATCCAGCGATTTTCATCCGCCAGCCAAAATCTTTTTTTCTGAAGATTAATATCAAACCGACGTCGGGTTTTATTGTGAGCATGGCTCACATTGTTCCCGAACATGGGTTTTCTTCCTGTTACATCACATTGTCTACTCATAATTTCCTAAAAACCTGTTTTTATTGTCCAATAAAGCCTGCAAATATAATTCAATATTTGAGAGACATCAAATATTATAATTGGGGATATTTTGAACTATTATAGGTAGATATCACACCGATTTACAATTAGGACAATCAAGACGGTTACCTCTTTATTTCTTTTTCTCAAACGCCGCTTCCATCAGCACCCATAAATTTGGATCCAAGACAATCTTTTTTGGCTCAGTATCCACTTTAATCGTGAAGGAATTCCTTTTCTTATTCACCTGAATCGTTTCAATTACAGGCGTCGTCTCCCCCGGTTTGTAAATACCAATCTGTAATGGCATCTTGAATAAATAACCATCATTCTGTACCTGGTCCAATGTGATTTTTACCGTACCATTTTTGTATTCCCAACTGCCTGCATATTTTAAGGTACCGCCACCATTGAGCCATTGTTTGAAAAATCCAGATAAATCCATACCGGAGGCCTCTTCCATTTCTCGGCGAAAATCATCCGTGGTGGCATTGAGATTTTGATATTTGGCATAATAGGATTCTATCCCTTTCCAAAAATTTTCAGTACCCATAATGCCACGCAGCATGTGCAAAATCCAACTTCCTTTCTGATAAATCTGACCCGTGGTAACGTCGGCCATGTCCTTTAAATTGTCATGAACTATCGTGTAATTGGGATGCTTTTTATAAAATGCGTTTACGCGTTTTTGGCTTGATTTCAAGCCCTCAACAAAAGCATCCCGCCCATATTGGTGTTCTATAAAAAGCAAGGTGAAGTAGGTGGCAAAACCTTCGCTCAGCCAAATATCATCCCAATCATATTCCGTTACTGCATTGCCAAACCACTGATGGGCAATTTCATGAATGATAACGTTTCGCCAGCGCACAGACCTTTTTCCCGTAACGGATTTATCACCGTAAAATATTGCTGTTGCAGATTCCATGCCGCCACCCACACTATTGGACTGAATATTGGCGAGTTTTTCATAGGAAAATGGACCTACATAATCTGTATAAAATTCTAATACCTGTTTCGTCGGTTCAGCAAAATCATAAAACCCCGCGTCTCTATCCTGCTCATATACCCAGGTCTGAATTGATTTACCATCAAAGGTGTCTACATATTGAACCGCAAAATGAGCGACACCAAGGACAAAAAGCCATGGTGCAATGGGTACAGATTGTTTCCAATGGGTCAGCCGTTTACCATTGGGACCATCCGTTTCTTCTATTAATAATCCGTTGGAGATGACCTGATAATGGTCCGGAGCCGTGACCACAAATTCGCACATGGCTTTATCATAGGGATGGTCAATGAGCGGCAACCAATGCCGGGCTTTATTGGGCCAGTTGTCACTAAAAAATGTACGATCACCATATTTATTATCGGCAATTTTAAATCCACCCGCAGGAACTCCTCTGTAAGAAATTGTGTACTGACTGCGCTGATTCACCGATGATGGCACCGGCAGTTTAATATACAATTCATCATTTTTATGTTTAAAAGTCAAGGCATCACCATTGGATGTTACCCGGCTGACTTTCATCCCTTTTCCCTTCTGCACATTTATCAGATCAAGGCGAAGTTCCTTAATTCCTTTTTCCAAGTAACGAACATCCACCTTGGATTCACAAATAATCTCATCGGTTTCGTCGGATAATTCAATGTTGAAAATATAGTTTATGGCATCAATCTTTGGATCTTTTGGATAATTGTCTATGGGGGCAGAAATGACGGCAGAAAAAGTGCCGATGATTATGATAAGAATAAATTTCATATATTGTCAGCCTTCATTGAATTCAATTATTAAGGGGCAACGACAGATTCCTAAACTTACTGATAAAAATAATTAAAAAGCAGAAAAAGTGGAAAAATTTGTTTGTTCAATCTGCAATGACTCATTCTTTTCAATATTGAATTAAATTTAACCATGCAAATCGGAAGTATAAAAATAGATATGCCCATCCTCCTCGCCCCCATGGCGGGCGTAACGGATTATCCTTTTCGGGTTTTATGCAAAGAACAAGGCGCCGGTATTGTGTATTCCGAATTTGTTTCCGCCCACGGAATTATTAGAGAAAATGCCAAAACCTGGCAGATGATTGAATTCACCGATTTCGAACGACCCATTGGAATTCAAATATTTGGCGACTCCCCGGAAGTCATGGGCAAAGCGGCCCGGATGGTGGTGGATAAATTTTCTCCAGATATTCTGGATATAAATTATGGATGTCCCGTACCCAAAATCACCAAACGGGGTGCAGGCTCTGCAGCCCTGCGGGACCTTTGTCTCATGGATGATATTACATCCGCAGTGGTTGAGTCTATCCCAAGCGTTCCAGTTACGGTAAAAATGCGTGCCGGTTGGGATGCAAAATCAATTGTTGTTCCTGAAGTAGGGCCAAGGTTAGAAAAAATTGGTGTTAAAGCCATTGCCCTCCATCCGCGAACCACGAAAGAAAAATATAAGGGTACCGCAGATTGGATACGAATTAAAGAATTAAAAGATGCAGTATCTATCCCAGTCATCGGGAATGGAGATATTAAATCACCACAAGATGTGATACGTATGTTTGAAAAAACGGGATGTGATGGTGTAATGATCGGTCGGAGTGCTTTGGGAAACCCCTGGTTTTTCAAAGAAGCGATTGCCTTATATAAAGGAGAGCCCATGCCTAATCCTCCCACAATAAATGATAGGGCCGCTAAATGTCTGAGACATTTAGATCAAATGGTAAAGTTTCATGGCGAAAGGATTGGCATCAATCTCATGCGCAAACATTTTGGATGGTATATCCGTGGATTTGAATCTGCAGGTGCCATTCGGAAAGCATTGGTCACTGCTTCTGATAAGGATGAAATGGTTGATATTTTGGAAACGATTAATTAATAAGCATTTATTAACTTTCGTAATGATTTCATATCTTCAATCACTTTTCCATCATCCATTTCTCATCACCTATTTTCCATACTCAACGGAGGCGGGCCAAACATTCCTTTTCCAATCCTTGAATCCTCCCTTTTTCCCCAATAAATTCACAAGCTTTTTTTGATCATAAAATTTTAACTAAAGGAGTCCAATATGCAAAATGCAAAAGCCATGGTTCCAAAGCCCATCAATGAATCGGTATTATCTTATGCCCCCGGTACCCCAGAGCGGGCAGCTCTAAAATCCAGGATAAAAGAATTAAAATCCCAAGAAATTGAAGTTCCAATTATTATTGGGGGCCAAGAAATCAAAACGGGAGATATGGGAGAAATGCGCATTCCCCACGATCACAATCATCTTCTGGGGCGATTTCATAAAGCAGGTGAAAAAGAAGTAAAAATGGCTATCGAAGCTGCCATGGATGCTTGGGAAACTTGGTCAAAAATGCCTTGGGAATCCCGGGCCACAATCTTTAATAAAATGGCTTCAATCCTTCAGCGTCATGGAGAGCAAACCATCAATGCATCCACCATCCTTTGCCAGAGTAAAAATGCCTATCAGGCGGAGATAGATGCATCCTGCGAAATGATTGATTTTTTGAATTTTAACAGCTGGTATGCCCAAAATTTATATAGTCAACAACCCACCTATTCCCCTGATGGCATGTGGAATCGTCTTGAGCATCGCCCATTGGAAGGATTTGTATTCGCCGTATCACCATTCAACTTTACGTCTATTGGCGGTAACCTGACCGCTGCACCAGCACTCATGGGAAATGTGGTATTGTGGAAGCCCGCCTCCAGTGCAGTGTACAGTTCGCACTTTATGATGCAATTGTTTATAGAAGCTGGTGTTCCCGATGGCGTTATCAATTTCATTCCTGGTTCCGGTCGTGATGTGGGTCCAAATGTATTGAAAGATCCAAACCTCGCAGGCATCCATTTTACAGGATCCACTTCAGTCTTTCAGGGGATGTGGAAAACCGTAGGGAAAAATATTTCTAACTATAAATCTTACCCAAGAATTGTGGGGGAAACTGGCGGTAAAGATTTCTGTATTGCCCATGAATCATCTGATGTAGACGGATTGGCCACAGCCATGGTTCGCGGTGCCTTTGAATATCAAGGACAAAAATGTTCTGCACTCTCTCGTACGTATATTCCCACGAATATATGGCCGGAACTGAAGGAAAAATATCTGGCCCAGGTTGATGCCATTAAAATGGGTGATCCGGAGAATTTCTCCAACTTTATGAATGCGGTTATCGATCAATCTGCTTTCGACTCAATCACTGCCTATATTGATGGGGCGAAAAAAGCAGACGATGCTGAAATTATCTCCGGTGGAAATTATGATGATGCTAAGGGATATTTTATTGAGCCCACCACTATTTTAACCGATAATCCAAAATATATCACCATGTGTGAAGAAATTTTTGGACCAGTCCTGACGATATATCTTTATGATCCAAAAGATTGGAAACCCACCTTGGACTTGGTGGACGCCACCTCTCCCTACGCTTTAACTGGATGTGTATGGGGTCGGGATCGTGAAGCGGTGAATGAAGCATCTCTACGGCTTACCCATGCGGCCGGTAATTTTTATATCAATGATAAACCATCTGGTGCCGTTGTGGGTCAGCAGCCCTTTGGTGGTAGTCGCGCCTCCGGAACCAATGATAAGGCAGGATCCATGTTTAATTTAGTTCGGTGGATAACACAGCGAACCATAAAAGAAACGTATGATCCACCGAAAGACTTTTCATATCCATTTATGGATGAAGCCTAAATTGAATGCAAAATAATTCTATACTGATTCAAATTACATCATGCAAAAATCAGTCATCATTGCTCTGGGCGGAAATGCCATTTCTCCAAAAGGCGAAGCGGGAACCATTTCTGAACAATTCGCCCACACCCGAGAGAGTTTAAATGCCATTATGCACTTTGTGGCCTTGGGATATCATATATGCATTACCCATGGAAACGGTCCCCAAGTTGGCGATGAATTATACCGTATGGCACTCACCCATGATGAAATACCGCCATTGCCTCTGGGGGTGTGTGTGGCAGAAACCCAAGGGTCCATCGGGTACATGATTCAGCAATCCTTACAAAATGCTTTAAAACAAAAACACATTGATCGGGAAGTAGTGACTTTAATTACCCAGACCATTGTGGATTCTCACGACCCCTCCATCAAAAACCCGTCGAAATTTATAGGTCGTCGCTACACAAAAGAAGATGGCAAACAAATGGCTGAAAAATTTGGATGGTCCATTAAGAAACAGAATTCAAGTGAATGGCGGCAAGTGGTCCCAAGTCCCGTCCCCCAATTTATTGAGCACGGAAAATCCATTCAAACATTGGTGGATCATGGCATTGTCGTCATCGCATCCGGCGGTGGCGGTATTCCAGCCTATTTGAATGAAAGTGGAAATTTGGAAGGGATAGATGCAGTTGTAGATAAAGATTTATCCGCCGCATTATTGGGACGCGTAATTAAATCCCATGAATTGTGGATTATTACGGACGTGGATCGGGTATGTCTTTATTATGGCACTGAAAAAGAAAAACCAATTAATGAAATGACTGTCTCAGAAGCAATACAATATGCAGATGAAGGCCATTTTCAAGCGGGAAGCATGGCACCAAAAATTCAGGCAGCTTTATATTTTTTACAATACCACGGGGATAAAGTTGTCATCACATCTATTGATGGAATTACGGAAGCAATTAACGGAAATAACGGAACAATAATTAGGAATTAAACAATGAAAATTCACGAATATCAAGGGAAAAATATATTTAAAAGCTATGGTATCCCCATTCAGGATGGATATGTTATAGAACATATTGAGGATGCATCCAGCACCATAGAAAAAGTACAAAAAGACTTCAATTCGGATGCGGTTCTGGTTAAAGCACAGATTCATGCTGGTGGTCGGGGAAAAGGCGGTGGTGTAAAATATTCACCGACTGCAGAAGAGGCATTAGCCAATGCCACCAATATCCTCGGGATGAATTTGGTGACCCACCAAACCGGCGCGGAAGGGCAAAAAGTCCGTAAAGTGTATATAACTGAAGCATTTGACATAGAAAATGAATATTATTGTGCCATCACCCTGGACCGTGGAAAAACCAAAGATGTATTTATGGTCTCTACCGAGGGAGGCGTCGAGATTGAAAAAGTCGCGGCTGAAACTCCGGAAAAAATAATTAAAGTCTGGATTGATCCATTGGTTGGGATGAAATCCTATCAAGCAAGAAAACTGGCATTCGGATTAGAACTCACCGGTGATGCATTTAAAACCGCCGTTAAAGTATTCGTGAAATTGTATCAATGTTATCAGGGTACGGACGCTTCGTTGGTAGAAATTAATCCCCTCATCTTATCAGAAGATGGTCGGATTATTGCGTTAGACTCTAAATTTAATTTTGATGATAATGCCCTGTATCGCCATCCTGATATAGCTGGACTGCGGGATAAAAATGAAGAAGACCCCACAGAAGTAGAAGCAAGTAAATTTGACCTAAACTATATCAAACTGGATGGGAATGTTGGCTGTATGGTCAACGGCGCTGGGCTTGCCATGGCTACCATGGATATCATCAAACTGGCTGGTGGCGATCCGGCAAACTTTTTAGATGTTGGGGGCGCTGCCAGTGCTGAAAGTGTGAAAAATGGTTTTAAAATTATTTTATCCGATGACAATGTAAAAGCAATCTTAATCAACATTTTTGGCGGCATTGTCCGATGTGATCGCGTGGCCAATGGCGTCATCCAAGCTGTAAAAGAATTGGGGTTGAAAGTCCCAGTCGTGGTTCGGTTAGAAGGAACCAACGCAGAAGAAGCCAAAACAATTTTGTCCGAATCGGAATTCGCCATCATTCCGGCAGACGATATGAAAGATGCTGCACAAAAAGTCGTTGATGCCGTACTAAAAAATTAGGAAATATAAAAATGTCTATATTAGTCAATAAAAATTCACGAGTGGTTGTCCAGGGAATAACAGGATCAGAAGGAACATTCCATGCCACCCAAATGCTGGAATACGGCACCAACATTGTTGCCGGTGTTACACCAGGAAAAGGCGGACAATCAACAATAGATGGAAAAGTACCTGTTTTCAATTCAGTTGAGGAAGCTAAAATTGAAACGGATGCTAATGTATCCATCATTTTTGTCCCACCTCCTTTTGCAGCAGAAGCCATTATCGAAGCATCAGATGCTGGGATTGAATTGGTTGTATGTATTACAGAAGGCGTTCCAGTTCAAGATATGGTAAAAGCCAAAAGAATTATTGATCAAAACAATACGAGATTGGTGGGCCCGAACTGCCCGGGGATCATCACCGTTGATGAGTGTAAATTAGGTATCATGCCAGGATTTATTTGCCAAAAAGGAAGTGTGGGTGTGGTATCCAAATCTGGTACGCTCACCTATGAAGCAATTGGACAGTTAGGAAATGTTGGTTTAGGCCAAACCACGGCCATCGGCATTGGTGGAGACCCCATTATTGGCACCTCCATGATTGACGTTCTGGAATTATTCGAGAACGACCCTGAAACAAAAGGCGTGGTTATGATTGGTGAAATTGGTGGTCAAATGGAAAATGATGCTGCACGGTGGGCCAAAAAGAATATGACCAAACCCATTGTAGGATTTATTGCAGGACAGACTGCGCCTCCTGGCCGTCGGATGGGCCACGCCGGTGCCATCGTTTCTGGCGGAAATGATACGGCCGAGGCAAAAATGAGGATTTTAACTGAAAATGGCATTGCCGTTTGTGAGTCTGTAGCAGATATTGGTGAAAAAATGAAAAAAGCATTAAACAATTAAGGAATATAATAGAATGAACAATCAAACATTTTCCATGATAAAACCGGATGCAGTACGAAATGGGTACATGGGTAAAATTCTGGATAGAATCATTGAAGCAGACTTTAAAATTCTCGGTGCAAAATTAATTCGAATGACGAAAGCACAAGCGGAGGGTTTTTATGCCATTCATCGTGAACGGCCTTTTTTCCAGGAACTCACTACATTCATGTCATCGGGTAAAACGATGGTGTTGGCGCTGGAGAAAGAAAACGCTGTCTCTGCATGGCGAGACACCATTGGTGCGACCAATCCTGCAGAAGCAGCTGATGGCACAATTCGAAAAGATTTTGCCACTTCATTGGGAGAGAATGCCGTTCATGGTGCAGATAGTGACGAGAATGCTGCCATAGAAATTGGATTCTTTTTTACGGACAGTGAATTAATTTCGAACGATTAAGCGGGTTTGAAAAACCATCTAGTAATGGTTGCATTTTCCCTCCCATTCCTTCAAATTCCAAGTCAGGCATTGACCTTTCCATTGAAATGATGGCGAAAACAATATCCATATTCAGTCTTTTTATCCTTTTAGTCTTAACCGGCTGCGGGAAAAGTAACCCAACGGCTACTGTGGGTGATTATATCACTGTAAACGCAGAAATTCCTGAAGAGAGTCAGGATCTTGATTTCATATGGGAATTGACAAATATTCCTGGTCATAGCGAGTTGAATAATTCTCAACTCACCTCCGGCGAACTTAATGCATCCGTCATGTTCATTCCTGACGTGGCCGGTACCTATAGTATAGAAGTATCTGTATTTCAATATAATGACGAAATCAGCACCCAATCCTTTTCTTATGATGTCCTTGGAAAAGAATTATCAGACAATACAGAAGAAATTGTGGAAGCAGAGAGTCCGGAAGAAGTGAAAGATGCTATTTCCGAATTGATGGTCGATAACAATGAACCAAAATGGTATGAGTCTGAATCCGTTGCTCAGGTGGTTGCTGAAGCAGACCAAAATATTCCCGAGCCCAAAATGGAAGTGACGAAACCTGAACCAACCTCCGAACCAATACCGAATCCAATACCTCCGCCGCCGCCAGCACCAAAAAAGAAAAGAACTAAATCTAAAACACGGGGAGAGTCGATTCCCTATGATAAAGAAAGATTTACCATTCAGATTGCATCCAAAAAATTCTTAGATGATGCTAAAAAAGTAGCTGCCAATTTGATTGACGCCGGATATGATGCCTATATACAAAAAGCTGTGTTTAAAAAAACAAACGAAATTTGGTACCGCGTTCGCGTTGGCAGTTATGATAAACGTGATACTGCCGTGGCAGTAGCAAAATCTTTATCCAGTACAAGACCGGAACCGGCATGGGTAGATTATGTTCGTTATGAAAATTAAATCAATTAAATAGAGGAAATTATGGAACCAATGAACCTTCATTTTGATGTGAGAGATATTTTTCGTTCTCCTCGACTGGCACTTAGTGGTAAAAAAATATGGATATTTTTATCTGCCAATGTAATTGGATATGTCGCTTATTTTATTCTGAATTACATTGCACTGGCCTTGTCTGGTGTATCTTTTGGGGAAACCTGGGCAACCCAAGGTCTGTACCCCTGTGCATATACCGTTGAAGTATCCTGGTTTGCATGTACACTTTTTTGGGTTGGCGTTATCGTATGGATTGTAGCTATTCATCTGGCATGCACAGCCGTTGCAAGGGTTACTTACAAACAATTAAAAGGCGATGAATTTTATTCCTCAAGTGACGCCTGGAAATTCGTTAGAAAGCATTGGCACCCCGTTGTGTTTACTTTTGTATCTATGGCACTTATTCTGGTATTCTTTGTTGGAATGGCAGCCCTATTTGCTCTATTTGGTAAAATTCCATATATAGGCGAATTCTTATTCGCACTCCCCTATTTGCTCTATTTCTTTGGTTCCGTTTTCACAGTGTATACGGCGATTGTATTTCTGGTCTCTCTTATTTACACACCAGCAATTGTGGGCACTATCGAAGAAGATACCATGGGAGCCGTTTTCAACAGTTATTCTGTAACCTGGAGCCAACCATGGCGCGTTATTTTTTATCATCTCATCTTGCTCCCTCTCGCTGGCATATCTGTCGGGATTTTTAAATTTGTTCTTTTCTACGGATTTAAATTGGTCAATATGGTTTTTGGGCACGAAATGCTCATGGGAGAAAAATTATCCAATATTATGGGTTCAGCTGCCCAAACGGTATGGCCCCAGGAATTATTCACTTCAATCGCAAATGCATGCGCTAGTTCCGGTTCCTGCTGTGGGGTATGCTCTATCAGCAGTAATATGTTAAATGATTTTTATGCTTGCTTTATTCCCGCATCATCAGGGAGTTTATCCAGTACAGAATCTGCTGCTGCATTTATTGTGGGCATATTTTTATTTCTCATTACTTTGTCTTTCTTTTCATATTTTCTATCAATTCTGTCCGTTGGTGAAACAATTATGTTTACCATCTTTCGTAAAAAATCTGATGATGATAATATACTCGACACAAAAGACGAAGAGGAATTGGAAGAAGAGGATGATGAAGATGATGAGTTTAATTTCGACGATGATGATTCAAATTCCACAGATTCCCATGAATCTGACACTGACGATTCTGAGACCGAGAGTGAGACTCCTCCTGTAGATTAAATCAGTATCCTTTTTCCAATAAATTTCATTATTGAAATAGCTTTGGTAGGGTACAAAATTAAAGAGTAAATTTCTTGGCTAAAATGAAGCTATTTAGGTCGGATTTAGAAAAACATATTTCCAACCAGCTTTTTGAAATTTCAACAGACTCTCTGAATCTGGATAACATTCAAGTGGTCGATGATACATTATCCTGTACCCTATCTGTGGAACATGCTCCCAATGGGTACCGAGTTCATGGGTCATTGGGCGTCACATTTATTGAAAAATGCGATCGATGTCTCACCAGAATTGATGAAATACTTGAATCGTCTTTAAACCTAATTTTGACGGATAATGAAGCATTGCTTAACGATGATAATATGGATGTAATTCATTTTTCTGATTCGGAAGAGTTTATTGATTTAAGTCCCATTATTCATGACCTCATTCTTATTGAGGAACCTGTAAAAAGGTTGTGTAATGAAACATGCAAGGGATTATGTCCCAATTGCGGAGCAAACCAGAATGAATCGCAATGTAATTGCGGTCCAAGGGAAGTAGAATCCATATGGGGACACTTAAAAGATTTGAAACATAAAAATTTGGAGTAATCATGGCATTACCAAAAGGAAGACAATCAAAAGCGCGGAGCAGAAAACGCCGTACACATTATAAAACTGCAGCCGTTAGTACATCAGAATGTTCGCAATGCGGCCAACAGAAAATGCCTCACCGGACTTGTCCAAACTGTGGCTATTATCGAGGGCGACCCATTCTGTCAATCTCAGAATAATTTACTCATTTTCGAATGAAAATTGCTTTGGATGCCATGGGTGGAGACTTTGTCCCTCAGGCTGCTATTCAGGGAGCGATCAACGCCCTGAAAAAAACAAAAGATGAAATCCACATCATTATTGTGGGTGATGAAAATCAAATCAAATCTGAGTTGGGCAATTCAATTCCGGAACATATTTCTATCCATCCCACCACCCAAATCGTAACCATGAATGATACGGGTTCAAAAGTATTGAAAAGAAAGCCAGATTCATCTATCGTCCAAGGAATTAAACTTGTAAAGGACCAGAAAGCTGATGCATTTATCAGTGCCGGCCATACAGGTGCTGTTATGGCTACATCCCTGTTTCTTCTCGGTCGAATTCCTCATGTAAAAAGACCGGCACTCGGCGCCTACCTACCTACCAAAAGTGGTGGAAAAATCCTTTGCGATGTGGGAGCCAATCCAGATGCACAACCCATTCATTTGCTGCAATTTGCTATCATGGCTTCCATGTATCTGGATCATGTAGAGGGCATTAAAGATATAAAAATTGGCCTGATAAATATTGGAACGGAGCCAACAAAAGGTTCTAAAATGTATCTTGAAACTTTTGATTTATTAGAAAAAGAACTTCCCAATTTTATTGGAAATATTGAAAGCAGAAACTTATTTGATTGTGAAGCTAACGTACTTGTTTGTGATGGCTTTGTGGGAAACACCTTAATCAAATTTGCTGAAGGATGGATTTCAACATTCTCGAATATGATTAAAAACAAAATCAAATATAGAATGCGCTTTAAAATGGGTGCTTGGATGATTAAACCAGCATTATTTGATATCCAAAACCAATATAGTTATGAAGAACATGGTGGCTCTCCCCTATTAGGTGTGAATGGAATTTCAATAGTAACCCATGGAAGTTCGACTTCTAAAGCAATGATGAATTCAATTTTATTAGCCCAAAAATCAATTAATCGAAACTTGATTCAAGACATATCTATTGGCATTGATGAACATTTAGGCGCCTTAAGTTGAAAGCCAAAATCACAGCCACTGCTCGTTATTTACCGGAACGTATCCTAACAAATTTTGATCTGGAAAAAATGGTGGATACAAATGATGAATGGATCCGCTCCCGTACAGGTATTGAAACACGACATTTAGTCAAGGAAGGTGAAGCCACCTCAGATATGGGTACGCAAATTGCATTGCAGTTATTGGAAAAGTCCGGTAAAAGTCCTGAGGAAATTGATTTGATTTTAGTCGCCACCAGCACACCAGATTATCTGGTTTGCTCAACGGCTGCTTTAACTCAGGATAAAATTGGAGCAAAAAATGCATGGGGGTTTGATATTGCCGCGGCCTGCTCCGGATTTATTTTTGCTTTGGAAACAGCTTCGAAATTTATTGAGTCCGGCCGATACAAGAATGCGATTGTAATTGGTGCCGATACTATGAGTTCCATCATCGACTATACAGACCGAAATACCTGTGTCATCTTTGGTGATGGGGGTGGTGGTGTGCTATTGGAATCTTCTAATGATGATGTCGGCATTTTAGACTCAATCTTATATACCGATGGTAGTGGCAGTCGATATTTAAATGTCCCTGCTGGTGGAAGTGCCCATCCTACTTCAAAAGATACGGTTGATAAACGAATGCATTTTGTTCATCAAGATGGAAAACCAATTTTCAAATTTGCCGTGAAAAATATGGCAGACGTGAGTAAACAGATATTAGACCAAAATAAATTGACCGGAGATGACCTTAAACTATTCATTCCCCATCAAGCCAATCGCCGTATTATTGATGCAGCTGCAAAACGGTGTGGATTACCGGAAGATAAAGTTTTAATTAACATTCACAAATATGGAAATACCACGGCAGGTACCATACCAATCGCGTTGAATGAAGCTGCAGAATCTGGCCGTTTAGAACATGGAGATTTACTCTTATTGGCCGCATTCGGCGGTGGATTCACTTGGGGAAGCATGCTCATTCGATGGGGGGATGCTTAATGAATATTGCATTTTTATGTCCGGGGCAATCCTCCCAAAAAGTAGGAATGGGATTGGATTTGTACGAAAATACTCCATTAGGAAAAGATTATTTTGATCGGGCAAATGATATTATGGGATTGGATATTAAAGATATCATTTTTAATGGTCCGGAAGATACGTTGAAACAAACCCAATATACCCAACCGGCTATTTATATCGTCAGTGTGATTATTGGATTATTACTGATGGAAAAAGGCATTCATCCCTCCTCTGCAGCGGGACATAGTTTAGGAGAATATTCAGCCCTTACTCTGGCAAAATCTTTTGACTTTGAAACAGGGCTAAAACTGGTAAAGGTTCGTTCAGAAGGTATGCATAATGCCGGAAGGCTGCATCCCGGAACCATGGCCGCTGTGATTGGGTTAGACGATAAAAAAACCCGGGATATATGTGACCAATACACCAATGGAATTGTTGTTGCCGCTAATTTTAATGCGAAAGGACAAGTGGTTATTTCCGGTGAAGTGGACGCGGTTCATGCGGTCATCCCGCTGATGAAAGATGCGGGCGCTATGAAAATTATAGAACTCAATGTGAGTGGTGCCTTTCATTCACCATTGATGACTTCAGCTAAAGAAATCCTTTCTGAAATGCTTTTATCCATCGAAATTCAGGATAGTAAAATACCCGTTTATGCCAACGTTACAGCCTCTCCCATTACAACCGCAGATGATATTCGCCAATCCTTGATTGACCAATTAGAAAATCCGGTTCGATGGCATGAATCCATCACACGGTTAGTATCCGATGGTATGACCAGAGCGGTGGAAGTCGGCCCGGGTCGGGTCCTTCAGGGATTATCCCGAAAAATAGACCGATCCTTGGATATGAGTGGTGTGGAAACACTTGAACAAATTGTAAGTTTTGACTATGTTTAAATTATCAAAAAAGGTTGCTGTGATCACCGGAGCCTCTCGGGGCATTGGTAGATCCATGGCAGAAACCTATGCCCGTGCCGGCGCCCATGTGATTTGTGTCAGTCGAAATGAGGATGCACTTAATGTTGTCGCGGATGGAATTAAAAGCAATGGTGGATCTGCATCTGTTACAGCGATTGATGTATCGAATCTTGAAGAATTCCAAAATTTAATTAAAGACACCACCGACAAATATGGATCCGTAGATATTTTGGTCAACAATGCGGGCATCACGCGAGACACCCTTATCATGCGCATGTCGGAAGAGGACTGGGATACCGTTATTGATGTTAATTTAAAGGGCGCATTTAACGGAATTAAGGCAGTAACAAGAACCATGATGAAACAACGATTCGGCCGCATCATTAATATATCCTCCGTTGTGGGTCTAACCGGGAACGCAGGACAGGTAAATTATGCTGCTTCCAAAGCGGGTCTCATCGGACTCACCAAGGCAACCGCCAAAGAAATAGGATCCCGTGGTATCACCGTTAATTGTATTGCACCAGGATATATTGCAACTGATATGACGGGTCAAATGGAAGATAAGGCTAAAGATTTACTCATTTCACAAATACCATTAGGACGCATTGGAAGTCCTGATGACATTGCCGCTACTGCCCAGTTCCTGGCTTCGGATGAAGCAGGATACATTACGGGGCAAACCTTTACGGTTGATGGCGGCATGGTCATGATTTAACTAAAGGAGACAACTATGTCCACAATCGACAAAGTAATAGAAGTCGTTATCGACAAACTCGGTGTTGAAGAAGATAAAATCGTACCAGACGCATCTTTCATTGATGACCTTGGTGCTGATTCATTAGACACAGTGGAATTGATTATGCAGCTCGAAGAGGAATTCGGTATCGAAATCCCTGACGAAGATGCAGAAACCATTACCACCGTTAAAAAGGCTGTAGATTATATTGAAGCCAATAAATAGAAAACAATGAATAAACGTCGCGTTGTCATTACGGGGTTGGGCGTCTTGGCGCCGAATGGAAATTCCCTTTCCCAATACTGGAATGCACTCATTTCTGGAAAAAGCGGTATCGGCCCAATTAAGAGTTTTGATGCGGAAAACCTGAGTGTAAAAATTGCAGGTGAACTTTCTGATTTCAATCCTGAAGATCATTTCAATCGAAAGGAAGTGGGAAAACTGGATCCATTTTCAATCTACGCACTGGTTACTGCAAAGGAGGCTATTTTCCAAGCGGGCTTAAACAATGGCGACGTCAATAAGGAACGAATTGGTGTTATTATTGGAACGGGTGTTGGAGGAATACAGACGCTTGAAAGTCAGCATGGCGTCCTTTTGTCACGCGGTCAACGACGAGTCACCCCCTACTTCGTCCCAAAGTTTATTGCCAATATTGCGGCGGGCCAAATTGCCATTCACCATGGTTTTCAAGGACCCAATCATACGGTTATTTCCGCCTGTGCATCCGGGACAGACGCCATTGGTACAGCCGCCCGAACCATTCAATATGGAGATGCAGAGGTGGTGATAACTGGCGGTACGGAAGCCAGTGTCACGCCACTAACTATTTCGGGATTTGCAAATATGAGGGCACTTTCCACACGGAATGATGATCCTACTGGCGCCAGCCGACCCTTTGATTTGGATCGGGATGGTTTTGTACTCGGAGAAGGTGCAGCCAGTCTCATACTGGAAGATGCAGAACATGCAAAAGCAAGGGGTGCAACCATTTTGGCTGAATTAGCCGGTTACGGTGCCACAGATGATGCTTATCATATAACGCAACCGTCTGAAGGTGGAAAAGGCGCAATCCGTGCCATGGAAAATGCATTAAAAGATGCTGACCTTCACGTTGCAGATGTGGATTATATAAACGCACATGGTACTTCTACCCCATTCAATGATAAAACAGAATCGGCGGGCATAATTTCCTTATTTGGTGATCATGCACAAAAATTGAAGGTAAGCTCAACCAAATCAATGACGGGCCATTCTCTTGGGGCAAGCGGCGCACTTGAGGCTGTGGCTTGTGTTCAGGCTATCCAGGACAACATGCTTCCTCCAACGATTAACTATACAACCCCGGACCCTGAATGCACTTTGGATTATGTACCAAATAAAGCTCAGAAAACCACTGTAAATGTGACAATGTCTAATTCATTTGGTTTCGGTGGACATAATGGTGTAATTGTCATTAAACGGTGGAATGAATAGAACGTGTCTTTATTTGACTTTTTATTCAAATCATTCAAAAGTCATCCGCTCTCCGAATTAGAAAAGATCTGCCAATATCGATTTCGAAACCGAAAATACCTCTATCAGGCCTTTACTCATCGATCCGTATCCAGTGAACCACGAGAGAATTATGAACGACTTGAGTTTCTAGGCGATGCTGTAATAGACATCGTAGTCAGCCGGGAACTCATGCGGGAATTTCCCGAAGGTGATGAAGGCATCCTCACCCAAAAAAGATCCGCCCTGGTTCAAAAATCTTTCCTGGCAACCATGGGACAATTACTAAGTCTTTTAGATTTTATAAAGATTGAACAGACGGTTGATTTGGAACAGGAAAAAATTGCGGTGAAACAATCGGCCAATTTATACGAAGCACTCGTGGGGGCAATCTTTCTTGATGGTGGATTTGAACCCACAAAAAAACTGATCCTTAATTCCATTTGGACCCATCGGCATGAGGCATGGAAATCAGTCAATCATAAAGGGCAGCTCATAGAGTTATGTCATATGAAGCAACTAAAGAACCCCAAATTCCTGGTGACAGATGTGTCGGGTCCAGATCATCAAAAATTATTCGAAGTACATGTTAAAATCGGGGAAGTCGTTTATCCCAGTGGAATTGGTACAAATAAAAAAACCGCAGAACAACATGCGGCACAAAATGCCATGGAGGCACTACAAAATTAATTTTCAATTTTATTAATTTTATCCCGAATACGGGCAGCCATTTCATATTCTTCTTTATCAATGGCTTTTTCAAGCTGCCGTTCTAATAATTTAACTTTGGGTTCCCCTTGAATATCTTCTTCTACATTGTCTAAATCCTCTTCCCAGACAATTGCCTCATCCATCACTTCTTCAGCAACCATAATAGGAGCATGCATTCGAAGCGCAACTACCAATGCATCACTGGGGCGCGAATCTATCTGCCTATGCCCAATTTTTTCAACCTGTATATCCAAAATGGAATAAAAAACACCATCTTCCAATTTAGTGATTTTGACTGATGATAATTTTCCATCAACTCCCTGGACTAAATTTACGATAAGATCATGGGTTAAGGGCCGGGGGGTTTCCATGTATTCCATGGCCATTGCAATAGCTTGTGCTTCATAAGCACCAACGAGAACCGGGAGCCGTCGATCTCCAGATATTTCTTTTAAAATTACAGCATAACTGCGGTTTGGATGATAATACGATATTTTTTGTACTTTAACAGGAATCATGATTTATTCTCAAAAGAAATTATGCTTCCAATGGCTATGGGTCAACTTTTTTTAGATAATATTTCTTTTAATTGGTCAATCTTTTTTACGGGCGTTGGATCCGTCTCATGTAAAATTGCACACCAATAACTGACCCAGTCTCCATAATGGATCATGTGCAGATATCGTTCAACAGTAGAATTTCCCTCGACAACAACCACTTCTTGATGTTCTGAAAGATTTCCGATAATTTTCTGAGTGGTTTCCTGGCGAATGTTTGTCCGGGGATGGTCGTTTTGATCTTTCAACCAAATAACCAATAGTTGATGAATTAATTCTTGATTGTTTTCCCATCCCACAATTTCGTTATGATTCATTTCGGGCAATTCATTATAATAAGCCAACATTTTAGCATTTTCACTCAACTGACCTTTCCACCGCACGGCCACAATTGCGGTCGACTCTGTTTCTCCATATATGACTGGAATCGTTTTATAAATTCGCTGAGCTAAAGCATAGGCAGGATTACCATTGGATTCTTCCCTATACTGGTTTCGATTCTCTTTGATTAAAAGAGCGGCATTCATTAATTGATTGACGGTTTTATCACCTATGATACCGATGGCTTTTAATAAATACATCATGGGAACAAAAGAAATGGCCAATGCGGCACGGGGCTGTAATCTGCTTGGAATAGCCACCACTTCTAATTCAAGGTCATGCATCCTCTCCGTTAGAATACCGCCCGTAGAAATCCCCACAATTTGTGCCCCTTTATTTCGAGCATCTTCGAATGCTGCTAACGTTTCTTCCGTATTTCCCGAATAAGAAGAACAAATAACCAGGGTATGGTTATTGACCCAATGTGGCAGTGTATAATTCCGGGACACCACCATGGGAATTTTAATTTCATTTTTAATTAGGATCCGCACTACATCACCACCGATTGCAGATCCCCCCATACCGGCTACCACCACATTTCGAATTTCCGGATATTGCTTATTTAATGAAAGTGATTCTCCAATTATAATCGCAGCCGTTATGTGGTCTGGAAACTCATATATGGATTTGTACATATTCTTTGGATCCACGGATTGAAAAGTAGCCATTAGTTAGTCCTGTTTAAAATCATCGTTGTAAATTGATTTAAGTTTTCTCGTTTTCCTTTCGGAATTTTATTAAGACCATCCTGCGCTTTATCAATATAATGCTGGATAACCTTTTCAGTTTCTTTTTTTATCCCATTGGATTCAAAATATGATTGAAAAGCCAAAATGGAATTTTTCTTTTTGTTAAATTTTGACCATTGATCCGGATTTCTTTCACGAGCTAAAATGGTGAGTGCCGTCTGTTTTCCCGAACGAATATCACTCCCTAAACTTTTACCCATGGATGATTCAGAACTATAAATTTCCAGAAAATCATCCTGAATCTGAAAAGCCAAACCAAGATTAAGCCCAAATTCAAACAAATGATGGGCTGCTTCTTTTGAACCATCTGCTATCAAGGCACCCACCTCAGCAGACAGCCCTAATAAGGAACCAGTTTTTTTACCAATCATCACAAGATAATTTCCCATGGTAATGGATGCATCATCTTCAAATTCCTTATCCATCCCCTGTCCTTCACAAATAGCTAACGTCACTTCATTAAACCGTTGATGGACATAAGGAGATAGGCCCGTTAGAATTAAATGGGAAAGTACAAATAATCCATCTCCAGCCAGAATTGCTGATGCATTGTCCCACTTTTTATGAACAGATTGCTGACCATGGCGTACATCATCCTCATCCATTATATCATCATGAACCAAGGAAAAATTGTGAAGTAATTCCACAGCGATAGCTGCTTTCATCAACCCCTCCGGATCAGATGAAAAGATTTGCCCCGTTAAATGGACCAAAATGGGTCTAAGGCGTTTCCCTTTCCCATTCAATACATATTTAATGGGATCATAAAAATAGGTAGGCGATTTGTCTAAAGGAATTTGGTGAATGGCTTTTTCAATGTCATTTCGTAAAAATTGAATATGTTTTTGAAATGATTCAGTGGCCGGCATCGAGCTTGAGGCTTCCTATTGTTTGCAGTTTATCCAATATAATAGATTGAATTTCCGCCATGCGTTCTGGTGTATTCGCTTCGAATCGGCAGACAATGACTGGTTGCGTATTGGATTGACGCACCAAACCCCATCCATCTCCAAATTGGATGCGTACACCATCAACGGTACTGCAGTCATAATTGTCAGTAAAGTAGGCCACGGCCTCTTTAGCAATCCGAAATTTTTCTTCGTCTGATTCTGCTTCCAGCCGCATTTCTGGTGTTGAAAAATATGTTGGCAGTTCTGCTTTTAACTGGGATAATGTTTTATCGGTTCGAGATAAGGTTTGTACAATTCTGGCCGCCACATAAATCGCATCATCATACCCATAATAATCATCGGCGAAAAAAATATGACCACTCATTTCGCCACCTAATTTACAATTCAGCTCTCCCATTCGTTGTTTAATTAGGGAATGTCCTGTTTTCCACATAATGGGTTTGCCGCCATATTTGACTATCATTTCTTCCAGCGCTTGAGAACATTTCACATCATAAAGAATTTCATCCCCTTCTTCCAATACTTCGGGTAGAAATAGTGCCATTAATTGGTCAGCCCATATGATATCTCCTGTTTCATCCACTACACCTACGCGATCGGCGTCACCATCAAAAGCAATACCGATATCGAATTTTCCCGTTTTCATTAAAGAAATTAAGTCAGTTAAGTTTGCTTCTACTGTAGGGTCAGGATGGTGATTGGGAAACGTACCATCCACATCACAAAATAATTCAGTCAAATCCACATTCATATTCTTAAAAATATCAGGCCCGCAAATAGCTCCGGCGGCGTTACCACAATCCATGACAACCTTGACTCGTTTCTTAATATCAATCTTTGATACGATCATCCGTTTATATTTTGATAGAATATCGTAGGATGCTTCAGACCCTTTTCCTGTTTCGTAATCTTGTTTTTCGATTAGGGTACGGATATCTTGGATCGATTCACCAAAAACAGCTTTTTTATTTCGGGACATTTTAAAACCATTAAACTCCGGTGGGTTATGGCTCCCTGTAATCTGAACGGCACCGGCCACATCCAAATGAAACATGGAAAAATAATTGGCCGGCGTGGGTAAAATACCAATGTTTATCACATCCACTCCTGTAGAAAGTACGCCTGTTTTAAATTGTTGAATTAAATCCGGAGTGGTGAGCCGAACATCTCCGCTCAGTGCAATTTCCTGACCGCCGCCCCGCTTAATAAATGTACCAAAACCTTTGCCCAGACTTTCCACCACCTCCGGCGGAAAATCATCTGAGACTTTCCCACGAATGTCATATTCACGAAATATATATTTATTGAGATCCATTGCGTCCTTTCAAAACAAAATATGAGGTCAAAAATTAAGGATAATATATCGGGTCTTAAATGAATGAATTGGTTTATTCATCTGTTTTTGGTTTTCTGCGCAATTCCTTTTTTTGGGATTGTTTCTTTTTTGCATGGATTCGCCGTTCCTTAGATGCCCTTGTGCTTTTTGTCGGCATTCTTTTCTTTGGTTTGCGATTTAATACAATCAGTTTTTTACGTAGTCGTTCCAGGGCAATCTGTTTATTGCGAAGTTGACTTCGTTCATCCTGGCAAATGACCACAATTCCTGTGGATAAATGGGTTAAGCGAACGGCACTGTCTGTTTTATTTACGTGCTGCCCACCCTTCCCTGACGCACGGAATGTATCCACGCGGCATTCCTTCAAAAGGTCATTATTGGTCTCTGGTATTTTAATCATCCAAAATTATTATGTTTTTTTGTGTCTATTCTCTGGTCAATCGGATTCATTATATTCCCCGCTTAAAAATATGTATTTAAACCCATTAAAACCAGAAACTATTCACTCATGAAAAAACACTTTATTTTCCTATTTTCTATTATTCTTTTCACATCATGTGAAAATCAAAACACACTCCTGAAAGATTATGTTCAAAAAAGTGATCCTGCTTTTCGATATGAAATTAAAAAAGTTGTGGATGGAGATTCCTGGAAAGAATACATTATAAAAATGACGTCTCAGACATGGCTCACAATCAACGAGGTGGAGCAAGTCGAATGGTGGCATTACTTGACAATCGTGATTCCAGATCATGTGGAAGAAACAGAAGCATTAATGTTCATCGGCGGTGGAAATAAAAATAATGAATTACCCAAATCTGCAAACCCGGGTTTTATTCAAGTGGCCATGGCAACCAAATCCATTGTTGCGAATATAACAAATATTCCTTTCCAGCCTTTGGAATACAAAAGTGATTCATTTGGCGAACGCTATGAAGATGATTTGATTGCTTTTGGTTGGCGAAAATATCTGGAAGGCGGCGCCAAAGATAAAGACACCAAATGGCTGGCCCATCTCCCCATGACCAAAGCAGTAGCCAGGGGAATGGATGTGGTACAGGAAATTTCTGAATCTCAGAATAAACCTGTCAATCAATTTGTCACAGCCGGTGCCTCCAAACGGGGTTGGGCCACATGGGCTACCGCAATCGCTGATGACCGAGTTATGGCCATTATTCCTATTGTTATTGATTTGCTCAATGTTGTTCCGTCTTTTAACCACCATTGGAAATGCTATGGTGAATGGTCTTATGCTGTGGACAGTTATGTTAATGAGGGGATTATGGAATGGATGGGCTCGAAAGAATTCGATCAAATGTTAAGTGTCATGGAACCATATAACTATATCGATCAACTTGATCTTCCTAAATTTCTAATAAATGCAACAGGGGACGAATTTTTTGTGACTGATTCTTGGCAGTTTTATTGGAATGATTTAAAAGGTGATAAGCATCTCCAATATATACCAAATACGAGCCACGGATTAAAAAATACGGATGGGGATTACAATTTAAAAAGTTTAACTGCTTTTTATAAAGCAGTCATTACCGATACGGAATTACCCAATTATGAATGGCATGTAAGCAACGATTCTATATATTTAAACATTCACCATGACAATTATTCTGTAAAACAATGGGAAGCAGTGAATAAAGAGACTCGGGATTTTCGTGTGGATACAATCGATAGAACCTGGGTATCAAAAACACTTCTGCAATCAGATAATGGCTCTTTCGCTGTAAAGATTTTCCAGCCAGAAACGGGTTATAAAGCAGGGCTACTTGAAATCACATTTAACCCTGATTCAGATATTCCATTTACTTTTACCACTGGGACTGTTGTTTCACCAAATACATTTCCATTCGGCGATTTTAAGAGTGAAAATCCGAAGGGTACGCGATAATTGGAATTATTATTTAATTACTTTCCGCAAGAATCCGCCATTTTTATCTAATAATTCTTTCGCTTCCTCTTTCAAACATTTTTTTTGAATCATCACTACCGCCGTTTTGACGGATTTATCTGCAGCAAAAAGTGCTTCTTGAGATAGGTCAATATCTAAGCCCGTTAATTGACTGATGATGCGTGCACCCCGATCCACCAGTTTATCATTCACCGCCATGAGGTCAACCATGAGATTGCCATATACTTTTCCCAGCCGTACCATGGTAGCCGTAGAAATCATATTCAACACCATTTTTGTAGCGGTGCCTGCTTTCATCCGGGTAGAGCCCGTAATCACTTCCGGGCCTGTATCCACTTTGATTATTACATCAGCATCAGCCGATAAATAAGGTTTTTTATTGCAGATTAAATAGACTGTTTTTCCACCAATAGATGTTCCATAATCTATAGCTGATTTCACATAGGCGGCAGCACCGCTGGTGCTGATGCCAATCACCACATCCTCTGCTGATAATCCAAACTGTTTTAAATCTGTCACGGCCATTTCTGGCTTATCTTCCGATCCTTCTATGGATTTACGAAGTGCATCGTCCCCTCCTGCAATCATGCCATTGAACCAATCAGGCGGTACGGAATAGGTTGGTGGCATTTCCGATGCATCCAGCACCCCAAGCCGCCCTGAGGTACCGGCGCCCACATAAATTACACGATGTCCGCTTCGAATCGCCTCCGTTGTCAATACTACTGTTTTTTCGATTTCAGGAATGGCCTCCAATACTTTTTTCGCAATGGTGGCGTCTTCCTCATTGATAATATTTAATATTTCTGAAATGGAGAATTGATCCATATCATCAGATTTATTATTTTGTTTTTCCGTTGAAAGATTTTTTCTATCGGTGGTTTCCATGTTAAAAATTACAAAACTGGATGGTCTAAGAACACTAATCCTTTAAAGACAGATTTTATTTATAGGTTAGCAAAATACCGCCGGGCTTCTTTCATCACTTTAGGCGAAAGCATGACCGATCCCACAATCGTCGGAATCGCCATGATGGCATACATGCCATCTATAAAATTGATCACCACCTCAATGGTTATCATGGCACCTACCACAATGGTTATCACATAGAAACACCGATAATAGAAAATACTTTTAGTACCAAATAAGTAGCCGCTGCACTTACTCCCGTAATATGAATAACTCATCATGGTGGACAAACTGAATGTGAGGACCGCAGCCAAGAGTAGCCAAAAACCAAAACTGCCCAATTCCTTAACAAATGCTGTCGTAGTCAATGTGACACCATTTAATCCTTCCTGCTCCCAAACGCCGGAAGCCAAAATCACAATAGCCGTAATCGTACACACTACAATCGTATCGATGAATGGCTCAATCATGGCAACAAGGCCTTCTCGAACCGGTTCTTTGGTCATAGCTGCACCATGGGCCATATCAGATGTACCTAAACCAGCTTCATTCGAAAAAAGAGCACGGCGCACTCCAGCAATAATCACAGCGCCCACAGCGCCACCCATGACCGCATCTCCCGTGAATGCATCATGTAATATTAATCCAAACAATGACGGTATTTCTGCAAGATGGTTAAACACCACCAACAGGCCTGCAAACAAATACAATACAACCATCACTGGTACCATATACGTGGCCACACGGCCAATTCTTTTAATACCTCCAAAAATAACCAACGATGTGATAAAAGCCATGATGAGCCCTTGGATAAGGTTCCCCGTTTGCTCCGATTCCATAAACCAGCCATTGGGAATAAAAACCTGAGTTCGGATAATATCCGCCAATTGATTTGATTGAAAAATAACAGTACAGCCAAACAACCCGGCCACACTAAATAATATGGCTAATGGTTTGAATTTTTTTCCTAAACCATTTTCAATATAGTACATGGGGCCCCCCTGGATATTGCCCTGATCATCTTTTCCCCGGTATAAGATAGACAATGTGCAGGAGAAAAACTTTGTAGACATCCCCACCACGGCACTCACCCACATCCAGAAGAGTGCTCCGGGACCGCCCATCTGAATCGCAATCGCCACACCGCTGATATTGCCCAGACCAACTGTACTGGCTAAGGCGCTGGATAATGCTTGAAAATGGGTAATTTCTCCGGGATCATTTGGATCGTTATATCGTCCAAATAGAATATCTACCCCATGACGAAAATACTTAAACGGAATAAATCGGCTGTAAATGGAAAAATATATACCACCACCCAAAAGAAGGGTCAGCAATGGCGGGCCCCACATAAATCCTGCAAAGGCGCCGATGTATTCATTTAATAATTCCATATTATTCCTCATTTACTATAAAAAGATTCGGATTATACCGAAATTCACTGTTTAATTACCACCGTTATATCCATGAAAAAGTTAGATTTATATCTCATCCGCCAATTTTTAGTAACATTGTCTATGACATTGATGGGATTTCTATGCGTCATCCTGATCGTTGATCTCATCGAAAACCTGGACCGATTTATTGATAATGCCATTCCGTTTAAAATTACTTTAAAATATTATTTTTATGCGATCCCATGGTTTATCAATATCGGTTTACCTATGTCAATGATGATATCAACTGTTTTTAGTGTCGGCCTTTTAGCCAAACGCAATGAACTCACAGCAATGAAAGCAACGGGAATCAGTCTATACCGCATTGCAGTTCCCTTAACAACCATCGGCCTCATTGTCAGTTTTATATCGTTTGAACTGGATAATACATGGGTAAGTAAAGGAAATGAAGTTCGATATAATATCGAACGGGAGTATATGAAACGACGATCTAGAGTAAAACACCAAAAGGATCTTCGGAATGTATTTCTACAAAAAAATGAAAAAACACATATATCCATCGGAAGGTATAAAGTGGAAACTACCGTAGGTAGGAGCATTACAGCCATATCATTGGAAGATGGAATCGTTTCAAAACGATTAGACGCACGGGGAATCACATGGGATGATTCTTTAACATTATGGCGCGTCACCGATTATTCAATTCGAGAATTTAATTTAGCAGGTGAGGTGCAAAATACATTCATGTCGTCTGGGGACACGTTAATTCACCTTGCGTTTACGCCCCAAGATATCACGCAACAGTCCAAAACACCGGATGAAATGAGTTTTGCAGATCTGACAATACGCATTGACCAATTAAAAGAAAATGGTGTGGATACGACGAAATGGGAAGTGGATCGCCTGTTTAAAATTTCTTTTGCATTTACTAATCTGATTGTAGTTTTATTTGGACTGCCGCTGGTGGTGTTGAAATCCAAAGGTGGTTTATCCTTTGGCGCCGGCATGGGGATTTTTGTGATCTTTGTGTATTATGCCTTTATAAAATTCGGCATGTCCATGGGATATAAAGGCATCATGTCACCCATGGTAGCAGCGTGGATGGGAAACGTTATTTTTTCGGTTGGGGGCGGATTACTTTTGATTTTTTCCCGGAAGTGATTTTTCTGATCCCCCTTTTTTCTCCTTTTCAGGAATTGGCGAAGGACCCCCATTCTCAGGTTTTCCTTTTTCTTTTCTTCCTTTAAAACTTGTCATTGTAAATCCCAGAGACAGGTTTAGTCCCTTCATAGAGTGAATCCACATTCCGCTTTTAAAAGAAAAGCCCAAATCAATCATGATAGGGCCACCATGGAATCCTGCGCCCATAGCCAATTCGGTCCGATCCAATCCTTCCCAGGCAAATCCCAATCGAAGCGGTGTGTTTGGGAAACGGTATAGTTCTGCACCAATGGCCCATCGCCATCGGGAATGTGCAAATAGGCGATTCTCAAATCCAGTGGTTAAATCTGAACTAATGAGTAAATCTTTTTTTCGGTAAGAACCGCCAATCCGAAATATTGCAGGATACCGAACATTAAATTGTTTTGGTTTTCCATTCTCATCTACATTTTTTACAATAGTTGAACTGCTGGTAAATAATGAAGCCGATGATAGATTGTCTGCTCTTAAGGAATCAATGGTATAGGTGTACAAAACGGCTACAGAATCAGAAAGGGATTCCCCACCCCATTTCAATGGGTATTTCATTATATCTTTGATGAAAGATGGCTTATTCCACCCGATGGTACCTAAAGCATTTATTACTGATACACCGAATCGCATCCCATTGAATTCTTTGGTCGCCACACCCATATCTAATCCATACCCTGCACCGCCAAAGCCCTGTCTTAAATAATAGTTGCCTGCGCCATACACAGCCTGAGGCGTTGTAATAAAATTTGCTGAACTGGAATCCGGATCAATGCCCATATAAAATAGCCCTTGCAGATATTTTAAAGAAAACCCCAATGCAAAGGACTCAAAAGGAACGGCAAATGAATACCCCAATTCATGGACCGCCATCATTTCATATCCTAGCGTCATATCGATGACAGGATTCTTGGCATTTCCCTCAAGCATGAGGCGGACCATTCCTGCGGGAAGACTATAGGAACTCATATATAAAATATTGGATGTAATGGCCATATTCCCGGAAGAGTAATTCAACCCGGGAGTAGCAACCTGGAAATTCATATCAAAATTCAAACCGCCTCGGTGATCCAAACGATTGATAATTAAACTTTTATCATCCTGATCTAAAGTATCTCCACTGATGGCCCGCATGGCCGCCATGGAAAAATAGTTATTCCCAAAGTCAAAGTCAATTCCTCCAACTTGCAGCATAAATGGTCTATCTATTTGAAATGCAATGAGTGCAGGGTTGTATCCCACAGAATAGATTCCATCTGCAATCGTTGTGTATGCACCGGCCATGGCCACGGCGCGGGGATCCCGTTTTTGGCCATTGGATAAAGCCATGAGCAACAATAGAATAATGATGGGATTAAACCGTTTCATCGCCGCGTTAACTTCCCCTCCCACCTTGTAAGATTAGACCTTTTATTAATTTTCCCGCTACCAGAACTGATGGTAAAATACCATCCATTCATATCTCGTACTAAGCCACCAGTAGATTGCACTCGAATGCGAATACTATCCCGGAGAGAGACACTCAATGACGAAATACCGGAAGTGGCACTGGGTGTCCAGTTAAAGGAATCCACATTGGCTAATTCTGTTGTAATGTCCGTCCAGCCATCGTCTGTATCAACATCGGGGTTAGAACCTGCATAATAGGCTAAATCCACCTGGGATATGGTGCCAAATGTTTTCCATGCAATAGTGACTTCTGAATCTTGACTCAAGGATTGATTTCCATTGGGATATTTAACCACAATCTCATCCGGTGCAGCGCTGGTCATCCCCGTACTGCTTAGACTAAATGTAAGACTCGAGTTAATATCGATATAGTCCAGGGTGGTTAAATAAACTTTTTTTCCACCCGATCCATTCAGGTGAAACCGTGGTGCCATAAATGGCTGGCCCGGATTCGTCATGAGCTGGATGCGGGAAGTGGGGATGGAACTGCTGTAAACGGCAAACCCTGGATCTTTCACTTGCCCTGCATGAACGCCGGCGTTTGTTACGGGATAAAAACTCACAGGATCGGGCAATGGGATTTTCATTAACGTATCCACATAAGAAATAACCGTATCCATGCCAGACCCAGTGGTCTTTACTAAATAGGCCATACCATCCACACAGTCAGCAATATCATCCATCACATCAAAAATAAAGAAATTCCCTGTTTCAGGATTTAAGCTATCGCATTTGGATACGATATACACACTATCTGTGCTTACCCAATTATTCTTAACAACCATTGAATCTTTAAATGCAGAAAGGGCAATCGTTGTGGTATCCAAAGGGAAAAATCCCAGATTCGACATAAGCATGGCCAACTCACCACCGGATGGAATTTTATTTTCCACTGTTAAGTCTAAACTGGCGGACTGAAGTGTGGCCCGAATACGGTTTCGATTACTATGGCTCATTTCTTGAACCGGCGTATTCGTTACCGATATAAAAGTCATGGGAGCCATAATGATTTCAAATGGTGCTATCATTCTATACTTTCCGCCAATGTTCATACCCGATTCCAGCGTACCGCGGCCATCAATCCTGGCGCGTGAATTCACCTTAAAAACGGCGGGATTCGAAGACATGAGTTCCACAATGGTGGTTTCATTAGCACTCGGGCCAACGGTTACACTATCGTAATAAGAAACCGATGCAGGCGCTTTATACTTTAATGTTGTGGTCCCATCTCTCGATAAACGAATAATTGTTTTCATTGTATCACCTGCATTGGTTGGGCTGGCTAAAGTAGACAATGCCTTTACCAACATTGTATCTCCCGCCTGATTTACCGAAAGCATATCAAAGTCCAAAACGACAGGGAGACGAATCGTATTTAACATTTCAATTTCTAATTTAGAGTCCGAAAACTGCATCCCGGAAAAGCCCAATGGCATACCGGCAATACCGATTTCTGTCGGTGGAAATTCCTGAATGATATTGGCTTCTAATGATTCAAAGTGAAGTTTTTTCATGGAAATATTCAGTGAAACGGACCCAATGTCTGAACCATCCAAGGGAATTTTAGCCGATTGGGCTGGAATGGAGGCCGATAGATCCAAATTCAATTTAGTTAATGCAGAATCTTTTCCGGCCGGATTCGAAAATGTATATCCATCTAAATTATAGGTTTTGTCTATAGTGACACCCTTTTTTAACACCGTATCCATTTTTGTGGAATCCTTCCCAGCTGGCGGAATAAAATTTATAAAATTCATCATAAAATCAACATTCAATGGATAGGTACTAGCCACGTCTGTCAGGTTGATTTCATTCACCTCAAAACCACTATTTGTTTTTAATAGGCCTGAAAATATTTCAATTTCTGTTGGGAATTCAATGCTGGGTAAGGTGATGGGTAAATCCGATTTTGTGATTTGGACAATAGCTGAATCCAAGCCTGCAATTCGAAGTTGAATCGCCACATTCACCTGAACTTTGTCTCCTGCGTTGATAGTAACCGTTGCATCGGAAGTACTGGCAATTCCAAAACCAATATCCATCCGAATGGCACCGCCCAGGCTATCCTGGCTCAACGATGTAATTTCCGGACCGAAGCTATTATCTTTAGTCACAGATGATTGGGTATGATTCGCCAAAGTTTTGGCCGGTGTTGTAATGTCCGTGATGAGGGAAATAGTTGGGCTGGTCACATTGGTGGGCAGGCCTTTATTGCTAACGGTTGTATTAAAATCACTAACGCTGCTCCCTGCATCAGTCTGGATAACCATCCCATCTACCGATTTTACAAAACTGGGTAACTGGCTAGCTGGAATAGTTGGAAGAGTCAGTGTAATTTGAATCGTCTGGTTCACCGCAGATGCAATAGCATTCCAAACGGCACTGGTTACAGTTTGGTTGGTGGATGGAGGCACCGTGAATACTACGCCTGAGCTATTGGTTAATTGCCCACCTGGTGCAATAGGAATCGACAGGTTAATTGTGGTATCCAAAGAAAAGGCTAATGTAGGCGCAGACACAGGATTCTGCGAATAAGCGATATTTTGATTGAGTTCGATTTCCAGGATATCGGTCCCAATGGATGTATCGGGTAATTCCCCCTCAAACATCAATTGCATACCTATTGAATCCGGAGTAGAAAATATTTGTTTATTATCTACCATCCCTTCCAATGAATACTTTTGTTGGACTAATGGAAATGATAATTCAAAGAACCAAGTTGGCATTTCAAAAGCCAATGGATTTTGAAAATCACAACTCAATGAAAATAAAGAAAGGGCTCCAATAAGATATTTGGATACCCGTTTTTTAAAAGATTGTTTAGAATTCCTCGGATTATTCATTCTAAGTGGTTCATCTACCAGATGATTCGACCTATAAATTGACCTTAAATGAACCCCTTTTTCTACAAAAAAAAGAGCGCCGAAATTTCGGCGCTCTTTTCTCATTTTTTATACCAAACCTCTTAGAAGACTTTGTAAAAGCCTCCTCTTATTAATATCGATACTGTTCCGGTTTAAATGGGCCTTTTACACCCACACCGATATATTCAGCTTGATCTTCTCTTAATTCCGTCAATTCTACGCCGAGTTTATCCAAATGAAGCGCGGCGACTTTTTCATCCAAATGTTTGGGCAACACATAAACATCGTTGGAATATTGTTCATTATTTGTCCATAATTCAATTTGCGCCAACGTCTGGTTCGAGAATGAATTACTCATGACAAATGATGGATGTCCCGTGGCACATCCTAGATTAACCAATCGCCCTTCAGCCAAAATGATCAAATCTTTTCCGTCAACAGTGTACATATCCACTTGGGGTTTGATGGTATTTTTTGTAGAACCGTGGTTTTCATTCAGCCATGCTATATCAATTTCATTATCAAAATGACCAATATTGCATACAATTGTTTTATCCTTCATGGCTTCAAAATGATGCCCTTGCACAATATCTTTATTACCTGTCGCTGTAACGATGATGTCTGCTTCCGGAATGGCCGTTTCCATTCGCTTCACGGGGAATCCATCCATGGCGGCCTGCAATGCACAAATGGGGTCAATTTCAGTCACAATCACACGGGCACCTGCGCCGCGAAGAGAGGCTGCGGACCCTTTCCCAACATCGCCATACCCAGCAACGATAGCCACCTTCCCTGCTAGCATCACATCTGTTGAACGTCTGATGGCATCGACTAATGATTCTTTACAACCATATTTATTATCAAATTTTGATTTAGTTACCGAATCATTCACGTTTATCGCTGGCATGGTTAATGTGCCATTTTTGACCCGGTCATATAAACGATGGACGCCCGTTGTTGTCTCTTCTGATAAACCCTTGATTCCCCCAACTAATTCTGGAAATTCATCCAACACCATATTGGTCAAATCGCCGCCGTCATCCAAAATTAAATTCAATGGTTTGCCGCTTTCAAATGCAAATAATGTTTGTTCTATACACCAATTAAATTCTTCTTCATTCATACCCTTCCACGCATAAACAGGGACCCCCGTATCTGCTATCGCAGCAGCAGCATGATCTTGGGTAGAAAAAATATTACAGGATGACCACGTCACTTCTGCACCTAATTCTTTCAAAGTTTCAATGAGTACTGCTGTTTGCACGGTCATATGCAAACAACCGGCAATCCGGGCATCTTTCAACGGTTCAGAAGTTCCGTATTCTTTTCGGATAGCCATGAGGCCGGGCATTTCAGCTTCGGCTAATGTGATTTCTTTTCTTCCCCATTCGGCAAGGGAAATATCTTTAACCTTGTAAGGTAATTTATCTGTTTGAGTCATTTCTGCTAAAGCCATAATTATTTCCTTTTTTCTACTGCTGTTTTCAATACATCAACCATATCTGTTTTTTCCCATGTAAATAAATCATCTTCCCGTCCAAAATGTCCATTGGCTGCGGTTGCACGATATCGCGGATGTTTTAATTTTAAATGACGAATAATTCCACCGGGTTTAAGGGGAAACACCGATTGAGCAATGTCCGTCAATGCTTCGTCTGACATGGATCCCGTTCCAAATGATTTCACATAAAATGAAGTAGGATCAGCCACGCCGATACTATAAGAAAATTGCACTTCACATTTATCTGCCAACCCTGCTGCCACAATATTTTTTGCAATATAACGTGCCATATAAGCGGCAGATCGATCCACTTTAGAAGGATCTTTCCCCGAAAAAGCACCACCACCATGTGGGGCATAACCACCGTAAGTATCTACAATAATCTTTCGTCCGGTTAACCCTGTATCTGCTTCTGGGCCGCCAAAAACAAAGCGACCAGTTCCATTCACAATAAATGATTCTTCATAGGGTAAACCACATGCATCTAATACTGGTTTTATCACCTTTTCAATCATTTCGGATTCAACAAAATCATGTTCAGCAGTTTCTGTACCGAATTGATCTAACATATCGTCATGCTGCGTGGCAACAACAACATTCGTAACCGATACGGGTTTTCCATCTTCATAGGCCACGGAAACTTGAGATTTACTATCCGGCCTCAGCCATGGAATGGTGCCATCTTTACGTAATGCAGACATCCGTTCTACCAAACGATGGGATAGATGAATGGGTAGGGGCATCAATTCTTTTGTTTCATTACATGCAAAGCCAAACATGAGTCCTTGATCTCCGGCACCCTGTTCATGGTGAAGTCCATCACCTTCATTCACACCCTGGGCAATTTCAGGGCTCTGTTTATCCAACATGGACAGCACCCTTACCGTTTCATTATCCATGCCATAAGCTTTATCCGTATAACCAATTTCACCTAATGTATCTTTCACCACACGTTCAACATCAACAAATCCCTTTGATGTTACTTCGCCAGAGACCACAACAGTCCCTGTTGTAGCCAGTGTTTCACAGGCCACGCGAGATTCGGGGTCCTGAGCTATAAGATTATCTAAAATTGCATCAGAAATAGCATCACAGACTTTATCGGGATGCCCTTCTGATACTGATTCAGACGTAAAAATATATTTGCTCATTTATGTTCCTAATTAATATTGATTTTTTAAGCGCGGAAATTACACGCTTTGGTAAATAAACTCCAAACGGTTGGAAAGATAAACTAACGAAGTCTTATCGATGTTTTTTCCATTGATCTACGATTTTAATAATCTGACTTGAAATTTTATCAATACACCCATCGATTGATTGGAATCCGTTTGGCGAGGATGCTTTTGCATATAAATCATGCTGAGGTATATGAAGGTTGATTTCAGTCATAAACATACTGTTTTCATGAAGCATTACAATCTCACATTGGTTGAGGCGATCAAAATGTTTTTCAAATCGAACAACCCCATCTTCTGCATAATCTCTTAAATCATCCAGTACTCGAAAATGGCGTGCGGTAAAATTAATATTCATTCTTTATCATTTTTTCTAATTATCTATTTTTGGACCTGCACTCAGAATTTCAGCATCACCTAAATCATACTGTTCAAAATTTTTCTGGAATTTTTTTACTAACTTCTTTGCAATATTGTAATATTCATTTTGATCTTTCCACGCTTTTGCTGGGACAAGTATATCTGGATCAATATCGCCTAAACGCTGGGGCACCATAATGCCAAAATATGGATCGGCTTCGAAAGCGGAAGAATCGATACTTCCGTCTAAGGTTGCATGTATTATCTGTCTCGTAACTGGTAAAGAAATACGCTTTGCGCCAGATTGAGCACCGGCACCCACCCAGCCCGTATTCACCAAATAGGCCGGCACTTGATGCTGATTCATTTTTTGCTTGAGTAATTCTGCATATTTCAAAGGATGAAGTGTCAAAAAAGGCCCACCAAAACAGGGCGAAAATGTGGCAACCGGTTCCGTAATCCCTCGCTCTGTTCCAGCTACTTTTGCTGTATAACCACTGATAAAATGATACATGGCTTGTTCCGGTGTTAATTTTGAAACGGGAGGAAGAATACCATAGGCATCACAGGTGAGAAAAATAATCGTTTCCGGATGACCAGACATGGACGGTTTACCCTGGCCATAAACAGAATTATCAATATAATTCAAGGGATATGAAACACGGGTATTTTGTGTTTTTGAAGCATCCGTAAAATCTATTTCTTTTGTTTCTTCATCAAATACTACATTTTCCAGCAAAGCACCATGGCGAATGGCATTATAAATATCCGGCTCATGTTCCGGATTCAGATCAATCACTTTTGCATAACATCCACCTTCAAAATTGAATATACCATCATCAGACCAGCCATGTTCATCGTCCCCGATCAAGGGTCTTTCCGGATCCGTGCTCAGTGTTGTCTTTCCCGTACCCGATAAACCAAAAAATATGGCGGGATTTTCAGCATTTTTATCCACGTTAGCCGAACAGTGCATGGCCAATACACCTTGAAGCGGCAACATATAATTCATGACAGAAAAAATACCTTTTTTCATTTCGCCGCCATATTCCGTTCCCCCAATGATGGCAATCCGTTTGGCCATATGAAAAATAATGAATGTTTTGGAATGCATTCCATATGCTTCAAATTTTTGATTATAAACATCCGATGCGTTAATGATGGTAAAATCAGGATTGAATCCATCCAACTCCTCTTCGTCAGGACGAATAAACATATTATGGGCAAAATGGGCCTGCCATGCTTTCTTGGCAATAATTCTTACATTGAGTCTGTAGGTTGGATCTGCACCGGAAAAACCGTCAAAAACATAGGTATTGGAATCATCTGAATGATTGTAATAATCCACAACCTGTTCATATAAATCATCAAATATTGATTCATCTATTTTGGCATTAACGGGCCCCCACCACAAATTTTTATTGGAGGATTCTTCATCAACGAAATACTTATCTTTTGGGGAACGTCCCGTATATCGTCCTGTATCCACCATAACGGCCCCATTTAAACCCAGGGTACCTTCTTGATGGTCAATAATATTTTCTATAATGTCTTCTACAGGCAAGTTTCTAAGCACTTGACCTAGGTCCGTAAAACCCATCTTATCTAAAGATAAATCTTTTCCTGTAGTTGTCATCCTGTATTCCTTAATCAGTCACCATGGGGATGGGCCTGTTTATAAATTTTCTTCATTTTTTCAGGTTTAATGTGCGTATATACCTGGGTTGAGGATAAACTATTATGTCCTAATAAATCTTTCACGGCACGGATGTCTGCACCGCGATCCATCAAATGCGTTGCAAAGGAATGGCGCAAAATATGAGGCCCTAACCTTTCACCTTCTGCCACCAGTTTAATATAATTGCGAATTCTTCTTTGAACGGTACTTTTGGGAACACGCTTCTCTTTTGCATTTGTAAATAATGGTGTGTGGTTTGGAGCGGAATTGAACGATAATGCACGATTTTTCAAATAATTCTCTACCCAAAATTTCGCTCTGTTTCCAAAGGGAATCAACCGTTCTTTATCCCCTTTCCCATGGACTTTCGCCAATTGGTTTTGCGGATCAATTGAATCAATATCTAATGCGATTAATTCACTGAGTCGAATTCCAGTGCTGTAAAATAATTCTAATATAGCCCGATCCCGCATTCCCTTAGATGTGGAAACATCCGGACTTTCCATTAATGTATCAATGACTTTTTCATCAATAAAATTGGGGAGTGTTTGAGAAATCTTAGGTGATTTCACATGAATAGCCGGATTGTCACTGATTTGTTCTGATCGCATTAAATATTTAAATAAAGATTTAATTGAGGCCAAACGACGCGCCACCGTTTTACTGGAGAATCCTTCATCGAACTCAGTCCCTAAATAATTCCGGATTGTATGGATATTGACCGACTTAAAATTCGATATATTTTCTTCCTGGGTAAGGAACGAAATAAAGCGATTTAAATCCGTTTGATAGGCTTTGATGGTATGGTTTGAGAATCCTCTCTCTTTTTCAAGATAAGACAAAAATTCCAACATTACTTTTTTCAGACTATCCATTGATGAGAGATAAATCCTCAATGATTTTTCCTAAATCTTCTGGAACGGGAGCCACTATTTCAATTTCTTTTTTTGTGGATGGATGCTGAAAAGAAATTCGCCTCGCATGGAGTGCATGACGACCGATTCCTTTAAGTAATTGTTTTAATAGTTTTGTTATTTCTGGGATAAATCCTTTGGTTTTATTCAACCCACCGCCATATTTCTCATCGCCAAATATTGGATGATTTATGCTGGCGGAATGTACACGTATTTGATGGGTTCGACCCGTTTTTGGTGAAAAAGTAATCTGGCTTAAAACCTGGCCTTGAATATCCACCCGGAATCGAGTGAGTGCATTCCGTCCTGTTTTGTTAATCTCATAAGTGGTTGGATCGGTTCGTTTTCGTTTTAAAGAACCATCAATGATGCCTTCTGGTTCTTTCCAGTATCCCCACGTGATACCCATATATTCTTTTTGGATGGTCCGATGCTCGAACTGAGCTGCCAAGTTACCGTGTGCTTGATTATTTTTCGCCACTAAAATGACGCCAGACGTATCTTGATCCAACCGATGGACAATCCCTGGCCGAAGACTGCCATTCACATCGGACAATTGGTTAAAATGATAGGCGAGCCCATTGACCAATGTACCGGTTTTTTGCCCCACACCGGGATGAACAATTAATCCAGCTGGTTTGTTGATAGCAATAAGTATTTCATCTTCAAAAAGAATATCCAATGGGAATTTTTCCGGCTCAATTCGGTTCACTTCCGGTTCCATTTTTGGAAGGGTATATTCAATGGTTTCGGATCCACCCAGTTTTAATCCAACTTTGGATGGTTCCCCATTTACCAATACCAGACCCTCCTTTACCATTTTTTGGATTTGGGTCCGACTTAAATCAGGCAAGTGGGAAGAGAGAAATTTATCCAGGCGGATATTTTCTCCACCTTTAGCCAAAAGGATCATTGGGTTCAACCCGCTTGTGCTAATTTCTTTCGTTCCAAAATAAGTGAATCATATAGAACAAACCCCATCCCCACTGTTACGCAGGAATCGGCAATGTTAAAGACATACCAATGATAATCTCCAACCATAAAATCAAGAAAATCCACAACCTCCCCCATAAAAACACGGTCAATCAAATTGCCAATGGCACCGGCCAGGATTAATGCAATCCCGGTTCGAATAATTATACCATGATCTTGGATGGTCCATAAATACCAAAATAGGAAACCGGTAAAAAGAATGGATACACCTGAAAAAACATAAATACCAAAGGGGAAATTTAACCCAAATGCCATGCCGTCATTCGTCACGTAAGTGATATGAAAAAAATCCGTAATAACCGGAATGGATTCATACAAAGACATGGTGCTTCGAACCATGCCCTTTGTAATTTGGTCTGCGAACACCAAGATGGCACTCACAAACAATATTCTCATTATAAGCCGAGCTTTTCTGTTTCTTTGCAGTCAACACATTTTGTGGCATTTGGTACCTCTATCATCCGTTCTTCTACAATAAGTTCTTCACAAATGCTACAAACACCAAACGTACCATCTTTGATCCGTTCTAATGCGATTTCGAGTTTGCCGAAATAATCACTGCCGCGATTCATAAGCATAAAGTTTTTTTCCTGCTCATGGGAATCAGTTCCTGCATCCGCCATATGGTTACTATAAATGGAGTCTGGTGTAAGACCACCCTGCTTATTAGAAGCCGGTCCCACGCCTTCTTTAATTGTTTCCACTTCATTATGAACATAACCCATTTTTTCTTCAATGAGTTTTTGGAACTTTTTCAATTTTGTTTTAGAATATTTTTTTGCCACTTCACGTTTCCTTTCAAGACTTTACACGATTTAAACCGAATTCAATTTTTTGATCACCAATTTGAAATGAGTCACTAAACTCCCCAGATTGATCTTCTTCAATAAGTTCAACAGCTAATACTTCATTTTTAAAAAATCCTTCGAATGACCGTATGGCTTCACCAACAGGACCTTCGAGTAATCCATAAATTATAATACGATCTTCGACGGCGAAATTAGCATTTTTTCGCATGGTTTGCACCTGTCTAATTACATCCCTTACGATGCCTTCCTGAAGCAATTCTTCCGTTAATTTTATGGTGAGACCAACCGTCACATTATCGTCACCGGAAGAAGTAAATCCCTCGGCAGATTCCGCTTCAATCAGTAGATCGTCCCGCCCAATTGAAATAGATTCGCCATTAAGATTCATCTTATAACTTTTATTAGACCGAATCTCTGCCAATACCTCAGCCCCATCTGCATCATTCAAATGATTTCGGATAGCCGGTAATTCTTTCCCAAACTTTTGACCCAACAATGGCAGGTTCGGTTTTACCTTATACCGAATCAACTCAGATTCAACTTCAGCCCGGGTTATCGCTTTTATATTCAACTCATCCAATACCACACTTTGTTGATCAAAAATAAAATCTGCTATAGCATCATTTTTTACCGTGAAAGTAAGTTTCGCCAATGGTTGACGAATCTTTAAATTGCCCTTATTTCTTGCAGACCGACCCAACTCAACTACTCGGCGAAGGGCATCAACATTATCCATGAGAGCAGTATCTATTTGGCTTTCATCAGCGACAGGATAATCACATAAATGAACACTTTCCGGTGCAGCACTATCCAGATTCCTCACCAAATTCTGAAAAATGTTTTCTGTAACGAATGGCAATACAGGTGCCAAAATTTTTATCACATTAGTCAATACTTCATATAACACCACATATGCAGCCTGTTTGTCACCATCATCCTCACTTTTCCAGAATCGGCGGCGGCTGCGACGGATATACCAATTAGAAAGTTCATCCAAAAAAAGATCAAACTTTTTCATGAGTAAATCAGATCGAAATTGATCCATTGCTTCTCGTGAATCTTTTATGAACAAATGTAATTTCGATAATATCCAATGATCCATAATGTTCAGATCTGCATCCTCAATACTGCCCTTACTCGGGTCAAATCCATCCACGGAAGCGTAGGTGGCAAAAAAGGAATAAGAATTCCAAAACTGAATCAGTTTTTTGCGAACATCATCCCCATGGTGATATCCAAATAATAAATTATGTTCGGGGTTTTGAGATGCATACATCCACCGCATCACATCCACGCCCATTTCTTCTGCTGCATCATCAAACCAGATCGCATTCCCCCAGGATTTATGCATATCTCTGCCATCTTCTGCTTTTACCAAGGCATGACCCAGCAACGTTTTGAATGGTGCTTTTTCTTCCAGCAATGCAGACATAGCCAGCAGTGAATAAAACCAATTTCTAAATTGCCCGGGAAAAGATTCTGTAACAAAATCACCGGGGAACCATTCATTCCAATATTCTTTATTGTCGTTATAGCCCAGCGTTGAAAAGGGAACAATCCCCGCATCCAACCACGGGTTACCCACATCTAAAACACGGGTGCCGATTAGTCCTGTCTCCGGATGTTTAATTTTCACTTTGTCGATCCACGGTCGATGGGGACTATTCCCTTCAAACTCGTCCCACCCTTCAACAGCCAATGATTTTAACTCTTCTTTGGATCCCACCACATAATAAGAATCATCTTCGAAGGTCCAAATGGGTAGCGCCAACCCCCAGAACCGTTTTTTGGAGATCATCCAATCGCCCATGTTATCGAGCCATTCGTGCTCTCGTTCACCGCCCCATTCGGGAATCCAATTAATGTCATCCACTACTTTTTTGATTTTATTCCGCCAATCCATATTGATATACCATTCATCAACCAATCGAAAAACCAGTTCGTCGCCGGAACGCCAACAGTGGGGATAAACGTGAGGGTATTCTTCCACATAAACTAAATAATCTCGTTCTTTTAAATCATCAATAATGGCCTGGATCGTTTCCTTGTCAGTTGCAGATTTACCCGTGAGCCAGCCGAACTTATCTATAAATTTTGATTCTGAATCCAAAGGTGCTATGTTCACCAATCCTAATTTTTTCCCAATCTTGTTATCAATATCACCACAACCGGGTGCCATATGAACGATTCCCGTACCTTCTCCCGCTACAACGATGTCGCTCCCCATGTTGTCCTTCCCCGGATCCACCACTTGATGTTGAGATTTCCCGGAAGAACTATCTTCTTTTAATTTTTCATTTACGATGGGAAAACCACCCGGTTCAGACTGTGCTTCAAATTTATCATAGGGGCCATCATATGTCCACCCAACCATGTCCGAACCCTTTACAGTACCAAGGATTTCATACCCGCCACGTTCTTTAAATATTTGGGCGATGGTTTTGAGTTTTGGTACGCCGTCTATCCACTGCTTTTTTTCTTTAAACTGTTTATCCAGACGTTTGAATTCTAAGTTTTCCTGGGCAAAATAATAAATGGATCCATCGGAGGCTTTGAGTTTTACATAATCCAGATTCCCATTTATTCCGGCAATCACATTGGATGTAAGTGTCCATGGCGTGGTAGTCCACACGAGAATATATTCATTCTTTTTATCACGAAGAGGAAATCGCACAAAAACCGCTTTGTGGGTCACCAACTTTCGGCCTTCAATAATCTCCATCTGGGAATAGGATGTCCCCGATCGCCCGGACCATGGGACTACATCGGATCCCCGATAAATTTTACCATCTTCAAATAATTTTTTTAAGAAACCCCAGATGGTATAATTATTCTCATCAGACATGGTGTAGTAAGAATTATCCCAATCCATCCAGTAACCAAGGCGTTTGGATTGTTCCGTTTGAACTGCTGAAAATTTATCCACACGTGCTTTGCACATTTTAACAAATTTTTCAATCCCGAATTCTTCTACTTCCTTTTTGGATTTGAAACCCAGCTCTTTTTCAACTTCTATTTCTACCCAGAGTCCCTGGCAATCGAATCCTTGTTGGTAACGGAGTTCGTGGCCATCCATAGCTTTATATCGATTAAAAACATCTTTTAGAGTACGTCCCCAGGCGTGGTGAACACCCATAGGATTATTTGCTGTGATTGGCCCATCTATGAATGACCATTTGGGTTTGCCTGCATTGGCATTCCGCCGTTTTTGGAAGATATCATTTTCTTTCCAAAAATCGAGTACTTCATGCTCAATGGCAATAAAATCAGCTTGTGGGTTAACGCGTTGTATCATATTTCAATTAGGCCCTTTTTAGGGGTGCAAAAATTAATCTTTTCACCATCTCGAAACAAAAGGAATAGATAATAAAAAAGGGCCATGTTGCCATGACCCTTTTATCCAAAAATATTATTTAAAATTAATCGTTTAACTCAAGGGTCATATACTGGGCTACGCCATCTCGCTTCATATGAAGCATAACCATATTTTTTTTCTGCGTTTCCTTAATAAGGGCTGCAAACCCTCGGGGTGAATTGCATTTTTTTGTACCCACCCGAGTAATAAGGTCACCAATTCGAATTCCTGCCTCTGCCGCAATACTTCCTTCAACTACTGCGATTACAATGACACCTTCTTCACCTTTACTTATATCGTATTCTCGTATGACTGATTGGCTGAGGGAGGAAACCTGGATGCCCAATTCATTTGTCTGGGCAGGTGGCCGACTCACGGTAGCCAGAGCATCATCGCCAGGCATTTCTTCTAATGTGACCTTAAGTGTCTTTTTTCTACCATCACGAATCACAATCAAATCATATCTTTTATTCGGCTTCGATGCGGATACTGTATTTCTAAGATGATCAACATTCTTCACCTGCACATGATTGAATTCTATAATCACATCTCCTGTTTTTAGACCGGCCTTTTTAGCGGGACCATCTTTAACCACATCCGATACCAATGCGCCATCCGGAGATTTTAACCCCATGGCACGAGCAGAGGAATCATTCAGTGGCTGAATCTGTACTCCAATCCAGGATCGCAATACTTTACCATGTTGAATTAAATCAGCCATAACCTGTTTCACCATATTGGATGGGATAGCAAAGCCAACCCCCTTGTTACTGCGGTCAAAACTGTTAGTATAAATGGCTGTATTAATGCCAACCAAATCACCGGAAGAATTCAGCAAAGCTCCCCCGCTGTTACCTGGGTTAATGGCTGCATCAGTCTGAATAAAATCTTCATACACATCACCTTGAATGATATTCCCTCTACTTTTAGCCGAAACAATCCCCGCCGTTACCGTATGACTTAAATTCGCCGAAAATGGGCTCCCTACTGCAATGACCCATTCGCCTACTCGGAGTTTATCCGAATTGCCAAAATCTAAATCCGTAAGACCCCGTGCATCAATTTGCAATACGGCTAAATCTGATTTGGGATCACGGCCTACCACCGTTGCATTATACTCTGTCTTGTCCAATAATCGCACGGTGATTTCATCCATATCGTCCACCACATGGTTATTGGTAATCACATATCCTTTCCGGGAATTAACAATCACACCAGATCCAAGAGCCGTTGATTTATATTCACGTTGTCTAGGCATACGTGGTGCAAAAAATTTAAAGAAATCATTGTCTTGCGGCAGTTGCCCATGGAGTTGTCCTAAATCTACTTTTTTCTCGGTTAAAATGGTGACAACGGCTGGGTTTGCTTTTTCAGCTATATCGGCGAATTGATCACTGAATTGTTTTAATATTGAATTTTGGCCTGATATACTTCCAACCAATAATATCATAAAAATTATTTTTTTCATCGGATTCCTTTGTTTCATAATATTCATTCTAATGCAATCCGTTGTTGAAGGTTCCATATCATATGCTTTTTTGAAAACTGAATACCCATTCATTCATATGCTCAATGGATTTTCCATCAATTGTTGCATCTAATGGTTTATCAATTCGTAAGTATAAGGGTTGCCCAAAAACGGTTTTGGATAATCGGATTCCCAAACCATAATCTACGAAAGATGTATTGCTGAATCCATAGTCACCAACAGTAAACTTTGATCCTGAGAGTGTCCCTGCATCCAGGAATGCGGCCAATTCAAATTTAACCCCTAAAAGGGATTTGGTTAAATAGCCTTCGAAAGTTGTTGTGAATACATTTTCTACGCCTACAAATCCTTGATTTCCAAAAGCACGGAGGTTGGCATCACCGGCTAAATGGTATTTATTCCTTAAGTTTGTATTATTATATAAACTGGATGCATCTCGAAGATATGGTTTTTCATACATGGTGCCTGATCCAGCCCCTTCTACGGTGTATCTTTCTTGACTCGGGACCCCTTTGTCATCAGCCCACATTTTTCCATAAATTCCTCTAAACCTTGCACCAAACAACCCAAAACTTTGATCAAATGATTCTGTAATAGTTAAACGACTGAAAATCCAATCTGAGATTCCACCCGGTGCAAAATCAAAAACGACTTTGTTAGAAATAGGCCCTAAGTAAGCGTTTAGTTTGGTGAAGAAAACAACAGTTTTACCAATATCATATAAATTGGTTCTGCTCGTATCCACAGCATTGGTCACATAAAAACCCGATTCAACGTTATTAATACCATAGAACGGGTTGGTGGCATTGAGCATTTTTTCAGAATTCCATCCAAATCCACTCACACCACCCAAATCGTATGCATGAAAATAATTTTTATCCATTCCTTTAAATAAGTCTCGATTCCCACCGGAGATTTTCCAAAATACCTTACCTGTTTCAGTCCCAACATTAATATCGGTCATAACACTTTCTAATAACCCATATGATTTCCGCAATCTGAGTCCGGGCATGACTCCATCTTTTTCGAGATAATGGACAGTTGGATGCCATTGTTTTACCATTCGATTTCGAGGTTGGTATCGCATCCCCGGCCGATAAAACATTCTTTCTGACTGCATTTTACCTGTGGAATTATTTCTGAAATCGATATCCATTGTTTGGGCATTGGGATCCAGCATAGCCGATTGTGGCTCAATGGGTACATTATATGTAAAGGAGTCACTAGTCCGGAATTTATGGTTTGTCCACCAAACACGATGGGCTGCCCCATCTTTCAATTTTGTTTCCACCAGTTGGGGCATGTCCCGTTTCCCATTGCGGACAATGTTCAATGTCACATCCCAAGTGCCATCCGACTTTTTCTTCTTTTCCCAACCATTAATGCCGTAATCCAAGAGACGCGTATCATGGAGCCATGGGCGGAAAAACCAATCTAAATCCTGACCGCTCACATCTTCCATGGCATCAACAAATCGTTTTTCATTGGTATGCTTCAGATTCCAACGACGGAAATACTCCTGCATCCCTTGGGTAAATGTTTCTTCACCCAAAATATATTTTAATTCATCCAACATGAGAGATGGCTTTGTGTAGGCATTGGCACCGGCAGCACGGCTCCCTTTAAACATATAAGTGGAACGGCTGATAGGCTCATCCTGACCACTCGCCATAAAACCGATCATACCCCATTGAGTATTGCCTAAACTACTTCCAAACTTCCAATATTTTTTTTGCCAACCTTTTAACCTGCCTCCATCCATATCGAACCCGTGCTGACCGTATCGATCCATCATATACCAACGCGTTTGGAATGACGTGAATCCCTCATCCATCCACGCTTCACGCACTTCATTATTGGCAAGGATGCCGTAAAACCAAATATGCCCTACTTCGTGGAAGATCAATCCTTCAGATTCGCTGCCATCCATGACCAGCATAGGGTATTCCATACCGCCTCCGGCGAGGCGATCTGTATTGGTCACTTGCGGATAAGGATACATGCCGAATTGTGTACTGAGCCATTGGATGGCACGCTCGGTCCGGGCTACCGCTTTTTGGGTCCACTTTTTACCATTTTTTTGATTGAAAAGAGCATGGACCGCAACCCCATTCCACTCTCCACTTTCGTATAAAAAATTAGGTGTGGTGACCCAGGCAAAGTCATGAACATTTTCTGCATGAAAAGACACCACCCGTCTTTCGGTGGAATCATATTCCATGCGGTTCTTCTTGAATTCTTTTAGCCAATCTGAAAATTTTTGACTCGTATCCACCCGCACTTCTTCCCATCCTGGATCCCCATTTGAAACCACACCTGTGGCACCAATGATGTACCCTTTGGGTACATCCATATTTACATCAAATGTACCAAATTCTCCATAGAATTCTCCCTCAGCATGGAAAGGTTCATCGAACCAACCATTTTCATCATAAACCACCATTTTCGGATACCAATGGGCAAAATTATATTGTTCACCAATTCGGCCAGCTCTTTCTGCGAATTCTCCCACATGCTGGGTCCAATCCAGGTCAATGATAAGAGAATCTCCCGGAGTCAAAGGTTGGGGTAGATCAGCAGATAAAATGGTATCTTCTATTTTGAAAGTATCGGCAATCACGCTCCCATCCATGTCAATGGAGAAATTGCTGATATCATAATTAGATGAATATTTTTCCATCCCTTTCATGAATTTGACAATCCGGCTGGCGCGGCCGAGCTTGGCCATGTATTCCCGATGTTTCACCGTCCCTTCCTGGAAGGCATTGGCATAAAGATTAATATAAATGTGATCCAATGCATTTGGGGAATTGTTTACGTATTTAATGGTTGAATGGCCACCAATGGTATGGGCTGCAGTATCCAGTTTTACATCCATTTGATAGTGAACAAACTGTTGCCAGTATTCCGCGGAAAACATTGAGGATAAATTGAGAAAAATAAATAGAAAAATAGGTTTCATAAGATTATTCCAGAAACTTCATAGATGGTCATGTGGACCTTTGGCAAATGAATATTAGTTGGGTGATATTTATATTACACTCAAAAAGTATTAAGGGATTAAGAGGAAGAAAGAAGTGGTTGTAAATCTTTGTAAAATACTTCTTCACTCCGCGGGCCGATATATCCCTTCACGATATATCCTTCTTGATCAATTATTAATGTGGTGGGAATCCCCGTTATAGGTCTTCCAATGGCACGCCCATAAATACTGGTCACTATTTGTGTTTCGTTATTATCTATATCTGTAAGTACAGTATATTCCATATCCCAGTCATTCATAAATTTGAGAATGTTTTTAGATGAACCAGAGGTAAGGGTTACCCCAACAATTTCCAAACCATCTTTTTGATATTTCGCATGTAATTTATTAAAATCGGGAATTTCTCTCCGGCAGGGCCCGCACCACGTTCCCCAAAAGTTGAGCATAATTACTTTACCGCGGTTTTCACTTAATTTGAATAATTCACCCTGAACGGTACGCAGCGTAAAATCAGGTGCTTTGATGGCATAATCCGGCCGGTTACTTTTATTAGTGCCCATCATTTTGTTTACAATTTCGCTGGGACGGGTCGCTTCCTTCATTCTTTCTTTTTGACCACAACCGATAGCTATCAATATAGTCATCCATAAAATTATTCTCATTTTAATCATCTTTCTATCCTGCTAATCCCTTATCCAAAAAGTCCAAAAAATCATCAAGACTGCGTGTCATTCCTGGGAAAGTTGTTATTATATCATCGTTGGGACTTAAAATTACATAAAATGGTAATGCTGCCGTTCCGAATCGATCTATTTCATATTGCTGATTTTCCCGATGGTTCGGGCCCCCATCTGTATAAAGCTGCACAAGAATCATTTCGCCAAACCGATGTTTCACTTCGGTCTTCGTAAATGTATTCGCTTCCATCCATCGGCAATTTGTACAGGTATATCCTGTAAAGTCAATAAACACTGATTTTCCTGTTGCTCTCGCTTCTGCAAGCCCTTCGTCTAAATTTCGATACCAATTAAATTCTGCTGCCATGGATGCACCATTCGTGCGCACCGCTCCGGATTCACCTTCAACAATGGGCGGTAAATAGGAATATATCAAACCATGAATTTTTTGTCCAAAAAGACCAGATGTGAGATACAAACCAAAAGTTAAAAATGCCGTACTTAACATGAGTCTGGGAACACTAATGGAAGCGAGAGGTGAATCATGAGGCAACTGTATTTTTCCCAAAAGATAAATACCAGTCAGAAGCATCAATACAGCCCAGACAGCTAAAACAGTATTATGAGAGAAAAATCCCCAACCCCAAACCAAGTCGGTGTTACTAATAAACTTGAAGGCTGCTGCCAATTCTAAAAACCCCATGACCACTTTCACAGAATTTAACCAACTACCGGATTTTGGCATTTTAGCTAAATATTGTGGAAAAAGTGCCAAAAAGAAAAATGGCAATGCAAATGCAGCACTAAAAACAACCATGCCAATCATGGGCCAAAACCAATGACCTTGAGAAGCTGCGACCAAAAGAAGCCCGACAAACTGCACGGTACATGTAAAACTGGTCAATGTAAAGGTGACGGCCATAAAAAGCGTTCCCATAACGCCTCCTCGCCCCTCTTGTTTCAGTGAATACTGACGTAATGCGGATGGAAGTTCAATTTCGTACATCCCAAAAAGAGATAGGGCAAAATAAATAAACAATGCAGCAATAAAAATATTCACCCACGGATTGGCCGCCAACTGGTTGGCGCCAGAAGCACCCAATGTCAATGCCAATATAAAACCGAGTATAGAAAATGTAGCAATAATCCCTAAAGTATAAATGATTGCATTGGTAATGGGTTTTCCTTCTCCTGTTTCACCCTGATGGGTAAAGAAGGAAACAGTTATCGGAATCATTGGAAAAACGCAAGGGGTTAACAGGGCAAGAAGCCCCATGGAGAATGCCAATATAACAAATGAGAAAAAACCCTCATCAATGGCCGCATCCAGATTGATATTTCCATAATCATCAAAAACTTCGGTAACCAAAACCATCTCAGTGCGATCATCTCTAACTGTCCCACCCTCTACGGTGATCGTAATGGTCAATACTTCTTCCTTTGGCGGATAACACAGAGATGCATTGCATACCTGAAAAAGAACATTGACTGATAAATTATATTTTCCAGGGGACAAATCCGATTTTACCAAAATCGGTGCTTTAAAAATGGCACCTCCTTGATGCGTTCGGGTCGTGGTTAAAAATCCATCATCATATTTTTCAACCGGTTCATCCTCCCAGACCAATCCTGACGCTTCAATTATTTCTCCCGTAACAACCACTCGTGTGGCGATGGGCCCTTCACCTTGATCCCGAAGCGCATATATTTTCCACTCCGCGTCCATTTCTGCCTTCACGATAATATTCACAACTTCTCCAGCACGGACAGAAGATTCTGCTTTCGCTGACAGGGTTACCGGACTTTCAAATTGTCCCCAGAGATGGGAAATAGTAAAAAGGCCTATGAGGATAATTGTTTTTATAAATCTATTCATTTATCTATATTTTTTTCACAAATCGGGTCGAAGGTAAGTGTATTAATTATGGTGACCAAACCATTGTTTGAGGCGAAAACTAAGTCCTTTTCTTTCATTAATTTGTCGTTGAATTGTCAAAATTGCATTTTCACAAGATTGAATACCTTCATTAAAAAAATAATCAAATTGATCGAAATTGGACCATTGATAATTTTTTACATCTGGACTGATTAATATATCAGCATCCCGTGAAAAATGTTTTATGAGGTTTTGGTTAGTGGACATGTCTGACCGCATCATAATTTCATATATGTTTATTTCACCCAAAGGTTTCATACCACGCCGGCGAATATCAATACCAATTAATAAATCCACATCATTCCTAATGATGGTCGTGGGCAAGGGGACACTTACGCCACCGTCCACTAAAAGTTGTCCATTCACTACTGTTGGTTCCACATAGCCAGGGATGGTACCGCTTCGGGTGGTCGCTTCTACCAAATCACCCGAATCATAAACCACAGGCTGGCATGTATTTAAATCCGTGGAAATAACTTTCAATGGAATCTTTAATTCTTCAAATGTTTTTACCGGAATTAAAAAATCAAATGCATCTTTTAAACGCTTTTTTTTAATGATTGAATTCCGATGCAATGACATGGCCAGCACCATTTGATCTTTCAACTTTTTAGCAACCTGATTAAAAGCTGAACTTGACGAGGTTGGCTTATATGAAATACGATCCGTCCCCAGTTCTCTAAAGGAATCACTCTTTATGAATTCCCGAAATCGCTTTTCAACCCATTTTGGATCGAGCGTTGCGGCATACATGGCGCCCACGACAGCACCAGCACTGGTTCCTGCAATCAAATGAATCGGTATTTTATGTTGATGCAAAGTAGTGAGGGCACCAACATGGGCTGCCCCTCTTGCGCCCCCTCCTCCCAAAGCAAGACCAATGATTGGCCTGGGCATTTAGTCTTTCAACGCCTCGCTTTGTTTCATGATTTTCACAGACATTTCCACTCTTTCAAATGGATTATCACCATCGGGTCCTTGATACATTCTATTTTCACGCTTTGGTGTGTTGGCACTTGCAATCTGGTCAATCACGTCCATCCCAGAAATAACTTTTCCAAAAACAGTATATTGATGATCCAATGCTGGTTGAGGTGCATGACAGATAAAAAACTGACTCGACGCACTATTTGGATTCCGAGTCCTTGCCATGGATAACGTGCCCCTCACATGGAGAGAATCATTAAACTCAGCAGGAACCAACCATGAATCAGGATCATCTTCACGACCAATGCCGAAATATTTTCCTGCCCTACCTCCTGTACCATCATTCATCCGGTCATTATCCTTCGAATTAGGGTCACCACCTTGAATCATGAATCCGGGAATGATTCTATGGAAGGTTGTCCCATCAAAAAAACCTTCTTTCGCGAGGATTTGAAAATTCTCAACATGGTAAGGAGCCACTTCCGGATATAGTTCCACAACCATATCACCAAACTGTGTGGATATTACTGCCACATCATTATCTTTTGCACAACTCATGAATAGTACTCCAATACTAATTAAACTAACTATTTTTTTCACTATTTTAAACTCCTACTTCCTGGTTTTGTCGTTGGAATTGCTGCCAATTCCTCCGGGATTTCACTTTCTTCATAACTTAAAACTTCCATGGGAACTAATGAGAATTGGTTTTCGTGCAAACCGACTAACCCATTACTTCGGTCAACGATCACAGCCACCCCCATAACGATTCCGCCAAATGCTTCGACTACATTCATTACTTCTTTCACAGATCCACCTGTAGTAATGACATCTTCTACAACCAATACTTTTTCACCGGGTTTAATATTGAACCCTCGGCGAAGGGTCATGTCTCCATTTTCCCGTTCTGCGAAAATGGTGCGCTTCGCCATCACTTTTCCCACATCTGTTCCGATCACAATTCCTCCTACCGCAGGGGAGATTACTGTATCAATGTCTAAGCTTTCAAAATGATCTGATATTTTTTGAGAAAACATGGATAAATACTGTGGGTGCTGGAGTACCTTCGCACATTGAAAATAAGACGGACTATGTCGCCCAGAGGTGAGTACGAAATGGCCCTCTAATAGTGCCCCAGTTTCTCTAAAAATATTTAAATAGTCATCACGACTCATTCGTAATTCCCCTCATTTGGTCTACATAGTTTTGCGCCGCATTCCGAATGGCTTTTTCACTTAGATCACCGGCAAAACTAATTCCTCTTGAAACATTAATCAATGCAATGCCGTCTGTATTCCCATCTTTCATACTTCGATTAAGGTCTCCACCCTGTGCCCCGATTCCAGGAATTAAAAATGGCAGTCCCGGTGCCTGCTTCCGTACACGGCTAATTTCTTCCGGCGCGGTGGCACCAACGACTAATCCCACATTGTCATTCCTGTTCCAATCAACGGCCATTTTAGCTACTTTATCGAACAACATTTCATTCCCAATAGGTTGATTTTGAAAATCAACGGCAGAAGGATTGGATGTTCGGCACAGAATAAAGACGCCCTTTTCAGGATTGTTCGTAAATGGTGCGATAGAATCCTTCCCCATAAAAGGGTTCAACGTTACCGCATCAAATCCAAAATGATTGAATAAACTATGTGCGTATTGTTTGGCCGTATTACCAATATCTCCCCTTTTCCCATCCCCAATAATGATTGTATCATCACCAAAATATTCCATGGTTTCTTCCAACCATTTAAAACCGGCGCTCCCCCACCGTTCAAAAAATGCCAAATTTGGCTTGAATGTAACAGCTAAATCCTGTGTTGCATCAATGACTTTATAAGCATGTGCCATTAATGTACCCAATGACGAATCTATCGAGCCTAACCCTTCTGGATTCATATCCAGCCCCACGCAAAGATGGCTTCCTTTTTCCCTTATAACATCTGAAAGTCGCGAATTAAATGATTTCATTAGCTAAGAATTTACTTTGGATTGACCTGAACCTGAAAAAGGATTGTATAGTTTATTAGAAAAACTGTTCGCATCGATTAAATTCACCCCCCATGGATCAACTTTCTATTTCAAACTTACCCAATTCAGATTCCAAAATCATTGCTTCCAGCGGTGTTTTCCAAATTGAATTGATAAAACATACAGGAAAAGATGACTTCCCTCAATTGATAGAAATATCCAAGTCTTTAGCAAAGGATTATGGTGATAAAGCTATTCTCACTGATGCTACTATTCACAAATATTTTAATAAATCCGGATCTTTACCCTTCATTGCCCGATATAGAGATGAAATTATTGGCTATATAATTGGTGTCCCTTTAGAGACTCTTAGTAATGAGCCCTGGGCCCGATTGGATGAAAATTTCGGAAAAGGAAATACACTTTATACATATGCCTTTGTGATTCAATCGGAGTATAAAGGGAACGGCTACGCCAAAATGTTAAAACGGGTATTTCTGAGTTGGGCAAAGAAAAAAGATGGGATTAATTTTATTACAGGCCATGTAATCAATGGTGTATCCGCACGATTTACGGGCGATATTAGGATTGTTGACCGCATAGACAACTGGCAAGGAACTGGCAAAACATTTGAATATTATAGACGGGAAATAGAACCGAGCCAAGATTCTCCTTTGAAAAATAATCCCCCTTTAATTACACGGGCTTAATTCTTTTTTGTCAATAAGCTGACGACCACCAAGGAAACTACCGACAAAGTAATGGCCGGTAATACTTCATCCATATTATTATAAATATTCTGTGGAATAATATTTTGAATAAAGGCCGCCTCTTTCCACAATAACGTGGTCACTGTCCCTGTTAAAATAGAAACAACTGCCCCTTCTTTAGTCGCCCTTTTCCAAAATAAGGCTGCCACCAAGCTGGGTGTAATGGCAGCACCATAAATAGTATAAGCATAGAGCGCTCTCTCAAAAAATCCAGCTGATTTAGCAAATCCCAATGATACGATATAGGCAATAATGCCTAATCCAAGGACAAGCATCCGACTCAAAAATACTATCTTCTTTTCATCAGCTTTCGGATTAATATAATTCAAATAAACATCCCGCATAAGTGTTGTGGCAGGAACGAGTAAATAACTATCAGCAGTGGAAATAATAATACCCACAATCGTTGTCATCATAATTGCGCCCAGGAATGTGGGTAATAGTTTATGAGCTGCATAAATCAAAACATACTTTCCCACTTCTGCATCGGGAATCATACTGGAAGCCACCCAAGCAGAAAAAATAATCATCAATTCCGCAAGAAGGACCGCAAAGATTAATACTTTTGTTGCCTGCTCGGCACCTTTGGCATTTTTACTGGCAAAAAATCGCTGATACATATTGGCATCACCCATAATAAGCAGAAAAGGTGGTAGACAAAAATTGATAATATCCATGGTGGAATACACACCAAAAAAGTTCATGTGCTCCGGTTTACCCATGGCTTCAAATGAAGCCGCCATACCGGAGAATCCACCGGCTTGAGCAAGAAATATTGGAATAGCAATTATAAATGAAAAAATGATGATTATGCCATTCGCTACATCTGTATAGGCAACACTCACAAGTCCCGCCAACATCGTATATGCGATGATAAAGATGGCTGCAATGATGGTTCCTGTTTGAATACTGATGAGGGAATTACCCATTTCATCCGTTAAAACTTCGTTCAATACAGCACCTCCTGCATTGAATTGATAACTCACAATCACCATGTAGGCGATCACAAGGGCAATGACAGAAAGCATCCTTGCGCCCGGGCCAAACCGATCTCCTAAAATTTCCGGTACGGTAAATTTTTCAAAAGCCCTTACTTTACCCGCAATTTTTGTGAGCAAGACAATTCCCAAAATACTGCCGAGGGGAAGAATGAGAGCGGCCATTCCTGTATCGTAAGTTTTTCCCGCATTACCCAAGATAGATCCTGTGCCCATCCATGTGGCTAACATGGTACCCACCAGTACCCAGGGTGTTAAGGATCGTCCGGCCACAGCAAAATCAGATTGGGTCTTAATTTTACCGGCTTTGTACATACCAATCCCAATCAATGTGAAGAGATATAAGAGGATAACGACTAAATGAATCATATGTTGCTTCTGACTTGGTTAACTTGAGGCAATGAAATTAATTTCACACCATGCGAAATACAAGCATCGGCATTATTTTAAAACAATTAATTTCCATAACAGTTTTAATTGGGCAGATACCATTTCTATGGGGTCAACCCAATCATGATGATCCAAATCAAAAGGAAACATACGTGAATCGACTAGCAGAATCGTCGAGCCCATATTTACTACAGCATAAAAATAATCCAGTAGATTGGTATCCCTGGGGGGATGAAGCATTTCAAAAAGCAGCTGAGCTAGACATACCAATCTTTCTTTCCATCGGATATTCCACCTGTCATTGGTGCCATGTAATGGCACACGAATCATTCGAGGATGAGCAAGTTGCTCAATTATTGAACAAAAATTTTATTTCCATCAAAGTGGATCGGGAAGAACTTCCTGAGATTGATCATGTTTATATGTCCGTTTGCCAAGCCATGACCGGGCACGGTGGATGGCCTCTTACCATTATTATGACACCGGATAAGGAGCCGTTTTTTGCCGGAACTTATTTCCCCAAAAATGGCCGTTTGGGCCGTCCCGGCATGATGGAACTCCTCCCTTCTATCGCCGACGCATGGAAAAACAGGCGGGCTGAATTGGTTCAATCAGCGGAAAAGATTAATGAATACTTAGTAAAATCAAATACAAAAGAATTAGGAACTCCTTTATCAAAAGCAATATTAAAGGAAACCTATTCCCAATTTGTAAATCGTTATGATAAAAACCATGGCGGTTTTGGGACACAACCTAAATTCCCCTCACCCCATAACTTAGTGTATTTGCTTCGATATCATCATATGACTGACGATAAAACAGCACTGAAAATGGTTGAAAAAACATTGCAAGAAATGCGGTTGGGTGGCATTTTTGATCATGTAGGTTATGGGTTCCACCGCTATGCCACCGATAAAGAATGGCTAGTGCCCCATTTTGAAAAAATGCTTTATGATCAAGCTATGTTGGTTATGGCATATACAGAGGCATTTCAAATCACAGGGAAACCCGAATATAAAAAGACTGCTGAAGAAATTTTGACCTATGTACAGCGGGACATGACCGATGCGAAAGGTGGATTCTACTCAGCTGAAGATGCTGACAGTGAAGGTGAAGAAGGCCTTTTTTATATATGGTCCATTCAAGAATTACAATCTATTATTGGCAAGGAAGATACCCAATTCATCCAGAATAGATTTAATTTGACACCGGAAGGAAATTTCAAGGATGAAGCCTCTGGCCAATCCACAGGTAAAAATATCTTCCATTTGAAGACACCCATTTCAAATTCAAAAGATCTCAAAAAAATCTCACAGATTCGTGAGAAAATATTTCGTGTCAGAGAAAAACGAATTCACCCTTTAAAAGATGATAAAATACTTACGGATTGGAATGGGTTAATGATTGCAGCTATGGCCAAAGCTGGTGTGGCTTTCCAAGATAATATGCTTATTGAATCTGCTGAAAAAAGTACAAAGTTTATTTTTAATAATCTCATGGATAAAAATGGAAGATTGCAAAAACGATATCGAAAAGGGAAATCGGGGTTGGACGCCCATTTAGATGATTATGCATTTTTTGTCTGGGGTTTGTTAGAACTCTACGAAGCAACATTTAAAATTGAATACCTTAAAAATGCCATTCAGCTAAGTGACATCATGGTTTCTGAATTTTGGAATGAATCAAGTGGCGGCTTTTATTTAGGGAGTGATCAAACAGAAAAATTAATTGTTCGCGCTATGACCGGTTACGATGGAGCCATTCCATCTGGAAACTCTATTGCTGCCATGAACCTGCTTAAATTGACACGGATCACTGGAGAAATAAAATGGGCAGAAATGGCGGATAAAACATTTAAAGTATTTTCAAATGAAATAAATAAAGTACCCTCGGGGTATACTTCTATGGTGACAGCATTCTTATTTGAATATGATCATCCAAAAGAAATTGTTGTTGTGGGATCCGGGAGTGATCCTGCCACGCAGGTTGCCCTAACCAGAATGAAGTCCGAATATATTCCGGGGAAAATTCTTCTTTTTAAAGACACCGATCAATTATCCCCAAGCCTTTCTCCTTTGGCAAAATGGACGGCGACTCAAGAAACGATTGGTGACAAAGTCACATTTTATGTTTGCCAAGATTTTGCCTGTAAAATACCAACAACCGATATTAAAGAAGCATTAACATTCATCCATGAGTAAACCATTATCAAAACGTGTGGGAGAATTATTTGCCCACATTCAAGATTTATTCGATACTGCGGCTCATTCGGCCATTCAGCGTGTTGATGAAAAAGGTGGAAAGAAAAATAGACTATTGGGCTTTTTTTCTTCAGCCGGTGATGCTTATTTTAGCAAATACAATGAAATCAAAAAACGGAAAGAATCCAACTTGGATTCTTAAATAACATAAAAGAGTAAACATGAAACTTGAATTACACTGGAAAATTATTATTGGGCTTGTACTTGGTCTCATTTTTGGCGTTCTCGCCGCAGCAAATGGTTGGGGCGGATTTACAACAAACTGGATAGCACCATTCGGTAAAATATTTATAAATCTGTTAAAATTGATTGCCGTACCACTGGTTTTATCTTCATTAATTACCGGAGTCGCTTCCCTTTCGGACTTAAAAAAATTGTCCCGAATTGGTGGTAAAACAATTACAATTTATATAGTAACTACTACCATTGCTGTTACTATCGGTTTAGTTTCTGTAAACCTATTAAAACCTGGCGACACCGTACCAGAGGATATGAAGGTAAAGCTTCAAGAAACCTACAAATCCGCAGCATCTGGAAAATTAGAAGCTGCCGACCAGATAAAAGAACGAAGACCGCTTCAACCTATCGTAGATATGGTTCCCAGTAATTTCTTTAGTTCTGCTTCGAATAATAGAAATATGCTTCAGGTTGTTTTTGTGGCTATAATCATAGGCATAGCCCTTATTCAAATACCCAAAAACAAGGCAAGGCCTGTATTAGATTTTATGGAAGGGATTAACGATCTTGTCATTAAACTAGTTGATAATATTATGCTCATGGCTCCCATTGGCGTATTTGCACTCATTGCGGATACCATTACGTCCGTTGCCGGAGATAATCTCAACAATGTATTAGAATTGCTCAGTGCCCTTGGGTTTTATATGCTGGCGGTGATTATCGGATTGATCATTCAAATGGTTTTCACCTATACAGCCGTGTTAAAAATCTTTTCAAATATGTCATTAAAAAAGTTTTACCAAGGAATCGCCCCAGCCCAATTATTGGCATTCTCTACCAGTTCTAGTGGAGCCACACTACCCGTTACAATGGAAAGGTGTGAAGATGAGCTAGGCGTTTCCGAAGAGGTCTCCTCATTTGTCCTTCCCCTTGGGGCGACGATTAACATGGATGGCACCGCCCTTTATCAGGCAGTTGCTGCTGTATTTATCGCCCAAACGTTGGGAATGGACCTCACCCTCGGCGCACAACTTACCATTGTTCTCACAGCTGTTCTGGCATCAATCGGAACGGCTGCTGTACCGGGAGCAGGAATTATTATGCTAATTATTATCCTGGAAGCCATTGGAGTCCCCAGTGCAGGGATTGCTCTCATTTTAGGTGTAGATCGGATTTTAGACATGATGCGGACCGTAACCAACGTCACCGGAGATGCAAGCGTGGCTGTAGCCGTGGCGTCTAGTGAAGGTCAAATATCTAAGTAAAAATATTTGAACTATTCTTGAAACATATAAAATAATTCGTGTAAACTTGGGGAGCTATTTTAGAATTCTTACTTCAGTCATTGAATTTCAGGATCTTCAAGAAATAATCCTTGAGACAACCTTCTGAATTCAAAAAACAGGCCTTTTCTATCTCGATTTATCATGATGGGATAAAGGAAGTTTGCTGAAAGCAGAGACCTCTACCGTGAATACACGGATCCTGAAATCGAATCTGAAGTAAGAGCATTAAAAAACCCCTGAAATTCAGGGGTTTTTTATTTCAATAAGGATGACTGGATTTGATTTATTCGCCATCGAGCACCTTTTATTTTTAACCGGACACAATCATCATCGTAGTTCCGTTCTAACACATCAACCCCTTCTTGGGCCAAAGCCATTTCTTTTGATTCCTGATAGGAAAACCGAAGGTCAACAATTTGATAATTTTCATCTATGATTTCAATTATTCTTTGGGAGAGCATTTCGATACGTAGATTGTTTAATGCTGATACAAAAGTACTATCGGCAAATCTTCTTTTTAAAAAATGAATGTGTTCATCAGCTTCATCACGATCAATTTTATTCAACACGATTTGGATCTGATGTCTATCAGCGCCCAGATCTTTTAATACCTCCATGATGGTTTGATAATGATCCTCAACCTGACTGCTAGATGCATCCAAAATAAGTAAAATTAAATCCGAATCAACAACTTCTTTTAATGTACTCCGAAAACTTGCCACCAAATGATGGGGCAGTTTCCGAATAAACCCTACAGTATCACTCAACAATATAGTGTGAGAGCTATCTAACTCAACCGATCGCACGGTCGTGTCTAACGTAGCAAAAAGCTGATCTTGAATAAAAACATCAGCCCCTGAAATCGCCTTCATTAAGGTGGATTTCCCGGCATTGGTGTAACCCACTAATGCAACCTTATACTGATTTCCTCGTCTTTTGCTTTGAGTATTTCTCTCCCTATCGATTTTTTCTAACTCACGTTTTAATTTGGAAATACGTGTACGGATTAGTCGACGGTCGACCTCAATTTGCGTTTCACCAGCTCCAGCACGGGTTCCAATGCCACCCATTTGTCTCTCTAAGTGAGTCCACGCCCGGGTGAGTCGCGGTAACATATATTCTAATTGTGCCAATTCAACCTGTGTCTTTGCCTCTTTTGTTTGGGCGTGCTGTCTAAAAATATCTAAGATCAACCCACTGCGATCAATCACTTTTACTTCTTCGGTAAAATTACTATAATTCTTAATCTGACCTGGACTGAGTTCATCATCAAAAATAATAAGCGAAACACCCAACTCTTTTGCCTGGTTGATAAGCTGTTCTGCCTTTCCAGATCCGATAAAAAATGTTGGATTAATTCGCTTTAACTTTTGAGTAACATTTCCCACCACTTCTGCACCTGCCGTCTCCGCTAATAACTGTAATTCCTCCAAATGTTCATCAACAATATTTTGATTCAATTCACCATGGATTACACCCACAAGGAGTGCTTTTTCTTTCATTTTTATTTCAGAATTTTCTATCAAGAGTGCACTTTGATTTCTTCGGTCCGCATGCGACTTAAATATGATTCTAACATCAAGAAGGCAATAGCTAAAATTAAAAACGTTCGCCATAATGCTTTGCCCTGTCTATGGGAAGAGATGATTCCCTTTACATCGGATCCTGGGTGTATCCATACTGACCGACTTTCCCCTAGTATTGAAATAACTTGATCCTCTCGAGCACGCAAACTTGGTTTTTCAAATGGAGATAATTTCGAAGAAAATGCCGTATAAAACTCATCGGCTGCGAATACTTCGTATGAACCTAATTCTTGAATATTATTAATAATAAGTTCTTCACGATTATAATCTGGAACCAAAAGGATTCTATTCCCAGAAGGTGTTATTAAAGACCATTTTTTATTGATGAGTGCTTTATTTATTTTTATATATTTTTCCTGTCCTACTTCTACCATGGAAGTATTGATTTCGTTTGTCGCGGACAATATCAGAAGTCGATGTATTAATGGTATGAGCAGACCCTTCATGCCAAAATCATTCCACCGGAGGTCTAAGGGTGACGTAAAATAATAAATTTGACTTCCTGAGTGAGGTATCTCTAAAAAGAAGGAATCATCATTATTTAATGTTAAAATATTTTTATGGCCTATTTGGTTTTCAATCTTGTTATACTTATAAATCTGGGGAAGCGCCGATGATAAATCTCTCAAATTTAATTCCTGTAAAATGGGATTATCTCTATCAGTCACATCAACAGAAAAATAAGACTCACCTGTTACGTGAACTGTTTCTATAAATTTAGGTAACTTTAAATTAGCCTGGGTTATAGAGGATAGACCTGCATAATTTTCACCTGAAAACCACAAAATACTGCCGCCTTCACTTAAAAAACGTTTCATAGATTCGATGGCTGATGGTGATAAATGTTTCGGGTCTTGAAGAATCAATACATCCGTTTCATCCAAATATACCCGATGAATTCCATCCATCACTTTTAATTCAATATCCAGAAACCGATCTTTCCCGCTAATGGATTCTAATACGGTTTTCAGCATAAATAAATCATCCTGGGAATTTGCAATCACTTTGCATGAAATTTGTTCAGGGATGGTCAATTCAAATGTTTGGGTATCATCAAAATAATAGTCATCTCTTGGAATAACTAATTTCCCTCGAACTACACCACTTTTTCCTGGGTATACCTGAAATAAAAATTCCTTACTTCTCTGGGGCTGGAAATGAGACACAATTTGTCCAACGCGTTCTTCATTGATATATAATTCTACGGGAACATTACGTCTCTCAATTGGTCCCATATTTTCGATTTTTGTATTGAGTTTTAATAGGTGGTTTGGTAGCTTAATTTGACTGACAGTGGAAATATGGGAGATAGACACATTATCTGCCATCGGTTCTTGGCCGAAGAAGTAAAATTGCCAACCATTAAAATCTGTTTTGAAATTTGATGGTGGTGCGACGGGAAAATCACTTAAAATATAACATTCTCTATTACCCGATGCGTCTGTAACAGATTTCAATACAGAATCCACCACAGACCAGATTTTATCTCTACCGACAGCCTGTGAAATATTCCATATTGCAGGATTAATCGACATCCCTCTTTTAATAATTCCATCATATAATTGTTTTACTGGTGTTGTTTGATAAACATGAAGATTGACCAAACCGTTGAAACCTGAAACGATATTGGGTAATTCAGCTTTCACTTTGTCGAGATAAGTATGACGATCATTCGTAACAGCCATGCTCGCCGAATTATCAATGATAATGACAGCAGTTGATTCATTTTCACTCGGAATCCATAGGGATTCATTCATTAGAATCGGACCAGAAACCATCAATACCAATGCGGAAATGATACCCATCCGTAGTAAGATTAAAATCCATTGTCTGATTTTTAATTTCCGAATGGTTTCGTGTTCTAATGCCTTAATATGACGAATGGTAGAAAAATCAACCGTTTTTGTATGGCGAAGACTAATCAAGTGTATGATAATGGGTAGTGATACGGCTATCAGTCCCCATAATACAGCCGGAAATAAAAATGACATTAGATGGGTGTAGAGAGCATCATCATGATTGCGCCTGCCCCTAATGGAATTTTAAAATTGTCATCCAGTGGTATAGGTACAATTTCCATGACCATTGCCGCAACGGCACCACTCAAAGAAATGGTCATGGGCAATAATGAATAATTCATTCCAATAATAATACAGACGAACAAACCACCGAAAAATCCCTCCCAAGATTTATTCCAAATTTTATGTTTCCCATATCGTTGACCAATTAACCCCGCCGCAGTGTCTCCAATACTCATAAAAATAAGTGCAATAATAGCGACTGGTTTTGAAAATAATATAATGGATATAACTGCACCAATCATTACCCATGTGGCGCCAGTTAGTTTACCTTCCTGTTCATGACTCCTGAGCATCGAGTCAATAAACAAACTAAACAATGACTTTACCCATGTTACTTTATGACGCAAAATATCAAATATGATGAAAAGAACCATCAGTATAGATAATAATTTCACAAATACCCATTTTTCTGGAAAAACATAAAGATAACCAAAAGGAATTGCCAGATTAAATAAGTGAATTAATTTTCTTTTATATTCGCTTAATGGTATCATTTTTCATTAGATAGTTTGTCAAAAATATCCTTTAAATCTAAAATGCTCACCACCAAATCTACTTGAATTGTTTGATCCAAGACGGTGCCCGGTGCAATGGACTGATCTAAAACTGTATAGGGAACTAAATCTTCATTTTGCTTATAGGATATTTTTCCCACTTTTAATCGTGCTTTTGTTAATAAATCCTTTGCATTTTGCATACTCATTCCAAATAACTGAGGAACCTGGAAAAAATCCGGTGGCAATCCTTGGCTAACGGTAATTTGAAGACCCATACCTTTTTTTATATGATCACCCGATTTTGGAAATTGCCATGCAACAGTCCCTTTCGGATAATCAGGATTGAATTCGGTATATACCGTATCAATTCTAAGACCAATTTGTTGTAGGGATATTTCTACACTTCTTCGAGATTGCCCAACTAAATTGGGGACGATTATTAATTTTTCTGATCTGGAAATTTTTAATCGAATTGTTCGCCCCGGTTTTACTTTCGCACCTGCTACGGGATATTGATCTACTACAGTTTGGGGATTAACATCAGCTGTATAAACGGTATCGTATACCACACCTTTATATCCTTCAGTTTCCAATTCAATAAGGGCCCGGTTTAGATCTTTTCCTGTTATATCGGTCACAATTAAAGTCTTATCCTGGCGGACATAAGATGGCATGATAAACCAGTCAAATATTAAGATTAATACAAGAGATACGATTCCAAAAGCAATTAAAAATTGTATAATTTTATTCATCATTTTTTCTTATTCGAGCAGCAAACATGCCATCAACTTTATCTCGAGGGGGAAACGTTTCCAAACATTTTTGTGCATTCAGCCAGTTATTGGGCACCAGATCTTTTCCAGAATCAATACAGAAATTATCATCTAATTTAAGAAACCACTTTACCACATTCCAATTCTCTTCCATTTCCAGCGAGCAGGTAGCATAAACCATGACGCCTCCCGGCTTTAAAAATTGAGCCATGTGAGCGATGATTGATTTTTGAATTATTACCATGGATTCCACATCTTCTTTCTCCCGCCGCCACCGTATATCTGTGCGTCTGCCCATCACGCCAGTGCCCGTACAGGGTGCATCAATTAAAATTCGATCAGCCATGGGAAAGTCATCTTCGCTCGCATCTTTTCTTTTCCATTGAATGGGCCATTTTAATTCATTTGACCTTTTTTCTCCAGTTAGCATTCGGACTTGACTAGCATCTGATGCAAATATTTTACCATCATTTTTTATTTTTTCAACGATATAACCGGATTTTGTTCCTGGCGCTGCACAAACATCTAAAACAATATCGCCCGGTTGTGGATCTAATAATTCGACTACCGCACCGGAAGCACGATCCTGGACATGAATTAATCCTTTTGCAAATAATTCACTTTTGATCCCATTTCGCAGACCGGAATCCACCCGGATGAAACAATCGGATTCAGGGCTTTGGATCGTTTCAACATCTAATTTATCCAATTGACTTAAAATCGTATTTTTAGACTCCATCATACAATTCAATCTTAAGTCAATATGAGAAGGAATATTTAGATATTCACATAATTCAATGGTTTTTTTCTCACCAAATTGATGAATCCATTTGTCAATTATCCAGGCCGGATAGGAATACCATGCAGAAAGAGATTGTTCTTTATCTTTTTTATTGGGATCAATATTATTAGTTTTACGCAAGAGGGCATTTACCAAACCACTAAACTTTTTCCCTAACTCTTTTTTGGTGAATTCTACCCATGAATGCACAGCCGCATGCTGTGGAACAAATTCATCCATCAATGCTTCGAAAAACCCAATTCTCAAAATAATGTGTACAGATGGATGCAGCTTATGTATCGGTTTATCTAAAAATAAATTGATCCAATAATCCAATCGCCCTTGCCAGCGAACCACTTCATTCGTTAATACCAATGATCTCGAAATGTCCTGTTGATGTAATTTATTATTTTTATAATATTGATCACGCACAGACTTTAATCGATTATTGGATCGATAATATTTTTTTAAGATTTGAAATGCATGATAACGAGCGTCTTTCATCTCTAACCCATAGGGTCCCCCAATCTGACATGAAAACCTCTAAGGCAATCAGCCATATCCATTTTTCGTTTTCCCTCAAGATGAACTTCCATAAGTTCTAATTGACCGTCAAAACAAGAAATTGCCATTTTGTTTTTCTCCAATAATGAAATGTGTCCTGGTGGAAATGTACTTTTTTGATTGATGAGAATTGTTTGAAATATCTTTAACCTTTTTCCCATCAGGATTGTAAAAGCCCCTGGAGAAGGAGATAATGCTCTAACCTTATTATGAATATTCTCCATATAATCAGACCAATCAATTTTACACATTTCTTTGGATATTTTGGGTGCTACAGTCGCAAGGTCATTGTCTTGAAGTTTTGGTTCGACCTCTCCGTTCTCCAATAAATTTAAAGTTTTGAGAATAAGTTTTGCCCCCTTCTTTGCCATTTTTATTGTGAGAGATCCACAATTATCTTCATCACTAATTTTAATTTTATCCTGTAAAATAATTGCTCCTGTATCCACCTTGGGTTCTATTAGAAAAGTTGTAATCCCTGTCTCTTTATCTCCATTCAACAATGCGTGTTGAATGGGTGCTGCCCCTCTATATGCTGGTAAAAGTGATGTGTGAATATTTACAGAACCCATGGTGGGGATTTCTAAAATTTCCTTTGGTAAAATTCTGAAAGCAACCACCACAAACAAATCAGGGTTTAATGCCTTTAATTTTATCCGAAATGACGCGTCATTTAGAGATTCAGCAGGAATGTAATTGAGCTTTAATTCAGAGGCTAATTCACCAACGTCAGTATGTTTTAATGTGCGTCCCCGACCCATGGGTTTAGGTGCATTGCTTACAACACCCAATATTTGATGTTTTGACTCGTGGAGTCCAATCAGTATTGGATTGGCAATCATGGGATTGCCCATAAAAACTATATTCATAATTCGGTTCCTTTGGAATAAATCAGGAAGTCTGAATTAATATTAAAGAACAAATGCCTTTCGGGTTTTCGCACGAATAACAGCCCCTTGTGCTATCATTTTTAAATCATTCTCAAGAGTCATTTTTACTGTTTTTGTAACGCGGTCTACAATAAATACTCCCTTAAGATGGTCAATTTCATGCTGAATTGCTCGAGCTAAAAGGCCACGCATTTCTTCAATATGTTCGGTCCCGTTTTCATCTTGATACTTAAATTGAATAAACTCTGGCCGTTTTACTTCTAATCGAACATCCGGAATAGATAAACATCCTTCTTCAAACCAAGACTCCCCACTGCTTTCCATAATCTCACCATTGATAAAAACATGAACACTTTCTGTTTCTCCCTCAATACCAGATATATCAATAATGAAGAGATTTAAATCGACACCAATTTGATTGGCAGCCAGGCCGATACCACTTTCTTCATACATCGTATCAAACATATCATCGATTAATGATGATAGTTTTTTAAAATCTTTTACGGGTTTGCATACTTTCCGAAGTATGGAATCCCCATAATGAACAACTTCTCTTACAGCCATTAATTCTGAGTCTCAATCGCTTCTGTCTCTGAATCATCTACCGAACCCACTTGTCCGGCAATTGCAGATCTGTTGACTGTCATATTTGTGTTTTTATCCACTTTCAGGATAACTGATTTTTTTTCATTGCCTTTAAATCCTGCAATAGTGCCATGGATACCGCCAATAGTCACGACGTGACTTCCTTTTTTTAAGTCTTCCAACATTTTTTGTTTTACTTTTTGACGCTTCGCCTGTGGGCGAATCATCAATAAGTAAATAATGGCCAATATAATAACCATGGGTAAAAATGTTAAAAAACCGCCACCTTGAGCACCTTGTCCACCAGCAAATAATTGTATGGAATTCAATTTTTTCTCCTATTTTTTGAACAGTAAAATTACCGCTGAAATACGAATTTATTAAAAGTTAAACAGACTTTTTCAGACAAATTTCAAATGTAGTCCCTTTGCCCATTTTACTTTGAATTACTTTGATTTCTCCACGATGAATATCACCTACAATGCGGTTGACCAACGAGAGACCAAGCCCCCATCCTCTTTCTTTAGTACTAAACCCTGGCCGGAATATATTTTTCCAATCTTTTTTCCGTATCCCCGACCCATTGTCTTTTAACTGGATTATTCCACTATTATCATCTGAATATATCAATATTTCTACTGTTCCTTTTTCGCCTTTTATTGAGTCAATGCCATTGCGGATCACATTTTCTATAGCCCATCCAAGGAGGATTTCATTGCCTTCAATAAAAATTTCCTCTGAAGATGTAACCGTTAGTTCAATTTCTTTTCCCAATGATGGCATTCGTTTTTTTAAATATTCCGTTTGCTGATTAACCAATTCTTTTAGGGAAATACTATTTAAATCGGTTTGACTACCCATTTTACTAAATCGGGTTCCAATTTGATCCAACCGTTCTAAATCAGATTCCATTTCTTGGACAATATGGGACGATTCTTCTGGATGACGCTTTATTCGATCAACCCATCCCATCAATGCGGAAACAGGTGTACCCAGTTGATGAGCTGTTTCTCTGGCCATCCCAACCCATATGTTACGTTTTTCGCTGTTTCGAATGGAGTTAAATCCCATGAATCCAATGAAAATAAACATGGCTACTACACCGATTTCCAGATAAGGCAGCCATTGCAGTTTCCGAATTAGATCTGAATCACCATAATGTAAAAACCCTAATGGAATAGACTGCCCTGATATTTGATCATGGTATGAGATTGGAATTGGATCATTCTGTCGATCCATGGCACCCATGGGTTTCTTGAGCTGATCCGGTGATTCAATACCTGAAATGTTCCTCGAATAGATAGGTACATTTTTGGCATCGGAGTAAATAATGGGAAATTGTACTTTTTTGATAATTTCGTCAAAAACAAAATTTAAATTAGTATCCGAATCTTCATTGACTGTTTTTGCAATTATTTCTGAATATAGTTTTACAATATCTCGATTGTCATTCCTTAAACGATTTACAATTGCATTTGAATAACCCAATAGACCGATGATGAGAATCAATCCAACAAAAAATAGTCCAACTTTTATATTATTGTTATTACGGTAGCTATTCATCTTTCTTTCGCCTGAAATATCCAAACCCAATCAGTCCAAGGGATAAACCAAAGGACGTAAAAGAAATAGTCAGTCCCTTTTTGAATGAGGATTTATCATAAATAAAATCAATTGTATGATTCCCAGCTGGGACCTCAACACCACGCAGTATTCCATTCACTTTATGCGTTTGAATTTCTTTACCATCCATCATCGCTTTCCACCGAAGAGGATAATACACTTCACTTAATACCAAAAATTGGTTCCCTTCAGATTCTGTAGAAATAGTAAATCGATGCACTGTTCGATCAAATTGAGTAATAGTCGCCATTGAATTTTCGGAAATATCGATTTGTTCACTGATATATGCCGTTTTTCTCGGATCAAAATCCGGTTGAATAATTTTTTTCCAAATAGTATCATATGGTACTGATTGAGCTTCACGAGCAAACCAAACACGGGGCAAAGAGTTCTCAAGTTCGAATACAGCAACGGGCATTTCCCCGCGGGTTGACCTCATTTTCCCTTCTTTAACCAATTTTAGTGATGGATGGTTTATTTTCTGTGGACTAATAAGATATTTTACATTTAACATTTGCAGAACAGGAATCGCAGCAGCATTCCCAGTTTTGGATAAGAATGTATTGTAACCACTTAACTTTGCAGGGTGATATCCTCCCACCGATTCTAATCCGAAAGCCGCAAAACGACTTTCACCAAACAAACTGCCAATGGGATAGATTCTAAAAATACTATCGTCATCTTTGAAGAATTGAATGATATCGTCATCTTTGAAAAAGCGATCAACAACACGTTTGGACATCAGTTGTGATCCTCGCCCACTGGAACGATTCGGTTGAATAATTTTAAAATTAACAATTCCAATATCAACGATCGCTAAGGAAACTGTTACCGCCACCAACATCGCTTGAGATACTTTACGATTGATCCAAAGCCAAATAAGTACCATGAGTGAGCCTGAAAATAGAATCATTAACCAGGCATCATTTAACCACAAATTCCATCGAAGATTATTTAAAGCTTGGGCTGCACGTGGATCCTGTATCCGAGGCGGAGAAAAACTTTCCCTTACGGCTGATCCAATGGCAGTTCCGCCCAACACCATTCCAATGAAAAATACCCCTATGACACCAGCAATTCCCCAAAACCATTTAGGGATTTTACCTTCTTTTAATTTCACCAATTCATCCAACCCAAAAGCGGCTAAAACAGCCACATTAAATTGAAGTAAAATGAGTATCATATGGGGAACACGAAACTTATTAAAGTATGGAAAAATGTTAAAAAATAGGTCGTAAACCAAACTGAAATGTTTCCCGAATGAAATAAATAATGCAAATGCCGATGTGATCACTAAAAATTGATGAATTAATTCCCATTTTCGAAAAAGACCTATTATTGCTAACAATAGAATAATAATACCCATATAATTTGGATAATCCGTAAATGGCATAAATCCCCAATAAGGTTGACCACCGAATCCAAAGGCAGAAGGAATAAAAAATGTCAGTATTTCTTTCGGATGGAATGACCACCCAGTGGCATAATTATAGTCCGCGCCGCCACCCGCTGAACCACCTCGTACAGAAAACGGGGTATATTCCATGGCCGGTAAATAAATCAATAAAGACAGACCCACGCCCAGAATACAGGCAAAGATAAATAATCCAAATCCTTTCCCCAATATGAAGCGATCTCCCTTGATGCGAATTCCATTGATCAAAATGAGTAAACTATAAGCACCAATTAACATCCACGTATAATATGCTATTTGTGCATGGGCACGTTGAAGTTGAAATCCAAGCAGCAAGGCCAACCACCCCATATTCCAAGTATTCGGATTTTGCCACAATCGCACCGTAAACCATAAAATCCATGGGATATAGGCTGCTGTCATCATTTGGCTTCCATGGCCAAATACAACCATAGTTACCATGTACGGTGTTATCATGAATGCAGCGGCACCGAGTCCTGCGGCCCATTCAGAACATTTAAAATGGCGCAATAATAAGAATCCACCGATGCCTGCAAATAATAAATGGAGGAGTTGAATCATCATTCCTGGAAGGAAAAACAGTTTAAATATATATTCCGGGAAATATAGCTTTGATAAACTGGTAAATGCTTCTGCGGTTGGCATACCGCTGAAAACCCATGGCTGCCATTGTGGTAGTTCACCTGATGCATCCGAAAGTTCATTTAATGCGATCCCTATAGCCTTGGGGCTTAAACTGTCAGGAGAACCAAAGGTTTTACCGCCAAAAATAACCTGTTCAAATAATATGGCAATAATAATAAACATAAGGCCAGTTGCAATTACTACAGGTCGTTTCCATTCTAATTTCATTTTTTATTTTCGTCCTTTTAAGACTTTAAGTCCTTTTAAAAAATCTAAATCTTCCTCTTCAACTTTTAAGATCCACAAAATGAATCCATAAACTCCAACGGAGAATATTCCTGCCAATATTAAGGTAATCAACGTATGGAATGGCATAATGAAATCTTTAATGAAAAATAGTCCGGTAAAAACGATTAATCCAGCCAAAATGGGCTTAATCACTTTCCGGTCTATGAAGTTCATCTTCAAAATTATTTGCACTTCAATAATTCGTGCAAATCCCAGTATAGTCAGGGAGATTAAAGTAGCTATCGCAGCACCTACGATACCATACTTTGGTATGAGATATATATTTAAACCAAAGTTGAGCCCAAATGCCCCAATGGTATTCCATAATACCAATTTTGTATGCCCAGACATACTTAATGCCGGTCCCGCTCCTCCAAGCACAGCTTGGATAAATGTGGCACCTGTCAAAATAACTAATATTTTTGCACTGGGCAAATACTCCGGTCCAAACAATAACAACACTTTACCGGGGAAAATGATAAAAACTGCAGAAATCGGAATGGCACATATCAATAGCCAACGGCTCACCAATTTATAAGTATGATCCATCTTTTCCCGATCACCCGCTCCATGGAATTGGGCCATCATTGGGGCATAAATACTGATAAATGAAAGTAGTAAAGCTTGAAGTAACCCGGCCGTACGCGCTGCGGGATGATACAATCCTACCGTGGTTGCATCCGTAAAGTACCCTAACATGAGAATATCCATCCAATGCATAAATGTCTGAAGAATCGTCACAAACATTAAGGGATAAGAATATTTTAATAGAGATGTGTCAAATTTTGATTTTACGATTTGATCATTGGAAACACCAGAAACCCTCTTCAATACACTTATCATAACAAAAAAACCGATGATTCCTGTAATAAGTAAGGGCGCCATGACCGCAGATACAGCAGAAAAAAACCAATAACACACCACCATACTACCCAAAAGGAGGGTCGGGTTTAAAAACTGTGTGACCAACGTTTTATACTTGAGTCGTTTATACCCCTGGGTTGCAAAGGCAGAAACAAGGGTAAGCGCATTAAATGGCATTGCAATGGCAAATACAATAATTACCGATATTAATAGAGGAGGCTCATTGAGAATTTGAGTTACAATAAATTCTGAGGAAATGATAAGTCCTACCATAATGACTAATGAAAATGTGACAGTCATTTTTAGAGTTGAAGCAATCAACTTTTTAATTTTTTCCGAATCAGAATCCGGGTTCAATCTGCTCACAAATCGCATAACGCCTGTCTCCAGCCCCATCTTTCCCAAGACCTCAGATATCAGCATGATGGCATTCGCCATAGAGTAGATTCCAAGAAATTCGGCCCCAACCCAACGTGCTAAGAGGGCAGTATATAGATATCGATTCACATTTCCATAAACCAACCCTGAGAATGTAATGGTGGATTCTTTAGCGATTTTGCTGGCGGTGTTCACGAATTGACAAGATCCGAGTATAGTGCTTCAAACTGGAAAATTATTTTTTCTTCAGAAAATAATCTTTCAACAGCATATTTTCCCTTAAGACCTTTTTCAATTAATAAGTTTGATTGAGGTAATAATTCATTAATTAAACCTGCCATTTCCGAAACTTTTGCAACTTCCCAAAGGCCATTGGTCTCATCAATGCTAATCCCTTCTACCCCAACATCGGTGGTAACGACAGCTGTTCCGCATGCCAGTGCATGGGGAATCTTCATTTTAAGACCCGCTCCGATTTTAATAGGCGCTACCATGATCATTTGAGATGCAAGGAATGAGTCAATATCTTCAACAAATCCTAAATAATTTACCCTGTCAGTACCATTTATTTCATTGATCAAACTATTGGGCAATCCCTTACCAACGATATTCAATTCCGCCTGTTTTGTCAATTTCGGGAATATCTCACGGATTAATATTTGGACAGCTTGGACATTGGGCTCCCTATTAAATGAACCTAGAAAACATAATGAATAGGGAATCTTCTCTTGTTTGCCAAGGTTTGGCATTTTGATTTGAGGTGGAATCACCTTTATTTCAGATTTGCAGCCCAAGTTGGAAAGATAGGCTTTATCCTCTTCAGTGAGTGTTATTACAGTATCAAATTTATTTGCAATTTCCGGCTCCCTTTTTCTCGCCATTTCAAATGACTTTTTATTTTTGGGGTTGCCTTGATTTTTTCCCCTTTCATGGACTTTTGTGGACACATCATGAAAAACGATTAATTTTGGGATATCCCCAATTTCTTCGGAATAATGATGCATTACATTGTATTCAAGCTGGACAAGATCATAATTATTTTTTTCAATCAATTTTGAAATAAGTTCGGCCATTTTCTCGCTTTTGTATTTCGCAAAAAAGAATAGTTCTTCTCCGATAATTTGTTGTGCCAAAGGTCTTAAATTTCTAATTCCGGATGAAATTTTTCCCGTTATGGATTTTTGATTTCTCGGAAAAGCAATTGTATGAACTTCAATCCCATGGTCAACAAGGTATCCTATCATACTATATTCGTCTGAATCAATAAAAGAGGCTAGCGTAATATCATGATTTTTCGCCAATGAAGTAATGTTTCTGAAAATGAGTTGGGCGCCGGCATGGCCACTTGTTTCAGAAGGTAGATATGGAGTGATAAGTAGGAGGTTCATTTTATCCCGGTTTTCGACCCAAGTAGAAAAAATTACATGCGAGATATTCACCCCATTTAGTTCGACCGAATAAGAAATCCAAATATTTTAATGGATGCAAAATCCAAGTTAAGGTAACCCGAAATAAATATTGGATCGGTCCAATAGGAATGGCTTCAACAATTGCATGTTGAAATAATAAAACTAATGCAGTGATGGGTCCGGTACAGATTCCCTTTTCTACTAATTTAAATCCATGGCGATTAAATAATGATTCGATACCACTAATTGTATATCTTTGATAATCATAAGGCGCCATATGATATGCACCGATAAATGGAATTTCTGCATAAACCAAACCACCGGGTTTGATAGTTCTAAACAATTCGGATACTGCTTTTTCAGGGTCAGGTAAATGTTCAATCACCGAACTTGAAAAAAATAAATCAACTGAGTCATTTTTCAATGGAAGGGCCATGGCATCACCATAGGCATTGACTTTTCCATTATGAGGAATTCCTATTCTTATCAAACTTTTTAATGGCTTAAATACTCTTTTAAAGAATGATTCCACACCGCTCCCCAAATTGACCACATAGTTATTTTCGCCATCAGGATTATTTTCGTTCAAAATTTTCTTTATAATATTTTTAGCCCTTGGCATCCACAACCGTTCATCTGGCATGGGGATTTTGGATTTAATTATCTCTTTTAAGTGCATTTGACCTTTAAGACCATCTGCTATTTTGTTTTGAAGTTCTGTATCTGAAATTGGGACAGGAATTCCATTATAGATTGGATAATCTTTCCTACAAAATTGACAGGTCAAAATATCATCCTTAACTAAACTATTGTAACATTCCGGACAACAAATAATGTCATTCAACTTTTCTTGGGATTCCATTGTGAGGTGGTTATTAGGCATGGCCGCTTGTTTCAGAAGGTAGATATAGGTTGATAAATAGGAGCTTCAAAATGAATCAGGGTTCATTTATCCAAAAAGAAATCGTCCGTTTTACCAACAATAATAATTCAACACCAGCAAAGGATATTAAAAGTATATCAATTCGATTCATGGGGATGAACACTAAATAAAAAAGATAAATATTATTCATTAGAAGTGCCAATTGGCCCGTTAAGTCGCTCACCTTGCTAGAATCTTGGTTTCCATTCTTTTGCTTACTGATCATGCCACGGAGTGTGTGTTCAGTTTGAGTGATTCCATGAATTATCAAAGCCAGCATACCAATCTCCCAACCCAATTCATGTGATCGACTCAATTGGTACCCCAACGCCCCGATGATCATAAATTTTAATATATGATCTGAAACAGCATCTAAATAATATCCTTTATTAGATGGATTATCAGGATGATAAAACCCCATTTTTTTATAGCGGGCCATCATGCCATCCATCAAGTCAAAAATCCATCCGAGCTGTAATAATGCAACAATTAAAATCATATTGGAATCAAAACTGGTTAAAATGAAATAGATAGCGCTAAGTTCAAAAATTATTGCCAGAGAGGTGATCTGGTTCGGTGAAATACCCGTAAAACTCAAAAGGGCACATAGATATGTTGCAATTGGATAATGCACCCAATTGGTCACCACATCAAATGGTTTACGCAATCGACTTATTTCTGCATATCGACTCATTTATTTCCAATCATCATTAAATGTTTAATATTCACCAGAATATCATCTTCTGTTTCTTTAAAATTGGCTAATGATTTATATTCATTAGAAGTTCGTCTATGACGATCAATGATATTTTGTTTTTGTGTCTTATCAATACACGTATTATTCAACCAATTCATTATACTTTGATTTTTAAGAATAAAGCTACCTTGATTTGTGCTTGAATATTTTGAAAATAGTTGGATGATCTCTCCCTGGGTAGGGTAGTGAATATCGCGTCCAATTAAACAATCATATTCTTCAGAAATAGAATCGTCCGGCGGAACAACCTGGGAAAATAGAAAACACCCATTTGGTTTTAAACACCGGTAAATCTCTGAAAATGCCAATGCAGGATCATCAATATAATGAATCACATTACGCATATATATCAATTCGAAGGACGAATCTTCAAATGGTAAATTATGAGCATTAGCCACAATCGGTGTAATGCCCGGGTGATTAATTTTCGCAATCATTTCTTTGCTGATATCTATACCGGTTAAAGGACCAATTATTTCAGATACCTTGTTAGCCACCGCCCCTGTTCCAATTCCAACTTCAAGAATCGTTTCAAAATTAGTTCTTGGAAGCATATTTAGAAATGAATCGATAAAATCCTCATTATTGACCCAATTGGTTTTGTTGTATTGACCTGCTCTTTTTGCCCAATATTTTTCTGAATATCCTTTCATTTTTACTTTTTACCTAATCTATTAATTATTGAAAACTTTAATTCTATAATACTCACTATTAGTGCCAACGGAACTGAAAATGGTATTTGGTATAATTTACTATGTTTCGCCACCAATTTCATTTTTCCCATAAGTTTTCTTTTCCATTTCCTAAATGAAAATTGCCCACCCATTGATGCTGATACTTTATGCCAAACTTTTGACTCAGGAATAAAAACGATGCTCCCACCTCTTTTTTTAAACCGAAGTGATAAATCCACATCCTCTGCATACATGGGGAAGGACTCATCAAACATACCAATTGACTCAAAATCTTGAGTGCGCATGCAAATACAGCACCCGGTGGCATAGTCAATTTCCATTTTTTTTGAATACAGTGAAGCATCTTTTTTTCGGATACCAATATGCCGGATAAATCCGGCCCACAAATTTACCTTTCCCCCTGCAAACCAAATGGTTTCCGGCTTATCCGCGTAATATATTTTGGGCGCTGTTTGTTTTGTGTTGGATTTTGATTCTAATTCATTAATGAATGGTTCCACAAAATTGGAATCAACGATAGTATCATTATTCAGGAAAATGGTGTAATCCGCTTTGTTCGCGGTAGATTGAAACCCCGCATTATTTCCTCCGGCAAACCCAAGGTTTGTGGAAAATTCAATAATGTCTGTTTCTGGATATTTATCTTTTATTGAAACAACAGAATCATCCGTAGAGCCATTATCGATCACAATTACATTCGCATTGGAATATGTGACTTTTTCAAGGGATGCCAGACAATCTAAAGTTAAATCTCTCCCATTCCAATTCAAGACAAATATGTTTACCGATTTCGCCATTATGATTCTACCAACTCCAAAACAACTTTCACAAAATTATCCCAGGAAAACCGTTTTTTATATTCATTAATATTTTGAGAAAAGAAATACGGATTCATATTAAAATACTTTACAATACTATCAGCAATTGAATTTGGATTTGGTTCACAAATGAATCCAGTTTCACCATCCATAACCACTTCTGGAAGTCCACCCACGTTGGATACAACCACAGGAATATCAAAATGATACGCAATTGGAACTACCCCACTCTGGGTTGCCGATTTATAAGGAAGGGCAACTAAATCAGCGGCACAAAAATATTGATTCACTTTTTCATTCGGCACAAATTCAAATCGGAAATCAATAACATCAGATACACCATTATCTTCTGCCAGTTGAATATATTTATTTTCATCCCCGTAGCATTCGCCCACCACCAGAATCTTAAAATTATCAATCATATTTTTAAATAATTTTGCAGATTCAATCAAAATATCCAACCCTTTATAACTTCGAATTAATCCAAAATTAAGAATAACTTTTTTTTCCGTAACACCTATCATATCCTTTGCTTTTTGCTTTTCTATGGATTCACCAAAAATATCATAAATAGGATGGGGTGTTCTCCGATATTTCGGATTCGGCTCAATCTTCAACAAATCATTTTCGACTGTTTTTGACATAACAACAAACCCATCACAATAATTAAAGAACCTTGCTGTCATGGCTGAATCCAAAGGACGGGATTCATGAGGCGTGATATTGTTGCAATTCACAATGACAGTCGCACCACAGCCTTTCTTCACCCCTTGGGTAATGGATGCAAACGCCGGTGCGAAAAATGGCATCCAATATTGGAAAATGACAACGTCTGGTTTCTGACTGTTTATAAACTTTACCGTCTTCTTCCAAGAAAATGGATTAATCGAATTAATCATGGATTTTGATTGTTTGCCTTCAAAATCGAAGAATTGTGTTTTTCCCGGAAATAATAACTGGGGATATTGTAAGGAAAACGAAATGCGATGCACCTCATGATTATTGGAAAGGGTTTCTGCCAAAGAATGATTAAACATGGATATTCCTCCCCTTAAAGGTGGAAAAGGCCCTACAAGAACAATACGCATAATAGAGAAACTAACCGATTAAGATTAAAATAATCCCTTGACCCGGGATTCCTTATCCTGATTTGAATTGGCAATCATTTCGCCAACCAATCCAATAGAAAAGAATTGAATTCCGACAACAATTATTAACACACCCAACATGAGTAATGCTATATGTTTCGCGAAGGGTTCTCCCATAAAATATTTTAAATATAAAACGTAACATTCTATAGCTAAACCAATGAGAAAGGTAAAAAGCCCAATTTGACCAAAAAAGTAAATGGGACTTTGTATATATTTTGATAAAAATAAAATTGAAATTAAATCAAAAAACCCGTGGAATAATCGTGCGCCACCATATTTTGTTTCACCATGAATCCTCGGTCGATGATGAACAATAATTTCCGTAACCTTAAACTTTTTCTGTCCTGCAAGTGCTGGTATATAACGGTGTCTTCCGCCATATATATCTAACGTTTTAACCACAGCTTTTCGATATATCTTTAGTCCACAGTTAAAATCATGAATATTAACACCTGTAAATAATCGTGTCACAAAATTAAATAATTTGGAAGGGACTGTTTTTGAGATAGGATCCTTACGATCTTTTTTCCATCCAGACACAAGATCATATCCCTCCTCCAGTTTTCTAACTAAATTGGGTATTTCCGCTGGATCATCCTGCAAATCTCCATCCATGGTAACAATGTAGTCACCTTCTGCATATTTAAATCCTTCTGACAAAGCTGCAGATTTTCCATAATTACGGTGAAACTGAATAAGGTTTATATGGTTATCCGTTTCACTCAATAATTTTACAAGATCGACTGAGCCATCAGTAGAGCCATCATCTATAAATAGAATTTCATATGCTTCGAATGATGATAATGACTGGCTTAATTGTTGGTGAAGTTCCCTTAAAGATTCCATCTCATTATAAACAGGAATTACAACAGAAATTTTCATGAATTTACCTTTATGGTGGGGATGGATTCGGGAATTTTTCGGATAAGATGGGGATATTGAACATCATATTCACGGTCCATTATGATTAATTCAATTTTTTGGTTTTCATCCTCCATGTTGAATGTAACATGCTCAATCAACGGACCATGTTCCGTTTGGTTAGATCTAAATTGAATTCCACCTGAAATTTGTTCCGATTGGTTTTTTATTCTTTCCGGATCGGAGAAAATGAACGGTATTTCTCCCCATAAAAAAGTACGCATATCATTCGGTAGTATCATTTCAAAAAACGGTAATGAAATAAGAATAGACGCTTGATCATATCTTCTATTGTGAAGCATATCCCATGCATCAATTGTTTCATTTCCTAAAATGAGAAATAATGTTTTTCTGCCAATCAAATCTTTAAATTGAATATAAGCTGTATCCCGTGAAGCGGTAAACGTAAAATTCAATCGTCCATGGATATCTCCTTCCGAAAGAATATACCCTTTTCCCCGACAAAATATTTTGTCATCTATTTTTGGGAAAACCATCCCTTGGTCTATAGTCTCACCCGGACCTATAATGGGTCCTTGGGTGCATCCCATGATAAGTGTGAACAAAATGAAATGGAATTTATTCAGGAGAAACCTTATTTATTAACCGGGTGTTATCTTTGTCCAAACTAAGGGCACGCTTATAATAATCCAGTGCATCTTGTGTTTTTTGAAATTTCATGAGGACATCTCCGAGATGCTCAAGAACAATCGCATTCTCTCCATTGATCTTTATTGATGATTCAATATACTCACGAGCTTTTCCATGGTTGTCTAATTTGAAATATATCCATCCAATTGTGTCCAGATAAGATGCGTTCTCAGGCTCCAAAGTGATTGCTTTTTTAGCCAGGGTGAGCGCCCTTTTTAATTCGTGATTTCTTTCCACTAGACTATATGCATAATTATTAAATGCTTGTGCATCCGTACTGTCCGTGTTTATGAGACGAAGATAAATTTCATCTGATTTTTCCCACTCCTTCACTTCATCATAAAGGATAGCCATAGAATGAAGCACATTGGGCGAGTCCGGTCGAATAGTGAGTGCTCTTGAAAAATATCTTCGTGCATCATCGAATTGTTTTAACTGGTTATGGCTCAGTCCCAGCAAATACTGAATTGAATAAATTTTATTAAATGTATCCGAAACTGGCTCAAGAATCGAAATGACATGCTCAGGCTTCTTATCTTCCAAATACACCAATGATCGACTATAATACCCACGCCAATCTTCCGGAAAATTAGACACCAGTTTATCCGCCACTTTTGAGGCATTTTCATGATTATTTTCATCCATGTATAAATCAAATAGTGGAAAATAATAGTTTGGATTTTTAGGGGTAGCTTCAATAGCCGTTTCAAGTAGACTCAATGCTTCTTCTTTTTGACCCGCGCGATACATTAATAACCCCATTTGTGCCATGCGATCGGGAGATTCTCCATGTTCAACATTCATTGATTTTAATACATCAATTCCTTCTTGATAGTTTTTTGAATTCATTATTAAATCAATATACATCCCCATATACTTGGGTTGATCTGGATCCAAGAAAGTTAAACGCTTGAAAACGGATTGCGCTTGAATATAATCTTTGTTTTGAAGAGCCAATCGACCGCTGGTTTCCAATAAATCCAACCGTGAAGGTTCCAATTCAAACGCTTCCAAATAAAATTTGCCAGCCCCAGAAAAGTTTCGTTTTACTTTTTCAAGTTCAGCCAGAGCGATGATATATTTTACATCATCCGGTTTTAGTTTATTCAATTGAGTGAATGGTTGTTGAGCAGCCTCATATTTTTTCTGCAGAATATATTGATCTGCCAACATCTGAAGTGCCTGTTCATCTGATGGATCTAATCCAATCGCAATATTTAGATGTTTTTCAGCCATATCCGGTTTACCCAAATTCCAAAATGATTCCGCAATGGATGTATGGATGGCCCCGACACCAGGATCCAATTCAAGAGACTGTTGAAACTCTAAAATAGCCATGGAAAAGTCACCCTGATTCATCATCATTTGGCCATCCATAAAGTGACGCAATCCCTCCGGATTGGGAGCTTTTTCTACTGCTGATTCCAGCTTTACCTTGTCTTGGAGGTTCGATATTTTAGGTACTGTTGTCCCACACCCAAAGAATATTAGTAGAAATAAGAGAATGAAATTTAACTTAAATATTTTCATACGGTTTTGTTCTCGAGAATCTAAACATTAAACAAGCTCAAATGTTCCGAAAATGAATGCGGTTTTTACATTTCCAGAGCAATAGTAACATCATTCCCACCCTGCGCTTTTGTTTCATACATAGCCTTGTCAGCTTTAGCGATCAAACTGCGTACTTTTTCTGCATGATGGGGAAAACCTGCCATTCCAGCGCTAATAGTTATTTTGACGGCTATACCACCCTCTAAAAACGTTTTTTCAGCAATGGATTTTACAATTCTTTGTGCAAGAGGTAAACATTCTTTAATGTCCGTATTAACGAGTAAAACAGCAAATTCTTCTCCGCCGTATCTTCCCACTATATCAATAACACGCACATTTTCATTAATGACTTTAGCCACTTCCCGCAGAACATAATCACCATACAAATGTCCGTAATTATCATTTACCAATTTAAATTTATCTAAATCCAACACGACCAATCCCAACATTTGGTTAAATCGGCCAGCACGACTTATTTCCTCTTCGAACCGTTCTAAGAATGCCTTATGGTTTAACAACCCTGTTAACCCATCATGAATCGAAGTAAGATGGACTTTTTTATACTCTTGCTGCCAATTGAGGATTGAGCTTACTGTACCGCACAATAGTTCAAGTAACCGTACATCCGAATCTGAATAAATTCTTGATTTTAATCGCTCCATCGTTATGGCGCCTATGGTTCCATTGTTGGATTTAAGTGGAACACTGAGAACGGACATAAAATTAAAATCTCGATTGTCTCCCGGTTTAAACCGATTCATCTCAGGAAAATCCTCAAACCATGCATTTGAACAAATGGTTTTTCCATCCTGGATTACCAATCCATGTAGCGTATTTTGGATATGGAATTCTTCTCCTTCATCAATATCATCATGAAGACCATCGACCAGTTTAATTGTTCCTTTATTCTTGTCCTCTGCAGACAATACGATCGTCAATTTATCATATTGGAAAAAGGCACGGCATAATACCCGTATAGATTGAAATAGTTCTGATTCGTCCGATTTTACTTCTAATTGATCAAATAAATTTGCAATTCTGGTATTAAAATAATTATCGACCATGAGCGATTCCATTTGCTCTAAATCTTCCATGCCGTGGGATACAAACTGACTGAGTTTTTCAATGATATCTTGATCCTGATTTTGAATAGACGAAAAGTGATCCATATAAACCAGTAAAAAGCCCACTACATTACCAGAATATAAAATGGGAAAACCAAGTAAGGATTCGCTGCCCCGCCAGGTCTTGGTTCCAAGAATATTCTCCCAGCCTTCATTCCTTTTGTTTTTCTTGAAAATCGAAGGATTGCTTGTTTTTACTATTGCAGAAATAATTTCATTTTTATTTTCAATAAAATCAGAAAAATCCGGCAGTGTCTTTTCCTGACAAGTAAATCCATCATTTTCGATATCTTTCATATATATGGCTGCCGAAAAATCCGGATTCACAATTTTCACTAAATTGAGTACCTGTAACAACAGTCGATTATAATGGGATTTAACCGCAGACGAGAAGGATGGGTCATTTATATTACTTTGGGGTGATTTAGAATTATCATCCACAATATTGTCCTTTTTAAAAAATTGTGGAAATGCGAATGAAATGAACGTAACCACAAGGCCCCCCATTGCAATGCCTTTTAATATTAAAAAGATTAATCCTTCCTGCATTGGGTAGGTAAATAGAAACAAAATTATGAAAAATAGAACAATGACGGCGATTTGTCGGTAAAATGTCATGCCACAAAATAAAAATCCCTGCGTTGAAATACACCAACTACAGGGATTATTTTAAAAATAATTTTTAAACGAAATTTATGGCTGATCTTTTACGAATTTCACTTGATTTCCCAACTTGAAATTTTTCTTTTTTTGGATGGTAGTATCAGCTGAATCTGATTCTGAAGCGGCCAGAATAGCATCCTGATTCTTATCAATAGATGGATTACGAGGAGCTGGGTTTGGTGAACCGGATATATTTCCTGTATAGGCAGGAAGTGTATTAACTGGTGAATTGGATTCTGGCCAAAAGTTTACACCGACTGTGATAAACGATACAACTAGAACCGTCATAATTCCCGCATATAATGGTGTAAACCCAAATAAAGTTTTTGAAGGTCGATTTACAATTTTTTTTGATGGTCTATTTTTTTCGAATTCGATCTTTTTATGAAGGTTCGGCATAAAACCATCTGAAGCTTTAATTGATGACAACCTTTTAAACGATGTCATATTCGTGCGGATGGAATCAACAAGATTTTTGGCATCAGAATTTTTATTCATAAATTCCTCAAAGGCCTTCCTTTCGGAAAGGGGTAATTCATTGTCTAAATATGCTGAAATAGCATCTTCAAATTGGTAACGATCCATCAAATTCTATCTCCTATTTTAAATCTATTAATTCTTTTTGCAGCTGTAATCTAGCCCGGTTAATTCGGGATTTAACTGTTCCAAGTGGAACTTCGACTATCTTACTAATCTCTTCATAAGAAAGTTCCTGAATATCTCTCAAAATGGTAACTGTCCTAAAATGTAGAGGTAAATTTTGAATAGCAGCCTGTATTTTTTTTTCAATATATTCACTTTGAACTACTTCATCCGTCTCCGGCGCTACAGAAGGCAGTTCGTAATCTCGGTCTTCCGGGCCCATTTGACTTATATTGGTTACTTTGCGGCTTTTTCTTTTCCTCAATTCCGTTTTAGCTAAATTTCCAGCGATGGTATAAATCCATGTGGAGAATTTTGCGATATTGCGATAATAATGTTTGTGCGTGTACAGTTTTAACATTGTGTCTTGAATAATATCTTCCGCTTGTTCCATATCATTCACAAATCTGTACACAAAAGTAATGAGTTTATCCCGATACCGATTTACCAATTCGGTATATGCCTGCTCATCCCCCTCTTGAAAGCGGGCAATCAATTCCTCATCTGTATAACGAAATTGATTATCCATTATATACGGTTGCGTAGACAAATTCGGTGATAGCTGATTCATCTTTAATACGGGAGGATTTTAATTGTTTATCAATATGCGCCAATCGCTTGAGCGCCAGGGTGATTTCTTTACTGTTATACTGGTTTGCATAATTACCTAATTGTTTATTCACACTGGGTGATAATCGAGTGTAACCCATTTTTACCCTATTTGTTCCACGGGAAATTTTGTGAAATAATAATTCTTGAAAAAACTCGGTTAAAGGATATAATAAACTAATCATCGATATATCCTGTGAAACCAATGCACGACCAAGTTCCATGGATTCCTTGAGCTTTCTTTGGCCTAAATAATTGAAGAATTCATATTGTCGAAATTTTCTTTTCCACCCTGAAAATTGTTTTATATCATCTTGATTTATTTCACCATCTGCAGAAATGGCTATTTTATCAATTTCGTTTTTCAAATGATTGAGTGAATCTCCTGCAATATCTATGAGTGTTTTGATAATATCCGGCAATACATTTTGAATATCATTTTCTTTAAAGAATGTATGGGCCCATTGAATCATTTCACGCTCAAAAGGAGTGGAACAGGAAATTGGACTGATTCCTTTGACTAATGATTCTAAAAATTTGTTTTTGGCCCCATACTCGTCTTGCATCATGATAAGGGTATGGCCTTCTAAAGGATGATGTATGTAATCTAAGAATTCGTCTCTTGCTTTCCCTTTAAGCGCATTGGGATTCCGTAGTAAAAATAATTTTTTTGAACTAAATAAATCGGCTGCAGTTAGATAATCTAAAATATCTTTTGAACTCATTTCATCAGGAATCAATACTGTTTTATGAATCAATTCTCCATTGAACAATTTTTTACTGAGTTTTTCTGCAAATAATTGTTGAAGAAATTGATCCTCTCCCATCAAATAGTATACTGGATTAATTTTTCCCTTTTCCAAAGATTGGATTGCATCATTGATGGGGATTGTGTTGATTTTAAAACGTGCCATTTTATATTGCTGAGTAAGTGATGAGTCCAACCATTATACAATAGTATCCAAATCGGTGAAACTTGCCACTTTCTAATAATCCTAACAACCATTTTATGGAAATAGTACCAACGATAAATGCACTGAAGAATGCCAGTAATAATTGAAGCATAGGAATCGAAATGCTTCCCGGCTGAGTATCCAACACAGTAAGTAAGCCTGCACCAGCAATAACTGGAATAGCCAGCAAAAATGAAAATTTGGCTGCATCTTTTCCCGATAGACCTAATGCAAGTCCGGTACTGATAGTCATCCCAGACCGGGATATTCCTGGTATCATAGCAAAGGCTTGAGTCAATCCTATCAAAAGGCCCTTTTTCAAATTTAATTGCTTATTCTTTCTATTCAATTTTTGAGTCAACAATAAAATGATTCCTGTGAAAATTAATGAACCAGCAACCATGGATATTGAATCGAATAAATCTGTGATCATATCCCTAGCTGCCAATCCAATAATGACTGCTGGTAATGTTCCCATAATCAAAAATAAAATATATTTTTGTGTATCTTTATTTTGAAATGAAATAAGTATAGATGAAAGATCTTTCCAAAAAACCCATATAATACTCAGAAGCGTACCCAAATGGGTCACTACTTCAACAACATTTCCTGGTGAATCGACGCCCAAAAGCGCCTGTCCGAGGACCAAATGTCCGGAACTGCTGATAGGTAAAAATTCAGTAATGCCCTGAATTATGCCGAGTATTGTTGCGTCAAATAGAGTCATATGGGTATAAAATTGTTGCGCAATTTATCAGGAAGAATATAGAATAAAAAGAAAAGCTATCGCCAGCCCGCAATTGCAATCATTCGACCAGATTTTTTCCCATCACGCCGATAAGAATAATATAAATCCTCTCGACAACTGGTGCAGTCATCGTCAATAATTACATTTTCAGATTTTACACCTGAATCAATGAGTTGATGTTTTATGACACTTTTCAAATCCAACATCTGGCGGTCACCCTTTCCTGCAATTGAAAACGAATTATCAAATTGGTCACTGACTTCCGGGCCAACTTCAAAACAACATTGATTAATGGCTGGTCCAATCATGGCTTTGATATTGTTAACATTACTGCCTACCTCTTTCATTCGCTTAACGGCTCGTCTTGAAATATTATTTGCAGTACCACGCCACCCCGAATGTACTAGCCCAAAATACCCAGAAACCTTGTCTCCTAAAAATAATGGAACGCAATCCGCAACCTGAATGCTTAAAACAATCTCTTTATTAATGGATATGACGCCATCCGTTTCTTCAATAATTCCAGGTTTGTTTACGGATATAACTTTTGATGAATGAACTTGTTTTGGATAAGCCAATTTATTTGGATCAAAATTTAATGATTTCACAATAGTTTTTCGGTTATCCGTTTTAGAGTCATGTTCATGTTTTTGAGTTAAAACAGGGCAAAACCCCTCCATACCGAACCAGTCGGAATAATCTTTATAATTCAAAATTTTCCCTAAGGATATTGCAATGGTACCAATCGAAGAGAGTCGCCATAAAACACACCCAGAGAAATGAGTTCATTTCCATTAAACTCCAAAATTTGGAATGCAGCATTTACGTGAGGGTTCGTTGGATCTGGAGAATAATAAAATCCTGTACCAGAATATAAATCAACCGATTCTAATGATTGGATCATAGATTTGCGAGAACGGGTTGTTAGGTTTAATTGAGTTAGCAAATGTGCTGTATTTAGTCCCTGATAATATGATGCTAAAACGTCATCACTGTACCCTGTCGTATCCAGTGATGGTGCATTAAAATTGGTAATAATAGACAAATCTTTCAAATGGGGACCAATATTATCTTTTCTTAATATTTGTTGATCCTGCCAATTTTCATTTCCAATTATTTTTGCATTTAAATTATACATGGGAAGTTGGGGGCCAATAAACTCTAATTCGTTTTTTCGAATAGGAAGATATATACCCTGAATCGTATTTAACACAATTTTTGTTGAATCTGAAGAAGACATTCTTTTTTGGTTTGGTTTGGGTAAATCAAAAAAATCCTCTGCTGAAATATCAAATAGGGCATCCAGACTGTCAATCTCCATTCCCAATGCTTCATCAATAGATTTCTCTTTGGGCAAAAGACTGAAGGCAATTCGTCTTAAATTATTGAATTGTCTTTTAAGGTTTTTGGGTTGTCCCGAATACCATTCCGTTGCCACCACCGTTCCGCCAAGTCGATCCACTTCCTTTATAAAGGCATCCGTTTGGATTTCACCGTAGGAATCCGCTGGTGCAATGATTGCCAAACTATCCAGTTTCAAAACATTCATGGCATAATGAGCTGCGGCCTTACCCTGCATAGAAACAGTGGCATTAATTTGAAAAATGGCAGGGTTAATTTCACTTAGATCATTTTGCTGAAGGGTCGTGAGGATAACAGGAATATCAGTTGATGTTAAGGCACTGACGACGACTAAAGAGGTCTGATGATCTAACGGACAAATAAGGGCCAATAATTCATCATGCTGTGCCAGCTTTTTAGCAATTTTTATTGATTCTATCGAATGACTACGGTTATCCTCTACGAGGATTGACAACCTTTGGTTTGATATTCCATTTGGGTTTTCCCCATCGTAGAAGCCGGATAAAAATGCTTGACCCGTTTCCGATTGATCCCCTGACAAAGGAAGTATAACGCCAACCATAGTTAGGGGACTCGGTGGTGTATAAGATGCACGCAAAAGGGTTTCATAAATGGGGGCATACGTATCCTGTAACTGACCCATATTCACTTGATTCATGGTAAGTGCGGCATCATCAGGATGACCCTTTGAAATTTGGGCATTGGCTTTAGCCATGAGGTGAATATTTCTGATTTCAGGATCAACTTCAAGGGTGAGTAATTCATCTAAAAGAAGGATGGGCAATTGTATCTGAATTAATCGCAGTATCTTTGAATCAATCTTATTGTTGAAGTTAGCATTAATTGAAAGTTTTTTCGCTCGGTGGTACATCCGGTATGCGGATGGATAATTCCCTTCATTCACATATAAATCGCCCAAGCTTTCCATGACATTTTTCATGTACGAACTTTCTGGGAATTGGGTAAAAAATAACCGAGATGTCTCCTTAGCAGATTTTACCCGATTCAAACCTATTTGGGATTTGATGAGTAATAGGAGAGATGATTCCTTATACGTACCGGATTCGCCATCCAATATTTGTATCAAGATCGATTCACTCGTGGCAAACCTGCCTTGGTTATACTGTTCTACAGCTTCATTGAATTGGCGATCTATCAACTGGGATTGAAACCAATTCTGACCAATGCATGGAAAATACAAAAGCAGAAATAATATGAATTTATACTTTTTCATTTTGGACTCAGGTGAACTTCTCAACACATAAGTTGGTATGAGGTATGTGTTAAATGATGTTTAGTTCCCAAGAAAATAATATGGTAAGTAATGTTAAATGGAATGAATCTGAAAATATTATTCACTAAGTTTTTTAGTTTGTAGTATAACTTCTCCATTATAAAAACCTTTAATTTCCCAACCACGTCCACATTTCATATCAATAAAATCTAATATTTTAATCTTTTCGACTTTATCATCACTTAATTTTATATACATCATATTATTGCCCACTAATATTGTATTTCCAGATCCCCAACTACCCTGCTTACTTACTTCTCTCATTTAGTATACCCTTTTTGATTAAAAAATTTTATTTTTCTATTTTGTGTAAAATAAAACCACTTCATTCAACCGTGACGCTTTTAGCCAGATTCCGAGGTTTGTCCACATCACATCCACGAAGAACTGCTAAATGGTAAGCCAACAATTGAAGGGGGATTGACGCTATTAATGGAAAAGTCCGCGGGTGTGTTGATGGCACATCAATAATATAATCAGAAACCTTTTCTAAATCTTTTGTGCGTTTATCCGTTACAGTTATGATAATACCTTTTCTGGCTTTCACTTCCTGAATATTGGATAATATTTTATCAAAAGTCCTATCGTGAGGAGCCAGAAAAACTACCGGCATTTTTTCATCAATCAATGCAATGGGTCCATGCTTCATTTCTGCTGCGGGATACCCTTCTGCATGAATGTAAGAAATTTCCTTCAGTTTTAATGCACCTTCTAACGCCACAGGAAAATTCATTCCACGACCCAAATAAAGAAAATTATCTGCCTTTAGAGTTTCCCGGGCGATTCTCTCGATTTCACCTGAATTGGCCATCACTTTCTCAACCTGCACGTTTATTTCCAACATCGCTTTAGCTAATTGTTTCCCTTCACTTTTGGACATACCGTTCTTACGTCCGAAATAAAGTGCCAGTAAGTATAATACAGTTAATTGTGCCGTAAATGCCTTTGTCGAAGCGACACCAATTTCAGGACCTGCATGGGTATAAATACCACAATCAGTTTCCCGGGCGATAGAAGATCCCACCACATTGCAAATGCCCACCGTGAGTGCACCATATTCTTTTGCCATTCTTATCGCTGAAAGCGTATCTGCTGTTTCACCAGATTGCGAAATGGCGATGATAACGGTATTGCTATCCATAATAGGTGAACCATATCGAAATTCAGATGCATATTCTACATGGACAGGAATTCTTGCAAATTCTTCCAACAAATTTTTACCCACAAGACCCGCATGCCAGGACGTACCGCAGGCAGTTATATAAATTCGATTTGCATTTTGAATTCGATCAATATAATCACTCACACCACCTAAAAATGCAGTACCTTCATCAAGGTTTAGTCTACCACGCATGGTATCCGTTATGGTGTGCACCTGCTCATGAATTTCCTTTAGCATATAATGAGGAAATTCACCTTTTTCAATTTCTTCAATTGAAAATTCAATTTCAGTCGCTATTTTATTGATGGTTGTATTATCAGAAATTAATCTTATTTCATGACCTTCATTAGAAATAGTGGCCATTTCACCTTCATCTAAGTAAACGACATTTCGAGTATGATCCACAATAGGAGAAGCATCGCTGGCTATAAAATATTCATTTTCACCTATACCCAACACCAAGGGGCTACCGAATCTTGCTGCAACCAACTTATCCGGTTCATCATTACAAAAGGTGACGATACCATATGCTCCAATGACCTGATTCAATGCTACTTGCACAGCTTGAGAGAATTCAAGTCCATCTGAATAATAAATATCTGAAATAAGTTGAACTAATACTTCTGTATCCGTTTCACTTTTAAATTTGTACCCTTTTTCCTCTAAAACTGTTTTTAACACAGAATAGTTTTCAATAATACCATTATGAATGATGGCAATATTTCCCGTGTGGTCAAAATGGGGATGAGAATTGATATCCGTGGGTGCACCATGGGTCGCCCACCGTGTGTGCCCAATTCCAATGTTTCCGTTTAAAGATGAATTATCTACCAGTTTTTCCAGTTCAGACACTTTCCCTGCTTTTTTAATTGAATGACTTCCGTCACTATTCAATAGAGCAATACCAGCAGAGTCATACCCCCTGTACTCAAGCCGTTTAAGTCCCTTCATCAGGATGGGAACAGCATTTTGCTTACCAAAATATCCTACGATACCACACATATTGTTTGAATTTAGTTAATTATTGATTTGTTGAAGTGTGAACTAAATCACCTATTTGAAACTTTAGTAAATATAAGAATGAATAAAAATCATTCCCATTCAATTGTTCCCGGCGGTTTTGACGTAATATCATAGACAACGCGATTGACCCCTTTGACTGAATTGACAATTTTATTCGATATTTTTGTCAATGTCTCATCGGGCATCCGAAACCAATCTGCTGTCATCCCATCGCTGCTGGTCACAGCTCTCAGTCCCAATAAATACTCATAAGTTCTTTGATCACCCATCACTCCTACTGTTTTTACAGGAATTAAGACTGCAAATGCCTGCCATATCTCATCATAAAGGCCATCCTCATGAAGAATATCTATATAAATTTGATCTGCATTTTGCAATATGGCAACCCGCTCTGTTGTGATTTCACCCAAAATACGAACGGCCAAACCCGGACCGGGAAAGGGATGACGATTGATGAGTGAATCTGGTAAACCTAATTCCCGACCAACATTGCGAACTTCATCTTTAAAAAGTTCTCGCAGCGGTTCAATTAATTCAAAAGTCATATCGTCAGGAAGCCCACCCACATTATGATGACTTTTGATGACATGGGCTGAATTTCCTATACTGGCACCACTTTCAATCACATCGGGGTAAAGAGTTCCCTGAGCAAGAAAAGAAACATCCCCTACCTTGTCGGCTATTTTTTCAAATGACCGAATAAATTGTTCACCAATTATTTTTCGTTTTTTCTCCGGCTCCACAACGCCCGAAAGTTTTGATAAGAAAATATCAGATTCATTAAAAGAAGCGATATTTACACCCAATCCATCTTTCAATGCAGAAACGCAATGTTCTGCTTCGTTCTTTCTTAATAAGCCATGATCAATTAAAACAGATGTGCACTGATCTCCCACCGCTTTGTGCATTAAAGCTCCAACGACGGAAGAATCCACCCCACCACTCACACCACAGATTACCTGTCCATTTCCAACTTTTTCACGAATTAACATCACCTGTTCCTGAATAAAATTTCCTGCAGTCCAGTTCGGCTCACAATGTGCAATTTTAAATAAAAAATTATTTATGATCGTATTACCTTCCAGAGTATGGACAACTTCCGGATGAAATTGAGTCGCATATCTTTTGGATGCTTCATTTGCCACACTGGCCACTATACCATTTGTAGACTCAGCTAATATTGTCCAATTCCCCGGTACTGATTGAACTTTATCCATATGGCTCATCCATACTTGTGTGTCATTTGAGATACTGTCCAAAATAGATTCGGGTTTTACTTTCATTAAATTGGCAAACCCATATTCTCCTTTAGATCCCGGTTCAACTTGCCCCCCATAATGATGTACCATCAATTGAAGGCCATAACAAATTCCTAAAATGGGAATATCTAAATCAAATATTTTTGGATCATATTGGGGTGCCGAATCTTCGAATACACTATTAGGGCCACCGGAAAGAATAACCGCTTTGGGTTTTCTTTTCATCATAGAATCAACTGAAGTATTAGAGGAAAGTATTTCTGAAAAAACGTGCTGCTCCCGTATTCTCCTGGCAATTAATTGCGTATATTGGGAACCAAAATCAAGAATGACAACACCACCCTGGTGCATTGGATTCATCCAATTTTCCAATCTGTTAATTCATCCATATAATCAAAATTTGTCAATTGGGGTTGCAAAGGAGTAATACTAACATATCCCTCTTTTATTGCAACACCATCACTTTGTAATTTCGTATCAGGGTTATTAATTTTTCCCGTCATCCAATAATATATTCGGCCTCGCGGGTCTTCTCGCTTTTCAAAACTGTCTTTAAAATATATGGAACCCTGACGGGTAACCTGATACCCCTTAAATTCAGCTGCAGGGCAGTTGGGGACATTCACATTCAGTAAAGTACCATGGGGTAGATCATTTTCCATCATGGCTTTAACCACCTTTTTTGCTACAATTTTTGCCCCAGACCAATCTCCTCCCCTTATTGAATCCAAACTAATGGCTATGGACGGAATCCCTAAAAATGTTCCTTCTGTCGCCGCTGAAATGGTGCCTGAATAAAGTAAACTTTGTCCAATATTTGCACCGGCATTTATACCGGATATAATGATATCTGGCTTCTTATCCATAATAGCTTTAACCGCAATTTTAACTGAATCAGCTGGGGTCCCGTTCACCGCATATCCCCGGAATCCACCTGATCTTTTCACCTTTTCTATGCGTATAGGATCCGAAATAGTAATGGCGTGCCCTACGGCACTTTTTTCTGTATTGGGTGCCACAACAGTAGTTTCACCAATGTCTGACATTGCTTCCCACAAGGCATAAATACCATCGGCGAATATACCGTCATCATTGGCGATTAAAATGGATGGACGTTTCAAGATGTAAGCACCCCTATTAAATTTGAAATTGTTTCTTTCAGCTTTTCCCGGGGAACAATATGATCCACAAATCCTTTATCCTGTAAAAATTCCGCACGTTGAAATCCATCCGGCAAATTTTCTCCAATCGTCTGTTTGATAACTCTTGGACCGGCAAAACCAATGAGTGCCCCCGGTTCAGCCAATATAATATCTCCTAACATGCCGAAACTTGCTGTTACTCCACCAGTAGTTGGATCCGTAAGAATGGGAATAAACAACCCACCTTCGTCTTGAAAACGAGCTAATTTAGCGCTGGTTTTAGCCAATTGCATGAGTGACAATGCTGATTCCTGCATCCGAGCACCCCCGGAAGTACAAACAAGAATAAATGGTATTTTTTTCTCCCGCGAGAGATCGATTGAACGGGAAACCAATTCCCCCACCACAGATCCCATACTCCCACCAATAAATGCGAAATTCATTACGCCGAGAATTATTCTTTTTTCATTGATCTTTCCGGAATAACAATTGATCGCATCATTCTGGCCGGTTTTAATAATGGCTGTTTCCAATTGAGTTGAATATTTTTTCTTCGCTTTAAATTTTAATGGATCAGCCGATTTTACATTTAAATATAATTCTTCGATGTCGTCCCTATCCAAAAGTAAATCACGGTATACTGTTGGCGGCACACGAAAATGATGGCCACAATGCCTACACACAGAATGATTTTTATCTAATTCAGGTTTATACTGAATTTCTGTACACGTAGGACACTTTGTCCACAATCCACTGGGGATATCTTTTTTCCCCAACTCTACAATATTTTTATCTTTTCGACGAAACCAAGCCATGCGTTTTTTCTTTTTTTACCATGATAACTGCATCCTCTCCATCTGAATAATATTCATTTCGAATATCAATCTCTTCAAAACCAAAGTTTAGGTACAAATTTATTGCGGGGAAATTAGATCGTTTCACCTCTAAATACACGTCCGCAAATTGCAGATAATTTTCCAATATTAGGTCTAAAAATTGGATGCCATACCCTTGGTGCTGAAAAGAGATATCAATGGCGATATTTAAAATATGTGCTTCATTGTCTATAAAGTGAGCAAAAAAATATCCAATGATTATTCCATTTATTTCAGCAACGAGATTTAACGAATGACGTTTTCGCTTTATTTCATTTTCAATCGCTTCTTTTGTCCACGAATCGTTGAAAATCCTTTTTTCCATTTCATAAATGGGTTCCAAATCATTTAGTGTTATTTTGCGAATATTCATTTTTTAGAACCTAATGTAAATGAAGCAATATAATTGGGCACTAAATCATATGGTGTTTTCTTCACCCAACTATTATAGTTTTTTTCAGCCAATATACCGGTCATTTCCGCTGTTGGTTGGACCGATGGAATCAATGAGTCACCCAAAAGTTTTTCACATCCAAATTGTCCTGCTTCTCCTGAATGATCAATATCATCCCATATACCAGCTTTTGCTTCACTGACCACCCCTAAGTTTAGTTGACTTATTGAAAATTGCTGATAAAATACAATATTCCCATGAGAATACAATAAAATTGTAAAAGCTTCCGATGTTAATCCACTATTGGCAGCCATAATCTGTAATGTTGGAACGGGTACAATGGGCAATCCCTTTGCAAATGCTATTCCTTTTGCGAAACCCAATCCTACCCGCAATCCCGTAAAAGAACCGGGGCCGATTGCAACAGCAATGGCATCTAAATTGATTTCATCCAATCCCGTTTTATCCCTAAGAGAGTTATAAAACTCGGGTAGTTTTTCCGCATGTTCTCTCGGAATTCGTTTTTCGATTTTATACTGACATTTTTCATTTTTAATGAATGCAATGCCACACCAGTCCGTGGAAGTTTCAATGGCAAGAATGTTCAATCAACTATCCCTGATATCTTAATTGATCTGGCGTTGACATTCTCAGATAACCGATTAAAATGAATCAATATCCAACGATCGGTCCAAAAGGGTTCGATCCGTTCAGCCCATTCAATAATTGTAATGCCATTCTCCGGATTTAAATAATTTTCTCCACCAATATTTAAAAAATCCTCCGGGGAATCTAACCGATAACAATCAATATGGTAAAGTGCATGATGGGTCCCTTCATATTCACTCACCAGTTTAAAGGTTGGAGAAATAACAGAATCCTGAATGCCCAAGCCGCGGGCAAACCCCTGTGAAAAAGTTGTTTTTCCTGAACCAAGATTCCCAATGAGTGCAATAATTGTCCCTCCTGGAATCTTTTTGGCTAAATTTTTTGCAAATGTTTGCATTTCTTGGACAGAATTCAACACTTTTTCCATCATTTTGGATCCATGATAAAAATGGGAACCATCATTTCTTCCATAGAAATACCACCATGTTGAAAACTGCCTTTCAACATATTTTTGTACTTATGCTGTTCATTGGGGTATAAGAAAAAATAGTCATCCTTCGCCAACAAATAGTTATACTGATGGCCGAGCGACGGCAATTTATACGTTTCAAGATTTCGAATGTCTATGGCACTTTTATCATTGGCATTGATATTACGGCCGTGTTTATGACGAACACCAGATGAAGAATGTTTGTCCGCCGCTACCATAGAACTCCGATTGACCATGATGCTTCCATGATCACTGGTTATGACTACCTTATATCCCGCAGACCCTAATTCTGCCAGGACGGATCTAATCCAGGAATTCTCATACCAAACCCGAACAGCGTGCCGATACCCAGATTCATCTGGAACCATCTCTTTTAATACATCGGATTCTGATCGACGATGCGCTAATTGATCCACAAAGTTTATAACAATAGCCAGCAAATCCATATTTAGATATTCTCCCACTCTTGACTGAAACTTTTGTCCTTCTTCTACCATCCATATTTTATGATAATGGAGCGATTTATCTGCTAGGCCGGTTCGGGCTAATTGATCCTTAAGAAATATGTGTTCTAGTTGGTTTAAACTCCCTTTATCATCAACCATAGCATCAAGTTGATCTGGATACTTTCGACAAAATTCTTCAGGAAATAACCCAGAGAAAATAGCGTTTCGACTAAAGGGCGTAGCCGAGGGTATAATCGATGATGATGGCTCAATTCGAATGGAATAATTTTCTGCCAATAATGGATACAAAGCCATAAACTGATCCAAGCGCATGGCATCCATTACAAGGAGACAGACTTTTTCATTTTTCTCTAAAATGGGCTGAACAAATTTTGAAAATATATCTGTTGAAAGATTTGGACTGTCTATTCCTGATGCCCAATTTTCATAGTGATCCTGAACAAAATGCGTGAACTGTCTATTCGAAGTTTGAATTTGTTCATTTAATATTTGGTTTAAACTCGCCTCCTTTTGTTCGTCAAAATCCAATTGCCATTTTACGAGGCGACTATAAATTTTCCACCAATCATTAAAAGAAACCGCATCTTCTATATCTAATTCAATTTTTTGAAATTCCTGTAGATATCCGCTTGTCGTTTTTTCATTTCGGATCTTTATATTCTCAAGTACTTGTTTACAGGCCATAAAAATCTGGTTCGGATTGACGGGTTTAATCAAAAAATGAGCAATCTTTTCAGAGATAGCTTCATCCATGAGCCATTCTTCCTCACTCTTGGTGATCATTATAATCGGCAATGCAGGATTATTTTCCTTTATTTCTCTCAGGGTTTCCATGCCATCCAGTCCGGGCATGAACTGATCTAAAAGTACCAGGTCAAAGATTGTCTCTTTGGATAAGGAAATGCCATCCCTGCCATTGGCACATGTGGCAATGGTGTAGCCCTTTTCTTCTAAAAAAAGAATGTGGGGCTTTAGGTGGTCGATTTCATCATCGACCCAAAGGATTTTACCGCGGGATTTTTCCATAATAATTAGAGTAGGAAATTACATTGAAGCATGATTGCTTCAGAAGTTGAAATGATCTTATTTCGTTGTCATGGTCCAGACCCAATCCCAGTCCTTCCCTGGCGGGTCATTTTTATAATAATCACAGCGGTCTAAATAGACTGCAGATGGTGTGGTGGGTCTATCGAGAAAATTTTCTTCCAATTTCAAAGCTTCTTTAAACTGTTTTTTAGCTTTTACCCAATTTTGGTCATGATATAATTCCATTCCTTCATCAAATGCTTGAACCAATTGAGAATTCTCTTCTGACAATTCACCTTTTAACGATAATAACTCGTATGCTTTTACGGGTTTATTTTTCCCTTTCACCTTTAAATAATCCAGAAACCGCCAGTCGAATTGATCCGCCACAGTTTTGTAAGTGTTTTCCGCAACAAAAATGTAAACACCATATTTCTTTGCAGCCGGCTCTAATCGTGCCGCCAGGTTTACCGTATCACCCATCATGGTGTAATTCATTCGCATGGCCGATCCCATATTCCCCGTAACCATTTCACCGGAATTCAACCCGACTCGATGGCGAATATTGTGGACTAAATCCGGCCAATCACCTTCTTCCTTCCATCTTTCTCTCATATTCACCAGTTTCTTTTCCATTTCTAATGCGGTTAAACATGCGTGATATTCATGATTTTCTAATGGAACGGGAGCACCGTAAAAAGCAACAATTGCGTCACCGATATATTTATCAAGGGTCCCTTTATGTTCCAATAAAATGTCCGTCATTTCAGTTAAGTATTGATTCATTAAGCTCACCATTCGTGTGGGCTCTAATACTTCCGAAAAAGAAGAAAAGCTTTGTATATCAGAAAAGAAAGCAGTGTGATAGCCAGCAACACCGCCCAATTTCGGTTCCTGTTTATCTTCATACATCTGGTCAATTAAATCCGGTGATATATAGGCGCCGAAAGTGTCTTTCAGAAAATTCTTATCTTTTTGTTCAACGATGAATTTATAAATCACATTGGCTGTATAAGTAACGACTAAACTCACAATAGGTGCCACTATTGGAATCACAAGGGATTGTCCGATATCCGGAAGAACTGTTTCAAAATATTCCGGATGATCCACCACTGTCCCATTAGGAAGAATGGAAGCCAAAGGACTTTTAATCATCCAGAACAAATCATCAACGAATAGTCCGCAGGCAATCCCAAAATAAATAATGCCCTCTAAAATAATCAGGATACCCGCAACGACTGGATTAAGAAAAGACAAAATCAAAAATGCGACTACACTCAAAAGTGCGATTAATAAAGTATGGCTTAAGGGATATCCATAAATCAATTCAGTAAGTTGACCTCCCAATACCTGGATATAATTATTATCCAATAAAGTTTGAATGGCATTGCCATGGGTTTCCATCCCCGGTGTGAGTTGCTGTATGCCCCAAAAATTATAAAAGGGAGTTTGTTTATAATCGTGATGCACTTCTACGGATGTACCAATCACAACAATTTTGTTATAAAAAGGGGAATTGGTAATATCAAATTCTTCGCCAAGGCCCATGGCATCCATCATTTCACTTCGCTCTAGTGAATCCTCAATGGCTTGAATCCATTCGGGAATTTCTCCCGGCAAAAATTGGCTCATCCAATCCAAATCTTCAATGGGATCCCGAAGGGTTACATCTTCTGTATCAATCACATATGCCAACGAATACTTTGGGAAGGTTCCCCAGGCAGGCAAATCTTTTTCTCCCGGATATTTATATCCAGAAGGGGGGCCATAATAATTCACCAAGAATGAATTACCGGCACCATAAGCCATTATTTTATTATCCCCATAGGTCCATGTTAAGTTATCCCGATCAAAATAGGGTTTAGCCGTATCGGGTACGTTGTGGAATGCTTTTAATGCCTTTACGGCTAGGGTTAAATAATATTTACCCGGTTCATGGGCCATCTCCCCAAAAATAGCATAGCGGCGGGAAAATCCGTCAATATCCATTTGATCATTAATGAGCCCCATTTCAGGTTCAGCTTTTGTCACCGGCTCCACCGGATAAGAGATATATTGAGGCGGAACCAACGTGGGTTCTGTCACCATTTTGACGTTCATCACAACCGTCGTCCCAAACATTTGAGCTTCGGTAATCGCTTCTCCAAGTAATATATCTCCGTGGCGTGGAATCAAATAAGGAATGGCATTCCAAATATTTTTCGCCTGCGTTGTATCGCGTATGTTTGGTACCTGATCTATAATATATTCAGGTGAAGTGGATTCGATCAAATCCTGATATATCTCTGATCGGTGTTCAGGCGCATCAAACTGAATATCAAAAACAATCACTTTGGCCCCAGCCTTATAAAGATTTCGAACAACCCTTCCCCACACACTGCCTCTGGGATAGGGCCATTCCTCCGGCATGAGACGCCATGCTTCATCATCCACTTCGAGCAAGACCACATCCGTACCGCGATTGATATAGGTAGAATCGGAAATAGTCCATCCTGTTAAAGGGCCACGGACAGAACTAAATCGATAATCATAAGTTTTGAGTTCAATCGTGTCGAATGCCCCAATCCAATGGAAAAGAGATACAACGATGATTGCACCCAAAGTAATGACCCAACCCACCCAGTTGTCTTGGATGTACTTTTGAATGTTTTTAGGGGTAAGCATCATAGTTAAAAGTTATATTGAAGAGTGAATATAATCCCTGTTGAATTTACATCAATTACTTCATTGGCATTATCCACTTTACCATCACTATCATTATCTAAATTATCCTTTTTATAACTAGGGATATAATTCAACCTGATTTGACTCATCAACGCTGCTGATAGATTTTCATTAATTCGATAATCTGCCCCAGCTCTAAAACCAAGTAATTGTGATTTGATACGGCCTCGACTATTTAAAAGAGAGACTGATCCTTTCGCCAACACTTTATCCTGCAATAATCGATAATTAGCCGATACAGAAATATTGGTCCATGTATAAGGCGTTTTAACCAGGGTATTTCCATTCATAGTGGGGATCTCAAGTTTTGTCTGGCTGAATTGGGTAATTGTTTTCAATTGATTTGGAAAGGAAGAAGATAAATTGACAGAAATAGTTTTTGAATCTGTTTTGGGAAATAAATAACCTGAACTTCGTTTTTTGATTAGGTTATCTAAATTGGTCACATTTCCGATATTAAGGGTCAGGTTTTGTTTAACATTTCCACTGGTAAATGGAAATGTTATAGCCATCATTTGGGATGCTGCTTTGGAATCTTCTCGAAAATCTACAATGGTACTTCCAACTGAATCCAGCTTCGTCTTTTCATTGTTTTTACCAATGGATTGATGATTAATAATGATGGACGGCATTCCCGGACCCGACAAAAATGTCATATTCATAAAAAACGTATTTGTATTGAGAGGATTAATTGTTGTTCTGAGAATTTTATTATCCAAATGCTTGAATCCAAAATTGAGAAACAATGACCGATTCATTAAGGAAACTCTGTCAGAAATAGTAAACTGGCGTGCATTATTCCTGAGAAATGGATTTGCCAGTGAAACATATTCCGGACCCACTTGGCGATATTCCAATAGAAAACTGTTACTTGCATAGTGGCCGCGGAGCCGAATATTAAATGCCGAGGAAGGCATATTAATGATAGATGAAATCGGATGAGACTTCATCGCATTGATATCTATGGGAACCAAGGGAGACATATTCGTATTGATGATGAATATATCTTGAAATTTTATCGGATTTATTATGATTAAAGCTGTATCAATTTTGGATGATCCTTTTATTTCTTTTCCATTCTCATCATATTGAACACCGATCCACCCATCCAACGAATCATCCAATGCTGTATCCAATTCCGCTCGAGACATGGCACCATTCCAAATATCTCGATTAAACAAACTCATGTTCCAATTGAAATCCAGAGTCATTTTCTTTTGATCAAAAGATGTGCCCAGATTAAAACCAAAAACCAGGTTATCCGACGGTTTTTGACCCTTCCATTTAGATGTGGGTGCCTCAAGGGAATGTCCGACGGCAGACAAAGCATCCCTAAATGAATCAATTGTGTAGGTGCCGGGTGTGACACCAAGCACTAAAGAATCTGATAAAAATTCCGCACTGTTTAGCACACCATTTACGGATGTGGTATCATCTCGTATTTTTATAAAATGTATACCGGCGCGAAATTTTGAAAATAAATCTACTGACAACTTTAACCCGGATATTTTTCTTTTAAATGCAAAACCAGTACGGTCTAAATAATAAGTCTTTGTGCCATCTTCTTTGGTCTCCGTAAAATCTGACAGAATTTGATATCCGCCATTCATATAATTTTGCTCATGGACTTTTCGATTCAATTCACCTTGGATAAATTGGAGTCTTACCCATTTAAAATCTGTATCCAGGCCGAGACCACGAACGCGTTTTCCGTCAATGGTAAATGGATTAAACCGAGGGTAAAAATCACCAATATCCAAATCTAGAATTGACCCAAAAGAAAATCGGGTACCCAATCGATTTTGTGGTTGAAGATATTGAGATTCCCTGGAAGTCAATCGTATGTCAGTTGTCAATTTTGCCCATTGGGCATTCAGGGAAAATTTTCCCGTAATTTCTGCAATATTTAATGGTGTTCCCGATACCGTTTCAGAAGAAATACGACTGTTGGCACTTCCGCCGAAATCTATTATTTTTGTAATGTTTTTTTGGATTTTCCCAAATGTAAATGACCAATATACAGGGGATAACTCTTGTTGATCTAAATCTTTCATTTGAATTTTAATTGTATGATTTCCCGTTTCCATTTTACCGGGATCATAACTTAAAATGCCATCTTCTAACATCATTTTAGCAGATACATCAACTTCATCAATCAGAAGACGAACTGTGGATTCATCAACATTTGTCGCATTAAAAAAAGATGCAGCAACCAAAACAGAATTTTGATCTACAATTGCATCCGGTTCTGGGGAAAGAATGAGAACCTCCGCATTAGGAAGGGCGCCAAATACGCCAATGTCAACTGGACTTTCCGGTGGAATTGTTGAAAGTAAATGAGGTCTGTTAAATGGGTCTTCCATTGGAAAGGAGGCGATTCGACCATTCTGAAATTGAAATGCGACTACATATTCCAACCCAAGTTCAGTCAACGCAAATCCGGGTATCATCACTTCCCAGTTAAAACCCGTTTTATAAAAATTAATTTCCTGGTAGGATTCACCACCAGGCAAGCGATAATAGAGCGTAACATCAATGGGGTCTGTGGTTTCTAAACTCGCGGAATAAAGAATTAAATCCTGGCCAATAATCCCATGAGCCGGAGGAGTGTGATGGATGATCTGAGTTTGAGATAAACCAATTTGGATCAGAAAAAGAAAAGGAATAATTGATATTCCATTACACGGTAACCACTGTCGATATTTCACAGAACGATTTAATTATATTTTATAATTAAGGTCTTCCTTTTACCTGAAGCATCCTTGAATTCAATTTCTAATATTTTATCATCTCCTTCACCAGCTGTCGGATCATTTGGAATCGTTTTTGGATCCGTTTTAAATGATTGGATTGCACCATCTTGAGTAGAGAAACTGGTAATGCCACTTGTGATATTTAAAGTTTCGCCTGATTTTTGATTCATAAGCATGACCACCCCTTCTATTCCAATAATAGAGTCTCCCGTATTTTTATCTGAAATAAGCCAAAAGTCTGTCCCTTTAACTGAAGCTACGGAAACGGAAGTCCTGATAATAAAATCACCCCTCAGTTGTTTATTCACCTGAGCACGTATAATTCCCCCATCTAAATTGATTTCTTTTGCAATGGCTTTTGCTGATCGCTTACCCGAGATAATTATTTCTGTATTTTCTTTTACCTTTAAAGCAGATTTATCATCAATAAAAATCAAAGCGGCAAAACTATCCTTGTCTGTTTTTAATATATCTCCACTTTCAAATATATGTCCTTTTTTCAGAATGGTAGATTCTCCTTTTCCTCGAATATAGTGAACAGATCCAATAACTTTTGTTGCGACTGCAATTCTGTCACCACCCAAACCCAATGATAGAAAGAAAACAAATATGCCTAAATTTTTAATATATCGCATTTTACTTCTCAATTTTCACCGAATTAATCTTGACTTTTTTCTGAGCCATCTGATTTAATATTCCTATGAGTGTAGCGTCATCAATCGTGGTATTATTGAGCGATATTTTTCCCGTGGGTTTAAATTCTTCAAGGGGGCTGTCCGGGCCAAAAAGCGCATTAAATTGGTCGTCACCCATCGCCTGTCTTAATTTTTGATCCATCATGCTATTAGAAGATGAATTGGATGCATGTGATGGGTTCGAAATTTTAAATGCATAAATAGGAGACACTTGATCTTCTAAACCATTTGTGGTGGGAACACTTGTTTTTACCTGCCATAAATAAATCTTTCCATAATTTAATGACCGTGCGCCAGATATAGGATACTGGAAGGTACTCACATCATCAAGTTTCACCCAGGATTCCGATTGGTTGAATGGCAGCATGCGTTCATCACCCATTGCCTCTTCCGGTGAAGAATGATATCCCACTTTGAATTCAGCCACTCTGATATACGTTTCACAATTACGGCAGAATCCCTTATTCCAATTAAATATTGGATAGGTGGAATAAACCAAATTAAATGAAGTGTCAGCTAATTCACCACCAGGGGATTCAAGATTTATTCCGGAGGATGATTCCACAAATATTGTTTTTGATCGGGAATCAGACAGAGATATATCTGATTGTGTGGCTCCTGAATAGACATTTAATTCAAATTTGTATTCGCCATCTGCTAACTGTCCCGTGGTCAAAACGGCACTGATCATTGATTCAAATTCAGAAAGATTAATCGATTCTATTACTTTAATATAAACTGGTACCACATTGGGTGGATTCCCTTCATCAATAAGGGATGTTGTATTACTGGTAAAATTTTGATTATCCAAAACCACGTCTGCTTTCATTTGGAACGCATTGGTTTCAATTGCGACTAAGGTCGTCCATGCATCGATTCCAAGGGATGGAGAAAGGACGGACGCCCTAAACCAGGCTTTTGCATAAATGGGGTATGAATTTGAATTAATTCGAAATCGAAAGAAGGGTACATCAGATTGCCCCGTTTGCACATCAATATTGCTCATATAATATGTAGCATATTCATAAAACTGACCCTCCAGTTTAGCTTGTGCAGATATTGAAGCTGAACAAAAGACAAATGAGATTATTAATATTTTATAGATTGTTTTCACTATATTAGTTATCATTTCATATTTCAAACGATAATTTACCGAAGCATACAGGTCTCTTCAAGGAATTTTGAAGGAATGTGTATTCACTCACAAAAATCTGTGAACAATAATTAACATTCAGTAATGCATATCAAACATGTTATAAAATAGAAAAGCCCCGATAAAAATCGGGGCTTTCTAAAGTTCCCGGCAACGACCTACTCTCCCACGCTAGTTACCCGCGCAGTACCATCGGCGCTGTAGGGCTTAACTTCCGAGTTCGAGATGGATTCGGGTGTGACTCCTACGCTATGATCACCGGAGAAATTTCAGGGAATTGATGCGGATCTTCAATTGATCAAGAAAGATTGATAAAGCCATTCGGCTAATTAGTACCACTCAGCTGAATGCATTACTGCACTTACACTTGTGGCCTATCAACGTCGTAGTCTACAACGAGCCTTATTATCAATATGATAGGGAGAACTAATCTTAGGTCAGGTTTCGCACTTATATGCTTTCAGCGCTTATCCTTTCCGAACGTAGCTACCCAGCGATGCTTCTGATGAAACAACTGGTACACCAGAGGTTCGTCCACTTCGGTCCTCTCGTACTAGAAGCAGATTCCTTCAATTCTCCTGCGCCCACGGCGGATAGAGACCGAACTGTCTCACGACGTTCTAAACCCAGCTCACGTACCACTTTAATGGGCGAACAGCCCAACCCTTGGGACCTTCTCCAGCCCCAGGATGTGATGAGCCGACATCGAGGTGCCAAACCTCCCCGTCGATATGAACTCTTGGGGGAGATAAGCCTGTTATCCCCGGCGTACCTTTTATCCATTGAGTGATGGCCCTTCCATACGGAACCACCAGATCACTAAGCCCTACTTTCGTACCTGCTCGGTCCGTCGACCTCACAGTCAAGCTCCCTTATGCCTTTGCGCTCTACGCATGATTACCGACCATGCTGAGGGAACCTTTGGGTTCCTCCGTTACTTTTTAGGAGGAGACCGCCCCAGTCAAACTACCCGCCTAACAATGTCTCTCACCCGGATTCACGGGATGGGATTAGAATACTAACAATACAAGGGTGGTATTTCAAGGATGACTCCACGAAGACTGACGCCTCCGCTTCAAAGTCTCCCACCTATCCTGCACATGCAGAATCAGTATCCAATGCTAGGTTATAGTAAAGGTGCACGGGGTCTTTTCGTCCGGCCGCGGGTAGCCGGCATCTTCACCGACACTTCAATTTCGCTGAGCTCCAAGTAGAGACAGTGCCCAAATCGTTACACCATTCGTGCAGGTCGGAACTTACCCGACAAGGAATTTCGCTACCTTAGGACCGTTATAGTTACGGCCGCCGTTTACTGGGGCTTCATTTCAAAGCTTCGCCGAAGCTAACCTCTCCATTTAACCTTCCAGCACCGGGCAGGTGTCAGTCCCTATATTTCGTCTTACGACTTAGCAGAGACCTGTGTTTTTAGTAAACAGTCGTTTGGGCCTGGTCACTGCGACCACTCAAAAAGCAGGACGCGAAGTCCTTTTCCTTAAGTGGCACCCCTTCTCCCGAAGTTACGGGGCTAATTTGCCTAGTTCCTTTACTTGGATTCTCTCAAGCGCCTTAGGATTCTCTCCTCGCCTACGTGTGTCCGTTTACGGTACGGTCAGTCTAATATCTCACATAGAGGATTTTCTTGGCAGCATGATTAGGGAGAGTTTATGGGCTAGGCCCTTCTATTCGTGTCTCAGGATAATGTTCCGGCGGATTTACCTACCAGAACTCCCTACACACTTAAACCCGGACTATCAAAACCGGGATCTCCTTTCACTTCTGCGTCCCCCCATAGTTCAAACAATATTAAACTGGTACAGGAATATTAAACCTGTTTTCCATCGCCTACGCCTTTCGGCCTCGGCTTAGGGTCCGACTAACCCTGAGCAGATTAACTTTACTCAGGAAACCTTGGGCTTACGGCGAGCCTGTATTTCACAGGCTTTATCGCTACTCATTCCAGCATACTCATTTCTATCTCCTCCAGCTGCCCTCACGGGTCAACCTTCGCAGGTTAATAGAACGCTCGTCTACCGATCCATTCTAATCGAATGAATCCCATAGCTTCGGTATGATACTTAGTCCCGGAAATTATCGGCGCAGAACCCCTTGACTAGTGAGCTATTACGCTTTCTTTAAAGGATGGCTGCTTCTAAGCCAACCTCCTAGCTGTCTGGGTGATTCCACATCCTTTATCACTTAGTATCAATTTTGGGACCTTAGCTGATGGTCTGGGTTGTTTCCCTCTCGGCTACGAATCTTATCACCCGTAGCCTCACTGCTGTACATCATGTATTCGGTATTCGGAGTTTAATTGGGGTTGGTAAGCTTGTAGGCCCCCTAGCCCATTCAGTGCTCTACCCCCGATACACTAATACAACGCTGCCCCTAAAGGCATTTCGACGAGAACCAGATATCTCCGAGTTTGATTGGCCTTTCACCCCTAGCCACAGCTCATCCCCCAGCTTTTCAACGCTGGTGGGTTCGGTCCTCCATTCCGTGTTACCGGAACTTCAACCTGGCCATGGCTAGATCACTCGGTTTCGGGTCTGCCGCATGCTACTTAACGCCCTATTCAGACTCGGTTTCCCTATGGCTTCGATCTTTGGATCTTAACCTTGCAACATACGAGCAACTCGCTGGATCATTATGCAAAAGGCACGCCGTCACCCCGATAAATCGAAGCTCCGACCGCTTGTAAGCGCACGGTTTCAGGTTCTATTTCACTCTCCGCTAGGAGTACTTTTCACCTTTCCCTCACGGTACTAGTTCACTATCGGTCACATGGGAGTATTTAGCCTTACCGGATGGTCCCGGCAGATTCACACAAAATTTCTCGTGTTCCGTGTTACTCGGGATCTGGAATCAACAAGATCGCTCGTTTTTGATTACAGGGCTATCACCTTCTATGGCTGGTCTTTCCATACCACTTCATCTAACGATTGATTTTTTGACTTGTCGAGTCGTCCAAGATTGACTCTATTCCAGTCCCACAACACCGTTAGCGCAACGCTCTTGGGCTTGACACGTTAACGGTTTAGGCTCTTTCCTGTTCGCTCGCCGCTACTGAGGAAATCATTAGTATTTTCTCTTCCTGGGGGTACTTAGATGTGTCAGTTCTCCCCGTTGGCTCAACCCACCCTATGTATTCAGGTGGGAGTAACCCGGCATAACCCGGGCTGGGTTGTCCCATTCGGAAATCTCCGGATTTAAGGTTGTTTGCACCTACCCGAAGCTTATCGCAGCTTACCACGTCCTTCATCGCCTCCATGTGCCTAGGCATCCTCCATACGCTCTTAGTAGCTTTACCAAAGGCTCTTGATCAGTTGAATGATCAATATTTCTTATCTAACGATAAGAAATATTTTCACTTTTTTATTATTTCAGTGTCACAAAATGAAGTTACCGCCTTCCGCAGTTTGCAGAAGACGATTCACATTTGTGAATCGACATCAATTCCCAATTTTCAAAAAACAAAATCTTTCTGGTGGAGCTGACAGGGATCGAACCTGCGACCTCCTGAATGCAAATCAGGCGCTCTCCCAACTGAGCTACAGCCCCAAAAATTATCGGGACGATAGATCAAGTGGGCCTGCGTGGACTCGAACCACGGACCTCATCCTTATCAGGGATGCGCTCTAACCACCTGAGCTACAAGCCCAAAAAATAAATAGGTATGCGTGATCACAAGGAAATGAGTTCGACCATATCCCACATAAAGTGGGATTCTCCTTAGAAAGGAGGTGATCCAGCCGCACCTTCCGGTACGGCTACCTTGTTACGACTTAGCCCTAGTTACCAGCCTTACCTTCGACGGCTCCCTCTCCGAAGAGTTGGGACACCGGCTTCGGGTACTGCCGACTTCCATGGCTTGACGGGCGGTGTGTACAAGACCCGGGAACGTATTCACCGCGGCGTGCTGATCCGCGATTACTAGCGATTCCTCCTTCATGGAGTCGAGTTGCAGACTCCAATCTGAACTGGGGCCGGTTTTTTGGGATTGGCTTACCCTCGCAGGTTTGCAGCCCATTGTACCGGCCATTGTAACACGTGTGTAGCCCTGGACATAAGGGACATACTGACTTGACATCATCCCCACCTTCCTCCTGGTTATCCCAGGCAGTCTCCTTAGAGTCCCCACCATTACGTGCTGGCAACTAAGGACAGGGGTTGCGCTCGTTGCGGGACTTAACCCAACATCTCACGACACGAGCTGACGACAGCCATGCACCACCTGTGATAGTGTCTTTGAGCAAGCTCGCAGAAGGCCCGACTTTCATCGGGCTTACACTAACATGTCAAGTCCAGGTAAGGTTCTTCGCGTTGCATCGAATTAAACCACATGTTCCACCGCTTGTGCGGGTCCCCGTCAATTCCTTTGAGTTTCAGCCTTGCGGCCGTAGTCCCCAGGCGGAGTACTTAACGCGTTAGCTCCGATAGTGAAGGGGTCGAATCCCCCACCACCAAGTACTCATCGTTTACGGCGTGGACTACCAGGGTATCTAATCCTGTTTGCTCCCCACGCTTTCGTTCCTCAGCGTCAATATTGTGCCAGAATGCTGCCTTCGCCATTGGTGTTCCTCCTGATATCTACGCATGTCACCGCTACACCAGGAATTCCACATTCCCCTCACATATTCTATCTCGCCAGTTTTGATCGCAGATCACCGGTTAAGCCGGTGGCTTTAACGATCAACTTGGCAAGACGCCTACGAACCCTTTACGCCCAGTAATTCCGGACAACGCTAGCACCCCTCGTATTACCGCGGCTGCTGGCACGAAGTTAGCCGGTGCTTTCTTGTGAGGTACCGTCACGTCTGAACATTATTTACATCCAGATTTTTCTTCCCTCACGACAGATCTTTACACTCCTAGAAGCTTCATCGATCACGCGGCGTTGCTGCGTCAGACTTTCGTCCATTGCGCAAAATTCCCCACTGCTGCCTCCCGTAGGAGTCTGGGCCGTATCTCAATCCCAGTGTGGCTGATCATCCTCTCAGACCAGCTACCGATCATCGCCTTGGTGAGCCATTACCTCACCAACAAGCTAATCGGACGCAGGCCCATCTTGAAGTGTGAGCCGAAGCCCACTTTAACAACATATCCCGAAGGATCCGCTGCATTATTTGGTATTAGCTCCGGTTTCCCGGGGTTATCCCAATCTCCAAGGCAGGTTGCCTACGTGTTACTCACCCGTTCGCCAGTTTAATAGTATCCCGAAGGATCCGTTCTCCTTGACTTGCATGTGTTAAGCACGCCGCCAGCGTTCGTCCTGAGCCAGGATCAAACTCTCCATTGTATGTTTGATTCTGTACTGTCTTTGTCGCTCCGGGTAGGAGCGACTCTCAAATCCAATTAATTGGACCACGCATACCCAATTTTCAAAAAACGAATAATGCTGTCTTGAACAGCCTGCAAAAATACTATTTATTTTTATGCCAGTGCAATATTTATTTGCACTGTTTTAAATTATTTTATAATAAAATCCGGCGTATTGTAATCCATGAATCTTTCAATCGGTAATTTGCTGGTTACCCGTCCAGCAAAACGCCTCACTAACTTGCGATTAGACTCATCAATATCATGGATTGCTTTCCACATGCTCCCGGCATAAAGCCCAATGGCTATCATCACCGGAGGAATGAAAATCGCACCCCTTTTAGATTCCAACGATATTTTGTTAGGGATTTGGTATCCTGCCGATGATTGAAACAATCCATTATTAGTGACCAAATCACCTGAAACCGGAACCATCCCCTGGCGGTTATCCATGACAAATATGCCTCCTTTTTGAACTATAGAAGGCATGGTCAACATTGCTGTGTATAACAAAAACGAAGTTCCCATAGCGCCAATTGCATTTTCAGTTTGTTTTAAATAAATAAACCCACCCCCAGGCACAAGTGAGGAAAGCAGTGCCGGTGTTTTTTCTTTTAACGGCGCATTTTCTGCCGTTTTGATTGCTTTATACCAGGGTCTAATTTGTTTTGAATAATGGGCGTGATCAAATAATGATTCAGCGGCTTGAAACGCCTGGCGTGACTCCTTCCATTCCAATAACTCAAAATGAGCATAGGCACGAAACACTAATTCGTATGGATCTTCTGAATTTGTCGTACTATCAACAATGGCACCATATTCTTCATTGGTTAACATTATATAATAAAGCTGATATTGGGCCGTATTTCCTGCAAGGGTCCCTGGCGGACTTTCTTCCAAAATACGATTGTAATAATTCCGGGCCAATTCCCAGTTTTCCAATGATTCATAACATTTTGCAATCTGGAAATAGGCAGCCATTCCCAATTCATCTTTAGGATATTTATATAAAAATTGAAAATAGCTTAGTAAAGCACGTTCATAAAATCCTTCATCATATAAAAAAGTTGCAAAATTGACTAACTCCTGTTTTTGAAAAGTGGTATGATTTCCCCATTCCGTTTTAATATCATCGGGGCTGATATACTGCTGCTGTGCCCAGGAAATACTGAGTAGTGTTGCAACAAGGATACAATATCTGGAGTATAATTTGCTTTTCATGCCTCGGAACCGCACTTAAATATAAAAGAATCCTTTGAAAAACCTGATACAGAAATTAAAAAGTATTGCAAAAAAAATTTAGAGGAAAAAAGGAAAAGACTATGCCGAACGGCGGCGGCGGCGCATGAGTGGCTTTTTACCTCGAAGTACAAATTCTTTTGTAATGGTGATTTTTGTTACACGATCTTCTGAATATTCAGGAAGATGAAACATTAAATCAAGCATAGAAGATTCCATTACAGAACGTAGTGCCCGTGCACCAGAATTTCGTTTGATTGCCAATTTGATTATTTCCTGCAGTGCTTCTTCTCGGAATAAAAGTTCAATACCTTCCATCCGGAATAATTTTTTATACTGTTTCACCAACGAATTTTTTGGCTCTATCAATACACTCATTAAATTTACTTCATCCAAATGGTTGAGTGTGGTGACAACTGGCAGTCGCCCAATCAATTCTGGAATGAATCCAAAATTTACCAAATCTTCCGGAACAACCTCTTTCAATATTTCGTCCGCCTTTTCAGTCTTTGCTAATGTCTTCGTAAAACCGATTTCAGCCGTATTAACACGTCGGCCAATGATCTCTGGTAAGCTGTCAAAGGAACCACCACAAATAAATAAAATATTTTTGGTATCAATCGATATGAGACTTTGTTCTGGATGTTTCCGTCCTCCCTTGGGTGGAATATGGGCTACAGTTCCTTCCAATATTTTCAGTAGGGACTGCTGAACTCCCTCGCCGGACACATCTCGCGTAATGGAAGTACTTGAACTCTTTCTCCCTACTTTATCAATTTCATCTATATAAATGATACCGGCTTGGGCTTTATAAATATCATAGTTGGCAATTTGAAGCAATCGTACCAGAATATTTTCTACATCTTCACCCACATATCCCGCTTCGGTTAAGGTAGTGGCATCGGCAATGGCAAAGGGGACAGCCAGAAATCGGGCCAGCGTATCAGCAATTAATGTTTTCCCCGTTCCCGTGGGGCCAATAATTAGAATATTACTTTTATCTAATTCAACATCATCATCTGTATGATCAGAGAGAATTCGTTTATAATGATTATATACCGCCACCGCCACCGCCCGTTTCGCCCGTTCTTGACCAATAACATATTTATCAAGATATGCTTTAATTTCAGACGGTCGATGTAGTCTGGGCTCGGTGGATTCTGGTTCCCCCGCTTTTGGATCTAATGGCGTTGGAATCTTCAATTTATCAATTATTTCCGTCCCGAAAGAATGGTGTCAATGATGCCGTAATCTTTGGCTTCTTTTGTGCTCATGAAGAAATTTCGATCCGTATCGTTTTCAATTTTTTTAAGGGTCTGTTTTGTATTTTTGGCTAAAACTTTATTGAGTGTATTCTTTAAGCGCAGTATTTCATCTGCTTGAATTTTAATATCGGACGCCTGTCCTTCTGCGCCGCCAAGTGGTTGATGAATCATTATCCGGGCATTGGGTAATGCGGATCGTTTTCCTTTTTTTCCACCGGCTAAAAGAAAAGCGCCCATACTGGCGGCCTGCCCCATACATATGGTTGCCACATCTGGTTTAATATAATTCATAGTATCATATATTCCCATTCCTGAAGTGATAATGCCTCCCGGGGAATTGATGTAAAGGTAAATATCCTTTTCACTACTTTCTGCCTCGAGAAATAAGAGCTGGGCAATAATGACAGATGCTACTGTATCATCTATTGGAGTGCCTAAAAATACAATCCGTTCTTTCAGGAGGCGCGAATAAATATCATAGGCACGTTCAAAACGGCCTGTTTGTTCCACCACCATTGGAATTAATTGGTTTAATGGGTCTTGATGTTTCATGACTGTACATTTCCTTCAGATTGTTTACGTAGGTCTTTTGTATTCACTTTTACCTCTTTGATTTTCGTAAAGTTTTTTAAATAAGCCAAGACTTTCTTTTCCATCAAATCATCTTCCAAGCGGCTGCGGTTACTGGGCTTTTTAAAATATTTTTCCAATTCCTTGGCTTCCTTCGGATTCGCTTCTTTTCGTTGATCTATATCTGCCTGAACGTCTTCTTTAGTAATTTCATATTCCTCATTTTTTATAATCGTATTCCGAATAAGATACCATTTTAAATTGCGTTCCGCCACCGGTTGATAAATTTCTTTCACTTTTTCTTTATCCGTTGCTGCAGGGTTATTTTTAATGACATCTTCCACCATATGACCCAAGTATGACTCTGCCATGGAGGGAGGAAATTCAGGATTCACGTGGTTTATCATGGCATCGGTTAATTGCTCATCAAATGCTTTTTCTGAACGCTGATCATAGGCTTTACCCAATCGTTCCTTGATCCGTCCCCGATAATCTGCCACATTTTCTGCTTCAGGGTCTGCCATTTTAATAAAGTCTTCATCCACCTCCGGTAATATTTGACGCTCCACATTTTGGACTGATAATTCAAAAGTACTGGTTGACCCTTTTTCATCCACGGGAACAGATACTTGGGTTTTGTCACCTGGTTTTATGCCTTCCAGTTTTTTCTGGTTATCCCCATCAAATGGAATTTGCCCCAATTTAATATAGCGTGTTTCTAATTTTTTCCCAATAATGGGAACGCCGGAAGTATCAATTTCCTGAAGATCGCAAATGACATAGTCATCCAGTTGCGCCCCGTCTTCAACCGTTTGAACTTCTGCATGACCATGGCGCATTTCATCGATGGCCATATCAATATCCTCATCATCGGTTATATAATTTGTTTTTTCAACTTTGAGGGTTTTTTTCTTCATTTTGGGAATCGTGACGTCAGGTTCAATCTCAAACGCCACTTTAAACTTAAAATGTTTCCCATGGTGAAAATGCACATCACTTACGCTCCCCATATTAATGGGGACAATTTCTTTCTCTTGAAGTGCTTTTAAATAATATGTATTGACGGAATTTTCTACAAAGTCCGCTTCGATGGCAGGTTGAAACTGATTCATTAAAACCTTCCGCGGTACTTTTCCCGGACGAAATCCGGGCAGTTTTACTCGTTTAGAAAATTGCTTAATTGCCTGTTCAAAATCAGCTGCAATTTCCTCCCATGAAAGGTCAATGTCAACTTCACGGGCATAACTTCTGGTTTCTTTAAGATGGATATCCACTATATTTCCTTGAAAAATTGAGCGCCAATTTAGGCTTTAATTTTTATTGAAAAGAGTGGTTTTAAGGGATTATTTATATCCATAATTGGTAATCAGCATGGTGCCTCGATAAATGAAAACCATCCCAACTATCTGAATAATATGAAAAATGTCATTATGATTAAAATGCTGATGAAAGCCAAATTTTGTTACCACAAAAAAAGCTCCGCCCAATGTGATTAAAAATCCACACATAATCCAAAGGGCAGCTGTGTCTCCTTTACTCAACCAACCATACAGCATAACAGCGATAATAAACAATGCGCTGGGCAAATACAATTTGATTGCATTCATAAAATCAGAATCAAAATAAATCCAAATGGTAAAGGCAAAAATAATTGCTGTTACGCCCAATTTGAGCATTTGTACTGTATCAAACGGCAGTATATAATAGAGTGTACCCATGAGCATGGTATATACAGAAAAACCCACGCCTAACATGGTCAGTTTCCAAATAAAATCCCGCACAACCTCATGTTCCGGAAAAATGGTATGGTAGACCGCTCCTGCCAAGGCTGTTAATGCAACCATATAAAAATATTTGCCAAAATGCCAGTGGACTTCCATAAGCCGCACATGATACCACATGTCGATTTCGCGGGAAAACCAGACGCCAACAACCAGGATTAATATATCAGTAAAAACAGTCATAGGTTCATAGATGGGAAACCTTTTCATATGTCAATCGTCTATTTTGGGATTCATAAAAACAGGTTTCAAACCAATTAAAGACACGATCAAAAATAACACCTTATATATATGTTCATGAACATTAAATAAAATGGCGAACCAATCCTGACCGGCCATGATTAAAATGTTGGTTTTTCTTCACCACAATAAATACAGGTGTCTCCGGCCTGAACATGAAACCCACATTCGGGACAATCCCATGCGTCCGTTTCAAGATCATCATATTTATCCTCCGCTCGGTTAGACCTGGCAATCAAAACAGCCACACCAACGAAAATGAAAATGATTATAATGAGAAGATAAAGTGATGCACCCATATTAGAATTTATGTAAATATTTGTTTTATCGAACTGAAATGATTATAACCCTCTTTCATTAGTTTGATCCTTTAAATGAGTTGAATCGAAAAAATAACGACATTCAACGCATGGACAGTGATGCAAATCGGGCAAACAGTTTTGAGCTTAAATAATTCATTTACAAGATATAAACCAATAATAATGGTGAATGCACCCATAACAAATGGTATGAATTCAGGAATCAAACGCAAGGGAACTCCCATAAGCGCAAACCCATAAGCAATTAAAAATATGGTGCCGGATAAGGCATTTTGAATTCCAAAAATCTCTCCATATTTCGTTTTAATGATGGAAACACATTCAGCCAGATCGAGTTGACAAACCCTTGGGACCCACCATTGGCTGTAAAGCATCCGATGATTAGAAACAGCATAGAAATAAAAAGAAAAAGCCCCACCGACAAATGCCAACAGGGCTCCAATAAAATATAATGCAGCATCCATATTATTGTTTTAGACGATACACACACCCTTCAATGGTACTGATAAACTTGTCCACCTGTGTATGCGTATGAAACATGAATTCCATTTCTTCATAGGAGTCCACCGGATAGGATTCAGTATCATAATCCCGAAGAAAATTGGCCTCTAATTTCACCAGCATGTCCCGCATGACCATTTTGGGCAATTCTTTTTCCCGAAGAAAATTAATCTGCAGGTTGAGTTGACCATCGGATTTCATGTGGAATAGGGGCAGCATTCCAAAATCGGAATTACAGCGAAAGGTGAATGTACCATGGTCATCCCCTCGCCCCCAGGACATTTCAGTAGCATTTTTCTCAGAAAATTCAATAATCTGTTCACCGATTTTTGCAATCTCACGTGAACAATTATTCCGCAAATCTTCTACGAAGTTTTGTTTAGTCCATTTCATCATTTATTCTTACCTCAAACCTTAATAATGTGGCGCTAATTACGGTTAGAATTTAATATGTATTATACCCCAGTGAAACCCATTAAAATGAAATTTGGGTCAATTGTCCCAAATCAAAGTTAAAGGTAAACCGCATCCGTTCTTTCACCCAGGTCCAATCTTCGGCTGTTTTTCCTTCCGTCTCCCAGCTTTGATATAAGGGAAAAATGATGGGGCCAAACTTCAATCCGGCCGCCGTAAAAGTATCTGTAAAAACATCACCGCCAGCCATATCAAGATAGATTGGAAAACTGGGGTCAATGTTCACGCCCCATGTAAACCCTGTGGACGCCAACGGGCTGCCATTTTGGTCAGCCACAACACCACGTAACCCAGGGCCCTTCTGGAGGTATTGGTTTTGAAAGATGGCCATTTGGGACTGACCCGTTCGGTCGAGAATGAATGATGAAAACGTGGGATCCACACCGCCGCTAACATAGGAACGAAAATGGTTTGGAACCTTTTTGTTATTGAGAAAACTACCGGTCCATAATCGGATATCAACACCCAATTTTTTTGTAAAATTCAGTTTTATTTTCGTTTCAAAACTGGCGGTAGAAAATCCATTCCCAAATTTGATTTCCGTATGGGTACTCAAGGAATATTTTTCCTCTTTAGGCCTCCACTCCTGACGGATCCCAAGTTCAACAACGGGATGACCACCAAACGTATAAAGGGTGGTATCAAAGGCGGCTGAATCCAAATAGGCATATTGAATGCCCGTTTTCATAGATCCTCCAGATTCACTATCTCCAAACGATCCGGAATAAATAATAGCGCCTAAAGATCTTCCTCCCATTTGGGACCCTCTAAAAACTAAATTCGCTTTATTGAACCTGGCATTGGGATCTAATTTTTTTTCATAAGATATATTGCCAACCACGGTTTCATTTTTTAAATCCAGCATAGGCTGAAATACGGTGGTGGAATTATATCCCGGTGTGCCCCCCTTATACATCATGAGCCCCGGTACCAACCCGTTGTAATAATTATAATTAAACCATGGAAGCAAATTGATATCCCGATCATAATAAGTGGGCTGATCCCAGACAAAATGAAAATGGGTTTCTGCCCGGGTGGCGTTATTGGATCGATTTACATCAGGCATATGTTCATCCGGATCAATAATCGCATACCAGGCATTCGCCGGTGCTTTGATCACGGTACGCCAATCGAAACCTTCTAACCATCGCCGCTCCAATTCTTCATGATTATTCCCATATAAAACAACTTCTACGGGTATTTTCAAGTTTCCATTGTTTGTGATAGTGAATTGATTCCTTTTTTTCCGAATAGAATAATCTATATAATCCGTCGTTTCAATAACACCTTCAAAATACCAGCTTAAATCTTTATCCGTATGCTTTTCGAATACGGTTCGAATATTTTCAGGGTAGGGATGTTTGAATTTCCATGTTTCATAGTAATCCTGCATGATTTCATCCATTTTATCTTCACCCAGATAGTGTTGAAGAAATCGGGTAAATACAGCCGTTTTTGAATAATTCTGTCCATAGTTTCCATCTTTATACTCGTCAGCTTTTAAATTTAATGGTTGGGCCTTCGGGCTTTTTGCACTGAAGCTATAACTTAAATATTGCGTCCAACTTTCTTTAAGGTTTTTACCAATTCCTATTTTATTTTGAACAAAATCTTGAATGATAAAACGTCCATTTTGCGCTGAATATTTATCCTGCCAATACCGAATATTGGTATACTGATTTAGACCCTCATCCATCCATGTATGGTATCGCTCATTACTCCCGAGGATACCGTAAAACCAGTTATGGCCAACCTCATGCATGATGACCATTTCCAGCATTTGTTTCCCCGGCATTTTTGAAATAACCGTAATGTTTGGATATTCCATACCACCGCCGGCAGATAAATCTCCATCCACCGCCGTAATATGTTTATAGGGGTAGTCCCCATAATAGCGGCTGTACCAATATCCAGAGTCATGAAGATATTCGATTGAATTTTCCCAAAGTTTTGCATTTTTAGGGAGATAAAAAGACCACAGCGTTACTTTGCGTGTGGAATCTGTTAAGTTTAGTTTTCCCTTTTGAACCAGCCAATTTTTATCTGCAAACCAGGCGAAATCATGAACATGGTGCTGGTGAAAATGTAGTGTTTTCATTTCACTGCTTGTGATATCTGAATCTGATTTTATCTTTTGGGACTTCACCCATTTTTTAAAATCTTTTTCTGGTAGACTGTGAATTGAATCTGCCACCACGGTGAGAGAATCAAGCCAAGCATATTCTTCTTCCCCATCCACCAAGTCCCCTGTAGCCATGATACGGTAATCCTTCGGCAATGTAATCTTTACATCAAATGAACCATATTCTGAATAAAACTCGCCCTGATTCAAATATGGCATGGGATGCCATCCCTTTCGATCATATACCGCTGGTTTTGGATACCATTGGGTCATTTCATAATGTTTTCCCGTATGACCCAATCTGGAAAATACTTGGGGAATTTTAACAAAAAATGGCGTTTCAATACGGATGGATTCTTTAGGGTACAAAGGGGAATGCAATTTCAATTTAATCACATCAATCCATTCCGGATGTATTTCCCAATCCGCTTTTTGACCATCAATGGAAAAATCCAGACTGTCTATAAATCCCCGCTGTGTAGCATCGGAACGACTGAAACGGGAATTTTCTCCCGCTTGTTTCGCAAATGCGGTTGAATCATTTTTATAGGCATTTGGCCAAATATGAAACCAAATAAAATTCAATGTATCAGGAGAATTATTTTGATACAACATTTTTTCATAGGCCATAATAGTATGATTGGTATCATCCAATGTGACTTGAATATCATAATCCACATATTGCTGAAAATAGTCCGATTCCTGGGCGGGAAGTGTGCCAATAAGAACAATGATTAATAAGATGGACCGCATAAAGATTTCCTAGTTAATTAACTGAGAAATTACTGGGGGTTTGATAAAAGAGAAGAGGGGAAAATATTTTAACCTTTTCCTCCGCGAATTTTCGGTTTTACAAGACTCAATAGGGCTGGGAGAAATGTAAGATCGGCCACTAAAGCGGATAAAATGGTGATGGCAGATAAGATGCCAAACTGAATGGTGGGTATGAATTCGGATAAGGTGAGGACAAAAAAACCCGATACCAAAATGGTAGTGGTAGACATCATGGCGATACCAGTTCCCATGAGGGTTGCATCGTTGGCCTGTCGATAATGACGGTCAGCTTCCGTCAGTTCCATTCGATAGCGCGTGAGATAATGAATCGTATCATCTACGGCAATACCAAAGGCAATGGCAAATGTCATGGCCGTGCTTGGGCGTAATGGAATTTGGAAAAAACCCAATACGGCAGCCATGATCATCATGGGGATAATATTGGGCAATACAGAAATCAATGCCATTTTAACCGACCGAAAAAGGAAAACCACCAAAATAGTAATCACACCGAAAGCAATCAGAAAACTGCCGGCTAAATTTTGAACCAAATAATTATTCGTGCGTAATGCGAGAAATGCTGTCCCCGTGACTTCAACCGTGAGTCCTTTTGGCACAATTGATAAAATATAATTATTGATTTCATTTTCCATTTCCGTACTTCGGCGGGAATCAACATCCTTTATCTGGGCTGCTATTCGCAACTTGGTATAATCAATATTCATGAGCGACTCAAATTCACTTTCATACAGCAACATATACTGGGCAATCATTTCTCGGGATTCAGGAATTTTATAATAGGCCGAATCGCCCTCATTCATGGCACGATGGATTTCTTTCATATAATCCGAAACAGATACCACTTTCCCCACTTCTGGAATGTCTGAAACATAATGAGATAATTGATCCAAAAAGGTAAGGACCGCCACATCCTGAATATCCTCAAATGGGCCATCCTCATCCACTTCTATGATTATTTCTACCGGAAGCACGGCGCCCATCCGTTCTTCCGCCACATGCATATCATCTAGCAGTGTGTTCCCCGGGCGCAAATCTTCTAACAGTTTTGAATGGGGATTCATTTGGACCGCACCAAATATTCCAATGAGAGAAATAAGAAGCCCCACAGTAATAATACGCTTTGGGTAGGCTCTGACAAAAATAATAATGCGATTGATGATCCGCATTCTGAATCCTCGGGAATAAGTATCCAGTTTTGATTCAGATGTACGCTTGACAATCATGAGCATGGATGGGATAAAAAGTACCGTAATGATGAAAGCAAAAAAGACACCAACTGCTGTATAAATTCCAAATTCTTTCACAATTTTAATGTTAACAAAAGACAGGGCACCAAAACCAATTCCCGTGGTGATACTCGTGAGAAAAATTGCCGTTCCTATTTTTTTAACTGTCTGAAATAATGCTTTTTTTCTGTGACCAACTTCTTTGAGCGTATGAAAATATTTTACAAGAAAATGGACCGAGTCACTCACGCCAATAATCATAAGCAATGTGGGAATCATATAAGAAATAATATTGATGGTGACGCCAGAAGCCACCATGAATCCCAATGTCCATATTATGGTGAGACTCACCACCATTAATGGCAGCACCAGTCCAACAAGTGTTCGAAAAAGAACCGAAAGGAAAATAATCAACATCATGGTAACCGGGAGTAAAAATTTTATATTATCGGCTATCATGTATTGCACATATCGTGTACGGATGACAGGCAATCCTGCCTGATGCCAATCCCAATCCACTCCTGTTTGAACCTGATCAATTTCGGATAGAATCCGTTCCCTTCCTTTATGTTCGTTGTAATCCCGATCAATCTCTACCAGAATGGCTGTCACTTCTCCATCGTCTGAAATCATATAATTTTTTATCAATTCGGATGACATGATTCGATTCTTCGCAGCCCTTAATGAATCCTCGGATATTGGGATTTCATCATATACCGGCTGAAGGAGATAATCGCCGCCTTCCGTAAACAATTCAATATTGGTCAGGCTCTTAACGGATTCTACCCCTTCGATTTCCGCCAGGTTTTCAACCGTTTGTCTATTTTTCACTAAGTTTGTATGGGAGAATGGGTTATCAGATTCATAGATGAGAAATACAATATTATCCACCCCGGTGAACTCTTCACGGAACGTCATAAACCTTTCAATTACAGGATCGTTCTGGCTAAACAACTGTTCGATGGTAAAATCCATTTTCAATCCAGGAAGATAACTGCCAAGAATGATAGTCACCGCCGCCAAAAATGACAATGTGTATTTGGGGTGATCTAGGAGTTTATGGATGAGTTTTTGTGTTGTTTGAAGCATCTTTATATTTTGGAATTAAAAAGAGGGGGGAAATTTATCGATTGAATGGTCATAAAAAAAGCCCCGCTGAATAATCAAAGGGGCTTTTTATTTGAGGATGAAAAACTAATTAAAGATTTTCAGCATTTTCACTTAAGTATTGGGCAACACCTGAAGCAGATGTTTCCATTCCTGCATCTCCTTTTTGCCAACCGGCAGCGCAAACTTGTCCGTTGGCTTCAAAGAACTGCAGCGCTTCAACGATACGGACTACTTCATCCATGTTACGGCCCAATGGTTCGTCATTCACAATCTGATGACGGACAACACCATTTTGATCGATGACAAATGTGGCGCGCATAGCAACACCGGCAGGATAGTAAGAATCACCACCATCCGATTGAATTCCATAAGCTCGTGCAATGGAATGATCCATGTCTGCAGCCAAAGTATATTTTAACTGACCAACACCACCTTTATTAATCTCCGTATTCCTCCAAGCATAGTGGGTATGTTGGGAATCAATTGAAACGCCCACTACTTCCACACCCAATTCCGAAAGTTTATCCATGCGGTGATCCATGGCGATCAATTCAGATGGACATACAAATGTGAAATCCAATGGATAAAAGAAAACGACGGCATATTTTCCATTTCTTGTTGTTGTAAAATTGTAATCGCCAACGATTATATCATCGGGCAATACAGCTTGTGTTGTGAAATCTGGTGCTTTTCTTCCTACGAGTACACTCATGATTATTTCTCCATTTTTATTTGTGTTTATGACATGTGCCGATTATGGTCATTACCACATCATCGGCTTCAAACTTATATTGTTTTTTTATCTTTGTGCGAATAGCGTCATCAAACAACTGCACATCAATCAAATCTCCGCACACTTTACACTTCAGATGATCGTGAGCTTCCTTGTTCCAGTCGTACCGTGCTATATTTCCATCATATATAGATTTAATCAATTCTGCATGCTCCAATTGTTTCAAATTTCGATAAACAGTTCCCATACTAATGTTGGGAATTATTGCTTTCGCCTTTTGAAATATCCAATCTGCAGTGGGATGGGCATTTGTACCGTACACAATTTTTTGGATCGCTTCTCTTTGATGACTGTATCGCATGGTTAAATATAAATATTAAGTAGTAATAATTCCTATTATTACTTAATTCTATTATTTAAAAAAAATAAATGATGTAAATTTGAGCCAGGATTTTTATCAACTAAGTAAAGGAATAAAATTATGGCTGAATTTACATGTGAACATTGCGGCATGGGTGTAACTGGACTTAAATGCGCTAAATGCGGCAAGGACTTAGTCCATGATCATATCACAACCGATGCGGGCGTTCAAGTTGGGGTGGCAAAATGTCCTGACGGATGCGGTATGATTAAATCACCTCAATGTTGTGGTCACGATATGAGCTGCAGCGTTTAATCTAAAGGACAATACTTATCGAACTAAAACCCCGTTTAAAGAGATTTGGACGGGGTTTTTTATTAAAGAATATTCATTAAAATATAAATTTGTAAAACCAGGACCATTATTGCAATTAATGTCCTGACTAATTCCATAAAATGGTTATGTTTATCCAGCCATCGTTCTAACTCATTTCATTTTTCTTTTTGTTCACTCATCATTTCGTCTTTTAATTTTTCCTCTATTTCTGATAGATAGAAAAAGCCCTGCAGTTACCCACAGGGCTTTTTCTATAATTTTATACTATTGTTTAGAATCCTTGCACTTTGGCCGATTTTTTGTAAATCTGGAAAACAAGATGCCACCCTATAACAATCATCACCATGAGAAGACCGTAGCCCTCTAAATAATGGGATACACCCACCGTATGCTCATTAATCATGGTCCAAATTAATGGCACAGACATATAGGTATTATGCTTGGAACGAAGACCGGCTAATCCCGCATCAGCCGGATCAGGCGCTTCACCATTTTTAATGGCCGTAATAATCCGCTGTTGTGCTGGCCAAATTCTGAACCAGACATTAAAAGCCATCATGGAGCCAAACATGGCGCCAATATGAATATTATAGGCACGATATTCCACCATTTCTGCAACAATAATTAAAAAGTACAATACACCTGCAATCCCTACAAAACTAATGATCGTAGCAACACGTACATTTTTTGCAAGATTACTATTGTAAAAAGCATCATATACAAATACCATTAAGAATGGCAATAAATAGGATAAATGTTTGAACTTATTGGCAGATTCTTCAATACCCAATTCCCGGAACATCGAATCATTCATACTCATCCAATACACAACTAATAATAATACCACACCGGTTATCCATGTCCAGGCTGCACCCCAGCGGAAAAAGTAGAGTGTACGGGGCATGAGTTCGGGAATTACCTTTTTCTTGGTATCTCCATCCATAGTTGCAACAACATGACCATTAATCCAGTTGAAAAAATAGAGCAAACCGATCCAAAGGACACCGGCAATAATATGTAACCATTTAAAAATGGGTGTAATGAAATCCATTAATTCCTCCTATTTGTAGTAAAAATATGTGGTTTTAAATCCCGCCAAGTTACAGCCAGTATCATTGTGTTTTCAAGGAAGAGAATCTGTTATGCATTCGGATATGGAAATAATTCTGCCAACGATTTTACCCGGCCATAATCATCTTTGTACATGATGTGCTCCCGTTGAAATTGGGTATAATTATGTAACCCTGAAGCAGCGGCAAGGGAGTTTAATCCATTTCTTATCGTAATAACATAGTTCAGTACACGCCATTGTTTCTCATCCACCACCAATGCTTTCTGATGGTCTGCATCAGTGGTGGCCACACCCACAGGACATTTATTTGTATGGCATTTTTGTGCACCAATACAGCCCACAGATATCATCATACCCCGGGCAATATTTATTAAATCAGCACCCATTCCCATAGCAATGGCAATTTTGTCGGGACTGAATAATTTTCCAGAGGCGAATACTTTCACCCGAGTCCGCACACCATATTTCCGCAGTGCATTATCCATATAAATTAATCCCGATTTTAACGGAAGCCCCATGGTATCGGCCATTTCCTGGTAAGTTGCGCCGGATCCTCCTTCTCCTCCATCCACAGTAATGGCATCGGGGCCCCGCCCTGTTTCTGCCATGGCTTTACATAATTCATCTGCAGAATTAGGACCGCCCATCACCACTTTTATGCCAATGGGTTTACCCCCTAAATCCCGCAATTCATCAATGAAATCAAATAATGTAGCCGTATCGTGGAATTGCTTATGCCGATTGGGAGAATCTACATTTTTCCAGGGTGTGACGCCGCGAATTTCAGCAATCTCTGGATTAACCTTACTCCCTTCCACATGCCCGCCTCGAAGTTTTGCACCCTGAGCTAATTTAATCTCAAACATTTTCACTTGAGGGTTATTTGCTTTTTCTTTGAATTTCTCCGGACTGAATTTCCCATCCTCCGTTCGAACGCCAAATAAACCAGAGCCAATCTGCATAATGACATCACCGCCGCCTACCGTATGATATTTTGCAAGACCCCCTTCGCCCGTATGTACCCAAGATCCCGTGGCCTTTCCCAATCCTAAACTGATAGCACTTATAGCATTCTCGCCCAGTGCGCCAAAACTCATTGCAGACATTCCTACGGGTCCCTGGACCCGCCAAGGTTCACGACAATTGGGGCCAATAACAATGGCATCTTCGTCCTTGAGTCGCCAGGGCTGAATTTCGATTTTCTCTAATTTTTCTTTTCTTGAAAACAATCCTTCAGTCCCCACATATCGATTTGTTTTTATTTTGGGTTCACAATCAACGTTCATTTCTTCTGCCAATTTCGGAAACATATCATTTTTCAAATACCATCCAGGTTGATTGAAATTCCGTTTCGACCCGAATGCAATAAGGGTTTTCATATATTTTCCCGCAACAACAATATTGGTAAAATCAGATCGACTGAATGGACGACCTTCATTATCGCTATCAAACATATATTGGCGCATTTCTGGACCCAGCATTTCAAACACATATCGAATACGGCCGAGTAAGGGAAAATTTCTAAGAATAGAATGCTGACTTTGGGCTCTATCTTTTATATATAAATAAAGAAATAAAACAGGTGGTACCGTTATCACAATGATGAAAACGGTTAATAATATATTAAGTGCTATATTTTGAAACATGGTTGTTCCTCTTGAATCAATTTAATCAATGAACCAATATTACAATTAAGACGATGAAACTTCATATTTCAATTAATTTTGTTATTGACTTTGTTAAAGCATTATGGAATGAATATATCTTGTTCAGTCTTATAGATATAAATTAGATTTTCCGGTTAACCATCCATGAAGAACAATTGCTTCTGACTAAATAATTTTGAGGATTCACCCATTTCAAATAATATGACGATACAATCTTTCATTGAAGGAATTCCCAAGGCGGAACTCCATTTACATATTGAAGGTACCTTTGAACCGGAACTCATGTTCGAGATTGCCCATCGTAATCATGTCTCAATCCCCTATCAATCTATTGAAGAACTAAAAAACGCGTATAATTTTAATAACCTTCAAGAATTCCTGGATATTTATTATGCAGGGGCCAGTGTGCTTTTGCATCAGCAAGATTATTATGATTTAACATGGGCTTATCTCACCAAAGTTTATGAGCAAAACATAATTCATACAGAAATATTTTTTGATCCCCAAACCCATACGGATCGGGGCGTTTCTTTTGATACTGTCATTCAAGGCATTCATAATGCATTAGTTGATGGGGAAGAAAAACTGGGAATCAGTTCCAAAATTATTATGTGCTTTTTGCGTCACTTGGATGAAGCTGCTGCATTTGATACATTGGAGCAAGCACTCCCTTATAAAGAATGGATTGTTGGCGTCGGATTAGATTCTTCCGAAATGGGACATCCACCATCAAAATTTGAACGCGTTTTTTCAAAAGCAAGGGAAGAAAAATTTATCACCGTGGCTCATGCAGGTGAAGAAGGACCTGCGGCTTATGTATGGGAAGCGCTTAATCTGTTAAAGGTATCCAGAATTGATCATGGGAATCGATCATTGGACGATGATCAATTGATTCAACATCTTGCCGAAAAAGAAATGCCTCTCACCGTGTGCCCCTTATCAAACCTCGAATTAAAAGTGGTGGAAGATTTAAAAAATCACCCCTTGCTTCAATTAATGGATGCTGGATTAATGGTTACGATAAATTCAGACGATCCGGCGTATTTTGGTGGTTATATGAATGAAAATTATATCCAAATTGCTTTTGCATTAAATCTTTCAAAAAAACAAATTACTAAATTGGCTAAAAACAGCTTTAAGTCCAGCTTTTTATCTAAAAGCGAAAAAGAAAAATTGATTCACCAAGTTGAATCCTATTATCAGAATTATTAAATGAATATTGATCAACAAAAGAAATTCATGCGGGAAGCTATTCGCTTATCCATGGAAAATGTCCAATCGGGCAATGGTGGACCTTTTGGTGCGGTCGTTGTAAAGAATGGAAAAATCATTGCTACCGCCGTGAATGCAGTGACAAAATCCAATGATCCAACGGCCCATGCTGAAATCGTTGCCATTAGAAACGCCTGTGCAACATTGAATTCATTTCAATTAGATGGATGTGAGATCTATTGCAGTTGTGAACCGTGCCCCATGTGTTTAGGCGCTATTTATTGGGCGAGACCTAATGCGATCTATTTTGGAAATTCAAAAAAAGATGCAGCAGAAATTAATTTTGACGACAATTTCATCTATGATGAGTTTGATATTTCTTTGAATGAACGCAAACTACCAACGATTCAATTATTGAGGAATGAAGCACAATCCGCATTTATACAATGGCAAAAATGTGAAGATAAAATAGAGTATTAATGATTGAGTTTATTCTTAATAATAAACCTATAAAAACGGATCAACCCACCGGTTCTTTACTCCTTGATTTTGTACGGTATGAGCAATCACTTATGGGAACAAAAATTGGATGTCGGGAAGGTGATTGTGGCGCATGTACTGTTCTTATGGGCGAGCTCATAGATGATCAAATGAATTATAAGCAGGTAACATCCTGCTTAACGCCACTTGGGAATGCCCAACGTAAACACGTGGTTACCATTGAAGGACTTAATATGGAATCATTAAGTCCCGTCCAGCAGTTCATGGTAGATGAAAGTGGATCCCAATGTGGTTTTTGCACATCAGGGTTTGTTGTGTCACTCACCCAGTTTTGTCTGGCGAATTCTACCCCCAATTACAATGATGCCATTGCTTCAATCGATGGAAATATTTGTCGATGTACGGGATACAAACCCATTGAAAGAGCCGCAAAACATATTACAGAATCCCTATCTGACAAAGATCAAAATGAAACACTGAATTGGTTAATTGCCCAACAGTTTATTCCTTCTTATTTTAACCAAATTCAAGACAAGTTAAATGCATTACCTAAAGGGGATAATGATTCTCAAAACGGAAAGGTTGTTGGCGGTGGCACTGATCTTTATGTGCAAAAGCATGACCAATTAATTGACCAAAATGTGAATTTAATTACCAATACGCCCAACTTGAATTTTATTAAAATTGATAATGGCATTTGTAAAGTTGGTGCAGGAACAACCGCAACCAATTTAATGGAATCGGACATTTTTATTTCTGCCTTCCCCCGACTCAAAGCCCATTTAAAATTGGTGGCATCTTCGCCCATTCGCAATATGGCAACATTAGGTGGTAACTTTGTAAATGCATCACCTATCGGTGATTTTACTGTATTTTTTCTGGCACTGAACGCAAAAATAAAACTAACAAAAAATAGCGACAGCAGGTCCATTTATTTGAATGATTTTTATAAAGGGTACAAAGATTTGGATAAGTCGTCTGATGAAATTCTTTCCACCATTTCGTTTAAACTTCCAACAAAAGACAGCCATTTTAATTTTGAAAAAGTAAGCAAACGAATTTATCTTGATATTGCCAGTGTCAATTCGGCCATTCAACTCACCGTTTCTGAAAATAAAATTACCCAGTCACATATTTCTGCAGGCGGTGTGGGACCTATTCCCATTTACTTGCGCAAAACGAGTGACTTCCTTTTGAACAAGGCACTTTTGCCGGAAACAGTTCAATCTGCCCATGAAATACTTCAGTCAGAAATAAGCCCCATCAGCGATGTGCGTGGTTCAGCTGATTATAAGCGACTATTAATCCGTCAACTTTTTTACGCCCATTTTATTACACTTTTCCCTGATCAGTTCTCTATGGATTCATTCAAATGAAAAATATTGATTCCAAAGGGCACGTAACAGGAAAATCAATTTACTTGGATGATATTCCCATTATTCAAGGTACACAGTTTGGGGTGGTATTTGATTCACCCGTGGCACACGGCACCATTACATCTATTGATTATACAAAAGCACTCGCAACCCCAGGTGTTATAAGAATTATTACCCATGAAGATATTCCTGGACAAAATCAAATTGGCGGCATTATTCCCGATGAACAATTATTCGCATCCACAGAAGTCCATTTTGTGGGACAACCTATCGCACTCATTATTGCTGAATCTGACCAAATCGCATTTAAAGCACGAAAACTGATCGAATTAGAAATTGCCAAAAAGGATATTATTGTTAACCCGCGGGGAGCACAACAGATAGGTCAATTAATTATTCCGCCCCGAACATTTAAATTAGGTGATACGGAAAATTCTTGGGAAAATTGTGTTCATATTTTTGATGGACAAGCGGATTCAAATGGGCAAGAACATTTATATATTGAAACCCAGGGCGCCTATGCGATTCCCATGGAAAATGGACATATTCGGATTTCATCTTCAACCCAAGGTCCCACGGTGGTTCAGCGAATAACGGCAAGGGTATTGGGTGTTGGCATGCACAAAATTGAAGTGGATGTTGTTCGAATCGGTGGCGGTTTTGGTGGCAAAGAAGATCAAGCAACGCCATGGGCCGTAATGGCAGCGCTGGGTGTATCCATTCTGAATTTACCTGTGAAAGTGGTTTTAAGCCGGTTGGACGATATGCGAATGACGGGCAAAAGGCATCCATACAGTTCAGATTATAAAATTGGATTTTCTAAAGATTTAAAAATCATAGCTTATGAGACGACTTTCTATCAAAATGCTGGCGCGGCGGCTGACTTATCCCCTGCCGTCATGGAAAGAACTCTATTTCACGGGACCAATTCTTACTTTATTCCCAATGTAAAAATGACTGCCTATTCTTGCAAAACCAACTTGCCGCCAAATACAGCCTTCCGCGGATTTGGTGGACCACAGGGTATGTTTGTTATTGAATCTGCGTTATCCCACGCAGCGAAAGAGTTGGGCATCCCTACCCATGAATTACAAAAAATAAATTTACTCAAAAATGGGAATGAATTTCCCTATGGTCAAATTGCAGATGGAGTGGAATTGAATTCCATTTGGCTCGAGATGGAATCAAAATTTGATATTGGATCCATTGAAAAGGAAATCGATGAATTTAATTCAAGTCACACGGATGTAAAAAAGGGGTTCTCCTTGATGCCCGTAACGTTTGGAATATCCTTTACAAAAACACCCATGAATCAAGCACGGGCACTGGTTCATATTTATACAGATGGCAGTGTAGGGGTGAGTACCGGCGCGGTGGAAATGGGACAGGGTGTTAATACGAAAATGCTCCAGATTGCAGCACGTATTTTTTCGATTGATCCAAAACAAGTTAAACTTGAATCAACCAATACTACACGGGTTGCGAATACATCCCCTTCTGCTGCTAGTTCCACTGCCGATCTGAATGGGAAAGCGCTGCAAAAAGCATGCAATGCATTATTAGAGCGACTTAAATCATGCGCAGCGGATAATCTGAATGTTTCATCCACGGATGTTACCCTAAAAGATGGTATGGTTTATACGAATGAAAACAAGACAGACTTGACCTGGAATCAACTGGTCATGATGGCCTTTTTAAAGCGAATCTGTCTGACGGAAAATGGGCATTATGCCACACCGAACATTCATTTTGATATGACCAAAGAAAAAGGGCATCCTTTTGCCTATCATGTTTATGGTTTGGCATTAATGCAAGTCACTCTGGATTGTGTGCGAGGGACTTATGAATTTGACGCTGTAAAAATTGTTCATGATTTTGGAAAAACAATGAATCCCAGTATAGACTTTGGACAGATTGAAGGGGGATTGATTCAGGGAATGGGTTGGATGACAATGGAAGACCTTCGCTATAATAACCAAGGCCAATTACTATCCAATACCTTATCCACGTATAAAATCCCGGATATTTACTCCGTCCCTAAAACGGTTACCATTGAACCACTTGAAACCAATGGAAGCGATTTAGCAATCCTAAAATCAAAAGCTGTGGGCGAACCGCCACTCATGTATGGAATCGGTGCTTATTTTGCCATAGATAATGCCATTAAATCGTTTAATCCAAATTTCACATCCACCTTTGATGCACCTTTTACCCATGAAAAAGTCTTAATGGGATTACATGGCTCATTAGATTTTGAATGAAAACGATCTCCTACTGGAAAAAAGTTTTATCCTTATTAAAAGAAGAACAGAAGGTCTTTTTAGCCATGGTTGTTGATCATACCATCCACTCACCCGGCACAACAGGTGCCAAATTATTGGTAACAGAAAATAAAGAAATGATGGGTACAATTGGTGGCGGCATCATGGAGTATGAATTGGTAAATCGTGCACAGGAAATATTATCAAATGAAAATTGCATCCCAGAAATTCACACACTTAACCATAATAAATTTGGATTGGGTGAACAATCGGGAATGATTTGTGCAGGAAAACAAACTAATCTGTATTATGTATGTGAACCTGAAAAAGACAGGAAAACTGTCGAAGAAATCATTCACGTCTTGACAGAAAGTCAGCCGGCTATCCTTTCCATTTCTCCAGGAGGGATGTCCCTTCAAAAACATAAACTTGATGCATCTGATTTTCAATTTAATTTGACGCAAGATGGCAGTAAATGGCATTATCAAGAACAATTGAAAAACTTTAACCGGATTGCCATTATTGGGGGCGGTCACTGTTCATTGGCATTATCTCGGGTCATGAATAATCTGGGGTATGATGTGGTTGCATTTGATATACGGGAAAATATTTCTACTTTAGACCAAAACAATTTTGCCGACTCAATTCAAATTATAGATGATTATAAAAAAGCAGCGTCTCTAATAAATTTACCAGAAAAAACCGACATTGTAATTATGACAACCGATGTGGCATCCGATATTCGTGGTTTATTGGGTGTACTAGATAATCCGTTCCCTTTTATTGGGGTAATAGGAAGTGAAAATAAAATATCCGAAATTAAAAAACGACTGAAAGCAGAAGGTATTGCTGATCAACAACTTTCTCGGATCACAGCTCCGGTTGGACTACCTATGGTAAGCAATACACCGGAAGAAATTGCCATCAGTATTGCCGCACAGTTACTACAATTAAGGAACTAGAATTCTAACTAAAATGATACCAACACCAGACTTTGCAATCACCAGTCAACGTGTGATCACGCCACAAGGAGAAAGAGCAGCGGCTATTTTAATCCATGGTGAAAAGATTTTAGATATTATTCCTATTTCAGAAATTCCTTCTAATTGTCCCGTTGAAGATATGGGGAATCATGTAGTCATGCCAGGGCTTGTAGATACACACGTCCATATAAATGAGCCAGGAAGAACCGATTGGGAAGGATTTGAAACTGCCACAAAAGCGGCGGCGGCGGGGGGCATTACAACCCTTGTGGATATGCCCCTAAATTGCATTCCTGTCACAACAACTGTTGACGCATTACATCAAAAAATAGAAGCAACAAAAGATCAACTTTGGATCGACTGTGGATTTTATGGCGGTATCATTCCCGATAATATTCAAAATATCGAACCGTTGGCCGATGCGGGTGTGTTGGGATTTAAAGCATTTTTGAGTCATTCCGGTATTGACGAATTTCCAAATATTTTAGAGAATCACCTTCGAGAAACATTGCTCATTTTATCTAAAAAAGGTATTCCTGTTTTGGTTCATGCAGAACTGGAAAATGGCGCAATCAAGTCTGAAGATAATAAATCCTATAAAAGTTTTCAAAATTCCAGACCAAAATCTTGGGAAAATAATGCAATTAAATTGCTCATTCAGTTGAGTAAAGAATTTGATGTGCAAATTCATATTGTGCATCTATCGTCCGCTGATATTTTATCTGAAATTGCTCAAACCCGGAATGACGGCTATCCCATTTCTGTTGAAACATGCCCCCATTACCTTCATTTTTCATCTGAAAATATTTCTGATGGTGATACACGATTTAAATGTGCCCCGCCCATTTGGGAAGCTAAAAACAGAGAAAACCTCTGGCGTGGGTTAGAAAAAGGGATGATTAATTTTATTACGTCTGACCACTCACCCTGCACAGCAGAACTGAAGAATATGGAAGCGGGAGATTTTGAAAAAGCATGGGGCGGCATTTCATCTATTCAGTTTACACTTCCCATTATATGGACCGAATGTAAAGCGCGCGGGTTTTCTATAGATCAGCTCATTCATTGGATGAGTACGGCGCCCGCAAGATTCATTGGCAAGGATCAACATAAAGGTCATATTTCTCCCGGGTTTGATGCCGATTTAGTATGTTGGAATCCAGACCAAAAATACATGATTCAAAAAGAAGCCATTCATCACAAAAATAAATTAACGCCCTACGAAGGTGAATCGCTTTATGGTGTTGTAAATGCAACTTTTCTTCGAGGACAAAAGGTATATGAAAATGGAGAATTTTTAGGAAATCCAACAGGAAAAATAATTTTAAATAATAATGGATAATACATTGATTGATCTCGCTTTAGAATCAAATGGTGGTCGTACCTTATTGGCCAGCGACGACTTTTTTGCACCCAAAGAAAACTTACTTAAACCAGGTCGAGGCGTATTTATTGAGGATAAATATACCGACCATGGCAAATGGATGGATGGTTGGGAATCTCGTCGTAAACGAACGGAAGGCAACGATTGGTGCATTCTACGGTTGGGAGTACCTGGCATCATTTCAGATGTGGATATTGATACCCACCATTTTGTAGGGAATTTTCCATCTCATGCATCTGTAGAAGCATGTACCATGCCTGAATATTCCGAATTAGATAAAATAATTGAAACGGGCAAATGGATTCAAATTTTACCCAAAGTTGAGCTTCAAGGTAATTCACAAAATAAATTTGACATTTCGAGCGACCAATCCTTTACCCACCTTCGACTTCATATTTATCCCGATGGAGGTGTGGCAAGGTTTCGGGTATATGGAAATCCAGATTATGCCAACGAAAACGAAAATAAATTAATCGATTTTGCATTGGCTGATAATGGTGGCGAAATGATTTCCTGTAGTAATATGCATTTTAGTCATATGGGGAATATAATTAAACCTACCACAGGTATCGATATGAGCGATGGATGGGAAACGAAACGGCGACGTGGTCCGGGGTATGATTGGTCAATATTAAAATTGGGCTCGCCATGTAACATCGAACGCGTTATTGTTGATACGCTCCATTTTAAAGGGAATTTCCCTGATACATGCTCAATTGATGGATGCTTCGAACCAAATAGAACCCATGATTCTATCATCGAAAATAATACAATATGGTCGGAATTATTGCCAAAGTCAAAACTTTCAGCAAATCAAGAAACCATATTCATTCTCAACTTAAATTCACCCATGACACATATTCGGTTTAATATTTTTCCAGATGGCGGCGTAAGTCGGTTAAGGATTTTAGGGCGTAAACCATCATGACAATTGAATCATTAAATTCACTAACATATTCTGAAGCAAAAGAACAATTTAAATTATGCTGTGGTGCTATAAATTGGATTAAAATAATGAACCAGAGTCGTCCTTTTCAAAATAAAAAAGAACTCTTTCAAAAAGCGGAATCAATTTGGTTTTCACTTTCACCTGACGATTGGTTAGAAGCGTTTATCCATCATCCTAAAATTGGAAATATTGATTCTTTGCGGAATAAATTTCAAAATACAAAATCTATATCCGAGAATGAACAGTCTGGTGTAAATAATGCGACAGAAAGCATCTTAAAGGATTTGGCTGAATCAAATCAATTGTACGAAAATAGATTTGGGTTTATTTTTATTGTATGTGCCACAGGTAAATCTGCAGATGAAATGTTAGCGCTCATAAAAAAGAGACTTAACAATAATGCAGAAACAGAAATGCAAAATGCTGCTAAAGAACAAAATAAAATCACACAACTACGGTTAAAGACACTATTATTATGACATCATCCTTTACGACTGACAATATTGCCGATATTAATAATCGCCTTCAAACTGCAAATGCTCGTTTTAGTCAAAACTATCCCGGAGAATCATCCGCAAGACAACCCGTCCATACTGTTTATGGTGGTGCACATATTTTTAAAGAAGGGACCGCCATAAATATGGGCAAAGGTGCTTTGAATCATATAAATGCCTATGCGCCAAACTTTGTGGAATTTGCAAAAATACTTGAACTAAAAGGACATGATCAACTGCCAAATTCCCAGGAAAATATTTCTACCCTTGAAGATTATTTCACAAGTAAATCATCTGAAGGTAAAGATGAACATGTTGGGTATTTTTCTTATACCGTATATCAACGTGTTTTAGAAAAACTATCAAGAGAAGCGGTAGAAGATTTTCGAATTGACTTTGAAGATGGATATGGAAATCGACCCGATGAAGAAGAAGATAGTCATGCGATTTTAGCGGCTGAAGAAGTCGCCAAAGGCATGGCTTCAAATTCACTTCCCCCATTTATCGGAATCCGAATAAAACCATTAACAGAAGAACAAAAGAATAGAGCCATCCGAACATTGGATATATTTGCCTCTACCCTTTCAGAAAAAACAAACGGGATTTTACCCAATAATTTTGTAGTAACACTTCCAAAAGTCACCATTCCAGAACATGTTACTGCCATTGTTCAATTATTTAGAATTTTGGAAGAAAAAACAGAACTGGCTTCAGGATCACTCAAGTTAGAACTAATGATTGAAACGCCACAATCCATTTTAGATAATAATGGAAATTCTGCATTACCATCTTTGGTGAAGGCAGCCGATGACCGGTGTATTGGTGCACATTTTGGTGTCTATGATTATACCGCATCTACCAATATTACCGCCGAGCATCAAAGCTTAACCCATCCGAATTGCGATTTCGCACGACATATGATGCAGGTTGCCTTGGGCGGAACGGGTATACGCCTTTCCGATGGTGCAACCAATATAATGCCGGTGGAGCCCCATCGTCCCAGTGATGGAAATTCATTAACAGATCGTCAAATAAAAGAAAACAAATCTATGGTACATCATGCATGGCGGTTGAATTTCAATAATGTGAACCATTCCTTAAAACATGGCTATTACCAAGGATGGGATTTACATCCAAGCCATTTGCCTTTACGATATGCAGCGGTGTACTCCTTTTTTCTGGATGGATTGGCTTCCACATCATTACGGTTAAAATCATTTATGGGCAAAGCGGCTCAAGCAACATTGATTGGCGATGTATTTGATGATGCAGCCACAGGACAAGCACTATTGAATTATTTTCTACAAGGAATTAGTTGCGGTGCTATTTTAGAGAAAGATGCAGAAAAAACAGGACTCACTCTGGATGAAATTCGGACACGATCATTTAAAAAGATTTTAGAAGGGAGACAATCATGACATGTAAAATTACAACCCATGTTTTGGATTTAGTTCAAGGAACACCGGCAAAACATATTCCTGCTGTGCTGGAAAAATTAGATAATCCTGATACATGGAAAACGATCGGAAATGGCACAACAAATGATGATGGCCGAATTGATAATTTAATTGGAGAAAATAACTCGATTTCAAAGGGAACCTATCGCTTAACATTTTCCGTTTCATCCTACTTTGAATCAGATGGTTTTTATTCGTCCATTCCAATTGTTTTTAATATTACAGATACAAATCGACACTATCATGTGCCATTATTATTGAGTCGATTTGGTTATACAACCTACAGGGGAAGTTAAAATATGGAATGGTATACATATACAATTTCTGAACTCCTGAATCTGGCATTCCGTTGGTTTCACATTGTAGTTGGTATCAGCTGGATTGGACAAACATATTTATTTAATTGGATGGAAAGAACATTGCCGCTGGAAGTTGATGCAGATGCAGGTGACAATGTGTCTGGTCAACTGTGGATGGTCCATGGAGGCGGATTCTATTTAGTCGAAAAACAAACCAAGCCAAAAGTAATGCCCCGCAAACTCCACTGGTTTAAATGGGAATCTGCATTAACATTATTGAGTGGATTTTTTCTACTTATTATTGTCTATTATATGGGCGGACTTATGCTTGAACCGGATTCAGAAATGAGTGAGTTAACGGCAGCTTTGATCGGGATTAGTGTATTAATTATCGGTTTTGGTATTTATCGAATTTTGTGGTTATCTCCATTGGGAAAAAATGAGTATGTCGGTTCAACGATTTCTTTTCTACTCATTATTGGATTATTCCTTGGAATGGATCAAATATTTAGCTCACGTGCTGCCATGTTTCATATTGGCGCATTATTTGGTACCATCATGGCGGCCAATGTTTGGATGATTATTCTGCCTGCACAACGAAAAATGATTACCGCTGTAGAAAATGATCAACAACCGGATATGTTATTGGGTGCCAAAGCCATGAATTGCTCAAAACATAATACCTATATGTCTATTCCCGTTATTTTCATAATGATCAGTAGCCACTTCCCGGTAACCACTTACGGCAATACGGACAACTGGCTTATGTTAGGGATATTTATTCTTATTGGCTGGGCAGCAGCAAAATGGGTGCGGGGATAATTGTAAGGGGCTAATTATTTAACAATCAATATGGGGCACTGGCAATTTTCCATTACCTTTAATGGTTTACTGCCCTTAAAAAACTTTTTCAATGGACTCCGGGTAGATGTCCCCATTACGATTATATGATTATCTCCAGCAATATTTTTAATGACTTCTGAAGGATTGCCTACTTTATAAATATTTTGATTCTTGATACCGCATCGGCGTAAATATTTTGAAGCGCGATTTGCTGCATTTTTATATTCTTCTCCAAATTGCTCCGTTTTACTAATCGTTAATATATCAACGTCTATATTAAACGCTTGGGCAACACGGGCACCATATCGTACAGCTTTAGAAGTTCCTACCGAGTCATCAACTGCCAATAAAAGTTTATACGTTTGATCAGGGTTATAATTATTTACAATAAAAATAGAACTATCTATGTATTGAATTAAGTCATGAGCCATTCGACGTTTTTTACTTCCACCAATAATGGTAACATCATATTGATGGGATTGTACTTCATCACGCAATTCTGATATGATTTCACCGTTCCTTAAAATCAAGCTTACTTCATCGGATACAGTCCCTTTTAAATAAACTTCTGAGCGATTTCCTCCTGTATCAACTAATGTATTTTTGGGGAAGCCTGCTTCAATTGCTTTCGGTTCAATAAACTTTTTTTCAGCTAAAAATTCAAATGCCCATTCTAATACGTCCACTCCTGGGCGGCTAAAATCCCATGATTCCATCCGATCTTGCGCCAGACCTACAACCTTTGTGTTAAAGCTACTTACCTTTTCACCCACATCCACAATGGTGGTTGACGCTTTAAAAGCGTGTGAAACTTTCATCCCAACCCGCAACGTGGGACCAGAATATTCTTTACTACCGACTGCAATTAAAATTTTCATATTGATCCAATATTAAGACATTTTTAACTGAATAATAGCCAATAAGTATTGGCATAAATCACCAAAAGAAAAATGGAAACCAATCCCATTTTCCACCCGACTTTCAAAAAATCTTTCGCTTTTACCATGCCACTTGAATACACAATTGTACATGCTGGAGCAGCAACTGCTGTAAAATAGCCGAATGCAGATGCAATAGCTGTTACCAATCCCATATGCATAGGATCGTTTCCTATATTCATTGTAATGGGTCCCAAAACAGCAACCGTTGCAGAACTGGACAACACATTTGCCATTACGGTTGTCATTATAGTGACCAATAAATCTCCCAAAAAGGGTAATGTGTTTAAAATGGGTCCGATGATATTTATTACAGACCCGGCGAGCCATTCAGCAGCACCAGTGGATTTAATATTTGCACCCAAAGAAATAGTCGATCCGAAAAGTAAAATAACACCCCAATGGGTATTTTTACTTAAATCTTCCCACTTTACAAATCCCCCGACCAAATACATTAATACACCTGTTAATGCAATTGTGCCAAGACCGACGGTTTCACTAAAAAATATCCATCCCAAAAAAACCAATAAAAATATAAATGCAGCTACGCTATTCCTTCCTGTGAGTTCTGCTGACTTTGCAACTTGGACAACCAATTTTCGAACACCACTATCCAACTGATTATACTCCGGTGGAAAATTTTTAATCAAAATCCATGAGACGATGGGAATTTGAATCAACACCAAAGGATAAACAAGAAGCATCCAATCTATATATGAAATTGATAAATTTGAACTTCGAAGATAATCGATCATAATTACATTTCTGCCACCACCGGATGGTGTCCCAATGGAGCCCACGAGACACCCATATGCAATTGAGAATAGCAATACAGCAGATAAATTTTGCACTTTTTTATCATTCTCAGATGTAAAATGAATGAGTGTCATTCCAATGGGTAACATGATTGCAGCAACTGTGTGTTCACCAATAAAAGAAGATAATATTGCCGAAATTGCCGTAAATCCGAAAGCAATGTTTGCTGTTTTATTCCCAGTAATTTTAATAATTCCAAGCGCAATTCGCGTATCCCATCCCTGTTTAATAATAGCAACTGCCAACATGAGAGATCCCATTATAAAAAAGACCGCATCATTCATAAATGATTTGGCAATACCATTGGCAGAACCGATTCCCAAATATACTTCTGAAATTAGGATGTACAATGCAATTGCAGGTAAAGGTATGGGTTCGGTTACAATTAACATTAATGCCGTAATAACTATGATAATTATCCGGTATCCCTCAAGAGATAAACCGTCAGGTGTTGGAAGGAGCATGAGAATAATCCCAACCATCATTGTGATTAAAAACCATTTTTTCTGGGTAATCCAAAAAAGAAAATTCGCTAATGATCGATGTGAAAACCCTAACATATAGAGGTGGAATTTAAGGTGTAATCATTATTTATGAGAACAGTCACTGGGGATTCTTTTTCCATCGTTTAAAATCGCCCATTTCCAAATGGGGACACGTTTTTTGAGCTCTGAAATAAACCAAGTCATTGCATCCAATCCTTCTTTCCGATGCTTGGACCAAATAACAACATGAAGGCTTGTTTCTCCCACGTCTACTCTACCGATTCGATGTTTACAAAATAAATCATGAATGGCGAATTTTTTAACCGTGTCTTCTGCAAGTTTTGTTAATTCAGTTTTAGCCATACCTTCGTATTCTTCATATTCAAGAGCGGTGATCTTTTCCCCATATTCTGTGGATCGAACACGGCCGTTAAAGACCAACTCTGCCCCATCCTGTTGACGCGAATTATCATTTGAGAAAAATCCAATGGGTCCATTGACTATTTCTATTTTAGTCATTTAGCCCCCTTGTACTGGTGGAATGAATGCCACTTCATCCCCATCTTTCAATTCAGTTTGAATTGGAATATATTTCTGATTTAACGCAATGCGTAAACTCACGGTGTCCAATTTACCCTTCGCTTTTTCTCGTATTATATTCTCCAACTCCAATGTGCTTGTTCCAGTTTCCAATTCCAAGTTGAGTTCATCTTTCCCAACAGCATATTTCACTTGAGAAAAACATTTAATCGTTACTTTTATCATAATTTTATAATTTGTGTTGAATGATTCATTCCATCATACATCAATAATTTTCCAACCAAATTGGGTTCAATACCTATTATCAATTTTACTGCTTCTAATGCTTGGATATTTCCAATAATATTGGGCAGCATCCCTAAAACACCTGCGTCTGCACAAGTATCTCCACCCGACGGGGGTTCTGGAAATAATTCATTATATCCCGGACTCCCGTTTACATTCAAAACGGCCACTTGTCCTTCCCAGCGATACAATCCGCCATAAACCATGGGAATATTCGACTCTTTAGAAAATCGATCGATCAATTGTCGTGTTTCAATATTGTCCGTAGCATCAATAATAACATCACAATTTTGAATTAAATCCAATCCATATTGCTCATCCAAATAAACATCTATACTTTCGATTGAGGTCAAGGCATTTATTTTGCTTAAACTTTCTTTGGCGGAAATAACTTTCTTCTTCCCAATATCACCTTCTCCATGCAACATTTGTCGGTGAAGATTAGATAATTCCACATCATCCCCATCAATCAAAACCAGTTTTCCTATCCCAGCCGTGACCAATGATTGCGCTGCGGAGCATCCCAATCCACCCATCCCTACGATAGCTACCATCCCATCCATGAGTTTCTTTTGTCCATCCAAACCTATTTCCGGCAAAACAGTTTGGCGGGACCATCGACTCAAGTCTTCCTTTTTAGATTGAAATTCAATCCATGCTTGGGCACCTCCTAACAAACTATATGTATCGTCTAATTCGTTCTCAATTATCATACCTTCTGTTACAATTCCAAATTGGCAAACCAACACTTTTAATCCTTCAATATTTGGTATAGAACCATTTTTGGAAATTATCGTATCTACACCATCCATGGGAAATTCACTTCGCTGGATTTCAGGACGAACATCAATCACAGTGAATTCGCTTATTCGATCATAAAGTTCTTTGGGAGTTATAATCATTTTATTGATTTCCAAGGTAGAATATTTATATCGATTTTTTCTCCCGCTACCAAATTTCCATCTCCCGGTTCTGATCCAAGAATACAATTAGAGTCCAATGATGATGACAACATATGAGATCCAATTTTTGTGGAAGACTGACATAGCAATTGTCCATCTTCCATCCAAGCATTTCCGAATAAAAACCGGTATTTCACTTTTTCCCGTGGGAATGACTTTTTCAAAATTCCCGTTACTTTTTTAGATTCATCTTTCCCCATCATGGTTTCAATCGCAGGCCAAACCCATTCCATGAATCCGATGTAGGATGATACAGGATTACCCGGTAATCCGAAAATTAATGTATTATTTCCCGTTCCATAAAAGAGCGGTTTTCCTGGCTTCTGAGCCACTTTCCAAAAATGTTCTACCACACCCAATTCAATAAAAACGTCGCGGACATAATCATATCGCCCCATTGAAACGCCGCCTGAAGAAATGATCACATCACATGTTTTTAACGCTTCGGATAAAAATAATTTCAAGGATTCTTTATTATCTTTGATCACATTTCGCATGACAACTTCACCGCCTGTTCGTTCCACCAATTCTGCAAATACATATAAATTAGAATTGTAAATCTGTGCTTCTTCCAATTTATTCCCAGGTTCTATCAATTCATCTCCCGTGCCGAAAATGGCAATCTTTGGTTTTTTAGATACTTCAATTTCCCCGTATCCAAATGTGGCACAAGTTCCTATTTCGGCTGGAGTAATAAGCGTGCCTTTTTCAATCAAGGTTTCACCTTCGTCGATTTCTTCTCCCATTTTTCGAATATGTTTCTCCGGAAATGTTTCAAGCATTATTTGAACTGTTTCTGAATCAGAAAATCCACTACTATCCTCCACCATGATGATAGCATCAGCACCATTGGGTATTTTTGCACCTGTCATACATTGGGTGCATTCTCCCGATTGCAAAACTACATCGCTGGGCATTCCCGCCGAACTGATACTCACCATGTTTAAGGTAATCGGATTATTCCGACTTGCACCTTGTGTGTCTGCAGAACGAACGGCAAAACCATCCATAGCTGAATTATCAAATTGTGGGGATGGAAATGTAGCAACGATATCTTGGGCTAAAACTCTTCCACCAATACTTTGAATGGGAATCGTTTCTTTTCCTAATGTAAAAACATGCTTTTTTACAATTGATTTTGCTTCATGAAATGGTATCATAAGAGTCCTTTAATTAAAAACAGAATGGCAATGATGATGACGCCGCCCATTATTTTTTGAATGGTTTTTGGCTTGAATTTAATTGCACCCATGTAAGATCCAACAAAGCCACCGATAAGAACAGCTATCGCTAAAGGCAATATGAATTGAAGATCGAAGTACCCTATTTTTGCCCGTGCAATCACTCCCACAAGTGAATTCACCCAAATAAACATGGCACCCGCTGCAGCTGCTTCCTTTTCAGTCCCAAGACCAAACATGATAATAAGGGGTACAAGATAAATACCACCACCAATACCAACAGCCCCTGCAATAAATCCCAAAATAGCACCTATGGTTAAAATAAATATCCATTTCTGGGTGTCAGTTAATTGAATCAATAATTTTAGATCGTTGATAATATAAATACGAACAGCAACCAAAATGAGTGTTGCCAATAGAAAAAGTTTAAAAAATATTTCGGGTACATCCAATGAGCCGGCCACAAATGTCATGGGAATGGATGTGATTAAAAAAGGAATAATCAGATTAAGACGTCCATGCCCATTTTTCCAAAAATGAATCATACTGATAACCGTAACGATTAGATTCATAGTTAATGATGTGGTAGGGATAATTTGGTAACTGATTCCAAAGATTGCCATGAGTGCTGTATAGGATGAACCACCACCTAATCCAACACTGGAATAGATAAAGGCAATCAATAAAAAAAGAAATGGCAGTAAATAATCCATTAATGTTTTTCACCCTTCATCATAAGAAATGAATGAAATATCGTTGGAATCAAAACTTTCAATGCATCCTTCGCCGCACCTGTACTTCCAGGCAAACAAATAACAATCGCATCCTTTACGACACCTGCAGTTAGTCGAGATAGCATAGCCGTTTTCACCTTTTTCCGACCATAAGCGTGAAGAGCCTGTTCGATGCCAGGCAATTTTGAATCAAATATTTTTTGTAATGTTTCAATGGTCAGGTCTCTTGGCCCCAATCCAGTTCCGCCTGTGGTTATGATTAATTCAACACCATCATTTACCCAACCTTGAATGGTTGAAACCAAATCATCAGATCCATCTGGCAAAACTTTTTGATACTCAACTGAACAACCCGCATCTTTAAATCCACTTATAATTATGGGGCCGGATTTATCTTCGCCTTCTCCTTTTGATATACTATCACTCAATATGATCACGCCAACTTTAGGTCTATATTCTGTGGCGTGGTCAGATTTCCCACCCATTTTTGTCACCAATTTTATTTCGCCAATAGTCATTGATTTGTCCACTGCTTTGCACATATCATAAATAGTAAGTGCCGCTCCAGAGACAGCGGATAACGCTTCCATTTCCACGCCAGTTGCTTCTTTTGTTTTGACCATAGATTTAATAAAAATAGCGGTCTTCTGAATATCGAATTCAATGTCCACAAAGGACAAATTTAATTGATGGCACATGGGAATCATTACTGGGGTTTTCTTTGCGGATTGAATCCCAGCTATCTTTGCTGTGGTGAGCACATTTCCTTTGGGTAGTGCATCATTCTGGATAGCAGAAATGGTTTCAGGAAGCATGGATATTTTCCCTTCCGCCTTCGCCATACGAGCGGTTGAAACTTTATCTGTTACATCCACCATTTTGACATTTCCTGAATTATCTAAATGTGAAAAATCATTCATATTATCCTCCTATTTGAGTCATGGATTCCCGGTTATCATTTCCTTGATTTTGGGCTTCCCAACCATCTTTAAATTTTTTCTTCATTGTACCGTAAATCATTTCTTTAATCATCATATCAGTTTTTCCCGTCCGCATTGCATCTCGCAGATTGCTTTCATCTTGACTATATAGGCAGTTCAATAATTTCCCATCCGCTGTAATTCTGATTCGATTACATGCCCCACACAAACTCCGTGAATAGGCTGGGATAACGGCCACTTTTCCTGTATAATCGTTAACTCGAAAAATATGATGTTCGGTTCGTGACCCATCAATGGGATTCAACTCATCAACCTGGTTTTTTATATCGGCAACAATATGATCAGCCCCATAAAATTTCCCCGTCTTCCAAATCTGGTGAGAATCAAATGGCATGAGTTCAATAAAACGAACCGTTATATTATTTTTTTCGGTTAAATATACAAAATCCATGAGTTCATCATCATTAAAACCACGCATAGCGACTACATTCAGTTTGATGGATTGAATGGTGGATACCATGGCTTTATGGAGACTATTTAAAACCAAATCCAAACCGTCTCTGCGTGTGATGATTCTAAATTTTTCAGGGGTGAGTGTATCCAGACTAATATTAATTCCAGACAGTCCTGACGCTTCCAATTTATCAATTTGTTTGGAAAGCAATAGTCCATTTGTTGTTAAATGTACTGATTCTATTCCTTTGCAATGACGTGAAAACCGAACAAGTTCAGATATATCTTTTCGTAGTAAAGGTTCGCCACCGGTAAAACGAATTTTGGACACACCCATTTGGGATGCTATTTCGATGAGTCGGAAAATTTCTTCTGTAGTAAGGAGTTTGTCTTTGCTACGGAAATCAATCCCTTCTTCGGGCATGCAGTAAATACAGCGAAGATTGCATTGCTCATTAAGAGCTAAACGTAAATAGTTGAAGGATCGACCGAAGCGGTCAACAATGGGTGGCGCGGAATGATCCAGCTCACCATTAATTGGAGTGGGTGTAATTATATTTTCTATCATTCTCATTCCAAGTCATCCCGACATTATTATATCGGAAATCGGGAGCAAATCTTGACGTTTCCAACAAGACCGTACCGACCTAATACCTTATCACATGACGTAGGTAATTCGGCTAAAAGAATTAAGACAATTTATTCTTCTTTATTAATATAAAATTGGTTTTTCTGGGGCGTTAATGGCCGTCCCATCCAAAGTGGCCGGCGTAAGCCATCCGGATGTGTTTCTCGATCTATTGCCCATGCGTTCCACTTTTTAAAATGTTCGAAAGATTTATTCGTATCCACGTAAACATCGCCGTATTTCTCACCTGGTTCTGGCACAGATATACTCACTTTCTGAAGCCAACAATGAGCCCCGGAAATTGGATCAGGATTGGCTGCATGGGTAATATTTTGATGGACACCACCATCGCGCCACCAAACTCGATTGGTATCCGGATCTTTTGATTTCCACGGTTCGATACCTTTCACCGTCGCCATCTTCCACTTTCCTTCGCCCATGTTTTGTATATTAACTGTATTGGTCATTAGACGATTCCCCGCATCCTGTTTACGGCGCCATCGACCGATATGATGGGAGCACGCCACAACACCTGGCTTAATGGCTTCTGTCACCCAAACTTTGTCCACGAACCAACCGATGGGTGTGGTTATTTTCAGTAGATCTCCATTGTCCACACCGAGCCGTGCCGCATCTTTCGTATGGATCCATATGGGATTTTTATGGGCAATTTCTGTGAGCCATTTAGCATTGGCCGATCGGGAATGAATATGCGTCGGCAATCTAAAATTTGGTAATAAAACACACTCATTTTTACTTTTATCCATTTCATCTGGATGCACATGGCTTTTAATACGATATGCTGGAGTGGCGTGTTCCGGATAACCAAAATCCACCATGGTTTGAGAATAAATTTCTTGTCGTTTGGATGGTGTTGGAAACCCACTAAAATTCTTTCTATCTACTTGGATGCCAACAACATTTCCATCTTTTTCAATTTGACCATTCTCTTTAACTATCGCCCCATTCATAGTTTCATTGTTAACAACATCTTCATTCTTAACATAAACTTCTGGATCGACTAAATAAGCTCCAAACTTCCGCATATATTCTAAAGGAGAGAGTCCTTCTTTTTTAGCCGTTTCCGGTAATCCATTTGTCCGCTCAAAAATATATTGATAATATTCGTCAATGTTAATTTTTTCACCATCCCGATAGGGACTCATAAAATGTTTTCTTATTCCCAAATCACCATCTTTGTCAATGCGCCAAGATAACTCAATCCAGAATTCATCTTCTTCCCACACTTCTCCAGGATTCACTTCATACGTGAATTCCACTTCCTTTCCATCCCGGCGGGCTTTCTCACGTAACACAGGCTGTCGAAATGCAATCCAAACACCGGATTGTGTTTCATAAGAATTAATATCATGCCGCTCTGATGCGTGCCCCATGGGCAAAACATAATCGGCAAAAAAAGCGGTCTCGTTCCATGTGGGTGTTAGGGCAATATGGCATCCAACTTTTTCTGCATCAGACAACATTTCAATCCAGGAAAACCCATCGGGATAAGTCCATACCGGATTAAAAACACGGGTGAAATACACATCCATTGATCCACGACCATCCTTGATCAGATGGGGTAAAATCTGGCTCATTTCATAATGAGCCAATGTGTATTCTTTGGGCCAGTTTAATTCATTCCAAGCATCGGGGCCTGGTGGCGTATCAAAAAATTCTGGATGAAATTTATTCCATGCGCTTGGTGAAGTTCCACCTTCTGTCCCAACCGAACCAGTGAGCACATTCAATAAATGAAGTGTCCGTGACACTTGCCATCCGCCGAGATTTCCAATGGATGCACCGCGCCAAACATGGGTGGAGAGTTTGCTTCCTGCTTTCCCAACCATACGTGCTACACGAATAATTTGATCTGCATCTATTTGCGCTTCTTTGGCAGCGTATTCCGGTGTGTATTCAGCCCATTCTTCGCTCAAGCGTTTTATGAATTGGTCAAATTCAATGGGATCATCCGGATGTAAATTTTTTAGATAGTCATCCCAGTTCACCCAATTTTCCATATAATGGCGATCATACATGCCTTCATCTAAAATGATTTTGGCCATAGCCAGATAAACTGCCGATTCACTGCCGGGATAGGTGGGCATCCATTCATCTGCCATAGATGCCGTATTTGACAGGCGCGGATCCATAACAATAAGTTTGGCGCCTTTCATCATGCCTTCCATAATTCGTTGGGCATGGGGATTAAAATAATGGCCCGTTTCTAAATGGGATGACGCCAACAAAATTACTTCGGCATTCGTATGATCCGGGCTTGGCCGATCATATTTATGCCACAGGGCATAACCGGTTCGTGCGCCGGCAGAACAAATATTAGTGTGAGAATTGTGCCCATCCACACCCCAGGCTTTCAGGACGCGCTCGGCATAACCTTCATGTCCCGGGCGGCCCACGTGATAAACCACCTTCTCTTTACTTTTTCGCAGAGATGCAGCAATCTTTTCTGAAATTTCATCCAGAGCTTGATCCCAGGAAATTCGTTCCCAACCTCCTTCACCACGCTCACCCACCCTTTTCATAGGGTAAAGGATCCGTTCCGTATCATTAATCTGATTGATAGTCGCCGGACCTTTGGCGCAATTGCGTCCGCGGCTGCCAGGATGGTGGGGGTTGCCTTCAAACTTTCGAACTTCATTGGAATCCTTATCAACATAAGCCAAGAGGCCGCAAGCCGATTCACAATTGAAACAAGTGGTGGGAACTATGGAATAATGCCGTTCCTTTTTCTCCGGCCAGGCCAATGCATCTAATTCTGTAAAATCGTCCCATTCGCTGGGGTCGGGATATTTATAAAGCTCGCGCGGACCTTCCATAACAAACTCTTCTGACCAATCCGGACGGTCAGATATCTTCGAAATAATCCCTAAATATTCTGAAAATGTTTCTATCCAACTACGTTTCATAATTAACCCAAAGGTATCATTTGCGGCACTCGAATCCGCACAAATTCTGTTAAAAAGATTCCAATCAAAGCACATCCACCGGCAATTAGCGCCAAGTCTGGATATGCATTGAGCATCACAATGGGAGTCACACTTCCAATGACCACACCTACCCAGAAATATTTGGAATAATATCCTTTTGTCATGAGTTCAATCGCTTTCTTGGTGTCAGGCGTATCATGGGGAATTAAAATTTCTTTTGCGATTATGATCATATTCGCCAGGATTCCCCAGAAGAGAAGATTCGCCATCCATTGAATAGATTCCGGAGCGATCAACATCATAACGACAGAGCCTGACATCACTGCATGAACTAACATGTGAATCGCTGATTGAATTGGCGTTTGCCATAAATCTCGTGCACGAGCTTGGTTAAACAAAAATGCAGTGTAGACTGCACCTAATCCAGCAAAGATAATCCCCGGAATCCATAACCAGTCGAACCCCAGCTGAAAATAATTATCCAATAATTTCAGAGAAACTAATCCGCCAAATCCTGTAATGATATATGCACCACGAACGAGCCACGACTTCCATTGTGGGCGAAGTAATACGTACAGAAATCGATCTGGGCGATCAATATCTTTTACCAATAATCCGCCGGTTAATCCCATAAAAATAAGTGTGGTTATGAGTCCTGCCATTTCCGATGAAGCGTCCAATCCATCATTTAAATAATGCCAAACAGCCATCATGAGAAATGTGCCTGTAGCAATGGCTTTTGTCCACACATAGGCCGGCACTTCCCAGCCCCATAGGACGCCTTTACTTGGGGAATCATAAACCCGTCGCGCTTCTGTCGTATCTATATCCTGTTGAATTTCTTTTGCTACACTATCAATGGCTCTTTTGTCAATGGGCTTGCCGGTTCTGGCTGAATTTTCCATAGCCAATTGAACCAATAAATTTTCTGTATCTGATTCGGCTAACCGTTGATCCGCATATTTAGCATAATGCCCGACACCCGCTTCTTGCTCTGACCATAAATATTTTCCGTCTCTTTCTGTGGCATTGGGGTCCAACATTTCATTCGTCCCATTCACATAATATAAATTGGGTTCGGTCATTTTTTCCGGCTTCCGGGTCATGGTATCTTCATTCACCACCAGTTGTGAAATTTTGGAATTGGTATCATCCAAATCTCCAGATATAATAGCTTCCACGGGACACACCACCACACAAGCTGGCTCATAACCACCATCGATTTTATGGGCGCAATAATTACATTTCGCTGCTGTATTGGTTTCCGGATCGATATACAACGCATCATAGGGGCAAGCTTGCATACAGGATTTACATCCAATGCAACGATCATTATCAAAATCCACAATACCATCCGCCCGAGTATGAAGCGCGGTTGTGGGGCAAATTTCTACACAGGGTGCATCGGCACAATGGTTACACCGGTGGACAGAAAATTCCCGAGTGTTGTTAGGAAATTCACCCTTTTCGATATATTTCACATGGGTGCGATTAACGCCAATGGGAACATCAAATTCACTTTTACACGCCACCGTACAGGCATGACAGCCAATGCACATGCGGTTATCTATGACAAATCCGTAATTCAATTTTTTCCCTTTATGGCATTATGCATAGCTACAGCACATTCATTCTTTCCTAAATCCATGGTATCAGCTTCTTCAATATCCACATCTAGCCAGCCCGTATTTACTTTTCTAATTTCATTATATACGTCGGGGGATTTTCTCATGTTATCCATGATGAATTCAGTGAATTTTCCCAACGAATCTAAAGCGTATATCGATGCATTATGTCCAACAATATTTTCTAATTTTTCGGAAAACACCAATTGATCATTTGCTTCCGTCCAATTCATAAAATGCCCCGGCAAAACATCTAAATTTTTATCAAGATTCAGGACTTTATTTGTCAATGTATCATAAAGAATGGCGGACCATTCTTTCGCTTTTCCACCAAGATCCGGACGACCTACAGACAGAATAAAAATAGTGTCCCCAGAAATGAAATATTTATCATCAATAATGTAGCTCGTGCTCCCTGGTGTATGCCCCGGTGAATGCATCACTTTTACCACAGGCCCATTGCCACCCATTGCGAACGATTCGCCATCATGCACTTCACTATATTGAAAAGATGCATTACTAAAATCGCCAACATGTGCCATAATTTCTGCACCTGTTACATTGGCAATTTGTTTACTGCCGCTAATATAATCGGCCTGAAGATGGGTTTCAAACGTCCGGACAATTTTTGCGTTATGACTATTGGCGAAAGATTGGTAAAAATCATAATTCCGACTAGGATCAAAAATGACCATTTCGCCTTTATAAATTAGGCCGTAATTACAGGATGCTTTCCCGGGACGAATAAATTGATATAAAGCATATTCATCCGACGATGGGTTTAGTCTTTTTGGGACCAGCATATTGCCCCATGTTTTAATGCCGCCTGTTAAATAAGCCACATCCCTAAACCCGTGATTTACCAATATTTCGCCCACATATTGGGCAGATCCTTCTTTTGCACAGACTACTTTGATGGGTTGTTCACGAGAGACTTTCGCCACAGATGCTTCTTCTTCTTCCATAAAATCAAAATAAGGCACATTGGCCATTTCAAATGGAAATGGACCTTCAACATTAAACCGTTCGAAGTCTTCTTCATTGCGAACATCCAAAATGAGTATCTCTTCCCGATTGCTTAAGAATTCAAATAAATCATTGGCAGAATAGGATTTTAGTGATGACATAAACTGATCTATTTAATGACTTTTTCTGAAATAGAAATGTTTCGTATTTGCATCAATTTCTATTTTTACGATTTGATGTTTTGAAGTCCTGCACCAGGCTTTTAAATCGAGCTCCGCTCATGGATGCGCACTCGATGTTTTTAGAACCCCACCAACGGGAATCGCTTTGAGTGCCTGCCATGATCGAATGACTGGCATACCCATGCCACACGTTCCCAGTTCTATTTGTTGGTCAAATTTCAATTAAACGAATAAGGTGATATCTGCGTCCGCTGCAAATTCCAGAAATGATGCTGCACCACCAATATCTACCCCATCAACAAACTGGTCTTTATCAAACCCAAATACATCCATGGTCATTTGGCAGCCAATCATCTTCACACCGGATTCAATGCAAATTTCACGGAGTTCTTCTATGGTAGCCACGCCTTTATTCTTGAATGTTTTTTTCATAAGTGACGTTGCCATGGTTTCAAATCCAGGAACATTCCCCATGATTACATTTGGAATAGGCCAATTTAAGTTTTGAAATCCTTCCGGTCCGAAAGGCATTTTCATGGGCATAGCTGGATTCGTAGCAGGTGCTACTTTAGCATCAATTTTCTTATTCAACAAGGTAAGCCCATAGAATGTAAAAAATACCGCAACTTCCATTTCCATGGCTACTGCAGTTGATGCCAAAATAAAAGGCGGATAGGCCCAATCTAATGTTCCTTTTGAGGCAATAAGCGCCATGCGTTTTTGTCTCGATTCGTTCATATCCATTCCTTTATGATTTTTTAATGTAATACACAAAATCACCGCCGTTATCTCCGGCAGATAATAGTTCATTCCCCGTTCGACTGACCCATGCAGTGATATCATTTTGGGAACCGGGGTCAGTGGAAGTCATTTTAAGGACTTCGCCTCTAGACATTCCGTCCATGGATTTTTTTGTTTTCAATATTGGAAGCGGACAATTTAAACCGCGACAATCCAATTCTTGATCGAATGCAATATCATTCATGTTCATCTTCCTTCTTTTTAACTATCATGGAATTTAAAGGTCCATTCACCTTTTGTAATTTTTTCCTGTGCATCTGCCATACAATCCAATATTTTTATAATAAATTCATTCGCTAATGAATAAAAATATCTCGTACCATCTTGTCTGTTTGTAACAATTCCCCGATTATACATCACTTTTAAATGTTGGCTGACAATCGGTTGATGCATTTCTAATTCTTTATGAATTTGACTTACTGATTTTTCACCATTTTCCAAAAATTCGACAATTTTTATTCTGTCAGGATGGCCAAGTGTTTTTAATACTCGCGCTGCATTTTGAATAAATTCCGGGGAAATCTTTGTTTGATCGGTTGTCATAGGGGTTGAAATATAGTAGTTTTACTATATAAAACATATACTATGTTTAAACGTATATTTTTTTCGAAATTATGGCATGATTAAAGCGACTGCATTTATACTTATCGGAGGAAAAAGTGAACGATTTGGTTCGCCAAAATGGCAAGCCACCATTAATGGACGATCTATTCTTGACCGAATTTGGAATTCGTGTGATAGTTTTGAAAAAAGATATGTGATCGGAAAGGAAAAACCGGATTCAATTTCCTATCCTTTTATAAAGGACGAATTGGATATTCAAGCTCCCATCAATGGACTTTATACTGCATTCAATAATGCAAAGACAGATTGGATACTACTTCTCTCCTGTGATTTACCCTTAATTGATTCGAAAGTATTTAAAAAACTTTGGGAATTAAGAAATGAAAATTGTGACGCTTTAATTTCCATAGCAAATGAAAAAATGCAGGTTACATGTGGTTTTTACCATAAACGGATTTTGGGTAAATTGGAATCTGAAATTGAAAAAGAGAATTACAGTATTTTCAAACTGCTAGATAATTTAAATTCATCTTACGTTGATTTTGGGGAGGATGATCGTTTTTTAAATATGAATACCCCAGAAGATCATGAAGCATTGCTAATAGAAGGAGATAAATACTATAGGATTTTTGCTAACAGAGAAAAAGAAGAAATATAACAGTTGCTAACAATGTATATGAAATTATCGCACCCTTCGGGATGCTACGCTTCATATTCTAAACGTTAATTATCTAATTTTTCAATCCTTCTTTGATGTCGCCCACCTTCAAAAGGTTCATTCAGCCACATTTCAATCACATCATATATTTCATTTTCTGTCATAAAACGCGCTCCCAAAGACAGAATATTGGCATTGTTGTGTTCTCGGGATAATTTTACTATTTCTGCGGGACCATTATAAAATACGGCAGCTCGTACACCTTTTATCCGATTGGCTGCCATGGCTTCTCCCTGTCCAGAGCCGCCTAGAATAATTCCGCGACTTTCAGCATCAGCTGCCACTGCTTTTGCGCATGGAAAAATAAAATCAGGATAATCATCCAAGGCATCATATTCATGGGCTCCATGATCTGTAACGTTATAACCTTTTTCAATTAGATAATCCCGGATGATATTTTTGAGTTCTAATCCGGCATGATCAGTGGCAATGTGAATTTTCATAAAAGATTTGCTAAATGATTTCTGATCTTTTTCTCAACTTGATCTGTAGTAAAACCAAATTCCTGTGCCAAATCTTTCCCCTGTGCCGATGCCCCAAAATGGTCCATGCCAATGGCCAATCCATTGGGACCAATATATTTATCCCATCCCATTGTAATGCCTGCTTCCATAGAAACTTTCATAGCGCCGCGGCTTGGAATTAATGCATTTTTATAATCATCAGATTGTTCTTCAAATATTTCCCAGCACGGCATACTGACCACTCGAATATTTTTATCTTTCATGGTACTGGCTACTTCCATGGCGAGACCCACTTCTGACCCTGTAGCCAAGAAAATAAGTTCCGGGTTTTCACAGTCAACGACAGCATAAGCGCCTTTAGAAACTCCTTCAACGATGGTATCCATTTCCTGGCCCAGCACTTTCACCCCTTGCCGTGTGAGGAGTAATGCAGAGGGCGATTTCTTTTTATCCATTGCCAATCGAAAACAGGCGGCTGTTTCTTTTGCATCTGCGGGACGAAATACATTAAAATTAGGAATGGTCCGTAATGCCATGGCATGTTCAACCGGTTGATGAGTGGGACCATCTTCACCTACCCAAAATGAATCATGGGTAAATTCGTGAATAACGCCACACCCTTGGATGGCAGCTAACCGCAAGGCTGGTCGTTCATAATCTGCAAATACCAAGAATGTTCCTCCAAATGGAATAACGCCACCATGGAGAGCCAACCCATTCATGGCGGCCGCCATTGGGAATTCACGCACGCCAAAAGCTAGGTTCCGGCCGGATCGATTTTCCCGCGTAAAATCACCATAAGTTTTGGCAAAGTTCCCTGTATAATTCGAAGGTTCCAAATCTGCAGATCCTCCAACGATAGATGGAACCTGTTCTGCAAATGTATCCAACGTGGTTCCAAATGCTTTTCGGGTTGCGATTGACTCGCCAGCCTCAAATGCAGGAAACTTAATTTTTCCCAATTGATCCAAAACTGTTGCATTCCAGAGTGCTTTAAAGTCAGCATTTTGACATGCCGTTTCTTTGGCTGAATTCCATTCAGCAACCAATTTTGTTAATGGTTCGAAACGAGATTGAAAATGGTTAATGACTTCCTGAGGTAAATAAAATGGTTCGTTCGGAAGCCCTAGTCTTTCTTTTGTTGCATCAATTTCATCCTGAGGTAATGGGGCGCCATGTGTATTATGATCACCTTCCATTGTGGCCGTTCCCTGAGCCATTATGGTTGTACCAATAATTAAACTGGGACGATCCACCACTTGCGCTTTTTCAATTGCTTTCCGAATCTGTTCATGATCATGGCCATCAATTTCTTGCACATGCCATCCAAACCCTTCAAAAACATGCGCATAGTTTGTAGAGTCAGATCGATCTACCTTACCAGAAATTTGCGCATTGTTTGAATCATAGAATACAATCAACCTGGATAAACCCCAATGTCCAGCCATGGATCCGGAACCAAGTGTTATGGGCTCCTGAAAGTCACCATCCCCCGCCAGCACATAGGTGAAATGATCTACCAATTCGCCCGCCCTTGCACGTAGCATGGATTCTGCGGTTGCCATTCCCACCGCCATACCGAAGCCTTGGCCTAATGGACCGGTAGTGGCTTCTATACCTGGAATTTCAACTTCTGGGTGTCCTGGTGTTCGGCTATGGAGCTGTCGAAAATTTTGGATATCTTCAATGTTTAACCAACCAATTTGGGTCAGCATGGCATAGATAAGTGCCGACTCATGTCCCGCAGATAAAACAAATCGATCTCGATTGAACCAATCGGGATCATTGGGGTCAAAATTCAAATATTCTGTAAAAAGAATTTGAGTAAAATCAGCAGAAGACATGGGCCCCCCGCTATGGCCAGAATTGGCTTTGCGGACCGTATCCATAATTAAACCTTTGGTTACGGCCAAGGAAAATTGGTTTTTCTCCTCGTCACTCCATTCGTTAAATATATCGATATCTTGGTATGTTCTCATTATTTTTTGGGGTTATAAATTGTAAAATGCTTGAATTGTTTTAGCAGGATTTTCCGTACCAAACACGGCGGACCCGGCCACCAACACATCTGCACCTGCATCGATAACTTCTTTGGCATTGTGGAGCTTTATGCCCCCATCCACCTCGATCAATACCCGATCCTGTAAACACTGTTCTTTTAATTTTTGTTTAATATTCAGAATTCGTTCCGTGGAACCATCCATATATCCTTGGCCACCAAAACCTGGTTCAACACTCATGACTAAAATCAGATCCACTTGATCGTAGAATGGTTCAATATCTGATAATGGTGTGGATGGTTTAATGGAAATACCCACTTGCGTTCCCGTAGAATGTATCAGATCGATGACCGATTGTGGATCGTCAGTAGCTTCAATATGAAATGTAATTAAGTCCGCACCTGCTTTTGCAAATGATTCTACCAACTTTTCAGGCTTAATGACCATCATATGGACATCAATAAATTTATTTGTTTTGGGTCGGAGAGATTTTACAACCGGCGGACCGATGGTCAAATTGGGGACAAACTGATTATCCATGACATCAATATGAATCCAATGGGCACCGCCTTCATCACATTGTGATAGTGCTGTTTGTAGATTTGCAAAATCTGCTGATAAAATAGATGGGGCTAACTTGAATTCCGAGGACATAATTAGAATTAGAAATTAGGTGTTGATTTATGGATATTCAACGTCTGAATGGCTGATTTCCATCTATGATATATTTTTTAGAAGTAATTCTGGGAGAAATAAAATCATTTATCCGGATAATTAAAATGAATTTCTACAGCCAACTCATCACTTAAACTATTCCCTACAGGGCAAGTATTGGCGGTTCTTTCAAGGATTATTCTCTCTTTATCAGAATAATTATTTAGAAAATGGATATTGATCCGAATAGCAGAAATTCGTCGGGGATCTGCTGCCATTTCCTTAACCACGTCCGCTGTCGTTCCAACCATATTAATACCAAGTTGCTTTGCTTTGATACCCATAACTGTGATCATGCAACTTGCCAGAGATGTTGCGACCAAATCCGTTGGAGAAAAGGCCTCTCCTTTTCCCTCATTATCTTTGGGAGCATCCGTATGAATTTGCTCGCCGGAATCCAAGTGAACGGCTTCAGTTCTCAAGTCACCTTTATATTCGACTGTTGATAAATCTCCCATTATGCTGCCCTCCGTGTTTGTTTATCCCATAAGTAAAGTCCGATTACTCCCAAAATTAACCCGGAAATCGCGTCCATAATAAAATGTTGTTTTGTTAAAAAAGTGGCGAAAAAGATTAGTCCTGCCGCAAACCAAAACAACCATTTTTTCTGTGGATATTCTCTACCCATAATACCGCCAATAAATGTACCAATAATTACATGAACCGATGGAAATGCATTCTGATAAAGCCAAGGGAATGTGACCATACCATGCATAAATGATAATGGATTTGGAGTACGGGTCATTAGAATCGATTCGCACGAAATTGGCCATATTATAAATATACTGTAGGCCACTAATAGCAGAATGACCGCCACATTATTCAAAATTTTCAATCGATGAACATCCATCACCAAAAGCGGTAAAATAATTGAAATGTAATACAGGTAATAAGGGATTATCATCCACCAGACAAACGGAATGGCAGCATCCATATTGACAAAATATTTTGGTGGCAGAATGGGATCTCGGATGAAGGGTATGATAAAATAACAGAGGGATACCAACCAAAATGGCGCCAGTATTTTAACCCGTTTTATCAACCGCATAGATTACTGTTCATCCCACTCATATCCAGTAACCCGTCTGGATTTTGTATTCAATTCGATTGAATTATAATCTTTTAAGGTTGGGCGAAAATAATACATTACATAATAGGGCTGCTCATCGCTGACCCAAATAGAGTCGGGTGCACCTAACATTCCTATTACCTCTGTTTCTTTGGGATTCTCCTTCAATAATTCCCAGATATCGTATTCTGTTAATAATCCTTCGGATAGAGAATTAGGGCCATCCGTTGATTGTTTTGTGGGTGGCGGAATGAAAGGTACTGGCGGTGGCAGTACGCAAGCGGAAATCAGCAATAGGAATAATATTTCTATTTTTAACATATGTAAAAATACAACTGTGGATTATTGCCTCCAACCAGCCATCAGTTTAATAATTTTCATTCTTACTTATAAATTCTCGCTGACTTAATTTCCCTGCTACAGAGAAAAGAAAGAATAAAATAATGAATGAAAAGAATGACAATCGCTTTTACTACAACGAAGAATTTGTAGGTAGTCCTGATGCACGGTCCGTCCGGTTATTATCAGAATATTACGGACCTCTCCAAAGATTTAAACGAAATAAAATTCAAGATACGATCGTATTTTTTGGTTCTGCTCGATTAAAATCACAAGAAGATGCTGCATCAGCATTGGCAAGTGCTCCTAAAAATTTGTCCAAAAATGATCGTGCTACTTTAGAAACCGATTTGGATATGAGCCGATATTATGAGGCAGCGCGCGAGCTCGCATTTAAAATGACCAAATGGAGTAAAAAATTAAATAACAAGAAAAAACGGTTTATCGTTACCTCTGGTGGTGGTCCTGGTATAATGGAAGCTGCAAATCGTGGTGCAACCGAAGCGAAGGGTTTGGCTGTGGGATTGTCCATTTCTCTCCCCTTTGAACAATCAGGAAACCCATTTATCTCTGATGATTTAGAAATGAATTTTCATTACTTTTTTATGCGAAAATTTTGGTTCTTATACTTGGCTAAAGCCATGGTGGTTTGGCCAGGAGGATTCGGTACTTTAGATGAAGTCATGGAAACGCTAACCCTTATCCAAACTAATAAATTACGTAAACAAATTCCTATCGTTCTATTTGACAGTGACTTTTGGAATAATGTGGTAAATTGGGATTTTCTTGCGGATAAAGGTGTAATCTCTCGATCTGATTTGGACCTGTTCCAAATCTGTGACACAGTTGATGATGCATATAAATACTTAACAAAAAAAATAACGGCCACGCACTTACGTGGCCCAAACTTTTGAGGCGAATGATGAAAATAAAAACGATACTGTTCCTGTCAATATTGTCCATTCTGACTGCACAGGTTGGACCAGCCAAAGCACTCCATCGAAATCCACCCCGGGCATGGGCATTAACCAATGCAACCATCCATGCTGCACCTGGTAAAACCATCGAGAATGGTATGGTTGTCATGTGGGACGGAATGATTAAATCTGTGGGAGAAAACGTAAAAATCCCAGATCAGACAACGATAATCGATTTGGATGGTAAACATATTTACGCTGGCTTTATCGAGAGCTGGTTAGATGTAAGCACTGTGAAAAAGGATACATCTCTCAGGGCCCATTGGAATTCAAATATGCGTGCTTATTTGAATGCAGTGGATTTATTTCATCCGAAGGAAAAGGATATCAAAGAATTGCGGTCACTCGGCTTTACCACTGCACACATCACACCCAAAGGAGGCATTTTTCAGGGGAATTCTGGCCTTGTACAGTTGGGGAAAACTCCAAAAATTTTATCCGGTAAAATCGCACAGATAATAGAATATGCTTCCGGGAGTTGGGGCAGCCCGGAATACCCCACTTCTCTTCTGGGTGCCATTGCATTTATTCGTCAAGGATTTTATGATTCAGATTGGTATGGAAAATCCATCAAAATTTTAGATAAATATCCCGATGGAAATGAGCCCATCCAAGCAGATCAATCATTGGAAACTTTGTTTTCCGAAAAAAATAATAAACAGCCTTTTGTTTTTCGTACCAGCAATGAAATTTATATTGATCGATCCAAAAATATTGCTGATGAATTTGGACTCAATTTATGGTTAAAAGGTAACGGATATGAATACCGCAGATTGAATGAAATACCCGCGTCTTTTATGATTATTCCTCTGAACTTCCCGGGCAAACCCAAAGTAGTGGATCCTCACAATGCACTTCAATATTCTACCGAACAACTGAAGCATTGGGATATGGCGCCGGATAATGCGGCCAAACTTTCTGATGCTGGCTTTCAATTCGCATTGACCAGTTCCGATTTAGAAAAGAAAAAAGATTTTAGAAATAATCTAGCCAGAAGTGTTCACCGTGGACTTAATGAAACGGATGCATTAGCCTCATTAACCACTACGCCGGCAAAAGCGTTTGGTCAATCCAGACGCCTGGGTAAGGTGGCGCCCGGTTTTATCGCGAACCTTGTCATTACTGATGGTAATTATTTCGACGGTAAATCTACAGTAAAAGCCGTCTGGATTGATGGGGATGAATATGAAGTTGAACCAGATCCACTGGTATCAGTAGCTGGTCAATGGACATTGAAAGAAAATGGAAATGAGTGGGCATTAAATCTGAATAAATCACCGAAAGGATTTGGTGGGAAAATTTCCATGGATGAACACTCTTTCAAATTGAAAACGGTAAAAATTGAACAAGATCGGATTACATTTTCTCTGGATGCGGATACCATCCTCCAGAAAGGTAATACCCGATTTACGGGAACCATTAGAGAAGGAAAGGCATCCGGCCAGATTTTTTATGCAGATGGAAATACTGCCAATTGGTCTGCTGTCTTGGATTCAACAAGAGCCAAAAAGAAGAATGATGGCAAGAAAGAAATCTCCAGTGATCTCGAGGTGGTTTTTCCCGATGGTGCTTATGGTCTGGATGAAGATGTGCCCAGCCCTAAAACTATTTTGATAAATGATGCCACCATTTGGACCTCAGGGGAAAAAGGAGTGTTGAGGGAATATGACATTTTAATCCAAGATGGTAAAGTTAAAAAGATTGATAGAAACATCTCTCTCCCCCGCGGGAATGCGCTAATCATTGATGGGACAGGCAAACATGTGACACCTGGACTCATTGATGCCCATAGTCATATGGCAGGAGAATCCATCAATGAAGGATTTCAAAACGTGACGGCAGAAGTTCGAATGCGGGATGTGATTGAGCCCAACGATGTGGCCATGTATCGGGCTCTCGCCGGTGGATTAACCACCATCAATTTACTCCATGGATCTGCCAATCCCATTGGTGGTCAAAATGTAGTGATGAAACTACGTTGGGGCAGTTTTTCAGATGATCTCATATTTAAACCCGCCCCTCAAGGAATCAAATTTGCTTTGGGTGAAAATGTAAAACGGGTCCGCTCTTACGGCCGATATCCTGAAACGAGAATGGGTGTAGAACAAGTCATTCGAGATGCTTTTATGGCTGCAAGGGATTATAAAAAATCCTGGGATATCTATAATAAGGATGTCAAACTAAAACGATCAGCCATCCCACCGCGTCGTGATTTGGAATTAGACGCCATGGTAGAAATCATGGAAGGAAAACGTCTGGTCCATTCTCATTCATACCGTCAGGATGAAATCCTCATGCTTACGCGTATTGCAGAAGATTATGGATTTACCATGGCCACATTTCAACACGTGCTTGAAGGCTATAAAGTGGCTGAACGGTTAGCAGAACATGGCGCCGGTGCATCCACCTTTTCTGATTGGTGGGCTTATAAATATGAAGTGGTGGATGCGATTCCCTATAATGGGACGCTCATGACAAACGCCGGCGTAACAGTATCCTTTAATTCTGATAGCGATGAATTGGCTCGAAGAATGAATTTGGAGGCTGCCAAAGCAGTAAAGTATGGTGGTTTAGATGAAGCAGAAGCCTTAAAAATGGTGACCATCAATCCGGCCAAACAATTGAAAATTGATCGATATGTTGGATCATTGGAAGTTGGGAAAGATGCGGATTTTACCATTTGGTCCGGCCATCCACTCTCATCATATACTATTTGCGAACAAACTTGGATCGAAGGAAAACAATATTTTTCATTAGAACAAGATCAATATTTCCGGCAGCGAGATGCTAAACTGAGAAATGACTTGATTCAAAAAATTCTGAGCTCACCGGACCATGGGGACAAACCCATGAAACCTGAAGGGCGGCGCGGAAATCGGTTTGAATCCTGCGATGCTTTGGAAGCTTATACAATGGAAGGAGGCAAATAATGAAAAAGACATTATTCACGATTATTATTTCTACTTTTATTTCGGCCAATGAACAAATTCCCGGCCCACCTCAATCGCACCCAATTTTGTTAAAGAATGGAGTGATCCATACCATTTCAAACGGGGTGATTCAAGGGTCAATTCTATTTGACAATGGCAAGATAACTCATGTGGGTAAATATATCGCCCCAGAGGTTGGTACCGAAGTTATTGACCTGGAAGGGAAGCATGTGTACCCCGGGTTTATTGCAGCTGTATCTGGGATTGGATTGGTGGAAATCAATGCAGTAGATGTAACCAATGACCATTCGGAACGGGGGAATTTTAACCCTAATGTACGAGCCAATGTGGCCTACAATCCTGATTCTGAAATCATTCCCACAACCCGTTCCAATGGCGTACTCATTGCCAATGTTGTCCCAGCCTCAGGTCTGGTTTCGGGACAATCATCCATCATGATGATGGATGGTTGGACCTGGGAAAATGCCACATTCTCTCATCCAAGTGGATTGCACATCAACTGGCCTCAAATGGGAACACGTACCCGAGGAAGATTTGGCCGGAGTGTACCGATAAAAAAACAAATTGAACGGCGGAATAAATCCTTAAAGGCCTTAGATGATATAATGAAAGAATCCCGAGCATATGCACGGTTACGCCAAACCAAATCTCGGTCGGCTGAAAATTATCATAATGAGGATTTGCGCCTTGAAAGTATGATTCCCTATGTTCAGGGAAAGCTGCCTATTTATGTCCATGCAAACGAGGTACGCCAAATTGAAGCTGCTGTTCATTGGTCCAAACGACAGGATGTTAATATTATTATCGTTGGCGGCAAAGATGCATGGCGGACCACTAATCTGCTCCGGAAAAATAAAGTTCCAGTCATTTATGAAAGCGTAACTGCACTACCGAATCGGCGATATGAAGATTATGACCAAGCCTATAAGGGACCGGCCTTACTTCATGAAGCAGGTGTTCAATTTTGTATCGCAACCGCAGGGTCTGCCGGTGCAGCCTATAAATTGCGAAACCTTCCAAACCAAGCAGCTATGGCTGCTGCTTATGGCTTACCCAAAAATGAGGCACTCCGATCAATCACCTTATCTGCAGCAGAAATATTGGGTATAGACAAACAAGTGGGTTCCCTGGAATCTGGAAAAGATGCCACGTTATTCATTTCAAATGGTGATGCACTTGAGATAAGAACCAATGTGCTCCAAGCCTATATCCAAGGCCGAAAAGTGGATATGGGAGATCGGCATAAAATGCTGTTTCATAAATATCAGGAAAAGTATAGACAGTTAGGAATTCTCCAGAGATAAAATACTTTATTTTAGTACTGATTCTTTAAAAATAATCAATGCCATTATATAATATGAAAGATACATAAGGACCCCGGATATAATGGTAAGATAAGCAAAATTTGGATGTATATATCGAATTGCAAAAAAGGATCCAAAAGTAACTAAGGTAGATATAAAAGGTTCAATCATCAAAATCAATGTCCACTTTTTTGGTAGTGTTTCCGTAAAAAACATTAGTGCACCTAACACAATAAAAATAATAGCAAAAGACATGACATGTGTGTGAGTCGTTAACAGTAATCCTTCTAATGATTTTGGATATTGTTCTGGTATTTGAAAGTCAGGTGAAACTGGATCACCTGCATAATAGTTTTGGGTTCCTGTAGCAGTATAGTCCGTATTATAACCTACATAAATTAGACCAATTGTCACTCCGATTGATAAAACAATCACAAATACAGAAATCAATAATTTGACCTCTTTTGGAAAGTTTCGAATGTGTGAATTTTCCATTATAAAAGCGATTTAATTTTCGGGAAAAGAAGGCTCAGTTTCATAATTCCTGCTGACATACTATAGACTGAAATGGTGGCCCCAGAAATACCGTCGATGTCATTTCCCACAACAAAGTGGGATGAAGCGTTTCTCCCTTTAAACTGATTCATCCATTTAGGACTGGAAATTTCTCCACCATAAGGTTCACGGTATTTAACAATATGCGAATTTAATATACTTCCCTTCGAATCAAATATAACTAAAAAGGTGATTGGCATAGATTTTCCTTTAACATTATCTAAAAGTCCATACACCTTTTCGCCTTTCTTTATTTCAATAGTCCATACATATATAAAATCTTTAAAAAATCGTTGGCGCACTTTGGGCTCAATTTTGGCTTTCACCTCCTTATCCAATGATATCTTTTTCATAGAAAAAACAATGGAATCCCCATATTCGGTTCTTAAAATAATTTTCACATCCTCTTTAATACCACCGTGTAGCCCTGTGGCAATAAAACAAAAAACCAAAAATAAATATGTTATGTTTTTGATAGCGACAATCCCCAAACGGCGGATAGATCGACCGCTTGAGGATTGTGTCATTACACGATTTGAAATATGATTAAAAATTATAGCCAACCCCTAAGTTCATATAGGTGGTTTTATCTTTTTCACTATCTGTATAGGTTTTAATACCATAATCAAATTTGATTGCAATTTGATTAATGGGCTTATAGGTAAGTCCATATACCATTTTACTATAATGCTTGCTATCTTCATCATCATGGCCCACGCCGGGATTAATATCCGTAATGCGAATCCAAGGATATAGTTTACCATCAAGGTTTATCATTTTACCAATATCATATCCCAGATCCACATAAAATCCCGTTGACGATTTTACACTATGATCTGTATAGCTGATATTCCCCCACTCTGCCACCGCCATTATGCCTTTTTCATCATACTTGGCATGGAATTCCATAAGGGAAACGCCAATCGGATTCAAACCATCTTCAGAACGAAGTGCTTTTGTCGTAGTATAAGAAGAACCGACCCGCAATCCAGAAATTCCCATATATGCTATCCGTCCATTATATACCATTTCTTCAGCATTGGCTTTATACCCTTTTTGACGTCCACCGCGGATTCCTTGGCTCCACTTGGATGCAATGCCATCGCCATTCAAGCCTTCATGCATCACCACTTTCCAGGAAAAATCACCCATTTGTGCATAGGCAGCTATCCCGTTTCCAAACCATGTGGTTGGAATAATATATTTGGAATAATCTGGCCGCTCTACCGATAGGAAAAGAGGTGGTTCATGAAAATCATTTATCAACCCTACCGATGGTAAAATGACTCCGACTTGGAACCCATAATTATCCGAATGGTAATTAATATATGCTTGTTCCAATTCCAATTCACCATTACCGTCTTTTACGTAATTGTGTTCCAATTCAACTTCAGATTTAAATGACCACTTTTCCGTCCAGTTATATCCATAATAAATAATAAATCGATGGAAATCCATTATTTTGGATGCATCTGCTTCACCCACTTTAGCCGAATTATAATGGAGTTCTCCATATCCACCTACCATAAATCCCGGCTCAAAAAACTCATCTTGAGCCATTACGAAATTGGTAATTACACTTAGGAGCATAATTCCCCCCGCTACTTTTTTATACATTTAATACCCTATATGTTTAGTTTATATTCGCTAATGAGACTGAATCTCATTAGCGAATATATATAAATTATAATAATTAATGCAAATATATTTTGAATCATTATTAATTTATTCTTGTTAGAAAAACCACAGTTTTGTATTATAGACCGACCGGTCGGTTTAGTTTATGAATAAAACAAAGCAAGATTTACGCAAAGATCAGATTTTAGATGCTGCCCTAACCGTCTTAGTACAAAACGGATATGAACGATCCCGAATGGATGATGTGGTTCAGGAATCCAAATTGAGCAAGGGTGCTATTTATTGGTATTACAAGTCCAAAAAAGAAATGTATCTTGATTTGATCAATTTTTGGGTACTTCGTTATAGTGTTACCTTGAACCATATTGTTGAAGAGGATGAACTCCCCTCTCAGCAACTGAAAAATCTATTTCAGTATTTTATTAATCAAAATGAATCGGATCCACAGCCATTTGTAGCCCTGACAGAATTTTGGTCTATGGCTCAGAAGGATCCGAATTTCAGGAAAAAACTTCAAAAGGTATATACACATTTCTTAGAACTCATTGAAGAAATTATTGAACGAGGCGTCCAATCGGGAGAATTCAAAAAAGTAAATGGACGGATTACGGCCCTATCTATCATGGTCAATATTGAATCCATAAACTGGTTTACCCTTTTTGAAGCCCATGGTGTATCCGTCACGGAATATATGGAAACAATTACCGACTTTATTCTCTCAGGACTTTTAAAAAAACATGAGGAGATTTTAACATGACTAAACTCAAAACATCGTACAAAACTGGCGGTAGCTTTTTAGTAGAACCTGCCACAGAAGCCAATGTTTTTTCCCGTGAGGATTTTACGGAAGAACATCGTGACATATGGGGGATGGTAAAAGAATTTGATAAGGAACGGATCCTTTCTCAAAAAGAGGCGATTGAAAAATATGATAAGGACCTTTCCCTTTCCCTTATCAGGGAGATGGGCGAATTAGGCCTTCTCGGCATTGATATACCTGAAAAATACGGAGGTATGGAACTGGATAAAGTAACCTCAGCTATTGTTGCGGAAGCATTGACATTCAGTCCATCCTTTTCGGTAACCTGGTCCGTTCAAACGGGGATTGGTGTACTGCCTATCATCTGGTTTGGTACACCGGAGCAAAAAGAAAAATATCTCCCAAAGATTTCCACAGGGGAAATGATTTGCGCTTATGGGTTGACCGAGCCTACCGCAGGCTCTGATGCCCTTGCAGGAAAAACTACGGCTGTTTTATCGGAAGACGGAAATCATTATATACTCAATGGTGAAAAAATATTCATTACCAATGGCAGCTGGGCAGATGTATTTGTTGTTTTCGCACAAGTAGATGGTACAAAGTTCAGTGCATTTATTGTGGAACGAAATACAGAAGGATTTTCCACGGGTGCTGAAGAAAAGAAAATGGGTATGAAAGGATCTTCAACAACGCCCCTCATTTTTCAGAATGCAAAAGTACCGGCTGAAAACCTTTTATATGAAGTTGGTAAAGGAGCCACCATTGCATTTAATGTTCTTAATATTGGCAGATTTAAATTGGGTGCTTCCAGTGTAGGCGGATCCAAAAATGCCATTGAAGCTGCATCTAAATATGCCAAGGAACGACGTGCATTCGGAGAACCCATTGCTAAGTTTGATGCAATTATTAAAAAAATTGCTGACATGACTGTAAGGACTTTTTCTGCTGACAGCATGGTTTACCGGACCATTGGGTTGCTCCAAAATGAAATAGATCAATTGGATAGTTCCGATCCTGATTATTATATCAAATCTGGAGAAGCCATGGAAAATTTTGCCATTGAAACATCTATGACGAAAGTGTATGGCAGCGAGACGAGTCACTTTGTTGTGAATGAAGGATTGCAAATTTTTGGTGGTTATGGATTCCTGGAAGAATACCATCTGGCTTCGGCTTACCGGGATGACCGGATTAATCAGATTTGGGAAGGGACCAATGAGATTAATCGTCAAATCATTACAGGATTTATGATGAAAAAAGCCATGATGGAAGAGTTGCCCATCCGTGAAGCAGTCAGCAAGATAGATGCATTCATGTCCAATGGTAAACTTGGAAATAATGACGGACCACTTGCGGCAGAATGTAAAACCATTGAAACGGGAAAACGATTGGCCCTATTTGTTTTCAATGAAGCGTTGAATACCTTTGGACAGGATTTGAAACACGAACAACAAATCACAGAAATGCTGGCCGATATCTTTATTGATTTATACACAGCAGAAAGCACCGTTGTACGTGCACAAAAAATAATGGATATAGGAAATCAGGATCGAACTGTTAGTAGCATCGCAAAAATCTTTACTGCTGAAATGGTCTTGAGATTGTTGAATTTGTCACTTACAGCTTTGAATGGCATTTATGGAGGACAGACCACACCCATCGTGTTCGACAAAATGCGGAATTTTCAGGCAAAAATGCTCATGCCAACAGATATTGTCAATCTAAAACGTGAAGTCGCCAAAAGAATATTTAATCAAAAAGAATATCCATTTTAGGAGTTAACTATGAGTACAAAATCAGTCATTATCGATGCTGTCAGATCACCAATTGGTGTAAAAAATGGTCAATTGGTTGGCATGCGACCCGATGATCTCACTGCCCAAGTCATTAAAGGACTATTGGCTCGAAATAAAAAAGTAAAACCGGAAGATATTGAAGATGTGGTGGTGGGATGCGCTTTCCCCGAAGGTCCCCAAGGAATGATTATTGGCCGGTCAGCCGCTGTTCTTGCTGGTATTCCGAAAGAAGCAGGCGGAAAAGTAGTGAACCGTTTTTGCGGATCCGCCATGGATGGTCTCCACCAAATGAGCACCGCCATCGAATGTGGTGATATTGATGTAGGCATTGCGGCTGGAGTAGAAGATATGTTTTCTATTCCGCCAGGGGGTTTTGCGCCAGATTTTCATCCGGAACTGGCTGAACATGAATATTATATCGGGATGGGAGAAACAGCAGAGAATCTCGCTAACGACGGCAATATTTCGCGAAAAGATCAGGATAACTTTTCAATCAGTTCTCACGAGAAAGCCTTAAAGGCCTACACGGACGGAAATTTTGATAATGAATTAATTCCCATCGATGTTTATGGTGAAACAACTGTCGAAAAAGATGAAGGCCCCCGGGAACCAAATGTAGAAAAAATCAAAAACCTGAATCCCGCATTTATCGAAGGCGGTACCGTAACGGCCGCCAGTAGTAGCCCCTTTTCTATTGGCGCAGCAGCAATCCTCGTCACCAGTGCGGCATATGCAGATAAGCATGGTCTAACTGTCCGTGCCGAAATTGTCAGTCGTGCCATTGCCGGCGTAGACTGGACGCGTATGGGTGCCGGACCATTACCTGCGACAGAAAAAGCACTAAAAAAAGCCGGCTTAATCATGGACGACATTGAAACAATCGAATTAAACGAAGCTTTTGCCGCCCAATCTTTATATGTGATCCGAGAAGGCGGCTGGGATATGGATAAAATAAATCTAAATGGCGGAGCGATCGCTTTGGGTCATCCATTGGGTTGCTCCGGAACCCGCATCATCGGCACCTTAATTAATGTGATGGAACAGCGGGAAACCCACCTTGGCTTGGCAACAATGTGTATTGGCAGTGGTCAGGGCATTGCTACCATTATAAAGAGATAATGAGTTTGATGAAAATCAAAGAACCATTTAGTGCTATTTCCCATGCCATCGGTGCTATTTTAGCCATTCTGGCTTTGATCCTTTTGATTCAAGAATCGATTGATCCTATAAAACCTTGGCACATTGCAGCATTTTCAGTATTTGGGACAGGCATGTTTCTTCTATACACGGCTAGTGCAATTTATCATTGGCTCCCGGTTTCACCAAAAATTGTAAAAAAACTGCGAACGTTAGATCATGCCATGATTCATGTTCTCATTGCCGCAACATATACACCGGTATGCCTTATTCCTTTACGGGGCGTATGGGGTTGGAGTTTGTTTGGCGTTATTTGGGGATTGACAATTTTTGGTATTCTGCTCAGAATTTTTTGGAAAAGCATACCTGATTGGTTTTCACTCACGTTTTATATTTTTATGGGTTGGCTATCTATCATTGCTATTTGGCCAATGATTCAAACGCTGCAGGTTGGTGCTTTGGTCTGGATCTTTATAGGCGGATTTTTCTATACAGTCGGAGCCATCATTCACGGGCTGAATAAGCCCAATCCGATACCAAAAATATTTGGTGCACACGAAATATTTCACGTTTGTGTAATGCTGGGCAGTTTTGCCCACTTTATGTGCATGTACAATTACATCACACTATTTGACTAAATAAAGAGGATTTCATGTCACAATCAATAGAAAAAGTTGCTGTATTGGGCGCCGGAGTTATGGGGGCACAGATTGCAGGCCATTTTGCCAATGCAGGCATCCCTGCACTCCTATTTGATATTAATCAGGAATTGGCACAAAAGGGAGCAGACGGCCTCACAAAGATGAAACCTGCTCCTCTTTATAAACCAAAAAATGCGATTTTAGTTGAGGCATGTAATTATGACGATCATCTGGAAAAATTAGGTGATGTTGATCTGGTGATAGAAGCAGTAGCAGAACGCCTTGATATTAAACATACCGTATATAACAACATTATACCACATCTAAAAGATTCGGTTATCATGACATCAAATACATCTGGGATTCCTCTCGGTGATCTTATTACGGTTCTACCCGATCACCTGAAAAAACGATTCATGATTACACACTTTTTTAATCCCCCCCGATATATGCGGCTTTTAGAACTGGTGAAAGGTCTGGAAACCGATGATGCGGTGTATAATATGATTGCTGAATTTGGTGAAGACGTCCTTGGGAAGGGAATTGTCCATGCTAAGGATACACCTAATTTTATTGGAAATCGAATTGGTGTATTTGGAATGGCTGTAACCATGAATACGGCTATAGAACAAGGACTTACTATAGAAGAAGTAGATAAATTAACAGGTACCGTTGTAGGGCGGGCAAAAAGTGCAACCTTTCGAACGGCGGATATTGTGGGTTTAGATACGATGATCAATGTTCAAGGCACATCTTATGACAACCTTCCTGACGACGAAGAACGGGAAGAATTCAAAATTCCTGACTTTCTTCAACAATTGGTTGATAAGGGAAACCTTGGTGCTAAAACCAAAGCAGGATTTTATAAGAAAACAGATGATGGAATACTTTCATTAGATCTGAAAACAGGTGAATATGGTCCCCAAAAGAAAGTGCGATTTGATGGCTTCCGACTGGCAAAAGACAGGCAAAAATCCGGAGACAAAATCAAAGCAATGGCCTATAGTGATGATAGGGCCGGAAAATTTTTCTGGGAAGTTTTATCCAGAACTTTGATCTATTCTGCCAATCGTATTCCTGAGATTAGTGACGATATTATCAATATTGATAATGCCATGAAATGGGGATATGGCTGGGAAGCAGGCCCATTTGAAGTGTGGGACGACATCGGTGTTCGTGAAGCTACGGCACGTATGGAAAATGATGGTAAAAAAGTCCCCAAATGGGTCAAGGATATGCTGGCATCCGGACGAGAATCATTTTATGAAGCGAAAGACGGTTGTCTCACTTATTATGACGTATTATCAAATTCAGTGAAAACTGAATCTTGTGGAGAAAAGTCTATCAATCTCAATCTTCATAAAACAAGTGGCCATGTTGTAAAAAGAAATTGGAGTGCCAGCCTGATTGATCTTGGTGATGGTGTCCTCAATGTAGAATTTCACTCTGTCCTCCAACCGGTATTAAACCCAATTGATGGTTCTATGGGAATGACAATCCAGGAAGGGATGGATCTATTGGATGCGGGAAAATACAAGGCAATGGTCATTGGACATCAAGGTGCCAACTTTTGTGCCGGGGCAAATTTGGCCGGAATTTTACAAGTATGTGAAGATAAAGATTGGGACAAACTGGAAGATGCTGTAAAACAGCTTCAAGATTTAACACAGCAAATTCGTTTTTCAAAATCGCCGGTGATTGCCGCACCTCATCATCTCACTTTGGGTGGTGGATTTGAACTCATAGGTCCTGCTGCACATCGGGTGGCACTAGGTGAATTATACGTTGGATTGGTGGAAGTGGGGGTGGGTTTGATCCCTGGTGCAGGCGGAAACCTACGTATGATTCTTAACTTAATGGAAAACAGCGGTAAAGGGAGAATGAATGCTTTTCAAGTATCACAAAAAGCATTTGAGACTATTGGGTTTGCCAAAGTAGCTACCAGTGCCGATGAGGCTAAGTTTGTCGGATACTTACTTAAAACAGATACAGTTGTTCTCAATAATGATCATCGTATTTATGCTGCAAAGCAAAAAGCAATAGAGATTGCAGAGGGGTATGAACCTCCCCAATATCGAGAAGATCTAAAATTACCGGGAACAGGGGGTCGCACAGCCATGGCAATGGCAATCAAGGGATTCAAGGTCCAAGGTAAAATTTCTAACCATGATGAATTTATTGCTAAAAAATTGGCATATGTTCTAACGGGAGGAGACAAAGCAGGACTCACAAAAACAGTTGATGAACAATACTTGTTGGATATTGAACGGGAAGCTTTTGTTTCTTTAGCAGGGGAAAAATTAACCCAGGATCGCATCGGTTATATGCTGAAGAAAGGGAAACCACTTAGAAATTAACTGCAATACTTAATGATCATTAAAGGGTAATACTGATTTTGGTTCAGTCTCGAAAACAGCAGCGGTTGCACTATATGCACAATATTTTAAACGAATTGGAGCTCAATTGAAAAACTTCGCCACAACCATAGTCAATCCATTCGACTCTATCGGATATAAAAACTAAATAGAAATGACTACTCCACAAGCCACTTCAAGTCAACCATACAGGTTGACTGTAAAAAGAGGATTTCTTGCACTATTAATTATGTTTGCTAGCCAGACACTGGTCGGGTTGGGCATCTCATTTGGATTAAAATTCGTCCAAGTTGATACTCAAATGATTGGACTGATATCTGTGTTGGTTGGAGGAACCATTACATTGATTTGGGTTTGGACTGATATACGCCGATTTGGTCCGTCTTTTTTACCTCAAATTGGACTGCAAAAAAGCATTGTCAAAGCCAGCCAAACGGTAATGCTGGTATTTCTATTGTTAATTGCCACGCACTTTCTAGCTTGGATTTATAGATCAATAATTTTACCCATAGTGGGTCAAGTGGGTATTATTGGGGGTGGATCTCAAATGTTTGCCTATATCCGAGAAACAGGTTCCATTATTGGGATGGCAGGCTTTTTTATATTAGCACTCATTGTCGGACCGGTTATGGAAGAAGTTATATTCAGAGGTTATCTGCAATCCGCATTAGCACGACGAATGCCAGAATGGGGTGCTATTTTGATAACTTCATTATTGTTTATGGCCGGTCATGGTCCAACGATTTTATGGCCAATGTATTTTATCTATAGTGTCGCCTGGGGATGGATTTTCATGCATTCAAGATCCTTGAAAATTGCAATTGCGATCCATATGCTGAGTAATCTATTTTACGCAGTTGTCGCTGTAATGGGTTGGAAAATTCTTGCATAAAATAATTTACTAAAAGGCAATTACAGCCAAGGATGACAGCGGATTCATCCTTATTCTCAAATTTAAATCCTAGTTTCGCTTTAAAAAGCTTTCTGTAAATACATTATCTTTTAAGTCTTGATCATATTTGACCTTTAGAACGGTCAATTCTGTGCGATGGTTATTTTCTAGGTTTTTCATAATCATTTTAGTGGCAGTCCAATAGTCTCCATTTTTTACATGATCAGGAATATCTAATATTTTAAACATCATCTCTTTTTTATTAAAAAACTCCACCCGTTTCATTAGTGAATGTTTTTTATCAACCCAAAGGATTCGCCAACTGTATTGGAATACTTTTTCTATTGGATTCGCTCGAATCTTATAGCAATCCGTTCCATGGATAATATCCACCCCCAACAACTCATATTTATCCGCATCTAAGTCTCTCCCAGATAGGTCTTCATAGCTGAAGTCCGTGCCCATAAAACTACGGCCTTTCTCATTAGCCCTAATCCGCTTCACTTTTTTTAGGGCAGGGAGGTATAGCCATTGATCATCCGGTTCTGACCCAAGTCTATCCCATGTAAGAAATCCTGTTCCCCTTACTTCTTTGGGTTGGGAAAAACGCAGCAGTGATTTGGATTTAAATTTTCCATCTTCGTACTTTTTTTCAATACTGGTCAGTTCCCTAGATCGCCGTCTTTCCTTTTCGCCCTTAGAAGATATAAGGGTCATTTTGAGCTGCGTTTGAACATCCATTGGTTTTTGAATTTGATCCATTTTTTCCATAACAGAACGAGCGGATGGCTGGGCTAATAAAAAACCGCTTATAAGTAAAAATAGAATTTGGGCATATCTAATCATGCCAGAATTTAAGGGATTAAAAGTTGTAGTAAAGTCCCAGTCTTGTGTGAGAGAAATCTTCCATTTTTGTAAATGCACTTTCTAAATCATCTTTATCACCTTTAAACTGGACAAGCCCCAATTCGAATTTCCAATTCATCCAGGGAGAGTATCCAACCGAGGCACTGAACATTGTACCCTTTTTGTCCAAATTAATCATAGCATTCCCTTTTAATTCCAAGCGATCATCCATTAACACACCTGATGAACTGAGAATAAGGGCCAACTCAGAAAACATTGCAAATGGCGTTCCCATTCCGGGACGAAATTTATCGAGTTTAGGAAAATTCACTAATTCTTTAGACGAAGAATGGTACCATTCATAATTTTGTTCCCCAACTTTATTGCCAATTAATTGTGCAGATAAATTTATATCAGAGGCTGTGATATATTCGCCTTGAAGAACAAATTGAGAATAAACTATATCTTGGTATAATTCGTAGAGGTTAGTCTGGATTTCAAAAAGATTTAATTTAAGTATTGAAGATTGTGTTTTAAAGATTGCTCCTTCTCCACGTAATGTAAAATCCCCAATGAAAGTAACAAAATCTAATCCCCATACTGTGGTAGCCCTATATCCCAATTGGGGAATTATCTTCTCATAACTGTCAGGGATATTGATATCTGAAGGATAATACTTAACGGTTGAAATACTCGGTGTACGGTCATTCCCCCTAAAAATTGAAACGCCAAAATCTGCTTCACCAATTGAGGTTTGAATCCGAATACCAATTTCTATCTCATCTTGAACCGGGTATTCGATTCTTGGTTCTATTGGTAATGCCAAAGGATAATCTTTTTCACCATAGGGAATTCTATTAACCTCATGCTTTGGGATAAAGATGCCTTCCACCTGATAATTCCCAAGATACAATTTTGACGAAAAAGACCATGTTCCGATTTTTTGTCCAACCCCCTGTTTGAACAAATAGTAATAATCATAGGGATTCAAATTATCGGTGGGATTGTTGCCATCGACTGCACCCCAGACATGAATCAGTTTCCCAAACTTGACCTCGCCCCATTCGGGGTAATAGGCCAAGTAGGCTTCCCGAAGGTTATAAGAGGATTTTGAACTATCATATCGATATTCCACAGCTGACACAGTTTTTATATCCAAAGATCCAACTGTATATCCTAAATCCAGGGACATGATTCGAAAAGGCAGGTTAATTTGGGATTGATCCGAGGTACGCGTCATCACCAATGGGTTGACCTCGCCGGTGTAGTTTAGCTGGGCACTTGCTAACGAAAATGACAAAAGTAGTAATATTTTATTCATGTTTAATGTGTGCAATGGCTATGCATGCGTAGCCATTGCAACAATCAATTCCTTGGTAATCGTTTTAAATTCTTTTCTTGGAAAAGGGATGCTTGAATTCCCATATCCACCTGGACATCTTCAAAGGCTACTTCCGTCGTTCGCTTCTTTTGTACATCTTCCACAAAAACCCGCTTCAAGACAAAATACCCTTTCATTTCTCGATGGGAAAATTCTTTCTTTTTCTTCAATGCACCACTTTTGTCATAAGATTCTTCTTTCACAGCCATGAGTGAATTTTTATCAATCCATGAAGTATGTTTTGAATATGAAGATTTGGCTTCTTTTTTTGGTGTTATTTCCAACACAAAATAATCCACCCCGTTGATGGTTTCATCATCCAAGCGTGTGAATTCACTTTTGTCCAGATCACGATTGGATAAATCTTCATAACTCAAATCGGAACCCATAAAGGAGTCTCCTTTTTTCTTTGAGGAAATGCGTCGAATCTTTTTAAACGCCGGAAGCCACATGCGCATTTCATCATCTTTATCACTATGCTCAATTTTAAGGAAGGCCACACCTTTATCATCTTTTGGTTCCAAAAACCAGATGATCTGTTTTTTATTCCCATCAATGGATTTTGACACCATAACATTGGTTCGTGACTTACCTTTTGCATTGGTTAAAACCATTCTTGTCGTATTAGACATATCTTTCGGTGATGGTTTTGCATCCACCATTTTTGCAATTTCAATTCCAGTCTGACCAAACGCAATGGAAATTATTATTATTAATGTTAATGTTAATCGTTTTTTCATCTTTATTTTCTCAAGTTAAGAGGTTTGATTAAACGAGTTAATCTTTCCCCCTCTTCCATTTTCCTTTTTCCTTTAACTTCATCCAATCATCCATTCCTTCAATTATTTTCAATTCCCCAGAATTAACCTGTTATATATTTTCTTATTTCTTCTTAGTAATTCCATAATACTTGCCAATAAAGTTAAGGTCCCAACCGAAGTTGATATCATAGCGAATACCATTAATCCACCCATGTGCTGAACCGGTAAAAACTGTGAAAAAAGCAAGGAAGCAAAAGCCATGTTGGAAAGAGCGTCCAGCACAATGGGGTAACCCACTTCATCAATAACTTCCCTACTTAAAATATCCGAATCTTTTACTGTTTTTTCAGATCGTTTGTATTGAGAAATATAATGTATGGCAAAATCCACTCCAACCCCAACAATGACGGATGAAAGCACCGCCGTTACATGGTTCAGGTCAATATTAAATAGACCCATAAAGCCGAAATTTAAGATGACTGCAGAAGACAATGGAATCACTGCCAACAGGCCCCATCCGATCCGGCGAAAGAAGAATCCTGCTATCAATGATACGACAATGATCGAAGCAGAAATACTGCGGAAGGAGGATGAAACAACCATATCCACCATATCTCCCAAAACGGGCAGCATTCCCGTTGTTGTGATTTTCATCTCACCATTGATCTCTCGTTTGATGAATTTATTCACCTCACCCACATAGATCTCCGCAGCCTGTGTGGACATATTTTCAGACATGACCGTAACCAACCCCACCGTGTAATCATAATTTACCAATGAGCTGAAATCATCTGGATCACCGGACATGGAATACATGGTGAAAAGATTATTTACTTTGTCTCTTTCATCGGGGATCGTTTCAAAGACCGGATCATCATCCATTAAAGTACGATGCATTTGTTTGATTATGTCAGCAATAGAAATAGAGATCGAAATTTTTGGATGCTCCTCCATAAATTCCTGTAGACGAACCATCTTTTTTAATGTTTTGGGATCCTTCATATCCCCATCAATCCTGAATGTATAATCCATGGATCCCACCATTTCATCGTCTAGAAAGGATAAACTTTGGGGGATGGGATGTTCTTCATCGAAAAATGTCTTAATGTTCACCTCAACATTGAGATCACTCAATCCATAGGCGCCGATGAGGACGACAATCAATCCGGCGGTGAGGACCAACCGCGGTGCTTTCAAAATTTTCTTTCCAATTTTATCAACCATTCGTTCAAGAAGTCCCGGATGACTGATAGCTTTTGAATCCATTTTCCAATTGGTTAACATAATCAAAGATGGCAAAAGTGTTGTAGATAATATCCAGGCCCACATGATGCCGATGGCAATCGTATAACCATAGCCGGCCATAACTTCGATGGGTGCAAAAAGTAAAGACAGAAAAGCGACTGAAGTGGTAATGCTGGTAAGAAAAATTGGCAGCATTAGCGAATGCATACTCATTTCAATCGCTTTGCGTTTATCCTTTGTCTGGCGGAGTTTTTTAAAGAATTTTGTTAAAAAGTGAACACCATCCGAATTGGCAATCGTCAACAAAATAATTGGCATGGATGTATTCATAATCGTAAATACAAAATTATCAGATTTTGTTAAATTGTATATCCATCCCATGGCACCCATCATAGAACCCAATGACAGGACAATTACAGCGACGACCATACCAACACCGACAAAACTTCTTAAACTCCATAATAGAATCAAAACCATCCCCAGCAACCCAATACGGATGAGCACAACCATATCGACTCGGATTAAATCACCCACCAGTCCAGTCAAATAAGGTGGTCCGCCAAAATGGACTTCATATTCTTTTAAATGAGTATCTGCATATTCATGAAGTAGTTTCACTACGGCCTGGTCGTTACTCCCTTCCTGCGGTTTCACCACAACATTAAAGAAATCACCTTGTTTACCCAATACTCGTTTTTTAATATCGGGGTTTCCATCTAGGTAATTTTTGATTGAAACTATTTCATTACTATTCAAATCTCGCGATGGTACCAAATCATTCACCTCAAGAAAGTCATCCACACTTTCCATTCGATTCATATTTGACAAGCTGATTACTTCTTCAATAAGAGGCGATGCTTCCACTGATTCTGTAAAATCCCATAATTCAGCCATGGTCTCCCGGTTATAAGCAGATGTCCCCCGCTCCCCGAAAGCCACAAATATCATTTCTGTATTGCCGAATTCTTCTTTCACCTCTTCCCAAACCCGCCGTGTGTCAATATCCTCCGGAATCATCTTCATCATATCGTCTTCAATTTTGAAGAATTGAAGTCCCGACCCCATAAGGATTGAGATCAGTAATGTAATAATTATCGTTCGCTTTGGGTGGTCCAGCGATTGGCTCATAAACCAATCTTTGATGCGTTTTTGACTCACTTTATATTTTATCCTTATAGTATTGATTAACAGCCTTCATCCCTTTTTCTGTGAAAATACCTCTAGCCACAATTTGCACAAATCCATGGATGGTATCTCGGATAGGCAAATCGTTTTTTAAAAAAAATTCCGGCTGAAATGTTGAATTAACAATATTGATATATACGATCGCTGCCGATTTCATATTGATGTCAGTATGAGCCAACCCCTGGTCCTGCGCGTTTTTAAGTATTATATAAAAATCTTCCTGGTGGCTCAATCTAAAGGACTCAACCTCTTTCCATATCTCAGGATAAAGTGACTTTAATTCCACCAACTTATGAACCGGTGTCCGGCCAGCAAATTTGCAAATTTTCTCCATGATTTTGATATATTGGAGGGCTGGATTGGGCTCTTCAGTCATTACCTTTTTAAAAACGCCATTAATTTGCTCAAGAACAAAATGCATTATGCTATGAATCAAATTCTCCTTGGTGGGAAAGAACTTATATATCGTCTTTTTACTCATAGCCAAGCGCTTGGAGAGGGCATCCACTGTGAAGGCACGGACACCCCCATCGGCAACGGATTCGAAACCTTCGCTTAGTATTTGATTAACTTGTGATTCTTGTCTCATAGAGAATGGAAACGATTATCGTATATTTCGTTTCCGAGTTTAAAATCTCTTTCCCATTTAAGCCAAACCCTTTTTTATGAATTATGACAATAAAACCCATAACTTTGACGGTACAAAATGGAAAAATCATTTAAATCTCCAGTAGTCATCCTCGCAAACGGATCATTCCCAACTCACCCTATTCCACTCAAAATTTTGGCAGATGCTGGCACAGTAATCTGCACCGACGGTTCCGCAAATACATTGGATAAACTGAACCTCATTCCCCATGTAATCATAGGCGACCTGGATTCCATTGACCTCAATAATGAGTTTCATGGATTGGAAATCCACGACCTGAACCAGGAAAACACAGACCTTGAAAAAGCACTTGATTGGGTGGTCATAAATGGGATTGAAAATGTAACACTCCTTGGTGCCACTGAACTTCGTGAAGATATGACAGTGGCCAATCATTATATCCTTTTTGACTTTTTTGAAAAATTGAATATCGAAATGGTTACTGACTATTTCACCGTGACCAGCCACCGTGGTCAAAGGTCATTTGATTCATTCCCCGGTGAATTGGTTTCATTATTCCCTCAGCAATTCGGTACTGTGGTTTCAACGACCGCCCTCAATTACCCTTTAAATGAAACTGTATTGGATCCCTCAGCCCGAGGAATTTCCAACCAGTCCATTGGCGCTACGTTTTCAGTAGTTGCATCCGATCCAATTCTCGTTTTTCGCGGTCACCCCAAAAATTAAATAATGCACTGGCTCGACTTTTCTGTCCTGATTCTTTATGTGGGTTTACTCATTGGTTTCGGTTTTTATCGAACCAAACAAGCGGGTAAAGATCCGGAGGAATTTCTGCTTGCCGGGCGAAAACTCAGTCTGCCGGGTTTTGTAGTCACATTAGTTGCCACATGGTATGGCGGGATTCTTGGGATCGGCGAAAACACCTATTCTTATGGTATTCAAACCTGGTTTATTTTTGGTTTACCCTATTATGTCTTCGCAATTCTTTTCGCTTTTCTAATTGCAGGCCGAATCAACGAAACCAAGTTCATTTCAATTCCGGATCAATTCCATGGGCGCTTTGGGAAAACGGCCGGCGTTGTTAGTGCGTTATACATTTTATTCTTAGCCAGTCCCGCTCCCTATATTCTCAGTATCGGCATTCTGCTTCAGTTCACCACGGGATTATCCTTTGGACTTTCTTTACTCATGGCCACCGGATTGAGTCTCAGCTACATCTGGATAGGCGGATTTAAAGCGGTGGTTCGAACCGATGGATTGCAATTTGGATTTATGTTTGTGGGGTTTCTACTTCTGCTCATTTTTTCAATGAAATCCAGCGGTCCCATATCAGAACTAGTATTGCCGGTATCCCATTTAAATATAACCGGCGGTGCGTCTATTCAATACATTGTTGTTTGGTTTTTTATTGCTTTGTGGACTTTCGTCGATCCGGGATTTTACCAGCGATGCGCTGCCGCCAAATCACCCCAGACTGCCAAAAAAGGTATATTAATTTCAATTGGATTCTGGTTCATTTTTGATATGCTAACCTTGTCCTCTGGCCTCTACGCCAAAGCTCTCCTAACGGCAGGAGACCCACTATTCGCCTATCCCCGTTTAGGCGCCATGGTTTTACCGCCACTGGCGTATGGTATTTTTATCACCGGATTACTGGCCACCATCATGTCCACAATTGATTCTTTAGGGCTCATTAGCGCCATTACGTTTGGCAGGGATATTTTATGGCGGATCCAATCACCCACATCTACAGATAAACTAAAATGGAATAATGAATCAACCATGTTTGTACGTAAAGGGTTGATCATTACCGCTTTTATTGCATTGATCTTAGCATTTTCCATTCCATCGGTTGTAAAACTCTGGTATGGGCTTGGTTCCATTTTAGTGCCGGGATTAGTCCTTCCATTTTTAATATCCTTTAAAAATAAAAGGCCAAAAGAGAATATTTTATTAATGATGGTGTCCCCAGTTTTGGTGAGTATTTTTTGGATACTCCTGGGTAAATTACTGAATGGGTATCCCTTTGGACTCGAACCATTTTATCCTGGTATCCTAACATCGGTACTCGTTTATGTAATTAAGGTAAAGAATTGAAAAACACCCTTTACAATACACCCCCGCCCACGCAAAAATATTATAATGCATTTTTATCAAAACATCCGTTTTTAACCTGGTATAATGAATAAACTTTTATTTTTTCTCTTGCCTATTTTTCTGCTTTCACAGGAAGATGGTTGGCAAATAATCCACAATTCGTGTGAATACTCTATAAGCGGGGTCGCCGCTTTTAAAGATGGCTATCTTGTCGTCCATGATAATAAAAAGAAAAACCAGCCTCGTGTCAGTTACCTTGATGATGAATTAGTAATTACACGATTGATTTGGCCCGAACCTGAATTACCTTATGACTTGGAAGCTGCAGTTGCGCTCCCCGGGAGACTAAACCGATTTATATTTATGGAAAGTACGGGAAAATGTTATGAGGTATCGGTTGATCAGAATGATTTCCGTATGGATGTCCTTCACACTTTCACCTTACCCAGTTTAAAATCAAAAATGAATTTAGAGGGGCTAACCATATTCCCTTCAGGCCAAGGACTCGTTATAATTTACGGCGATCGGGGTTCAGACACACGGGTATCAACCTTGTTCACGGCCTTTTTCAATCCAAAGAATAAATTATTTTTTGAATTGAATGAATTTGTGTTTGATTTACCCAAACCCGAAAAATATAAAAGAAATATTGCCGACCTCACACTTAAACTCGATGGCAGCTTGTGGTCTGCCGCAACTTCTGATCCCGGAAACGAGGGTCCTTTTTCAACTTTTATTTATGAATTAGGACAATTAAACCATTCGGGGACTTTTATTCCAACACACCCCGATTTACTGAAACCCATTATGACCTTCAACGGCCAAAAAATAGAAGCCATGATGTTTCAAAAGGAAGCGTTGGTTTTGATGACAGATAACAATAATCTTGGTGCTTCCCTTAAATTCATGGATAAACAATGATGCATAAAATCGTATTATATCTTTTCCTTGCATCTGCCCTTTTTGGGCAATTCAACCACCAAGAGAAATTGGGCATTAAACGAAAATTGGGGCAATCCACTTTTACGTTTGATTTTGATGGTCGAACAAATGAAACAGGATTTTTTCATAAACATCTGGACATAGGCATCCATTATTCTTTCAAACCAACATGGAAAGTTGGCCTCAAATACAGGGCTCAATATCGAACAAAAGAAAATGAATGGCATTTGGAACAGCGTCCACAGGGGGAACTCATTAAAGGAGTGAACAGTCAAAAATTAAAATGGGAATTCCGCACACGTATGGATTACCGCATTCGTGAGGGAAAAAATGATGAAATGCGTAACCGCAGCCGAATCCAGATAAAGGCCTTGAGCCCAATATCCCTGCTAAAGATAACACCCTTTATTAGTAATGAATTCTTTTTCGCCCCTAAATCCTGGAACTATTATATCAATTGGACTGCTATTGGTTTTGACTTGCCAAAAACTAAAATTGGAAAACCGACTATTTTTTATAAATATGTTCAATCATTAAATGATTATAAATGGACACCTACGTACACTATGGTATTTAAATTGACCATCTAAATGATCAAAATATTGATCTCAAAACTACCTAAAAATTCCTGATAAGATTACTGGATCTCCATATAAAAGATTAATCCATTCATGAAAGAAAGAATAGCTCCAAAATAGGAATATAAAAATAAATCACAACATAATTTTGGATTACTACAATAATTAATGGAACAAAATATTTTAATCATTCATAGAGATATTTAATTGAAAAAATGTTGTAAAGTATTATTATAGAATTTGAATAACTAACTGGAGGATCAATTGATAGCGATAAAATTATCAATATTTGAACGGTACCTTACTATTTGGGTTTTTATTTGTATTGGTACTGGGATTATTTTAGGAAATTATATTCCGAGTTTCGCCACTACCCTTAACAATTTTTCAATTTATCATGTATCTATACCTATAGCAATTTGTTTGTTTTTCATGATGTATCCCATCATGGTAAAAATAGATTTTGTCCAAGTATTAAAATCTGCAAAGACGCCTAAACCTGTTCTGATTACCCTCGCAATAAACTGGGCTATCAAACCATTCACAATGTTTGGTATAGCCTATTTTTTTATAGGCTATTTATTTAGGGATTTTCTACCGGGAACTGAAATACTAGCAAACGGCGAAGAGGTAGAATTATGGCGAAGTTACATTGCAGGCGCTATCTTACTCGGAATCGCTCCATGTACAGCTATGGTTTTAATGTGGGGTTATTTGGCAAAGGGAAGTGATGGCTTAACGTTGGTAATGGTTGCCATTAATTCATTGATATTACTTGTTCTTTATGGTCCATTGGGTGGATTATTGTTAAATATAAATTCTATGCCTGTTCCATGGCAAACTATGCTATTGTCGATTTCTATTTATGTTGCACTGCCATTATTGACCGGTTACCTATCTAGGATATGGATCATAAAACATAAAGGAATGGATTGGTTCAATGATAAATTTTTACAATGGCTCACACCTGTTAGCACCACCGCATTGCTCTTTACGTTAGTTTTGCTTTTTTCATTCAAGGGTAAGGTAATTATTGACAATCCACTCACTATTTTCTGGCTTGCAATACCATTATTTATCCAAACTGTTTTTATTTTCATAATCGGGTATTTTATTTTTGCGAGGTGGTTTAATCTTAACTACCATGATGCAGCGCCAGTAGCAATGATTGGGGCATCAAATCATTTTGAAGTTGCAATAGCAACCGCAGTTATTTTATTCGGATTATCTTCTGGGGCTGCCCTAACCACTGTGGTTGGCGTTCTTATAGAAGTCCCTGTAATGCTTATGCTTGTATCAATATGCAAAAGGACTTGTCATCTTTTCAAAGAATGTCACTTGGATTACCCCCAGTGTAAATCGATAACATCTAATGGGGGCTATAATTGATTAGATCCGGCCAATTTTATCTTTTTGGGTTGATTATTATAATAGGATCTATTATGTGGGGCTTGTACGAAAAAGCTGTCGATATCTCGATTGAGAAACAATTCTTACCCCGACCAATAATTGGCGCAGAAAAACCAATAAGGTTTTTTGGCGTTGTTTCCAGATATTCACCTATAAAAATATATTGGGGATACCAATCTATAAGTTTGTTTTATTAAAAGTATGATTATAGTTTTTAGATGATAGATTCCACAAATAAAAACGATAACTGAGGATTACAAAATGGGTAAAGAAAAAATGAAAGTTGGCGAAATATCCAAACCGCGTTTCGAATTTCGAACCTTTGGTCAGGATTTTACCAATCAAGCGAAACGAATGGCTAGATTGTCTGTTCCAATCCCAGAAAAACTATGGGTACGTCACTCGCCAGAAACCTATATTATGTCCCGAAAAAATAATATTAATAATACCAAAATTCGTGATGGAAAAATGGATATTAAAACTTATGTCCAAACTGTAGACGGTTTAGAACAATGGAATCCATTGACCAAAACAGAATTTCCCGTTTCTGTTAATTTTTTGAAAAGTGATATTTTCCCAGCATTCCAAGTTGAAATTCCAAACTTTGAAAAGGAAGAATATACTCACGATGCGTTTTTAGAAATGGTCAAAAACCATCCCGACCTACAGGCCGTTAGTGTTATAAAAGAACGCTATGGATATATGGTGAATGACACCATTTGTGAAGTTGGATATGTTCTGGTGAATGGTGCCAAAATTATGTCTATCAATTCTGAATCAACTGAATTGGATGATATTAAAAAAACCATGTCAGACGTTGGGCTCGATGGAGTTGAAAATATTAATTATCTCCAGGCGATAAAGCGTGTTATCGGATGGATTGATAAAACACTGGCGAATTAAAACGAAGGATCTATTATGGCAAACGAAATTGAGAGAAAGTTTTTGATCAATGCATTACCCGAAGGTATGAGTGGCACTACGATGCGACAGGGTTATCTTCAGCCCGAAAAAGAAAGGGCTGTCAGGGTTCGAACGGTTGAAAAAGACGGATCAAAAAAGGGCGTTCTTACTATTAAAGGAATGGGTAGTGCCAGCGGTATGAGTCGCTATGAGTTCGAAACGGAAATTCCCGTGTCGGACGCAGACCATCTTCTATCTCTTTGCGACCAACCACTTATTGAAAAAACCCGATATAAATATGATCACGGCGGATTGGTGTGGGAAGTGGATGAATTTCATGGTGTAAATGATGGATTGGTTGTGGCAGAAGTAGAATTAGAAAGCGAAGAACAGGCTTTCGACAAACCGGACTTTATTGGTGAAGAAGTCACGGGTCAAACGAAGTATTACAATATGATGCTTCTTAAAAATCCCTATACTACTTGGTAATCTAAACTTTGCGAAAGTTTAAAACTTTAGCAAAGTTCTTTTTATCAACACCCACAAAATCATGAAAAAACTATTTTCGAAACTATTCGTTTTTACTCTTCTCTTTTTCAGCATTTTGTCTGCGGAGTTTCCCGACAAACCTATCAAAATTGTTGTCTATACAGGTCCGGGCGGATTAATCGACATAACAGCTCGCAAATTTGCAAGTGTAGCGGATAAATACGTAGATGCGACATTTGTCGTTGAAAATAAACCCGGTGCCGGTGGAATTGTTGCATTGAAAAAGGTACTCCAAGCTCCTGAAGACGGATATAATCTTTATGCTTGTACAAAATCAAATATTGCCAAATTCATTCAAGTAGGTGGTCGCGATTATGTAAATGCGCTGCATTGGACGGCAATGTTAATGGCTGATCCCGAATGCGTTTTGACAAATGTAGGAAATGATATTTTTGAATGGGATGATCTGTTTAATGATGCATTACAAAATCCAGGAGAACAGAATTGGGTGGGACCAGCAGCTGGTGGATTAGATCATGTAACCGCTATGAAAATATGGGATGAATATGGTATGTCTGCCAAATGGATTCCATACAAAAGTGGTGGAAAAGCAATTGCTGCTTTGCTTGGTGAACAGGGAGTTGCCTATGTTGGTAATCCACGTGATGCTCTTGGTAACCCTAATTTGCACATTGCTGCAGTTTCAAGTAATGAGCGGTTAGAAGCCTTCCCTAATGCACCAACTTTTGCCGAACTTGGTGCTACTACACTAAACAATGAATATATGTGGCGTGGGTTTGCCCTAAAAGCAGGAACACCACCTGAAGTTATTGAATGGTATACTAACCTATTCCAACAAGTTACAGCCGATCCTGATTGGAAAGAATTTTGGGAAAAGGGTGGTATTGATGTTGAATTCATTGGTGGAGATGAGTTTACTGATATCGTTAAGCAGGACGTTGAAACATTCGAATATTATCTAACGAAGTCGGAGATTATTTCTACTTCTAGTAATAACGGATTAGGTAAATATGGAGAGGGGACACCTTTATTAATTATAACCATAGGTTTGATTACTATCATTGCTTTAGCGGGATACTTGGTATATAAATCGTCGTTCTCAAATACTTTTGGCCGGATAATGGTAATTGCCTTTTTCCTATTAATTTCAATAGTATTATATTTACAATCTTTCATTTTTCCAGTGAGTAGTGAAGTTGGACCAGCTGTTATTCCTCGTTTATGGATATTTGCCTTAGTTCCACTTTCTCTTTTACTATTAGTAAAAACGTTAAGAAATAAAGATGGTCTAGAGCAAGCAGGACCGCGAGTTGATATTGTTCTAACATTTATTGGCTTCCTTGTAGTTTATTTATTAGTGATGAATTATATCGGGTATTTCCTAAGTACTTTTATTTTTATGATTACCGGAATGATTTATTTAGGTTATAAGAATATAAAAGTAATGCTCATTACATCTGCAACATGGATTGTGTTTTCATATATCATTTTCTATAAGATATTATTTGTACCGCTTCCGCTTGGTAAGTGGTTTGAGGGATTATTCTAATGGAATTACTTTCAAATTTAGGTGATGGACTTTCATACGTAATTGGAGTCGTACCTATCCTTACAATTATTTTGGGTGTTACGGTGGGTATTATTGCAGGAGCAACACCGGGGCTTTCTCCTTCGATGGGAGTGGCCTTACTAGTCCCCTTTACATATGCAATGTCTCCAACTTTAGCACTAATATTACTTGTCGCAATTTATATTGCTGCAAACTATGGTGGTTCAATTACAGCTGTAACAATCAATGCGCCTGGCACTCCATCATCTGTAGTTACATCCTTTGACGGATACCCATTAACTAAAAAAGGTAAACCGGGTATGGCACTTGGAGTATCTCTAGTCGCATCAACAATTGGAGGTATTGTAGGTACTCTAATATTAATATTTTTCTCAGGTCCACTTGCAAAAGTCGCTTTGAAATTTCATCCGGCTGAGTATTTTGCCTTAGCGATATTCGGGCTCACCACAGTAGCGTCACTTGGTGGAAAAAATTGGATCAAAGCATTTATTGCAGCAATGTTTGGACTACTGATTAATACTATAGGTATAGATCCGATTTCAGGAGTAAGCCGATTTACATTTGGGCTATCTTTCTTATATGATGGATTCGCTTTGATACCTGCGCTGATTGGTTTATTCGCATTAAGCGAAATATTTAAACAATTGGAAACCGGAAAATTTGACAGCAAAGCTGCTGATTCGGGGAAACAAGAATGGCCAACTTTCTTAGAATATTGGAAGCTAAAATTAACCATTTTACGCTCTTCTGTTATAGGTACAATAATCGGGATATTCCCAGGAGCGGGGGCAACAATAGCTGCATTTATATCCTATGATTTGACTCAAAAACTGAGCAAAACACCTGAGAAGTTTGGAAAGGGCAGTCTGGAAGGAGTAGCAGCTGCAGAAGGAGCAAATAGTAGTTCCGTTGGCGGTGCATTAATTCCATTATTGACATTAGGAATACCTGGCAGTGCCTCCACTGCCGTACTGATCGGAGCGTTAATGATTCACGATCTTACTCCCGGTCCGCAACTATTTATTTCTAGTCCTGACATTATCTATGGTTTACTTTCAAGCTTATTATTAGCAAATATTGTTTTATTAGTGCTTGGATTCTTTGGCAGTCGATTATGGATTAAAGTAACTCTAATTCCAAAACGTATATTATTCCCAATAATATTTGCTGTATCAATCATCGGAAGTTTTGCCGTTCGTAATTCATTCTTTGATGTAATAGCCTGTTTAGGATTTGGTGTTTTCGGTTGGATCCTAAAACGCTATAATTACCCAGTTGCTCCTATAGTCCTCGGTATGGTTCTAGGAAATATTGCAGAGACTAATTTTATACGTGCCGTCATGATGGATGGATGGTCAGTATTTTTTACGAGACCTGCAAGCTTAATTATGTTATTAGTAGCACTTGCTAGTTTTGCTGTACCATTGATACAAGCAAGAAAAGAAAAGAAACGTGCTGCAAGGTAAAGAGAAAATCAAAAATATTAACACCCTGAAAAGAAAATGGTCAATGCTGATTGTAGTGTTGTTAAGTGTGTTAAATCCCATTTTTGCAGGATCATCGGAATCTTCTAATCCAATTTCTTGGGCTACTTTGGTTATGACGCTGGTAGGTGGATTGGCATTATTCCTTTACGGTATGGAAAAGATGAGCGAAGGTTTGAAAAAATCTGCCGGTAATCGTATGCGGAATATTCTATCTGCCCTTACGAACAATCGACTCATTGCCATGTCGGTAGGAGCTTTTGTCACTATGGTTATTCAAAGTTCCAGCGCAACCACCGTTATGCTGGTAAGCTTTGTCCAAGCACAGCTCATGACTTTTGTTCAATCTCTTGGTGTCATTCTTGGAGCAGATATCGGAACAACCATCACAGCACAGCTTATAGCGTTTAAACTTACAGATTATGCCTTGGTTATGATTGCCGTTGGGTTTGCCTTGACCATGTTTTCCAAAAAAGAGTCAACAAAATATGTGGGGGAAGCCATTCTCGGATTCGGCATTCTATTTTTTGGCATGAAACTCATGTCCGACGCAATGAAACCATTGCGTACTTATTTACCATTTATTGATTTATTAAAAGGGTTGGAAAATCCACTTTTGGGACTTTTAGTCGGAACCATTTTTACAGCCTTGATTCAAAGCAGCAGCGCCTTTACGGGAATTGTCATCGTCTTAGCACAGCAGGGGTTACTCACTTTGGAGGCTGGTATTCCTCTCGTCATGGGAGCCAATATTGGAACATGTATTACTGCGGGACTTTCCAGCATTGGAATGTCAAGAGAGGCTAAGCGAGTGGCCATTGCTCACGTGATCTTTAAGATAGGTGGCGTGATTTTATTTATTTTTTGGATTCCCACTTTTGCAGAAATAATCCGATCTATTTCTCCAGCCGCTGGTGGCACTGGAATAGATAAACTTGCGGCAGAAACGCCAAGACAAATCGCCAATGCGCACACTATCTTTAATGTAAGCCTTGCTTTGATTTTTCTACCCCTTACATCCATGTTTGCTAATATAATTATAAAAATTTATCCAGAAGAAGAAAAGGAAAAAGGAATACATCCTGCTACATGGCATTTAGATGACAAGGCAATATCAACCCCTGCCCTTGCTCTTGATTTGGCCCGCAATGAAATCTCTAGAATGTCTAAAATTTTTGGTAGGATGCTAAACTCAATTATAGAGCCTTTTAAATCAAATGAATCAAAACAAGATCAAAAATACCCGCAACTCTCACTTATTGAGGGCGTTGAGATGCGAGAAGAGAAGTTGGATTTTTTGGAGGAACAAATTGTGTTGTATTTACGGAAAATCGGACAGCAAGAACTCTCGGACGAACAGATCCAGGAAGTGTATGGCATGATGTCCATTGTAAATGACATTGAAAGTATTGGGGATATTATTGAAAAAAACATGATTCCGCTTATTGCCAAAAAGTCCGCATTAAATACTGATTTTTCAAATGAAGGCAAAGAAGAGTTGGACGTTTTTCATACAAAAATATGCAAACAAATAAGTCGATTAAACGATGCTTTTTCTGAACTAAACCCTGAAATCTCTCGGCGCATTATGTTGAAAGAAGAAAAATATTCTGATTTAGAAACAGAGTACCGTACAAGACATTTAGAGCGAATTTATGAAGGAAGGAAAGAGTCTATTGAGACACATGAAATCCATATGGAGCTCATGGACCTTCTGAAACAAATCAATGTTTATACGGGCGACATTGCCAAATCAATTCATGCCATCGGTGAAAAATAAAGGATAACACTCAATGAAAGACTTTTCAAAAGCAAAGCTCTTTTTCGCGATTCTTATAAATTGTAGCGGGTTTCTCTATGCAGAAGGAATATCCACGAACGCTATTAATTGGGGCTTTTTAACAATGGGGCTTTTTGGCGGTTTATCCCTATTCTTATATGGTATGTCCAAAATGAGCGATGGGCTCAAAAAGGCTGCGGGAAATCAAATGCGTAAGATTTTGGCAACCTTGACTAAAAATCGTGTGATTGCTATGATCGTGGGTGCTTTCGTTACCATGGTTATTCAAAGCTCCAGCGCCACTACCGTTATGCTTGTGAGTTTTGTTCAGGCACAGCTTATGACCTATGTTCAATCAATTGGGATAATCCTTGGGGCAAATATAGGCACAACAATTACTGCCCAACTTGTGGCATTTAAGTTGACAGACTATGCTCTACTCATGATTACAGTTGGATTTGCCCTAACCATGTTTAGCAAAAAAGATTCTCTCAGACACATTGGTGAAGCCCTTCTAGGGTTTGGAATTTTATTTTTTGGTATGAAAATTATGTCTGATTCTATGAAGCCACTTCGAAGCTTTGAACCTTTTATTGATATGATGAAGGGATTAGAAAATCCCTTTTTCGGCTTAATGATTGGGGCCGCATTCACGGCTCTAATACAAAGCTCTAGCGCATTCACTGGTATTGTTATTGTCCTTGCTCAGCAAGGCCTGCTTACATTAGAAGCTGGCATTCCCCTGATTTTGGGCGCCAATATCGGCACATGTGTTACGGCGGGACTTGCAAGTATCGGCACCATTAGAGAAGCAAAGCGCGTAGCCCTTGCCCACGTGTTGTTTAATATAGGCGGTGTAGTGATCTTTGTTTGGCTTATACCGCCTTTGGCTGAACTTGTTCGTTCACTATCTTCTGTAAGCGGTCTTAGTGGAATGGAAAAGCTTGCAGCAGAGACGCCGCGGCAAATTGCAAATGCGCACACAATATTCAATATAAGCGTAGGCTTGATTTTCCTTCCATTCACCGGCATCTTGGCAAAACAAGTTTATCGAATTCTGCCACGCACAGAAGAAACAAAAGGAATTAAACCCGCTCTTTGGGACCTTGATGATTCACAAATAGCCAACCCGGCAATTGCCATTAAGCTCGCCCAAACTGAAATGTTGCGAATGATTAAAATTCTTTCCAGGATGCTCGATTCGTGTTTCTATCCCTTTATTAATAATGAGCCGAAACAGGATGAGGTATACCCGCAACTTTCACTTATTGAAGGAATTGAAATGCGGGAAGAAAAAATAGACTTTCTCGAAGAACATGTAACAAATTATTTATTTCAAGTCAGTCGGGGAGAATTAGACTCCTCACAAGCAGAAGAGGTATTCTCTTTAATCTCAATGGCTGATAATATGGAAAGCGTTGGAGATATAATTGACAGAAATATTGTGCCCCTCATTCATAAAAAACAAGCGCTAAAAGAGCCCTTTTCAAAAGAAGGTGAAGAGGAACTGGTTGAGTTTCATACCAAAGTAATGAAACAAATGTCTCGATTGAATGAAGCTTTTTCTGAGCTTAACTTCGAAATGGCGCAAAAGGTGCTAAAAAAAGATATAAAATATCAAAATATGGAAGCAGAGTATAGACAGGCGCATATGGAGCGTGTGCAAAAAGAAAAAACCGAATCGGTTGAAACGCATAAAGTCCACTTGGAATTGATGGATATGTTAAAACAAATCAATGTGTATATCGGAAATATTGCAAAGACGATTACCGATTTACAGATTGAAAAATAGAGCGGTAAGGAGAATAATAAAAAATGAAACGAATTAAAAATTGGTCAATCTTACTTATTTTGTTGGGTATTGTTTTTAGCGGATGCTCCTCTAAAGAAATCAACAAACTTAACTCCAGTGAATACAAACTATTGTTAAATAACGAAAAGTTTGGTGATTATGAGACTGGTTTTAAAAATTATTGGTCTATCGTTAAAACGGTTGCAAATAATAATAATATCCCAGTTCTTGAAAATGAAAATCCTTATGAGCTAAAACATAAAGAGGTTAGCTTTTTTGATACAAAAAATCTGGATTTGCGGAAATCCGGATTTTTAATTAGGCAAAAGGTGGGCTATAAAGACGACCATAAAAAACCTGGATTTGAGTTTGGTGTAAAATACCGACAATCAAACCCAAAAGATGCTTTGTCTATCGACTTAACCCTTGCGCAGGGATATACGCCAAAATCTGATACGATTGAATTAGAATCCGATGTGGTCTATAATGCCATATCCAATGGTGGGCTTGCTATAACATATTCCGTTTCCAACTCCATTAAATTGGAGAGAGCCCCGGAAATGACCTTGGGCGCTTTTACTAAAATATATCCTTCCCTTGGTACTATTGGTCTTTCTCCTTCCGCACCGCTCCATCTTGTTGGCGGCGTTTTTGCTGACGAATGGATGGTGGTTCCGGGCAAGTTAGATTTTGGCGACGGTTTATTCGGTCGTGTGGATATGACAATTTGGATAGTTCAAACTGAAAATGGAGAAATGCGTATTCCTGAATTTTCTTTTGATCATCCCTTTTTAGAAAATCGCGAATACAATGAAGAGGCTATGGCGCGCTGTACCGATTTTATAGATAAACTACAAAATTTCGAACCTAACTGGGTTGCTCCTGGTGCATTAAAAGCAGCCTTTTTGTTTGGAGACGCACAATAATAATAACGGAGTGATATTGTGAAAAAATTATTTAAATGGTGGAAAACAGGAAAAAACAAACCGTCTCTTTCAGATGAATCACAAATAAAAACGCTTTTTAATTATAAGCGAAACAGCGTTTTGTGGTCAGTTGTTTTTGGGTATGGAATCTTCTATATCGGAAGGCTTACAATTTCCGTGGCGAAGAAACCCATGATGGATGCAGGCATTTTAGATGCAACTGAATTGGGGATTATCGGTGCACTTTTATTTTACACCTATGCTTTTGGTAAGCTAACAAATGGTTTTCTCGCCGATCGGGCAAATATTGCCAAATTTATGTCAACGGGATTGGGTGTTTCAGCTATTGTAAATCTCTTGTTCGGCTTCACAACGACCTTTTGGGGTTTTGCTATTCTATGGGCAATTAATGGCTGGTTCCAATCCATGGGCTCAGCTCCGGCTGTGGTGAGCGTGACACAATGGTTTAGTTCCGAAGAGCGGGGAACCTACTATGGCATTTGGGCTGCATCCCACAATATTGGGGAAGGACTAACCTTTATCGGAACAGCTACAGTTGTTTCTATTTGGGGTTGGCAGGCCGGGTTTATTGTTCCTGGAGCTATTTGTCTTATTGTTGCAATTATTCTTTCCAAGACGCTGCAAGACCGTCCAGAAACTTATGGTTTACCCAGTGTAGCAGAGTTCAAGGGGTTGAAACCAGGTAAGCCAAAAGCAAGTAAATCCATCAAAGATTTTCAGTTAGATGTATTAAGGAGTCCGGTTGTAATAAAAATTGGCCTTTCTGCAACCTTTCTGTATACCGTCCGCTATGCAATTCATAGCTGGGGGCCTTTATATTTACAGGAAGCCAAAAACCTGAGTATGATTGAAGCTGGTACCGTTATGGGTGTGGCCACCATGTTTGGTTTGGGGGGCGCCATATTTTCAGGCTGGTTTTCCGATCGTTTTTTTAATGCGAAACGAAGTCATCCTGCTTTGATTATGTCCCTGATTCAAATCATAAGTTTGGTTCTGATATTTAGTCTTCCATCCAACAGTCAATGGATAAGTATTATGGCCTTCGGTCTTTTTGAATTTACGCTGGGTACCCTGGTCGTATATATCGGCGGTCTTTGGGCGGTGGATCTGCTGCCCATAAAAGCTGCCGGATCTGTAAAAGGAATCATTGGCATTTTTAGCTATATTGGCGCCGCAACTCAGGATTGGATTAGCGGGCTGTTAATCGATGGCGGTAAAACAATAACTGATGGTGTGGCCACTTATAATTTTGATGCGGCATTTACGTTTTGGATTGGAGCAGCAATTGTAGCTACTTTAGTGCCGTTAACCCTTTGGAAGCAGAAAGCACAGGAATAGTATAATAAAACAGGAGAATAAATGAAACTTTTAGCAAATAACCTTCAACGCATATTGGGAATTGTTTGTCTCACTGTTGGCATCCCAGCCCAAACGGTTAACGTTCAAACCGAAAGCGGATTGAACGTAACGTTGGGGGGAGAAGTCGAAATGGAGTTTATAGACGTCGAAGGCCCCGGAGGATTTTCAAATCAAGATTTAACGGTAAAAAAGGTAAAAAACCGCAGTCCTCACATGAGAATTGACAAAGCAATTCTATCAGCCAAGGTTGATTACAGCGAAAATCTTTATTATAGCTTTGAGTTCCGGTTTGGGGACCAAAAAGCCTACATCGACAAACATTATGCCCGGTTAAATGTCCCATCTATAAACACACAGTTTGAGATTGGAAAAAACAAACCCATGATTGCAATCAAAAGAAAAACGGAGGGTTACCCCCTCATTGGAACCGCTTTTTGGAAGGGAAGAGAATATCACATTACTTCCGAAACAAAAACATATATAGGTCCGCTTAAATTAACCGGAGGCCTTTCTTTCGCCATGAAAAGACCCCTCGGCACGGACGATGCTGCTGAAGATAAATCATTTAAAATGCTGGTTTATGACAATTATAATAGCAAAGATGGGCAGACTTTTGAATATGGGGCGGCCCTTGCCTTAGAAGCATTTGGTTTTTCTACCCAGGGCTGGTACTATACCGGAAAACTTATTGATGATTTTGATTGGAAAATGTCTCTCGGTTTTTTATCTGGATATAATGATTTCGCAAAAGTAACCCCGGGTGTAGAAAAAGATGATATGACCCACTATTGGTATGGGGGTCGGGTCGGTTTTGATCGGGGAAACATCCACGCCCGGGCTGAATATATCAAAGCCATGGATGGTTATCTTCCTCGAAGCGGCCATTATATGGAGGTATCCTACCAAATCAAATTAAAGCAGGAGGCAAGTATTAAACCCATTGTACGGGTGGGTGAATTAAATCTAGATTTACTTTCTCCCTCCCTCGGCGATCCGGCTACATGGGCTCGAAATATGACAACGGTGGGGTTATTAACACAATTTAATGATTTCTTAAGTATGAAGATTGAATACTATCTGTTGGGAGAAACAACCGGTGGGGAGAAAATGACTAATTTCGAGGGAAAGGTTATTGATAATGGGTTTGTGAAAGACAACCAGCTGTTATTACAGATAAAATACGAATTTTAAACAAAATTGGTTCAGAAAAACTGGCATTTTTAAATTGGCTTTAATGCTTTGTTTGAACCATTAAATAAATAAAAAGTCAATAAAAAGGAGAATGGTTATGAAAAAACTATTGAGTAGCCTGTTCGTTCTTTCCGCTGCGTTATTATACGTATCGTGTGAAGATAATTCGGGCCCAGATACGTCGCTAAGCACACCTTCCGGATTGGCGGTGACTTCAAATACAGACTCTACGGTGGTGCTTTCCTGGACTGACAACTCTTCTGCAGAAGCCGGTTTCAAAATAGATCGCAGCGTAGAAGAAACAACTGGGTTTGCAAATGTTGGATCTGTAGGTCCGGACGTTACAACTTATACGGATAAGGATCTAAAACAACAAACGACATACTATTATCGCGTATATGGTTATGAAGGCTCGGATCAATCGGAGTATTCTGCTACAGTTACGGTTAAAACGGGTGAAAAATACTACGGTGCATTCAATATCCAAACGACCATGACATTGGACGCTGGCGCTGATGCAAACGCTGAAATTATTCGCATGATTCCCGGTAGCGAAACGCAGGCTGTTTTTGTGTCATCTGCAATAAACAGACTAACAATTATAGACTACACAGAAACATCTTTTTCTTTTGGCGCAACCTACGACTTGGATCCTGGTTCTGCCACTGCAGAAATGACCTCCATAGATGTGTCTCCCGTAATCGGTGGTGAAAATTATGCTGCCGTTTGTGTTGCAGAGGCCGACTGCGGAAAAGGAAAGATCTTATTTGTTAGGCTTTCAGATGGAGTGATTGTAAAAGAAGTGGAAGTTGGATATAATCCCGATGGAGCGTCTTTTACTAAAAATGGAACCCATTTGATTGTTGCCTGTGAAGATGACCGCGAAGACCGACCTTGTAAACCAGCAGATCGTTTAGGTGGCAGTGTGTCTATTATTGATCTGACCGGCGGTATTGCAAACGCAACATTAGCTCAGGACTATCTGGTTGATTGGGATGATGAATCTGAGCCTGAGCATGCTGAAACAGCTGCAGATGGTACGGTTATTGTCTCCGTTCAGGAAACAAGCCAAATCATGATTTTTAATGTTGCTGATGTTCCCCTGGATTCAAGCGAGATTACAGTCGTTGATTTACCGGAGTCTAGTGCTGGTGAAAAAGCTGAGCCAGATGGTTTATATATTTCTCCCGATGGAAAATATGCTCTAATCTCTAGCGAAAGAAATGGTACTCTCCAAATGATGAGCCTCCCCGATGGTGCGTTATTAGGTGACCCATATATCGTCGAAGCTGATATTCCTGCACCTCCGTATAATATTGATGCTAGAAAATCAAAAAAACGGACAGAGCCGGAAGAGTGTTCTTTAGTCACAAAATCCGACAAACTCTATGCTGTTTTGGCACTTCAGGAGTCACACGGTGTTATTGTTTACGATGTAACGGATCCTGCAAATCCAGTATTCGATTCTATCGCCCCCGCAGGTGACCTCGACGCCGCGGATGGTGATGTTGGGATGGAGAAAAGCTTGATTGGTTCAGAAGGATTGGGAATGCATCAAACCAATGGTGTTGCCTTTTCGGCCAATGAACGACAGGGAAGCATTACGATGTTTACTTCGCTTTGGGCAAGAAATAAGTAACAATATTCCTTAATAAATAATTCAGGGCTGGTGTTACACTGGCCCTGAATTATATTAATATTGAACAACAGTGGATTTTAAACTTCTTTCTATTGCTTCTTTTTTCTTCGTGACCATTTCCTGTTCTGAAAACCAAACGCCAACTGATTTGACAACCTTGGTTCAACCTTTTGGTATTATCCCCAGCTCACAGAATGGATATGGCGATGGTTTGGACCAACTGGCCCAACCTGACGATGTAGAAATTCTATCAGACGGATCATTTGTGGTTACAGATGTAGACAACAATCGGATACAGCTTTTTTCTTCTGATGGTTCTTTGTTAAAAAGCGTTTCTGCAAAACACCTTCGATTGCCAAATCAAAACATTATCCCAACGGGGGTTGCAACAGATGGCGATGGGTTTATTTATGTTTCCCTTGAGGGGGTTGGGCGCATTGCGCGTTTTACATCAGAATTAATATTTGATCAATTTATTGGTCGCCCTTGTAGCGTATCTGCAGAAAATTATTATAGAACCGAAAACGATGGCTGTCTCATAAGCCCCCAGGGGATTATTGTAGCTAAAAATGGTGATGTTTATGTGATAGATATGGCAAAATATGTTTTTATGAAAAATGAGGTGAGAAATTTTGGTTTCAGAAAATTTTATCAATCAACAAAAAGTAATAAAACGGTCTACCTATATGATCGGGGTTTTGCCCAGTCCCAAGAAATCACTACAATTATGAGAAAAAGCGAAGGGATGACAATCAGCCCTGATCAAAAAACGCTTTATTTAGCAGAAGAAAAACCAGAAAAAAGTCAATTTGGAAATTTAAAAAAAATGCGATATATCGCTGCTTTTGATTTAGAAACGGGCCGTTTTCTCAATCGGTTGTTTGGTGTGTCCGTAAAAAACGATTCTATTGTGGAGGGGGTTTTTAAAAAAGCTGTTGAAGGAATTTCTGTTTTTGAAAAATATCTATTTGCCGTAGACGAAAAAGGTGGCAAGGTTGTCGTTTTTGATCTTCGCTCTGGTTCCCACTTGGGTTCCATCGGTCGACTAGCATATTATTATTGTAATAAAGAGTCTGATTGCGTAATAGATGGTGTTAATTATAATGAGCAGAATATAATTGCTGGTCGTGCGATGCCACATCTTAAAAACGATTGGCGGAAAAACGAGATGGCTTCTCCTGATGGTATTTCTGCAATCACACTTGACGATGGTTCACGAATTTTGGCTGTTGTAGATCAGTGGAACTCAAGAATATTGTTGTACGATTTATCTAAAATCCTTAGAAACTTCGATTAAGCATTTTCTCAAATTACAGTTTGTTTTTTTCCCCTTGCTGTTGGGTGGATGCGACCCGGAACCCAAACCCGAACGAATAAATTCTTCACCTATAGCAAAATTTAATATTTCTACCGATCTGCCAGAAATTGGAATACCTATTACTTTTGATGGTTCGCCGTCATCTAATTCTGGAGGATATATTGCCGAATACCGTTGGGTGTTCGAACACGAAGACTCTCAAATGGGGGTATCTATAGAACATATTTTTACCAAAACGGGGAGACAAACTGTCTCCCTTGTTGTAACCGATGATGGGGGGCTTTCTGATACCACATCTCAAGATTTGTTTTTAAGCTTGGCTATACTTGCAGAATATCCGCTTTCGATTACATCCCCCTCTGGGCTTTCTTTGTCATATGACAAACTGTCTTTGTGGACTGTAAGTGACAAGCCGGGTGGTGGTGTATATAATATAGACTTTGAAGGACGCCTAATAAAAAGCCTTGATTATTCTGGCGAAGATTTAGAGGGTGTTGCGAGCGCTACCGATGGAGGCTCTCTTTGGATTGTTGAAGAATTTTTGGGTACAATTATTCAGATAGATACCGCGGGAATTGTACTCAGAAGCGTGGAACTGTCCGGTGTTCGGGATGGGGGTGGTCTTGAGGGTGTTACGGTCAATCCTAACAATGGGGACATTTTATTGTTAAAAGAAAAGGACCCGGGCGTTTTTTTGTGGCTGAACGATCAGCTCGAGGTTCTTTTATATAAGCGAATTGCTTTTGCAAATGATTTTTCGGGCATGGATTATGATGCTTCCCAAGATATTTTGTGGATAATCAGCGATCAAGATAAAGTTTTGATTAAATATAAAATAGGGGATGGGGTGATCGATGAGTATCCTTTTCGAATCAATAAGGCTGAGGGGCTTGCGGTTTTCCCTGATAAGAATATACTTTTTATTGTAAGCGATGATGCAAAAAGACTCTATCGGCTCGCTTTACCGTAATTTCTCTCCATTTTCTAATCTAAAAGGAATAAAACAATGAAACAAAACCTTACTTTACTTTTTGTTTTTCTACTAAACACTTTATTGTTTGCCGATAATCCGGCAAAAATTCACCTCTGGCATGCAGAAAAATTTAATCGAAAAATATCTGATAAATTGTCGGTAGCTCTTGAACAAGACTTTCGATCGGAATCAAGTCTCTATTATGTTCATAGTGATTTTGGGTTTAAATATCAAATCGGATCCCGCTGGGCGTTAAATATCAATTTTAGAGAAGTGTTCGAAAGCAAAAAGGGCGTTTGGGTCTCTGAGCACAGGCCTCACGGAACCGTTTCCACAAAAGTAAGTTTGGGGGCATTGGCTATTTCGGCTAGAAGCCGACTAGAGTACAGAATAAAACAGGATAAAGATCCTGTTTTTAGAAACCGTGATATGGTAACCATAAAGTTTGGGCAGGGGTTTACTGCATTAAAAATTATTCCATATATTGCGGATGAAATTTTTTATGACTTAGAGAATAAAAAACTAAATCGCAACCGTGCATATGTGGGAATTACAATAAAGTCGGTTCCTTATCTAAGTCCCACTGTTTACCTCATGAACCAATCAGATTTTAAGGAACACAGGTGGAATTCTTTTCTCATATTAGGATTTAAATTTAACTTTTAATTTCGTTTTTAGTAAATTATGAAAATATTGATCTCAAAACTGCCTAATAATGCCTGGTGGGGACATGGAACTCCCATTTATGAAAATAATCCTGCCATGAAAGAAGGCGTGGTCCCGAACCAGGAAATTGTTGCAGTTGAAATGTTTATGCTGTCTAAGTTATTCAATCGATTGCCTGTGGATATGGTAGAAATTGACTTTCCTTATTTCCTTGATCAGCAAAATACAAAACAACGACAGCATGATTTTGTGTTTGTGCGCGATTTGTTTGTTAGTAATCAAAATGGGACATGTATCATATCAAAGTTTAAAGAAAAAGCACGTCAAGTTGAAGCAGACATTATGCAGATAATGCTTGATTCAATGGGATATAAGACTATTCGTATCCCCAGCAAATCTACGGCTACGGCTGAAGGCGGTGAATTTTATTATTGTCCTCAGGATGGTGTTTTGTTTTCCGGTGCCTGTCGAAATAATGTAAAAGGTGCCGAATGGGTGGCACAGGAATTTAATGTGGATGAATTGGTCCTTATGAAATCGAATGCCTTTCATATTGATACACTCTTTACCCCGGTCATTAATTTAGAAAATACATTGGTGGCAGTTATTGCCTGTACCAGTTTGATGGAAAAAGATTCTGTTGAAAACTTGAAATTATTCGCAAAACGAAAAAATATTGAACTTGTAGAAGTCCCTCCGGAAGACGCAATTGGGACTGAAAATGAACTGGGGGAATTTGCGGTGAATTGTGAACCGATTCCCGGTTATCTCATTGGTCCTACCCGTTTTCGATCCAATAAGGTAGCACCCCTATTGAAAGAATTGGGTGTTATGCATATTACCGTTCCCACAACTCAGTTTCGCCTCAGCGGCGGCGCCATCCACTGTTTAACTAACGAATTATAATATATCAATTGTAGTATTTAAGCAAACCTCAACTCTACTGATTTTATTCCATATCTTCTGAATATTTTCCCTGAGTTGCCATACTATTTAATTCTGCACGTTTCATAAAGGCATCTTGGGCTGCGGACACATTCTCATCTTTCCCTCCCCAGGCCTTGAGCGCTGGCTGCTGCAGGGCACGGCCATAGGAAAAAGACAAATTCCATGGTTTATTATCTCCCAATATTTGATTCATTTTATTCAAGTGTGCCGTGGCATCTTCATCACTTTGACCTCCGGATAAAAATGCAATACCCCCGACCGCAACTGGAACTGTTCGTGCGAAACATTCAAGGGTAGCACTCGCCACCTCTTCCACACTGGCCCGGTTGTCCCCATCATATCCTGAAAGAACCATATTGGGTTTTAATACCATTCCTCCATAATTCACACCTTGGGAATAAAGTTCAAAGAAAACAGTGTGAAGCACTTCTTCCGTCACTACAAAACTATCATCAATGTCATGGGTGCCATTCATGAGAATTTCGGGTTCAACGATGGGAACAATATCATTCGCCTGACATAGTGCTGCATATCGGGCCAATGCATGGGCATTGGTACTGATACAATAACCGCTGGGGTTATCCTCCGTAATATTAATCACCGCGCGCCATTTGGCAAACCGCGCACCCATTTTTCTATATTCTTTTAATCGTTCATCTAAACCATCTAAACCATAGGTTATTTTTTCACCCTCACTGCTTGATAAATCATGCGCGCCTGCATCTACTTTAATCCCAGGGATGACACTCTTCGCAGCTAAATACTCAGGATAAGGTGTTCCCTCCGTCAAGGATGATTGTCGCAATGTTTCATCATACATGATAACACCGCTGATATAGTTTTCCATTCCGTCTGCACTGAATAAAAGATCACGATAAGCATTTCTGCTTTCATAGGTACTTTCCGTATCAATTTGGGCCAGGCGACTTCCAATGGTACCTGTACTTTCGTCTGCCGCAAGAATTCCTTTCCCTGTTGCGACCATTGCACCTGCAACTTCTTCAAGACTATTCAAATTTAAGCTCATACTTTATATCCTTTTTTATTTTGGCTGACCAATCTCTTTCAGCAATTCGTTAAACCATTTTTGGTCTATATTAAAAGGTTTTCCACCTTTAATTCTTTCAAAGTCTATTAATCCTAATTCACCATTCTTTTCTTCATCCATTCCCACCACACCGCATTGACCATCCAACGCCATTTTTGCGCCTAGCTTCCCGGATGCTTTTATTAACTCCAGATCCTGTTTGTTCGGGGCAGCACTCCGTCCAAAATACCCGCTTTTCTGGACCAATGTTTTTTCAGCCTCCAGCCGGTCAGTAAATTGTTTCGCAAACCATTCTCCTGGATTTAAAGAATCCAATGCCACGTGGCCGAATGCATCCCGTTCAACAGTTTCTCCAGCCGCTTCCATTTCTTTAATGATGGTATCCGTTCCGGCCCCTTCACTAAGGAAAATATTGACTGAATCTTTTTTATCCATCAATTCTTTCAAACGCGTGTATTCTACGTCAAAATCAATATCCATTTCAGGGATATAAATTGCATCCACATCCCAACGATCTTGATCAATCAAAATTTCAGGTAAAAAATTGCACTTTTTTAATCGATCATGATATTGTTTTGCTGTATACGCCGTGAGCCATCCACAACTTCTTCCCATTACTTCATGAATGATCAATTGACGGAAACTGGTTGTATTCTCATTGGCTATATTTTCGAAAAAGATTGCACCCTGTTCTGCTGCCGTCCAGGCACCTAAAGTCTGTGTAATGGGATAAACATCATTGTCCACTGTCTTGGGGAGGCCCACCACAGTAAGATTATAATTATTTTTATTGAGGTAAAATGAAAGTTGAGCTGCCATGGTATTGGTATCATCCCCACCAATCGTATGCAAAATATTAATACCATCTTTCATCAGTTGCTTCGCAGCAATCTTTAGGGGATCTTCCCCTTTTTTAATATATCCCCGTTTTATGCAGTTTTCGGCATTCGTTAGTTTAATGCGACTGTTACCGATAGGGCTTCCACCAAACTCATAGAGAATATTCGTTTTTTCACGAATAGATGCAGGGATTTCAATTTTATTTCCTAACAATAAACCGCGATATCCATGGAGGTACCCTACAAGTTCTGCTTCTGGAGCAAGGATGTTATATGCTTCAATCAATGCGCCAATTGATGCAGACAAGCACGGGGCGATTCCCCCTGCGGTTAAAAATGCAATATTCATGAAATTCCTAAATTATGGGTGTGGAAATTAATAAAAGATACTTTTATTAACAGATCAATTAATGCCTTATTTATTATGTTTAATTGTTTCCTTGCAAATAAAGAGATAGTCATCCTATTATGATTAATACTATTTTCTTAAATGTGCCATAAAATAGGAGGTTATTATGCATAAAAGAGTTCGAATTATCCAATTCGCCATTTTTCTATTAGCTGCAGTCACCCTGATCAGCGCCAAAGAACGATTCAGTGAGGATTTATTTAAAGCATTAAAATATCGAAACATCGGTCCATTTCGCGGTGGCCGTTCAGCCGCAGCGACGGGCGTTCCCGGTAACAAATTTTTAGCTCTTTTTGGTGGCACAGGCGGGGGCGTCTGGCAAACAAAAAATGGTGGCCAGTCCTGGAAAAATATTTCCGACGAATTTTTTGGTGGCTCCATTGGCGCCGTGGCGATCAGTGAATGGGACCCCAATGTAATCTATGTTGGCGGTGGTGAGGTTACGGTTAGGGGAAATGTCTCCCATGGAAATGGTGTATGGAAATCCACCGACGCCGGCAAAACCTGGAAACACAAAGGATTGAAAGATTCCCGCCGAATTCCACGAATTCGTATTCATCCACGCAATCCGGATATAGTCTATGTGGCTGCCCTGGGTCACTTGTTTGGCCCCAACGAAGAACGGGGTGTTTTCCGCAGTAAAGATGGGGGTGAAACCTGGGAAAAAATTCTTTATGTAAATGATGAAGTTGGGGCTTGCGACCTCACACTCGACCCCAACAATCCCCGTATTATTTACGCCTCAACCTGGCGGATCAAACGGACGCCATACAGTCTCGAAAGCGGTGGCGAAGGCTCCGGACTTTGGAAGTCCACCGATGGCGGCGATACATGGAATGAAATCACCCAAAATAAAGGACTACCGGAAGGCATTGTGGGCATTATTGGCGTTACGGTTTCGCCATTGAATTCTGATCGGGTATGGGCATTGATCGAAAACCGAAAAGGTGGATTATTCCGTTCTGAAGATGGCGGCGAAACATGGAATAAAACCAGTTCCGATAATAATCTTCGCCAACGAGCATGGTACTATACGCGGGTGTATGCAGATACAGAAAATGAAGATATTGTTTATGTCCTGAATGTCTCATTCTGGCGCTCCAAAGATGGTGGTAAAACATTCAATAGAATTCGTACCCCCCACGGGGATCACCATGACCTATGGATTGACCCCCAAGATGCGAAACATCTCATTATTGCTGACGATGGTGGCGGACAAGTTTCCTTTGACGCCGGTGAAACTTGGAGTACCTATCATAACCAACCCACATCCCAATTTTACCGTGTGGATGTAGACAATCAATTCCCCTATCGCATCTATGCCGGGCAGCAGGATAACAGTACTGTATCCATTCCATCCCGCACATCGGGGGGCAGTATAACAGAAGATGATTGGTATGCAGTTGGGGGTGGTGAAAGCGCCCATGTGGCACCCCATCCTGAAAACCCAAACATTGTTTATGCCGGGAGTTACAGCGGATTTCTGACACGCTATGACCATATTACCAAAGAGCGGCGCAACATTACTGTTTGGCCGGACAATCCAATGGGCCATGGCGTTAAAGATCTGAAATACCGCTTCCAGTGGAACTTTCCCATCGAGTTTGACCCCCACGATCCGAACACCCTTTATGTGGGCTCCCAACACCTCCATAAATCCACGGATGAAGGCCAAACATGGGAAGTGATTAGTCCTGACCTCTCAACAAATACTGTAAAAATGCAGGATGAATCGGGTGGTCCCATAACCAAGGATGACACGGGCGTGGAATATTATTGCACGGTTTTTGTCATTACGCCATCACCACAAGAAAAAGGTGTGATTTGGATCGGCACCGATGATGGACGCGTTCATATTACCAAAAATGGCGGCCAATCCTGGACGGACATTACACCGAAAAATATGCCCGAATGGGGTATGGTGAATTCCATTGATCAATCGGCTCATGACCCTGCCACGGCCTACATGGCTGTGACACGCTATAAGTCCGATGATTTTAAACCTTATCTTTTCAAAACGAACAACTATGGCAAATCGTGGAAAATGATATCTAAGGGAATTCCCGATGATGCATTCACCCGTGTGGTACGGGAAGATCCCGAACGAAAAGGACTCCTTTACGCCGGAACAGAAACAGGGATGTACATCTCCTTTGATGATGGGAAAAATTGGCAGTCGTTCCAGTTGAATCTCCCTATCGTTCCTATTACTGATCTTGCCGTTAAGGAGAATGATCTTGTTGTTGGCACCCAGGGACGGTCATTCTGGATTTTGGATGACTTGACGCCCCTCCACCAATTATCGGATAAAATTGCAAAATCTTCCTCTCACCTTTATGAGCCAAGAATCACTTTCCGTATGAGTGGCGGCAGCCGTTGGGGTGGATCATCATCCGCCGGGGAAAATCCGCCCAATGGGGTTATGACCTTCTATTATTTGAAAGATGAAATTGCCAAGGATGATACGATCACTTTGGAATACATGGAAGTAAACGGTGAAGTGATTAAAATGTTTTCAAATATAAAAGATAAAAAGAAAGAAGCACCAACCGTAGATGCGAAAAAAGGGATGAACCGTTTTGTCTGGGATACTCGTTATCCCGATGCGAAAAAGGTCCCCGGTGCTGTTATGTGGGGCGGTTCTCACATAGGACCCAAAGCGGTCCCCGGTGAATATAAAGTGCGCATGACCGTTAATGGAAAATCACAGACACATTCTTTTATTATTGAAAAAGACCCACGCATTAAAACAACACAGGCGGACTTTGAAGCACAATTCGATTTGCTTATGGATATCCGCGATCGCACTTCGGAAATCAATGAAAAAGTCCTGACGATCCGTAGTATCAAAAAGCAGGTCAATACATTAACGGGATTAATGAAAGATTCCGGGTTTAAAAAGGATGAAATCAAAGATGCGGGTAAAGCGTTGACAAAATCACTAACGGAAATCGAAGAATCTTTGATCCAGGTTAAATCCAAAAGTGGTCAGGATCCATTGAACTACCCCATCAAACTGGATAATAAAATTGCTTCTCTGGTTTGGGTAGTCTCCGGTGTGGATGCACGACCCACGGCACAATCATATGGTGTCCTGGATGATTTGGTTTCACAGTCCCAAGTCCATTACAAAAAATTGGACAAGGTGCTAACGGATGATCTTTTCAAATTCAATAATATGGTGAGCGATGCTGGTGTTCCGGCGGTACTGATTGTTCCATCAGAAATGAGTGTAGAACGATAAAACTTTACTCAGTTTATAAAAAAAGCCCCGTTAATCCGGGGCTTTTTTTATAAATTCTATCTAATCATTCTTTAATGAAAAAGATATGAATACTATTCTTTGGGAACCAAGTAAAGATCAAATCAATTCCTCTCAATTAGAGGCCTTTCGATTAAAAGTAAATAACAGATTTAATTTAAATATAAAGAATTACTCTGACCTCCATTCCTGGTCTATTTCAAATATTAGTGATTTTTGGAAAGCGATTTGGGGATATATGGCGATTGAGTTTTCATCTGATTATATCCAAGTGGTGGATGACAAAACCAAAATGCCCGGAGCCAAATGGTTTGAAGGTGCCCGGTTTAATTTTGCAGAAAATTTATTGAGAGTTCGTTCCCATAAGCCCGCCATCCTTTTTAAAGGGGAATGCCAACCCATACGAACAGTAACCTATAAAGAATTATTTGTTGAAGTTGAAAAACTCGCATCTGCTTTAAGAAAAATGGGTGTAAAAAAAGGCGATCGTGTGGCGGGGTTCATGCCCAATATGCCCGAAGCCATTATCGCCATGCTGGCGACCACTTCTATCGGTGCCATTTGGTCCTCCTCCTCTCCTGATTTTGGCATTAAAGGTGTGTTGGACAGATTTACCCAAATCGAGCCGAAAGTCCTCTTCGCCGCCAATGGCTACTTTTATAACGGAAAAGCATTCGACTCTCTGGAAAAACTGAACAGCATTTTGGATCAACTGCCATCGGTAAAACAAGTTGTAGTTACGCCCTACACAGAATCACATCCTGATATTTCATCAGTAAATTTTGGCATTTTGTGGAATAACTTTCTCCATGATAATCCTGAAAAACTCGAATTTGAACAACTCCCATTCGACCATCCAATATATATTATGTATTCCAGCGGCACCACAGGATTGCCAAAATCCATCGTTCATGGCGCCGGCGGTACATTGATTCAACATTTGAAAGAATTGCGCCTCCATGGAAATATCTCCATGGATGATACAGTGTTTTATTTCACCACTTGCGGATGGATGATGTGGAATTGGCTCGTGAGCAATTTGGCCATCGGCGCCACCATTGTCCTGTATGACGGCTCCCCTTTTCATCCCAACCCCAACTTTATGTGGGATATGGTCGATGAACTGGGCATCACCCATTTTGGCACATCAGCTAAGTTTATCGATGCCTGTCGACAAGAAGGCCTTTCGCCCAAAGATACCCATTCTCTCACATCAGTAAAAACCATTTTTTCCACAGGATCCCCATTAGTCGAAGAAAGTTTTGATTATGTGTATGATCACATTAAATCGGATGTTCAGCTTTCATCCATTTCAGGCGGGACAGATATTCTTTCATGTTTTGCCGGAGGCAATCCAACTCTTCCAGTTCATCGCGGTGAATTGCAGTGCATCGGCCTTGGCATGGATGTGGCTGCCTACGATTTTAAAGGAAATGCGTTAGAAAATGAAAAAGGCGAATTGGTTTGCCAAAAAGCATTTCCATCCATGCCTATTTATTTCTGGAATGATGCAGATGGACAAAAATATCACAATGCCTACTTTGACAAATTCCCAGGTATTTGGCACCATGGCGATTTTATAGAAGTTAATGAACATGGGGGCGTTACCATTTTTGGCAGAAGTGATGCTACCTTAAATCCCGGTGGTGTCCGAATTGGAACGGCAGAAATCTATCGCGTGTTGGACGCATTTGAAGAGGTATCGGATAGTTTGGTGGTAGGCCAATCCATCAACGGGGATGAACGAGTCATCCTGTTTGTTATGTTGAATGAAGGATCAATGTTGAATGAAGAATTAATTTTTAAAATCAAAAAATTCATCCGCTCCAATTGCACACCAAGACATGTTCCGTCCATAATTTTGCAGACAAAAGATATTCCCTACACCATTAACGGGAAAAAAGTTGAAGTTGCTGTGAAGAAGATCATCCATGGTGAAGAAGTGACGAATCAAGATGCGCTGGCAAATCCGGAATCATTGGATTTATATAGAAATATAAATGAACTTTTGTAGAAACATGGCATGCCGTGTCCTTACATTATTTAATTAATGGATACTTTCAGCCACGCCCTTTGGGGAAAAGGATTATTTGGATATCGTGGCCATCGATGGATGGCCCTCTTTTTTGGCGCCATGCCGGACCTATTTTCATTTGGCATACTTATTATCATTCGAATCCTATCGGGAGAATTTCAACTTGGAAGTCCACCATCATCTGACATGATTCCATGGTGGGTATATATCAATTATGATATATCACACAGTTTTATCAGTGCTTTTATATGTATTAGTATTGTTTATAGGTATAGAAAAGATATTGCCTTCGCAATGCTGGGATGGCCATTTCATATAATTCTGGATTTTCCATTTCACTCGAAGGCTTTCTTCCCCACTAAACTGCTATGGCCCATTACAGATTTTTCATTCGATGGCGTTCCATGGTCCCGCCCGGAAATATGGTTCCCGAATTTGGCAGGTATTATAATTTTGTTTATTTACAGGAAATATAAATAATAGAAACATGGCATGGCTAACCCACACTTAGAGCATACCTGATATTATAAATTAATATTGGAGAAAGTAAAGTCTCCACAATGCTACTATAAGAATTTCGGCTTTAATATTTTCCAAACACCAATAGTTAAAACAGGGATTACAAATATAATCCAGTAAGCCCAAGTCAATCCACCATACCCCTTGGCAATCAGTCCCACAAGACCGACTGCATTGGCAATAAATATTGAAACAATTAAAAGTACTATTCCGATGGCAGATCGCCATTGGTTTGATAATACCGTGTAGACAGATGCTATTCTTTCATTAAACCCATGAATTAAACCAACCCCAGTTTCAATAAAAGTTCCAAAGAGAACAATCTGAAAAATGAGTTTAAACCAGTCCCAACCAATTTTATCTAATACAGCATTTACAGGGACAGATGCATTTAATACATTTGGATATTGGCTCAGCATGGCAAAAAACATAAATACAGCCGGAATCATACCAATGGCACCAGCTACCAGCCCAGATATGATTGCTTCTTTGCGGGTTTCAATATGACGGACACAAAATAGAATGGCGGGGACCAGACCGATATTATAAGCTGCATATTTAATACCGCCCATTGTCCAACTAATATCAGATGGTTGCTGATTAAAACTGGATCCAATGGCATCTCCATAAAGGAAATACACGACCAAAAACATTATGGCAAAAACACCGTATAAAATAATGGACCAAAAGGAGAGTAATTTTTCAATTAATGTGGTTCCAAAGAAAACAATCAGGCCTACCAAGGTCATCATAAGGATAATGCCCATCAAATTTGAAATACCAAACATTTCATGGATGATTTCGCCGGAGGCCGATCCCATAACTGATACAACCAATATTAATCCAACCAGATAAAGTACTTCATAACTAATCCAGGCTTTCCCTAATAACCCATGGATGAAAGATCGATATTCATAATGTCTTTCTCTCCGAGCTAATTCAAAACAAATGGCCAGTACAATACTCCATATAATTGTAGCAACACCCATATTAACTAAACCCGCCACAGGGCCAGCGGTCAGAAAGAATTCAACCAATTCCCGGCCCGTGCCATATCCGCCTCCAATTATCAAGGACTGAAAAATAAAGCCGGGGAGTAAATATTTTTGAAAAAATGTACTATTCATTTGAATATCTCTCTTATGATATCTAATATGGCGCCACATCCATCAATCAAAGGGTCAATACAAGGTAAACCCGTTTCCATTTGCAAGTTATTGAGGTACTTTTCACGTTTATCTGTGGGAAAACCGGAAGTATTAATACTGACGCCAACACAAGAAATGCCAGGATTGATACGCTGTCCAAGTTGGTTGTGCATATTTATACATTCCCCGATGGATGGGAGTGGATAATGTTCCCAACCAGACATCACTTTGCGTGTAGCATCGTGGCAAACCACAAAAGCATCCGGTTGTGATCCATGAAGCAAGCCAAGACTTACTCCGGAATACCCTGGATGGAATAGGGTCCCCTGCCCTTCAATCACATCCCAATGATCTGCCGTATTATCAGGGGAAAGCATTTCTGCCGCGCCAGATATAAAATCTGCTTTTATGGCATCAATGGGGATGCCTGCGCCTACTATTATAATGCCCGTCTGCCCAGTTGCCCGAAAGGTAGAGTTCATACCCGCTTCACGCATGGATTTATCCAATGCCAGGGCTGTATATTTCTTGCCGACTGCACAGTCTGTTCCAACCGTTAAAAGGCGTTTACCTAAACGTTTCATACCTGTACCCACCGGAAGATTTTTTGGCGGTACGCGGATGTCAATTAATCGCGAATCAGATTGACTTGCAGCTTCAACAACTTTTGGATAGTCTTTTAGTTTCAGATGCAGACCATTTACAATATCAAGCCCTTGATTGGCCGCATCCGTAATAACGTTCCACCAATTATCCGGAATGATGCCTCCGATCGGTGCCACACCAATAATTAAACTACGCACACCCTGGGATACAGCCTCATCTACTGTCATATCGGGAACACCCATATCGACTTGACAACCAGGAAAACGTAATTGACCAGCAACTAACTCCGGTCTCCATTGGACGATTCCCTGTCCCGTTTTTGCGTAGGTTGAATCTTCTTCCTCACCAATCAAAATTAAATAGGGTGCATTTAATTTCAATTAATTAATTTCTTCCAATCGATATACATGGTTAAATATTTCCCCTTTAAATTTCTTTATAAAAAATTATTTCTTATAGCCCGGACCCCGAACAACCTTACCCGGTGTTACCCCTGTGTGTTCACCATCTTTTAATACCTGGACACCATTAACGAATACATGATGAACACCCGTTGATAATTGATGGGGTTTGGCAAATGTGGCATGGTCTTGAATCGTTTCCGGATTAAAAATAACCACATCCGCGAAATAGTCTTTTTTCAAATAACCCCGTCCTTTGATTTTCAATTTTTCTGCAGAAAGGCCTGTTAGTTTATGAATTGCATTTTCTAGAGATATCACTTTTTCATCCCGTACATATTTCCCAAGTAATCGGGAAAAATTTCCATAAGCTCTCGGATGTGGATTATAATTTAAAAAGTCCCCTTCCGGTGCAAGCGAACCTGCATCGGAACCAAAACTCATATAAGGTAATTGAATTTGTTTTTTTATATTTTCTTCGGACATGAGAAAATATACTACATCCACTCTGCTCCCGTCTTGCATAACAAAATCCATGGCAACATCTGCATAATGTTTTCCCAATTCATCCGCCACTTCTTTCAATGTTTTTCCAATATGTTTTCTTAAATCAGGGTTTTTAAATCCTGAAAATAGCACCCCTTCCGGTCCGGCCAGGAAACCCAAATTTTCCCAATCATCCGTATCGGTTATCATTTCTTGTTTAACCCGTTTTCGAATTTCAGGATCCTTCAATCGTTCCGCCCATTTATCATAACCGCCTTCTTGAACCCATGGAGGCATATGTGCATCTAATCCAGTGGCGCCCGCCACATACAAATACATGTCTGTCGTTATTTTTAAACCGCGCTCTCGAGCTTCATTAATTTTTTCAATGGCCAAATCCATCTTATAATGATTCGGCAAACCACCTGCTTTCAGATGATATACTTCTGCGGGAATATTAGCTTTTTCTGAAATAGTAATGAGTTCATCCAAAGCCTCCAAGAAGCGATTACTTTCACTGCGCAAGTGTGATATATACATGCCATCATATTCAGATGCGATTTTGCATAATTCAATCAATTCTTCTGTAGATGAATAAAAAGCTGGAGCATAAATCAGTGAAGAACCAACGCCCAATGCACCATCTTCCATGGCTCGGCGAACCAAAGATTTCATATTCTCGAGTTCCTCTTCCGTAGGAGGTCGGTCATCAAAACCAATTTCATGGATTCGTACTGTAGTCGCACCCATAAAGGACGCCACATTGGTTGAGATGCCCCTGTTTTCCAATGATTCTAAATACTCACCCAAAGTGGTCCAGTCAATTTCATATTTTAACTCAGTCATATCGGCCAGTTGCTGTTCTCTCATTTTTTCATTTAAAGGCCCCATGGACGATCCTTCACCAAACACCTCTAATGTTACACCCTGTTTAATGTCGCTTAAAGAACGGCCATCGGCAATGAGTGATGTAGTGGCCCAACTGAGCATATTGATAAAACCGGGTGAAACAGCCAACCCATTTGCATCAATTTCTATCTTTCCTTTACCTGAGAAGTTCCGAGCAACCCGAACAATTTTATCGCCTTTGATAGCAACATCGGCTACCACCGGTTGAGTACCGGTTCCGTCATAAACATTGCCGTTTCTTATGACCACATCATATTGAGCACATCCGCACAATAAGACGAGTATTAATCCTACAATAATAACCTGTTTATTCTTCATGCTTTATCCTTTATTTAAAATGAGTAGAATCAGTCTTGGCTAATAAGAATAGGGAAAATTATCATGAATAATATAATTACCTTCATTTTATGACTAAACCGCCTTTGAACATTTATCAAATTGTTAAGTGGATAGAATGAGAAAATCTTTTATGAATCATGATTGTATTTTAATTGTTATTTTGTATGTTAGTCAAATAGCTATTTTCTTTCATCAATATTCAAATGAATCATTGAAACTCAAACAATATTTTAATAAGGGAAAATCATGGATTATTTAAAATCTGGCAAAAAAGTGCTGCAAAATGAGATTAAAGCTTTGCAGGCGTTAGACCATTCTTTGAGTAATAAGTTTAATGCTGCGGCAGAAGTCATTTCCAATACGGAGGGTAAAGTCATTTTTCTTGGACTTGGAAAATCCGGTCATGTTGCAAAAAAATGTGCTGCTACATTTTCAAGTTTAGGAATTCCATCCTTTTTTGTTCATGCCAATGAAGCTTTCCATGGTGATTTTGGAATGATGTCTAAAAATGATTCAATCGTTGCATTTTCTTTCAGCGGTAAAACAGAGGATGTAGTTAAAGGTGTAAAATATTGTAATCAAAATAATATTCCGACCGTAGGAATTTCCGGAGATTCAAATTCTTTGTTGGCAAAAAAGAGTCATATTCATCTTGATATTTGCGTGAATAACGAAGCAGATCATTTAAATTTAGCTCCCACTTCTTCTACAACCAATATGATGGCATTGTGTGATGCGTTGGCTTCATCCATTTCAGAAATAAATGGATTTTCTCGAAGTGATTTTCACACATTTCATCCCGATGGAAGTTTGGGAAATCAGCTAAAAGATGAATAAATGAACAAGGTGGTGGTGGTGGTTTTATGTACGATTTGGTGGCCATCGCATTGTGGTATTAGATAGTTATAATTTAATAATTTTTTCTAACATTTCTGAAGTACTGTGGCCGGGTCGGAATGAAACTACTTTTACATCTCCCCCATTCTCAATAACAGTATCCGCGCCCACAATTGTTTCTGTTGAATAATCACTCCCTTTTACCAACACATCTGGTAAAAGCATTTGAATGATTTTTGCTGGTGTATCTTCATCAAAAACGACCACCAAATCAATCGACTCTAATGCATCCAGAATGGCTGCTCTGTCATCTTGAGTTTGGATAGGGCGGCGCGCCCCCTTCAATTCAAGAACTGAGCGATCACTATTCAACGCCAAAACCAATTTGCTCCCAAGTAATTTAGCGTCAGCCAAATACTCCACATGGCCTCGGTGGAGAATATCAAAACAACCATTGGTAAACACCACTTTTAGTCCGGCGAATTTCCATGCATCCACTTGAACTTTGGCTTCATTCCAATTATTTGCTATCATAATACTATTGTCTTAAAAAAATAATTAAATGGAATCCCTGATTATTTTCAACAAGTTGTTTGTCAAGCGAATGCCTTCCATTTCGGTGTGGACGCTACCTTCATATTCAATACCCACATAGCCCTTATAACCCGCGTCTAAAACAATATTCATAATGCGGTAGAAGTCCGAACCAGTTTCATTACCTTTTTCATCAAATTCATGACTTTTCGCACTGACTGCTTTAGCGTAAGGCATTAATTCCTTCATCCCTTGATAACGGTCATACCATTCGTCGCCTTGGATGCGGAAATTGCCGAAATCCGGGAGCGTTCCCACCCTTGAATGATCCACTCTTTCCATAACTGCTGATAGCCATTTTCCGTTGGATGAAAGCCCGCCATGGTTCTCCACGATTGTATTGATACCAATAGAATCTCCAAATTCGTTAAGACGACGGAGGCCATCCGCCGCTAATTCAATTTGGTCATCCCATGACCCTTCGCTTCGGGCATTCACTCGGATGGAATGACATCCTAAATATTTAGCTGCCTCGGTCCATTTATAATGATTTTCGATTGCTTGTGCACGTTTTTTATTATCCGGATCACCCAAGTTTCCTTCGTTATCACACATGATTAGCAAACTTTTGCTTCCTAAATCGTCCACCCTTTTTTTCATTTCTGACAAATATTTATGGTCATTCGCTTTTTCAAAGAAAAATGTATTTACATATTCAACTGCAGAAATGCCAAATTCTTTTTTGGCGATGGCTGCAAAGTCCAAATGGTTAATTTCTTTTTTCCCTAATGCGCGATGCAGGGACCATTCAGCCAATGAAATTTTGAAGGGCAGATTATCTGACCCAGAGAGTAAAGTACTGCCGAACCCCGATAGGGCTAACCCACCTGTGATGGCAGTAGATCGTTTGATGAAATTTCGACGATTCAATTTAATTTCCTGATACGGATATTACGGTACCAAATTTCCCCATGGTCACCTTGAATACCGATATGACCTTCTGATGCTTTGGCAAATAGGGGCATAGTATTGAATTTACTTTTAGCCACCAATTCCCACATGGCATCACTCTGGTATTCGTATTCCACCACCTTGGTGCCGTTCAGCCAGTGCTCCACATGGTTATCTTTTACTTTGATGCGAACCTGATTGAACTCACCTACAGGATTCACCACACTTTTTGGCGGTGCAATCATTGCATAGAGTGCGCCGGCTGATGTGAGAGTATTTTTTCCATCTAAATGTTTTTTATCATCCAGCACCTGCATTTCAGGTGCGGATTGCCAAATGTAATCCCCTTCTTCTGTTGCAAAATAAAAAATGCCGCTGTTGCCTCCTTCTGGTACTTTCCATTCCAGTTCCAATTCAAAATTATTGTAAATATCTTCGCTAATGAGATCAACACCATATCCGGGGATTGTTTTTAATGTGCCATCCACAATTTCCCAAGAATTAGGAAATCCTACCTGTTTATATCCTCTTAATCCTGTAACCGTTTCACCATCAAATAGAACAGTCCAATCATTATTGGAAGAACAGCCAATTATTAATAGTGTTATAAAAAGTGTATTGAATTTATTCATCATTCACCTTTCGGGTTCCACTCACCTCGGGCCACAGCCGGTATGAATGTTTCAATCTCAGTGTTGGGAAGTTGTATGGTTTTTCCTTGCTCAGCACTCATATAAGCTGCCATCAGGAGGCGCGTTACATCCAGACCATCATCATAATTTTCTTCCGGACGTTTACCCGCTAAGAAGCATTCAACCATGTGGCGATTTTCAGCTGTATATCCATATACCTCTGTTTCATTGCTGACTATGGGCATGGAGCCAGATTCAGCATTCTGTTTTTCCACCAAATCATCCCCTTCTGCTCCGGCGACTTTTCGGCTGAAAAAAACTTTCAAATCTGGATCCAGCGTATTCACAAACATGGAATACTCTGGTCCGAATAGTTCCATGCTTAAACGCAATCCTTCACCCACAAAACACCATGATGTAGTTGTTTCCACGATGAGTTTATTTCCATCCTCATCCAAATACTCTATGAGAGATCGGGCAAAATCTTCCGATGGTTTTTTGGAATAATCAGTTTCCCCATTACTATTATCCGAAAGTATTTTTGCATATTCGGGCCTCTGCCATTTCAGACAGTCCGTGTGGGCGCTGATGCTAATGGGTTTGATAGATTCCCGAGGTTTTCCCGGTTCTGTGAGCATAAAGCGCGCTTCCTCCACAGAATGACACATCATATCATTGAGCACGCCGCCACCTTGGAGGGATCCTTCCCAAAACCAAGGCATGTGGGGACCGCTATGTTCTTCTGCCGCTCGAGCTAAATAAGGTCGGCCAGTGGTTGAAGCGCCACGATCCCAGATGATCTCTTTTCCCCGTACGATGGAAGGAGAAAAAACCTGATTTTCTAAATAGCCGTCTAAAAGACCCACGCTCTTTGTCAGTTCTAATACTTTTTTTGCTTCGGCTACATTTCGTCCTAATGGTTTTTCGCAAGCCACGCCGATCAATTCACCTTTGCCTGAAGATATTGCGTTGGCAATTTCTTCAAACGTTTCAATGCGAGCGAAGTTGGGGGAACAAACCCACAATGCATCAATGGTCGGGTCAGCGATCATATCAGTAATGGTGTCGTATGCTTTGGCATTATCTCCCACACCGATGGATCGTGCCAATGCTGCCGACTCTACTGCCGATGCTTTTGTAAGAGACATAACACCTATCACATCTACATTTCGTACTGAAATAAGCGATTGGATATGAAAACGGGTGATGAAACCACCACCTATAAATCCTATGCCCAGTCGTTTTTTGCTCATTCCTTTTCTGTGCTTTCTTTTAATTGTTCATTGAAAAAGAAGAAAAATAAGATACCCGTAACCAATCCCATTCCAGCCAGTGTATACCAGAAATTGGAATAATCAAAAATCCCGGCGACTGTATAAATTTCCTGCAATTTACCTGAGAGCCAACCACCCACAACCGGTCCGCCTCCAAAAATGATAATCCCAAAAACCGTTTGGGCAGAATGGCGAACATCATCATCCGCAAGTTTATCTACATAGATAAATCCGGCGGCGAAAAAAAATGCAAAACAAAATCCATGAAAAGCCTGACTAACGACCATGACCCAAGCCGGTAAAATAGAAGTGCCAAAAATGGCATAACGGGCGAAGTAGGCCATAATACCAATGGTGATCACTTTCTTAAATCCGAGGCGCTTTAAGAAGAATCCTAAGTAGGCCATCGTTGCAATTTCCGCAAATTGACCGATAGTCATGGCTGGTCCGATAGAACTATCCTTAATCCCGATAAATGAGAGGAATGGACCTGTCTGGAGAAAGTAGATCTGGTGAATAATACTTACACCCAAACTGGCAATAACGAGGACGAGAAACGATTTGTTATTGAAAAGAGAGAAGGCTTTTTTAAAGGCCAACTTCTCCACAGCATCCGCTTTAGGCGGCGTATTCGGAAGCATAAAACAGAATACACCATAGGTGATGGAAATAATCCCGGAAAATTTCAGTGCATCCGCCAATCTCGCTGTCACATTGGGAACTTCATCCCCGCTAAGAAATGGGGGCATAAGTTGAAATGATAAATCCTGTTGAAGCCAAATCATGGGGAAGGCCCAACTTGCTGCAATCCAACCGATGGTGCCCCAAACTCGGATCTTCGGAAAGGAATTTTCCGCATCATCAACATGAGAAAAGGCAACAGAATTTGATAAAGCCAGCGTTGGCATATACAATACACTATAGAGGATAGATAAGTATAGCCATGATGTGTAATCGGTTTGGGTGGATGTGTACCATTTAACCAATCCACCCGTAAAAACCAAAAAAGCCAGCACTTTTTCAGTGCTAAAATATCGGTCCGCAAATTGACCAGCAATAAAGGGAGCTGCAATAGCACCAATTGAACCGGCCAACCCAAGAATCATGCCAATATCTGACCCAGAAAACCCAAGTCCTCCATCTTCGATACTGGCCGAAAGATAACGTGCTGTAACCGGGAGCCATGCACCCCAAAGAGCATACTGAAGGAACATCATGGTTCCCAACCGGGTGTTTTTTGTCATATACTTTGTTCTATTAGACTAATTTCCGATTCACGGGATCCCATTCGATTCGGCGTCCCTGAAAGTATGATTCTGTCGCCATATGACAAGCCACAGCCTCATGAAATGCTACTTCGATATTACACCGCGGTTGGCTACCATTTCGAATGGAGTCCAGCCAATCTTTAATATGGAGATGAGTGGGATCAACCCGTTTCCCCTCTCGGTAAGTGTATAATAATCCTTTATTCGCGAAATAACGGGATGTGGCGGATGTTACACCATCGATTTGTTTTGACCCCGGCGAATATGTATAAATAGGATATTTCGGATTAATGACACCACTTTCTAAGCGATCCTTGTATTGGGTCGATTCTGAATCAGCCGTCACGATGAATCCATGAACGGATCCACCACCGCTTTGACCTCCCATCTGCATGGTGGCGTCGTGCCCCATTATTTTATTCCCTCGGGGGCTATTGCTGGAAAGAGTGGCGCTGTATAAAAGGGTTAAATCCTTTTCCGGATACTCAAAAGTGGCATTCCACACGTCGGGTACATCTCGGCCATCTTTATAAAAATAGATTCCACCAGTAGATGAAGCATATTTTGGTATACCAATATCCATCATTTGGTTGATGGCATCAAAATCGTGGGATAATAAGTCGCCTGATAGACCGGTACCGTAATCAAACCACATACGCCAGCGAAAGAAGCGTTTAAGGGCTTCTTCACCAAAAGGAATTTTATTGGGCGATGGTTCTTGGAATGTATCCCAATCAATCGTTTTTGCATTACCTTCAGGATGGATACCCCAAACCCATGCACCCCAAGGTGAATTTCGGTTTGTGGCAATCTCAACCAAATTAATGGGCCCAAGGAGACCTTGTTTAATAATCTGTTTTGCTTTTTCATTGGCTTCAACCTGACGGTTTTGGTGCCCTAGCTGAAAGGTGATTCCTGTTTCTTTAACCGTATCATACACATCTACAGCTTCGTCAAATGTGCGCGTGAGTCCCTTTTCGCAATAGACGTGTTTCCCCGCTTTGGCTGCGTCTATGGTGATCCGTGAATGCCAATGGTCTGGTGTCGCCACGATAACTGCATCAATTTTATCATCTGCCAATAGATCCTTATAGTGACGGTATCGATTAGCAGACCCTTGAGGTTTCCCACCTGGACGCGTTTCATTCTTTGATGCATCAATCGCTTGATTCGCCCGAACATCAAATAGATCGCAAACGCCAACCAGTGAGCAATTCAAATCTTCTTGACTCATGAATGTGGCAAATCCTTTGTCCAGCTTATTTTTTCTGGCATTTTCTGCAACCGTGTCCGTCCATCCTTTAGTCGCAAAACCTGCGCCACGGACAAGGTGAGAACCTCGCCCTCCATAACCGATGATACCAATATTTAAATGGCGACTATCTGAAAGGCTACTAATAACAGCAGGGGCGGATTTTTCTTGAACGAGATCGGATAAAAGATTTGATTTCATCAATGAATCCCGACGCATTTTTCGCCATAGATTAACTAGGAAAAGTCCAAATACAGGAACAGTGGCAAGTCCTTTTAACAAGTTACGTCGATCCATATTATTTTCAGATGGTTGGTTTGATTTATCACTCATAATTGGATTCCTTTAATTTGATGCTGATTGGTTAAAAAATCGATCCAAACCAATTATATGACTAGTTGGGAAGGAATGAAGCACCCATAGTGCGCAGGCTTCTATCAGATTTTTATTGACGATTAAATAGCTGCCTTCCCCTGGACGACCATATTCTAATCCCAGAAGAGGTGGCGCGAATAAAAAATATAAAATAACAAACCCCATCCCGACTAAGGTTGTATAACGACTGAAAATTCCCAAGAGGAGCGAAACACCAACCAGCGTGAGTCCCCACATATTTACATAATCCGAAATCCCTAAAAGGGTTGGATTGGATACAATGGTTTTCGCTAATCCGGAAAAGACCCATTTTGAATCCAATAGATATGCAGCAGATGACCAATACGGATTGATCAATTTGGATATGCCCTCATATAAAAAATGCCAACCTATAAGTGCACGTAACGTGACAAGTCCATAGAGTTGACATCGATTGGCCAAAATTACTGAATTTAATTCCTTCATTATATTATTCCTCTTTTGAATAGAATTGGATTAGAATCTAACTCCAAAGCATAAGGGTTAATCCGCTTTAAATACAATAAAGAATTTCTCAATCGCATAATGAATCGTTACGCTGTGGTGATACGATTAAATGGATATTTCAAGGGATGACTGAGCAAAGTTGAAAATTGAAATATATGTATTGATATGGATCATCATGAAAAATATAAATTTTTTCAATGTATTTCCCCTTGCGATTTATGAGTAGTCATTGCTTCTAAAATATTCTAAAGCCTCTAACCTTTTTTCTTTATTTCTTATTTTATTACATCTATGAATGAGGTCATGCTTGTGAAAGATATTTTCCTCAGGCTCTTGTTGTATGGCTAAAACAAAAGAATATATTGAATTTGATATTGCCTGATAGGCAAGCATGAGAAATGAATTTTTTAGATAGTAAGACGTTGGTTCTGTAAAAAAGTGGCTATAGCTAATATTTGTATTTTCGGAAGTTGTATAATGAAACCAGTAGGCTGGTATATAGAGCATATCACCAGGCTCAAGTGTAACTACATTTTCATGTTTTATTTTTTTATCAATGATATAGAGCGGCGTAGGAAAGATAACTCTTTTATATTTTACCTGCCAAAAATTATCCCGTATTTTTGAAAGGTACCATTTCTTACTTTCATGTAATTGTATAATTAATCCAGATGTTATGTGAGCATGCTTTGCAAATACGCAATCTTTAGTACTTAAAAACAATGTGTGCTGCCTAGATGTTTTACCAAAAGACAATAGATAATCTAAAAAGTGTTTCTTTTTATTTTTTATTTTTTGAATATATCTAGTGTCTATATGATCAACTATCTGGTTCCCAATTTTTGTATTTGCTCTGAGTCTATATTTTGAGCCTGAATTGATTTTTTGTATAAAATCTGAGAGCTTTAGATTCTCTTTTTCAGATTGATCATTGAGAAATGTAATATTTTGATTACCAAATAATTTATTTAAAGCGCTTACATCTATTCTGCTTTTCACAGCACTTTTCATAACAAAAGGCTTTTTTACATTATCAAAGTAATGCTTTATTTCTTTTAAATCAGTTTTGTTGTTAAAATATTTGATACTGAATTTCTAACTATTTGGAATTATAATGAAAATAAATAACACTATAAATATATATACAGACCATTCCGGAATCCAAATATCTAAATTGCTAAGTGCCTTAGGATGTTGATAGCCAGAATTTTGAGCACTTTTATTACCTATGAATAACATAGATATTAGTTTTGTATCCAATGTTTTGACTGTATGAAACGGGGACGAACCCTCTTTCGTCTCCATTTTTATTTCTGGTTGTGATACAGCATATATTTCGTTGTTTCATATATGCCTTTTAAACGACCTAAATATCGATCCGTAATTTTCGGATATTTATCCTTTACATTCACTAATGGTTCATCAGACCATAATTCATGCAGTTTCACATTTGTACCATCCTTCTCCATGGACAAATAATATTTCTGTCCTACAACAGCAACATGATGTTTTGCCATTTTTTTATTTATGACCAAAGCTAGAGGATCAAGAGGTACAGCATCATTCATTAGATCACGGCCCATTGTTCTGTTCTCATATCTTTTGCCGGCCAGACCATTTACTGTAGGTAAAAGATCGACCAACTGAGATACATCAGACCTAATGACTCCTCCTTTTACGCTCGGTCCATAGATAAAAAAGGGAACCTGGTAGGATCTCAGTTTTAGATCAAAATCGGATCTGGGCATATGTATGGCTCTGGGATCTGACGTACCGTGATCACCAAAAAACAAAAATATAGTATTCTCAAAATAAGGTGCTGATTTTGCATCAGAAATATACTCACCTACGGCATGGTCCAACAGTCGCATCGCATTATACTGTCCCTTCGAATCAAACCCTGCATTGGTCAATACCTTTTCATCTGCATCCAACACATCAAACCCATCAACATCATCAGGTATAGAATAAGGTCGATGATTAGAGGCGGTCTGGATCACAGCAAAGAAAGGTTGTCCATCATCAATGTTTTGGAATGTCTCATGTGCATCCTTAAACAAGTCATGATCAGAAATACCCCAAACATCTAATCGAGGATAATCCATATCGTCCTGTTCTCTAATCAAGATATCAGGAATATTGTTTTTTAATAGACTCCTTACATTGCGCCAACTGGCACTACCTCCCATGATATAATATTTCTTGTACTCTGTCAATGTATTGATTAATGAATACTGATCCACGATCCGGGGATTACTGGAGGCCGTCTCCACACTTGCCACATCATGAATACCCGTCACCATCCCAAAGACCGATCGAGCCGTACCAACCATGGGGATATAGAAACGGTCAAAGAAAATACCTTCCGTAGAAAGCTGATCCAGGTTCGGTGTGGCATTCAATGGATTTCCAGACCGTTCCATTCGATTGTATCCTACCGATTCCAAAAAGATAATAACAATGTTGGGTTGATTTTTGATCTCCCGACCGTCCACAGTACGCGCATAGGATAAACGCTTTGAATCTGGTTGTTTCACACCTAATTCCTGGATCATAATGTCATAATATTCCCTTGTCTTCTCTTCGTTGAAATCCTCTAATACAAATGAGCGCGTCTCATTAAAGTAAAGAATCGGGTTCAGACCCGCCGCAACAATAAAAGGATCTTCGCTGAAATAGGCATCACTCCATAAGAGCCGGTACTGGCGGAAGGTCCCCCATATAGAAAAAAGTAGAATGACTCCACCCACAGTAAAAGCAAATGATTTATCCCTGAACCGGACAAGACGCTGCCTACCTTCTAAATATTGGAATACTTTTTCAATAGCACGCAATGTTGCCCAAATTAAAATAGATAAGCCAATTATTGACCAAACAACCGGGTATGATTCCCATACCATTTGAAGGGCTATCATAGGATTTTCTAATAATTTAAAAGCGGACACATCAATACGATGATTGAGGTATCCATAATGGGCAATGTCAAAAGCGTAAAAAAAGGTGACTAAAACGGAAACGGTTCGGAGATAAATATTAACCAATCGTCTTGAAATTGCCATGCGCAATGGATTGATAAATGGAATCATGAAAAATAATCCAACGGGGACAATGATAAATACGGCTAACCGCAGGTCAAAGCGAACACCCACCCGCAAAGCACGAATCAATTCAGTGACAGGACCATCCAATTCTCTAAAAAAGAAGACAACAAAAAATAACCTGAAAAAAACAAATAATGCCAAAAAGGATAATATAGATCCAAAGATGAATTTCAATCGACGTGAATGGAAAAACAAAATATTCCTTTCGGACTTCAGCTAATTAGAATAGTGCTGGTATATTTTATTGTGAAATTGATGCGGTACTACCCGGGCCATGTTCATATACAAGTCACCTTTTGAAGGCGCAAATACTTCCTGCCGTTTTACCAACCTTTTGTAGTAATCACTCAAAGCACGATCATCCCCTTTAAACGTGGCCCACTCATGTAAAAAATTTTCTCTCTTTTTAACGGTACCATAAAAAACCATTTCACCGCTATTTGCACCCATTATTTGATAGGACAAGTTGAGCGTTGCGCCGGTGCTTTTCTTGAAGTGTTTGACCTTCGCTTTCACTTTACCCTTAATGTTTTTGGTCCTTTTTACACCGGCAGAATCCACATAACTTTCTTTCCTAACCGTAACTTCCCTTTCCTGTGAAATTTCATTATTTATTATTTCAACAGGACGGTAAGTAGTAACGATTGTCGCGCTTAAGATATGGTCAGCACCGGAAAGTTTACCGATCTCCATGTAATTATTTTCCGTTATGCCAGCCTGGACCAATCCCTGTTCATTGAGAATTGTCCTTAACTGATCACGCGTAACAATCCGTAAAAATTCTTTTGAAGCAGTGGTTTGCTGCATCATCATTTGATTTCTAATAAAACCAGTAATACTCTGGGGACCATCAAATGGCCGGATGAGCAATGTGAAGGTCGCCGCGGACTTGGTTTCTTCATATAATTCTTGGGCGTTCATATAGCCCGGCACATATTTCAGTGCCAATTTGAAATTAATTGCCGCCTGTTTCTGGCTTTGCTTAGTTATATCTTCACGATAATCCATTCCTTTAGTATAATGATAATCTGCTGCCCGAGGTTTAGCTTCTGCCAGTTCAGCCGTATAATCACCAGCGGTCAAAATAAGGTTATAATTCACTGCACTCAACAATACAGGACGGAGCCTATTTATTTCGGAGCCAAGTCTTATTAGTGCCTCATATTCATCAACCAATTGAGGCCATTTTTCTGTATCCTCATTGGAATTCTTTAACCTATTGATCCTTTGTTGGTGATATTTTACAGCCTGAGGATATGCCATTTCCAATAATTTGATACCTTTTTTGTTGTTGGGCTTAGCATGCAGTGAGCTTGAAACATAGTACACGGCAGAATCATATTGCTTATTTTTATAGGATTTTTTTGCGTTCGAATAGTCACTATATGCAGGGATAAATATTGCACAGGATACGAACAATAAGCTGATACAAATTAATAGATATCTGAATTTCATGCTAAAAGTTACCCAAAATAATAGCCAATCTCTTTCATAAAATATTCAAAAATAAGTAATTGTTACTCACCCATTATTGACCTAATATGAAAAAGTGAAAAATATGGACCCAATGATAAAGATAAGAGTTATATGAATAATCAAAAAAATTATTTATTCTTATTTATTTTTATTCTATATGGATTCATTTTTTTTTCATGTAATTCTCAAACAAAATATTCCGTTGATATTCAAGGTCATCGTGGTGCACGTGGCCTTGCTCCAGAAAACACATTAGTAGGATTCCAAAAAGCAATTGAATTAGGCGTTACCACCTTAGAGTTTGATGTTGGTGTAACAAAAGATGGTATTCCAATTATTTTCCATGATGTTGGGATTAACCCAAATATCTGTTTAGAAAATAACGGGAATCCTATTAAAACGGATTCATTAGGCTACGGCCCATTGATAAAAAACCTTACTTTAACTGAAATTAAATCATTTGATTGTGGATCATTAAATCCCGATCTTATTCGATTCCCGGAACCACCACGTCAAAACTATCCCAGCGAGAGAATTCCCACTTTGCAGGAACTTTTCGAGCTATTACAAAAATACCCTGATAAAAATATATGGTGTAATATTGAATTAAAAACAAATCCTAACTATCCAGCAACATATCCAATCAATGAATTTGCAGATGCGGTATTGCAGGTAATTGAATTGAACAATCGGGAAAATCTGGTAAACATTCAATCGTTCCACTGGCAAATATTAGAATATATAAATGACCAACAATCTGAAATCCTTTTAGCAGGGCTCTTGGGAACATCTTCATATAAATCTGTAAATGATTCAACACCCTCCCCTTGGCTCAACGGAATTCATTTTGAACAGGTCGGCGGTACTTCTTTAGCTATTTTAGAGGAAGCAAAACAATATATTAATATCTTCTCTCCGTCATGGCAATTAATCGATCCCACAGATAACGAGTTTTTAGGCAGCAGTGTTAAAGAAATTCAATCCGCTGGATTTAAAGTGATTCCTTGGACAATCAATACAACTCGGATTATGAAAAAAATAATCGATGAGGGAGTGGATGGTATTATAACTGATTACCCTGATAGTCTCAAATTCGTTTTGGAAACATTCAATATTCCTCAAAAATATATAAATTAGTCATTATGGTTATATATAGGGAATATGAAAAAAGGGGTACTGTTAATTCCGATAAAGAATCTTAATTCAACCCTTTTCAAATCCTTGAATTAAAAGTATTTTTTCCAAGATTCATTCGACTCAGGCCAACGGGATGTTACTTTTTTCAAATTCGTCCAAAAGTCTACCCCGCTTTTTCCTGTAATATCTCCGTGACCGTATTTGGATTCATTCCAACCACCAAAGCTGAAAGGCTCTCTTGGTACAGGCACACCAATATTAATACCTATCATGCCTGCAGAAGCTGATTCTGATATGGTTTTGGCTACTTGGCCCGAAGTCGTAAAGACAGCAGCTGCATTTCCATATTGGTTACCATTTTCAATTTTTAGGGCATCTTCTAGGTTGTCTGTCCGAATAATAGACAAAACCGGACCAAAAATTTCATCTGTAGCGCTTGGCCAATCCGGATCTACATTATCCATGATAGTTGCCCCCAGCCAATAGCCATTTTCATAGCCATCCGGTGCCGTTGAGTTCCGACCATCAATTAAGACTTTGGCACCCATTTTTTCTGCTTCATCGATATAATTATTAATGCGATCAAATGATGCCCTACTAACAATCGTTCCCATATCTATACCGAGTTTGTATTCTTTGGCTTCTTGAACCAATTGTTTAATTATGGGATCAATATTTGCCACACCCACAGCCACACTCGCTGCCATACATCGCTGTCCCGCACTACCCATGGAACTGGCAAGTAATCCTTTCGCTGTGGAATCCTGGTCCGCATCCGGTACTACAATCATGTGATTTTTAGCACCACCCAGGCAAATGGCTCTTTTCCCATTTGCTGTCGACCTTGAATAAACAATTTTCGCTACAGTAGTTGAGCCCACAAAAGCCACAGCTTTAATATTCGGGTGATCGCATATGCCTTCCACCACTTCTCTGGCACCATTTACAATATTGAACACGCCATCCGGAAGGCCTGCCTCTTTTAAATATTCAGCAAGTTTAAGTGTTGATAATGGTGTTTGTTCAGACGGTTTCAGGATAAAGCAATTTCCTGTGGTTATGGCCAATGGAATCATCCAAAGTGGCACCATGGCAGGAAAATTAAAGGGCGTTATTCCCGCCACCACACCAAGTGGTTCCTGGGTCATGGTACATGTAATCCCTGGTCCAACAGGTGAGGAATCACCTCTCAACATGCTGGGTAAGGAAGTAGCAAATTCCACCACTTCTTTCCCACGAAGAATGCTCCCCTTTGCATCCGGAATAGTTTTTCCGTTATCCAAGGCAATTAATTCAGCCATTTCGTCCAAATTATTTTCTATTATAGATTTCAGATTAAACATAACCTCTGCTCTGGCACGTATATTGAGACCCGACCATGATGGGAATACAGATTGCGCATTTTTAACTGCATTATCCAAATCAGCAAAATTGGATTCGGGAATGGTTGCAATTTCTTGGTCAAAATAAGGTGAAATTACAGAAATGGTTTTTTCAGATTTTGCAGATTGATATTTACCATTAATCCAATTTTCTTGAGCGCCATAATTATTGAATACTACTTTATTAGTCATGATAATTTTTCTCTTTTTGAATGATATTTAGTTTCACACATAAACGAACTCAATGTGTTGGAATTATTCTTTTAAGAATATCAATTATTTGGTCAATATGTTCTTTTTCCACAATAAGTGGCGGAGACAATGCAACCGTATCCCCTGTAATCCTTGTCAACAAATTATGAGTATGGAACGCATCGGTAAAAACATCGTATCCACGAGCACCAACCTTTTCATTTCTTGGTTCCATTTCAATACCTGCCATGAGACCAATACTGCGAATATCGATGATAGATCCCAGGTCTTTTAATGAATGAACCGCATCCTCCCAATATCCTTCCAACGAATTTGCATTGGCGAATAATCCGTCATCCTGATATGCGTCCAACGTTGCAATGACTGTGGCAGCTGCCATGGGGTGTGCAGAGTATGTATATCCATGAAACAGGTCGATGGCCTTTGGATTCTCTTGTTGAAAGGCATCGTATATTTTCTTTTGAATGATGACGGCTCCCATAGGGATGGTACCGCTTGTGAGACCTTTGGCGCAGGTGATCATATCCGGAATTACATCAAAATACTGAGAAGCAAACGGTGTTCCCAACCGACCGAACCCAGTGATTACTTCATCAAAAATAAGTAGAATATCATGTTTATCACATATTTCACGAATTCGTTTTAAATATCCTTTTGGCGGCACCAAAACACCAGTAGAACCGGCAACCGGCTCGGTGATGAAAGCGGCGATCTTTTCAGCACCATGGGTTCGGATAACCCGTTCAAGATCATCTGCTAAATGTTGTCCCCATTCTGGCTGGCCTTTGCTGAAAGCATTATGTTCAAGGTCATGAGTATGGCAAATATGATCCACGCCCGGGAGAAGGGTATAATATTTTTTGTTTAAGGGCAATCCGCCTACGGTAATTCCGCCAAAGCCCACACCGTGGTATGCCCGTTCTCGACCGATTATCATGGTCTTATCCCTATTCCCTATAAGCTGCTGATAAGCCATAACAATCTTCAGCGCTGAATCGACAGATTCGGATCCAGAATTGGTAAAAAAGACATATTGAAAATCATCAGATGGGGCAATTTCCAACAATTTCTGGGCAGCTTTGAACCCAAGGGGGTGACCCATCTGGAAAGACGGCGCAAAGTCCATTTTTTCTGCCTGTTCTTGGATCGCCTTTACGATTGAAGGATGTCCGTGCCCCGCATTGCAGCACCATAATCCAGCTGTACCATCCAATACTTTAGTTCCATCGAGTTTTTTATAATACATGCCCTTGGCTTCATTCATAAGCCGAGGTGCAGATTTAAAATCTCGATTGGCAGAAAACGGCATCCAAAGATTTTCAAGATTTGTCGACATAATTTTCCCTTTTAATTAAAATTTATTTTTTGCATCTAATGGTTTCGGAACCGAAACCTATTTACTGACTAACTCGTCCGTTTCCTTCTTTATATCACCCGTCCAATTATTGTCACGATTCGCGCCCAATGCATTTGCTTTTTTTGCGAGTCGCTTATCTGCCAAGTCATGGTGTGTAGTAAGATATTGTAATGAATGGCCTACAAACTCACGCACGGTTTTGAAGCCATGTTTTTCCATGAAGTTTGATAATCCTTCACACATTTCTTCAACCATCTCGTATCCCTGTAACATTACGCCCGTACATACCTGAACTGTAGTACTTCCCATTAGGATAAATTCAATCGCTTCACGGCTGCTGATAACACCACCGATACCTGATATTTCTGCATCAGGAACGCCTCTTCCTATTTGCGAAACCATCCGTAATGCAATGGGCTTCACAGCATAATAAGAATATCCGCCAGGAGTTGAATGACCTTCCACTGTAGGCATTGGCGCCAAAGTTTCAAGATCAATATTTAAAATAGATGGTATCGTATTGATTGCAGCCACACCACTTGCTCCGCCATCCATCGCCGCTTGTGCAGGTTCGGTGATATCTAAAATGTCCGGAGTCATTTTAGCCCAAATTGGCAAGTCAGTTACTTCAGCAACCCAACCCGTTACCTCTTTAACCATATCTGGGTTCTGGCCCATTGCGGCGCCCATACCTTCTTCAGGATGACCATGGGGACAAGAAAAATTCAATTCAAACATATCTACGCCTGTCTCAACTATTCTGCCAACTAATTCCTGCCATGAATCCTTATTATATTTCTCCATTATGGAAGAAATTAACACCTTGTCTGGATGAGCGTCTTTTATGGCTTTATATTCATCCAGCCACACTTCCAGTGTTCTGTCTGATATCAGTTCAATGTTCTCAAAGCCAATAATTTCACCACTTGGGGTTTTTAATTTTCCATATCGAGGGGCAACATTGATGACCGGCGTCTCGGTCAAACTAACCGTTTTTGCGGAAACACCACCCCAGCCATTATTAAATGCCTTGATGATCGTTTTTGAATTCGTGCTTGGAGGTCCTGACCCAATTACAAATGGGTTGGGAAATTTAACGCCGTTTACTTCTATACTTATATCTGCCATAATTTTCTCTATTAATTATTAAAGTTCCACCAACTTATCATAGGTTTCTGGACGACGATCACGAAAGAATTGCCAGGTGGAACGAACCTCATCTATCATATCCAAATCAAATTCAGAGACTAATAACTCATCTTGATCTCTTGATGCTTCTGCAATAATCTGTCCTCGTGGATTCACAAAATAAGACGTGCCATAAAATTCACCTAAATTCCATGGTTTTTCGGTCCCAACTCGATTGATGCAACCCATGAAATATCCATTGGCTGCTGCATGGGCCGGTTGTTCTAATTTCCATAAATATTCACTTAATCCAGCAACCGTTGCAGAAGGATTGTATACAATTTCTGCTCCATTTAATCCAAGACATCGTGCACCATCTGGAAAATGGCGATCATAACAAATGTAAACACCTACTTTAGCATATTTAGTTTCAAAAATAGGGTAACCTAAATTACCAGGTTTGAAAAAGTATTTTTCCCAAAAACCAGATGTATGGGGAATATGGTTTTTTCTATATTTACCCAAGTATTTTCCATCTGCATCAATGACCGCTGCTGTATTATATAATACACCTGCCTGCTCTTTTTCATAAATAGGGACAATGATAACCATATTATATTTTTTTGCGTAATCCTGCATTAGTTCAGTCGTTGGACCTGGAACTGATTCTGCAGAAGCATACCATGCATTATCTTGCCCTGGACAAAAATAAGGTGTATTGAATATTTCTTGTAAACATAAAATTTGGACACCTTGTTTACCCGCATCTTCAATGAATGGAATATGTTTTTGAACCATTGCATCCATAATCTCTTTGATAGTCCCTTCTCCTTCCGTCATTGGAAGACTCATTTGGATTAATCCAGATTTAATATTTCGTGCCATTCGTAATCTCCTTTAAAATTTTATTATTTCATTCCGCCATAAAGGCCGCGTTTTAAAAAATGTCCATCACCTTTTTTACCTACGTACTCACAATTATTAATGATTATTTTACCGCGGGATAGAACCGTTTCTGTAAACCCTGTTACTTCAAACCCTTCATAGGAATTATAATCTACATTCATATGGTGTGTGCAAGCATTATTCACGCTAATTGTTTCTGTTCTATTCGGATCAAAGACAACAATATCCGCATCGCTTCCCACAGCGATAGCCCCTTTTTTAGGAAAAAGTCCAAATGTTTTTGCGGCCGCTGTGGATGTTAATTCCACAAATTTATTTAAGGAAATCCGCCCTGTTTTAACGCCACCATTAAATACAAGACTCATACGATTTTCCACACCGGGCGCACCATTTGGAATCTTTGAAAAATCGTCAATCCCCAATACTTTTTGGTCCTTAAAACAAAAAGGGCAATGATCCGTAGCAATGGATTGAAGGTCACCAAATTTCAACCCTTTCCATAATTCATCCTGATTCCATTTTTCTCGAAGAGCAGGTGTCATTACATATTTCGCCCCTTCAAACCCCTCTTGATCATAATAAGAATCATCTAAAAATAGATACTGTGGACATGTTTCCGCAAAAGCGTGAACACCACGATTACGAGCCAGCATAACTTGTTCTAAAGCATCCGATGACGACAGGTGTACAATGTAGATTGGAACATGTGCAACTTCTGCAATAGATATGGCGCGATGCACACCTTCAGCTTCCATTCGAGTTGGACGAGTAATGGCATGATATTTTGGTTCAGTTTTTCCATCTGCAACTGCCTGTTTTACTATTTCATCTATTACGATCCCATTTTCCGCGTGCATACAAACAACTGTGCCATCTTCCCCTGCTTTTTTCATTGCACGATAAATGGTACCGTCATCCACATATAAAACACCCGGATAAGCCATAAATAATTTGTATGATGTTACCCCTGCATCAGCCAACATTTTCATTTCATGGACGCGATTATCTTCTAAATCTGTCACAATCATATGAAATCCATAATCGATGGCTGTTTTTCCATCCGCTTTGGCATGCCATGTATCCAACGCTTCTAACGTTGAATGACCTTTAGATTGTATGGCAAAATCAATCAATGTTGTTGTTCCGCCGTGAGCCGCCGCACGAGTACCCGTTTCAAAATCATCTGCAGATGTGGTACCGCCAAAGGGCATATCTAAATGGGTATGTGGATCTAGCCCACCTGGAAATAAATATTTTCCAGATGCATCAATAACTTCGTCTGCTTCCATTTCAAGATCTTTCCCAACAAGGGTTACCGTTTCATTTTCAATAAAAATATCAGCCAAATAGTCATCAACTGCTGTAATGACACGACCATTTTTGATTAGCACAGACATCGTTTTATTCCTTGTTTATGAATCATTAAATATTTTACGCATTTTCTGCGTTATTTCCCCAAGCTTTTAGACCTCTTTCTTCATCGGTCGCTGGAATTGTATTATCTAATATTAACGCAGAAAATGCACCCACAGCCATCCCTGTACTTCCCAAAGTATTAATTATGTTTGCCAACCAAATAGGTTCTAATTGTAATGGATTTTGAATAAAATATTCAGGAATAGATAAACCCATAAAAAATGCAAATCCAAGAATAAATAAATTTCGCGTAGAATTTAAATCAACAAATTGAAGATTGGATAAACCCACTGCTGTTATCATGCCAAACATGGCACAATACATTCCACCAACGATAGGTTGAGGGATTGTTGTGAATAGGGCACCAAACTTAGATACAGTTCCTAATAAGATCATAATCACAGCTCCTGCCTGAACAACGCGACGAGAACCAACACGGGTAAGCCCAATGGCACCAATATTTTCACTATAAGAAGTCGTTCCATTTCCTGTACCAAATAGTCCCGCTATGAAGCATCCAATCCCTTCAAATGTGATACCTTTATTTATTGTTTTTTTATTGGGTGTGGGTGCTCCAGAAAGTCGGGCGCAAGCATAATAATCACCAATAGATTCTACTATGGAAGCAATATAGCCGGCTAACATTCCAATGATTGCAGCTGTACCAAATTGGGGGATTCCCCATTGAAAAGGATATGGAATTCGAAACCATGATGCATTTTTCAGATTCGCCAAGCTTGTGTGAGCCGGATGCCCTTCAGGGAAATATCCTAAAAAGGTTAAAAGCGCCGATACAGTCCATGCAGTGACAATGGCTAATAGAATTGGATAAAGTTCAAATGTACGATGTTTGCTTCGGAGATATTGGCTAAATAGAATAATCAAAAAAATTGTTAAACCGCCAATAGGCCAATAGCGACCTGCTTCAGGTGCGCCAAATTTGAATAAGGATAATCCAATCAACGCAATGGTTGGTGCGATTGTTATGGGACCTACATATCGTAATAGTCGACCAACCAATCCGCTGGCACCAACAAATATTTCAACAAGAGACCCTGCAATAATTGCACCTTGGACATGTTGCATTCTTACTTCCCAGCCGACACTCGCTAATGATGCCATTCCAAGGATTGCAAATGTAGGCGCTAAAAATGAAAATGTTCCACCCTGAACGATAGGTAAGCGATTTCCAAATGTTGTTTGTAGAAGTGTGGTAATTCCACTGACAAAAAACATCGTAGCTATTAACCATCCTTTTTCTACTGGATCTTGGATTCCTAATGCTGGTGCTAACAACAAAGGGATTGCCACGGTTGAACCAAACATGGTTAAATAATGTTGGAAACCCAGAATTATGGTTTCACCTATGGGGGGACTCTCATCAATACCGTACAATAGTGATGAATTACGATTTGCCATGACTATCCTATTTTTTTCTTTACAAACTTAACATAATTCCCAAAAAGATGACGAGGCAATACCTTAACCTTTTTGAGTTCTCTGAATATACTTTGGTGTTTTAAGAATAAGTCGGAAATTAACAACACAATTGAGATGAAAACAGTTATAACTCCTGATTATCACCTAATGCTAAACACTGCAATCCAACAGGCACAAAAAGGCCTAAAAGAGGGCGGAGTTCCTATTGGTGCCGCCATGTTTTCAACTAATGGGACTTTATTGGGAAAAGGGCGAAATAGGCGTATTCAGAATAATGATCCTTCCCTTCATGGAGAAACAGATGCATTTAGAAATGCAGGGAGACAACTATCTTATACGAATACGATCATGGTTACGACCTTAGCTCCCTGTTGGTACTGCAGCGGATTGATTCGGCAATTTAAAATTAAAACAGTGATTGTTGGAGAATCTGTTAATTTCTCTGGCGGCGTTGACTGGTTAAAACAAAATGGTATAAAGGTTATCGATCTTCATTCCGGGGAATGCATTACAATGCTTGGAAATTATATCAGAAGAAATCCCGATATATGGAATGAGGATATTGGAGAAGAATAATGAATACAAAAAAAGTGAAAAAGCGTTGTGCACAACGCTTTCGTTTCAACTGAGAAACAAAATTATTCAAATGAAATTCCCATAATAATTGAATTTCTATCTCGTTTCAATTCTTTCATTCCATATTTTTTATAAAAGTGAAATGCACGTTGGTTTTTAATCCCCAATCCAAGATGCAGCCCTTTAGATCCACGCACTTTTAAATCATTAATAAAATAATCCATCATTTTTTTACCCAATCCTTTTCCCTGTGCCCGGGGTAAAAGATCAATATGTAAATGAGATGGATATTCAGGAAAATCCTGGGGAATCTTAGGATGAAAAAGTAAATGGATACATTCTTCATCTTTATTCCATGGTTTTGAACCTTCAGTAGGATCTGAATATTGTTTTTGGAGTTCCGGAAGCCAATCTGATTTGACTTTATTAAAAAATGATAGTGTATCTAACGCACCGATGATGTAACCGCATACACCCATTTCATCCTCCAATAAAAAAGCCGATTCCGGTTCAAGATTTATATAAGGTCCTGCATAAATATGCCCCAAAACCATTGGGTCATTATGAAGGCGTTCCGCTCCTGCCCCAGAATTTCCGGTTTTTAAACAAATTTCATAAACCAAATCATGATACATAGCATTATAGGGGATTATTTGGAATGGCATAAATATGATTATCGTTAATTAATCTATCATCATACCAGTGCTTGTTTCAAATCCGCAATTAAATCATTTGCAGATTCTATGCCAACTGAATAACGAATTAAAGTATCAGAAATACCTGCTTTCTCTCGTTCAAGGGGACTCATGAGTGAATGAGATGTTTGAACTGGTCGGGTGACTAAGGTTTCTACCCCGCCCAAACTGGCAGCATTTATGGCAAATTCGAGGCGCTGAATAAATGCATCAGCCACTGCCACATCTCCTTCCAATTCAAAACTAATCATTGCCCCAAAACCACATAAGAATTCCTTGGCATTTTCATAACTCTTACTGGATTTTAATCCAGGGTAGTTCACTTGGGTTATTTTAGGATGATTTTCTAAAAAGTGTGCAATTTCCATGGCATTCTTACATTGGCGTTCCATCCTTAAAGACATTGTTTTCATTCCTCTTTGGAGTAAAAAACAAGCATTCGGATCCAAAGATCCACCCAAATGAATTAACTTGGAATTAACCTGCGAAATATGCGCCTGACTACCCATAATTGCACCGGCCACTATATCCGAATGACCATTTAAGTATTTGGTGGCTGAATGAAGCGAAATATCAAATCCATTTTTTATGGGGCTAAACAGAAGGGGCGATGCAAAGGTGTTATCGATCATAGAAACCAAGTTATGTTTTTTCGCAAATTGCACTACTGCATCCAATTTTGCCACATCCATCAATGGGTTTGTGATTGTTTCTACATAAATAACTTTTGTGTTGGACTTTAATTTTGACTCCCAATCTTCCGAATTCAAGGCATCAAAAAAGTCGAATTCAATTCCATATTCCGGAAGGTCATGAACCACATAATCTGCCGTGCCGCCATAGAGTGTATTATGGGCCATAATATGATCACCTGATTTTAAGAATGCAAGTAAAGCGGTCGTAATGGCACTCATACCCGATGAGGTAACCAGTGCAGCTTCTGCCCCTGATATCGCAGCCAATTTTTGATGAAGCGCCACATGATTGGGTGTATTGTTTAATCGAATATATCGAATTGAATCATAAGAGGTTTCCCCTCCATATTCAAAATTAGAACTTTGAAATATTGGCATACTAACGGCACCTTTTATGCGAGGATTAGGCTCGCCAGCATGAATCAATTTTGTATCTATAGAAAAATCTTTATCAGTCATATGTATTATCCTTTTATTCAAAAATATATTTTTCCTCGTAGCCCTATCTGAGATTCCAAGGGACACCTATCAATCAAACATAAGAAATGTATTCAGGTAAATACGCTCTCGCACCTATGGTTTGTTCAATATTCTCGGGTCGCGGAACTTGAGCTAAATTATTGTCAAATACATATTCAGCAACGGCAGTTGCAATTTTTAATGATATTTCACGAATATTCGTTAAGGGTGGATAAAGTCTCCCCTCATTAAAATCAGTTTGGCTAACCATTTCACCAAGCGTTTGAGCAGCAATAACTAACATTTCGTCTACCACTCGTGATGCCCTTGAAATGACAATTCCCAATCCTAACCCTGGGAAAATATACGCATTGTTTCCTTGTCCTGGATAAAACGTTTTTCCCTTGTATTCAACTGAATCAAATGGACTTCCACTTGCAAATATTGCCTTTCCATCTGACCATTGATAGGCTTCTTCTGCGGTACATTCAGACTTAGTTGTTGGATTAGATAGAGCAAAAATGATTGGATGATCATTTTCTGTAGCCATGGCTTTAATGACTGCTTTTGTAAAAACATTTGGTTGCCCAGCAACACCAATAATTACGGTGGGTTTTAATTGATGAACCACTTCGAGAAAATTGGTTTCTCCCTTAATGGGATGGGCGAACTGTTCTTTATTTGGCGTTAAATGGTCTCGCCCTTTTACCACCAACCCGCGGGAGTCAAATAGATATATATTTTCTTTCGCATTCTGAGAATTGAGACCTGCCATTTCCTTTGCTCGGGTAATATCTTCTGCAATTCCAATGGCTGCTGACCCTGCACCATAAAATAAAATTCGTTGTTCTGATAGAGATGATTTTAAATTTTTCATCGCAGTGAATAATCCTGCCAAGACAACGCTACCCGTTCCTTGAATATCATCATTGAAACAACAATAATGATTACGATATTTTTCTAAAAGTCGATATGCGTTTTGATTCGCAAAATCTTCAAATTGAACCAATGCATTGGGAAATACTTTCGCCACCGCTTCCATAAATTCATCGATTAATTCGTCATAGTCTTTACCCGTAATTCTTTTATGTCTTAAACCGATGTACAACGGATCTTCTAGTAATTCTTCATTATTTGTTCCCACATCTATCGTAATTGGAATTGTTTTTCTCGGATTGATACCGGCACAGACAGTGTACAATGATAGTTTGCCCACTGGAATTCCCATACCATCTGCCCCTAAATCACCCAAACCTAGAATGCGCTGACCATCGGTGACAACAATAACATCCACCTCTTTTCTCGGCCAATTTCTGAGTATTGTTTCAATACACCCTTTGTCATTATATGAGATGTACATCCCACGCGGTCGGCGAAAAATATGCCCATATTCCTGACATGCCTGCCCCACGGTGGGTGTATAAATAATGGGCATAAATTCTTCTATTTCATCTGTGATTAAACGATAAAATAATGTTTCATTTCGATCTTGAAGCGACATAAGATAAATATATTTTGCCATATTCGTGTCCAATGACCGAACGGTGGATAACACTTTCATCTTTTGTTCTGATTGTGTGGAAATGTGCGGTGGTAACAATCCTTCTAAATCAAGTAATTTTCTCTCCTGTTCAGAAAATGCAGTCCCCTTGTTTAACAAAGGATTATATAATAATGCCACACCTTTTAAATCTGATTGCATATCTTTTCTTGGATTGTCATTTCGACTCATGTATAAGTCACACCCATTCTTTTATTGTTATTAAATGGTTTATATCTCTGTATCAATAAATTTATACGATTACATTTCACCAGCACCTATAGAACTATGGTCATCATCCAGCCAATTACCGATAAAATTATGGGCGGATCGCAATTCTCCTAGTGGGGCCGCCATGACAACCATATCCTGATCATGCCCTTTCTGGTCTTGAACATAATCAGGCAATACACCTTCCATTTTAAATCCAAGATTTGTATAGATATCCAACAAGTCTTTTTGCGGGCGCATAAATTTTGTTGTTATTTTTTCCAATTTTTTATCATGGGCAATATCATACATATCTTTCGCCATAGCAAATTGGATCCCCTTACCTATTAGATTTTCAGGGACTACCAATCGAAGATATGCTGAACTGCTTTTCCACATTTCGGTTTCAATTTCTAAAGAAGCATCTCCAACAATTTCTCCATTCATCTCCGAAACCCGTCTAATTATTTTACCGGATTCAGCTTGTTTTGCCCTATCTTTTAAGTGCGTTTTATCTATCACGTCACTCCTAAAATAATTTCGTTGGGATTCCGGTATTCCGCTAAAAAAGGAAAATGCCTCCTGTAAATCATCAGAGGATAAATCTCTAACGGATATCACAGATTTATCCTTCAATCGAAATGTTTTTTGTTCCAATTAAATGACTCCAGCCAATTCCTGAAGTAACCGCCAATTTGCCAGTCTTTCTTCCTGTGATGCTAACATTATTGAATTAGGATTACCATCTTCATCAAAATGTTTTGCAAAGCGTCCTTCTGTTTTTGCAAATGAAATAAAGTCTGTTGCTTCTTGAGTTTTCGGATTCACGAACCAATCTTTATTTTTTGCAGGATTTCCCTGAAGAGAAAGACGTTCAGAAAATCTCTCCCCCTTTGTTGGATCATAAATTAATACAGGGAATGCTCTAGAGTCCGCCGCCAATTTTGCTTGTTGCATGGCCATATCATCAGCAACACCATGCTCTGGTTGACAGGTCGTATACACATTAATTACTGAAGGACCATTATATTCGTTAGCTGCCATGATGGCTTTATAAAAATGGTTTGTATGGGCAGATGTGGTTTGGGCAACAAATGTTTCAGGATGCATCATACATAAATTTGCAATTTCTTTTCTTCTTTCAGTTTTTCCACCAACCGATTTACCCACCATTGACATTTTAGCATCTTGTCCCGTAAATGAGGATGTAGAAGTTTGACCGCCGGTATTTGAATACACCTGTGTATCCAAAATAATCACATTAATATCCATACCTGAAGCCAACATACGAGATAATGCTTGGAATCCAATATCTACCATGGCGCCATCACCACCTATTATCCACAATTTTTTATCTTGCCAGCCCATTTGATCCCATCGTGCTCGAATACCCATGGCATCTGCAGATACATTTTCAAAAAGTGAGTTTGTCCAGGGAACTAAAAAAGGGTTGTAAGGGTAGGTTGATCCATAAACGGTATTACATCCCGTGGCAGCAACCAATCCGATACTTTCTTTTCCATAAACAAATCCTGTAGCAGCAAGCATCATGCGCAACGCAGTGGCTTCTCCACACCCCATACAGGATCCAGCGCCACCAGTGTATAACATGGAGTCGCTTGCGAGCATCATGTCGACCAATACACGTTCATTAATATATTCTGAAGGTGTATCACCTAAATCATTAAAGAAATCAAAAGCTTTTTGATAGGTAGGAATGGTATCATCCACTTTGGTGATCATGCCCAGTGCGTCATGGTCACCACAGGCATCCACGCATTCAGCACAGCCTTTACATTTGACAGGGTCAATAAAAATGCCAAATTTGGCTGGTTCTTTTCCTTGTTTTGCCGGTACCTTCGAGAATTTATTCGTATCCGCCCACTGGTCAGAAATCCACCCTTTAATTTCTCCCGATTCAAGCTTATCAATCGTTTCACTCAGTTTTGATTCAGGAATTGCTTTGCCAAGAATGGCCGTATCCGGACATTGAGTGACACACTCCATGCAAGCAACACAATTATCTGATGTGAATTCAGGTATATCGGGTGCAATGTAACTAAAATCCCGTAGGGCGCCGGTACCTGCGGGGATTAAACTACGCGCAACTGATTCATCTGCAGGAAGGCCTTCCTCTGCAGTACCGTCATTATAGGCACCCACAATTCTTTCATTAAAATCTTGTATGTCCAATAATTCAAATGCTGTTTTTTTGTTTAATTCTGAAACTTGAGTACTCATACCAATACTTCCTTTATATCTTCTAATTTTACTTCAAAAACTTCGTTAAAACCCCTTTGAACTGCTTTCAAATTATCTTGAACAACTTGTTCCCCCCGTTTTCCAAAATATTTTCTAAGCGATTTTTCAACACCTGCCATCAATTCATCCTCACTAATTTTTGATCGTTCCATAAACGGTGTTGCTTTTAAAAATATTCCTAACAATACAATCCCCTGCATCCTCTGAATCAAATCAGCTTTTGAAGAGACTTCTTTAGCAATTTTTACTGTATCCAGTGCTAAAACCTTTATTTTTTTCTCACGAATAATCTTTTGTGCCCATTTCGGAAAATCACACCAAATATCACTGGATTTTGTTTTGGGCGATTGGACAAAAAGCATACCACCTGGCTGAAGTCCCTTTAGGGGATTGGCAAGATTAAAAGAATTCACATCATTCAGGGGTACAAATTCAACAAACTCAAGTTCATTATGTGTTTTAACAGGCTCAGGGCTTACCGTTAAATAATAGGTGGTAGGTAGCCCTTTCTTCTCTGAGCCATATTTTGGATACGCCTGTACATACATATCGAAAAGATCTGCAACGATTGTTGCAATTATTTTATTGGTTGTTACAGACCCATATCCACCCACGGAATGCCCGCGCATCGAAAATGTGCCATCCGTTCTTAGGTCTGTGGAATCTCCCGGTTCTAACGCCAATTCGTGTTTTATACCAATAACGAAATATATTTTTTCTTTCTTAAACATATTTTCTACCACGGCTAAAATATCATCCGGACGAACGTCTCGTGAACCCAATCCCGCAGATCCTGAATAAATCTCTGGTATTCTTACGTATCCATTTTCATCTGGTTGAAGATGATCAGCAAAAGCAGATTTTATTTCTAACGTTAGCGGATTGCTTTCTGCCAACGGATTATCCATTCGTTCCAAAACTGAAAAGGCTTTTACATTTTTTAATGCTTCAACAATTTCTTTTCCTGGAAACGGACGATATGATGTAACATGGACAAGGCCAACTTTAATGTTCTTTTCCTTCCTGAGATAGTCTACCGCTGATTCTGATGTTTCAATCATTGAACCCATACCAATGATAGCATACTCAGCATCTGACATTTTATACGTTGAGATTAAACCGTATTCTCTACCGGTCAACTCATAAAATTCTTTCATCGAATCCACAAGTTTTTGTTTAATCTTGTCCGTGAATGTTCTCTGGGCGATTTTGCCTTTCATATATGAATCCTGATTTTGCACAACACCTGACATAATTGGGTGATAAGGATCCATCATATTAACCAGCTTATCCTGAGGTTTTCCTACAAACTCAACCATCATTTCCGGTTCATGTAAATAGACATTTTCAATGGTATGTGTTGTTAAAAATCCATCCATAATATTAAAAAAAGGTGTATCTGTATCTTCCGCCACTCGCCTTGATATAAGTGCTAAGTCTCCCCCTTCCTGGGCATTTCGACCAAAAAGCATCCCCCAACCACAATCTGAAACTGCCATGACATCATCATGTCCTGCGTGGACATTTAAAGAATGAGATGTGAGGGCCCGAGCTCCAATATGAAACACAACAGGAAGTCTCTTGCCTGAAATCGTAAATAACACTTCTTTCATTAAAACCAAACCTTGACCCGAGGTGAAATTTGTTACCCGTCCACCAGCTACCGCAAACCCTTCACTTGCAGAAGCAGAACTATGCTCCGATTCGGATTCAATAAAAGCCATCGTATCACCCCACATGTTTGTACCACCGTTGGACACAACTGACTGAAACCCTGAACCCATTGTTGTGGTCGGTGTAATTGGGTATGCGCAAGCCGCTTGTGAAATATGGGTTTCAACCCATACAACAATTGCTGCCCCATCTGCTGTTGATTGAATACCGGGATATTTTGCCATTGAACTCTCTCTATAATAAAAAAATACTTCTCTATCCAGACTTGAATTTATTAAATAAAGATATCTGGTTATACTTAATTATTTCTGAATAAGTACCAATGCTTCCTTAATTAAAATCGAATCATATCCTTGTCCGGATTTTTCATCATTGAGCGCCTCAAGTAAAACCAAATATTGATTAGAATTAATAGTGCCTTTAACATAATCTAAAAGAATATTCTGAATTCGTTCGTCCGGTTGGTATGGCTTTCCCACACCTAAATTTTCCGGCCATTCTTTGCTGGCATTGATTGCGGAGATAGCTTCTTCAACTTTTCCCGCCTTGATCAAATCTATCGATAGTCTAAGAAATGCCCATTTATAAAGTTGGCGACTTTCTTTTGCCATCTCCGATGGTAATACATTAACCGATTCTAAAACCATAAGACATTCATCCACTCGCCCCATATATAAAAGGGAACGGGCATGCATAATTTCTACATTAAAATTATTGCGAAAGTGCATGAATGCATTCAAGGATAATTGATAGGCCTTTTCCCATTTTTTATGATGTTGATAATAGCGCACTGCATCCAATTGAATTAACCAGGATTCCGGTCTTAATTGAATCGATTTTTCTAAATCGCTGTCAATACCCGATTTCCCCAGTTTTTCTTTCAATGAAGCTCGGGCAATATAAAATGGACCATAATCGGATCGTTCACCTAATGAGTTCATTAATGCCAATGCTTCAGCATTTCGATCCTTCGCCCAAAGATTCAATGCTAGGTAATATATCCATTTCCAATCACTATTATTCTTGGTTGCCCAAACCAATGTTTGAATCGTTTCTCGTCGATAAGGGAATACAAATTCTGGCGAAATTTCATTAGCCACATTGAGTAATTCTGCATCATTATTTAAATACGCATGCCATAAATGGATGATGGGGTTTTGACTTGTGTCCATTAACTTTTCCAACAATTGGACTGCAGCTTCATCCTGCCCGCGATTATAGTAGGCAATCGCCAATTCCAGATGTGTTTGATCCGGATATTCATTATGAATTAAACCGATAAAATGATCCCAATTCTTTTTTGATGGATTTAGAAAATAGAGTTCCAAATTCGCGAAATGGTGTAGCGGATCTATTTCGATTAATTGGTGAATTGGTTTTTTTGCTTCTTGATTATTCCTTGACATTCTTTCCGCTATGGCTAATGTTTGAAGTGCATTGATATTGTATCGATTAAAATCCAATGCCTTGTGGGCATATTCTTTTGCCAATTCAAATTGACTTTGGATAAGGGATAGCTCTGCCATTTGCGTAAAAGATGCGGAGCGGAATTCCATAGATCTGGCCGCCCATCCAAAGGCTTCCCGGGCATTGGTGTAATCGCCCATAGCCCGATACAAATTTCCTGCCATAAAATTAGCCGCTTCATCATATCCATTCAGTTGAAGGACGATATGAATGGCAGTAAGTCCTTTTGCATATTCTCCACTTCGAAAGTAAAGATCGGCCATCCCTCTCAATGCACCATTATGATAGGGTTCGTCCAATAATATAGTTTCAAATTTTGTTTTTGCCTTGGGATAGCGTCGTTCTTTGAGGTCTTCCAACCCTGCCGTTAATAGTTGATTCGTTTTTGATACGGCTGCCAAAACATCCGGATTGGTTTTAAATGGCCGCTTCAATCGGAGGACTTCCCTGTTGGATCGGAAATGAAGTCCCAATTCTTCAACAATCACCTCATAATCATTAGACGACGCATGAGAGACTAAAAGAGAATTCAAATCCATGGGTTTGAATTTTATAGTTTGATTCAATATTATTTCTCCACCAGCGATTACTTGTATTGACCCATTTTTATTCATGAATGAATGGACATTTATTTGAATTTCCCCATTCTGTTTTTCAACATACATCGCCCCATCTTCCGATGCCTCATTCATGCCACCCGTACCTTTAACCGGAAACCATGATTCATGCCATCGGTCGGTGCCATATGGGTCGAAGTCCGCTTTTTTAATAGGTGTGAAATCATCACTGGGAGAATACTGCACCCATTGTCTCCCTGCCTGAAATTCTACATACTGTCCATCTGTATCCGTAAGAAATTCTTCCCAAATTCCTCCTTGTCGAGATAAAGCCCAAAGCCAAAGTTTTTGGCCCGGCATTTCATCATATTGGGCCCAATGGCCAAAACCATACCCCTCTTTATGATAATATCCGCCAAAATAGTTTTTCCACTCTCCCACAACATGATAGGACTTATGCCCTTCAAATTGATTGTTATCATAAAATGTCAGATTTCTTCCATGGTCATCGATAGGCCATGATTTAACCAAACCGCTGTGTTTTAAATATTGATTTCCCGGGAAAACCAATTCCAAATCGTCTTGCCCAAATGCGGCCCCAGTCATCCAATTGTAATAGGCCTGGGTAGATGGTGTGGGATTGTAAAAAAGAGTATTGGTCTCAAAGTTTGCCCTATCTTTTTCAAGTTTAATCTCCACACGCCAATGGGTTCTGGAGGGCAAATCCATCCCGCCCACAAATGTGGACACACTACCATCAGCATTTGTCCTTATTACATAATCCACCGGTGATGCTGTGGCAGGTGTATGGCCAATGACGCCAAAATTGAATTCGATTCCACCCGAAGTCCATGGTCCTCTTAAAGAAATATTTCTGAATTTCATTACCTCGTTTCTATAGATAAATTCTTCACCGTTAGATTTATCAATAGCACCCCAGATTTTTCCACCGACTTCTGGAAGTACATACACTTCGATATGATTATTTTCCATTTTCACCACTTTCCAATCCTGGGGAGATCCTTCATGGCTATATCCGTTAAAAGAATGGTATGGATATAACCGACTATCTTTTGTCAAAATTGGAATAGGGTTTGGATTAGAATAAGGATATGTTTTCAGACTGCGTATTTCTTCCTTGATTTGGGCCGAATCCTCTGAACAACCCTGGATAAAAATAAAAAAGACCCCCCAGATGAAAATGAATTTTGATTTATTTGACAAAAATAACATTAATCTTTCCTCCTGATTTCTGAAACATTTAATCTCTCCCATAATGGCAAAACTACTATTTTACGATTTAGATTCCTTTCTTCTACCATTTCAAATGATTTTTTCACATCCATCCCCTGAAGCACTTTTTCTAATAAATTCCTGGATTTAATGCCATCTTTCAGAGGAACAAAAAAATCATCCCAATGGATAGGCACAATCACATCCGGACTTAATGCATCTACCACATGCATTTGATAATTATCGTTATAAATGCCATCCATGGTTTCTAACCCTGCCAACCCTAAAAATAAAATATCCACCTCATAATCATTTAAAATATTGGGGATAAACCCTGCACTGCCGTGGATTGCTACGGTGGCTTCAGCATGTTCAATGATAATGGTATAACTGGACCCTTCCACATATTCAAACGCATTCATCGGAGGAATAAGGGGTAATACAATTCCTCGATCCAACAATTTGGCTCTCATTTCTGGATCAGAATAAGGCCAATGACGCCCTTTCACCAGGGTTATCTTAAAAGTCCCCAACTGGATGGATTCCCCAGATTTTGGAATGACCATTTGATCTTGAGGAAATCCCAATCCTCTTCCAATATTGGCTGTTGATTCAGAACCGATTAATGTTGCACCTGTCAATTCAGCAACGATGGGAGAATCCATTGCATGGTCAAAATGGGAATGAACCGGAATCACCGCATCCAGTTTTTGAATCCCTGCCCGATCCAGACAATATTTAATTACCGTTTCATCTGGTGCTACTTCGCCCCAAAGGACTTTAGCAACATCTGGGCGGGTAAAGAACCCATCAGTTAAAATGGATGTTTCACCATCGGAAATCAAAATGTTGGTATTGCCCGTAAATTGTACAATTAATCCATTGCCCGTACTTGGCAAAGAAGCTTCTATCCTATATTTTTCCAACTGAGGTACATGAGGTCGGTAATTGAGAAGTACTGTTAACAAAGCAATAATAAATCCCAAAACACCTATAAATGAATAAAGAACATTTTTTTTCAATTTACTCTAATCCAAAAGCGTTTCTATTCACCTACATGTTCGATGGATAATGATGGGTTCCCTTTTTGCCAACGGATTATAAATAAATCACCATATTGATTATCTTCTATAGAGATTTCGTCTTGAATACCAAAAAGCGAAATTAAATGTGGAATTGTATTTGAATGGCCCGAAATCACCACATTCTGGTCACAATGAGACAGGGCTAGCTCAATTTGTAATTGAGGTTCCCGGGCAGTTTTAATGGATATATCCCGCCCCCATGCTTTGGATAAAGGAGCCACCGTTTGCTGCGTCCGTGTATATTCGCTGGAATATATCAATCCAGGCATCACATCCGCCAACGCACCGGGTAATGCTTCAGCGCGATTGATTCCCACCTGAGTGAGTTCCGGGTTTTTTTCTCCTTCTATAATCATCTTTTCTGCATGACGAATAAGATAGACCGCTTTGGGGTAACATTGAAAATCTTCGAATGTATTAGTGGTCTTTGACGATGAACACCCTGTTACAAACAAGAATATGCTGAGGAGTAATAATTTTAATTTATTCATCCTCTAATTTAGCTTGAAAAGAAACATATCATATTGGGGAAAATTCTTGATATATTAACCACCATGGAAATTTGGAAAAACATCCAATCATTATCATTGGCTACCTTCATGGTAGGCGGAATTTTCCTGTCTGGCTGCAGTATACCTACTGCGACTGATTATGAGAAAGAATTATTGACGTTTAAAAAGAATCGTATCACCTATTTAAAATCCAGAAGCGGATATTTGAATCTGGTAGGACTCCATTGGATAGCAGAGGGTAAAAGTCAATTTGGATCAGATTCCGGTAACGAATTTGTTTTCCCCAAAGAATTTCCTGCCAATTTTGGTTCAGTCACAAAAAAGGGTGATCGGTTCATTTTTAATTTTAGGGAAAATGTTTTACTGGATAGTGTTGAAAAAATATCAAACTTTTCATTTTCTGCTGAAGCGTTGGACCATACCTTTTCATGGCATTCCTATCAATGGTTCGTGATCAAGCGCGGTGAGAATTATGCCATTCGTTTAAAGGATTTTGAAAATCCTGGCATGGATCCAAAATTTGAAATTCCTTATTACCCCATAGATGTGAATTGGAAAATTAAAGGATCATTTGAAGCTTATCCACCCGGTAAAAATCGAACCATTTCCAATATTATTGACCATCCTATTGAGCAGCCTACTATTGGGATTGTATCTTTTATAGTTGGTGGTAAACCCTTTTTATTAGAAGCCCATATGGAAGGACTGAAACGCACCATCATTTTTATGGATGGAACAACGGGGAATGAGACTTATAGTGGTGGGAGAGAATTATATTTTGATGCTCCCGATGGGGATGGGAATGTGATCCTCGATTTTAATAAAGCCTTCAATTTCCCCTGCGCCTTTAATTTATTTACCACCTGTCCGGTTCCGCCTCCTATCAACCGGTTAAAGATCAATATTACCGCCGGCGAAAAAGTATTTAAATAAAGTTATGCAACCATCCCTGGTTGTTGTTTGTAAGCCAACTTTATAGCTTCAAATTAACTAATCAGATTTTGGGGCACCGCCACGCAGTTTCACTTCTCCCCAAGAATTACCGGTTTTTGTTTCCATTTTATTCGGACTGATTCTGCCACCATCAACATTGCCATGTAGCCTAATAGTTTGGGCTGCATAGGGCCCATAACCTGGGCTAGGGCCAATAATGACAAATACATTCCCGTCTTTATCCAATATACCTGCGGGTGTTCCCCGAGTCATACAGCGTGTGGCGCAGGATTTATGATCTTCTCCTTTTGCACCACGGGATGTATAACAGGCCAAATCCACTACTTCACCTTCAATCAACATTTCCGATGGTTTTTTCTCATCCTGTGCTAATAACAATCCGCATGCCATTAATATGACAGCTAAAAAAGTCGGGAGGGTATTTTTCTTATTCATAATAGTCTCCTTTTGAATATGGGTTATGGGTATTTCCGCTTGAAACTTACCTATAATGTAGTCTCAATTTGTCCCAATACGAGTATCTCTTTTGAACAAAAAAAAGCCCCTCAATTTCTCGAAGGGCTTTTAATTTTTTCCAATTCAAATAAATCTAAATTAGAAATCGAATACCAAAATCTAATTTAGTATCTGGGACGAGAAGGTCTCTCTTCCCTTGGGCGGGCTTCGTTCACTTTCAATTCGCGTCCTTCAAGTTCTTTACCGTTCAGTGCTTGAACAGCAGCTTCACCTTCAGTCTGGTCTGGCATTTCTACGAAACCAAATCCTTTGGAACGGCCTGTTGCACGATCAGTGATGATGCGAGCGCTATCGACTGTACCAAATTCACCAAAAGCAGCTTCTAAACCGCTTTCTTCTAATTGAAAGGAAATATTCCCTACATATATGTTCATTTATCTATCCTTTTCAGGGCTATTAATACCTGAATCTTGTTAATACGAATAATGCATTACTGCACTATATCACCTTGATATTATTATTTCTTTGAAAGTAGAGATATGTAAAACTCAACAATAAAGATCATTTATATCCTTAGCAACGCCGGGAATTTACCTCATATTGTACAAATATACACTTTTTCTATTAAATTATATATTTGGGGAAATTTATGTAAATATCCACTATTCAGAGGTTATTTAAGCCAGAGGCGTTTCATTTTAATAAGGTTTTATTTTGACCTTTACTTTGGTTTTAATTCATTTAGGTTTAAACAGACCGAAATAATGTAGGGCTTTTCATCCTCATCCCAATGGCCATAGGTAGTAGTCACTATCTTACCAGTTGGTAATAATTCCACACCAGGATATGTACTATCCCAACTATTGTAATTATTTTTGATTCGGATTCGGTACTCACCTAATCCATTATCTGTTAGGTCTTGATAGGAGCCAACCCAGGCAACCCAATCTCCCTGGGTTGGACTATTCTTTGCCATATCCCTAAATGATATAAACAGTTTTCCATCTTGTGTGTATTTCGCTGTGTGGCGATCGCCAGTTAATTCTAAAGGTAATTCTTTTGGTGAAGACCAGGTCTCTCCTTCATCAATGGAAAACATAATATGGGAATTTTGTGTTCTGCTATTTTCCCGGAGAAGCATGGCTAACTGTTTGCCATCAGGGGAACGAATGATCCCCGGCTCACATAAATGAATCTTTGAATCGGAATAGAAACTTACTGGATGAGACCATGTTAATCCGCCATCGGTTGAAGTGGTTTTGTAAAGTGTAAATATTCCCGTCCGTTTACCGTCTTTGGTAAAAAATCGACCATCATCGTGGAAAGCAGAAAGGTAATGTCCGGGGGTTTTTAAAGCCACCACGCTACCCATGACAACAATACCACCCCAATCACCCACTTTTTTTAAAGGAGACCATGTTAATCCATCATCTTCAGACGTAGCTAAACGGGCTGGATAAAGCCCTGACCATAGAATAAGCCGCTTTTTACCGTTCGCATCCACAACACGATGGATGGTTGGAACTTCCTTGCTAGTTGACCAATTTTCCGGTACAGGCAATCGATTAGACCAGGTCTTACCACCATCTAAACTTCGCTTATAAATGATCTCACCAGCGCCGTGCCCTTTGGGATAAACAGTCAGAATTGTTTTACCGTCCTCCAAAAGAACGGTGGTAGGATGGCCAAGATAAACATCACTTTCTTTATCTACAACAGTCTGGAGATCTTTTCGATGGTTAAGGTCAATAACAGGAATCTTAAAAAAATTATTAGATTGAGCTACTAAAATGAAACTAAGTGGTAATATGAGCCAGAAGCGTTTCATCTTAAAATAAAACCATCCTTCAAGGGGTCCTTGGGATTAATCCAGAAGGTGTTTTTCCCAGTGAGAAATGCCGTCCCTCTTACCTCGGGGATGACTGCTTGATATTTTCCAAAATTCGTTATTTCATCAACCTTAACCGAAAAAGTAGAGCCAATAATACTTTCGATGGTAATGGATTCACCAATACCAATTTCACCACGTGCATAGTGAATTGCAGCACGGGCACTAACACCAGTTCCTGTTGGACTTCTGTCGACTTCACCTTCCGCAAAAATGCAAACATTCCGACTGTGGCTATTTGAATTTTTAGGTGGTCCGGTAAAGATTGTGCCATATAAATAATTCATTTCTGGTTCGGTTGGGTGATCCATTTTAACCGAGGTCATAATTGCCTGCTTGATCAAGGCTCCCTTTTCGATGAGATCATCGTAGTATTCTTCTGTACAATCCAAACCAACTTGGGCTACATCAACAAATGCGTAATATGCACCACCAAATGCCAAATCATACCGAATATTTCCCAAGCCTGGTATATTCACAATTGAATCCATTTGCTGCACAAATGAAGGAACATTGTAAAACCCTATGCTTGTGACTTCTCCATGTCTTACTTCTGCAAAAGAGCGAATAAACCCTGAAGGAACATCCATTTTGACTTCTGTGACGGGTTCAGTTTTTTCGATTAATCCAGTTTCCACAAACACTTTTGTTAATGCAATGACTGCATGACCACAGCCCGTGGAATATCCTTCATTATGAATAAAAATAACCCCAAAATCTGCGCCAGGCGTATCAGAATCCACGATGAGTGCTCCGTACATATCCGCGTGTCCCCGCGGTTCCCACATGAGTGCTTTTCTAATTTGATCAAAATCATTTTTAGCATGAGCGCGTTTTTCTAAAAGAGTCGCTCCCTTTAGTTTTGGAAACCCGGAAATGATAATTCGAAGTGGTTCCCCACCGGTATGGGCATCGATGGTTTGAATCTCAAACCAATCTTCTGGCGCTTGCCAATTTTTCAGTTTTTTTATCTCAATCATCATTCAATTTTTTCAGTATCAAATTTACCATGGCAAGATCCTGGATAGCATTTCCCACCGATTTAAATAAAGTAATTTCATTTTCTGATTCCCGGGCAGGGATTTCACCAGTTACAACCTGCCCCAATTCGCCATGAACTTTTTCAAAGGACCATTGCCCTTCTTCCATCGGAATTATGAGGTCTCCCGCTTCTTTTTTGCAGGCTTTCATTTGGTCAACGATGATTTTAGACTGGATAACTATATCTGAAGAAACCTCCCTCATCATTGGCTGGTGTGACCCAATGACATTCAAATGACTACCTGATTTAATGTTTCCAAGTTCAATCAGTGGAAACTGAGATGGTGTAGTTGTACAAATTATATCGGCTTCTTTTAAGGTTGCTTTAGATCCAATTTCACAATTGACCTTTTTGGAATGTGAATCACAAAATTTTGCAGCAGTGTCATCATGTCGACTGAATACAATGAACTTTTCAATTTCCCGAACTTCCATGATTGCTTCTATATGAGAAGCAGCCTGAATACCTGTCCCAAAAATTGCACAAATAGTCGCATCCTTTTTGGCCATGAGATCTGTGGCCAATCCAGATGCTGCCGCTGTTCGAATCGCCGTAATGGATTCTCCATCCAATGTCGCTACGTGGTTACCTTTTGAAGCATCAAAAACTTGAACCACGCCATGAATCAGAGGCAGACCTTTATGGGGATTTGAATAATTCACGGATACGATTTTCACGCAATAGTAGGGACTCCCAATTGCATAAGCCGGCATAATCAGGGATGTGGTATTATTATCCGGGAGATCCAAACTCAAACGAGTAGGTACATGGGCATCACCGCTGCTTAACTGGATGAAAGCAGTCTTCATAGCATGGATGGCCTCCTTCATGGAAACCATTTCTGAAATTTGTTTTTTATTTAAAGATATAAGGGTTATAATTCTTGAGATGCAAAAAAATTGACACTCTCATTACTATCGCAGGTAAAGTACGGATCGCCCAATACATCCATTTTAGCTGTGATGCCCAATCCGGGTCTTTGATTAATTGATAGACATCCATTTTGTCTCTGGGGGGCATCGTCGGCTATGCTTTGAGTAACATAGCTGTTGAAATCCGTGCTAGAAAATAAAAAGTTAGTCGGAGTACTGTGGGCTAAATGGGCTATGGCCGCAGTTACAATATCTCCCCCCCATGTGTCTTCAATTGTCATAGCAAGGCCAATGGATACGCACAAATCTCTGGCTTGTCTGGCTTTTGTTAAACCACCAAATTTGCTTATTTTGATATTTACGACATCCATGGCTCTATCGTTATATCCCCTCAAAATTTGACTTATCCCATCAATATTTTCGTCTAAAATAAAGGGCAGGGAGGTGCGTTGTCGAATGTTGAGGCATTCTTCGTAAGACAGGCAGGGTTGTTCAATATACACATTTAATTCTCTTACGGCAGCAACAACTTTGGCCGCGTCATGCATAAGCCAACCCGTATTGGCATCGGCTACCAGTGTGTCACCCTTCTCCATGATTTTAGCTACAGCATGTATTCGTTCTATATCGGTTTGATAATCTCCCCCAACTTTCAATTGAAATTTGGTGTAACCTTCATTTTTATATTTCTCAACCTTTTTAACCATTTCCTCGGGTGATTCCTGGGAAATAGCTCTGTAAAGTTTAAAATTGCTTCCATATTTACCCCCTAATAAAATGGCTACAGGCAGCCCGGCTTTTTGGCCGAGGATATCCCAGCAGGCAACATCAAGGGCCGACTTTACATAGGGGTGGCCCTTGAGGTTAATATCCATGTGTCTGTTTAATACTTCGAGGGCAGTGGGGTCCATGCCTATTAAAAGGGGTGATAATTCGGCCAAGCCTGCCCTTGCCCCTCTGGCGAATGATGGCAAATAGACTGGTCCAAGAGGGCAAATTTCACCTACACCAGTGTATCCCTCATCTGTTTCGACTATTACGACAGTGGAGTCAAATACATCTACACTTTTTCCCCCCGACCAATTGTAATTTCCTTCGTGTAAAGGCAAATCAACCTGATAAGTTGTAATATTTGTGATTTTCATTTTCTACTCCCTTATTTGAGCCAGAGGCGTTTCATACGGGAAATTACACAGAAATTTTAAGAGCCGATATGTAAAAAGGTGTGAGCCTGTCCTTGGTGTATACAAAAAAGCCCCCTTACGATTAGCAAGAGGGCTTATAATGATCTTTAAATGGAACGTTTGGATTGATCCTTCAACCGATTTGGATTGTGCCAGGCTGAAAGCCGACCCAAATCCAAAGGATTTTCAGTCATTCGACTTTGCCGATGAGACCTTTTCAAACAGTTCAATATCCGATGCTTCAATTTCATTGGAATGTGTCCCCGGAAATTCTGATTTCAAATAGCAACTTCATATTCAATATACCGATATATAATCAGTATAGATTTGCAAAGATGCGTGGGCGATGAGGGAGTCGAACCCCCGACTTCCTCCTTGTAAGGGAGGCACTCTGACCAGCTGAGTTAATCGCCCATAAAACCGGCGCGAAAGTTACAATTTCTTTTTAGCTTTTTCGGAAGACTTTCTTGGCTTTTTTCTGCCATTCAACCCTGGAAGTGCAATATCCATTACATCCATCATTTCTTTCGCAAAATGAAAGTCCAAATCCTTTTTAATATGGTCAGGAATTTCTTCTAAATCCTTGCGGTTATGATCCGGCAAAATGATCGTTTTAATTCCGGCGCGATGGGCCGCTGTTACTTTTTCTTTCACACCACCTATGGGCAATACATTGCCGCGAAGGGTAATCTCACCCGTCATGGCAACTCGGTTTTTAACCGGGATGCCTGTGAGGAGAGAAACGATGGCTGTAAACATCCCCACACCAGCAGAAGGACCATCCTTGGGAATAGCGCCTGCAGGCACATGGACATGAATGTCGGTGTTTTCATTGAAATCTTCATCCAACCCCAAAATATCTGTATGAGATCGAACATAGGTCATGGCAGCTGTGGCCGATTCTTTCATTACATCTCCCAATTGTCCTGTGAGGGTGAGCCTGCCCTTCCCCTTCATTTTTGACGCTTCAATAAACAGGATATCACCTCCGGCAGCGGTCCAAGCAAGTCCCGTGACCACACCAGGCTTTGTGGTTCTTTCAGCCAGTTCAGAATAATAACGCGGCGCACCTAAATATTCTGATACTTTCTTTTTATTTACTTTAATCTTTTTTGTATTTTTTTCAATCTTATCTCGGGCAACCTTTCGAAATACATTGGCAATCTCCCGTTCCAGGTTACGCACCCCTGCTTCACGGGTATAGGAATTAATTAATTCCTTTACGCCCTTATCATCAAGTGATACATCTTTTTTAGTCAGGGCATTTTCCTTCATTTGTTTTGGAATCAAATGCTGCTTCGCAATCTGCACTTTTTCATCCTCGATATAACCTGAAAATTCTATGATTTCCATACGGTCTCTCAATGCAGGTGGAATGGGATCTCGATAGTTTGCTGTGGAAATGAACATTACTTTACTTAAGTCAAAATCAACTTCTAAATAATGATCAGCAAATGTATTGTTTTGTTCCGGATCTAATACTTCCAATAGTGCAGAGGAAGGGTCTCCTCTAAAATCACCCCCAAGCTTATCAATTTCATCCAGCATAAATACGGGGTTATTTGTCCCAGCTTTTTTTAAGGACTGAATAATCCGTCCCGGCAATGCACCAATATAGGTTCGGCGATGACCTCGAATTTCTGCTTCATCTCTCACACCTCCGAGAGAAATTCGTACAAATTCACGCCCCATGGATCTGGCGATTGAACGACCCAGCGATGTCTTTCCAACACCTGGAGGACCTGCAAAGCAAAGAAGCGGTCCTCGAAGGGCCCCTTCCGGATCTTTTTGCATTTTTAATGCACGAACAGCTAAGTATTCTAATATTCTTTCTTTGACTTTTTCTAACCCATAATGATCCTTATCCAAAATAGATTTTGCATCTTTCACATTGATGGAATCTTCAGACGTTTTGGACCATGGTAATTCTGTGAGCCAATCCAGATAGGTCCGGGAAACGGTATATTCCGGTGACTGAGATGGTATTTTGGACAGTCTATCCAGTTCTTTTAACGCCACTTTCTCCGCTTCTTCCGGCATCTTGGCTTCTTTAATCGCATCCTCAATATCTTTCAGTTCGACTTGGGATTCATCTTCACCTAATTCCCGTTTAATCGCCTTCATTTGTTCCCGGAGATAATATTCCCGCTGAGATTTGGAAATTTCATCATGAACTTCAGTTTGAATTTCTTCACCCAGCTTAATGCGCTGTATTTCTTTTGATAAAATTTTAATTGCTTTTTCTACTCGCTTTTTTACATCCAGCTCCTCCAACACCTCCTGTTTTTCAGGATTGGGAACGGTGAGGAGAGAAATGGTCCGGTCAGCCAATCGAGATGGTTTCTGAATATTGGATAACATACCCGTATGTTCTTCACTCAGGTTTGGTGCTACCTGAATCAGTTCACTGAATACCTGGCGCAAATTGTTACCTAATGCATCCAGTTCAATATCTTCCGAAGGAACATTGTCAGATAATCGCTGAATAACGGCGCGATAGTAAGGTTTTTTTTCTTTAAACGATAAAATTTTAACTCTGTCGATTCCCTGAACAATGGCGGACTTACTGTTGTCGGGCATATCAAATACTTTTAACACTACAGCCAGCGTTCCGAATGAATACATTTCATCAGGATTTGGATCTTCAATCGATCCATCTTCCTGGGCCACCACCACAATATGCTTACTGGATGCTGGTAATTCATTAATTAATTTTAATGACTTCTCGCGTCCGATATAAATCGGAATGACTTGCTGTGGGAATAACACCGTATTCCGTAGAGGCATAACTGGGTAAGATTCACTTTCCTCAATTATATCTTCATTCATATCTTTTTCAAATTCGTCTTTCATGACATTCCTTTTTGTATGTTCGGCTTATGTTTGTCAAAGATTATACCAAAAATATTAATTTGCTTTTATGTCGTAAAATGGTCCAATATTTTCCAGTTCTCTGCCAAATCGGTTCACTTTGGCAAAATATGACAGGAAACACAATTTTCACGAAATTCGTGGGGCATTTTTTTAACCATCATAGGTCCCGATCCAAAATTCATTTCCCGTTCAGTCGCGTGGCACTTCAAACAGGTGCTTTCGTCAATATACTGCATGTGAGCCACAAAGTTCGATAACTTCGGTGGTACCTTTCCATCAACGAGTATGAGGGGTGTCTCATCCGTAGCAATTTCTGGCTTGGAATCGATTCCCTGATCTGCATAGATAATCCAAACCAATATGAATCCAGCAGCCACCACGAATCCATAAATTAAATTTTTCTGATGATTCATTTGTTACCCTTTACCATTCGTGCTTGTTCATCTGCATGATAAGAACTCCTGACTAATGCCCCCGATTCAACCACCCTAAATCCCAGTTCCAACCCGATCTTTTTATAATCTTGAAATTCTTCATTTTCAACAAAGCGATCCACAGGAAGATGATGACTTGTGGGCTGTAAATATTGACCAATGGTAAAAATATCTACACCCAAATCCACAACTTCTTTCATGGTTTCGATCACTTCCACTTTGGTTTCGCCCAGACCCACCATCATGCTTGTTTTGGTAAGTAAACCAAAATGGACAGAATGTTCTAACACATCTAAACTCCGGGACCAAATGGACTGAACTCGAACCTGACCACTAATACGTTCCACACATTCAACGTTGTGAGAAAAAATATCCGGTGCCGCTTCAAAAACGGTTTCCAGTGCGGGACCATACCCCTGGAAATCTGGGGTTAACACTTCAACCGTACACCCGGGAACATTCCGGTGAATTTGACGGATCGTTTCCGCCCAGATTATTGCCCCAAAGTCACCCTTTATATCATCCCGATCTACGGATGTAATGACCACATGACGCAGATTCATTTTTTTTACTGCCATGGCTGTTCGGAAGGGTTCAAATTCATCCACGCTGTTCGGTTTCCCGGTATTCACGGAACAAAATCCACAGGATCGGGTACAGGTATCCCCTAAAATCATTATTGTCGCCGTCCCCCGTCCCCAGCATTCGTAAATATTGGGGCAACGTGCTTCTTCGCATACCGTATTAAGTTTATTGGTGTGAACCACCTTTTGGACAAATTTGTATTCATCACCATATACTAAGCGGATTTTTGGTTTTCCCACCGGTATTTTATTCATGACAACTGCCATCAATCCACCTTCTGAAACAGGTAAATCATGTATCGTTTATATTTCCGGAATTCATCACTTTCCAGCAACGAAAATTGTTTCATTTTTTTATCCACCTTATTACCAAATGCTTTCTTAATCACCTTTAGAATGAAGGGATAATTTTTATCCATATATTGAGATGAAAATTCCACCGTAGGATATATAAATCTTTCCATAAATGCTTTCATCCCATCCAGCGTTGGCATGGTATTTTCCGTCTGATCATATTCCCGTATGAGTTTAAAACCATATTTCTCTGCCATCTCCATATATACTTTTTCATCATGCGCAGCTTTAATATGCCAATCTCCACTACCATCATTGTGATGAAGAAAATAATCGGAAGCTAATAAGTATCCACCATCTCGAATGGTTTTTCTTGCTGTTTCCCACCCCGGTTCAATCTGGATATAACAAGCACTTTCACTTTCCAACACCAGATCATATTTTTTCTCAGGTTTAAAATCTTCGAACTTTGCCCGATGAAATTTTACTTCACCATTATACTTTTCAGCAAAAACGCTCTCCTGATATTCGTCCGGAGAAAGGGCTTCTACTTCATATCCTTTGGATAAAAGATAACTGGAATTCCCTCCGATCCCCGCGCCCACATCAAGCACTGTTTTCACATCTTCTGGTATAAACGAAACCAGATGCTCAATATAGCGACCCTGAGCTTTCACCATTTCATTTAATGTGAACTCTGAGGCATTGACAGACTCGGGATTATCCCAAAATCCATAATGGAGATAAGGCGAGCGTACTGATTCTGAATAAAGCTTTAGGACATGATCAATGGGCATTAGACTAACCTATCTAAATTCATACTCTCAAGATTCTGCCTGACAGAATCAATAAATTGACTGCCGCCGGCACCATCAATCAAACGATGATCAAATCCCAGGGAGAGATTCATCATGCTCTTAATACCAATAGTATCCCCAGCGTCAGTTTCAATAACAACCGGTCTTTTCTTTATAGCCCCTACTCCCAAGATTCCAACATTGGGTTGATTAATAATTGGTGTTCCTATGGTTACATTAAAAACGCCAAAATTAGAAATGGAAAATGTGGATCCCTGAAGTTCATCCGGGTTCAATTGCTTATTGCGTGTTCTTAACGCCAAATCTCTCACTTTTCGGGTTAGTCCGAGGAAGTTCAATTCTTCGCATTTTGAAATAACCGGCACCATCAATCCCTTATCCACAGCCACCGCCAACCCGATATTGATATTTTTACGAAATATAATTGTGGTGCCATCTAGAGATGCATTCATTTCAGGAAAACTGTTTAAAGCGATGACACATGCCTGGATAATGAATGGCGTATAGGTCAATGCGAATCCTTCTTTATTGTAAAAATCATTTTCACGCTCGTTTACATATTGTACAATAGCGCTCATATCAACCTCAGTCACCACATAAACATGGGCAGCAGTATCTATGCTTTTTCGCATATGGCCAGCAATCAGTTTTCGCATATGATCCATTTCAACCTGTTCCTCAACTCCGGAAGAAACGATCGGTTCTTTTCCTAAAGGAATATTCAGCGGTTTTTCCATGGATGGTTTTAAATGGGTTTTCAGATATTTAAGAATATCAACTTTGGTTACCCGGCCACCTTTACCGGAACCAGGGATTGCCATGCGTTCTTCAAACCCAATATTATTTTCAGCAGCAATTTTATTTACAACAGGTGTAAAATATTTCTTTTCCCCAGATGTTGCCGATGGTGAGGGCGCTGGTTTTTGCGGTACAATGGGTTTTTCCTCAATAGGAATAGGTTTGGCCTCTGACATTTCTTTTTTAGGCGAAGTAACCACTGATTTTGCTGCATCAGCATTTGTTTCAATTCGTGCAATCACGCTGCCCACATCCACAACATCATTTACCGCCGCAAGAATTTCTACAATGATTCCTGAATCCGTGGATGGGATTTCGGAATCAACCTTATCTGTCCCAATTTCAAGAAATAATTCATCTTTTTCAACGGAATCACCCACCCGCTTCCGCCATTCTATAATAGTGCTTTCCACAATGGATTCACCCATTTTTGGCATAATAACATCTATAATCATTAGTACTCCAGCAATTCTTTTAATGCAGTTTGAATGTTTTGTGTTTGGGGAAGGATTTCTTCTTCCAAAAACCAATTAAATGGAATATGGCTGTCCGCTGACCCCACCCTTTTAATTGGACCATCCAAATCCTCAAAGTGCCGGTCAGCAATGATTGCGGCGATTTCAGCCCCAGGGCCATTGGTTAAATTATCCTCATGTACCACCAACACCTTTCCTGTCTTTTTAATGGATGCACTTATGGTATCCACATCTAATGGATTGAGCGTACGGAGATCAATAATCTCTATTATGCCCAATTCGATTTTTTCCTTTTTCACTGCTTCAATGGATTTTTGTACCATAGCGCCCCAAGTTAAAATAGTCAAAACGGATCCTTCCTGGACGACCCGTGCCTGACCGAAGGGGAGGATATAATTCTCATCTGGTTCGGAGGTCGCTGCAAATCCCTGTCTGTATATTCCCTTATGTTCTAAGAACAGGACCGGATCATCCATCCGGCAAGCCGCTTTCAACAGGCCTTTGGCATCGGCCGCATTCGAAGGATAGGCGATACGAATTCCCGGCATATGCATAAAATAACCATCTATGGATTGACTATGGCAAAGTCCACCGTGAATATAACCACCCACAGGCACACGCATTACAACGGGACAGCTCCACACATTATTGGAACGGTAACGCATGGAAGCCAATTCATTTCGAATCTGCATCATGGCTGGCCAAATATAGTCGCCAAATTGAATTTCAATTACAGGCTTCCAACCGGAACAAGACATACCAATAGACGTACCCACAATGGATGCCTCTGCCAGAGGTGAATTAAAAACGCGGTCTTTCCCAAATTTATTGGATAATCCCCTAGTGGCTGTAAAAACGCCACCTTTGGGATCGGCCACATCTTCCCCAAATATCACCATTTTATTATTCCGATCCATCTCTTCAGATAGGGCATGATTAATCGCATCTACCATCACGACCTTTTCACTTATCTCATTGAAATCGGTCTCTTCCGGACTCGGGTTAGGTGAATAGTTAAAATTTAATGCTGAGGACTTTGGCGGATGATCATTCTGTTCCGCCCACTCCGCCTCTTCATCTATCCGATTATTTACTTCATTGCGAATTTTATCAAATTCCTTTTCAGTAATAATTTTTCCATTAACACATGCTTCTTCGAAGCGAAGTATAGGATCTCTTTTTTTATCGGTTTCCAAGTCTTCTTCCGATCGGTACTTTCGTTGATCATCCGAGGATGAATGGGGTAATAATCTGACAACATTGGACACAATTACGGAAGGTCCTTTTCCCTTCCTGGCTCTCTCTACCGCTTTTTGGAAAGCCAAATTTGTCTCGAAAAAATCAGTCCCATCTACATTATACCGAGCCAGGTTTTGATACCCAGCCACCATGGAATACACGGAACCACCGGAAGTTTGTTCAGAAATATGAACACTAATCGCATAACTATTATCTTCGATATGAAAAATAACAGGTAGCTTTTCCCGGCTGGCCCAATTCAACGCTTCGTGAAATTCACCCTGACTGGTTGTTCCCTCCCCGGAAGATACATAGACCACTTCTTTCTTCTTTTCCCATTTTCGGGTTAATGCTGAGCCGACCGCATGTAAAAATTGGGTGCCTGTGACACTGGATTGGCTGACAATTCGTAAGGACTCATTGCTAAAATGTTGTGGCAATTGCCTTCCTCCCGAAATCGGATCGTCATTCCTCGCAAGAGATGACAATAAGTGATCCTTGCTATCAACACCCAGTCCAATAGTTAAAGCTGCATCGCGGTAATAAGGATAAAACCAATCTTCTCCTGGTTTAAAATTACAGGCCGCCGCTAACTGTGCTCCCTCATGACCAGAACATGCAATATGAAAAAATGATTTTCCTTGTCGGATTAAAATCATCATTTTCTCATCCAGTTGCCGGGTCAATACCATATTCCGATAAACAGATAATAATTCTTTCTTCTGGAATCCATGCAGTCTTGCCATCAATATGCCTCTAAGGATTCTACCGGTTGAAATGCATCATTAAATGCTTTGATTATTATTTTTTTCACTGCGAAAATATCTTGTTTTTTCTCGAGAATCTTTTCCATGGATGTCACACCATATTCAAAGATTCCACATGGAATGATTCCATCATAATAATGCAAATCTGTATTCACATTTAAGGCAAACCCGTGCATGGTCACCCATCGGGAAATACGGACGCCTTGGGCACCTATTTTTTCATCACCCACCCATACGCCGGTCAACCCATCCTTTACGCCTGCATCAATTCCATATACTTTCAAAACCTGAATAATAATTTCTTCCAATGACCGCATATACCAACTGACACTTTTCTGATAATGATGGAGGTCCAGTATGGGGTAACCTACAACCTGACCTGGGCCATGGTACGTGATATCTCCTCCTCTTTCAATATTAAATACTTTCGTATTCTTTGGGGCTGATTGTAGTAAATGATTTTCATTCGCATTTTTCCCAAGTGTATATACAGGTTCATGTTCCACCAATAATAATGTATCTGGTTCTTTACCCATTAACACCTTTTGGTGATAGTCCTTTTGATAATCCCAAGCGGATTGGTAATCCATGTGGCCTAAATCTAACGTTTTGATTGTATTATCCATGTTTTAACGGTACTTACGAAGGGTTAGTAATCGTCGAAGCATTACTGATGCACACCTTGCCCAAATGCATCCAAAGCCGCTTCCATTACTGCTTCTGATAATGTGGGGTGGGCATGGACGGTCATGGCAATTTCCTGCCAAGTTGTTTCCAAAGCTTTAGCCACACCTAATTCTGCAATCAGTTCCGTCGCTTCACTACCCACAATATGACACCCTAATAATTCGCCATATTTTGCATCAAAAATTATTTTAACAAACCCGGTTGAATCTCCCGTTGCCAATGCTTTTCCGCTGGCACGGAAATCAAATCGACCCACTTTTATGGCAATACCCTTTTCCTTTGCAATCGCCTCCGTCATTCCCAAGGATGCCACTTGGGGCTGACAATATGTACACCCGGGGATATTGGTATAATCCACCGGTTGAGTCGTATGCCCAGACGCATGTTCTACCGCAACATGCCCCTGGGCCGAAGCCACATGGGCCAACCATGGCGGTCCTGATACATCCCCAATGGCATACACGTTGGGCACAGATGTTTGGTTGAATTCGTTAATCTTAATTGCCCCTTTGTCAGAGGTAATACCAATTTCTTCAAGTCCGATATTTTCAATATTGCCCGTTACGCCCGTGGCAATCAAAACTATATCTGCATCTATAATTTGTTTTTCCTTACTTTTTTCAGCATGGACTTTTACTTTTGTTTTCAGCTTTTCAATTTGAGTGACTTTGGTTTCTTTATAAATTTTGATACCGGACTTTTTAAAACTTTTTTCAACTTCTTTCGAAATATCTTCATCCTCTATGGGCAGGATATTGGGCATCATTTCGATCAAATGAATTTCTGTGCCATATTCATTATAAAAATAAGCAAATTCAGCCCCGATTGCCCCGGCACCAATAATGACCATTTTCTTCGGCGGCTCTTTTAAAACCATGGCTTCTTTTGATGTGATCACCTGTTTTCCGTCCGAGTCCATTCCTGGGAAAATTTTGGGCCGCGCGCCAGTGGCAATTATGATTTTCTTTGCTTCAACGATTTCTTTTTTCTTCCCGGAGGTCACCTCAATTTTATTTGACGATTTGAGTATTCCTCTTCCTGATAGATGCGTAATATCATTTTTCTTCATGAGGAATTCAATTCCTTTAGAAAGACGATTGGATACATCCCTGCTTCTTTTCACTGTCTTACCAAAATCCACTTCATATTCAGGAATTGTAATTCCATATTTTTTACTGTTTTTTATATAATGGAGAATTTCAGCATTTTTTAACAATGCCTTGGTGGGAATACATCCCCAGTTCAGGCAAATTCCACCCAAATTATCCTCATCAATGACGACTGTATTCTTTCCCAATTGGGCTGCCCGGATTGCAGCCACATAGCCACCAGGTCCACCGCCCAAAATAGCTATATCAAATTTTGCCATAGTCTTTTTCTACCTTGGCAATTCGGACTATATATTTTTCGTACCAAATGGCTCTTCCCCGTTTTTTGACAATTTTATGTTCCTCGTGATAACGCCAAGCCTTAATCGATTCTTTATCTTTCCAATAAACAGATGTTATACCGAAACCGGATTTATCACGGAGGGATTCAACTCCAAGGAAACCGGGCATGCTTTGTGCCAACTCAACCATTCTGGCTGACGATGTATCATATTCTTCTTTTTCTTTATTAGTATGTATAGAAGTGAAAATTACGGCGTAATAAGGTGGTGTTGGTGTATTGGCTATACTCATAATATTATTTTCTTATAATGCTTAAAAATTCTGATCGTGTTTCTGCGGACTTCCGAAATTGGCCTAACATGGCTGATGTGGAGGCAAAACTATTTTGTTTTTCAACCCCTCGCATCTGCATACATAAATGTCGGCCTTCCATTACCACAGCCACACCTACCGGGTCCAGCACTTCTTCTAATGTCTTGGCAATTTGAGATGTGAGACGCTCCTGAAGCTGGAGCCGTCTGGCAAACATATCCACAATCCGGGGGATCTTAGATAATCCTATTACTTTTTGATTGGGTAAATACCCTACGTGTGCTCGCCCAAAGAATGGAATCATATGATGTTCACACATGGAGAAAAATTCAATATCCCTCACCACAACCATTTCACTGCAATCTTCATGAAATATAGCATCATTAATAATATCACCCAAATTGGCACGATACCCTTGCGAAAAGTATTCCCATGATCTAGCCACACGGTTAGGGGTCTTGACCAATCCTTCCCTTTGAGGATCTTCACCGATTAATTCCAATAATTCTCTATTATTGGCTTCTAATTGATCAAATTTTTCTGTCATCAGAATGCCTCCTGCTTAAATGAAAGTTTTTCCCAATCCTCCTCGTCAGGATCTTCATGAATTTTATCCTTCAATGCCCACACGCCCAGATAGAACAATGGTGTGTCCAAAAATGCTACCATAACTTTGAATAGAAACCCATTGGCCAATAGGGGCCAAAAACGAATCCATTCAATGGTGCCTGTACCACATAATAAAACCAATACGGCCGACGTATCAACCAGTTGGGACACAATCGTTGAACCATTATTCCTCAGCCAAAGATGCTTCCCCTTTGTAAGGCGTTTCCAAAAATGAAAAACACGAATGTCAATATACTGTGCCGCAAGATAAGCCACCATTGATGCAAATACAGCGGGTCCAAAGAGCCCAAACACATTTGAAAATGTTTCACTGTCAACCGGTGACCAATCCGTTTGGGGAACTGCATTAGCTATCATAACCACGGCCATGACAAAAATAGATGCCACCAATCCAGATAATACCACTTGATCCGCCTTCTTTTTACCATATAATTCGGAAATAAGGTCCGTCACTAAAAAAGTAATTGGGTAAGGTAAAATTCCAACGGACAATTCAAAAGTATATAGACCAAATGGTGTCCAGGTAAAAAACTTTTGGAAAATTAAATTCGCACTAATAAGAGAGGCGATAAATATCCCAGACAGAATGAGGTATAACCGGTTTTTAAAATGCATTGATCCTGAATATCCTAACCGTAGTAATCTGTAAAGATAGTGGGCGTTTCTCTTAGGCGAATACGATGCAGTTTTGCCCCTTTCAAACGAGAATCAATCTGTTCCCATATGAATTGGACTAAATTTTCGGTACTGGGCTGTTTCCCTTGAAACCAATCCACTTCTTTTTCAATTTGACTATGATCAATAATATCAATCACATGGGTTTTAACAATGTTTTTCAAATGGCCTAAATCTACGAGAAACCCAGTCTCCGGATTGATCTCACCCGTCACCATAACTTCTAGTGTATAATTATGGCCGTGGACTTTCGCATCCGGACCAAAAACTTCTTTGTTTTTTTTCTCAGTCCAGTCTTCGTGACCGTATTGATGGGCCGCATTAAAGTAAAAAGTTTTTGTCAAATAGAGGTTGTTCATTTTATTTGTATACTACAAGCATTATTGGATAGGTAATTTAAGCAATTGGTTGGCGGTGACAAAATGATTCCGGCGACATTCTAAAAGAAAAATAGCTCAAATAGATTGAACCATTAAAATGGCAAGCCCAATCCTTACGTTATCCTTAACAGAAAGTGTAACTCCCTCACTTTGGGTTCCATCTCTTAATGTGGTATCGAATATTTCGACGGGTGTGCGATTCATTTAAACCATCAATTCCTCAAATATCCAAGGATATCGCTTTTTATGCTGCTCCTCAAATGATTGAATTATTTCTTTTTTCTCCATGGTTTGACCAATTTCATCTAACCCATTAATCAGACAGGATTTTTTATAACCATCTATATCGAAAATAATAGTTTCACCATTTGATAAATGGATGACTTGATTTTCCAAATCAATCTCCATTTCAAATCCTGTAATCCCGTGAACATATTCAAATAAATCATCAATTTTGGATTCATCTAAAATAATGGGGAGCAGGCCATTTTTAAAACAGTTGTTATAAAAAATGTCTGCAAAACTGGGTGAAATCAATGCCCGAAAACCAAAATCTTTAATCGCCCACGGTGCATGCTCCCGGCTGGAACCGCAACCAAAATTTTTCTGAGTCAAAAGAATGGAAGCACTTTTATATCGATCCTGATTTAATACAAAATCCAAATTGAGCGGTCTGTTTTCACATGACATACCCGGTTCACCTTTATCCAAGTATCGCCATTCATCAAAAAGATTCGGCCCAAATCCTGACCGTTTGATGGATTTTAAAAATTGTTTTGGAATAATGGCGTCTGTATCCACATTGGCTCGATCTAGGGGTGCTACCAATCCATTAAAATTTGAAAATTTCTCCATCAATTATTCTTTTCCAATTATTTCACGTACATCAACAAAATATCCATGAATTGCAGCCGCAGCGGCCATAATGGGGCTCACCAAATGGGTACGCCCACCCTGCCCTTGACGACCTTCAAAATTTCGATTAGATGTAGATGCGCAACGTTCACCTGGCTCAAGCCGGTCTGCATTCATGGCGAGACACATAGAACATCCCGGTTCTCGCCATTCAAATCCTGCTTCAACAAATATTTTGTCTAAACCTTCTGATTCAGCCAGATTTTTAACTTCACCTGATCCAGGAACCACCATGGCTTGTTTAATCGTATCCGCCACTTGTTTCCCCTTAACGATTTGAGCTGCGGCACGTAAATCTTCAATCCTGGAATTGGTACATGAACCGATAAATATTTTATCTAATGGAAAATCCGAAAGGGATCCACCATCATTAAAACCCATATAATCTAACGCATTCTCAATGCCATCTTTCCCCGTCATGGGTATGGGTTGCCCAACATTCAAACCCATTTCAGGTGACGTTCCCCAGGTAATCTGTGGCGTAATATTGTTCGCATCAAATATGACTTCCTTATCAAATGTTGCATCAGAATCAGACGAAAGTGTTTGCCAATACAGGACTGCCTTTTCCCACATCTCTCCTTTGGGAGCAAATGGTCGACCTTTTACATAATCAATTGTTTTTTGATCCACTGCAATGAGCCCTGCCCGGGCCCCTGCTTCAATGGCCATATTGCAAACGGTCATCCGTTCTTCAATGGACATTGATTCAATTGCCTCACCTGAAAATTCTATTGTGTGACCCGTTCCACCTGCGGTACCAATCTCCTTGATGACTTCCAAAACCAAATCCTTGGCTGTTACACCTTTTTGTAATTGACCTTCCACTCTCACGCACATATTTTTAGATTTTGTCTGGATCAGACATTGGGTCGCCAGGCTATGTTCAACTTCGGAAGTTCCAATACCGAAAGCCAATGCGCCCAATGCACCATGGGTGGCTGTATGTGAATCACCACAAACAACGGTCATACCGGGTAAGGTGGCACCTTGCTCAGGTCCGATCACATGGACAATCCCCTGGCGTTCATCATCTATGGGAATGTAGGGGATACCAAATACTTCACAATTGTTGATTAATGTTTCCACCTGGAGGGCAGAAATGGGGTCGGCTATCCCCTGATCGCGATTTTTGGTTGGAATATTATGGTCTGCTACGGCCAGATTGGCCGACGCCCGCCAAGTTTTCCGATTTGCTTGGCATAACCCTTCAAAAGCTTGAGGGGAGGTTACTTCATGGATTAACTGACGATCAACATATAATAACCCATTCCCATTTTCATCTTCATGAACTAAATGGGATTCCCATAGTTTATCATATAATGTTTTGACACTCAAATTTATGGTGCCAAAACAACCTGTAAGAGTTCATTCACCTCATTTTGTACACTATATTCATTAATAGCTTGGATATAGGCTTTTGCACTGGCTTCTACAATATCGGTGGAAACGCCGCGACCAGAAAATGTTTTTTCTCCGCTTTTCAGTTTAAGATGCGCTTCACCTTGAGCAGATCGTCCCACGGTCACTGAACGAACCTGATAGGATTCAATATGGAATTTTGAGTTTAATGCCCGATCGATGGCATTAAAACAAGCATCAACAGGACCATCTCCTGTGGCAGATTCTTCCACCATTTTTTCATCTGTTTTTATGCGAACAGTGGCGGTGGGAATGGTTGTGGTTCCCAAATTCACATGGAGATAATCCAAATGATGGCTATAATCCTTCATAGCAACTTCCTGACCCATAAGCATCCGTAAATCATCGTCAAATACTTCCTTTTTCTTATCAGCCAAATCCAGGAATTTTTGATAGACTGTATTCAATTCATCTTCGCCAGGATTAAACCCAAGAGCTATCAATCGTGACACTAATCCATGACGGCCAGAGTGACGGCCCAATACAATCTTGGAAGCAGTGACGCCCACTTGTTCCGGGCTCATAATTTCATAAGTTTTATTATCTTTCAGCATCCCATCCTGATGAATGCCCGATTCATGAGCAAATGCATTTTCACCAACAATCGCTTTGTTCGGCTGAACAATCATTCCCGTGAAAGATGATACCATTCTACTCGCATTAAAAATTTCAGACGTATTGATCTCTGTCTCAACATCCCATAAGTCTTCCCGAACAGCGATGGCCATGGCAATTTCTTCCAAGGATGCATTCCCAGCCCGTTCGCCGATACCATTGATAGTACACTCTACTTGACGGGCACCATTGGTCACTGCCGAAAGTGAATTGGCCACCGCCAACCCAAGATCATTATGACAGTGAACACTAATCACTGCTTGATCTATATTACTCACCCGTTCTTGGAGTGCTGCAATTTTCTGACCAAATTCTAATGGCATTGTATATCCAGTTGTATCGGGAATATTAACAGTAGTGGCCCCCGCAGCAATAACCGCTTCTACAATTTCAGATAGATAACCAATATCGGTACGTCCAGCATCTTCGGGAGAAAATTCAACATCGTCTGTAAATGTTTTTGCTAATGCAACTGCTTCACAGGACATCTCAAGAATATTTTTTCGTTTTTCTTTCAACGTTTTCCCATAGCGATCACTTCCGAATTTTCCCAGCATGTGTATATCTGATGTGCCGGCAAACGTATGAATACGGAATGTTTCCGCATGTTTTAAGGCATCGTAAGCTGCTTTAATATCCTTATCAACTGTTCGAGCCAAACCAGCTACAACTGTATCCACCGCATCCGCAATTCGCTGAACAGAATCAAACTGCACCTTAGATGAAACAGGGAACCCTGCCTCAATCACATCCACATTCAACCTATTTAATTGTTTAGCAATTTCTATTTTTTCTGTCATGTTTAAAGATGCGCCGGGCGCCTGTTCCCCATCACGAAGCGTTGTATCAAATATGACTATTTTATCCTTCATAAGACATTCTTACCATTTCTATAATTGTATCCGATTTATCTGCACATTTCTCCAAAACTAAATCACACATTTCTGTTGTACTCACTACGCTTGTATTCTGTGATGCAATATCCTCAGTACGAAACCCAAGTTCAAGAACCTCATTGATGGCATCGTAGATCATGTTGGCAGCATCTGGCAATCCAAAAGTATAATCAAGCATCATGGCTACCGATCCAATCATGGCCAAAGGATTGGCTTTATTTTGGCCAGCGATCTCCGGTGCAGTGCCGTGTACTGGTTCATAGAGGGCATGCTTTTCGCCTAAACTGGCAGAAGGTAACATCCCAAGGCTGCCCGTAATCATTGCTGAAATATCGCTAAGTATATCTCCGAACATGTTTTGGGTTACGATGACGTCAAATTGCTTCGGATCTCGAACCAATTGCATGGCAGCATTATCTACATACATTTCATTTAGAAAAACATCTGGGAATTCTTTATGTACACTTTCAATCACCTCACGCCAGAATTGAGAACTTTCTAACACATTGGCTTTATGAACGGATGTAACGCAATTTTTTCGTTTCCGGGCTATTTCGAATGCAGATCTTGCAATTCGTTCCACCTCTTCCTTCGTGTATGTTAATGTATTCCATCCTCTGTCTTTATCCATTCCTCGGGGAGAACCAAAATAGATGCCACCGGTCAATTCTCGGACCACCATAATATCAGCTTTACGTAAAACACTGGGTTTTAATGAAGATGCATCTATCAATGCATTATATATGGTAGCAGGTCTCAGGTTTGCATATAGACCTAATGATGCCCGTAGTTTTAGCAATCCTTGTTCAGGTTTATTCTCATGAGGTTGGTTGTCCCATTTTGGTCCGCCCACCGCACCAAGCAATACAGCATCCGATTTTTGACACTTTTTAATCGTCTTATCTGTTATTGGAACACCATCCTTTTCGATGGATATCCCACCCATAAGTGTTTCTTCATAATCAAATTGAACATTGAATTCCTGGCCGACTAAATCTAACACGCGAAGTGCCGCATCCATAATTTCCGGTCCAATACCGTCACCGGGCAAAATGGTTAAATGATAGGATTTCATAAAGACTGCCCTTTATTTTATATTTTCCGGTCTCAATGGGCGAAGCTGTTTACCGGCCTGCCACATTTCCTGATTGTTAATTTCTGTAAGTTCTTTTTCCAATTGCTCCCGGTAATCCGGTTTGGAATTGGTTTCGATTGAGATCCTGGCTTCATCGCCACTGAGTACACTTTGATAACATTCTTCAATGACGGGTTTAAGTGAATCTTTAAACTTTGGCGCCCAGTCCAAGGCACCGCGCTGGGCGGTAGTTGAACAGTTAGCGTACATCCAATCCATACCCTTCTCAGCCACCAATGGATATAGACTTTGGAGTGCTTCTTCAATGGTTTCGTTGTAGGCTTCTGAGGGCGAATGTCCATGCTCCCGGAGTACTTCATACTGCGCAAGGAAAGCACCTTGCAATAGTCCCATGAGAACACACCTTTCTCCTGTGAGATCACTATGTACTTCTTTCTCAAATGTGGTTTCAAACAAATGTCCAGAACCGATGGCAAATGCAGTGGCCACACAACGGTCCTTTGCACTTCCTGTATAATCCTGATGAATTGCATAGGAAGCATTAATACCACGGCCATCTAAAAAATGGTTTCGTACTGTTAGTCCGCTACCTTTTGGCGCCACCAAAATGACATCTACATTTTCAGGTGGAATAATATGTGTATCCTTATGAAATACCACGCCAAAACCGTGAGAAAAATAAATCGCATCCCCATCATTTAAATTGTCTTTGACCATGGGCCACAATGGAATTTGAGCTGCATCCGAAATTAAAAATTGAATAATGGTTCCTCGTTTTGCTGCTTCATCTAATTCAAATAAATTTTCTCCTTCTTTCCATCCATCTTCCAATGCATTGTCCCAGCTTTTTCCCCTACGCAGGCCCAAAATGACATTGAACCCTTGGTCACGCATATTCAAACCCTGGCCTCGACCTTGAGGACCATATCCCAGTATAGCTGTCACTTCTTTATCTAAAATTTCTTTACATTTTTCAAGAGGACAATCGGAACGCTCTATAATTGTTTCGATATGTCCATTTATATTTATCTCTTTCATGGGTGATAGATTCCTTCTAATTATGATATTTATGAATATTCTCGGGTACCCAACTGACATCAGTAGCCTGAGCATTTATTTTTTCTGATGATACTTTATGGGTTTTCCCCTTGCGCATGGCAATTCTTCCGGTACGGGTGATTTCTGTAATATTAAATTTTGTTAAATCTTCCACAAGTCTATCAATTTCTTTTTCCCGTTCAGTCGCTTCTATGATAACTGTTTCTTTGCCCAAATCAACAATGCGTGCCCCATGGTTATTCACCACTGCTTGCACTTCATTCAATTGATCAGGTCCTGACTGTATTTTGATTAAAATAAATTCCCGCGTCACGCATTCCAAATTTGAAACATCTTTAACCGCAATGACATTGACAAGGTTTAACAGATTAAAATATATATGGCCCCGTTTGCGCTGATCCTCCTCGTTTGTCATAATTGTCATTCGGCTCACACCGGGTTTTTCACTTTTACCTACGACTAAGCTGTCTATATTGTAACTTCGGCGGCGAAATAAACTGGCGATCCGATTCAATACACCCGGTTTATCTTCCACCAATGTAATTAATGTTTGCTTCATTTTTTTAATTCCTCTTTTTGAGAATTCACATTCCCATTTTTTGATTGGACGGGCCGTTCAATCATTTCATGTAAATCTGCCCCTGACGGTACCATTGGATAAACCATATCATGTTTTTCCACAACAAACTCAATCAAAGAGGGGCCTTTGTGTTTTTGAACTTTTCTCATGGTTGGAATAACCTCATCTAAAACTTCAACCCGAAATGCCTCGATGCCGTAAGCTGCTGCTAATTTTATATAGTCTGGACTTAAAATGGGCGTTTCCATGTAGCGTGCTTCATAAAACATTTCCTGCCATTGCCGCACCATCCCAAGATATCCATTATTGATAATGGCAATATTGATATTCCGGTTTTCCTGGACGGCTGTCCCTAATTCTGTCATGGTCATTTGAAAGCTCCCATCTCCAACTATAATCCAGATTTCCCGATCTTTTTCATAAAAACTGGCTCCAATTCCCGCAGGCAAACTGAATCCCATTGTGCCCAATCCACCGGAGGTAATTAAAGATCTGGGGTCTTCATGTTCATAATATTGTGCTTCCAGCATCTGATGCTGTCCCACATCGGTGATAACCAATGCATCCCCTTTAGTCCCTTCCCAAATTTTTCGGAGCACATGGGCACCCATAAGCACTTCCGTTTCCTGGTGAATAATATCTTTTCTTTGGGAATCTTTTTGCCAACCATCAATTTTATTTATCCAAGAATGATTATCATTTTTTGAAACCACGGGTAAAATTTGGTTTAATATTGTTTTTAGGTCTCCGTGAATCGGTAAATCAACGGGAATATTTTTATTGATTTCAGATGGATCAATTTCAATATGAATTTTTTTAGAATTTGGGGAATAGGTCTTGAGTTTCCCTGTAACCCGGTCATCAAACCGCATACCACAAGCAATGAGTAAATCCGATTCCTGGATTGCTCGGTTTACCCAAGTTTCACCATGCATTCCCATCATACCCAACACAAAAGGATCACTGGCCGGAACGCCGCCAATCCCAAGTAGGGTGGTCCCAATCGGAATTTGAGCTAAATTTGCTAAGTCCAATACTTCTTGGGTAGCGTCAGATAACATTACACCATGGCCTGCAAGAATAATGGGGCGTTCAGATTCTGCAATCATTTCTACAAATTTCTGAATTTGTAATCCATCCACCCCTTGCGGTTCAATTAAACCTGGTAATTCAACCTTTCCAGTTGGATAGGTAAAATCAGTGGATTGAATTTGGATATCCTTTGGAATATCAACCAACACAGGACCAGGACGGCCGGTTTTGGCCACATGAAATGCTTCTTTAATCGTTTCTGCTAATTCATTGATATCCAACACAAGGTAATTGTGTTTAGTAACAGTAATAGAAGCACCGGTAATATCAATCTCTTGAAAAGCATCTGTCCCAATGACCGGTGAAGGGACTTGTCCTGTGAAACATACAATGGGCACAGAATCCATCATGGCAGTAGCCATTCCTGTAATCATGTTTGTTGCTCCCGGGCCGGATGTGGCCATGGCTACACCTACCTTACCACTGGCTCGGGCATATCCATCTGCCATATGGGTAGCCCCCTGCTCATGGCGTACCAATACATGGTGAATCTTGTTACGATACTTATTCAGTGCATCATAGGCTGGAAGGATGGCTCCGCCTGGGTATCCGAAAACTACGTCTACCCCCTCCCTGACGATACATTCCCAAATAATTTCTGCACCAGTTAACATTCTTTTACTCATTATTAAACATGGTTCCTACTTTAATACAGCACCCGTATTTGCTGATGTCACCATGCGGGCATACCTTCCTAAATATCCATTTTTGATTTTGGGTTCGAATTCGGGTAGCTTATCTAAACGCGATTGAATTTCTTCATCTGACAATTCAACCTTTAAACTTTTTTCTGGAATATTAATATGAATCAAATCCCCTTCCTTTAAAGCGGCAATAGGACCGCGATCTGCTGCTTCCGGTGAAATGTGACCAATACATGCACCACGGGTTCCTCCAGAAAATCTGCCGTCTGTAATTAATGCTACTTTATTTCCTAATCCCATGCCCATAATGGCGCTGGTGGGGGATAACATTTCCGGCATTCCGGGTCCACCTTTGGGGCCTTCATATCGAATAACCACCACATCTCCCGGCTGTACTTCTTTGGCCATGATGCCTGACAATGCTTCTTCCTGAGATTCATATATTCGTGCTGGACCTTTATGGACTAACATTTTTTCATCTACAGCAGCCGTTTTGACCACCGATCCTTCCGGCGCTATATTTCCAAATAAAATGGCCAATCCACCCTCCAGGGAATAAGGATCTGTAACCGTTCTAATGACACGTTTATCCTGAGAAGTTGCACCATCAATATTTTCACCCAATGTTTTCCCTGTCACTGTTGGTCTGCTCAAATCAAGGGTGTCATTCTTCTTCGATAATTCAGATAAAATAGCTGAGATACCGCCCGCTCGATCTACATCTTCCATGTGAACATCCTTGGTGGCAGGACTCACCTTACAGATGTAAGGTGTTTTTTTGGCGATTTCGTTCAATTCTTTTAAGTCAAAATCAAGCCCCGCTTCAATGGCAATGGCCAATATATGTAAAACTGTATTGGTACTGCCGCCCATGGCCATATCCAAGGCTAAAGCATTTCGTATGGATTCGGGCGTAATCAAATCTTTGGGCTTAATATTTTTTGTAATTAGATCAACAATTCTCTCTCCTGCTTGTCTTACCAAATCCAATCGTCCATCATCTACGGCCAATATGGATCCATTCCCCGGCAGGGCGATGCCCAATGCTTCCATGAGGCAATTCATAGAGTTTGCTGTGAACATTCCGGAACAGGAACCGCAGGTGGGGCATCCTTCTTTTTCTATAGCGGTAAGCTTCTCCTCAGAAATAATACCTGCTTTCACTTGACCTACGCCTTCGAAAACAGAAATCAAATCAACTTTTTCACCATCAATATTTCCAGCTTTCATGGGACCACCGGACACAAAAACAGTGGGGATATTTATTCGCGCTGCTGCCATGAGCATTCCGGGAACAATCTTGTCACAATTGGTGATGCACATGAGACCATCCAGCCGATGGGCTTCCACCACCGTTTCCACGCTGTCTGCAATCAGTTCGCGGCTTGCAAGGGAATAGCGCATACCGATATGCCCCATGGCAATACCGTCATCTACCCCGATCGTATTGAATTCAAAGGGGACGCCGCCTGCTTTCCGAATGGCTTGTTTCGCCACCTTACCAAATTCCTGTAAGTGCACATGGCCGGGAATCAGGTCAATATAGGAATTGGCTACACCAATAAATGGTTTATCAAAATCTGATTCCGCCTGAATCACACCTGTGGCCCGGAGTAAACTCCGGTGGGGTGCATGTTCAAATCCTTTTTTTATGGTATCCGATCGCATTTATTCTTTCATTTTTCATATTCTATGGACTCAACAAGCCCGACAAGACCGGATATTTAAATTAGTAGGGTAAACGAGAGGGGTGGGATGTTTTTCCCGCCGTCATCTTCACCTACCGTTTTGTACTCTTCGGTCAGGCGACTTGGACGGCGAGTCCAATAATCACTAGAATAAGAATGTCAATCAGAAGTGAATTGATTCGCAACGATTCAATATCCAAATTCAGGACACCGATCTGGCTGCTTCTATTCTCTTCGACTGATATTTGATTATTCATTCTTTATTCCAGTAAACCGTTATCTGCATAGAAATAACGTGGGCACGAGTTTATAGAAGAGGACTAACCAGAACCAAACACTTTTTTACATATTAATCAATTTTTTCTAAATTACAGCAGATGGACATAATTGATTAATCACACAGGCCCCACATTTGGGTCGCCGGGCGATACATACAGCACGACCATGATCAATAATTAAATGTGTGAGTTTTACCCAGTTCTTATATTCGAATAATGCCATCAATTCAAATTCGATTTTTTTTGCATCTTTGGTGTGGGTGAATTTCAAAAGATTCATGATTCGAACCATATGAGTGTCTATGACCATTGAAGGTACATTGTATATTTCCCCCAATATGCAATTGGCGGTCTTTCGCCCTACTCCGGGGAGACTCACCAATTCATCTAAATTATTTGGAACTTGCCCGCCATATTCTTCTACAATCTTTAAACTGGCACCTTGGATTGATTTTGACTTTTGGTTATGATATCCGCAGGAATGAACATCCTTTGAAAGTTCCGAAACATCACAATAAGCAAAATCTTTAGGGGATGTATATTTTTCAAATAAACCAAGCGTCACCTGATTGACTCTATGATCGGTGCATTGGGCGGATAAAATGGTAGCTACCAATAATTCATGGGGTGACTTATAATGAAGAGAACATTTAGCATCGGGGTACTCAGCAAAGAGTGATTGATAAACCCCCTTTGCCCTTTCAACTTTATTTGCTTTGCTTTCCCTCACTTCAAGAGTTCTTTTACCAAAGATTGAATATTTTTCACCACAGATGCCTTGGGTAAAATCATATCACAACCGGCCGCTTTCAGCTTGTCTCTCGATTCCTTTTGCACTTTTTCCATATATCCCAGCAGAGTCATTTTCGTCTGACTGTTTAATTCAGATACAAATTGTACAGTACCAAATTTCTCATCATCTAAATCAATTAGCCCGATTTGACACTGGTCCGGCAAATCATAAATGGATTCAGCAAATGTGATATTTATATTTACTGTGGCGAGACGATCCGATAGTTCGGCCCCCTTTTGAAAATCCTTTACAAATAGTGCAATATCTTTCATCTTACCCTTTCAAATTCGGGACTAAGTCCCAGTCAAATTCTGATGTATAATTCATATCCTCATAAACCATTTCAACCGCTTCGATAGCGGATTTCAATTCCGATAAATTAATGCCCCTCTGGACAACTGAAAAGTCAGAAAATTTATCTTGACATTTTTTCAATAAACTTTTCGCACCTATCAAATTGCCATTCCCTAAATGAACAAAACTAACGGAAAGTTGAATGAGACCCTGGATAAATTTCCGATCGGGGAAGTTGTAATCAGACCATAAATCTTCCCACGCTTCATGTGCTTCGAAATAATCACCCTTTTCATATTCAGCCAACCCCCTTTGAAACAGGGCTTCCATTTCTACCACTTCACTCACTGATAATAACCGACTCTTTCAAACGGTAATGTTTTCCGTCAAAATGGACAGTACATGCTTGATGGTTTGGATCATGTTCAAAGAATAGGACCCAGTCCTCGTCCACCGCTTTGGGGAGAAATGCTCCTTTTTCCTGGACCGTGAGTACAGGATGAATATCATAGGCCATGACCCATGGCAATGGGATATGGGCTGCCATGGGAATGAGGTCTGCCATGTAAACAATGGTATTAGAGCTATCTTGAATTTTTGGCAGCATCATACCCGTGGTATGGCCATAGAACAATTCCATATTAATTTCGGGTAAAAATGGTTCTTTCCCATCGACCAAATGGATCATACCATTTTCCGATAACACAGACCAGTCTGCTTCCATGAAACTGCCCTGATCCTTTTCCGATGGTGAATTAGCCAAATCCCAATTTTCTTTCTGCATCCAATAAGTGGCATTGGTGAAAACTGGTTCCAGTTTTCCATTCACTAATTTTGTATTTCCACCAATATGGTCAAAATGCATGTGCGTACAAAAGACATCTGTAATATCGTCTGTCGTAAAATTATATTTTGCTAATGATGCATTCAGGTTCACGGATTCTGTATCAATATTATAAATTGCTTTGAATTTATCCTGCCACTTGTCCCCATTCCCTGTATCCACAATAATTTTTCTACCGTGCCCCACTAAAAGTAAGGAACGGGTGACCATTGTGATGCGATTCTGATCGTCCGCTGGCGCTTCTTTTTCCCACATGGTTTTAGGGATAATCCCAAACATGGCGCCGCCATCTAAACTAAAATGGCTCGTTTCTATGCTGTATAACTCATATCCGCCAATATTCATCAAAATAATTCCTTTAAATGCATTGATATTACATCTTGCCATTTTTTAGTTGAATTTTTTATGAAATAGCGAAGTGCTTCCAGCTGAATAGTTTTTTCTTCCCAATTAGTCTGATCTTGTAAATCTTCTGCCATTTGAATGAAAAAGTTACCGCCATTATTTACATAATCTCCCAGGCCATTCATGATTGTTTTACCATCCACTTTTTCTGCCCCCTCATCCAATAAACTAAACCAATGGGAGAGTTCTCGGCGATATCCGTCAATCCTGACGTAATCCCCTTTCCATAATCGTCTTGCCGCTGCCATTTTATTCAATTGACTAATGTCCCCTGACACTTGATCCATAACCCACAGTTCGTGTTCTACTTTGTCATGTGGTTCAGGCAAGGATGCCTTGCATATTTCTTTCAGGAGGCATCGCGTGTAAATCCATGTATTTTCTTTATTCTGCTGAAATGCATTGGCTCGTTGAAGGTGATAGGCAAATAGTCCCAATCGGTCGAAACCCTGGAGGGCCACTTCAATCAGGACTTCCAATCCGCCCAGACCCGTTTCACTCACCCATTGTAGGCGGGCCGCTTCCTGTTCCATTTCAATGGGATTTCCTTTTTGGCAGGCATCCTCCAAATCCGAAATAAAAACCGTCAAACCCAACCCATCTTTTGCTGTTTGATCTAATACTTTCTGATCATCATTTCGTTGTGGGTGTTTTTCAGTCTGGTAAGCCATGGAATCCAGCAATTTTTGGGAAGGCTTGTTTCGATTATCCCCAATAATATTTTTTAATGCATTTAATACAATGATTGGGTGAGCCTTAGATGGACCGTCATAGTCCATTGCGACGGCGGCGTTGAAATGGGATTTAATTCTTTGGGGTAAGGACATTTTAAAAATCTAAAATCAGAAAAAAGTTACTTTTTCTTCTTTGGTGCATCAAGGTCAAAAAAGATACTGAAAGAAAGGCCGGTTAACCGTGAGTATTCGGATGGAAATCCTGTGGCTGGATCTTTCATAGGTTTATCTTCAAATCGGGTAGAGACACCCTCAGCTGTCGGGTCCCATTTTGGGTTGAGAATCTCAGTAATCGGCATAGCTGTTGGGTCATGAAAATAACCGAGTTCTATTCCCCATCTCGGATTTCCCTGAAACCCCATTAGCAAGCCAAGTCGATTGCTTGTATGATTGGTAATGCCATTTCGAATGATCATTCCCCGAATACCCCACCAACGAGATTTTAGAAAGCCGTCATTCCCTTTTTTAGTCTTGAATTTATAGTAAGTACCATCCATATTAAAATTTGGATTCAAAGACCAAGCCAAATTAATCATATCCCATTTATTGTCCTTTTGATACACAACACGGCTGTAATCGATACCTGTACCATAAATGGGTAACCCGAGGCGAAAACCAATTTCACTTTTATCGGATAACCCTTTTCTGACCCATAGATAGGGAAACACATTTTCAGTTGATAAAGCATACCCCTTTTTAACTTTTCCCGCTTCCGGCAAATGGGGGTTGATTGTGGGGTGGGATGCGCATCCAAACATGATCAGAAAACACAAACTGGTAAAAATGAGCCGTGTCATGATGAAAAACTAAGACGGAATGATAGAAAAAATAAAAATATATCCCGAGGGAATATTATCCCCCTTCTGGCCGATCCAATGCACTTCTGCCATGTTGAGGCGGTAAATTTAATATTTGTTCTGAAAAGTAGTTCCCAATATGTGCAATAATATCTTTAACGGAAATTAATCCATAGATTGATTGATCCTGATTCAGAATTGGAATATGCCGGATACCAAACACATGCATTTTGTTAAGGGCAAAAGCAATGGGATCCTCCGCATCTAATGTTTCTGGATTCTCTGTCATATAGTCTTCAATGCGTTCTTTGTTCATATCCAACCCTTTTGATATGGCACGGAGTAGAAAATCTCGCTCTGTCATGACTCCCACAATTTTTTCATTGGACTCCACCATGACAGCGCCTACTTTTTTCACACGCAAAATGTCAATCACTGATTGTAAAGTTGATCCTGATTGCACGGTGGGATGATTCCTCAATTCTAAATCAGAAATTGCATCTTCTAAAGATAATGCTTTATTTATTGGCGCTTCGGATACCTGTTCCAACTCATCCATTCGCTTTAATTCATCATCAAAATCATTTGTCATAATCATCACTCCAGTTTTACTGAATTTACATTAAACTGTCACATATCGCAAATTTACCCATTATGTATTCTGCTTGATCCACTCCGTCGTTACTGATTTTGGGCGAGTAATGGGAATCCCCATGGCGCGATTAATCACCATTTGAGCAATCATCCCCATGGAACGAGATATGCTAAATAAAACTGTATAATAATTAAATTCAGTTAACCCATAATAATACAGAAGTGATCCGGAAGCTGCATCCACATTAGGCCAGGGATTTTTAGCTTTTCCCTGTTCCTGAAGCACGGGCGGTACAACATCAAACAGAGTACTCACAATAGAAAAAACATCGTCATCCTTAATATGTTTTTTCCCAAATTTTATAAAGGCGGTGTACCGTGGATCTGGGCAGCGCAAAACGGCATGGCCATAACCGGGGATGACTCGACCATTATCTAACCGATCCCAACAAAACTGTTTCAGTTCTTCTTGGGAGGGTGCACCATCAAAGTGATCTCGAACTTCCAATACAAATTTGAGGCATTCCTGATTTGCCAATCCATGGAGCGGTCCAGCTAATCCATTCAGGCCGGCGGCTACAGATAAGAAAGGAGAGGATAATGCGGATGCCACTGTTAGACCACTAAATGCGCTTACATTTCCACCTTCATGATCACAATGGAGCATCAAATAAAGCCGCATCAACTTCTTGAAATCATCTCCTTTAATTCCCAGCATATGAGCAAAATTTCCCGACCAATCCAAATTATTATCCGGTGCAATTCGATCACCTTTATTAAATCGGTGGCGATAAATCCCTGCGGCTATTCCCGTCACTTTTGCAACCAATCGAATGCCATCTTCCAATGTCCATTTCCAATAATCTGTTTTTGGAATTCCCTCATCGTATTTACTGGCAAAAAGGCTATCCACCTGCATGCTTTGAATAGCCACTGTCAGCATAGTCATGGGGTGGGAATTTTCTGGCATGGCTTCTAATATTTTCCAAACATAATCCGGAACATTTTGATGTGTTTTCAACTGGTCTTGTAATTCAGACAATTGACCATCGTCCGGAAGATCACCCGTTAATAAAAGGTAAAATACTTCTTCCGGTGAAATATGGGTGATATCTAACAAAGGATTTCCACGAATAATGAGCCCCTTATCTGCAGAAACAGCAGAAGTTTCGCATGTGAGTCCCTTGATACCACGCATCCCACCATATAATTGAGATACTGTTACATCTCCAACTTTCGCATCACCTCTATCCTGAATCACCTTGCGGATTTCATCCTGCCATTGAGGTATCTTTTCTGAAAGAACTTTATGAAGCATAAAGATTAAAACCTTATAATTGTAAATTTATATTGAAGCGGAATTTAAGGAATATTAGAGAATATTATTCTGCCTAATCGAGAACAATTTTAATAAAGTCATCAAAATTTGACAGTATTCCATCGGCCAGTTTGCAAATATTTTCTCTTCGCACATTTTCAACAAATGCATAAAACTTTGTGGCGGGCCCTTCAGCTTTTAATTGGTAATCGGTAAATCCATCACCGATAACATGAATTTCTCCATATAACCTCAGTGCTTTTGCCTGGGATACCTTCCCACCTTCTTGGGCCATAACATTTTCTTGATTTACTTCGATGATACGGTTATTTACATCATATATAAACTCATTTGCAAAAACATGTTCAGGTACAATTCCATAATCAGCGACAATGGGTATAATCATTTCCCGAAATCCGCCTGAAATGATTAGAATATTTTCTGCATGATCAAAGATGAATTTTTTATTGCGTTTAAAAGAAGGTGTTATTTTTCCTGATAAAAGTTGGATGACTTCAGCAATATCTTTTTGCCGGAAATCCAGCAATTGCATACGCTTGGACAATGACTCATCAAATGGTATTTTACCTTCCATTCCGGCACGAGTCAATTCATGAATTTGATTCAAATTCTTCGCACTGTCAGGATCGTTTTTTAGAACGATTTTGGATAATTCATCCAAGGATTCCCCTGTAATGAATGTGCTGTCAAAATCAATTATCAGGGTATCGGGAAACACAGAATATTAGTTAAACCAGTCAGACTTGACCAATTCGTGTGCCTTTTCAAGGTCCTCTGTAAAATCAATTTCTATACAGGGCAAATCGGACACATCTTCATAATAGACTGAATATTCAGACATAAGAGGGTGAATGGCTGCTTCAAAATAATCTGCCGTTCCTCCTGCCGTAATAAGCCGATCAAGTGATTCCCCGAATGCATTCGAAAATTCTGCAGAAAATTTTGCTACCCCGATAAATTCACCCAATGCATTATCCTCAATTAATTCTTTCCCAATCGCCACCAATCGATTATCATCACCTTCAACAACCTTCACTTCTTCTCTCCCGCAGGGCTTGATTTCTACCGCTAAAGATGTATCATGATTAGAATGAATCACGCGATTCAGAACTTCCTTTGGATAAAGCACGTCCGCATTCATGAGGACAAAAGGATCGCCATTAACCGACTCATTACACAGGCGAAGTGAATAAGCCGTATTTGTTTCAAAATAATGGTGGTTGATTACAAATTCAAAATTTATATCCGGGAATTGGGATTCAACATGAGACATGATGGCTTCACGGTAATAGCCTACCACCATAATTATATCAGTAATGCCAGAGGATTGTAAAGCCTCCAATTGATGGTTCAAAATGGGTTTAGCCCCAACCTCAATCAGGCATTTTGGAATTTCATACGTAAGAGGATAAAGCCGGCGGGATACACCAGCTGCAAGGATTATAGCTTTCATAATAGTTAAATTAACTCCGAATACTTATTGTGATAGAAATATATTATAGAAATAATTAATTTCTTTCTAAGCTGGTTGAAGATAAAAAATTTGAAATTCTCTCTATGCATTTACCATCATTAAAATAAAAACAATGATGAAGCATTTTTTCGAAATTATTAGAATCATGATGAGCAAAAACACTTTCCACCACTTTAATTATATTGTCCTTTTTTCCCATATGATACGCTATTGTAGAAATATCCATTTCCGGTGGCATATTATGTAAATCTACATGGTGGGTATTTGCTATGATAATTGGATTACGTGTAATCAAATATTCATATAGGATTGAAGATGTATCACTAATCAGTAAATTCGAAAGTGCAAAATCAAACATTGTATCATTGGATAATATATTCGCAGGATTCGAAAAATATATATGTTTTAGACCTTTTGATTTTGCCCAATATTTAAATTTCGGAATATACTTCCGATCAAAATAGTGTGGTCGGATGATTAGATTATATTCTTTCGTTAACTCCTGACAAAATTTATATCCATATTGATGAAGCGTACCGGCTCCCCATTTCCAGGTTGGAGCATATAATATAGTTTTTCGATCTCGATCCTGTACGCCGAGATAATCGGCATATGCAGTTACATCAATATTATTATTTACGATTTCATCAAAACGGGCATTACCAATTTTTACTATATTATTTTCTGGAATTTTGACATTTGAATCTTTGAGTTTTTCCATGTGTTTTGGTCCGGAAATAAAGTGATAATCATAAGATTCCAATGCATTGGCCTTCCCCCCATAGCGCTTATCACCTGTGCCATGTCCCATAAAAATGGCCTTGGTTATATCTTTCTTACGTTGAACAATTGTATTGCTGTTCGAAATAATAAATCCCGGTAAGTCAAAGGAGATTTTATTCACATTTTTAACCAATATTTTTGGTTGTTCCGAAAAAACAGCATTCTTGGATAGTTGACGTTGACTCTTACGAAAATACCATTTTGTTCTAATTTTTCGATTGGGCTTCCGGACTAAAAAAGTCCCTCCGAGATGACTATAAATTAATTTTACATATGAGTATTCATATATTTGATTAGCATAATAATAGATTGGTTTTGATAAGTTCAATTTCTCCGGCATATTAAACTAATGTTTCAAAAGCTTCTGGCGTATCTATATCCATCCAAAATGAATTGCCGATATCCACCCCTCCCATTCGATTTTTAGCAATTAATAAATTACAGCCATCTGCTAAACTGCAATTGCCTGATTCATTAGCGGCTTCCAAGGAATTGAAAAAATTAAATTTGCATTTAAATACACCACAGTCTATTGCATCAAACTCAGACAGGGTTTTTGACATGCCTGCAATTTTTGTATTTGTAATATTATCAACTGAAACTTTCATACCATCGTCAATATCGTATATATTATTGATTCGAAAATCCAAACCGACTAAAGCGTCGTAATTATCTAAACTACTCTGGAAAATATTCTTCAATAATTCAGCATCATAAATGTGATCACTCATTGAAATCAGAAAAGGTTCTCCATCGGGGATTAGGGGCTTTGCAGCTAATACGCTCAATCCATTTGCCTGATCCCAATCCGGGTTATAGACGGTCTCAATATTAATTTCAAAATTGTGGTTGTCTATATAAGACATTAAATCGGTACTTCTATAACCCGTAACAACTACAGCTTCCTGAATTCCTACAGTAACTGCGTTTTCTAAAACCCTTTCTAATAAGGATTTCCCTTTCAACTTTAGCAAGGTTTTAGGGATTCCATCTGTCACGGACCGGATACGACTTCCTTGACCCGCGGCAATAATAATCAGTTTCATCTATTATTCTTCGTAATAATCCAACCCGAGATGGGTTATTAATTCCTCACCCATGATATGCCGAAGCGTATTTTTTAGTTTCGCGAGTTGGACAAATAAATCATGCTCAGGATATAGCTCAGGTAAGGTCATGGGACTTTTAAAAAAGAAGGAGAGCCATTCTTGGATTCCACTCATCTCCGCCCTTTTAGCCAAGTCTAAAAACAAGACTAAATCCAAGCAAATTGGTGCGGCTAAAATGCTGTCACGGCAAAGGAAATCCACTTTAATCTGCATTGGATAACCCAACCATCCGAAAATATCTATATTGTCCCAGCCTTCTTTATTATCGCCACGGGGAGGATAATAATTGATTCTAACTTTATGATATAAGTCTTTATATAGGTCTGGATACAAATCCGGTTGAAGGATATAATCTAATGCACCCAGTTTACTTTCTTCCTTTGTTTTAAACGCATCTGGATCATCTAACACTTCCCCATCCCGATTACCCAGGATATTTGTTGAGAACCAACCATTTATCCCAATTTGTCTTGCTTTCAATCCCGGCGCAAGGATGGTTTTCATCAACGTTTGACCGGTTTTGAAATCTTTTCCGGCCAAAGGTGAGTTTGTCGCCTTAGCCAGTTCTGTTAATGCAGGGATATCCACAGTCAAGTTTGGGGCGCCATTTGCAAATGGAATGCCATTTTTAATGGCGGCATATGCATAAATCATACTGGGCGAAATACCGGGATCATTATTATGAAGTCCTTCCTCAAATTTTTCAAGTGAAGAATGAACATCCCCAGATTTGAAAAATATTTCAGTACTTCCACACCAAATCATAACATTGGCTCTGGTTTCATGTTTTTTGGTGAAATTCTTAATGTCTTCTTCCAGTTGGTTAGCCAAATCCATTTTATTTGAACCAGTTTTAATGAAAGTGCCTTCTAGTCTCCGTACATAGTTTTCATCGAATACACCGGGCCATACTTCTATTTGTTCTAAAGAATCTTTCATTGAATCAACGAGAGCTTGATCTAAAACACTTGTTCTAACACATATTTCGTATAAGTTCTCTTCATTAATATCCCACCCACCAAATACCAAATCATCTAAATCCGCAAGAGGTACAAAATCCTTAACCAGTGGGACCCGGTTTTCTGGTCTTTTCCCTAAGCGAATTGTTCCCATCTGAGACATACTGCCAATTGGTTTTGATTTTCCACTTTTAATTGCCTCAACACCTGCAATAAATGTGCTCGCAACCGCCCCCATTCCTGGGATAAGAATGCCCAGTTTTCCTTTAGGTTTTACATAATCCATTACGATTCCTTTTTAAGAATTTTAATTTAATTAACTATCGGAAAATTACAAAATTTCTGCCCCAACTTTATTCAATGATTTATTATTAATATCTGTCAAAATCCATTTTGGAATTATACTCTGAGCTCTGATAATACTTTCCATGGTAAATCAGGACGGATTTCATTCAGACACAAAAGTGGTTCACTGCGGTTATGACATTTGTTTTTTAAACATGGACTACAGTGAACATTCTCATTTATAATTCGTGTTTTCAGCCCAATTGGTCCTGTTGAATCAGAATCTCCCGCGCCAAAAAGGGATACGGTGGGAATACCCAAATTAGCTGAAATATGACCCAGACCACTGTCGGTAGCAATGGCGCCATTACACATTGAAATCAGGGCCATACTTTCCCTGAGATTATAATGTCCCGCCACCGTGACCATATTCTTTTTTCGAGAGGCGTTTACTAATATTTCTGCTTTCTCCTTATCTCCCTTCCCCCCAAAGATCACAATGGATTCAGATATTTTTTCAATAATTCCTAATATTTTTAACTGAGGAACCGACCGAGAAGAGGCTACACTAAAGGGAAATAAAGCAATTGGATTTGATAATCCCATTTGATCTAATTCCATTCTAGCCCAAGATATTTCTTCCTCTAACAATTGTATACCACATGGTTTGAGGTTTGACTCAATATGGTCACCATTCAATAAATTTAAATATTGCTCCGTTCGGTGCATTTTTATTTTTGGCCTGGAAATAATTTGAGTCAAATATCCAGATCGCCCTTGAGCTGGATATCCGATTCGATATTTCGATTCTGACTTTTTACCCAAATAAGCCGACCGAAATGAATCTGACAATAAATAAAAATAATCTAAATCTAGGGACTTTAAACTTTGGCCGGAATTGTGGGTAGAACGATATCCATTCAAATCCTTTCTTTGGAAAGAAACAATGGCATCAACAGATGCATGATTCTCAAAAATGGGTGCCACCCATGACTTGCAAATAACCAGAATAGTCGCTTCCGGATTTTGCTTTCTACAAGCAGTTAAAAATGGAAGCGCCATCACCGCATCACCCACCCAATTAGGGCAAAAAACACCAATCCTCAATTTGATTTCCCTGCCAACTTTATTTCGATTGCATCCACAAGACGAACAGATGCTTGTCCATCCACTTTATAAAGATATTCTTTTTGGGCTGTTAACCGTTCCGATTCCAAATCGGATGAATATTCCAAACCATGGTAAACAAGGGCAGGTAAATCGTCAGGGTTCTGAAAACGAAAGCCAAAATCAATATTTTCCATCCGCTCTATATCCATTTTTTTCATAAATCGTTTTTTCAAAATCTGGTGCTTCAACCGAACGGTAATGCATTCTGCCATAATGATTGGACGATTCAAGTAAAGATATTCAAACATGGTTGAAGATATATCAGATAAGAGTAGATCAGACACACTATAATAGGGAATTATATTAAATTCTTCCGGCGGAGCTAAATATATATTTGGAATTTCGTTGGATAGCTTTTGCATTTTTCTACTTTGATATATATATCTATCCTGATACCAGCTAAAGTTATGAAGCTTGATTATTATATTGATTTCAAAACTGATTTTCCCTAAAACCGATTCTAATTTGTCCAATGAAGAAGGATAAAAGCTTGGGGCATATAATACTGTTTTATTATTGGCATTCAACCCGAATTTTTCTAAACTGACTTCTTTTGAATCGGTCATAGTCACAAGTGGATCGCATTTGGTAAATCCTGTAAGTACCAAATTTTTGTGGCCATGGGATTTTAGTTCCAGTAATCGCGATTCCGATTCCACTGCACGCAAATCTATGCGCTCATCAATATCATTATAGTAAGATTGTTTTAGCCCAATCCCATGATACACCATGACAGCCATCGTATGATCATGCACAATGGATTTAAGTTGGCCAACATTTCCCACCACCACCACATCAAATGCCTTTTCTCTTAATAAGCGAATGCGTGATTCTTCAGCTACATCAGATATAGTTTCGATATCGAGATTTTGGCAAATAGAATGAAATATAACTTTTTCTTTTTCATCCATCATCGATGGAATGGAGGCGGAAATTTCATATTGACCTCGCTTACGCATTTCTTTTATAATTGGAATGAAATTGGGTAAATAATAAAGATGATGATTCTCGAATAGGACTTTAGTCATTCGTTAATTCTTTCAATGCTGAGATTACTTCAGATGGTTCAATTTGTTGAATCGACAATGTGTTTGACTGCAGAATTCTGTGCTTTACCCACGATGGGCGATACCTTTCTACATTTCGATTATCCCCGGAGTATAATCCCACAATTGCTGTTCCAACAGCATCAGCTACATGAACCATCGCGGTATCAGGTGTGATTAAAAGTGATGACTTTTGAATAATCGGTCCCGCATCCAGGATAGAATCAAATTTGCATAAGTTTATGGAGGAATCAAATCGATCTTTTATTTTCTGTGACTGAGCCACCTCTTTGCCAGTACTAAATAAATTGATGAACATTTTTTCATTGTCTTTTATTATTAAATCAATCAAAGAAATCCAATTGTTTAATGACCATTTTCGAGAATCACTTCCAGCAGAAAGATTTATGGAAATTAAATTTTTCTCTTTTGGGTTGGATAATGCCACATTCGGGAAGAAGGGTTCCATATTAAATCCAAAACTGTAGGCCTGAAGAATGGCCCCATTGAATTCTAAAATATGCTGGGAAGATTTTAAAGATAACCCATAATTATAATGTTGTTCTTGCCGTCTATCGGCAATACAAACTTTTACACCTGCATTAACGGATTTTGCGATTTTAAATCCCGTAATTGAAGGGTGGTCCTTTGGATTATAAAATAAGTCGTATTGCGTCTCCTGAAGGGTTTTCCAAAAACGGCGTCCGGAACGATAAATCATTGTTTTTTCTACATCTTTATGAGCCTGGAAAATGGGTTCATTTTTCGAAGAGCAGAGTATATGAATGATGGATTTCGGAAACATTTTTTTTAATCCAGCAATAATCGGGAATATTAAAATAGCATCCCCGATTTTTTCCTGAGCCTGAATTAAAATCATATGAGGGTTCGATGGTAAGGGGTGGTAAGGGAGTCGTTTTGAAAAAATATTGTATATCCCCACTTGAAATTTTCGGGGATAATGTCTTGGATTTTCCTTAAAAGAACGAGCCTGACTAACGGTGTGACTGGCCATATTGCTCATAAAAATAAGATTCTAACCGGTCAATCATCGTATCCAATGTAAAGTTGTCTGCTACATGTTTTTTGGCTGCCACTCCCCAATTTGCAATTTCTTCACTCCCATGTTGATTCATCGCAAATGTCATAGCTTCACAAATTGCGCTTACTTTCATTGGATCAAAAATAAACCCCGTTTTACGATGGTCCATCAATTCGGGGACACCATTAACATTGGCAGCTAGAACAGGTTTCCCAAGAGCCATGCTTTCCATTACAACATTGGGCATGCCCTCTTGTCGTGAGGGCATAATGATATAATCGGCTGCCTTAAGAATAGCAGAAAGATTATTTTGAAAACCAATTAATTTCACATGACCATTCAAATCACTTTCTGCAATCTGCTTTTCAAGTGATTTACGATTTTTTCCCATCCCCGCAATTAATAGGGTAAATGGTTTAAGAGTTCCATTCATTCGGCGGGTGGCTTCAATGAGTAAATCAAATCCCTTTTGACCGGTTAATCTGCCCGCAGCAACAAAAACCAAATGGTCCTTTGGAATATTCCAAATAGTCTGAATATCCGCGGGATTAATGGCGCCATTCATTTTTAATCCATTATAAATGACCGTTGTTTTGTCCTTATCCATCCACGAAAAGTCATTATAGGCAGAACGAATTGATTCGGAATTGGTAATAATGCCATCCACAAGCCCAATGGTTTTTTTATGTTTCCATTTATCAGAAAATAGTTGGATACCATTTCGGGCTACGATAACGGGTACATTCGCCATTCGTGCAGCAATCCCTGCCACGCGAATATCCTTATTTAAATTTAGCATGATTACATCCACTTTTTTACTTTTCAGGATGCGTTTTGTATACCAGATTTTTAATGGGCTGTAATCTGCATAAATATTAAGGGGAATAATATCGAGCTCCGCTTCCACAGCATTATTCAAAAAAACGGAATTTGCTTTTCCCGAAACAGTCACTCCATGCCCACGGTTTTTAAGACCACAAGCTGCTGTAATCATCCATTTCTCTCCCCCGCCCCATTTATGGGCCGAGATTGAGTTACTAAAAAATATATTTAATTTTTTTTCCATAGAAGTTCTTTATTCAAATTGAATGTCATATAATCGCCTGTAAAGTCCACCTTTATTATAAAGATCTGTATGTGAACCTACCTCTATAATTTTCCCTTTTTCCAGCACAATGATTTTATCTGCATTTTGAACGGTAGATAAACGATGGGCAATGACCAATGCAGTTCGGTCTTTCATTAATACTTCAATGGCTCTTTGAACCATTTTTTCTGACTCTGTATCCAAAGCAGATGTGGCTTCATCTAAAATAAGAATCGGCGGATTTTTTAAAAGTGCCCGGGCAATGGCAAGTCGTTGTTTTTGGCCACCAGATAAATTCACACCGCGCTCACCAATTAAGGTGTTGAACCCATTTGGGGTATCTTCAATAAATACAGTTGCATTGGCCGCATCTGCCGCTTGGCGGATCGCATCCTCGCTCACATTTTGTTGTGCATAAGCAATATTATTTCGGATGGTATCATTAAACAAAACGACTTCTTGGGTTACAATACCCATATTCCCACGGATGGATGCCAAGGTGGTTTCCCTTATGTCATGACCATCGATCCGAATGGTGCCTCTAGATACATCGTAAAAGCGTGGGATTAGATCCGCAATGGTAGACTTACCAGAACCACTGGGGCCCACCATGGCAACAACCTCACCCTTATTGATGGTAAAACTCACTTCATCCAATACACGTTCGTCATCGTCGTTGTATTCAAAATGGACACGATCAAATTCAATGGATTTCCGGAATTCACCCAAGTCCACCGCATCCGCTTTTTCCACGATTTCAGGAGGTGTATCTAATAAACCAAAAATGCGTTCGGCAGAAGCAGCCCCCATCTGAATTTTAATATTAACATTACTCATTTGTTTGATAGGCCCCAAAATGGAAAACAAAATAACAATAAAGCGGATGAAATCTTCCGCACTCAAACCCTCCTTGGATAAAACTTCCATCCCACCGTACCATAACAGTACGACACCAATGATGACACCAAAACTTTCTGTCACCGGTCCAGAGATCAAGTCTAAGCGAGCTCTTTGTAATAACAGGTTAAAATAATTTTGACTCTCGCCAGTAAATTTTTTTACCTCCTCTTTTTCATTCACAAATGCTTTTACAATTCGAATCGAAGACAATGTCTCAGTTAGAATCTGCATGATTTCAGCAATTTTGGTTTGAGTACGTCGTGATTTCCGACGAATACTCCTGCCAATGGTTACAATAGCAATCCCGGCCAAAGGTAGGATAATAATGGCGATAATGGCCAATTTCCAACTGATAATGAATAAAAGGGTTACAAATGTGAGAATATTAATGGGTTCAACAAATAATCTTTGGAACACGACACCAACTGCACTTTGGAATTGGCCTACATCATTAATGACAATGGAGGTAATATAACCAGTTTCCTTAGTGTTATAATACCCTAGGGATAGTGTTTGAATATGTTGATACAGGCGATCCCGGATATTTTTCACCAGTTTCAATTCTACAATTCTGAGCAGAATATTTTTTATATATAGAAAAATGTTTTTTGTAAAGAATACACCCAATAAAGTGATGCATAAGACCTTTAGCGATTCAGCCGGTGTTTCCCGAAGGATGAGAATATTCGTCCAGTACTTTAATTTCTCATTCATGGTCAAGGCCGGATTTGTAGCCCATTCCATTTGGGATTGAACAATCTTGTCAAAATCGGACAATACATTATTGATGAGGGAGGCCACCAACCACATAGCAGTACTGTTCAACAATACAAAAACGATTGCTGAAACTGATGATATGATGATATAGGGCCAATAATGGAACATTAGCTGTCCCATACGCCTATAGATTGAACCTGACATTGCGTTTATTTCTTAGTCTTTTGAATGATTGAAATCAAAGAGAATATAAGTGGAAATTTATGACTTAAAAACGACTGCTTTTACCTATTCATTTATTAATAGATTCTCTAATAAAGGTCATTTCTTGATGTGGGATTCCCGCCTCTTTAAAAATTGATCCAACTGGGTGAAACCCTCGGCGACTATAAAAATGAATAACATTCTCCTGCGCATTCAAATAAATTTTGTCCTCATCACTAATTTGATCAATTACAAACTGAGTTAATTTACCGCCAATTCCATGTTTTCGGTGCTCTTGTAAAACAGCAAGACGTTCTAATTTTATACCTTTAAACGTTTTCCGCCAACGAAATGTACCCACTGGACGTTTATCTATCGTGGCCAATACATAGGTGGCTTTCTCTTCATTTTCATCAATTTCAATGGGTTCAGGTATTTTTTGTTCCTGAATAAAAACAGTCCTTCGAATATCGAGCACCGCTTCCTTTTCTGCAGATGTTTCAACTATCTTTATTTTCATGCTATAAATTTCGGTTCCTTTTCTTACATAATTCAATCATTTCATCCTTCTTGCTCAAACTGTTTGAATTACCCTAATTTCTTTTATGCATAGCAAAAATAAACAAATACTTGTGGTGGGCGATCGCGTATTGATTCGCCCTGATAGAGGTGAAAAGAAATCTAAAGCGGGTTTATACCTTCCGCCCAGCGTAGTTGAAAAACAAGAAGTCTTCAGTGGTGTGGTGGTAGAAGTGGGTCCGGGGATACCTCTGGGTAATCCGGAAGATAGTCTGGATGAACCTTGGTCAATGAGCGATGGTGGATCTGTTAAATATATACCCACCCAGGCTGACATAGGCGATATTGCTTTATTCCTAAATAAAGCATCGATCGAAATAAAAATCGAAAACGAAGATTACCTTATTGTCCCCCAGTCGGCCATTCTCATCCTGATTCGGGATGATATTCACAGTTTAGCTGAATAAATTTCTCGGCCAATGCAAACGGCTGGCATTTATATCCACACCCCATTTTGTAAGGTTAAATGCATGTATTGTGATTTTTATTCCGTCGCGGATAGAGATTCAGACATGCCGGCCTTTTTTGGCGCACTTCTGAAAGAAATCGAATTATGTGAAATCCATGCAAACGACTGGACCATTGATACGATTTTTATTGGTGGTGGTACGCCAAGTTTAACGGACCCAAAACAATTAGAAAAACTGATCCTGAAGCTGGAAAGCAAATTTGATTTATCCAATGTCACAGAATTCACAATGGAAGCTAATCCGGGAGAGGCACCGGCAGAACGATTAAAAGCGTTTTATGATTTAGGGGTAAACCGATTATCCATGGGTGTGCAATCTTTAGAACCGGACTTACTCAAATTTTTAACTCGGATTCACGGACCTGAAGCCGTATTTAAAACATTTGATGTGGCACGCCAGGCTGGGTTTGATAATATCAATTGCGACCTCATTTTTAACATTCCCGGACAAACCATGGAAATTTGGAAACGGGATCTGGAAATAATTATCGAATTAATTCCTGAGCATATCTCATGTTATTCACTCACGGTTGAAGAAGGAACACAATTGTACCAATATGTGAAACAGGGTAAGGTTACCATGCCCAGCGATGATCAAAGTGCTGATCTTTACCTTTGGACACAATCGATCATGGTTGAAAATGGATATGAGCAATATGAAATATCCAATTGGTCAAAACCAGAAAATGAATGCATGCACAACCTCCATTATTGGGAAATTGACCCTTATTTGGCTTTTGGTCCATCGGCCCATGGGTTTGATGGACAAAACAGATTTGCAAATATCCGGAATTTAGATGGGTATATTAAAAAGTTGGGCAAAGGTGAATTGCCACGTCAGAATCATTATGAATTGTCGGATAAGGATAGAACCAATGAAATAATAGGTTTTGGCTTACGAATCAAAAACGGAATAAACCTATCAAGAATCCCACTATTATATCAGGAAGCAGTCAATCATTCCATCTCACAAAATCAATCAAAATGGGGAGGAGTTTTTATAAGAGAAAACGACTGTTTAAAACTCACACCTGCAGGGTTTGCATTTTCAGATTCGATTGCGGTTGATTTGATGATCGATTAAAGCCGTGAGATTAATAGGTGAAATGTTTAATCTGTTCACCTTCTTTACCAATACTCTCCATGGCTTCCATCCCAATTTCTAAATGGAGATCCACCCATTTTTTAGTCACTGCCTTATCTGATTCTTGTGTTTTAACCCCTTCGGGAGTCATAGGAACATCCGAGACTAAAAGTAGGGCGCCTCGTTCGATTCCATTTGCAAAGCCTACGAGAAATAATGTTGCCGTTTCCATATCAATACCCAGGACTCGTATCTTTTTTAAGTATTTTTTAAATTCATCATCATGTTCCCAAACCCGTCGATTGGTGGTATATACAACACCCGTTCGATATTCTAAATTTTGATGTACCAATAATTCTGAAATATGTTTGTGAATTTTAAAAGAAGGCATTGCTGGTACTTCTTTGGGGAAATAGTCATCTCCGGTTCCCTCGCCCCGGATGGCAGCACTGGGAAGTATAAAATGACCAATTTCTGTTGAATGTTTCAAACCACCACACTTTCCTAAAAATAAAACACCTTTCGGTTCCACACCGGAAAGCAAATCCATGACTGTGGCCGCATTGGCACTGCCAATACCAAAATTGATAATACTCACCCCACTATCATTGGTAGCGGATGTCATGGGACCACCTTTCCCATTCACTACTACATCATACTTTTCTGCAAATTTCTCCACATAATTCTGAAAATTAGTCAGGAGAATCCAATCTCCATATTCATCTGCTGATGTGCCCGTATATCGTTTAATCCAGTCTTTAACAATTTCTGATTTTTGCATTAGATGCCTTTTCCGTTTAGTGTGAGTGAAACTGGACAATGGTCTGAACCCATAATATCGTCATGAATATCCGCATCTTCAAGTTGTTCTACAAAGCCTTCATTCACGAAAAAATAGTCAATGCGCCAGCCTACATTTCGATCCCGGACACCAAAACGATAAGACCACCAAGAATATCGATCCGGTTCTGGGTGAAAATGACGAAATGTATCAACCCAGCCATGGGCTTCGTAGGTATCCAATCGTTCTCGTTCTATGGGCATAAATCCGGATGTTTTTAAGTTATTCTTTGGTCGAGCTAAATCAATTGGATGATGGGCCGTATTCCAATCTCCGGTTACAATAACATTGGTTCCGTTATCCACTTTTTCATTTATGATTGGTAATAATTCATCATAAAAATCCAACTTATACTGTAATCGATTTTCATCTTTTTGCCCATTTGGGAAGTAAATATTATAAAGTAAAAAGTCATCGTGTTCTGTAATTAACACCCGCCCTTCCGAATCAAACTGGTCTATGCCCAGTCCTTCCTGAACATCGTGGGGCTCATCCCTACAGAATGTTGCCACACCACTATAACCAGCTTTCTCCGCTGAATGCCAATAGGTATGATAGCCATGGTCTTTTATGAGGGATGTCCCCAGTTGATCAACTCGCGCTTTTGTTTCCTGAAGGCAAACAATTTCAGGCTGGGTTTCATCTAGCCAATCTAAAAACCCTTTTTTCTCTGCAGCACGGATGCCGTTTATATTCCATGAATATAATTTCATTTATTCCTCAATTATTAGGTCAGAATTTGAGAATAATTGCTGAATTACGATAATGATTATTACAAAATTTTGTTAATTACCGTTGTAATTTCTGCCCTTAAATTTGAAGGCGATTGATGGAACCAGATGCAGTAAAAAAATTAATTGAATCAGGCATACCTGAATCTCAAGTAGAAGTCGTAGATACGACCGGAACGAAAGATCACTTCAGTGCTATTGTGATCAGCGATAGTTTTGAAGGGCTCTCGCTGGTTGAGCAGCACCAAACTGTTTACAAAGCTGTGGGAGATCATTTAACAAAAGAAATTCACGCGCTTCAACTCAACACGTATTCGTCCACACAATGGGCACAACATAATTCATAGGAATCAACAATGGAATTAATCGAAAAAATAAAATCAGACATTTCTGATAATTCAATTATCCTCTTCATGAAGGGAACAAAGGATATGCCCATGTGCGGTTTCTCAAATCAGGTGGTGCAGATACTCAATCATTACGGCGTAGATTTTAAGGATGTAAACATTCTTGAAGACCCCATCATTCGCGTTAAACTATCTGAACATTCCGGGTGGCCAACCATACCCCAATTATTCGTTAAAGGAAAACTCATCGGTGGCGCCGATATCGCCATGGAACTCCACGAGCGGGGGGAATTGCTGGATATTTTAGATACATCTGAAAATGAATAGAATTTGATTTGGTGGTAAACCACCTTATCCTATAATTTCGCCACCGTTCTTAGACCGTTTCTCAATATTTTGGCCCGTTCGTCTAGTGGTTAGGACTCCAGGTTTTCATCCTGGCAACAGGAGTTCGATTCTCCTACGGGCTACATTAAAAACTCTCGTTATTTACGAGGGTTTTTGTTTTAATGAGTAACGGACACTTTTTTCCGCCAATCTTTATACCAACTACCAAATGTCCACCAACCAAAAAATGTGTCTTTTTTTATTGCGCGAAAAATGACTCTCTGGTATTCTAAAGAATCTTCAGGCGACATCCGATAAGTCCGCCTCGGATTCCCATGCAATCCTTTGATCACCAGCCATTGACCTTTTACATATATTAGGGTATGTTTTGATGCATCTCCTCCAGTGGGATTAATTAAATACACATGAATGAGGTCTTCTACGCCAGCCAGTTTCCTTCGCCAGTTTATTGATAAAACCGGGGTTTGAAGGGTCACCCTTGTCATGGGCGTAAATAATACATCCACAATTCTCCAAGATTCACCTGGATTAATTTGACCATCCTTTGCATGAACCACCATATTTTTAATATTCTGTAGATGTACGGGAACAATAAAATCCACTTTTCCTTCCTGAATTCCTTCTTCAAAGGAAAATTGTGTACCTAAATGGTGTATGGTAAACTGTTCACCCGTTTCTTCCACATGGATACCCAGGTGTTCAAAGACACCATCAAAATAGGTTAATAATTCAGGCGTTTGTAAAATATTCTGCCAGGTGTGTAGAGACGACGTAACTTGGGAATTCAGGGAAGTGATAGCAATAATACTAAGTATTATTTTTTTCATGGCAACCTCCTTATGGTGTAACCAATTGGTATTTTCCAATGAAACCGAAAAGAAATATAACTTTAAACAGTTAATGTTCGCTAATTTTTTCCATGAATTTCCCCCTCCATCCAGCGCTGGTGCACTTTCCCATTGCATTTTTGTATGGGGCACTTATTCTCCATGCGATTCAACTATGGCGACCGCACTGGATGTGCCGAATTATCGGCTTGTGGTTATTAGGCATGTCTGCCGTCATTTCTATTGTCGCATCTATTGCTGGGGAACGGGAAATGATTCGTGCTGGTCAAATAGGTTATTCGACTGAAATTATTGAAATCATGAACCGCCATGAGTTTATGGGAAATATTGTAGTTTGGGGATCCATCACACTTTTCATTATATGGATAACCCTGTTTTTTAAAAATATGGAAGATCGCCGTGTGGATATATTGGCATTTGCATTTCTGGCCTTACTGGTTTGTGCTGTTTCTTTTACCGCTTATTTAGGTGGGAAATTGGTATGGGTTCACGGGGTAGGTACCCCATAAAATAGTCTATTTTATCAAACCAACCATTGGATCAACTACATGACCAACAGGCTGGTTACTGATAAAATCATAGCCGAGTAAATAACCTAATGTTGTGGCCAATTGACTGGTAGCGATCGTATCAGTATTGGTCATTTCACCAATTGCAGGCGTATCCGGACCAATAATGGCTGTCCATAGAAATTCAGCCCCCGGTACACCATCGCCATGTGAACCCCAGGCACCATGTTCATAATTTCCACGACCATGGTCAGTTGTTATCATCATAGTTGTTTTCCCCCGATACATTTCATTGGATTGTGTCCAATCCCAAATCGCTTTTATATAACCATCGGACCGGTTGGCTGTATTTAAATATTTGTCATATTCTCTTTGATGTGCAAACTCATCCGTTTCATCAAAAGAAATATATAAGAAACGAGGTTTATTCAGTTTTAAATATTCAAAAGCATATTCAAACGTAAACGCGTCCCAACGTACAGCACTGCCATACCATGGAGAGGGAACATCTTCAATAAATGTGTTGAGCCACTGCTGTTTTGGAGTAAGCTTTTCATCATAAAATGGGTACCCGCCAGAATTAATAGTAAAATCATTTCTTTCCGTATTAATAATCCAGTCAAACACATCCCAAGAAGCAAATGCGGCCACACGATCCTCAAAGCCTTCCTGCTGATCCAAAAATTCAAGCAAATTGATATTTGGATTCCATTCTTTTTTATTACTATTCACACTATCGTCATTAAAGCCAACTAACAATTCATTATATCCTGGGTAGGAAAACCAATATGGGTTGGTCAATCTCATGACGCTCCCTTCTTCTTTATTCCCATAGATTTGACCCTGTTCTCCAATCGTGTTCCAAAAAAAGGGGAAAACTAATTTTCGTCTTTCACGATAGTCCTCAGACCAAAATTTAGCAGAAGTCGCTTCAACATCTTTTACGAACAAGGTATCAAGTACAATTTTTTCATCGGCGCCATAAAACAAATCTTCCCAACGAACGCCATCCAGAGTAATTAATATCACATTTTCCGTTTTTAATCCTTTGGGATTTGAGTTGGATTCTTTTTCGCATCCTGCAAAAATTATTAATACCAAAAATAGTTTTTTCATTTTTCTTCCGGTTTAAGGTATACTAAGAAATAACTGGCGTAAGTTGAGGAGAATAATCCATAACCGCCCTCAATGTTTGAATTAGGTAGTGAATAAATATTTTGATTTAATGGGTCACCTTTAAGGTATTGATAATAATTATTATCTGTTGCTTGGAAAATAATCAGTTGAAGTCCGTAATAATTAAAAAATAACCAACTCATATTTACTGGAGCAGTTTCTACGGTCCAAACCCATGGATTTTTTCGATAAGGATTATTATTCTTATCTCGGTAATACTCTCCTTTCCAAAGTTTGTATACGAGAGTTGTATCATATATTAAGTTCACAAATGAACTGTCTCTAATCCCATTACTATTATAATCCATATCCTCTGGTTCAATACCTAACTTATCTGCCTCAAGTGCCAGGTTTAAAATACGCACAGTACTATAGTCCTCAACATTAAAGTCAATCTCAAAAAATGGATATGAGGCAAAGCTAGCGGTAAAACATTCTCCTGACCTATAAGAAACAGTATCAATTCTTCCAGTTGGAGATATACCATTCTCTGAAAAGGATACATTATTAGTATTTATAAACGGTACAGGTATTGATTCACCATTACACATATATACATCATCTTTTACTGATTCAATCACCATTTTTTCTGGTGTGGTTGTTTCTGCAGTCAGTGTTTTCCCATCAATTTCCACTGTTAAATTATATTTTGTTCCAGATCTATAGAAATAATCTTTTCGAGTTAAATATCGGCCCGGCCTTCCCGTTACTGGAAATGCGGTTTCTATTTGCTTTCCATCTGAAATTTTGACAATAGCATTAGAAATCCAAAGTTGTTCAGCATCAATATCTTCATCAATCGCAGAAGTTCTAGAAACAAAAAGTGTATCGAGCATTGGTAGATTAGCTTGAATATTTGCAAAAACTGTAATTTTTTCTATGTAAGGCGAATCAACATCTTGAATATCACATCCAATAAATATCAATAATGAAATAACTATTAACTTTTTATATGTTTTAAAATTCAAAAGTGATACCTATAGTTGGAATAATAGGAAAAATATTTAAGGCCTGTCTTTGAATGCGACCCTCATCGGCTTCATCAACGTTTGTTTCACCAACATCAGGTCGTTTGTTTTTATTTTTATCATGTTTTAGCACATCCCAATCACCATCATCATCTATTCCATTATATATACTACCTAAATTATAAACGTAACGAAAAACGTTCTTTCTGTTATAAGTATTAATTATTTGTAAAAATACATCAAATTTTGCGTTTCTAAACTTAGAATGACGTACTAAACCAAGATCTAAACGATGATAAGCAGGGTAACGCCCGCCATTTCTTGTGCCTGGAATTGTTCGATATTGAAATTCAGGATTTCCAGGCAAGTTCTCCATAAAATATCCATTGATGGGTGTATATGCCTGACCTGATTGCAGGGTCCATTTCCAGTTCAACTCATATTTTTTATTTGCCTGATAACTTCCTAGGACATTGAATACATGACTACGATCCCAGTTAGTAAAGTATTCATTACCACTCATTTTTTTTCTACTGACTGACCACGTATAAGCCAGCCAGCCAGTAAGTTTTCCTGCTGTTTTCTGTCCAAATACCTCTAAGCCGTAAGCATATCCATCTGCAGTCTTCAATAAATCTGACAAATTTTCAGATGGAAGTTGCCCATCAGTTGATGCACGTGTTTCCTCAAAAGTTAACAAATTTTTAATATCTTTATAATATCCTTCTACCTGAAGTTTATATTTTCTTCCTATATACTGCTCATATCCTAAAACATATTGTGTTGACATAGCTGGATCAACAGAATTATCTATTGCCACCCAATTATCAAGGAAAGGTGGATTATAATCATCTTGAAAAGTTTCAATAAACTGGTGATAATTCCCCACTGCCAAGTTGATGAATTGTGATGAATTCAAAATGTATTTCATCCCAAAACGAAAATCTGGGTAGAAAGATTGATCATGAGCTGTAAACGTATTTATCCGGAGACCAGGTTCAACAATTAATTTGCTATTTGGCTTCCATTTGATTTTGGTATATATGGAAGTTTCAGACGGTTCATTAGGAAGATTGAAAGTTGAGCTATCTCCAAAAGAACTTTCATAACTAATTTCGTAATTTTTTAATTGGGCACCAAAAAAAATATTTAAATCCTCACTTAAAAAGTAAGAAAGATCTGCAGATGCAGTAAGATCATCAATATAATTCTCGCTATTGAGTCCAAAGTCTCCACCCAAACTGAATCGGGTAAAGAATCTGCTCTTAGCCAGAAGAAAATTTCCAATCAATTTTTGGGTAAAAACTCTCCTGTAAGCAAAACTTCCAGTTTTGTTCCCCCAGTAAGCATTTAATGAAAGGTCATTAAATGCAAAGTCATCTATTCCATTATAAAAACTAAAAGAAATACGATCTTTTTCATTTAAATCAGTAAAAATGTGTCCTTGAAGATCATAAAAATAGTAAGGAGGAATGGCAGCTGCCGTCTTTTCAGGTAATATCTTTGGTAAGAGTAAATCAAAGTAGGTTCGCCTACCAGCAAAAAGCCAAGCTCCATTCAAAAAGGGCCCTTCTAATGTGGTTTGAGCTGATAATAAAGATATACTTGAAGTTCCTTCAAATTTATTTCGATTACCTTCCCTGCTTGTAATATCTAGAACTGCAGATAGTCGACCACCATATTCAGCGTTGTATCCTCCCTTAATTAGTTCTGCATCTTTAACAGCATCAACAATAAAATTGGAAAACACTCCTCCCATATGAGAAGGATTATAAACAGTTATCCCATCTAAGAGTATTAGGTTTTGATCTGTATTTCCCCCTCGAATTATCAGACCTGTACTAAATTCTGAATTAGTAAGAACGCCAGGAAGTGACTGTATAGTTCGAAAGATATCTGGCTCTGCTAGAGCTGGTTGCGCTTTTAGCATGCGTGGCGAAAGATTTACGCGACTTGGTTCAATTTTATTTAATCTTTCGATTTCTTCAGCAGTAACATCAATTGAAAAGATTTCTATAGCTTCTACTTTCATTGATACATCAAGATTAATTGAAGGTTCTTTAAAACTGATGATCTGTTCAAATCGTTTATAGCCAACATATGAGACGACCAGAGTCACTTCATTCAATTCAATTTCTGATAAAACATAATAACCATTTATATCTGTAGCCATCCCTTTACCCGTCTCTTGAATAAATACATTAGCACCAATCAGCACCTCTCCAGATTCACTGTCTGCTATGAATCCATATATTTGATAGGTATTATTCTGAGCTGATAAAATACCAAGCCATAAAAGAAAAACAATTTTACTTTTTTGGAAACAAGTCATCTAAAATTTTCTCTGCATGAGTATTCACATTCAATTTATTATAAATTTTTTCAACTTTTCCATTTTTGTCAATTATAAATGTTATTCTCTTTGGCCAAGCCATTCCAGCGGCACCATATTGTTTGGCAACTTCTTTTTTAGAATCTGACAAAAATACAAAAGGTAAATTATATTTAGTTTTAAATGCTTTTAATGCCTCAGGTGAATCATAACTAATTCCAAAAACTTTAATTTTAGCTCTTTTATATTCTCCATAAATGTCACGGAACCCGCAAGCTTCTTTCGTTCATCCAGGTGTATCAGCTTTCGGAAAATAGTAAATAACAACTCGTTGACCACGATAATCGGATAATCTATGCAATTTACCTTCTTGGTCAGGAAGTAAAAAGTTGGGAGCTATATCACCTATTTTTAAAATATTTTTTCCATTATTTGCATACCCGAGTAATGCATTTGCAATTCCAAAAAACATGATAATTAGCAATATTCTTTTTATTCTTCTTTTCATTATAAACCTAGTTCCCCTACTGTCTTTATTTAATCCAACTTTAATTTTGAAAGCTTATTTAAATCTTCCCCGCCTTCAAAGGGAATAAACATGAATGAATATTCATATTTATCTGAGTTCAATAAATAATGATTGTGAGGTTTGGCGCCCCAACTGTTGTCACCGCCTACACCCATTTGTTTATAATCGATGAGCCAATCCACATCATCTTTGGGTTTAATATCTAACTTCCCATGCTTTTGACTTTTTGGCACGTGGTTCAAATCGGAATAGGGGTATTGATGAACACTGCCGTCAATAGTGGGTAGTCCCTTTGCCATGAGGCCCACTTTTCCGTTTGATAAAGCCATCCAACGTATATCTGTTTTATTCCCCGTTTCCTGAGGACGGACATACCGATACGATTGATCCCATACCAATCCCGAATAATGGCCAATGGCCGCAGAAGTTTTACGGTCCCAGTAGGATTCATGGGGTCCGCGTCCAAACCATTCTACCTTTTTAAAATCATTTGGCATATTAAATTTCATGCCAAATCTTGGCATTTCAGAATGCAGTGAATCGTCAATTTCAATTTTTTGTTTCACTTTAATTGCACCATTTCCATATACATGATATGTGGATGTGAGTGTGGTGCTGCTGAGTGAATCTAAATTGATTATTATAATTTCTGCCGTATTATTCTTGAGGGATCCATATAGTATTTTGGTTTTCATTCTTGTACCGGCATATTTCCAAAGCGCTGTCCTTTCCGGCATGCCATTGCCCAAATCATTATCAGTAGGGGCTCGCCAAAAATGGGCTTCTGCTGATGATTTTATTAAATCAATTCCATTGACAGAATATTGGCTTAATTGACCCGATTCTCTTGAAAATATTGTTTTGAACCCCTGACCATATATTTCAATCCCCTTATCATTTTTAAAAAGATTTATTGCAGATAGCTCCGATGGATTTGTAATAATCGGTTTTCTGTAAATGGGCAATTTAAATTGTGCCCATGCAACCAAATGCCCTTTGGGAATTAATGGTTTTTTATATTTTGTTTTCACTTGAATGGTTAAAAAATACTCAACACCTGGTTTCGGCCGAATGCTGGAAAGATTAAATATCAATGTTCTTGATTCTCCAGGATCTAGGTCTAATGTTCCCAATCGCCCCGAGGAAACATTCACATTATCTCCTTTGATTACCCACGTAAATGTTAAGCCACTTAGATCTATAAAATCATACTTATTGGTTACTTTAACTCGACCGCGCTTTAAATTATCTGCTTGAAACTTTATGGGTTGATAGACCTTCTTCACTTCATGAATATGGGGATTCAGACTGCGATCGGCTGTTACCAACCCATTGGCGCAAAAATTGGAATCATTTTCTGAAAACTCTGTGCCAAAATCACCGCCGTAAGCCCAATATTCTTGTCTTGTTGAATCGGTTTGTAAAATAACCTGATCGGCCCAATCCCAGATAAAACCACCCTGAAGTGATTTGTATTTTTCAAATGTTTCCCAATAGTCAGCCAGATTCCCCACACTATTTCCCATTGCATGGGCGTATTCACATAAAATTAATGGTCGCTCAGGATTGGTTTCTGCATAAGTTGAAATTTCTTCAATCGTATCATACATGGGGAAGAAAACATCTGTATGGTTTTCTGTCTTTGCCGGCTCATACACAACCGGACGACTGGAATCTTTTCCTTTTAAATAATTATAGAGTTTTACAAAGTTTTGTCCGTCGCCGGCCTCATTCCCCATGGACCACATAATAATAGATGGTTGATTTTTATCCCGTTCAAACATCCGTTCACCCCGATCTAAAAATGCGGTTGTCCATGTTGAATCATTGGTAATACGGCTAAAATTGTCCTTATGAAAACGCATTCCATGAGCTTCAATATTTGCTTCATCAATAACATAAAGCCCATATTCATTACAAAGTTCGTACCATCGTTCCTGATTGGGATAATGGGAAGTTCTCACTGCATTGATATTATTTTGTTTCATCAACTGAATATCTCGCACCATTGATTCTTCTGTAATGGCTCGCCCCCGAACTGGATCCCATTCATGACGGTTGACGCCTCTAATCATAATAGCTTTTCCGTTCACCAATAAATTACCATTTTTAACTTCTATTTTTTTAAAGCCAACTTTTTGGGAAATTGCTTCGATTAATCGCCCAGTTGAATCAGAAATGCTTAACCCTAGCATATATAGATTTGGCTCTTCCGCTGTCCATGACTTTACCCGAGTTATCTCAGAATCGAAACGGATAGAATTTGATGAATCAATTGTGGTAACAAAGGTTGAATCATACAGCTCCCGTTTTCTCCTGCTTGAATCCGTTAATTTTGCTCGAATCGCATATGGTTGATTGGGCTCACCTTTATTCTCTACATCAATTTTTAATGATATGATTCCATTTTTAAATGTACTGTCTAATGATGTAATTGCGAAAAAATCTGAAATTTTCGTTTTGGGCCGGGCATAGATAAAAACTTCACGTTCAATTCCGCTGACGCGCCATGTATCCTGTCCTTCTAAATAGGACCCATCCGAAAAGCGATAAACGGCCACCGATACATTATTTTCTCCAATTTGAACAAAATCAGTAATGTCAAACTCAGCCGGTGTTTTGGATCCTTGGCTATACCCAACGAAATCTCCATTTATCCAAACGTAAAAGGCAGATCGAACACCCCCAAAGTGTAAAAAGATATGACGGCCATCCCAACTATCTGGGATGGTAAATGATTTTCGATAGGACCCAACTGCATTATAATCATGAGGAACAAATGGTGGATTCGGAGGAAATGGATATTCTTCATCCAAATAGATAGGAACGGACCATCCTTGTAGTTCCCAATGTCCCGGCACTATTATTTCTGACCAATCTGAATCATCATAATTCGCCTTATGAAAATTTTCAGACCGGTCATAGGGATTAGGCGAAAAATGGAATTTCCAATCTCCATTCAAGGATTGAAAATATTTTGACTCGGTTCGATCATTTTGTAACGCCAGCTTTTCTGATTCAAATGGAAAAAAGTGGGCCCTGGCCGGTTCACGGTTTAATTGCAAAATGGTTGGGTCTTCCCATTCTGTCATTTGGTTTGTATTACATCCAGCCAAAAAGAAGACAAGGAAAGTAAAAAATAGAAAACTATATTTATTCATCAATCTTTAGATAATTCATTAATAATATCCGCCAAGTTAACCACCAACGTATCAGCATTTTCACGCGTAAATATAATAGGCGGTTTTATTTTGAGGACATTATGGTCCGGTCCATCCGAACTTATTAAAATTCCCGAATCTTTCATTTGGTTCACTACAGTATTTGCTTCTTCTGTTTCCGGAGTAAGTGATTCCAAATCTCTCATTAACTCAACACCAATAAAAAGACCTCGGCCTCGTACATCGCCAATGATTTCATGCTTGGATTTCAGTACTTTTAATTGATCCAATAAATATGTCCCAACATCCAGTGCGTTATCCTGAAGATTTTCCTCCTCAATCACATCCAAAACGGTTTGCCCCACCGCACAAGAAACGGGATTCCCCCCAAATGAATTAAAATATTCCATACCATTATTGAAATTGTCTGCAATCTTTTTCGTTGTCACCACTGCTGATAGCGGATGGCCATTTCCCATGGATTTACCCATGGTAACAATATCAGGGATTACATCTTCCGTTTGAAATCCCCAAAAATGATTGCCCATCCGACCAAATCCGATTTGAACTTCATCCGAAATGCAGAGACCACCGGCATTTCTAACCAATTCAAATGATTGTTCTAAAAATCCCTCCGGTAAAACCAATTGACCACCGCATCCCATGAGTGCTTCCGTAATAAAGGCTGATACTCTTTTATTTTTCTGATGGATCTTCTCAATTGCTTCAACCACCTCTTGAACATATCCTATTGTCGATTTTTCACCACGATACTTCCCTCGATAACTATCCGGCATGGATATTGTATTGACAAAATTGGGAGCGCCTTCGCCACCTGGACCTCCATGTTTATATGGGCTAATTTCAATGAGTGAAGACAGGTTTCCGTGATAAGCACCGTCCAATACAATTGTTTCTTTACTCTGGGTAAAATGGCGGGCTATTCGCAAAGCCAAATCATTGGCTTCGCTTCCAGAATTTGTGAAGAAACACACATCCAAACCTGGAGGAAGTTTATCCGTCAATGCCTTGGCATAATTAACAATAGGCTCATCCAAATAGCGCGTATTTGTGTTGAGTCTTTTATATTGACTGTGAGCAGCTTCCACTATTTTTGGATGACAATGACCCACATGTTGAATATTATTCACCGCATCCAGGTATTGTTTCCCATTCGCTTCATAAAGATATTGACCTTCACCACGAATAATATGGAGTGGCTCCGCATAAGATAGACTTAATGATGTGCTCAAATGCTTTTCCCGAAGGGAGAGGATCGAATTTTTATCAAGCATTTACACAGCCAATTAACTTATCTGACCACAACGCCAAATTTTCACTTTTCATTCTATTTAAAAATTCTCTGGCTGGAGATTCAGATACGGATAAATATGTGTTCTCTGGGAAAAGAGATTGTCGATAGGATACCATGGTAATTGAAATACATAAACGAAGGCACATTAAATAAATGACGGATTTCAGTTCATTTTCATTGAGGGGAAATGATTGATGAAAGCCTTTTAAAACCTGTGAAATAGCGTTTAGAGGGTTATCTTTATCTAAGGCGACATAGGCCATACAAACCGCTGGCTCTAGGGCCACATATGAATAAATCATGTCACCGAAATCAATGATACCTGTCGTTTTACCATTTTTATTCACCAGCACATTATGATCATTACCATCATTATGAATGACCATTTTTCGCAATTGATCATCCAGAGGTAATACACTAATCTCATATTGATTCATAAACCATTCAACCAATATTTTATCTTTGATATTTTTATAATGATGTGCTTTTAAAAAATCAACAAAACACACATCCCATGGAAAAGGCCTTTTTGATGCTGGGTGGTTAAATCCTTTAAGAGCAAAATCAAGTTTCCCCAAAAACACGCCCAATTCAAAAAGGCTATCATTCGATTGATAAACGTCCTTTAAAAATTGGCCATCAACATAATGAAGGAGACGAACCCAATTCGATTCGCCATTCGATTTAATTTGGATAATACCATCACCATTGATGGATGGAATCGCCATTGGCAGTTTCATATTATTATCTGTCGTCGCCAAGTGTTTCATGGCCATATTCTGCATATCCAACACATCATATTCCTCAGCTGCATTGGAAATTTTTAATATATATGATTGGTGATTGTCAATAATCTTAAAATTTTGATCTCGATCGCTCACCAATGATTCAACCGTTCCATCAATGGCAAAATATTTTAAGGCAATTTTCCCCGCTTCATTTTTCGACAATAATGGTGCAGGAGTATCAAAAACAGATGTTTTCATCCAACTTGTTTGATTTCATTACTGACGCGGACGCCCGATTCAATCGCACCATTCATTGAAGCCCTATAAATCGCCGTATGTTCGCCGGAAAAAAATATCGGTCCTTCCTGTTGGGCTAAAATTTCCCGGAAATCTTTTTGTCCGACACCTGCTACTGAATAGCTTCCCTTTACCCAGGGATCCTCATTCCAATATTTAGTGACGCCACCTTCCCAATGGTTCTGTGCTTCTGGCCAAATATCAGCACAAGTTTTTCTGCTTAATTGCATTCGATTTTGTTCATTCATTCGACCCAATTTCCTTGCATCATCCCCGGATGTGAATGAAAGTAGAATTCCCCTTGGCCCTGGTTGATCGATCGAAAAATGGTAAACGCGCCGTAAGGGTGTATCTGTAAAAACACGCTGCCCAATTGAATCAGGCTCATCCCAAAACCGACGCTTGAATTGCATAGCCACTTTCATAACATGCCCATAGGATTGTTTATTAATACAATGGGATTTTTTATTTGAAAATCCCGGAGTGATCCTGATTGTTCTTAGAACAGGGAGCGGTAAGGCTAAAACACATTGAATTCCTGTTATGGATTGTTGTTTCCCATTTTCCATGAAAAATGCCGTTACGTTTTTTTCATTAAAATTCAAACTCGTAATTGGCCGATTATATTTAATCTTGTTTGCAAGTTTTTTCGCGAATGTTTTCGGAAGTTGATCATTACCTCCAAAGATGCGACCCTCTTCAGTATTTTCACTGAAGGCCGATGTTCTCGAATTGGCCAGCACCATATAAAGTGCTGACATCTTTGAGGGGACAGCCGTGGATTCGGTGGCATTGGTATAAGTATATAAATCAATTATATCTTTTGGCGCATTTCCTTTCCTTAGCATTTCCTCAATTGATAAATTATCCAGGGCCAAAACGTCGGGCGATTTTTCTCCCTTTTCTTTGACAAGATTAATCCATTGTTGAATATAGGAAACTTCCTGGCCAAATAACTGACCACTATTTGTCCCCTGATAGGGCAACCTTAATCTTCCCGATTTCAATCCTTCCATAGATAGATGTTTCCCACGGACGTACGCACCGTCGTATTGTTTTGCAGGTAAAATGGTTAAATTGAATTTTTTACAATAATCACGGACGTAGGTGTCCGTACTATCTACATACTCGGCACCCATTTCAGCATATAGGTGATCTGCAAAAGGATCACGATAAGTCCTCACCCGGCCCCCAGGTCGTTTTTGGGCTTCCAGTAAAATGACATTGTAACCGGCATTATCCAATTCATAAGCACAGGATAATCCCGCAAGGCCGGCACCAACAATAATGATACGATTATCATCAGATCCACCTGAGAGAAGTGTAGAAATTGCGAATGGGGATACGGCTGCAGCAGAGACAAGTGACCCTGTTTTTTTAAGAAATAATCGCCTAGTTAATTGATTCTGGTTTAATGCAGATGCCATGTTAATTCCCCACATTGGTTTGGTGAACTTAATTCGCCAATGGGCAGAGACAAAAAGGAATTAGTCTAATAATCTCGGTATGGTAAAATATAAAATAGTGCCAGTAACTAATGCTGCGAATCCTTTTAAAAAACCAATATCAGTCGGCATTATATCCGATTCCTGAAGCCAGGATAGCACAGCAAACATGATGCCGAAGATAAATAAAACCAAATGACCTTACGCATTATCCTCCATTAGACCTTCTATTTCATCAATAGTTTTTGGAATAGGTGGCCCGAGGATCCGATATCCCTCATTTGTAATGACAATATTATCTTCAATTCGAATGCCACCAAAATCGCGATAAGAATCCAACTTATCATAATTAATAAAGTCATTATTTTTTTTATCCGCTTTCCATTGATCAATTAGGTGGGGAATAAAATATAATCCTGGTTCCACTGTGAGTACAAAGCCAGGTTCAAGTTCTTTGGCTAACCTCAGATAAGCTAAACCAAATTGATCGCTCCGATCTTTTTTATCGTCGTATCCGACCAGATCTTCTCCTAATCCTTCCATATCATGCACGTCCAATCCCATCATATGTCCTAGGCCATGAGGAAAAAATAAGGCATGAGCACCTGTGGCAACGGCATCCTCCGCTTTCCCCTTCATTAATCCTATAGATTTCAATCCTTCCACAGCGATAGAAGCTGCATTTAAGTGAGCATCTTTATAAGATTTACCTGGTTCGCAATAATTAAATGCTTCGAATTGCATTTCATTAACAATATGGTAAATAGCTTTTTGACGTTTATTAAATTTGCCATTTACAGGGAATGTCCGTGTAATATCGCTGGCATAATGCATGGGTGATTCAGCGCCGGAATCATTCAAAACCAACTGTCCCGATTCTAAAGTATTATTATATTCATTATTATGTAAAATTTCACCTCGAGCAGAAAAAATAACGGGGTAGGCCAATCGTCGTCCATATGATAGTGCAAATCCTTCAATTTGCCCAACAATCGTTTGTTCTTTTGCACCAGGACGGGTCAGCATCATGGCTAATTTGTGCATTTCTGCTGTAACAACCATTCCTTGATCAATTTCTATAATTTCCTCTTCAGTTTTAATAGATCTTTGCTGAATAATCGATTGAATGAGATTTTTTGATGACCCTTTGCCATTAAATAACTGTTCCATCAAGTTTTTTTGATCTGCTCGATATTGAGGAAGATAATGAATGGTTTGCTTTTTAATTTTTAAATGTTTTGAAAGATCTTTATTTGGCCGGAAATGATTAATGCCTGCAAGACCAGCCATTTCCTTAATGGATATACGCTGACCTTCCCAGACAATCTCATCGACCGTTAAATCATCGCCAAATAATGTTGAGTCGCCTGTACCAGTATCCATAACCAAATGGAGGTTGGGGAAATCAAGTCCACAAAAGTAGAGGAAATTGCTATCTTGTCGAAATCGGAGATGGTTCGATGGATAATTCATGGGAACGGGGATATTCCCCGGTAAAAAAATTATGCCATCTTCTATGGTTTTGGAAAGGGCTTTCCGACGATTTTGGTATGTATCAGGTGAAAACATAGTCGCGAATATATGAAGGCAATACCATTTTCTATATTAATTTTTTTCATTATCAATTCTAATGATGATAATTTTATCCACATTGTATATTCACATAAACATTCATAATGTGTATTATTAGTACACATTGACTATTTGTGTTGAAGATGAAATCAAATATTGTGCTATATAGTATGTGATTAATATGAGGGTATTTCCACATTTAAAGCGCCGCATAAACCGTTGGTATGCCAATATTGAATCAGATACACAAAATATGAATGCTCCTGATCCGATTAATAAACCAAATATATTTTTTTCTGATAGCCAAATACCGATTCCCTGCCAGACCATCAACAGAATAACAGACATATAACTTCCAACTGGAATTAATAATTTTCCAAGGTGTGGCTTAATCATTCTAAATAACCATAAGGCGAACCCAATTAATGGCAATAAGGGTAAAATATCCCAATCCATTCCCTTGTAACTGATAAATGCGATAATGTAAAAAATATGACCGATAAGAAAAGCTGCCAAACCCAACTCAAATTTATACCATGGTTTTAAAAGCATCATGTCACCCAATAGAGAAAATATTAGCCCCCAAAATATAAAAAATGAAAATCCTTCCAGTTCAATCTGGCCAGTAAACAGTATTGATATAATCAGAATCATTGTTAACGGTTTAAAAATAATAGAAAGAACATGGTGTTTATGATAATCTGCCCACATATGAATCGCGGCAGAAGTGATGATGGCCAATGTTAACAAAACTATTTAATGGAACTTTTTTGTTTTATCATGGGTTAAATCTACGAAACCTGGGAGGGAGTGCCGTAAGGCATTCCCTCTTTTTTTTACAAACAGAATCCTTTTATGGATTCAAAACAAAAAGGAGCACGCCATGCACCTAAATAAAACAGATGGATACACACTTGGATTCGTACTCATCGCAGCGTTTGCTGTACTACTGAATGGATTCCTAAAATATCAACCGGACGATCCAGTTGAACTTGCAGAGTCAAGTGCCATTGAAAAATCATATCAATACCCATTGGATATTAAATCTTCTAATATTGGAATTATGTTGGAAGGTAATCCTGGTTCGATATCAGTAGACAAACCAACTCTCACATCCTTCGCCGAGGCATTTTCTGAAGCCAGAAACATCAGAGGGCCTGGTGCTATATTTGAATGGAATGGGCAATCTTACACCACCAGCTTTGCTGAAGAAATTTTAAAGCCGGGTGAACAATTAGACTCAACCCAAATTAACATCGTATTGAATCAAATACCTGAGAAATAAGTTAATACCATGTAGAGGGGCAAATTTTTGCCCCTCTATAAAATCCAACCTTTATCTATCATCTTATATACAATTAGAACCACCACCAAACCAAATACAGTTATAATCATGATAATGATAGTATTCCCTGATATTTTTTTCATCACTATAGAGGCCATGTTAAATAAACTTGTAATTGTTGGCCTTGAGGAATAACCCCAACAACTGGAGAAGGGGATTGTTTGTAAAGCTGTCCAAACCCTCGTCCAACAGCTATTCCTAAGACAGCCCCAAAAATAACATCACTTAAATAATGTTCATTATCATGAATCCGGCTCAAGCCTGTAACGCCTGCCAATGTATAGGCAGGGATCCCGATTTTTGACCCATAGATTTCCTGGGCAATGGTTGCGGTTAAAAAACTATTGGATGTATGTCCCGATGGAAACGATCTTTTATTTTTCCCATTTGGTCTATTCCGACCTACACCAAATTTTAATCCGTATGTCAATAACCCATTTGCTACAAATGCAGTGCTTGCATATCTTAATTTTTCATTTTTATTCTCGGATGTTGCCAATACCCCCCAAAGTAATAATTCCCCACCAATTCCCCAAAAATCCCCAATTTTCGCCATTTGATTTGGCATCAGTCCGTTGGTTTGTGCATAGTTATTGAAAGCATCATCTTTCTTATATGCAATCCCTGCACCAACAATTCCTCCTAACAGAAGCCATTGGTTGGTACGGTTAGATATTGTTTGAGTAAGCCCTTCCTTAAAATAAACTGGAGAACCGGATTGGCCTGCCAAAAATGAAGCTAAGATTAGAATAATTGATATATACTGCATCGTTGATTTTTTCACACCGGAAATTAACCAAAACTTATAGCATTACCTTTCTACTTTCACTTATGACATCAAACCAAAATTCAATAAGTTTCATCTTCTTTTAAACCCAAAAAATTATAATGAACATCCATCCATTACGAGAATTAATTAAAAATGCCGAATTAATGTCAAGAATCGCTCAATCATATGGAACACCAACTTATATCTATGTAAAAGGCCAAATTGAGCATAATGTGAATCGATTGAAAAATACCCTCGCCACTTATTTCAATAAATCTCATATCTGTTATGCCGTCAAAGCGAATAGCAATCCACACCTTTTGAGATTGATGAAATCAGTTCATCCTGCGTTGGGCGGTGATTGTTCCAGTCCGGGAGAAATATATGCAGCTGAATTATCTGGTATCGATCCTAAAGATTGCATTTATACGGGCAATTATGAATCCAATAGTGATATAGCCATCGCACTGGACAAAGGAGTTTATCTTAATTTAGATGACGAAACTTCATTCGATCGTCTATTAAGTGTCGGAATGCCGAAACGCATCTCCTTTAGACTTAACCCTGGATTCGGTAAAGGGACCTTTTCACAAATCACCACTGCAGGAGAAAGTGCAAAATTTGGCATTCCGGCAGAAAAAATAATCAATGTCTATCAAAAAGCACAGGATGCAGGCATTAAACAATTCGGACTCCAATGTATGGCTGGTTCGGGGAATCTGGATGAAGATTACTGGGTGGAATTACTAACCGCCATTTTTTATCATACAAAAAAGATTGAATCTAAATTGGGAATTTCTTTTGATTTTATCAGTATCGGCGGCGGATTAGGAATCCCTTACAAAGATGAAGATACGCCTCTTGATTATGATCGTCTTTTTTCCAAACTATCAAATTTAATGTATCACAATTATCCAGATAAACCATCGGCCCCTTCCCTTTGGGTTGAACCGGGAAAATCATTCATTGGAAATGCAGGGTTTATCCTATCGCAGGTGACAGGACTCAAGGAAAGTTATAAAAATTTTGTTGGCATAGATGCAGGCATGGAAACGTTAATGCGGCCCGCCCTATATGGCGCCTATCATCGAATGTTCAAAGTAGGTGAACATGGTATGAACAATGGATCCTACGATTTTACAGGACCAATTTGTGAGAATACAGATCGTATAGCCATCGCAAGAGAATTTCCGAAAGTGAAAGAAGATGATCTCATCGCTATCATGGATGCAGGTGCCTATGGATATGCCATGTCTCATAATTTTAACACGCGTCCTCGTGCGGCAGAAGTTTTACTGGATGGGAATGCCCACCGTTTGATCCGAAAACGCGAAACAATTGAAGATATTTTTTCCGGGTGTAATGTTTAATCGCTTACCCATTTATATTTTCTTCTATTCAATTGGAATAACTCAAGATATTCCCAAAAGTATTCACCAAATTGAACTTGAGTACAACAATACTTATTATCTTGAACCGGCCTTTAAACCATCAACTGGACCGGCAGGCCCTCTTCAGTCCCGAAGTAAAACACTGACAAAAACCGTATTTGGATATCATCCTTATTGGCAGGGAACCAAATGGCAGAATTATAACTATGACCTCCTTTCGACCATCGCCTATTTTTCTGCAGAGGCCAATGGATCAGGTGAACTGACAAACCTCCATGGATGGCCAGCCACTGACTTGATTAATAAAGCACACGAAAATGGTGTGGAAGTGGTTCTTACGGTTACGCTATTTAATAAAACAGATTTAGAAACATTACTCAGTAATGAGAACAATAGAACCACTTTAATCAATAGCCTTGTGAACCAGGTTAAAAGCGCAAATGGAGACGGTGTTAATATCGATTTTGAAGTTTTCCCTGCTTCTCAAAAATCCAATCTCGTTACCTTTGTTAAAGATTTAAGGACAGCGCTACGAAATGAAATTTCACATGCACAAGTCACATTGGCTACCCCAGCTGTAGACTGGAGCAGTGCCTGGGATTTTAATGCTTTGGCAAACGCCAGTGATGGTTTATTTATTATGGGATATGACTACCATTGGAAAGGCAGTGCAACCACGGGTGCGGTGGCACCCTTAAAAGGCGGTTCATATAATATAACTAACACGGTGAATACATATCTTTCTGCCACAGGTAATAATGCAGATAAAATAATTTTGGGATGCCCTTATTACGGCATCCAGTGGCCCGCAAGTTCTAGTGACAAAGGTGCAAATACGACTGACAATGGCAGTGCCGTTCTTTATAATGATGCAGAATCAAAAGCGCTGTCCTATGGGAAAATATGGGATAGTGATTCTGAAACCCCCTGGTATAGATACCAAAATAATGGGTGGTACCAAACCTGGTATGATGACAGCCTTTCATTATCAAACAAATATGATTTTGCCATTTCAAAAAACTTAGGTGGTGTGGGCATGTGGGCTCTCGGTTATGATAGTGGGTATGATCAACTTTGGAATGCATTAAAAATAAAATTAGCTGAAAAAACCGCCCCTTCTACTCCTATTAACATATCAGTTACGAATATGGGGATGGGGATTGTAGCCATTGATTTTACCGGTTCTCCATCAGCCACATCATTTCAAATACAACGGGTTTTTCTCAATTCAACCCAAACGGAAGATTTGGGAGTCTTCACCTCTGGGCCCATTTTATTACAAAACCTAATTGCAAACGAGCCGTATTACATTAAAGTACGGGCAATAAATGATTATGGGAATAGTAATTATACTGAAGTGTTGGGGGTGGTCTCCTCATCCAGTATGCCCAAAGTGTTAATTGTGAATGGATTTGATCGGGTAACGGGAACAAATAATACTTTTGATTTTATCCGTCAACATGGCGATGCAATTCATCAAAGTAGCTATCTTTTTGATTCTGCTAATAATGAAGCTGTTATTTCAGGCAAAATTATTTTAACCGATTATTCCATTGTGGATTGGATTTTGGGTGAAGAGGGTAGCGCCACATCTACTTTTTCAGAAAAAGAACAGTCAATTCTAAAAGTATTTCTTAAAAGTGGCGGACGGTTATTTGTGTCCGGCTCAGAAATTGGTTATGACCTTTCAGAAAAAGGCAATGTTCCTGATCAACTTTTTTATGATAAATTTTTAAAGGCGGAATATTTAACTGACGCCGCTGCCGGCAAGCAAGGCACCTATGACGCAACTGGGGTCTCGGGCACTTTCATGGATGATATTTCCTTTTCATTCGATAATGGATCTAATGGGACTTATGATGTTGATTGGCCGGATGGTATAAAACCTGTTAGTAATGCTACGACCATTTTAAAATTTGATAATGTAGATTATGAATCAAGCGGTGGTGCAGGTGTTTCCTTTTTAGGAGGATTTGATGGTAGCTCAATTTCAGGTGGATTGGTTTATTTAAGTGTCGGGTTTGAAACCATTTATCCTGATGAAAAAAGAGAAGAGGTAATGGCAAGAGTTTTGGAATTTTTAGATGGACCCATTGCTGCAGTTGGGAATGAAATCAATACAATTCCTAAAAAACTCAATATATCGTCTCTATATCCAAATCCATTTAACAAATCTATATCTATTGAATTTCAGGTATTTGATCATTCGACTGCAGCTTTTTTAACAATTACAAATATCATGGGTAGAGAAATTGTCAAATTATCTATCCAGCCATTAGCGGCCAAAATACAAAAGTTTAATTGGAATGGATTGTTCTCCAATGGCTTAGAGGCTCCATCCGGTATTTATATTGCTAAACTTTCCCAGGGAGATCAACTAGTAACAAAGAAATTTACATTATTGAAATAATGAAAAAACTGCCCCTCTTTTTTATCCTTATCTTTGTTGGATGTACCACCGTCCCCACATCTATCCATCAAATTCAATTGGAAAAGAAAAGAAATCAAACTTCATCCAATTTATCCAATGTCAAAGTCGGGCTGGACGTATTATTAGATGATCGATTGGAACTGATTCAAAATAAATCTATCGGATTGGTTACCAATCAAACCGGCGTCGATGGCAACGGCACTCCGAATTACGAACGATTTATGGCTTTAGATGATGTGACCTTAAAAATAATTTTCTCCCCAGAACATGGCCTTTTCGGCGAAGCAGAAGCAGGAGAAAAAGTACAATATAATGGCCAAATGAAATCACTTCCAAAAGTAGTTAGTCTATACGGTAAGAATCGGAAACCAACAAAAGAGCAATTAGCAGATCTGGATATTATTATTTATGATATCCAAGATATTGGCGCGCGGTTCTATACATATATATCAACGATGGGTTTGGTGATGGCAGCGGCGGCAGAAGCAGGGATTCAGATAATTGTATTAGACCGACCCAATCCAATAACCGGTAATCAAATAGAAGGTCCTATCTTAAACTTGAACAATCAATCATTTGTGGGTTATTACCCTATCCCCATTCGTTATGGATTAACCGTGGGTGAATTGGCTAAAATGATCGTCGGTGAAAAATGGATTGATTTGGTACCAGATTTGCTTGTCATCCCTGTAGAAAACTTAAAGAATACTTTATGGTTTGATGAAACAAATTTACCCTGGATAAAACCGTCTCCCAATATACCAGATTTAGAAACCGCCATCATTTATCCGGGCATGTGTCTATTGGAAGCAACCAATTTGAATGAAGGACGTGGAACATATAAACCGTTTAAACAGTTTGGTGCACCGTGGATTGATAAACAAAAATTGTCAATCGCCCTGAACAATTTAAATCTATCAGGGGTCACTTTTAAGCCAGTAAGTTATACACCTATTTCGATTAAAGGAATGACGAATAGCCCACGGTTTAAAGATGAAAAGTGTGAGGGGGTAGAATTGATTTTGACTGATCGAAACACATATAATAGCGTGGATATCGGCATTGCCACATTAAAAACAGTGAAAAATCTATATCCTGAGAAACTTAAATTTAATAATGATTGGATGGACAAACTCTGGGGGAAATCCGGGCTATCCGATCAATTATTTAATGATAGTAAAGTTGAAATGAATTCAATTCTTTTTCATAACACTTCAACAAAATACCGGCTTTATGACTAAAAGACTATTACCGATTTTTCTGGTGTTCATTCTTGGATGTACCCACACACCTTCTATTTATAAAGAGCAGGGTAAACAATCTGTAAAATCAAATATTCAAGATATTATCAATTCATCTGGATTATCCACCAACATGGGGATCAAAATTGTTTCCTTAAAAACAAATAAAACACTCTATGAGCTCAATGCCAATTCATTATTTAATCCTGCCAGTAATACAAAGATTTATACCTGTCTCGCTGCTATTTCCTTTTTAGACACCAATTATAAATTCAGGACAGAGGTTTATAAAGGTGAAGATACAATTTACCTTGTGGGCGGCGGCGATCCCGATCTTACCTTAGAAGAATTAGATTCACTTGCAGAGGCAGTATCTTCACAAATAAAGGATATCCATAAACTAGTGATTGATGATACACGATTAGATTCCACTCTTTATGGCGAAGGCTGGATGTGGGATGAAGGTGCATGGTGGTATTCAGCAGAAATCAGCGCCCTATCTGTAAATGACAATTGTGTGGATTTTATTATAACTCCAGGGAAAAAGGGTGCGCCTGCTATTATAAAAACAAATCCAAGTTCAGGCTACTATCAAATTTCTAATACATCTTTAACCGTAAATGATACCACTGGATTTCAAAAATTAAAAATTGATCGAGATTGGAAAAACCAAACAAATCAATTCACCATTATCGGGAATATAATGGATACTACTTCTGCTGATACCCTTTATCGGAATATTCACAATCCATCTTATTATGTGGGCACTTTATTAAAAGAATCTCTCAAAAGTAACGGTATTTTGATTCAGCAGATGAGTAGGGGAAAACGACCATCCACTGCAAAACGGATTGGATATCATGAATCAAAATCTTTAATTCAATCCTTGCAAAACCTCATGGTAGAAAGTGACAATCTCTCTGCTGAGTTATTGGTAAAAACCATTGGGTTTGAATCAACAAAAACGCAAGGAAATTGGAATAACGGATTATTCGCAGTGAAAACTTTTTTAAATAATGATGTGGGGATTGACACAACCAAATTGGCATTGAAAGATGGGTCCGGAATCTCACGTTACAACTATTCAAGCGCAAACCATTTTATCCAATTGTTATCCTGGGCTTATCATCAACCAGCGGTTCGGGATATTTTTATCAATACCTTACCCGTTGGTGGACTAAATGGCACAATAACAGACCGAGCATTGCCATCCAAGGTTCGTGCAAAAACTGGATCCCTCTCCGGTGTAAGTACGCTATCAGGATATGTATTTACTCACAGTGGAGATCCCATCGTTTTTTCCATTTTAATGAATGGATTTACCGGCTCATCTAAACCATATCGGGATCTACAGGACAATATTGTTCAATATCTTGAAAGGTTATAATGGTCCGTTATTTTCTTATCCTTTCTCTTTTATTCTTTTCAGCATGCTCACAAAAAATAAACCAAAGTCCTTACGTCATTGTATTAGGCATCGCACAAGATGGGGGTGTCCCCCACGCGAGCTGCAGTAAATCATGCTGTATCAATCTATGGGATAAACCAGAAAAAAAAGTAATGGTCACATCTCTGGGTATTGTAGATCCCAATTCCAACGAAACTTGGATGATTGATGCCACCCCTGACTTCCCCAAACAGTTTGAATTATTAACGCAAAATAACCGCGAGAAGCTGAAAGGCATTTTTCTCACCCACGCCCATATGGGGCATTATACTGGATTGATGCATTTAGGACGAGAAGTAATGGGCGCAAAATCTATCCCGGTCTATGCCATGCCGAGAATGAAAAAATATTTATCGTCCAATGGCCCCTGGAGCCAACTTGTCATCCTTGACAATATTGAGCTTAACAAACTGAAAAATGGTAAAAAAGTGAAACTCAATAAACGAATGTCCATTACACCATTTCTCGTACCTCATCGAGATGAATATTCAGAAACAGTTGGTTATAAAATCCAAGGCCCTAATAAATCTTTAATTTTTATTCCAGATATTGATAAGTGGGAAAAGTGGGATAAAGATATTGTAAATATTGCTTCTGAAAATGACTATGCACTTATTGACGGTTCATTTTATACTGCGAACGAATTACCCGGTCGGGATATGTCAGAAATCCCTCACCCATTTATAATTGAAAGTATGGCGAAATTCAAATCACTTTCGAATAATGATAAATTTAAAATCCATTTTATCCATTTGAACCATACTAACCCTGCATTGACAAATAATTCCAATGCTCAAAACCAAATTAAAAATACGGGTTTTAACATAGCACAGAGAGGACAAGCCTTCAAGCTATAAAAATTGACTGTAATGAAAAAGTTAATAAATATACTAGCTCAAACAACATTGTTATGGATGATTGGGTGCGATTCAAAACCTACTACTGATGATTTGGGTTTGGTCCCTTTACCTACTTCAATTTCAATAGCAAAAAGGCAAACGTTAATAAATAGCCAATGGGCTGTTACCCAAAATGATAGACATAAAGATCTTAATTCACTAAAAAAAATATTATCGGAAAATCTTTATTCTGATTATGGATTATTAGTTTCAGATTTTTCCAGTAAAACAATCAACTTGAATATAATTGAAGATAACAATTCCTACGATGAAGAAGGATATCATTTAAGTGTTAGCGATCAGACAGTTCAAATTAATGCAGGAACACCAAATGGTATCTTCTATGGTATCCAAACATTTCGCCAGTTATTGGACTCTGGCAAAAAATCTAATCAGAATATTCAAATTAATCAAATTGAGATCAAAGATAACCCGCGATTTAAATGGCGAGGTATGCACTTGGATGTTGGACGCCACTTTTTCGATATTGGATTCGTTAAACGATACATTGATTACATTGCCATGCATAAAATGAATATTTTTCATTGGCATCTTACTGAGGATCAAGGATGGCGTGTTGAAATTGATGCTTATCCAAAATTAACGAATATCAGTGCTTTCCGCGATGAATCATTAATCGGCCACTATAGTGATAAACCACATCAATATGATGGAAAACGATATGGAGGGTATTATACGAAAGAAGAAATGCGGGAGGTCGTCGCTTATGCACAAAAGCGTTATGTCACCGTAATCCCTGAGATAGAAATGCCAGGCCATACTAGTGCGGTCCTCGCCGCTTATCCAGAGTTATCATGCACTGGAGGACCACATTCAGTAGCCAAACTTTGGGGAGTACATAAAGAAGTCTTTTGTGCCGGAAAAGAATCTACATTTGAATTCTTGGAAACCGTTCTAACAGAAGTGGCTGAAATCTTCCCGGGCCCATATATTCATATTGGTGGCGATGAATGTCCCAAGGAAAACTGGAAGGAGCATGATCTTGATCAACAACGTATCGTAGTTGAAGGATTACATGATGAGAATGAACTCCAAAGTTATTTCATTAAACGAATTGAAGGTATTTTGAATGGCCTTGGGAAACGGCTGATCGGCTGGGATGAAATCCTTGAAGGTGGTCTAGCCCCGGGAGCAATCGTTCAGTCTTGGCGAGGAATGGATGGCGGCATTGCTGCAGCCAATGCTGGCCACGAAGTTATAATGTCCCCTACCTCTCATGCATACTTTGACTATTATCAATCTGAAGATAGAGAGAATGAACCATTGGCTATCGGCGGATTTCTTTCTTTAGAAAAAGTTTATAGATTCGAACCTGTCCCTGACAATATTGATCCGGATAAACAAAAATACATTTTGGGCGGACAAGGCAATGTTTGGACCGAATATATCAGTACACCAGAAAAGGTTGAATATATGGCCATGCCTCGTATGAGTGCTATCGCGGAAGTATTATGGTCGTCTAAAAAAAATCGTGATTATGACAGCTTTACTCATCGTATGAATTGGCAATATAAGCGGTTGGATCGAATGAAAGTTAATTATCGAAAACCAGATTAACTATATGAGTGACGGTAAAGTTGACTACAACAGCAACACCTATAAACCAGGTCCAGGCGATTCCAGTCTGATTTAAATAAAAAACTATCCCGAAGCTGGCCACAAGTCCAACGATTAGACTTTCAGAACGAAATGACCTTTTCATACGGCTGAGAAGAAATAATCCCAGTAAACCACCATAAGTGAATGAGGCAATTTGCAATCCCACAATGACAATTGCAGAATCACTTTCATCAAATAAAAGTGCAATGGCAATCAAAATCACTCCCCAAATCAAACTAACCCATTGTGACTTTTTAATGCTTTGACCACCACCCAACCAATCTGTAACGGTAGAAGAAGCTAAGGAATTAATGGAAGAACTCAACGTGGACATGGCTGCAGAAAGAACACCTGCTAATAATACGCCCTTCAATCCAATGGGAAGATAGTTCACAATGAATGAGGTGAATTCCCGATCCCGCTCCATTTCCACACCGCCCATTAAAAGATAGATTAGCGATCCTGCCATTAAGAATACGCTAAACTGTAGAAATACAAATATTCCACTCCCAACCATGGCCTTACGAGCAGCAGACAAATTCTTTGTCCCCAAAACACGCTGGACCATCATATAATCCACACCATGGGAAGAAAATGAAAGTAATACACCACCTACAATTGCGGTGATGAAATAATAAGGTTCTTTAATAAAATCACCCTGCCAATTGAAAACGGACAATTTCCCTTCTCCCGATAATGTTGAAATCGCATCAAATAAAGATTGATCCAAAAGGTTCAATACAATAATTATGGATGCAATTCCGCCAAATAAATAGAGAATGAATTGGATACTGTCCAACCATACAACGGTTCGAATTCCACCATAAAGTGTATATATAAGCGTAACAACGCCAATCATAATCACGGCCATTGGTAACGTCCACCCTGTGATGACCTGGACCACAACTGCCGTTGCCAAAAATCGTACACCATCAGCTAAAATCCGCGTAATTAAAAATACGCCAGACGCGACTTTCTGCAAATCCGGACCAAATTTTTGTCCAATAATTTCATAGATCGACGTCACCCCTGAATTGAAATATTGGGGCAGTAATATTAGACTCACCAAGATTCTACCCAAGATATATCCAATGGAAAGTTGAAGAAAAAACCAATCTCCTCGATATGCCAATCCTGGTATACTGATAAAGGTAAGAACAGATGTTTCTGTCGCAACGATTGATAACATGGCTATCGGCCAGGGCAGATTCCTTCCGCCTAAAAAGTAATCCTCCGATGAATCGTTAAATCGACTCTGCCAGATACCATAAAGTGAAAATGCCGCCAAAAAAATGAATATAATTGTTAAGTCAATCCAATGCATAAGCCTACTCCTTCATTGGATGGAATGAATAAAATAGCACACCATCAAACAAAGGGCCATTCTCTCTAAAATAATAATCCATAAAATCTATATTGACTGTTTTGTCATATTCAGACGACGCATGGATAATATTTTTTTGATCAATAATCATCCCTTCATGTGCTACAACCAAGCCCATTTTAAAATAGGTTTTTTTGACAAATGCAACTCCTGATACATGGGGTAATTTTTGGAGAATTTCCTGATTAATATTATTACTGGGAATATATTGAATTGACGTCGATTTTTCCCACCCAAGATCGAGAAACTCTTTTCCGTCTTCCTTGCGGTTCAAAATAATTTCCACTGATTCCAATTGTTCAACGCCAACCAACTCGTTTGTAATATTAACCGTAGAAGAATTTTCCTGAATTCGATCTGTTGTATAATGCCACCGTGTTTTATAAGTTGGGTTTCCATCTTTATAATGAATGGTAATCATAGATTCTTTTGCTTCATCCCATGAAATGCTTTGAGAAAACGCTAAGCTTGTGAGAATGTGGGCCGTACAATCGGAGACATCCAGGCGAATGATTGGATCAGGGTCTGGCGCCACTTCTTCACCTAATTTAAAAATTTCATATGGCTTCCCTACTTGCCATTGTGCAAATGCCTTTAATCGATCATGGAAGTCCGGAAATTTTTGATGGAACTGAGGGAGGATTTCGGAGACTTGAGATTCAGACAACGTCCAGGGTTTTGGTAGTGTATTTACCCAATCGTTTGTATTTGAACAACTCAGTAAAAGAAAAAAGAAAAAAGAAAAAAGGAATCGTTCTATAGACCACCTTCCATCACCCATTCCCCATTTCAATCCCATTCTCTTCTCCATTTAAGGTTAGGGTTTTTCTCTACAATCCCTACTGATTTATAAACCTCAGAATGAATTTTCTGGCGCCAATCAAAATACTTTGGGTCTTTATAAGATCGGTTGGGATGCACGGCATTGGTCAATAAGATAACAAACATATCGTTTTCAGGATCTATCCACAATGAGGTACCCGTATATCCAGTGTGACCAAAACTATTGTCACTTAAGAAAACACCGCCGGAAGCTTTACCGTCAGGACTATCCCAGCCAAGGCAACGAGAACTCCCTTCCACTACATTGGCCCGGGTTGTAAAAAGTTTAACTGTTTCCTCTTCAAAAACCCGTTTCCACCCATACTTTCCACTATTCAGCATCATCTGACAAAAAATAGCCAAATCACTGGCTGTAGAAAATAATCCTGCATGGCCAGCCACTCCCCCAATGCTGTGGGCATTTTCATCATGGACTTCACCCTTAATTAGCCCTGTCCTGTATCCATCCGCAATTTCTGTCGGGACAATCCTATGCATTTTTTCAATTGGTGGATTATAAAATGTTGTATTCATTCCCAAAGGTTTAAAAATGAGAGAATCCACTAATTTATCCTGAGGAACGCCACTCGCTTTTTCCAATAGTTTCCCCAATGTAATTAATCCCACATCGGAATAGACCGTTTTTTCAGCAATCCCATTTTCAGGTTCTGTATTAAATACAGAATCCAGACGAACTTCAGATAAACTATTCATCAAATAATACTGTTTAAATGGGGGTAATCCTGCTGTATGAGTCAACAAATTCTTGACGGTAGTTTTACTTTTCTGTTTATAAAATTTTGGTTGTTTTCCTTTAAACTCTGGAAGATAGGTCACCACCTTTTCATCCAGAAATAGCTTTTTCTGATCCACCAATTTCATGACCGTAGATGTTGTGGCAATGACTTTTGTGATAGAAGCCAAATCAAAAATATCTGACTTTCGAGTTTTACGCTTTTTATGGTAAGTATGAAACCCCACTGCATCATGAAAAAATATTTTTCCACCCTTTCCTGCGATTAACACACCGCCAGGCCAGGCTGTATCAGCAATAGCTTGATTCAACAATAAGTTGACTGAATCTGTATTGACTAAAATTTCTGAAGGTCGGATGCGCTGAAGTGTTGTTCCCGATTTCCATCTCGATTTTACATTTGGCCATTTTCCTGCTTCAACAATAATACCTGAACCATTTTTGACAACACCCGGTATGGTCACGGGCAAAATTCCTGTAATATCAGCCTTCCCTTTCATCGCATTGGCTGCAGCCCTCTGGAGGATACCACTACTTTTGTATGCACAAATATATACAGGTACATTGGGGAAATCCTGAATGAGGTATGGACTTCCAAAACTGGTGACAATTACTTTTTCGCACTTTTCAATGAGCTGATTGACAAACTCTGATTCAACTTCTGGCAAAAATATTTCATCTTTATGCTCGGTGGGATTGGCAAAGGCATTGAGAAAAACCAATCCATCATTTGGGATTTGGCCCAGAATATGATTGGCTACAATTGCACTGTCTGATTTATCAATCTGAAAGGATATCACATTCCTTCCACTTAATTTTAACTGTTTCGTAAAACTGCTTTCTGTATGATTATTTTTTCCATCGTATAGATCAACAACATAAAGTGTTTCATCGATTCCAGGGTTGAGGGGTAAAATACTGTTCTCATTTTTTACAAGAGTGATCGCACGCATTGCTATTTCATTCGCCATTTTGAAATTTGCAGCCCGGCCCAATGATCGGTGAGTATCATTCATGGAAATATTTTTATTTTTATGTAGCCCCAACCGCTCCTTCATTCTTAGCACTTTTAATGCAGAGTTATTAATTCGTTTTTCAGAAATAATACCATCGATCACCGCTTTTTCAATTGTGTCTATGGACTTTTTCAAATCCATATTTTGAATAATTATATCCGATCCTGCTTTCACTGTTTCAATCAGTGCATAGTCATTGGAGTAATTTTTTACAATACCACCCATTCGCATGGCATCCGTAATAATCACACCCTTAAACCCCATGCGATTCTGTAGAATATCCTGAATCCAAAATGAGGATAATGTTGCAGGGTTCTGTGCATTGGGTTGATAATCGGGTGCATTCACGTGAGCAATCATTACTGCATCAACCCCTGCATCAATGGCTTTCTGAAATGGCGGAAGTTCGATTGACCACAATCGAGAAGAATCACTGGGGATTTGAGCCAGGGACGAATGGGAATCGGTGCCCGTATCTCCATGTCCGGGAAAATGTTTTGCTGTTGCCAACATGCCATTATCATGAAGCCCTCGAATAAATTCAACGGAATATCGATTCACTGAATCGGGATCTTCACCAAATGAACGGGTATTGATAATTGGATTTTTGGGATTATTATTCACATCCACCACTGGAGAAAGACTAAAATGAATCCCCACTGCCCGAGATTCTTCAGCAGAAATTCGCCCTGCCTCATAAGCATATTTTGGATTGCCCGTCGCTGCGATGGCCATCATGGGTGGCAATGTTACTGCTCCGGGATAGCGGCGTCCCAATCCCGATTCAATATCAGCATCCACCAAAATTGGAACCTTAGATTTGGATTGCATGTCATTGAGCATAGTCAAAGCACTTCCTGCATCGCCAAACCAAATATGAAGAACCCCAATCCCATCCGATTCAATGTAGCTTTGGATTTCATTCCACTTTGCACTTTCATAATTCATAAATCTCATATTCATACTGACCACCATCATTTGTGCGATTTTTTCTCGAAGTGTGAGTTTTTTGAGGGTGGATTCTGCCCAGGATTTTTTTGATGTAAATTGTCCAGGGCCTGCGCAGGCAGAAAATAAGAGGGCTAAACAAATAAAAATTTTCCGGATAATCATAGCATAAAAATTAACTGAACTTCGCCCATAAGTCTTTAACTTTTATTTCTATAAATGATGAATTCCACAACCAATGATATAAAAACAATGATCGGCCAAATGATAATGGTTGGCCTCCGCGGGACTTCTCCGGATGATGCAAAATATTTTTTTCAACCCCTCAATGGATTCACCATTGGTGGTGTTATACTCTATGATCAAAATGTGACCAAATCACCTCCATCATCTCATAATATCCTCTCACCGGAACAAGTTAAAGACTTCAATGAAGCTCTCCAGTCATTCAGCCCTACTCCATTACTCATTGGTATAGATCAAGAAGGAGGGCAGGTCAATCGGCTAAAAGAATCTTATGGTTTTCCTCCTTCAAAAAGCTGGGCTGAACTGGGCCGAATAAATGACATTGAAGAGACCCAGTCCCATTCAAATAAAATGGCCTCTACATTATCCGATCATGGCTTTAATCTAAATTTCGCACCAGTTCTGGACCTATCCGTGAATCCAGATAGTTTTATTGCAAAAAAGGAGCGTTGTTTTTCAAGTGATCCTAAAAATATTATCATCCATTCAGAAATTCTTATGAAGGCTCATTTGGATAAAAATGTGGTTCCTGTCTGCAAGCATTTTCCGGGACAAGGCAGCGCCGGTGGAGATACCCATGAAGGAATTGCGGATGTGACAGAAACTTGGTCAGAAACAGAATTAATACCCTATCAAACATTGATTGATAATGATTGTATTCCCGCCATCATGACCTCCCATCTTTTTCATAAAGGATTGGACCCAGAACTGCCAGCGACTCTTTCATCCAAAATATTAACTGATTTACTTCGTAATAAAATGGGGTTTGACGGTGTCATTATTAGCGATGATCCCCAGATGGGTGCCATTGCAAACCACTATGATCTAAAAACGGTCCTTCAACGCATAATTTATGCCAGTGTGGATATATTTTGTTTTGGGAATAATCTCATTTATGATCCATCCATTGTACAAAAAATCCATTCTACCATTGTTGAATTATTGGATGAAGGGTCAATCGCAATCGCACAAATCGAAAATTCTTATAAACGGATTATGAATTTAAAAACAAGGATTGGATTGTTATGAAGGTCATTGGTATAGACGGCGGCGCCACCAAAGTATCCGGCGGAGTTGTAGAAAAAATCAATGCCAACTCCTTTAAGTTGATCAGCCCTCCCGTGGATATAAAATATGCTGAACATCCGAATTTTAACGCTGATTTTTCACCGCTCTCACTTGATTCACAATTTGAAAAAGAAACCAGCTCAATTGAGAAGCAACAAGGATCAGTTTATATAGAATGTGTTTTGGATATAATTCGATCACTAACTGAATCCGAATCATTCAGAGTCGCCATCGCCATGCCTGGCATCAAAACAAATGACGAACGCGGAATTGCGGCCATGGCAAATGGCCCCCGAATCCCCAACTTTTGTGACCAAATCGGAAAAGCACTCAATCTTGAACATTCCATTCAACGATTGGAAAGCGATGCAGATATGTGTTCATGGGGCGAGGAGTATGCTGAGAATGGTGCACTGCGGAATGTAGATAATGCATACTATCTCGGGGGCGGTACGGGTACTGCAGACGGGTTGAAACTTAATGGTGAACTTATTCCATTTGACGATGGATCAAATTGGATAGCAAAATCCTTTGAATTAAAAATGTTTGATGGACATTCTTTGGAAAAGTATGCATCCATGGGTGGGATCAATCAACTAAGGGGTTCTATATCTGATTCTAAAATAGGAAACGTTTTAGGACGCCTACTTTTTGAACGTATTTCAACGATTCACTCTGGGTGGAATAATCAATTTCAAGTAGGACGTGATCTTCAGACGGACCATCCATATATCAATATGCTACTGGACCGTATTATCATTGGCCAGCGCCTGTCCCAATTCCTTCAATCGATAGATGGTCATGCCATCTATCAAGCGTTAATAAACGAATTAGGGCACCAATGTTCAAATGCTGCTGATGCGATTTCGGATCATTATCTGATTAACGACAAATTCAATAAAGAATATATTGTCATGTCCAATCTAAGAGCCGCACCGATAATCGGCCTGGGTGCAAAAGTATGGATGACCCAATGTTGACGCCTGGTATAATCCCCAACAAAGAGCCTATGATCCGTGTGGGACTCATTTTGCCTGAAGATGATATTAAATCTATCCATATTTCATTTTCTGATTCCCAATGTTTTGAAATTGAAATAGGAAACCGGTTACATCCTTCATGTAAAAATAATAATCAAATAAATTTGAACTTAGTGAATGGGGATCTGGTCATTCCTGAACTTGAATTTGAAAATTCATCATTTAAAATAATTCCATCCATTCCCCATGAAAACCCTTTTGTCACATTGAATGGTGTTCCCGCTGGCCGGGGTTTCCATTGGGAGAAAAAAATAAATTCATCCTATTGGGGTGCACTTGAGTTTAAGGTTAAAAATGGTAAAATGATTTGCGTCAATGAATTGCCATTGGAGTATTATTTAAAATGTGTAGCCACTTCCGAAATGAGTGCACAATGCCCACCGGAATTTTTAAAGGTCCAGACCATTGTGGCTCGATCCTGGCTATTGGCAAATATTGAGCAAAAACATCGTCATCTCGGTTTTGATATTTGTAACGATGATTGCTGCCAACGGTATCAGGGCATGGCTAATTGCACCGAGGCCTCAATCAAAAGCGCCAATGATACTTTGGGCCAAGCAATCATGTTTGAAAATAAAATTTGCGACGCTCGTTACTCAAAATCCTGTGGTGGCATTACCGAAGATTATAAGCATGTTTGGAAAGGTGATCCAGTCCCCTATTTGATCTCAATTAAAGATGTAAATGAATCGAACACAGACTTTTGTAGTCCAGAAATTGTTCCAGAAGAAACGCTGAAAAACTATATTGGGGATGTAGATGAAAAAGGAAAATACTTCCGATGGACCTACAAAGCGACCCAGAGCGAATTGATACAATCATTAAAGGAAAAAAGGAATGTGATTGCAGAAAATATTCTGAATCTGTACCCAGTTAAATCGGGGGAATCCGGTCGAATCATAGACTTAACCTTTGATTATGAAGATGAAAATGGGCAGTCTCAATCAATTCAAATCCAATCAGAATATGAAATTCGCAATATCATGTCTCCATCTTTTTTGTTTAGTTCTGCATTTACGATTCAAAAAAATGATAAAAGGAATTTCATACTCCATGGTAAAGGTTGGGGCCATGGAGTTGGACTCTGCCAAATTGGTGCTTTGGGAATGGCGATCTCCGGTAAATCATCAGAAGAAATATTAGACCATTATTATCCCGACACCAAATTAAAAAAGATATACTCATTATGACACAATACTCAAAAAACAATCCTTGGTCCTGGGTTCCTTCCCTTTATTTTGCAGAAGGGCTTCCGTATGCAATGGTGATGATTGTTTCGGTTATTATGTACAAAAATCTAGGTTTTACCAATACCGATATTGCACTTTATACCAGTTGGCTTTATTTGCCATGGGTGATTAAACCACTTTGGAGCCCTGTTGTTGATATACTCCGGACCAAGCGATTTTGGATTGGCACCATGCAGATATTTATTGGTGCAGGATTGGCTGGTGTGGCTTTCACCATTCCCATATCCGACCCATTAAAATACACCATGGCTTTTTTATGGTTAATGGCATTCAGTTCGGCCACCCATGATATTGCCGCAGATGGATTTTATATGCATGCCCTTTCGTCTCATGATCAAGCCTGGATGATCGGCATTCGAAATACATTTTACCGGTTTGCCATTTTATTTGGTCAGGGACTGTTGGTAATGATCGCAGGAAAATTAGAAATATGGACAGGAAATGTGACTACTGCTTGGTCAGTTACATTTGGCCTATTGGGTGGATTATTTATCATCTTTTCAATTTATCATTATCGGATGCTTCCTCTCCCCAAATCAGATCAACCGCATCCAAACCCAAGCCTGTCGGAAACCGTGCGTAATTTTATCAATGTGTTTATTTCTTTTTTCAAAAAACCCAAAATGGGTATTGTCATTATTTTTATTCTATTATACAGGTTTGGGGAAGCACAACTTGTTAAAATAGCCCCTTTATTTATGCTAGATTCAATTGAAGCTGGTGGGCTTGGTTTGACAACGATGGAACTCGGGTTTGCCAGCGGGACAATTGGGACGATTATGCTCACCATCGGTGGAATTATGGGCGGTTTTTTTGCAGCCAAACATGGGTTAAAAGTTTGGATTATTTGGATGGCCCTGGCCATGAAACTTCCAGATATTGTTTATGTTTTTATGGCGGGAACCCAACCGGAAAGCTATCTCCTCATCAATATTTTTATTGCCATCGAGCAGTTTGGTTATGGGTTTGGCTTTACGGCCTATCTGTTATTTATGATGATGGTTTCTGACGGGGAAAATAAAACGGCCCACTACTCTATTTGCACAGGATTTATGGCATTGGGAATGATGATCCCCGGTATGTTTAGCGGCGCGCTTCAGGAATCTATCGGATATTACCATTTCTTTATATGGGTAATGGTTGCTACAATTCCGGGACTCATACTGATTAAATTTCTCCCTATTGATTCCAATTTTGGGAAAAAGGAATAATATATTATGACTGAAAAGCAAGATAGATTTATTTCCCTGGATGCATTCCGCGGTGCCACCATCGCTTTAATGATCTTGGTGAACACTCCCGGTACCTGGGGCCATGTCTATGCGCCCCTACGCCACGCCCAATGGCATGGGTGCACACTTACGGATTTAGTCTTTCCATTTTTTCTATTTATCATCGGCGTTTCTATGCGATTCTCTTTTGAAAAATATGAATTCTGTAAATGGGGACCCTTATTCAAAAAAGTGGTTTGGCGCACCATTACAATTTTTACCATTGGATTACTTCTGAACGCGTTTCCCTTTGTCCGGCAGGATTGGGACTGGTCCCACTTCAGGATTATGGGCGTCCTCCAGCGGATCGCTTTGGCATACATCATGGCCAGTTTTATTGTTGTTCGGGCAGATATTATAGGTATCGTCAAAATTTCACTGGGATTATTATTTGGATATTGGATTCTTCTCATGGGATATGGCTGGTATTCCGGACTTGATCCATATGCCCTTAAATCCAATTTGATCCTAATCGTGGATGCTTATATCTTTGGAGAAAACCACCTTTACGGCGGCACGGGGATTCCATTTGATCCGGAAGGGCTGCTCAGCACCATCCCCTCTATTGTGACCGTTTTAATCGGATTCCTGGTAGGTACCATGATTAAAACAGCGGAAGATCATAAAGATAACACCCAGCGAATGGCTGTATTAGGAGCGCTCCTAATTATTTTTGGCTGGGGGTGGGGATTTGTTTTTCCAATCAATAAACAACTTTGGACTAGTTCTTATGTATTATATACCAGCGGGATTGCAACGGTTGTGTTGGCTGGGTTGATCTGGCTCGTAGATGTCAAAGGGCTAAAAACATGGACAAAACCATTCGTCATTTTTGGCGCTAACGCTATTTTTCTCTATGCCGCTTCCAGCATCTGGGCAAAGATTTTGTTAAAGATTAGGTTTGAGTTAGATGGCAAAATGATTTCTGGTTATGGCTATCTGTATCAAACCGTTTTTCAGCCCTTCGCCGGGGATTTGAACGGATCTTTCCTATTCGCCCTGTTTCATGTATTCATGTTTTGGCTCATCCTCGCCTGGATGTATCGTAAAAAAATATTTATAAAAATTTAACCTATAGACATAGCATGCTAGATCTCTACAATTAATAAACTATTTTTTCGAATACATACTATCAATCAAATCTTGATTGTTCGTAGTCACCACTTTCCGTTTCACTTTTAAAGTGGGTGTTACCTCATCTTTGTCCTGGTCCAGCTCTTCTTCCAAAATTCGGAATTTTTTAATGGACTCATAAGATGCCAATGCACTATTCTTTTCTTTGACAACATGATTAAGCAAATCGATCACTTCATCTTTTTTCGTTAAGTCACCCAAATCTTGATAGAGAATTTTTCGGTCTCGGGCAAATTTGATAATCTCATCTTCATCCAGTGTAACCAACATGGTTAAATAGGGTTTCTTATCACCAATAACCATCGCTTGGGAAACATAGGGACTTGTCTTCATTAAGTTTTCGATATTTTGAGGTGCTATATTTTTACCACCGGCAGTAATGATAATATCTTTTTTTCGATCGGTAATGAACAAATACCCTTCTTCATCAATATGGCCCACATCACCTGTGTGTAGCCAGAATCCACCTTCCCCATCTGGCTTTAATAGTTCATTGGTTGCTTCCTCATTTTTATAATAGCCTTGGATATTTTGATCCCCGCGGCAACAGATTTCACCATCATCCATAATTTTTATTTCGGTACCTTCTATGGGTAATCCCACAGAACCAATTTTGGTTTTTCCCTCAGACTGAGTGGTAATGACGCCTGATGTTTCCGTCATCCCATAGGCTTCATATACCTCCAGCCCCACCCAATTGAAAAAGTGAATAATTTCTTTAGAAATGGGTGCCGCCCCCGTAAGCATACAGCGAATATTTCCACCGAAAATATCTTTTATTTTATCTAAAATCAAAAACCGGGCTATTCTTGTTTTTAATCTTAACCAAACGTGCGAATTCACACCAGCAATCTTGTTATCACTGGTGGCTTTCCCTACTCCAATTGCCCAGTGATATATCTTTTTTTGCAACCAGGTGGCGTCACCAATCCCTGTCATAATTTTGGCATAAAACTTTTCCCAAACTCTGGGTGTACCAAACACAACTGTGGGACCTGTCTGACGAATATTCTGGGGCATATCTTCAATACTCTCAGCAAAAGCGGCGGCATGACCGGAGATAAACCGAATAAAATGGCCCACCAATCGTTCAGCAATATGGGCCATGGGTAAAAAACACACATAAAAATCATTTGGTGTCACTCCAATTGCACCGGGTAGATACCGCGCACTGGCGATTATATTTTTGCTGGTGTACATTCCCGCTTTGGGGTCGCCCGTCGTACCGGATGTATATGTAAAACTAATTAAATCATCCGGTTGACTTTCTGTAATCAATTCTTCAAAATGATCCTGATGTTTTTTTCCATAATCCCGTCCCAATGCAAGAAAGGATTCATAAGAATATACATTGGGAAGATCCGATGGAAAATAATGATCCATCACAATAATTTTTTTAATGTTTGGCAATCTATCCCAAACGGCCAGTATTTTATCCAACTGTTCCTGATCTTCTACTATTATCAGGATACTATCACTTTGATCTGCCATATAAAACACCTGTTCATTGGTATTCGAGTGGTAAATCGGGGCGGTCACACAACCGATTGAAATTATCCCCATATCGCACATTACCCATTCAGGCCGCGTTTGACTCAAGAGGGATATTTTATCCCCTTTTTGAATCCCTGATGCAAGGAGTGCATTACCTATATCTCTTGAGGTGGCACCATACTCACCCCATGTTAGGGATTTCCATAAACCATCCTGTTTTTCCCAAATTGAAATATTCTCTGAAAAATCTGTAACCTGTCGCCAGAATAATTTGGGTATAGTATTGTAAGTATTATAATTCATATCCATCAACCACTCCACACTTTCGCTCGCCTGTTATATTTTCCTTCACCTAAATATTGTTCTCTTACTTTTTCTTCTTTTAATAATTCTTCATAAGTACCACTGAGAAATATTTTCCCTGTGGTGAGCACATAACCATAATCTGCAATTTTTAATGCCTGATTCACATTTTGTTCTACCAATAAAACGGTCGTTCCTGCTTTATGCAATTCTTTAATGGTGTCAAAAATATCCTGGACGAGAATTGGTGACAACCCCAGGGATGGTTCATCCAATAAGAGCAGTTTCGGTTTGAGCATAAGTGCACGGGAGATGGCTAACATTTGCTGCTCTCCACCGCTCATGTTTCCCGCTTGTTGGTTTTTTCTTTTTTCCAGGATGGGGAAATGGTGAAAAGCTTCCACCATGCGTTCATGAATTACATCTTTATCTCTTAAAAGGAAACCGCCCATTTGCAGATTCTCTTCAACGGTTAATTCAGAAAATATTCGGCGCCATTCAGGCACATGACCGATGCCCAACTTTACAATTTCTTCTGCATCCATTCTGTCTATACGTTTTTCATTAAAATGGATGGTACCATATTCCGGCTCTACCAGTCCGCTGATTGTTTTTAAAATGGTGGATTTTCCTGCTCCATTTGCGCCCAAAATGCAGACCAATTGCCCCTCTAATACTTCTAATGAAACGCCATGAAGTGCTTTTATTTTACCATAATAAGTTTCAACGCCAATGAGTCTAAGCATCGAATCCTTCCCCCAGATATGCTTCCAATACTTTCGGATGTGCCTTGACTTCATCTGGTAATCCAATTGTAATTATCTTCCCAGAGTCCAAAACCCCAATCCGGTCTGAAATACTCATGACCAAATTCATATCATGTTCCACAACCATAACAGTAATATCCAACTGATCACGAATTTCACTGATGATTTTAGCAATTTCATGTGTCTCCTGCTCATTCATCCCAGCTGCTGGCTCATCCATTAAAATCAATTGTGGTTTGGGTACCAATGCTCTTGCAATTTCCACAAGCTTTTGAATACCGTAGGGCTGGCCGCTCATATATTTTGATTCATAATTGGTAATACCTAAAAAATCCATAATCTCTAATGCCAAAGCTTCTTCTTTTTCACGGTATGATTTTAATAACCATCTACTCAAGGTAAATTTTGCATCAATTCGGCTATGAGCACCCAGAAGGACATTGTCCAATACGGTCATATAAGGTACATTCTGAATATTCTGAAATGTGCGGGAAATACCCGTATTAATCACATCATGGGATGCTGTTTTACATAGATCACTTCCATTATAAGAAATACCACCCTTTTGAGGACGGTTAAATCCATTGATGCAGTTGAATAAGGTAGATTTTCCGGAGCCATTGGGCCCAATCAACGAAAAGATTTCACCTTTATTTACATTGAGAGAAATATCATTCAAAGCAACAACACCAGAAAAACGCATGGTTACATTATTGACTTTAAGGTGACTCATATTTTAAAAATAAAGGGGTGCCAACTAGGTTAACACCCCTTTGTAATAATGGTTCTTTTTATTTTAACCAGTCAGTAATTATTGTTTGAACGCCATCTAATATTTGAACCAAAATGACCGATTCAGCACCGGCATGATCATTCCGGTTATATGTTAATGGCTGGGTTCCCGCCCCGTCCCAATTGTTGAAAGTTTCCATACCGCGAATGAGTTTTTTTCGTGTAGGGTTTTTACCCGCCCGTTTTAATCCTTCAACCAAAACAATGGCTGTCGAAAAACCATAGTAATGGTACATGCCCATCATTGCTTCTGGAACGTCAGCTCTTTCACACAATTCCCGATATAATTTGGGTACATCATAATCTGAATTCCAAAGCTGAGCAAAATTGGCTGCAATAAACCCTTCTCCCGCCGGTCCCGCGGCCAAGGCCACACGGTGATCCATGGTGGGGCTGATGCCCATGAATTGGGGCGAAAAACCCATAGCAGATGCAGTTTTCATGATAATAATCGGTTCTTTAACGATGCCCGCAATAATCACATGGGTACATCCGCCTTTCATCAGGTTCATCACTTGACCTGCAAAATCGGTAGCACCCCGTTGGAAACTTTCTTTTTGAACTGTTATTCCCATCTCTGCTTCTGACTCTTCAACGCCTTTTATTACATTTTCGCCATAATCATCATCCTGATAAATGACGCCAATCACAGCATTTTCATCCATTCCCTTAGCATAGTCAATTAAAATACCTGACTGAATATCATATCCTGTATCCGTATGAAAAATATATTCAGCAGCTGGACGACTCATATCAGACATGGTCCCCGATTGTGTTGCAGGAGCAATTAAGGGGATTTCTGACTCTGCTAATAGGGGACGAACTGCTTCAGCTGGTGATGTGCCAATCACATTATAGAGGCAAAACACCTGTTCTTTTTCGATTAATTTCTTTACAGCTACCACCGTTTTTTGGGGATTGTACTGGGCATCTTCAACAAGCATTCTAATCTTGCGGCCATGGACCCCGCCATTGTTATTTACATGATCAAAATACAGGTTTGATCCGGCAGGGATGATTTTACCCAATTCTTTCATCGGGCCACTTAAATCCTGCACATTTCCAATTAGAATTTCATTTTCAGTAATACCAGGAGATCCGGCTGAACCACCACATCCAATCAAACCAAGTGTCATTACAAACATGATTATTGTTGTTATTCGTTTCATTTTATAACCTCCGTTTATTATGTAAATCTTTGTTTGGGGTTAAAGGGAAATAATTTCCAATAAATCCGTATCTTAAGCCACATTCCATATAATCCTGTGGGTTGGAATATAATAAAAAGAAACATGATTAAACCAAAAATAAGTGATTCAATATCACCGGCTTCATTTTGAAACATGGCATGGAGCCAACCCTCAACTACCGGTACAATCAGGTTTTCCAGGAATACAATAAATATTGTACCCAATACGGCCCCATAGATGGAACCCATCCCCCCTACCAGAACCATAATGATAAAATAAATTGAAAGCATATTGTCAAAGTGATCGGTTGAGATAAAGTGATTGGTGTGGGCCATGAGGACCCCGGCTAACCCGGCGAAAACACCGGAGATGAAAAAAGACATCATTTTATATTGGGCCAGGTTAATGCCCGATGCCTGGGCGGCCTGTTCCGAATCACGGATGGCCATAAAGGCACGGCCGATCTTGGACTTCATCATCCGCCGGGAGGCAACAATCGTCAGCAATGCAAATGTCCAGACGAGAAAATAATTGGCCCAGTCTCCCTTAATTGTGAACCCAAATAGCTCGGGTGAAGAGACCACCAGTCCACCGGATCCCTGAGTCCATTCCCGAAGGGCTATGATTAATCGTCTGATTATAAATCCAAACCCCATCGTGGTAAGGCCCAGATACATTCCAGAAATTCTTAATGCAGGGAAACCAATGATAAACCCAAATAATCCGGCAATAATGGGTGATATGATTAGAGACAACCCAAAAGGCAGTCCCACCTGATCAACCAAGATGGCTGATGAATAAGCCCCGATGGCCATAAACCCTGCATGCCCAAGGGAAATCAATCCTGTGTAGCCAGAAAGGATATCCAATCCCACAGTGAGAATAATGTAAATCCCAATGGTATTCAAAATGTAGAGGTAATACTTATAACTGAAAGTCATTCCCTTCAACATAAAAGGGAGCAGGATTACCAATGCAATCAAGGCGGGAATCCACTTCAGATTTTCGTCTTGGTAGCGGCCTTTCATCAGACTTTTTTAATTTCCTCCGTCCCCATGATTCCAGTCGGTTTAATCATCAGTACAGCAATGAGCACAATCCAGACAATGATATCATTAATTTCTTTTATCCATTCATGATGAAAGGACAGGGTTCCCATACTAATTGTTTCAATTATGCCCAATATGATGCCCCCAACAATGGCGCCAGGGATGGATCCGAACCCGCCCAATACTGCTGCAGGGAAAGCTTTGAGCCCCAGAAATCCCATATTCGTATCCAGGATTGTGGCACGAGGGGCCAATAATACTCCGCTCACGGCTGCGACAATTGCAGCAAATATCCACACCAAAGAGTAAACACGATTGACGGGGACACCCATTAATTCTGCGGCAATGGGATCTTCTGATGTTGCCTGCATGGCAAGCCCCCATCGTGTTTTATTAAAGAAATAATAAAAAACAGAAACGAGAACAATTGCACTACCAATAATAAATATGTCCAGGACTGAGATAATGATACCACCCAGTTTGATATAGGCACCACCAAATGGTGATGGGGGAACTAAACTCATAGGACCGGCAATAAGGCCCACAAGGGCCCGTAACACAATTCCAATACTAATGGTGGCCATAATGATTGAAAAAACCGGTTCATCCCGCATGGGCCGGTTAATGACTAAATCTAGAAACCAGCCAAATATCACTGCAAAAATAATGGAACCCAACAATCCAAATAAAAATGTCCATATGGTTGGGACACCCAGACTGCTGGTAAAGGTTTGGATGAGGAAAAAGTTGACATAAGCCCCCACCATCATGAGTTCACCTTGGGCAAAATTAACCACTTCCGTGGCCTTATAGATGAGGATGAATCCAAGGGCAATTAATGCATAGATTGACCCAAGGGCAATCCCACTGACAATTTCCTGGCCGATATCAGTAAAGAATGAAGTCATTGTTAATTTGAAATGTACGGATTCTTAATTATTCTACAATTGAAATTAAAAAAAAGAACTACACAGCAGTAAGTAAATCACCCTCTCAAAGCTGATGCAAAAATACCTGGGAGATGTAAAAGATTACCTGTTCCTATGAAATATGTTAACCGTCTACCTGTCTTATGCGCCGTTTTATTGGTAACAAACCAGGGTGGTCTGGGAGCCATATGAAAATCACCAGAGAGGGCAGAGCGCGGGAAGTTTCTAAATGGCCCTGTGGCAACTGTTTTTTGTGTTTTTCCAAAAAGGAATGCATTGTGTACCACACCTTTCCCCGATTGAATGTCATCTTGGGTATGACCGGGAAAAGCACCCCAAGCACCACCACCAGCTAAAAATGCAAGGGCACACCAAGTATTCACGCCGATACCGCCGTATCTCAAGTCCGCAATAGCTTGATCCAGAGCTTCTTCGTGGGCTTTCATTGTTTTGGGATGAATAATGATGTTGGCGCCCAATGTTCCGTCCAGTTTTTCATTGGCAAATTTAATAGCTGCTTTTAAAAATGCAGCCGGATCACTGCCTTCCAATGAAACTGTCGTTAGTACGGGGCTAAAATATTCATCTGTAAAACAGGGTTCATCAATAAGGGCGTCCACATCATAAATAATGGTACGATCTACATCGCAATTAAGGCTTTTTGCATTTGCGTGATCCCTTGCAGCATTTTGACGATCTGCTGCGCCAGGATAATAAGCGGGGCGGCTTTCTGCATTAGCAATTTTAATTTCCACTTCCTGGAGGAATTTTTCGGTACCCACCCATTCTTTTGGCATAATCAGTACTTGGGTAGCAATACAGTTATGCCCCGCATTTTGGAGTTTTTGAGTGGCAATATTTTCTGCTTGAAATTTGAAATCACTCTTAGACCATGGCCCCGGAACAACAATAGTGGGTGAAATACCACCCAATTCAGATGATATGGGCTTATTCATGATGGACTGATTCTCACGTTTATGTTGTTCACCTTTTTCACCAACTCCAAATACAATGGCATCGTGAGTCCGGGTGCTACCAGTAATATGAATGGTATCAACCAAATTATGGCGGGTTAAATAAGCACCCACATCTCCACCACCATAGGCAAATTGCATAAATCCGGCTTCAATTAATGGTGCAAATATTTTTTCAAAAATGGGGCCTAGGTAATCATTAATGGGATTCATTTTGATTAAAACGACTTCACCTTCTGCAAACATCTTATAGAAAATATCCAAAGGCACAATCGAGGAAACATTTCCTGCGCCCAACACTAAGGATACTTTTCCCTGTGGGTTTTCTTCCTTATAAAACAAGGCAACCGTATCTTCAATATTATCCGGTGTTACGCCATCCTGCATCCACACATCTAAATAATAATTATCCAGAAGCAGCTTCTCAAGGAGGTTATTGGGATAAACATGGGCAACGGTTTGACCATTTGAACGTGCACTAATTTTAACCTTATGGATTGCACTTTTTCCAGCGGCGAGTGCATTGAGCGTATTCTTCATATACTGTAACCAGTTTAAAAATGCATAAGGACCACCCAACCATTCCTCTCCAGAGAGGGGTGAATTAACGCTTAACCCTTTCGCTTCTGTACCGGCATTTGCCCATTCTTCCGCAAAATCAACTGATCGTTTGATTGTTTGATCCAAATAATCTATTTTATCAGTAATAGGAAGGGTTGCCCACCTGTTTTTATTTGATTGTAAATGAGAAAGACTATTATCCAACGTTAGTGAGTCCATCGAATTATCCTTGTTTAATTGAATAATAATACTCTAAAAGAAAATCCGTAACAATAATTATCTATCATCAATCGCCAATCCGCTTGTATTATAAAATAGTTCAGCATAAAATTAGGCATGGAAAATTTTAAAACACTCGAAATTATAATTATTAGCAGTATCATTATTGGGTTTGGTATTTTGGAATCATTTACAGGACTCTATGGCCGTAATTCACTTCGAACAAAAGATGATTGGCTCAATGAAATAGTATCCTTTTTTCAACTGGCTCTATTAATAAAACCGGTCATTTTATTTTTGGCAGTTTTAATTCTTAATTATTTTATTCCACATCATTACCAAGCGCTATCACACCTCTCTTTTTGGGCATTATTCTTAATTGTATCTATACCAGATGATTTTTCTCAGTATTGGTGGCACCGAAAATCTCATGAATGGCCCTGGTTGTGGAAGTGGCATCGACCCCATCATACAACGAAGGAAATGGGTGTATTAACATCTTATAGAAATGCAATGCTCTATTATCTATTTATGCCCAATATTTGGTGGTTAGGGATTATGACTTTTTTTATTCCATATCAAATCATTTTTTTACAACTTATTATTAAACAGTTTATTATAATTGGTGCACATAGCGATATCAAATGGGATAGGGTCCTTTATAAATATAAAATACTTAATCCATTGGCTTGGGTGATAGAACATACAATATCGACACCTTCCACTCATTTTATGCACCATGGTAAATCAAATGAAGATGGCATTAGTAATAATAATGGCAACTTCGGTAATATGTATTTCTTTTGGGATATTCTTTTTGGGTCAGCAAAAATTACGCGCAAATACCCTGAAATTTATGGACTGGAAAATGATCCAGAAGATCCCTGGACTGCTCACATATATTATCCTTTTATAAAATCTAATAAAATTCAGAGTGAATTAAATATTTGAATGTGGAGAAATTGGTAAAAGTCTCCTAATCAATCGGGTCAGGGAATTAGTAAAAAATGGAAAAGAAATCAGGACATTTTCTCCCTGCGTAATAGCTGATTTTTCATCGAATCCTAATCACAAGAACTCTAACCTATATTACTTTTCACTAACTACAGGATTTACGTTTACTTAATAATAATGAACAACCCACACCCAATGAAACACCAGACCCTAAACCAATCGAAATCCCAATAGCCATATTTTCAAGAGCAACACCAAAACTTATTCCAACTCCCACTCCTATGCTTATACCATAAGCCAAACCATACATTATATTTCTTTTATTCATATCCAAAATTACACAAAAGTGTGTGTGTCTTTTATTGTATAAGGATCAAACCTGGAGTCGATTTTTAAATGCATTAATTCAATACATCAAATAAATAACTGTACTTAACCACAAAAGATTTGGTACTCGTCTCTAATGGAATTCCGTCATAATCCTGGGTCTGGTTATATACCAAGTATAACCCGGTGGCGGCAGATTGCTGCCAGATAAAACGACCATTCATAGACCATTGATCGGTACGGCTGTTATACTGGAGAAGGGATTGAATATACATTTTGGGTGAGAATGCATAAGTGATCCTGGCCCGAAGCAGATTAGTTGTAAAGTTTCCTCCCGGCAATATAACCTTATTATAATTGGAACTAAATTCTGATGTAATCTTATCCTTATACCGAATTTTGAAGGTAGGCGTCATATTAATCCTGTCACCGCCAAAAAAGCCACCAATTCGATTCATCGAGCTGAAACTGATCGGTTTAGCTTGGTTCGTCATAATCATAATTTGAATTTCCTGGTCATCATAAATTCCTGCGGAAACAAAAACACTATCAGATATTTCAAAAGCTTCAATAACTCCTTCTTTAACCAAATTGGTTCCTGTATGTATTTCAAATCCCGATCGAAACTCCCAATGATTATCAATATGCCATCTCCCTGATTGGTGAAACCCATCAAGTTTCCAATAACCATCATAATTGACATGGGGTCTTATTTCAAGCAATCCCAATTTATTTTTAGGCCTAAAACGTGTAAATATCCGACCGGACCATTTTCGATAATTCTCCCGTTTGAGGTAACCCATTTCCGGATTAAAATTTGCACCCACTTCGGTATAAGATGCAGAAGTAGAAACTTGTTTTGTATCCCGCGCAAACTCCATTCTGTAAGCATATGCATTATCCTTCTCCATGTCTGGTGTATCGGTTAAACCGGCAAATACAACAATCTTACTTAACTCCCCGATACCCAATTGGGCATCAAATGCGTATGATTGGTTCATGTAGCCATCCTTACCCATGTGATCCAGTGCTGTATACATGGCACCGATATGGGTTCGATTCGGCAACTCTTTTTTCAACCGAAGTACGGAATATTGATTGGCATCAGTAATATCTGTCACCTTATCTGTTCTCATGCTCAGCATACCTACTTTCATCCCTGAAAAAGTCCCCGTGAGCCTTCCCCCGCCAACAATGGGTACAGGTTCCCCATCGGGACCGACGCCAATGCGGCGGCTAAAAAACATTTCGATGTCTGGACCGAAAAAACCACCACCGGTACCTACAGAAAAAAGTCCTGCATTCTCTAAAAAGAATGCCCGCTTTTCGGGGAAGAATAAACTGAACCGATCCAGGTTAATCTGTTGTTCATCCGCTTCCACTTGGGCGAAATCGGTATTGTAGGTTAAATCCAAGGACATGGATGACCCCACACTAATCTTCCCATCTAACCCAAAAGTGCCATCATTAGATTTGGATGATGTTTCTTCTTTCTTCTCATTATTTTGCCCAAGCACGTAGGGCATAATCTTGATATTCCGGGAAGAGGGAACATTCATTTGGGTCAATGTTCCTGCAGAAACAAGTCGGTTCATGGTGAATTGTCTCGAAATAGGCGCCCAGTGAGCTTCCTCTTTATTCCTTGCGATGACTCTTTCAAAATTGATTCCCCAGGATTGATCCTTACCTTCTTTATATCGTAGAGTTTTAAAAGGGATGGCAAATTCTGCACTCCAACCGTAATCACCCCTTTGGGATTTTACTTCCCAGACAGCGTCCCAATTCACATTGAATCCCCCACCTGTGCCCATACTGAATCGCCGCATCATACTACCCCCTTCGCCACCACCAGTAATCTGGGCATCATATTCGATTCCTGCAGGATTGGTACCAAAGAGATACCCCGTTTGAAAATCTTTAAATGTATCAATAATAAATGAAAAACTGTCTGAATTATTGAGTGGCGAATCCCTGCGTGTATCAGAAATAACAATTTCATCGGGCTTTGAGTCATAGCATACCACCGACACAAAAAATATTTTATCTGAATACATAACCTTCACCACCGTGTTTTCAGATACATTGTCACCCTCGTCAGGTGTTTTTTGAATAAAAGTTGTTACTGCAGGTACATCGTTCCATGCCAAATCGTTCAAAACATCCCCATCCATGACAGGATTAGAAGTAGCTTTAACGGCAGACGTGACATTCTGACTAGTTAAAAAAGAAAAAAGGAATAAACAGTTAAATAAAATCTTTTTCATGGAATAAACTCGTTTTTACTATAAAATTGAATGAACGGCCTTAGCCATTGCTATACATTGATCCGTCACACCGCCCTGGTCATGAGAGGTAAATGTAACACGAACTTGGCACCATCCAACGGTTAGATCTGGATGATGATTTATTGCTTCTGCATGTTCCGCAAGTTGATTAACAAACCGTATCCCATCCATATAGGTATCAAAAGTAATGGTTTTATGAATGGCATTATCAGAATATGTCCACCCGTCCAGCTTGTCTACAGCAGATTGGATTTCTGTTTGGGCAAGCAAAGCCATTGATCCTCCTTCATCTTAACATTTACTTCATACAATTTACATAAATCAATTTGTATGAATCAGGATTAAACTGGAAAAGATATTTGCAAAATTAGTTGTGTGATGAGAAAAATTATTTTTTAAATGCCCCGCTGGTTACCCACCCTGCAATCATTGCAAACAAAACCGATGGTAGCATTACATCTAATTTAGTTATATAAGGTTCAAAAGATGAAAAACCGGGAACCACAAATTTGAAAAATGGTATGCAAAGAAACCCTGTAATCATTGAGGAAATTGCACCTTTTTCGGTATAATTTTTCCAAAAAATAGACAAAATTATTACAGGGCAAAATGTTGCAGCAATTCCGGACCAACCGAAAATTGCAAACCAAAAAACGGTTCGGGTTGGTGATAAAAAAGATACACATAATGCCACGATTAAAGCGAGAATTGCAAGCGCCAGGGTCACCTTTTTTGATAATCCCGTAAGCTGTTGCTCATCTACATTTGGATGAAATATTTGTTGATAAAAATCACGAGTGACAGCACTGGAAGCCACAACCAAAAGTGAATCCACCGTGGACATGACCGCCGACAAAACAGCGGCAATATAAATCCCAATAATTAAGGTAGGCATGACTTGTCCCAAAACGAGAGCAAGGACATTTTCGGCTGCATTTCCCAAGATCAATTCGGGATTATCCCCTGCTTGGGTGAGCATATATCGCCCCAAAATTCCAATCATGACAGCGGCTGTGTCGGTAAGCATTGTATAAAAAAGCGCAACCCACTTTCCTTTTTCGATCTCAGCTTCATCTCTAATTGCAATGAAGCGAACATATACTTGGGGCGAGCCCATAAATCCGATTCCGATAGATAAAAGACCAAGGATGGCTACACCGTTCATGAGTGTCAATCCACCCGCTCCCCATATATTTAATAAGGCAGGGTCTATGGACCGCAAACCATCAACTATGGATGTGTCGCCGGAAAGACTGAAATAAGTAACCACAGGTAGAAGTAAAAGCCCCACAAACATGAGGGATCCCTGGAAAAAATCAGACCATGCTACTGCGAGAAATCCACCGGAAAAAATGTACATAATCACAATTCCAAAACCGATTCCAATTCCAGTATAATAGTTAAGGCCTAAAAAAGATTCAAATGTTTTACCAGTAATATCGATCTGAGCACTCACGTAGATAATTACAAAAAGAGAGAGTGCCGTAGCAGCGATAATCCGAATCGTATGTGTAGTGGATTTAAAATGACTTACCAGAAAATCAGGAATCGTTATAGAATCATATTCATCGGTCATTCGCTTGAATTTTTTTGCCATGAATTGCCAGGATAGCCAAACCCCAAGCACTTCTCCTACCACAATCCAAAATGCACTGACCCCTATAAGGGCACCCATGCCTGTAACACCAATAAGCAGCCATCCTGATTCTCCTGTAGATCTGGCAGATAGTGCAGCGATCCAGTAGTTAAGCTTTTTTCCACCTACATAATAATCTGTAATATTCGAAACGCGTTTGGATGCAAAAAATCCAATGCCAAGCAGAATTAAAAAATATAAAGCAAGAACAACAAACTTAAGGATCAAGAATTGTTCCCCTCTCGGGGTAAGATCACTTTCATGGTTGGATAGGGAATGGAAATATTATTTTGGGAAAATTGTTTATATATCTCCGTATTTACCGCGTCCACAGTTCGACCGCGAATTTCTGGTTTATGGATCCAGAAAAGTAGTTGAAGTTTGAGTCCATGATCGCCAAATTCCCGAAATCGGACACGGGGTTCCGGAGTTTTTAATACATTTTCATTCCCCAATGCTATTGAAATAAGTAATGCTTTTACATCATCAATATTTGATTCATAGGCTACATGGAGTGTGATTCGCACCCGTTCTGTCTCGCCCGGTCCCCCACTTTCATTTACAATTTTGGATGCTGCTATCACAGAATTGGGAATGGTAATTTCAATATCATCCCGGGTCATAAACCGTGTGGAACGAATTCCCATTTGTTTCACATAACCTCGTTCACCTGTATCTAACAAAATATAATCACCTTCTTTAAAGGGTGAGTCAGCCATGAGAAATATTCCTGCAAAGAAGTTGGCTACTGTATCTTTGGCAGCCAAACCCAGCACCACACCCAACACACCTGCCGAAGCCAGAATGCCATTAATATTGATATCCCAACTTAAGAAAATAAAATAAATACCAAACAAGCCAATTGCAATTTTCCCGAGATTATTAAAAAGAGGAAGCGTCTTTTGCTGCAGAAGTGGATTAGATGTTTTTTGCGATGCCCATTCCATAGAAAGTATCAGAATTTTCATCGCCACAAACAACCAAATCAAAATGGTGCTTGTTTTGAAAATGCCGACTAGGGCATAATCAATATAATTCGGGAGTTCTGCCGTTTTGACCGCAACCGAGAATCCAATAAATAAAATAGAATAAAAAATGGGACGATGTAACAGTTGAAGAATTCGATCATCGAAATTTGTTTGGGTTTTATTTACTATCCGTTGAAATATCCTTGTAAAGATCATATCCGTAATCTTTGCTGCAATAACAGCTCCCAAAATGATCAGGACACTTAGGATGATAGGATTGGAAAACGCCACTTCGTAATTCTTTTGTAACCAGCTCATCATAACCTTGAATATAATACTGGTTGGATTAGAATTATTATGTGATTCAATTAAATGAGGGGTTAGTTTTTGTTATCATTTACTTCAATAAGTTTGAATTTCAATAATCGTTAAAATGACAAGACTATCAATACTGTTGAAAGATAACGATACTGTGATTTATACATTAAATAGGGTACACCTCTACATTTCGAATATGCAAATCAGCATTTCCCGACACAGGATCAATCGCCAAATCATCCCCTAATGCATTCAGATTCCCTCCCTTATTTTCAAGAGCTATTTTTTGCTGGGTACCATTCCCTTCATGCCCCCATCCATGGGGAATACTGATCACACCTGGCATCATTTCTTCCGAAAGTTTTGCTTCTAATTCTATTTGGGAATTCGATGTTTCAACTCGAACTTTTTGTCCATCTGCAATCGAATTTTTTTGAGCATCTAATGGATTCATTAATATTAAAAAACGATCCCGGCCACTCATTAATGATGAACAATTATGCATCCATGAATTATTACTTCGAAGTTGTCGCCGTCCTATCAAGGTTAAACTGCCATTAGAATTGGATTGAGCCACATTGGAAATCACACGCTTAAAATCATCGATAAAAATAGATGGCGCCGAATCAATTTTTTTATCAGAGGTAAATAATCGCTTTGGGAATCTCGGTTTTAATGGACCCAGATCAACCCCGTGTACTTTTTTCTTAACTTTTGATAAGGTCAGGCCGTTCCATTTAAATAGAGATTTTAAACTTCCGTATTCACCAATACGTATTCCTAAATCCAACAGCCATTCCGGACCGAAAATTTTAGATAGAAAATGGTTAATCTTTGAATATTTTCGTCCATTTTTTTGGACCACCCGTTTTTCCAAACCCATAAATATTTCCCAATCGTATTTTGTGCCAGATTCTTTTGGAAATACCGGGTTCGAATATTTTACAACATTCCGGACCGAAAAAATATTGAATACCACATCAAAATGAGGGCCATTAAGATTGAAAGCAGGAGGCAAAATAATGTCCGCATGACGGGTAGTTTCATTTATATAAAAATCGATGGAAACCATAAATTCCAGCCCCGAAAATGCACGGTCTAATTTTTCTCCCCCCGGAACGGACAGAATGGGATTTCCCGCAGACGTTACCATGGCTCGAATTTGCCCCTCCCCCTTTACCAGTATCTCATCCGCCATCGTTACTGCAGGGTATTCACCAGCAAATTCAGGGAGATTGCGAACACGACTTTGACCTTTATTATAATGTCCCTTCGTTTGAGAATTACCTAAGGTGTCAAAAGCAGGTGAAGTAAACATGGCCCCACCTGGAGCGTCAAAATTCCCAGTAATGATATTAACCATATTGATCAGCCAATGTACCGTTCCGCCAAACTTTTGGGTACAAGCACCCATCCGGCCATAACATACGGCGGATTCCGCCTTAGAGAATTCTTTTGCTATTTGTTGGATATTTGCTCTTGAGATACCCGTAATACTTGAAATTGTTTCCAATTCTATATCTGGAATCGAGGTTAAAAATTCGTCCAGATTATTAGTTACGGAATCCAAATGCCCCTGCTTGATCCACCCATTTCTGATAATTTCCTGAATGATTCCAATGAGAAAATAAACATCAGTCCCTGGCTGAATAAAATAATGTTCATCTGCCAACTTAGCCGTTTCCGTTCTTCTCGGGTCTATTACAACGAATTTCCCGTCACGACTTTGGATCGCCTTTAGTCTATTTCTTATATCCGGTGCTGTCATCAAACTTCCATTGGATACAAGGGGATTTCCCCCAAGAATAATCATATATTGCGTTCGGTCAATATCCGGAATTGGAACCAACAATTGGTGGCCTAACATTTGGTAAGCTGCAAATTGGTGAGGGAGTTGATCCACTGTAGAAGCAGAAAATTTATTTCGCGTTCGCAGAGAAGAAAAAAATGTTGGCCCATAAAGGAGAGTTCCATAATTATGGACAGATGGATTCCCTTGATAAACACCCACAGCATTGTTGCCGTAGGTTTTTTGGATATTTACTAATTTATCGGCGACTTCATCCAATGCATTTTCCCAAGAGATTTGCTCCCATCCTGAATTGGTTTTCTTCACGGGAAATTTCAAACGATCCGAATCCTCATGGAGGTCTTTGTAAGCCAATGCTTTGGGACAAATATGCCCGTGACTTAACGGATCTTTTTCATCACCAACAATCGTTTGAATTTGCTCATTTTGGGTGGTTATAACCAATCCGCACATGGCTTCGCAAAGGTTACACGTTCGATAATGGGTCTGAAAATTTGTTATTTTTGGGGTGATCATATTTTTGCACAGCGAATGAGAAGTGAGTTTGTAATGGCGTTCTCTCTTAATTGTCTGATCGATTCATAATCTGGATCATTTGCAAAGTTCATAAAGGTGGGCCAGTCAGGCCATTCGATAAAAAAAATCATATCCGCATCAAATTCACCAATAATTGCAGCCTGGGGTACGTATAAATCTGAATGAACGCGTCCACCGTATTTTTTCAACAAGGGGCTAACCGATTTCATATACTCCTTATATTTATTATGACCACCATCCGGTTTGAACCATAATGCATTCAGCATATAAATAGAATTGTTATCATTCATTTTAAGTTTACTCCTTTTCGCCTTCACCATTACCAGTTTAAGTAATATTGCGCTCTTTATTTTTCCCATGTGTTGTCTGACTGGTTTTATTGTATTAGAATTTAAGGTGGAATTAAACAAATTATTTTTTAATCACAAATAAATATTAGAGAGTTTCAAAATCCTCTTCATTTGAAAGGTGAATAATGAAAGTACCGCAATCATTACGAAAGTGGCTGGTGTTCCATTTTTACGTGGACTACGCCTTTGCAATACCCTTCTTCTTTTTTCCAGAACAACTGGCTTCATTATTGAATTATGAACCACTTGACCCATTGGCAGCACGGATGTCGGCTGCAGCGTTGTTTGGCATTGGATACAGTTCCCTCATGGCAGCCAAATTTGATTTGGAAAAAATACAGCTCAAGTTACGATGGGCAGTTATTTGGGCGGGGTCCGGAACCATCGGTCTTTTTTGGGGTGCATTAAGTGTAGATCACATATGGGGTTGGATCTTTGGAATCATTTTTTTATTATTTTTTATATTATGGTTTTTTTATGCTATTAAACTGAACGCATTTAATAATAAATGAATAAAGTTTTTTATCGATCTTTATTGCCCATTCTATTAGGGATCCTCATTGGAGGTGCTTCCTTTTACCCCTTTACTTATACCAACCCCATTTCGATGAGTTTGATTGGCGGTATCAAACGAAATCAATGGGTGACACATTTTGATTTATCCATGAAAGACCAAAATCCATGGTTGCGTAATTATATCGCATTCATCGGGTTATTGGGAAGTATTCGACCTGAAGTCATATATTTTGAAGCAATGAATGATGATGATGGAAAAATATTATCTGGAGAAAATGATTATATATTAAGGGGAATTCCACCCAAAAGTCGTTATTGGAGCTTTGTCATTTATGATTATGAAAATAGCCAAATAGACCCTTTTGAAGAAACGGTAGCCAATTCGTTTCGGTCAACCATCAAGGATAATGGTGAATACGAAATAATACTTACAGCAAATCCAGAAAAATATTCCGGGAAACAGATTATAAATCATGGCAGTAATAATTTTACAATTATAATGCGTATTTATGGCCCAAACCTAAAATATTATGAAGACAAAAATTCAATTCCTGTTGGACGCATCAAAAAGGTAAGTCCTCATGGGTAATTGGATTATAAAATTCCTCGGGACAGCTATTCTAATTCATGGGTTATTAATCTGGACTGGTCCTGAAATCGTTATGCGCAAACTGGATCGTGATTTAGAGGCAGCTAAAATATTCGAAAGTGAATGTGGTGAAAGATGGGTAGATGGAATTTTTTATATCAATCCATCATGTCTGTCAAATAAACAATCGGCTCGAAAACCAAACCCGGATTTTTTATATTTTCTTATTCCATACGATCTTAGTAATGGTGATTTATTTGTATCCACACCGGTGCCGCCTAACGATCGTTATTGGTCAATCCACGCCCATAACAGGAATACAGATGCATTTTATCGGATTACAAATACAGAAATTAATGGTAAAAGATTTGAATTTTTGATTACAAAAAATAAAAATAAAACATCCAATATCCCAATCGCCTATGCTACCTCTAAAAAAGGTGTTATTTTAAATCGACTTGTAATGAAAGATTTTTCTGAATACGAATCTCTAGATATCTTTCGCAGATCCACGTTCAGGGAATATCGTTAATCTAATCCCTAACCAGATCCTTAAATGCACTTTTTAACCAGATTAAGGATATGGCAACAGACACAATCGTGGAAATAATCATGGCATACCACACCCATTCAATGGATTTATTTAACACCATGATAAAATACAATGCTAACGGTGCCGACAAGGCCAAAATTCGAATAGATGTAATCACAAGCATTGGAATCCCCTTTCCCAATCCTTGAAGAATCCTGCCTACAGTCATACCAATAGCAATAAGGGGATATATTAGACAAATGAATCTCAGGTATGTAACTGCAATAGATTGAATCCCAACATCCAGAGTAAAAATTTTCACAATAAGCGGTGCAAAAATATATAAAATAATTGACAATACACCTGTGACCATCATGGATCGAATAATACCATATTTTGCAATAAATTTAATTTTCTCAATCTCTTTGGCACCGAAGAACATACCGACTAATGTGGTTAATGCTGATGCAATCGCCATAATTGGTAGAAAAATGACCATATCCATTCGACCCCCTACCTGATAGGCCGCAACCGCATCCGTGGAGAATCGAACCAATATTCGGTTAAATACCAATTGACCAAAGGCCATAATAATCATGGACATGGACGCGGGTAACCCAACGCGAATAATATCTTTTATAATAAATAGGGAAGGTGAAAAATCCCGCATTCGAAACTGAATATATGCATGTTCCTTTACAAAAAGCATATAGACAAAAATAAAGAATACAATCAATTGGCTTATGGCTGAAGCCATCGCCGCCCCACCGACCCCATAACCCAACGTAAAAATAAATATGGGATCTAAAATGATGTTTAATATTGTGCCCAATCCCGCGACGGCCATGGGCAGTTTCATATCACCTTCACCGGATAATATGGATCGAAAAAACGTAGAAAAAACCATGAAAGGAAGCCCAATTAAACTAACCTTTAAATAGTCCCAACTTAGTGGAAGCACTGATTCGGTTGCCCCTAATCGCTGCAATAAACCTTCACCATAAATCAGACCAAAGGTCGTTAAAATTGTACTGATTATTAAACCCAATGCCACGGCATGTTCCGCCGTATTATCGGCATTGACTTTATCTTTTGCACCAATAAACCTTGCAATGGAAGCTGTCACACCGCTCCCCACACCAAATGATAACCCAAGGACAAGAAAAAATAACGGCATATTAAACGCCACCGCTGCAATGGCATCCCCGCCAAGCCGGCCAATAAATATCATATCTACAATGGTGTATAATGTATGGATTCCCATGCCTGCCATAATCGGAAATGCTAAAGTCCATAATGCTTTAGAAGGATTATCTATAAAGCCCTCTAAACGGGAAGTCTTATTTTGCGGCAATTTCATAGGCGCCGAATTTAGAGGAGTTTAATGTGCGAAAGATAAATTTATATTTAATTTTCAGGGGAGGAAATAAGAAAAAACAAAAGTGAAGTTATCCGTATTCAGTTAAAGGAATAATCATCTACCAACTCATCTATGATGGGGCCAACAATTCTGCAGGGTCTACACAAGGGTGCCCATAGATCAACAATAACTAAACCTATAGTATTTGACACGTCAGTTTCTCAGTTTTGATCTATAAATGATTCTATATTTTCTGACATTTAAAGCTCCTTTTCTTTATTTGATGCAAATAAAGAATTTTGGTTACACACTTATTTTAAAATGGCCAAAAAATAGGAATAAAAATAATAGCCATCGCAAAAAGGGTTAATGCTAAAGGCAACCCAACCTTGATATAATCAGAAAATTTATATCCACCGGGACCATAGACCATGAGGTTGGTCTGATATCCAACCGGTGTAATAAATGATGCAGAGGCGGCAAAACAAACAGCAAAAATAAATGGGCGCGCATCCATTCCTAATTGGGCTGTAACCACCATAACGATGGGCGTCATGATAATGGCTGTGGCCGCATTAGAAGATACTTCTGTCAATACCATGGTAATAAAATAAATTAGTGCTAATAATAAATAGGGCTGCCATTCAATGGATGCGGATAGAACAATCGTTGAAATAGATGAGCCTATCCAAGCGGCAGTGCCAGTTGATTGTATCACCAAACCAAGGGGAAGAAGTGCAGCAATCAATATGATCACTTGCCAATTAATGGATTGATAGACTTCATTAGCAGTAATAACCCGTAAGACTAACAAAATAACAGTCCCAATTAATGCCCCTTTTAAAATGGGGAAAATTCCAAGTGCCGCCAATAGAACCGCTATCGCCAACACTATAATACTCATCCACCAAAAACGAGCTTTTTTAAGTTTTTGATCCAATTCTCCCAATAAAATGAATTTCCCTCCTTCCGCAAGTTCATTGAGTTTTTCCCGTGTTCCATACACTAAGAGTGTGTCGTATGATTTTAACACTACATGAGCAATTTTTTTTCTGATAATGGATCCTTCCCTGCGAATAGCCAAAATGAAAGAGCCAAATCGACGACGAAAATTAGATTCCATTAATGATTGACCCACCAAATCTGATTTTTCAGAAACCATACATTCCATTAATATATTGTCTTTCTGTTCCAGTTCTTTCTGGGTCAATTTTTCATCCGTAAGGAGGGTAATTTTTTCTACTTCCTTTATTCTTAAAAAACTTTCAACAGATCCTTTCACAAAAAGGATATCTCCTTCTTTTAAAATCTGGCGACTAATGTTTTGGGAAATCAAATGACCATCTCGTTGAATATCTAAAATCATCACATCGTAATTTTGGTTAATTTGACGATCTTTACACGTTGAGCCAACCAATGGTGAATCTGCCGTTATTTTAATCTCCGTTAAATATCCTGCCAAATGATAACTCTGAGTCAAACTGGATGTTACGGTCCGTGATGGAAGAAGACGAGGTGCAACCCATAAAATATATATCAATCCAACGAAAAGACTAATAGAGCCATATTTTGCAAATTCAAACATCCCCAAAGAAACAGTACCGCCACTATCTAAATAAATTGAATTCACTAATAAGTTTGTTGATGTACCAACCAAAGTCAACGAACCACCTAGAATGGCTGCATAGCTCAATGGAATTAATAATTTTGAAGGACTCATATGATATTGGTGTGCCAACCGCATCGTAACGGGCATGAATATGCCCACAATGGCTGTATTATTCACCAAAGCGCTGGCTATTGCGATAGTAAGCAAATAAACTGCCAACCCTAATGACTGAGATATGGATGCGAGTTTATTGATTTTCACAACCAAATATTCAAGGATATGCGTTTTCTGTAACGCATGGCTCAGTGTAAACAAAAGCGCAATTGTAATGACCGCGGGGTTGGATAATCCGGATATGGCTTCTTCAGGTGTTAAAAAACCAAACCCAAACAGGATACTCAAAATGAGTAAAGCGGTGATGTCCAAACTGAAAGTTTCTGTAACAAACAGGATAAAAGCCAATCCAATGATGGCCAGGACAAATGCAATTTCAAATGTCATATAATTTTGGTTAATTCAATTGGTTCAAGTCCAAATACTACATTTGGACTTCATCAATCTGTTCTGGATCCAGATATCCTTCCGCGTATTGAAGGTATATTTTTTCTTTTACAAATATATCAAATAGGTCCACATCTATATGGGCATCATTTTTCATAAATCCCAAAATGCGCATTGCCTGACTCAATGTTTTTCCTTTTTTATAAGGACGATCTCTTGCGGTCAATGCTTCAAAAATATCCGCAATCGCCATGATCCGTGCCTGTACAGTCATTTCATCTTTTATTAATCCTTTTGGATAACCAGTTCCATCCAGTTTTTCGTGGTGACCGCCAGCAAACTCAGGTACATTTTTTAAATGTTTTGGATAAGGTAATTCTTCCAACATATTGATGGTGACTACAATATGGTCATTAATCACTTTTCGTTCTTCCGGCGTCAGGGTTCCTCGTGGAATCGTTAAATTATATATTTCGTCTTCTGATAGAAAATTTTCCATTTTCCCATTGGGTTTCCAACGGTAATTCGCAATTTGATGCACACGATCCTTTTTATCTCCAGACATAAATTCACCACCCACATTGGATTCTTGTACAAATTCCAAATCATTTTTCAAGATTCGAACTGTTTTCCGATATTCACTTTGTAGTGCCTTTATCTTATCCAATTTTTCTTCCAATGAAAGCGATTCATTCCGTTCAATCTTGAGTTCTTTTTTTAATCGTTTGATTTCTACATCTCGTTTTATAACACCAAACCGTGTTTCCACTTCATGCACCCGGTCATAAATCGTTTCCAGTTTGGTACTTTTATCCACGACGAATTCCGGTGTCGCTACTTTACCACAATCATGTAGCCACGCAGCAATTTTCAACTCATACATTTCCTTTTCATTGAAGGCTATATCAGCAAAAGGCCCATCTTTCGTTTCTTGCACTGCATTTGCCAATAGCATCGTAATCTCCGGAACACGAGCACAATGGCCGCCTGTATAGGGAGATTTAGCATCAATGGCAGATGCGATAAGTTTTATAAAGGATTCAAACAAATTTTCTAAATCCTTAATCAAATTTTTATTGGTGATAGCCACCGCTGCCTGACTGGCTAATGCTTCCACCATTGTTTGAATATCAGATTTAAAAGAAATAATTGTATTTGATTTGGGTTTTTGGGCGTTCAAAAGCTGAAGCACACCAATTATTTCATCTTCGTGATTTTTAAGGGGTACCGTTAAAAACGATTGAGAATGGTATCCGGTTTTTTCGTCAAACATTTTTGTTCCGGAAAAATCAAACCCTTTGGCCTTGTAGGCATCTTTAATATTCACTGTTTCGCCCGTCAGTCCAACATATGCTGCTATCATGGAATTATTGGGCTCCCCGTCATCTGTGTATAATTTCACGGGATAAAATGGAATTTCTTTTCCAGATGTACCCCCCATATGAAAATCCAGTGAATCCGTCATTAAGATTTCAAATCGTAAACAGTTATCATCGTTCATCATGTATAAGGTTCCACCGTCCGAATTGGCAATCCGTTTGGCCTCCAGAAGAATCATCTCCAGTAGTTTGTTCATATCCTTCTCTTTGGACAGGGCCAAACCGATGCCTGCTAAATTACTGATTTGCTTTTCTAAATCAGTAATATAGGCTTTGACAGCATCGGGCGCTTCGGCTAGATACTTGGATACTGTCGTCATTGAGTATTGGGGATGTTTTGCCATGAAACTTTGTTGTTTAGTAAAGAGTGAAAACTTACAGAAATTCACAACATTGAACAACTATATAGATGAGGGATTTATTTAATGAATTCTCTAATTTTATGGATGACTGATAACCATAAATTCTTTGATTATACCTCCATAGGAAAACTCAATGTTAATGAACTGTTTGAAACAGGACAAACAACACTGGATTCCAGCGACAAAAAAACTATTCATCGGTTTCTAGAGGTAGGACATTCCCCGATAGTCAACAAGTTGATTTATAAAGAAGAAAAAGTTGATGAGTGGTTTAGCCTCCTTCATCAACTCATTCTTCAATCAAATTTTAATGTATATGCTTTGCTTAAACAGCGCGCGGAACGATTTGTAGATAAACCATTATTTCAGACCATTTCAGCTAATAATATTGCATCTACATCTTATAATGATGTTTGGAAATTAGTCCAATCCATTGGTTCATATTTTCAATCAAATTTGGGAAAAGATGACACCATCGGAGTCCTAACACCAAATCATCTCAATGGCATTATACTTGATTTGGCTTGCCTCGCTTATCATATTCGAATCGTTCCAATCCCCATGAATTTATCCTCGGACCACTTGAATTATGTGTTGGATCATGCTGAAATAACGCATTTGTTTATAGGAAGTGACAGGGCCCGAGAGTCACTAAAGGATGCAAAACGCAGTCCTTCTGAATTCAATGCCGTCCAAATTAATAACACGGAGGAATGGAATGGATTTCTCGCGAAATGCCGCCAATCCAAAATCATGAATCCACCAACTAAAAACCTACAATCCTTGACTACAGTCATGTATACATCTGGCACCACGGATAATCCGAAAGGCATTATTTTTAATCAGGAAAATATCATTACAAAACGGTTTGCACGGGCATTGGCTCTTCCTGAGATTGGCTCAAACGACTCATTCCTTTGTTATCTCCCACTCTACCACACTTTTGGCCGATGGTTTGAAATGATGGGATCTATCTTCTGGGGCGCCACTTATACATTCACCCAGTCTACATCTTTTAAAAATTTACTTCATGATTTGAAAGTGTCAAAACCATCTGTATTTATATCAATCCCCAAACGATGGATTCAAATTCAGGAACATGTGGCTGCATCTATCTCCATTGAAAAATCGGAAGAAAAAGCTATTCAAAAAATGTCCCGTTCAATTACAGGTGGAAACTTAAAATGGGGACTTTCAGCCGCAGGATTTCTCGACCCTGATATATTTAAATTTTTCCACGAAAATGATATCACTTTATTAAGCGGTTATGGCATGACTGAAGGGACTGGTGGAATAACCATGACACCCCCAGAGGATTATGTGCCAAATTCCGTTGGGAAATCTCTACCTGGGATTGATCTGAAATTGGCAGAGGATAATGAATTACTTATAAAAGGCCCCTATGTTTCTCCTGGTTATTATAAGAATGAAATAAAAGGATCATATATGGATGGATGGTTTCATACCGGCGATATTTTCAAATATAAAAAAGGGCATTACTTCATTATTGATCGTAAAAAAGAAATTTATAAAAACAGCCGCGGCCAAACTATTTCACCACAAAAAATAGAAAACCTATTTCAGGATTTTGAAGCAATCCGATCAGTCTTTTTAGTGGGTGATGGAAAAGAATTCAATACAATTCTCCTGTATCCGGAACCGAAAAATGATGCAGTAGATCAAAATATAATGTCTTCTGAAGAGATTCGAATCTATTTTAGTTCTTTGGTTTTTTCTGTAAATACATTTTTACCTCCCTATGAGCGAATCGTGAATTATGCCATCATACCCAGGGACTTCGATCACGACAATAATGAACTCACGTTGAAGAATACTTTTAAACGAAAAAATGTATTAGAAAATTTTACTGATATTATTGAACCGATGTATGAAAAGAATTATATCAGCCTCATCCGAGGAGATTATGAAGTGAAAATCCCGAACTGGCTCCTACGGGAAAAACGCCTGACCCGGGGAGATATTCGTTGGAATGGAAAAACAATCCGCGAATATGGATTAGAAGAAGGCTTACCGCTTAAATGGACCAAATCAGCATTAATAATTGGAGATTATGTTTACCATATAAATGGCACCACAATCAATGTTGAAAAACTACTCAGAGATCCCGTTTTATGGTTGGGAAATAAGTCATTAGTAGACTTTGTGGGAGAAGTTGCATTTCGGGTGATTTCTTTTGAACCATACCATACCCTTTCGGTAAATCAAACGCGACTTCCTTATCAGACATTCAAATATTCACTAAAAGATGCGCCCAAATATCCAGAGGGGAATTTATCCTTATCTACCCTTCATTTGGCTGTACACAACCTTTTACAGAAGGACCGTCAACACGTTAAATCTGCATTGAACTATTTTAAACATAAATTGGATTCCCCAAAATATCAATCCATAATCCAGGATCAGTTATTACGGCTTCAAGTCCACCCTGATTCCGGCATTTGGATAAAATCTTTTGAAATGCTTATGCCTCATCTTTCGGGAGAAATGTTTATTAACTTATATCGGAAATCCATTCTTGCAAATCAATGTGATTCCTTAACTACTTTGGATCCGGGCCTGATACAGGAAAACCATTTTCAATCTATATTAGAATTATTGACTGAGTTTAGACAATCAAAAAAAATACGGATAAAAGATAAAAAAGTCGGTGAAATGTTAATCAATTTGATCACGAGTTTAGGCATTGCTCATCCAAAATATTTCACGAAATCACGAGGGGAATTAACCCTTTGGACATTGGTCTCCCAAAAAGAATCGCTGGCAAAATTGGCTCGAGAAAATCGATTCAAGTTAGAGAATGGATTTCGCGAGTGGATCCAATCACATTCATCAGCCAAAGCATTTAACTGGCAAAATATTCTTCAATTTGATGAAAATGTATCAAATAAATTAAAGAATAAAATTGAACACGTTATCATTAACTCGACATTGATTTGTGAATCCACTTTCATTTTTTCTAAAGGTCGCCAAATACAATTAAATGAAATCGCACATGAGGGTGTATGGATTTCTTTCCTCGGAAAGGAACATGGGAAAAACGTGATAAGGATTTTGGTTCAGTTAAAAGATAGACACGCATTTAATTTTGTCATCAACATTAATGATACCTTAGACCAGGGAAAATTTACCCAAGAAACGAATTGGCTCATTTCCATGGGAGCCTCCATCAAAGACAAACAATTAGTGGAAGAATTTGGATCTTTCTGGCCTGATCATCAGGTTTATACTGAAGAATATATTTTGGGCGAGACTGTTTTACAGTATCTTAATCGTAACGAAAAAGAAATTTCTTCTGGGAAATATATCGATCGATGGCAAATGCGATGGCTACACTTTATTTGGAACGGGGCCACGGCTTATTTGGATTTTTGGAAACGTACCGGATGTACGCGTATCATAAAAAATGCATCCCCGAAAAATGTTATTATTCCGGAATTTGATTATTATACGGGCACAAGACTTGTATCAATCTCTGGACGTAAAAAGACTAATAATATTGAAGATGTCTTTTCGTCTTTTTATCAACATTTTATCTTAAAAACTGAAGCCGTGTTCCCCGGCTTGAAAAAAATGGCTGATTGGGAAATACTATATACAGCTGTGTTAGAGGTTTTTGGAATAAAAACAGGATCAAAAATACTCAATACTATAAAAAAGAAAGACAATCATTCTCCAAAACGTGTTAAGCAATTCTTAGACGAAGTCAACTCAACCGGCTTACTGAGGAAACTGGTTGTTTTTGCTTCTTTGCGATATCAGCGTTGGCTGGATCTCAACCCGGGAGCGACACACAAAGCCCGAGGTATCATTATCCAGGATTTATACAAGGATTACAAACTTCAGTCTCTTATTGAGCAATATCCCGAAACACGGATTCGATTTTTCCTAATGACAGCCTTCAAGGATGCAAATCCAGATTTATTGAATCGACTAATAGAGCTCATGGTACAAATGCGTTCGGGAACCATCTCAGAAGAAAATCTTGAATCTTACCTCCATACAATTCACGATGAAATAGATTTGACGGATTCAGAAAAATATTTTTTAACACGCCTCGTCTTTGAGCATGTGGATGCGGCAGATTATGCAGAACTTATTTCACGAGATTTGGGGTCAATGAGTCAATTGGATTTAGCCGTAATCATTGAAGGAAAGTCAGGTCAATCCTTTAAAATTCGTCCACCAAATCACCCGAAAGAAGTGGCAAGATTTCATCGTCTGTTATTGGAAGCTAAACTTGAAGTGCAATTTGAAATGCAACACGAGTTTCTGCTCGTTTACGACAAAAAAGGCGTATTAGCTGGAGGCTTATTCTGGAAGAAAATAGGTCGGAAAATCGCGCATTTGGAAAAAATTGTCATTGCCCCAAATTATCAAAAAAGTCACTTAAGTATTCGACTGACAGAAGAACTTTTTAGTCGATTACGATTGAAAAATTTTGAATATTTAACAGTAGGGTTTTTCCAGTCCGGCCTTTTTTATCGATTGGGGTTTAAAATCAATCAAAAGTTCGGAGGATTGGTAAAGAAACTTTAATAAAGCATTCTGTAAATAACCACACCCGTAACAGAGACATAAAGCCAAAGGGGCAATGTAATTCTGGCAATCTTTCGGTGCTTGCCAATGTTATCCGTCCACCCGCGATAAAGGGTTATGAGAGCAAGGGGTATGATTATTATTGCTAGAATGATATGGGTGATAAGAATGAAATAATACATTTCGGTAAAATCGCCTGTATATTGTTTAGGCCCTGCCTTAAACCAATGGTATATCACATAACTCACCAAAAAGGTACTGGAAGTACCGAAAGCGGTCAGCATTATAGTTTTATGCTGCTGCCGTTTTTTCTGCCGAATTAAGGTATAGCCATAAATCAATAATATCGTTGTAATCACATTGAGTATGGCATTGAATAAAGGTAGCTTTGATACATCTAAAGATTCCCCTATTCCCTCGGGCCTTGGGCCCAAAATTAAGAAAGCGACGGCGGCCGTAATTATTACGGAAATAATATAAATAATTCGAAGCCAGAAGCTATCCTGGTTCACCATTATTTTTCCGCCAATAATATGTTGATATCTTTTTTAAGATTCTTCATATCATCTGTCTGCATACCGCTATAATATCCCCGGATTTGTCCTTTTTTATCTACCAGTGCAAACCGTTCGCTGTGAAAAATGATATCCTCATAGTCACCCATTTTAAAACCATTTTTTATCAATTTTTTAACATCTTCTTCCGGACCGGTTAAGAAATGCCATCTATCAGTATTAGCATCGTAGCGGGAAGCATATTCAGCCAACACTTCTGGCGTATCATATTCGGGATAAACTGATATAGAAACAATTCTTACATCATTATTATTCCGAAATTCTTTATGTACTATATTCATGTTTCCTGTCATGACGGGACATGCCATCGTGCAAGTTGTAAAAATAAAATCAGCCACCCAAACCTTTCCGTCCAAATTCCTTCGATTGATTTCATCACCATGACTATCGGTGAAACTAAATGCCGGGATTTTTCCAATGACCGGTAGTCTGATTATGGTTTTGGATTCTTTTATAAAATAGGTTGCCGTAAGAATTACAGCCACAATGCCATAAATAATAAACCGCGTCTTTTGAGACATAATTAGACTCCTAAATCTATAATGATAATGATGAGTAACGCCGGCAGGTAAAATACCGATGCTTTTAATAAAAATAATGCGCTTTTTCTAGATTTGTCTTTAGCCAAAGGGATCGCAGATAGAAAAAAGGCACACGAAATGATGGTTACACCCACTAGGTAGATCATGCCCAGAGATCCTTCCACCACAGGTAAAAGCGAAATGGGTATCATGAGCAATAGATGCCAGAATATCTGGCGCATGGTCCGTGAACCGTCTGGTTCGATGACGGGAAGCATTTTGAAATCCGCTCGGGCGTAATCATCTTTGCACATCCAGGCAATGGCATAAAAATGAGGGTGCTGCCAAAGATACATAATGCCAAACAGGATCCAAGCCATGGTACCAATTTCTCCTGTGGCAGCCGTCCAGCCACCAATGATGGGTAATGCACCAGGGATAGATCCAATGGATGTATTTAACCAGGTAATTCTTTTTAATGGTGTATAAACCATGATATATAAAAATGCCGTTAATAGAGATAAAATTCCTGTCAGGATATTCACCTGCCACACCAACAATAAACTCCCTGCCACAACCATAATAATACCATAAAGAATTACATGAATGGGCGAAATCAGTCCCGCCGGCAAGGGTCTATTTTTAGTCCGTTCCATAAGTTTATCCGGTTCACGTTCTAAATAATGATTTAGCGCTCCTGAACCGGCGGCAGTCAAGGAAGTTCCTAACAAAGTAAATACTAATTTATCCCAAGAACCAACTCCCATATTTCCTAGGTAGTATCCTAAAAATGTGGCCACAAGAACAAGCGAAAGAATATTAAGCTTGCTCAATTCTAAATAAATACTGATGAGTGATTTCGCTTGTTGCTTCTGAAATTTCAACCGTTTCTCCAATCCATCCATTTCATTGGATGTGTCCGCAGGATAAATAAGGTACATGCACCCAATAGTGCCGCGCCTGTAACCACATGGAAGCTGGCGATATAAGGTGACCTTTCTGAAAGAACCGTTATTGCGCCCAAACTAAATTGTAGAATAACAATCCCAATGATGGAGACCATGGCAGCAAAAGCCAGTTTATTTTCTTTAACAAATGAACCATATTTATATCCAAAGAATCCAATTGATCCCGTCACAATTATGGCGCCTAACCGGTGAATAAAATGAATAACCACCTGCCCCTTTGAAACTGGATCAATATCCAAATCAAATAATGTTGAATTAATATTGTGAATCATGGTTTCCGAAAAGGTGGGAATCCATAAACCACCCATTGTTGGGAAATCCGGGATAGCCATCCCGGAAGCGGTGTGGCGCATGAGGGCGCCCAAAATCAATTGAACATAAACCAACCCACACATGATGACTGCACCCCGTTTCACCCCGGACGGCCCGGATATTTCAGTCCGTTTTGATCTTTCAATTGATAACCCATAAGCCAAAACAATCGTGATCATAAAAAAAGTTTGTGCCAAAATACCATGAATGATTGAAACAGGTGGCGGCAGAAAAAATAAAACAGTAATCCCGCCGAATAATCCTTGTAGGATCACCATTCCCAAAGCAAAAAACCCTATTTTTTTTAACCATTTTGGTTCTTGAGAAAATCCAAGCCATATGGCTTGGACCATGGTAAAAAAACCCACAATTGTAGCAACAATTCGATGTCCATGTTCATAAAATATACCACCAACCATTTCGGATATTGGATATGCAAACATTTGTTTTCCATAGGTGGTTGGCCAATCGGGAACAGATAGTCCAACTTCGTGACTTTTAACCAATGCACCTGCAAAAATGAGAAACAGTGTTGAAAAAACAGTGAGTTTTGACAGACGTCTTAACCAGATGTGGTATGGAGATTTCATTTTTAATTATTGCCCCCGAAAATAGGCGCTGAATTTACAGTTTACTAAAAGTTATTTTTGGGGTAAATACTAATAAAAAACCCCTATCCATTCCTTTGAACAAATAGGGGCTTCATTAAAGGTTTACTGGATCCGGGTTTACCAGTCGTCGTCATCGCCCCAATCGTCATCATCGCCCTCTTCTTCAAGGTATGATGCCTCTTCATCGAGCCAAGCTGCATATCCTTCATCATCGTGAACAGTCAAAAATCCTTTCATACGATAGTGGCCTAACCCACATAACTGAGCGCAGGCTATTTCAAATCCTTTGCCTTCTCTTGCTGATCCTTTTGTTGTTTCCAAGAATTCTTCGGTGGTCATGGTGGCTTCAAACCAAACAGGAATTTCCATTCCGGGCACCGCATCCTGTTTCACACGAAATTCTGGTAGACCGAAACTGTGAAGCACATCTTTGGATGATAGGGAAATATTAATTGGTGTATTAACCGGGATATGCAATAGATTGACGGTAAATATATCATCCTTTGCAAATTCATCGCTCCGATCCAGACCAATCGGATTTTCAGCTTCGTCGACTAAATCTGCAGACGATTTCCCAAAAACACCATCGGGGCCGGGATAGTGAATATTCCATGCGAATTGCTGGGCAACCACCCGAATCTGTACAGCATCCGATCCTTTAGGGACATCATTTACTCGGCTGGCCCAAATGGGGAAAGCAAATCCGAATAACAACCCAACTTCAATTACAGCAACAGCTATTTCTATATATGAAGAAAAATGACTTTTGACACCATGATAATCAGCCTTTGGATTTTTAGATGCCCGAAACCGAATTAGGGTGTATATAAAAAAGACTCCCCAACCGATAAACAATACCGCCATTAACCAATGAACAATTAAAATAATATTATCAATAGCGGGGCCTTGCGTTGACGCATTGACTAAGGGGAGTCCGAAATATTGAAGTAGTTCTAACACCGAAAATTACCTCTGAATTAATTTTTTTCTTTTTAATGATTTAGCATATCGCTTGGCACGCCTGTTTAGAACATATATGGACGAACCAAACCCACCCAAAACCGTTCCCGTCACCCCAAGCATGGCAATAATAGATTTATTCATACCTTGCGTAGCGGCGGCATTGGGGTTCCCAAAGCAAGTAGCACAGGCATAGCTCACTTCGGGTAGAAGTGCCAACCCTAAAACCAATGTAATAATGATCCCTTTTTTCATCAGGAAATCGTTTTGAATTTTTTTAACACTTGAATACCATAAATCACAAGTCCTGATCCCGCTAAAAAAGAAACGATCGCTAATAAAATGGACCGATCCCATTCCCATAAACCAAACCAAATTGTAATGGCAATGGAGAGAATGATGAAAATGATGTGAAAAGTCTTTATTGACATTTTATATCTTTGTCTGGGCTAGCATGTTGCCCAAGGGTAATAACATGAGGATTAAAAACATTGCTGCCGTAATTAAAAGCGTCCAATAAATGGTAATTTTTTCATCAATCAAATGCATAAAATAACTTGCCACTAAAGCACCCTTAACGCTGGCAACCCCCAAGGCTAAAACCACTGATGCGCCCACACCTAAATCCAGGTAAGAAATAGCAACGGTCACGACGGTCAAAAAAGCCAATGCAACAAAGACAATTACATATGTTTTGACGTGATGCTTAATTTCTTCAGGCGTTAAATCAGCCATGATAATTCCTCATAATAAGTAAAGTACCGGAAATAAGAAAATCCATACTAAATCTACAAAGTGCCAATACAATCCGACAATTTCAATCCGATTGGTAAAACGATCAGGATCACTTTCCCACATTTTAGCTCCTGGCATCCAGAAAAAGAAAATAACAATCATACCACCAATAATATGGAGGACATGAAGGCCGGTTAATGTAAAATAAATGCCAAGAAAACTATTAGTGGATGGAAATAATCCATGATGAAACTTGGCTGTATATTCAAAATATTTAACCACTAAAAATGATGCAGCCAAGAGTAGGGTTAAACCCGCATAGAGTTTGAATTTATCAAATTCTTTTAACTTGAGTGAGGCCCAACTCATCACCATGGTCACTGATGAAGTAATAAGAAACAAGGTATTGAGTGTGGCCAATGGCACATTCAGAATATCAGCACCCGTTGGCCATGATTCTGCACCTGTCCGCAAAAAAACATAGGCAGAAAATAATCCGCCAAACAGCATGACTTCTGATGCCAAAAATAACCAGATGCCTAACTTTCCGTTGTAAAGACCGGTATCCGGTCTGTCTTTAACGGTATATGGGATATCCATAAATCTTAACCCTTCTCACTTTGAGGTGTAAAATCTTTATCAGCGCCGGGTACACTATATTCGTAAGGACCGCGGTAAACAGTTGGTACCGTTTCAAAATTTCCATGGCCCAAAGGCGGAGATGTGGTGTCTGTCCAATCAATCGTTGTGGCACCCCAGGGATTCGTTTCACCGGTTTTCTTACCGCGTAAACTGATAATCATATTCACAATGAAAAAGATTTGAGCCAAGCCGAGAAGCCATGCGGAAATAGACATAACTTCATTCAAATAAAGGACATCGGCTGCATGGGCATAAATTTCACCGCCGTCCCAGAGACGTCGGGATACGCCTGCTAATCCCTGAACAAACATGGGCATAAAAACGCCATTCATAAAAATGAATGAAAAGAAGAAATGTAGTTTCCCCAACGTTTCATTAGTCCGTTTTCCTGTTATTTTCGGAAACCAATAATAAATTCCTGCAAACAAGGCAAAAATCGTTCCCGGTGCAACAACATAATGAAAATGGCCAATGACATAATAAGTGTCATGAAGATGAATATCAGCTGCAGCTAATCCCAATGGCAACCCCGTCAACCCTCCAATTCCGAACATGGGAATAAAACCAAGAGCGAATAACATGGGTGTATTAAACCGAATTGAACCACCCCACAGGGACAAAAATAATGTGGTAAGGATGACCACGGACGGTATTGAAATAATCATGGTTGTGGTCTGAAAAAAGGCACCGATTGACGTTCCCATCCCCGTTATATACATGTGGTGCGCCCAAACAATAAAAGACATAAAACCGAGGAAAACCATAGCATAAACCATTGCTTTGTAACCCCAAATCGGTTTCCGTGTATTATTGGCAATCACTTCTGTAATGATACCAAATGCAGGTAAAATCAATACATATACTTCCGGATGGGCAAGAAACCAGAACAGATGCTGCCATAATAATGGACTACCGCCACCAGTATAGTTTTGCACTACCCCGGATACGACCAACCCGCTGGGCATAAAGAAACTTGTCCCAACCAATCTATCCATCAATTGTAATACGCTGGCCGCTTCTAATGGCGGAAATGCCAAAAGTAACAGGAAAGCAGTTATGAACTGGGTCCATACAAAAATGGGTAATCGCATCCAGGTCATGCCCTTGGCACGGAGTTGAATAACCGTTACTAAAATATTTATTGATCCTAACAAAGAGGATGTAATCAAAAACACCATTCCAAGTAACCAAACTGTTTGTCCCATGGTGGCCGTAACTGACAATGGCGGATAGGATGTCCAACCAGAATTTGCGGCACCGCCTGGTACAAAGAATCCAACGATCATTACAATACTACCAACAAAATACATCCAGTAAGATGCGGCATTCAGTTTGGGGAAAGCCATATCAATTGTCCCAATTTGCAATGGAAGGAAATAGTTTCCGAATGCACCAAAAGCCAATGGCACCACACCCAAAAATATCATAATGGTGCCGTGCATGGCACCCAATGAATTATACATTTCAGGAGCAATAATTCCACCTTCACCTAACAAATTACCCACAATAGGAACGGGATTCCCCGGATAGGCCAATTGATACCGCATGATCATCATCAGTATAAATCCAACCAGGAGCCACACCAGTGATGTGATTCCATATTGGAGACCGATAATTTTATGGTCTGTGGAGAAGATGTACTTCGTCCAGATACTTTCTTTATGGTGGTCAGTGCTCATTCATGATTCCTGATTAATCTAAAAATACTAGGTGTTCCGTAAAATGAATTCAAAATTCAAAAACAGATCGAAGAATTTAATGCTCTACATTGAATATGAACAAATATTAAAGTCATAAGTTTTTATTATTACTGCAATTGTTTTAAGTTTTATAATTCATATTTTTTCCTCTCATCTATAGTTAGTCCCTTGTTTTAGGAACTTCCTTTACTCTAAATTTGAGGGCTATTTTAGATATTATAATCATCTTAATCAGGAGAATGAAAATGCGAAAAATATTAACCTTTTCTATAATTGGCAGTTTGGCTGTTACCACTTTATTTGCTGGGGATGTTTCCGGTCGTGTAAAATATGTAGGTAAAGCACCCAAATCGAAACGCCTCCGTATGGATGCTGATCCTGTCTGTGCAGCATCCCATAAGGAAGCAGCTATTTCTGAATCATTTATTGTAGATGCGGATGGTAACTTGGCAAATGTTCTTGTGTACTTAAAAGGTGTGAGTTTTAGCGGAAAGGCTACATCTGCTGCTGCAATCATCGATCAAAATGGCTGTATGTATTCCCCCCATGTAATGGGTGTTATGGCTGGCCAACCGATTAAAATTCTTAACAATGATGCTACCATGCACAATATCCATGCCTTACCAAAAGTCAATAGAGAATTCAATAAAGGTATGCCAAAATCACTTAAAGAAATTTCAACAGTCTTTGATAAGTCTGAAGATGTTTTTGTGATCAAATGTGATGTCCACCCTTGGATGAAAAGCTATACACAAGTATTTGATCATCCTTACTTTTCTGTCACAGGAGCAGATGGTACATTTAATATTCCAAATGTCCCAGATGGTACGTATGAAATTGTTGCTTGGCAAGAAAAGTTCAAAAATAAAGTACTTACCCAAAGTGTTACTATCAAAGGTGGATCAGCATCTGTTGACTTCAATTTCAAACGGCCAAAAAAGAAGAAAAAATAATTTCAATCTTAAATCTATTCTTTTAAAAAAGCCTCCCAAAAGGGAGGCTTTTTTATTTATATAAATTTCGAGGTTTCTTAAGGATTCACAATCAAAACCGTATAATTCCTCTTCCACTTTGTCCACTCATCATATCTTCATAGGCAATATTAACTTGTTCTAAACTATATAGTTTGGAAATCATTTTATCGATAGGCAATTTTCCACCTAAATATAGATGAGCATATTTTATGAAATCCCGGTTGGCATCTGAGGTTCCATAGTAAGATCCTTTTACCGTTTTTTCCTGGCGGGTCAACATGGCACCGGATAAATTTGTTTTCGAACCCATTGGCGAGATGCCGGATAGGACTAAAGTTCCTCCTGGCCGAACAACTTCCATTGCCATTTCTTGAAGTTGGGTAAGTCCTACTGCTTCAAAAGCAAAATCCACTCCCCTGTTTTCTGTTAATGAGTAAATACTATTAATAGAATCATCATTGGAAATTATAAAATCTGTTGCTCCCAACAGTTTAGCCATTGAAGATTTTTCGGAGACAATATCGATTGATATAATTTTTTTTGCACCAGCATATGCGGCACCCATGATGGTACTAAGCCCCACCCCACCTGCACCAAACACAGCGACAGAATCACCTTTTTTAACCTGTGCTGTATTCAAAACGGAACCGACCCCTGTTGTAACGGCACATCCAATTAATGCACCAACCTCGTCGGGGATTTCATCGGGTATTTTTATACAGGATTCTTCCGGGACAACCGCATATTCTGAAAGGCAAGATAGCGCACAATAATGAAAAATATCACTGCTATTCTTCGATAACCGGGACGTTCCATCCATCAAATTACCTTTCCAAATATTGCCGGTAAATGCTTCACACAGACCAGGTCTTTCTTTTCTGCAATAAAAACATATTCCACAATTGGGTGCCCAATTCAATACAATCTTATCACCCTTTTTCACCCGTGAAACATTTTGACCTAAATCCGCCACATATCCGCACCCTTCGTGGCCTGGGACTACCGGTAGTGGATGTTGCGTATCTCCTGTACGTAAATGCCAATCACTATGACATACCCCTACAGCACTCATTTTAATAAGCACTTCGTTCGCTTTGGGTGGATCTATATCCAACTCCATGATTGAAAATGGGGTATTTATGTCGAATAAAACTGCAGCTTTGGTCTTCATGGCTTTACCAAATATAAATAAAAAAAACCTCGGAAATTTCCGAAGTTTTTAAAACTAAATTATAAAATGATTAATTAAATCCTCTTTTTCATTTTTATCGTTTTTTTGATATTTTTGATTCCAAATTAACTTTTTTACCAGTCGTCGTCGCCCCAATCATCATCATCTTCAATCACGAAACCGTATCCTTCTATAGTCAAGTGGGCTTTTACAATTTTAGATACATCAGTGGGACCGGAAACTGCCCAGGTAAAGTCCCGAATTGCTTCCAATAATTTTTCCGGTTCGCTATGCAGTTTGGCTACATTCTTTCCCCAGACCTCTTTTACAGATGCCACCGGTTCATCAACAGGAATATAAGGTGCAGGCATTTTTGTGCCGGGCATGATTACTTGGGGATCCTTGAACAATTCAATAAGCCATTCAGGACGGAGTCGTTCTTTCGTCAATGCCAAGTTTGGTCCCCAAGTGACAGCAGCTTGTCGGGGTTTTAGGTTCCCATAAAAGTGACAATTCTGACATCCACCCATGTCTGCAATTACCTCTCCAGCCTTGTATGATGTAGACTGTTTATTTACCATATGTGGATTCTCATAGGGTAAGGTTTGACCATCTTTCAATTGGAAATATTTAATGATGCTATTCCAATCATCATCGGACATCATTTTAAATGTGGGCATTCGGACAGCCAAATTGGGTCGAATCATGGTTGGATTCTTAAAAAACTTTAATAGCCAATCTGGTTGCACTTTTCGCCCCTCCGTATCCAACATTGGCGGCGAAAAGGATAATACAATGCCACGATCTTCTGCGTTTGTTTCATCTGCAATGTCGCCAATCCAGGATGCGATTGTCGGCTGAATCGCGCCGCCATCACCATCAATAGCATGACACCCTTGACAATTATTTTGCCGAATCAATTTTTCACCAGCTTCGATGGCAATATTCCGTTCATTTCTCGCCGGGAGTTTAGTCGTGGGAATTTCATCTTTCACCCAACCCATGATGACAGTTGTTACAGCGTCCAATTCCTGATCGTTCAATCCATAATGAGGCATCCGCAATTTATCCAATGGATTTTTTACTTTAATTTTATAGGAATGATCCTCCTGAGGTATCATATCAAAAATGCGGGGATTATCTACTTTTTGTTTAAACCAATCCCATTTAGTATGAGGAATTTCATCATGAAAATAGCCAAAATCCAATTTAGTAATCAGCTTGCTTGCCTCGGTAGATAGAGGGGTTCCAATGGGTTTGGCATCTTCAAATCCATCAATATCATGACAACTGAAACACCCGTATTGGCGGATAAGTTTTCCACCAACATAATTCAATTTTTCATCAAGACTCATGCTGCCCAATCGTGCTGTTACCTCATCTTTTCGTAATATGGACGATAACAAATCGGAAGCAATCAAGTTTAATTCATTTTCATCAACTTCGGGCCTGGGATTCTTTTCGAAATCTTTATCTCTTTGGCCAATCAAATAGGCAGAGATATCAGACGCTTCCTGTTTAGAAAGTCGCAAGTTTGGCATCTTAGTGCCAGAATGATAACCCTGAGGATCGCGAATCCAATTGTATATCCACTTTTGGGTTGTTTTGGAACCGAGATTGATCAAGTTCGGGCCATGTTCACGACGCATGGAATTGACCGATTTCAATGCAACCTGCTCTTCTCCCTCCGTTGCATGACAGCCTAAACATCCTACAGAATTCACCAGCATTCGACCATTATCTGCATTCCCCTTATTTTGCATTTTCTCCATTTTAAATGATTCACTTCTATCAAATAAATAAGAAACAATGGCATGAATTTCTTGATCTGTCCGCTTCACCGATTCAAGATCTTGTGAATTTACCTGTTTAAAGAAATGGGGCATCCAGGTATTTTCTCTAAAACCACGCGGGTCATAAATCCATTTATATGCAAAATCTTTCGTCGTTTTTTCAGCAATTTTTCTCAGACCTGGACCAGGTTTGGATGTATTCTCAAAGCCATCAATTTGGTGACAGCCAAAACATCCTCCCTTTTCAACTATGGTCATCCCCAAAGCCAATTTTGGAGAATCTTTAATCGGAATGGAATTGGAATGACATTTTAAACAGGATGCTTCTACATATTTCATGGGAAGCATCGGTGTATCCCAGTGGTGCAGTGGATGCCATTCTAATTCTTTCTCCCATCTTTCTCCCATTTCCGGATTATTCGGACTATGGGCCGATGAAATAAAATTAGTACCTCGGCCCCGGCCTGCATGACAACCGGTACAACCATATTCATTCATGGGGTGGGGTGAATTGGCTCCCAAATAAAGATCCAATTTGGGATGGGTTGTATATGGTTGGGGTGCCTCTTCAAATCCTTTTTTATCAATTCCCATATGACAGGTCATACACCGATCTACTTTTGGAACACCCATAAAAACCATATCATCTTCAATATCTTTTATGACAACCTGCTTAACTTCATAGTAAGGATCAATAAAATCTAAAACGGGTACATCCCGAACGATATTTCCAATTTTATTTGCGAAAGACATTTCTTCGGGATCAATTTTTATCAATTTTCTGACCAATAAATCTTTATCACGGGAAATAGCTGTAATAGCATCATTCGCTTCTTTCAATGATTGGCGAATAATTTTTAACTCGTTATTTTTTGCTTCAACTTTACCTTCTATAACTTCAGTATTTAATTTGCTGGCAGAAGTCAATGCTTCTAGTTTGCTTAGAATTTTTTCTGTAGATAAAAGATTGCCGTGGCCATGTTGCGCTTGTTCAAAATTATATTTGGCCACATCATAATCTGCTTTCGCAAATTGATATATTTGGTTTTTTGCATATAACTTAGCTTCTAATTTTTGAATATCACTTTCAATGGACTCAATCTCTTCCTGACGTGATTCAACTTTATTTTCCGCCATTTCAATTTGAGCCTTCAATACAGAATAATCTTCGTTGAGTTCTAAATTTGTAGAAGCAACTTGAACGTCTCCACGTGTTTTTTCAATTTCTAATTCTCTGAATTCAATTTGATACTTTTTCCATGGACGATTAAAATCATTCGCAAATGCCAAAAGCCAAATGAATGCGAATAGTAAACTAGATATGGCAAACCACTTATTGAGCTTTAGAATATTATAGTATCGTTCTTGTTGGTTAATCATGTTCCCGTATAATTGGCAGCTTAAAAATTGAAAAAGTATTCTGGAATTGAAATGATGTATTTCAAATTAAACATCCATCGCAAATACATTTTGATGGGTAAAGTTAGGGCAGCCAATATTAATACAATAAATAACGAATATCGCGCCACACCTAATCGTTCAAATAAATTTTTAAGCCATGTCTTGGCCAGTAAAGGTGGTAGAATCATAAAATATCCAAGGAGGAGTATTATCCCCCAAATTTCCCTTAATAAAATATTTCCGGGTAATCCCGTACTCATCCATTTAACATATATAAACTCGGATAAGTTTATGTTGGTCAGTGCTTCAATTTTATGACTGTCCCAAAATTCAAATGGACCAAAGAAATTCCAGTTAGGGCCACGCAATACGGTACCAATTACAATAAGTAAATTCCATAAAACCAACCAGCCAAACATAAAAATTGCGATGGAAAGTTTTCTGTTTTTAAAACTATAGTAACCAGACCCTTCTTTAATATTATCCAAATATGGAATTGCCATTAATCCAACAATAATTAAACTGGGTAGAACTACACCAGCCATCCAGGGATCAAAATAAACCAACATTTCCTGAAGACCTAAAAAGTACCATGGTGCCTTAGCCGGATTGGGAGATTCAGACGGATTGGCGGGCTCTTCCAAAGGGGCAGGCAATCCGATGGACCATACGAGCATAAAGGCAGAAAAAAGAACGATGGTAATCAATTCTACATAAACCAAATCAGGCCAGACTAATACTTTATCATTGGGTGCATCATACTGCTCATCTACTGGCTGGCCAGCTTCAATCAATTTATCATTGTTATAGGCTTGGTTCATGGATAGCCAAGTAAAAAAGAAAACTAAAAATATCAACCCCGCAATGGGAACATTATCAGGCTTGAGCATGATGGCTCTAAAATCAGAATCACTTAATCCAAATACAAAAAAACCAACCAGGAGTACCGAGATAATCCAAAATGATTTCACACTCCATAATCCGTCAAATTTGAGTCGCCGATGCCACTTTTCAAACCAATCAGTTGGTGGGAAGATAAAGAAAAAGATGAGAAATGTGAACGATACAAGTATCGTCGGTTTCGAAAGAGTATCGATTAAATGTTTAAATTCTTCCAAAATTATACCGGTGTAGAGATGCCGCCATCTTTACGGATACGCCAAAAATGGACAGCCATAAAAATCATTATAATAAAAGGGAGTCCAATGCAATGAAGCACGTAGAAACGAAGCAATGTTGCCTCTCCAAGAAACCGGCCACCAAGTAAGGCAAATCGGATATCACTGGACATGGTTACAAAATTAATATCTCCAATAGCCAGCAGGGCTGCACCTGGGCCTTCACTCCCAAGGAATGGTGTAGCGCGAGCCATATTGGATCCAACCGTAATGGCCCATATTGCTAATTGATCCCATGGAAGTAAATATCCTGTAAAGCTTAACAACAGGGTCAAAAGCAAAAGAATAACTCCGATGGCCCAATTGAATTCCCTGGGGGGTTTATAGGATCCCGTCATGAATACACGAAACATATGAAGCCATACTGTGATAACCATGGCATGAGCACCCCAACGATGAATTTCCCGCATGATACCAAATGGTACTTGTTCCGCTAAATCAATAATATCTGTATAGGCATATTCAATAGTGGGTCGATAATAGAACATGAGAAGTATACCTGAAATTGTTAATATTAAAAATAAGAAGAAAGATAAGCCACCCATGCACCAGGTGAATTTTAATTTCACCGCATGTTTTGGCAAGCGGACTGGATGGAGATGTAAAAAGACTGAATTCAATACTACCATCATTCGCTGACGTCGTGATTTTGGCACACCACCACCACGGAATATAGAAGTCCAAACTTGCCCTTCGGCTAATCGTTTTAATAATCCTTTTTTCTCTGCCATAAAACTCTCTTACACTTTTAGGAAGGCTTCAGGATCACCCCATTGACCTTTTTCCTGTTGATATTTTTTTGTTTTATCTACAATAATTTGTCCATCATCAGAGAGGACAATTCGATAGCGTTCTAAAGGACGCGGTGCCGGTCCCTCAAAATTAATTCCAGTTTTACGAAAGCCGCTCCCATGACAAGGGCATTTGAATTTTTGTTCGGCAGCGAGCCAATTGGGCGTACATCCCAAGTGAGTGCATGTGGTTGAAAGGGCATAAATACCTTCACCGTTACGAACGATCCAAGTACCATACTTACTTTTCCAACGAAGGTCCACTTCCCCCACTTGGTAATCTTCTGGAAAACCGGCACGAAATGTTTGAACCGGTTCAAATAATACATTTGGGAAAAAGAATCGCAACATCATGGTAAAAAATCCACCGGTGGCGGCGACAAAAGCAATCCATCCTATGGAAAGCCAAGAAAAAAATGTTCGGCGGGTAACTTGGGAGCCATCATCCGTCTTACCCAATGCCGCTGGGGGAGGACTGGCCGGTGGTACGGTTACCGATTGCTTTTCTTCGTTTACCTCAGGCATAATAATTTAACCTTATTCAAATTGTGTTAACGCTTTGCGAGCTGCTTCACGAATTTTTAAATTTGGATCATCCTTCTTTAACTGCGTCAAAGATTTTTTCAACTCTATATCTTGAATAAAGGGCGAAACCTGGATGGCCACCAACATGGCCTGAACCTGCTCAATTTCATCTATATTAGGGAATGAATCTAAATAATTTCTATTCAAGAGGTCTAATAAAATTCGCTGCCCGCTGGCATTTTCTAATTTTGCTAACGCAACCGCCGCATCCCATCTCACATTGACCTCTGAATCAGCCATCATTTCTTTTAAAAAAGAAACGGAGGATTTATCTCCGATCTTTCCCAAGCTTATGACGGCTTGGAGACGGACTTTCGCCTCACCATGATCTAGCATATTGATGATGGGTTGAACTGCACTATTATCTCCGATATTCCCTAAGGCATGGATGGATGCCATAATCATCTCAGTTTCAGGATTATCTAGTGATGCTAAAAGGGGTGGTACATACCGTGAGTCTTTTGTGGCTCCCATTGCCAAGGCCAAATATTGCCGAACACGGCTATCTCGATCATTTGCAGCATAATCAAATGCTGAAATCATCTCTAAAATAAACCGATCATCCTTTGGAACCAAATCCGGGTTGGATAATATTTTGGATAATTCAAAAGCACCTTGCCATCTTTTCGTGGAACCACCAATTTTCACATCTTCCAGATAATCCTGAGCTGTATTGGGTTCAGAAGTAATAATTCGTACCACTAAAAATATGAGTACAGCAAAAATAGCAATAATTAAGGGTACAACAAAAAAGCTGTGAATCACAACCCGAAGGGCGGACTTTTTTTCTGGTTGTTCGTTTATTACCTGTTGCTTTTCCAATATAATCCCAAAGGTTTTGTGCCGCGGAAAGGACTCGAACCTTCACACCATAAGGCACTGGTTCCTAAGACCAGCGTGTCTACCAATTCCACCACCGCGGCAATGATGCTTTTTCACTGTTGTAAAAGCTGGGGAAATTACTATCTCATGTCAGAAATTTGAAACAGATAAAGTGAATTAATGCCCTAAAGCGTTTTGGAGATCAGCCTTTAGATCTGCAACATCCTCAATCCCAATCGATAACCGAATTAAAGTCTCCGTAATACCCATTTCCAGTTTAACATCCTCCGGTATAGCTGCGTGGGTCATATTATATGGAACGCAAACCAGACTTTCTACCCCACCCAAACTTTCTGCAAGGGTAAATAATTCTATCCGTTTCAGAAAATGATCTCTCGCATCTATTGACCCAATATCAATAGAAATCATGTTCCCAAAAATCACATCACCACTTGGTGATCGCTGCTGTTTCACAGCAATTTCATGTTGAGGATGACTATTAAGTCCAGGATAAAGAACACGATCTAATCCTTTTTGCTTACAGAGCCATGTAGCTAATTCAGCTGCATTGTCCGTCGATTTTTGATATCGGAGTTCCAATGTTTTTGTGGATCGTAATAAGATCCAGTTATCAAATGGGCTGGGTACGCCTCCCGTCGCTTTCAGCAAAAATCGGAGTCGTTCATCCAAATCATCATCATTGGTGGTGAGTACACCCCCCAAAATATCTGAATGGCCAGAAAGAGATTTTGTTGAGCTTTGCATCACCACATCCACACCCAAATCCAATGGCCGCTGCCCGTAAGGACTCATAAACGAATTATCCACACTCAAATATACACCGGCCTTTTTGCAAATGGCTGATGTAGCCTCAAGGTTGCATAATTCCAAAAGTGGATTGGTAGGCGTTTCTACATGAACCAGTTTGGTGTTGGGGCGAATATATTTTTCCACATTCGCAGGATCGCGGGTGTCAATCCATTCAAATTCCATCCCCTGGCGCTGAAGTACATTCATTGACATTCTATATGTACCACCATAAGTATTTCTTGAAATGAGAATATGGTCTCCTGCATCAAAAAGTTGAAAAAGGGCGGTGGTGGCGGCCATTCCTGTACTGTAACAAATGGCATGCTTTGCATTATCCAGAGCCGCAAGATTTTTTTCCAACCTTTGACGTGTGGGATTTGAAACACGAGAATATTCAAAGCCTCGGGTTTTACCAACAGCATCCTGTTTAAATGTAGATGTTAAATGGATTGGCGGTGAAACAGAACCGGATTCTTTGTCTGCTTCATTCCCTACATGGATTGCTTTTGTTGAAAATTTCCAATTTTTCTTATTCGCCATTTTTAATTCCTTTTTCTATTCGAAAGAATATCCCTATACCTGAGTATATCCCTGATTTAAATATTGCTGTAATTTTTTGTATTTCACTTCTACTTCTTTCCCGCTTGGACTAACCATTCTCACTTTTTCGTTTCGACCTATTTTTTCATCTGCATGCACCGGCTGTTTGGGAACGCCGGAAGATGCGGCAGCCTGTTCCTGCATAGATGGACCGGAAAACCCCATCCCAGTAGTTTCATCGTGCTGAGTTTGAACATTCCGAGCACGGCTCACAGGCATTTCTGGCGCAGCTTCCATTCCCCGAATTTGGGTTCTATATAACCGTTGAACTGTTTCTTCAGTTGTGTCAACCATCATCTGTTGAAACATCTGAAATCCTTCCGATTTATATTCTAATAGCGGATTTTTCTGACCATAGGCTCGAAGGTTTATCCCCTCCCGAAGCTGATCCATGGCATATAAATGATCCTTCCATTTTTCATCAATGGTCCGGAGCATTACAAATTTTTCAAACCCGCGCATTACATCATCCGGCAGTAAGGACTTCCGCGTTTGATATACTTCTTTTGCTTGGCCTAAAATAAAATTTCTGGCATCTTCTATGGAAACCTCATCGCTTTCTGCAGATTCTTTAACCGATGCATAGTCAACATCCACCAAAAGATGGGACGAAAGATTTTGTCTCAGATGTTCCCAATCCCAATTCTGGGGACTGGTATCCTCCATCCGGTTGATTTCATCATCCACATATTCGTCAACCATGTCTAATACAGCATCAGAAATATCTTCATCGTTTAATGCTTGTTTCCGGATATCATACACCACCTGCCGCTGTTGGTTCATCACATCGTCATATTCCAGCAAATGTTTTCGAATACCAAAGTTGCGTTGTTCCACTTTTTTCTGGGCATTTTCAATCGCACGAGTTACCATTTTAGCGGTGATGACCTCACCCTCTTCTGCTCCAAGTCGATCCATAATGCTGGCAATTCGTTCACTGTTAAACAAGCGCATCAAATCATCTTCCAAGGATAAATAAAATACACTCGATCCCGGGTCTCCCTGCCGGCCGGAACGGCCCCGTAGCTGCAGATCAATCCGTCGAGATTCGTGGCGTTCAGTTCCAATTATGTGGAGACCGCCAGCTTCAATAACCCCTTCGCCCAGTTTAATATCTGTCCCACGGCCGGCCATGTTGGTGGCAATGGTAACCGCACCAGTTTGTCCTGCACGCGCCACAATTTCTGCTTCACTCTGGTGCTGTTTTGCATTCAGTACATTATGGGGGATACCCTGTCGCTTCAACATGCGTGAAAGTAATTCGGATGCTTCAACCGTAATCGTCCCAACGAGAGACGGCTGACCTTTATGATGACATGATGCAATTTCTTCAACAACTGCATTATATTTTTCCCGCGTCGTTTTATAGATTAAATCTTCATTATCATCTCGAATAATAGGGCGGTGGGTTGGAATCACAACAACATCTAAATTATAAATAGACCCGAATTCTTCTGCTTCTGTTTCGGCTGTACCGGTCATACCGGCCAGTTTATCATACATTCTAAAATAATTTTGAATGGTAATGGTAGCAAGAGTTTGGGTTTCCCGTTCAACGGTTACATTTTCCTTTGCTTCTAATGCCTGATGCAGTCCGTCACTATAACGACGGCCGGAGAGAATACGACCGGTAAATTCATCTACAATCTGGACGCGGCCATTTTGCACCACATATTCTACATCTTTTTCATACAGCGTATAAGCCCGAAGTAATTGGGTCATGTTATGGATTCGCCCGGACCGATCCGCATGCAGCTGGTGTGCGTTTTCATTTTCCTGATCTTTTTCCAATTTTGATAAAGATTCATTTTCATCAATATCATGGAGCATTTCACCCAAATCCGGAATGATGAAAGTTTCCGGAGAATCAGGTGCTAAGGCATTACGCCCTTTTTCGGTAATGTCAATAACATGTGTTTTTTCATCAATACTAAAAAATAGATCATCATCTACTTCATGGAGTTTTTTATCCCGCATGAATTCTGATTCAACCTGATGAGCCAATTTCTTGGTGCCACCCTCCTGAAAAATTTTCATCACCTTTGGATGTTTTGGCTGTCCTCGTAATGCCTGGAGTAATTTATACCCCGCATCCCTATCTTTCTCTTCTTTCAAAAGAGTTTCACCTTCAGATACGATTTTGGAGACAAGTGCATTTTGTTGTCTCACTAGGTTTTGAACGAGCGGTCGTAAGTCCTTGAATGATGTATCTACCGGTGCATCCACGGCTCCGGAGATAATAAGCGGCGTACGTGCTTCATCAATCAAAACCGAATCTACTTCATCTACAATGGCGTAGGCGTGATCCCGTTGGACTTGATCCTCCTTCTGCAAAGACATATTATCCCTGAGATAATCAAATCCAAATTCATTGTTAGTGCCGTAAGTAATATCACGATTATAGTTTTCACGCCGTTGTTCTGGCGTCATATTATTTAAAATAAATCCAACAGATAGGCCCAACCGTTTATACACCTCACCCATCCATTCTGCATCACGCTGAGCCAAATAATCATTTACTGTAATTAAATGAACCCCTCTGCCAGTGAGCGCATTGAGGTAAATGGGGAAAGAGGCAACTAACGTTTTTCCCTCTCCTGTTTTCATTTCAGTCACATTTCCCCGATGTAGAATGATACCGCCCATAATCTGAACATCAAATGGCACCATTTCCCAACTCAATTCCCGACCAACAACTTTCCAACTGGTTCCGCACATACGCCGACATGTTTCTTTAACCATGGCAAATGCTTCCGGAAGAATTTCTTCCAACTTATCATGTTCAGCTAAAAGGATAAATTTATGCGCTTCATCTTTATCATTGATTTCTTTCGCTGCTTTCTCCTCAGCAATAATTCTGATTTCACGGATAGACGCTTTTAATTCTTGCGTTCGTCCCCTCAATTCATCATCAGATTTTGAGGTCAAACTTTCAGCGAATTGATTGACTTCATCCACCAATGGCAGCAATTGTTTCATTTCCCGATCGGATCGGCTCCCAAATACTTTTTTAATTAAATTTTGTATCATGAATTTTAATCCTTGGTGTCTTTATCCATTGATTTATATACGTTATCCAACACACCATTCACAAAGCCGGAACTTTCTTCTGTACTATATTCTTTTGCAATTTCAATGGCTTCACTGATGGAAACTTTTGGTGGAACATCCTCAATGAAATAAATTTCACTGATTGCTTCGACTAATAACAGCCGATCTAATATGGCCACTCGGCTAAATTCCCAATTATTAAGTCTGGTTTTAATTTCTTCCTCACACCAATCTTTATGATCCATAGCGACATCAAATAATTTAGAAATAAACAATTGCGTATTTTTATCATAAGATTGTCGATTTAAGGCGTCTTTTAGAACCGTGGCCCGATCTTCTCCTGTCAATTCGTAGGCATATAGCGCCTGAAGAACCGCTTCACGTCCCTGACGTCTTGGATGGGTTTTACTCACTTGATTAAACATTCTTTATAGAATATTAACTTTATGAACCCAACCATATGGATCCTCAATTTCTTCCTGTTGAATGCCGAGTAAGGTTTTTCTTAATTCCGTTGCAGCATCTCCCATATTACCGTCATTAATTGTATGGGTTTCACCTTGGAATGTCACCTGCCCTACCGGTGTGACCACTACGGCTGTTCCGGTACAGAATACCTCATCTGCAGAAAAAATATCTTTCAAAAGCAAATCTCCCTCTTCTACATTTAATCCTAATTGATCTTGGGCTAGTTGAATGATTGATTGTCGTGTCACACCAGGCAGAATAGAACCGGATAATTTGGGTGTCACTAATTGATTCCCCTTCCGCATAAAAATATTGGCTGAACCAACTTCTTCCACCAATCGTTCATCATCTGCTTTCAGATATAATACTTCATCAAAACCCTGAGCTTTTGCTTCAATGACAGGTCTAAGAGATGCCGAATAATTTCCAATGGCTTTTACATTGCCAATCCCTTTGGGTGCGGCCCGGTGGTAAAATTCAGAAGCGATTAAGTTTAACGGTTTAATATTTCCCTTAAAGTAAGAACCAACAGGGGCCGTGTAAATCATAAATGTATATTCACTGGAAGGCGCCACACCTAGGATCGGTGCCGTTCCCCAAACAATAGGGCGGATATATAATCCTCCTTTTCCGTAAGGCGGAATAAAATCCATATTATCATTAACTACTTTTTCAACCGCATTCACGAAATAATCTGTCTGTAATTCAGGCATACATAATCTTTTGCTGGAGCTGGCAATCCGTTTTCCATTCCTATCTGGGCGAAAAAGAACAATTCTATTTTTGGCAGAATGATATGCTTTCATTCCTTCAAAAACGCCTTGCCCATAATTCAGAACACCTGCCGCAGGTGAAATTTCTATATTCCCATAGGGGATTAACCCCCCAGAGGTCCAATCACCATCAATCGGGCATGTGCTTTTCCACATACTACGGGTGGGGTAAACTCCAAATCCTAATGCATCCCAATCAATATTTTGTTTTTTCATATTCGCTACTTTCCTTCGAGTAATGCCTTGGCAATAATCATTTCCTGGATTTCAGAAGTACCTTCATAAATCTGGGTTATTTTAGCATCCCGCATGAGCCGCTCTACACCTGTTTCTGTCATATAACCGGTGCCTCCAAAAATCTGCACGCATTGGGTGGAGGCATCCATGGCTACTTTTGATGCAAAGTTTTTTGCCATGGCCGCTTCTTTCCCAAATGGTTTTTCATCATCCTTTAATTTTGCTGTTCGGTGGATTAATAATCGGGCAGCATCCACATGAATCGCCATTTGGGCTAACTTAGTTTGGATTGCACCAAATTGTCCAATTGCTTTTCTAAATTGTTTTCGTTCCTTTGCATATTCCACAGATCTTTCCAGTGATTCTGCTGCAATTCCTAATGCCTGTGTAGCAATCCCAACCCGACCACCATCTAAGGTACCCAAAGCAATCTTAAACCCTTCTCCTTCTTCTCCTATCCGATTTTCTACGGGTACTTTACAATCATCAAAATACAATTCGCATGTATCTGAACCGCGAATCCCAAGCTTGTCCTCTTTTTTCCCTGTAAAAAGTCCATCAAAACTTTTTTCAACAACAAAAGTGGTAATACCTTTGTATCCTACATTCTTTACCGTCATACACATGAGAATAACAATATCAGAGCTAATCCCATTGGTCACCCAATTTTTGGTGCCGTTGATGATATAATTGTCACCGTCACGTTTGGCGAATGTTCGCATATTACTGGCGTCGGAACCGGATTGGGGTTCCGATAATGAAAAAGCCCCTAGTAATTTTCCACTAGCCAATTTCGTTAAATATTTTTGTTTCTGGTCTTCATTCCCATATTTATATAAAAGCTGGCAAACGAGAGAATTGTTGACGGACATCACCACTGCGGCAGATGCATCAGCCTTGGCGATTTCTTCCATGGCTAAACAGTAAGATATAGTATCCATTCCTGCACCGCCATATTTTTCAGGAATCATCATGCCCAAGAAACCCAATTCCCCCATCATTTTAATTTGATCTTTTGGAAATTCTGCTTTTCCATCCCGTTCAATCACACCGGGACGTAAATGATCTTTGGCGAAATCTCGGGCTGTTTTCTGAATCAGCTCTTGTTCTTCTGTTAAATTAAAATCCATCGTCTATCTTGTAATAATTAGCGCTGATGCTTCCCCACCACCGATGCAAAGGGTGGCTAAACCGGTATGAACATCCCTGCTTTTCATAGCATGGATTAAGGTAGTCAAAATTCGCGCACCGCTCCCTCCAATGGGATGGCCAATGGCGATCGCTCCTCCATTTACATTCACTTTATCATGGCTTAAATTAAAATCATCCATGGCTGCCATTGTTACGGGGGCGAATGCTTCGTTTATTTCCCATAAATCTATTGCTTCCGCTTTAAGGCCCGCTTTATCTAATACTTTTGAAATGGCTTTGCTGGGAGCGGTAGTAAACCATTCCGGCGCATGGGCGGAAGACGCTTGAGCCATAATGGTTGCCAATGGTTTAAGCCCCAATTCTTTTGCTTTTTCACCGGACATAATCAAAATAGCAGCTGCACCATCATTAATTTTGGATGCATTGGCTGCGGTGATGGTACCTTCTTTTTCAAAAGCAGGACGGAGGGATTCCATTTTATCAAAATTGGCTCTACCAGGTTCTTCATCTTTGTCCACCACATTTGGATCTCCCTTACGCTGAGGAATGGAGACAGGAGCAATTTCATAAGAAAATGATCCGTTTTCTTGTGCGGATTGAGTGCGAGTGTAGGACGCCTTTGCAAATGCATCCTGATCTTCCCGACTATAATGCTTTTCACTTGCACACAATTCCGCACAATTACCCATGTGCTTATCGTTGTATGCATCCCAGAGTCCATCTTTGATCATGGAGTCGAGTACTTGACCATGCCCCAGCCGATGACCATCCCGACCATTCGGAAGTAAGTAGGGCGCCTGAGTCATATTTTCCATCCCTCCGGCAATAATGATTTCTGCATCTCTGGTTTGAATGGCCTGTGTCGCCAACATGACTGCCTTTAATCCGGAACCGCACATTTTATTGATGGTGAGGCATTCCACTGAATCGGGCAGGCCGGCACCTAATGCTGCTTGTCTCGCCGGCGCTTGGCCTTGTCCTGCAGATAGCACATTGCCCATAATCACCTCATCAATGGAATTCAAATCAACTTTGGTTTCTTCCAAAACAGCCTTGATAGCAATAGACCCTAATTGGGATGCTGATACGGAAGACAGATCTCCTTGAAATGCACCTACAGGTGTTCGCTTAGCGGATATGATAACAACATCTCTTAATTCAGGCATAAGTCATCTTTCGTGTTTTGGGTAAAGTGATATAATCAGCGAAGGCTGAGAGGACGGGCGAGCCGATAAATTTAATGTGCTTAATCAATGAACAATATTTCTTATTTTTATTTCAGATTATTTTGGTGGGCACACACCAGAAATCAATCATCAAAAGTGCCAAGAAGTTAATACAATTCATCTGTGATTATTAAAGGATTTGCTTCGTTTAGTAAACAGAAAATGTAAAATTTTATTGAAAGTTAATCTTCCTTATGATCGTAGGCCTTTATGATATCCCTGACTAATTTATGTCGAACCACATCCGATGCATCCAATTTGCAAAACCCAAGTCCATCAATCCCTTGCAAAAGATCAATCACTTCCAGTAGACCCGATTTTGATTTTGAAGGTAAATCAATCTGGGTGATATCCCCTGTAATAATGGCTCTGGAATTCACACCCAATCGTGTGAGAAACATTTTCATTTGCATGGTGGTGGCATTCTGGGCTTCATCCAAAATCATAAATGCATTATTGAGGGTTCGCCCCCGCATATAAGCGAGGGGAATAATCTCTATTGTATTATTCGCCAATAATGGTTTTAATCTCGTGGTAGACATCATATCCCCCAATGCGTCATAAAGTGGCGTTAAATATGGATCCACTTTTTCCTTGAGATCTCCCGGAAGGAAACCCAAATTTTCACCTGCTTCCACCGCAGGGCGGCAGAGAATGATGCGATCTATTTCACGATTATCCAAAGCGGCAACAGCAAATGCCACTGCTAAGTAAGTTTTCCCTGTTCCGGCAGGGCCAACGGAGAAAACAATATCATTTTTTCGGACTGTGTTAATATAAGCATTCTGTCCATCAGTTCGACCGGAAATCGCACCCTTGCGTCCATAATGAACCACCGTATCCAATTGCTGCGATTCATGTCCATTTTGCACTGCGGTGATACGAATCAATGTTTTTACATCATCTTGAGTGAGTGACCCTTTTCGATTAAGCGTCGATCCCATTTCATGAAAGACTTCATGAATGACAGGGACTTCCTTTTTATCACCATCAATTTTGATGATGTTTCCCCTCACAATGATTTTACTGGCAAAGGCATCTTCCACCAGTTTTAACTTGGCATCCGCAGGGCCAAATAACATGCCCAGATCCACACCTTTCATTTCAATTGTCTTTTCCATCTACCTGATATAATTGATTAACTTATAGGAGGAATTTAACCAATTTCAGGAGTAATTCATCCGCCTTGATCTGGGGTGATGATTCACATGAAAAAACAAATCTTCATTATCATAGTTTGGATAGGCCTTTTGGGGTCGGGGTGTAGCATACAGTCCGATACTTTCAATCCGTTTATTTCTACGGAAAAAAATATCCAATTTTTGGTTGACAAAGGCCATTCCCATTGGGAAAAACGTGTGAACCCGAAAGAAGCAAAAATGGCGCGATTGTTCTTATCCAAAGCCTATGATCAGGATCCAAACAATGGGGACGTATCTCAACTTTATGCCAGGGCATGCCATTATATTGGATATTATGTCGAAACGGACCCTGCACAGTCAGACTCATTATTTATGGAAGGAATGAAATCTGCCTGGGATTTTATCATTTCCACCGATGCTTATCAGGAAGGCTTTGCACTGACAAATGGAGATTCCACGGCTAAAATGATAGGTGGAATTGAAAATACGCCTCAGGAAATGATTCCAATATTGTATTGGTGGGTGGCCAATTATTCCCGATATCTAGTGACAAAATCGGTCATGGAACGATTGAGCCAGAGAGATTTTATTGAAACAGCACTACATCGTATTTTATCGTTAAATCCACAATTCTTTTATCATGGAGCAAACCGTATATTTGGCGGCATCTATGCCAGACTGCCCGGTGTAGATCTTATTCATTCAATCAATAATTTCGAGTATTCTATTTCCGGCAGTCCAAATTATTTAGGTACTTATGTGATTCGCGCCCAATATCTCCATACAAAAAACAGCAACCGTGAACTTTTTATAAAAGATTTACAGTTTGTCCTCCGGGCTGACCCCACACTCTTACCGGATGTATCTCCAGAAAATTTAAATGAGCAAGAAAAAGCAAAAAAACTCCTTGTCATGGAATCATCTTTATTCGAATAAAAACCTTTCCGGTTTTTTCTGGCAGATATCCTCCTTCTTAACTCAAATTAACCTATGGTTTTGAATATCATACTCTGGGGTTTAACCGCTTTAATCAGCATTCTGTTGTTGATTCTTTTCATTCCATTTCGACTTGCTATATTGGGGAATGTCAAATGGATCGGGCAACAAAAATCAGGAAGTACCCAAATCCAATTTGGTGGATTGAACCACGGAATATCTGTTTCTCCATTTCCATCGATACACATTGGCGTTGGCCGTTTTGATCATCCCATTTTTAGCTTTTCTCTCCCCAAAAATAATAAAACGTTAAAACAGAAATCTAAGTCAACAATCCTATATCTAAGAATCGGAAAAGCGACCATTGGGAAAATCCATTTTGATCAATTTTTTTTGAATGGAGATTTGGGCTTACCGAATCCCATGCATACGGGGTTAATCTATGGATGGAGTCAATCCCTTGGGGGGTTAATCAAGAGTAAAAAATTAGATATTACAATTAAGCCACAATTCAATAATCGATTTGAAACGGATATGAAGGGGCATTTTCGATTGAAATTTTTTCCGGGGAAAGTTTTGTGGCAGGCTATGAAAACTTATTTTAAATTCAGGAGGTGAAAGAAATGATATGAATATTGCAGAATTAATTAAAAATACGCTTGAAGAAGCACAGGAATTAATGACTTCAAGAACCGTGGTAGGAGAGCCCATTAAAACGGATACCCACACGGTAATTCCCGTTTCAAAAGTAATGTTTGGATTTGGCGGTGGCGGTGCAGAAGGAGATGAAAAAGGCAAAAAAGGAAATGGCCAAGGTGTAGGCGGCGGGTGGTCGATTGAACCGGTTGCTTTTGTGGTTGTGGGTGAAGATGGTGCCAAACTCATGACCATCGGAGATAAAGAAAGTTTGACAGGAAAATTGATGGATTTAGCACCATCAGTCATTGATTCAGTGAAAGAATTTGTCAGCAAAAATGATTCAAGTGAAAAGGAAGCTGAATGAGGCCTCGAGCTGTAAAAGATATCATGACAAAAAAATTAATTACATTTCAGCCGGACATGCGTGTCCTCGCTGCGATTGAATCTCTATTGAAACATAAAATTTCAGGTGCCCCCGTTGTGAATGAAAATGGTAACCTGGTTGGTGTTTTATCTGAAATTGATTGTATGTCAACAATCATTCAGGATTTATATTACAGTGATTCCGGTGGCAGCGTTGAAGATTTTATGTCCACAGAAATAACAACTGTTAATTCTGAAATGGGACTTGTGGATCTGGCTGAAATTTTTCAAAAAAAACACTTCCGCCGCTTACCCGTAGTAGATAATGGTATTTTGGTAGGACAAGTCAGCCGACGAGACGTGCTAAAAGCTATCCAGTAAAACAATTTATCCTGTCAATAATGAAACAAATTAGGAGGATTTAAAAGTGAAAAAGTTTTATTTATTCATTGTTCTTTGCTGTGTCGGAATAACATCGGCAGAATCACTTGATACAACTGTTAAAGATGTGATGAAATGGCGGAATATTGGTCCATTTCGTGGTGGTCGGTCATTGACTGCTGTTGGCAGTCCCAATGATCCCCTCACATATTATTTTGGTTCAGTTGGGGGTGGAATATGGAAAACGACTGACGGTGGTATCGTTTGGAAGAATGTATCTGACGGGTTCCTTAAAACAGGTTCAGTCGGTGCATTGGCTGTGGCTGAATCTGACCCTAATATTATTTATGCAGGTATGGGTGAAGCTTGTATCCGCCCGGTCATGACTTCTCATGGCGATGGCATTTATAAATCTATGGATGCAGGCGATACCTGGTCCCATATCGGGTTAGAAAAATCACGAACGATTTCCCAAGTCATTGTTCATCCAAAAAATGCAGAATTAGTATATGTAGCCGTTCAGGGGGACCAGTATACAGCCAGTAAAGACCGTGGCATTTATCGTTCGAATGATGGTGGAAAACATTGGGAAAAAGTATTATTTGTTAATGATCATTCAGGCGTGAGCGGTCTAAGTATAGATAGAACCAATCCCCGTATTCTATTCGCATCTTTTTGGGATCACCAACGACAGCCTTGGCAAATGCGAAGTGGTGGTGACGGCAGCGGTATTTATAAATCAACTGATGGCGGTGATACATGGGATAAACTAACCAAAGGCCTTCCGGAGAATATGGGTAAAACTGATGTCAGTGTTTCTGCTGCAAATCCCAAGCGAGTCTATGTGATTGCAGAAGCTGAAAAGGGTGGTCTCTTTCGTTCTGATGATGGGGGAAAAAACTTCAAACGTGTCAATAGTAATCGTGTTCTTATTGCACGTAGCTGGTACTATATTCATGTGTTTGCGGATCCACAAGATGAGAATACCGTTTATGTTCTCAATGCGCCCTTCATGAAATCCACGGATGGCGGCAAGTCTTTTCAAAAGATTAATGTACCGCACGGTGATAATCATGGCCTTTGGATTAATCCCCATAATAATAAGAATATGATTAACGCCAATGATGGCGGCGCCAATATTTCATTTAACGGTGGCCAATCATGGTCATCTCAAAAAAATCAACCTACTGCACAATTTTATCGCGTGATTACAGATAATAGATTTCCATACTACGTTTATGGTGGTCAACAGGATAATTCTAGTGTCGCAATCCCCAGTGCAACCAGTGGACAGGGTATCGATTGGTCCGATTGGTATCGGGTAGCTGGTTGTGAAAGTGCTTACTTGGCTTTCGATCCTGATAATCCCATTGATGTCTATGGCGGATGTTATCAGGGTTTGATAGAAAAATTCAATGTGATCACTAAAAAAAGCCGCAGTATCATGGCCTATGAATATCTTGGTTTAGGTTCTGTGGCAAAAGATCAAAAATTTAGATTTAATTGGAACGCACCTATCGTGGCTTCACCCCATGACCCAAATACGATTTACCATGCTGGGAATGTTGTATTTAAAACTCAAAGTGGTGGAGACTCCTGGGATATTATCAGCCCAGATTTGACACGAAATGAAATTCAAAAACAGGATTTGGGAAGTATTCCTTTCACTAATGAGGCTGCTGGCGGCGAAGTGTACAACACTATCATGTATTTGGTTGAATCACCTCATGAACCTGGCATCCTTTGGTCTGGTTCAGATGATGGTTTAATTCATATAACAAAAGATGGCGGGGAAAACTGGGAAAATATTACACCAAAAGGCATGGATGAAGGTATTGTGAATGCAATAGAACTATCCCCCCATCATCTCGGCACTGCCTATGTGGCATTTACCCGTTACAAATTTGGTGACCTGACTCCATATATTTATAAGACAACCAATTATGGCAAAAGCTGGACCCTAAAAACAAAGGGAATTGAAAAAGATGCTTTTGTTCGTGTTGTTCGAGAGGATCCGATAAAAAGTAATCTCCTATATGCAGGTACAGAGACAGGACTTTATTTGTCATCCAACGGTGGGAAAAACTGGGAAAAATTTCAATTAAACCTTCCCATAGTTCCCATTACAGATCTCACCATTCGTAACAATGATTTGATAGCATCAACTCAGGGAAGAGCATTTTGGATTTTGGATGATTTAACTTTTATTCATCAATTCAATGAAAAAGATATTAAAAAGGATTTTCATTTATATACACCTCGGACAACTTTTAGGACATCCGGTGGAAGTAAAAATTCTCCTTTGATCGGTCAAAATCCTCCAACAGGTACAGTGATTATTTATCATATTGCTGATGAAATAGAAAAAGACAGTGAAGTTAAATTGGAAATTTTGGACGATAATGATTCTATTATACGTACCATTACAAACAAAAAAGGATCTTCAGCCAAAACGTTTGGGGAAAATTATCAATCGCCTAAAATCCCAGCCAAAAAAGGTGTAAATCGATTTGTCTGGAATTTTCGAGTTGATGATATAAGCCTGGTGCCTGATGTATCATTTTATGGTGGTTATGCTGGATATCGTATCAGGCCGGGTCAATATTATGTTCGTTTAACAATGGGTGAAGTATCCATGACGCAGCCATTTAAAGTTGAACCGAATCCAAAGGTTGATATTCGTGACCGCGATTTTAATAGTCATCAAACATTAATGGCAGACTTGTATGGTCAAATCAACGACTTACACAGTTCCATTGTCAAAGCACGCAGCATTCGTAACCAGATCCAAAAAATGAATGGACGCTTAAAAGAGAAAAGTAATGTTGAAGATCTAATTAAAGCAGGAGAGGTAGCCATCAATGCGATCGACATGTGGGAAGGAAATGTGGTTCAAACCAAAATGGAAACTTTCCAAGATGTGGTTAATTTTCTCAACCATCTAAATTCACATATGTTAAGTTTGCTCAGCACGATTGATGGTTCTGATCCACCCTTAACTCAAGGTCAGCGGAAACGTTTTGTTGATCTTTCTGAAGACTGGCAAACCTATAAGAAAAACTTGAATCAAATTATGGATAACGAAGTAGGAGAATTTAATCGGCTTTATAAAGAAGAGGGATTCCCAGCTATTATTATTCCGGAATAACTACACCATGGTCCCCCCCTAAAAAAATAGGGAATTAAATTGCTTTTATAACGTGTGTCTTTATAGAATTCAAATGCTTTACGATTAGTCCTGTCGCATCAATGCTGGTCCAATCTGCTGAGTCCATATGGTCAGATACCACTTTCAAAAACACCATTCGATAGGGTGAAACTTTCTTTGTCATCACTTCATAAATAACACTTGCTTCCATATCTACCAATCCGCCAAACTGCTTACCATAATCTGTAACACCCTTTGAAACAGTAGTAAGTTCAATTTCATTGAATGAGTGATTTTCTAATCGATTGGGGAATACCAACTCATGAGATTCATCATCTGTTATTGAACGAATCAGATATATTTCACCTAAAATCGTATTTTTAGAATTTCCCCCAGCTATTCCTATATTAATGATGACAATTTGACCCAAACCTTTCAAAAACGGGATTATTCCATTCAATCGATTTTTTGTTTTTTCTTTACCAACACCTGTTATAAAAAGCATTATTTTATTGTTTTGATATAAGTGAGTCTTTGAATTTTTAACTAATCCAAATCTATCAATGATGGGAACTGCTTCGGCTTTTAAAGCCGTAAGGAATACAAAGTTCAATTTAATAAATGGATATAATTCGTCTGGTTCAACCAAATAAAAAGTGTTTATAGACTGCCTGTTTAACTTTCCATGTGCATTTCAGTCCTTGAGGAAATACAACATAATCACCGGGCCCAAAGGAAACAGTTTCGCCGGTTTCTGTGGTGACTTCCACTTGTCCTTCCATAATATAACAAGATTCTTTTTCGCTGTATTCCCAGGGAAATTCAGATTTATCACAGGACCATGTAGACCAAGTTCGAATCCCTTTCTCCTGAATTTCATTTTCTGAAATATGTTTAACAGTTATTTTATCCATTGTTTTTCTCCTTCAAATAGTTGCGCATTTGGTTTACCATTTCAACGCTGTGGGTCCGGGCATTGGTTTCCAAATCAACCAAATCACAGATGCTGAGCGATTCGGCCATATTCAGGGTATCTTCATAACCGTGCATTACGTCTTTTGAACCGGTAAATATTAACACTTTTTGATGAATGTTGCCTAATCGATCCCAAATTTTATATTTTGAAAATTGGAGTGCCGATCGACGTATTCGAGACGGGTTGGCCTCATCCAAAGACCGAACATATTTTAGATATTGGTCTGGATCTGAATCTGTATCCAAATAATGTTTTTTCATATACCATTTAACCACTGGTTTAATAATATGGTATAAAAATGGCGGCGTTATGCGAGCAATCAAAATCCAAAACCAGGGTGCATTGAACTCTGCATTGGGTCCAATTAGGATAGAATAGGATGGATCAATTTTATTTCGACTCATTGCATCGAGAATTACCGTCGCACCCAATGAACTGCCAAACATAATATATGGTTTATTCAACAGATTATGGTGCGCTACAATAGGATGCAAATCCGAACCAAGCGATCCAATACTCAATTCCTGTTTACCATGATGAATCGCCGACCATTTTTCTCGTGTCTCCACATAGTAAACTTCAAAATCAATCGTCATTTCCTTTAAAACTATTTCCCAACTATAAATTAATGATCCCCAACCGGCGAAAAAAATTACCGGTGGATATGGTGACCGCTTGGGAGGTTTAAAATGAATTTCAAACAGTTCCACGCCTTTAGCGCCGGGTACGAATGTTGATTCCCAAGAAACATTATCTGCGCAAAATTGAGAATAGTCCATTAACCGATTACCGTTCGAATGGCATGTTTCATAATCGTATATCGTGCCGGAGGATGGCCCGCAATTTCATCATCAATCTGGAGCGTACCATAAGTTTTTTCCCTGGTTAATGAGGTCATGAGGAATCATGTGATTCCCGCACAGTGAGTATTCAAGATGCATTGTGTGCAATTATTTATGGGCATTGGTTTTCGTAAAATTACATGGCACGGAGTGTATTTCTCAATACCCAACACTAAAAATTAAAAAGGTAACAATTGGAAGGAATTCATTCTTCCAAAGGACCGATCGCTTTATTTGTTTTTATTGACGATTCTGATATTCAGTTCTGTCAATTGATCGTCCGTAACAGAGCTGGGTGCTTCATCCATAAGGGATGTGGCAGAGGTCGTTTTGGGAAAGGCAATCACATCACGAATATTGTTTGTCCCAGCCAATAGCATTACGAGGCGATCAAAACCAAACGCGATACCACCATGGGGCGGTGTGCCATACTTCAATGCTTCAACTAAAAATCCGAAACGGGACGTGGCTTCTGTTTCATCCATGCCCAATAATTCAAATATTTTGGCCTGGAATTCTGGCTTATGATTCCGGATAGAACCGCCTGCAATTTCGTAGCCATTCATGGTGAGGTCATAGCCACGAGACTTAAGTGACCCGGGGTCTGTTTCCAAATCTTTTATGTCGGACGAAGATGGCGCTGTAAAGGGATGATGCCTTGCTACAAAACGATTCGAAGAATCGTCATATTCAAACATGGGGAAATCCGTCACCCAGACTGGCTTGAATTCCCCCGTATCAGACAGGCCTTCTAATTTACCAATCTCAACCCGTAAGGCACCAAGGGCTGTTAGGGTTATTTCTTTCTCATCACCAATGATAAAGATAATATCCCCACCATTCATGCCCGTATTGGCGATCAATTCTTTTTGCAGTTCTTTACCGAAGAACTTTGATATTCCGCCCGTAAATTGACCTTCCTCAACCTTCATCCACGCCAACCCTTTTGCCTTATATTTTTTCACAAAGTCCGTGAAACCATCAATATTTTTGCGGGAATATTTTGCGCCGCCGGGGGCAACCAATCCTTTGACCATTTCTACTGATTTGAAAGCATTGAAATCCGACTGGTCAGTGAATGGTTTTAAATCTTGGAGGAAGAGGTCGAAACGGGTGTCCGGCTTATCAGAGCCATATGTGTCCATGGCCTGATCCCAAGTAAGGCGCGGGAATAATTTGGGCAATTCTGTGCCAATCACTTCTTTAAATATGTTGCAAGTCAAACCTTCCATTTGGGCATAGATCATTTCTTCATCCACAAAAGACATTTCAATATCGATTTGGGTGAATTCAGGCTGACGATCCGCCCGAAGGTCTTCATCCCGAAAACATTTCACAATCTGAAAATATCGATCATACCCGGCAATCATGAGTATCTGTTTATATATCTGGGGTGATTGAGGCAGTGCATAAAATTTACTGGGATGAATTCGGCTAGGCACAAGATAATCTCTCGCCCCTTCCGGTGTGGATTTCATCAGCACCGGCGTTTCCACTTCCATGAAATCCTGAGCCGACAAATATGAGCGTACTGCCTGATAGGTCTTGTGGCGGATCTTCATATTATTTTGAAGTTCATCGGTCCGCAATTCTATATAACGATATTTTAGGCGCAAATCCTCTTCAGCGCTTTTGCGATCACTGATTATAAAAGGCAAAGGCGCCGCTTCGTTCAGCATATCCATTGCGTAGACGATCACTTCGATCTCCCCCGTAACCATGTCCGGATTGACCGCACCCTCATTACGGTTTTGGACTGTACCACTTATGGAAAGAACATCTTCCATGGACAGCTTTTTCACTACTTCAAAATCGCCGGGATAATCTTCTGAATTGAAAACGATCTGTGTTTTGCCATAGCGGTCCCGCAAATCCACAAAAACCACCTGGCCGTGGAGGCGGACTGTATTCACCCAACCGTTTAAAAAAACAGATTCGCCAATGTGCTTGGCATTCAATTCACCGCAAGTATGTGTTCGTTTATTCATTAATAATGAGTCGGAAATTTATAAACAAAAAACTCCGCTAAAGCGGAGTTTCTTAAATCCAGGATCTATTTTACAATAATCTTATCGTTTTGAAACCCGAAGTCTATTTACTGCTCTAAAAAGTGCTGCCTCTGCCCTTTTTGAATCAGAACCATCTTCTTCCCCTGAAACACGCCCTTTAGCCCGAGTCAAAGAAGCTTCTGCACGACCAGAATCAATTTCATCTGCTTTTTCTACGGTCTCCACCAACAATTGTACTTTTTCTTTCGTGATTTCGGCAAACCCGCCACTGGTGGCATAGAATAAATCTTTACCTCCTTGGGTGACTTTGATCTCCCCTACATCTAATTCAATCACCGCTTCACGGTGGCCAGACATTACACCAAAAGAACCATCAGTCCCGGGACAGCGAATGTAGGACACTTCTCCAGCTTCAAGAAGCCGTGTCGGTGTTACAATTTCTAACGTGTAAGCGCTCATCTATTTAGGCCGCTTCTTTTTTGGCCTTTTCAAAGGCTTCATCAATGGTACCCACATAAGCGAAGGCATTTTCCGGTACCTCATCTACATCCCCATTCAAGATTGCTTCAAAACCTGAAATGGTTTCTTCCAGCTCAACATATCTCCCAGGTGTTCCGGTAAACTGCTCTGCCACAAAAAATGGTTGTGAGAAAAATTTCTGGATTTTACGGGCACGGGATACCACTTGTTTATCCTCATCAGATAATTCATCCATACCTAAAATTGCAATAATATCTTGAAGATCTTTGTATTTCTGGAGGACTCCTTGAACTTGTCTCGCCACATTATAATGGCGGTCTCCAATGACTCGAGGATCTAGGATTCTAGATGTAGAGGCCAATGGATCCACAGCAGGATAAATACCCAATTCCGCAATTTTACGTTCTAATACGGATGTTGCATCCAAGTGAGCAAATGCGGTTGCAGGCGCTGGATCGGTCAAATCATCTGCAGGTACATAAACGGCCTGTACAGAGGTGATAGATCCTTTTTTCGTGGATGTAATACGTTCCTGCAAATCACCCATTTCGGTGGAAAGGGTCGGTTGATAACCCACCGCAGAAGGCATACGTCCTAAGAGAGCGGATACTTCTGAACCAGCCTGGGTAAATCGGAAAATATTATCAATAAAAAGTAAAACATCTTTTCCTTCATCATCGCGAAAGTATTCCGCCATAGCCAGGCCACTCAAAGCCACACGAAGGCGAGCCCCAGGCGGTTCATTCATTTGACCAAATACCATGGTGGTTTTATCAATCACGCCGGATTCGGTCATTTCATTATAAAGATCGTTTCCTTCACGGGTACGTTCACCCACGCCGGCGAATACAGAATATCCCCCATGCTCCGTAGCAATGTTACGAATCAATTCCTGAATCAATACGGTTTTACCTACGCCAGCACCACCGAACAATCCCGTTTTACCCCCTTTGGTGTAAGGCTCCATGAGATCTACCACTTTAATACCTGTAACAAGCATTTCTGTGGATGTAGTTAAATCTTCATGCTTGGGAGCTGAACGATGAATGGGATTTCTTTTTTTGACGTCGAAAGCTTCTTTTCCATCGATTGTATTTCCCAGAACGTCAAACAATCGTCCTAATGTTTCTGGACCCACTGGTACTGAAATTGGAATGCCGGAATCAACCACAGGAATACCCCGGGTTAAACCATCGGTGGAATCCATGGCAACCGTACGAACAATACTATCACCCAAATGCTGGGCCACTTCCAGTACCAATGTACCATCGTCTCCGCGATCCACTTCTAGGGCATTTAATATTTCCGGGAGCCGACCGTCTTCAAAAACGACATCGACTACTGCACCCATAATTTGAGAAATTTTACCTGTAATTTTGGACATTTTGGTTTTCCCTTATCCTTTTAGCGCTTCTGCACCGCTAACGATTTCCAGCATTTCTGTCGTGATCGTTGCTTGCCGTGCTTTGTTAAATTCTAATGTTAAATCATTAATCATATTTTCTGAGTTAGTGGTGGCATTTTCCATCGCCACCATACGTGCAGCTTGTTCACTGGCGTATGATTCCAATAAATATTTCCACATCTGAACATTGAGATGTCTCGGCACCAATGATTTCACAATTTCATCTTTGGATGGTTCATACAATCTATCAATAACGGTTTTGTCATCCGCTTCATATTCCAATGGAAGCAGTTGTTCCGTCAGCACCATTTGAGATGCCACATTGACAAATTTATTGTAGACTACACGGATTTCATCCACCTTTTCATTTAGAAAATGACTGACGATTCCATTCCCGATTTTGATGGCATAGTTGAAATTAAGATTACCCCAGAAATTCACATGTGACTCAATAATAGTGTATCCGCGGGATTTAAAATGGTCTCTGGCTTTTTTACCAATGCAGAATACATCCACATTCTCTTTACCTAATTCATCAATTTCATTTTGAGCTTTCCGAAGGACACTACTGTTGAATGACCCCGCCAATCCCTTATCGGATGTAACTACCACATAAGCTACTCGTTTTACTTCCCGTAAATTGAGTAAGGGTAATAGACCACGATTCACATCCGGGAGTAAATTTTGAATTATTTCCGTTAACCGACTAGAATATGGTCTTGCCTGCTCCATGTTTTCCTGGGCACGACGCATTTTGGCCGCCGCAACCATTTTCATAGCTTTGGTTACCTTTTGGATGCTTTTGACAGATTTAATCCGATCGCGAATATCCTTTAGATTGGCCATTGGCTATGCAGTAAATCCTTTCGTGAAATCTCCAATTGATTTTTCAAGCCGTTTCTCCATTTCACCACTAATGACACCTTCAGCCGCAAGCTCTTTCAAATCGTCGCCACTATTGGCTTCGAGGTAATCAAAAAGCCCGGATTCATATTCAGCCACTTTATCCACATCGACGCCATCGATATATCCCTTGGAAGCCGCAAAAATTACCGCCACCTGTTTTTCCACGTTCACCGGGGAATATTGACCTTGCTTTAAAATTTCAACCATCCGCTCACCACGGGTCAATTGGGCTTGGGTATTTTTATCCAGATCTGAACCGAATTTCGCAAATGCTTCCAGTTCTCGATACTGAGCTAAGTCCAAACGCAGTGTGCCAGCCACTTTTTTCATGGCTTTGATTTGAGCATTCCCTCCCACACGAGAAACGGAGATTCCTACATCAATGGCAGGACGGACACCGGAGTTGAACAAATTCTTCTCCAGGTAAATCTGGCCATCTGTAATCGAAATCACATTCGTTGGAATGTAGGCGGATACATCACCTTCCTGCGTTTCAATGATGGGTAATGCTGTCAAGGATCCACCACCCAAATCATCCGATAGTTTAGATGCTCTTTCCAATAACCGACTGTGAAGGTAGAACACATCTCCTGGGAATGCTTCACGTCCTGGTGGACGACGAAGCACCAGTGACATTTGACGGTAAGCCACAGCCTGTTTTGATAAATCATCATAGACAATGAGTGCATGCTGACCATTATCTCTGAAATGTTCACCCATGGCACATCCGGAGTATGGTGCAATATATTGAAGTGGCGCAGCATCAGACGCGTTCGCAGCAACTACGGTCGTGTATTCCATAGCGCCATTGGCTTCCAATTCTGCTACAATGGTGGCAACGGTAGATGCTTTCTGACCAATGGCTACATAAATACAATAAACCGGTTTATCTCCATCATGGGTATTTTTCTGATTAATAATTGCATCAATGGCGACAGCGGTTTTCCCTGTCTGTCTATCACCAATAATTAATTCACGTTGTCCTCGACCAATAGGAATCATACTGTCCACTGCTTTAATTCCCGTTTGAAGCGGTTGATTCACTGGTGATCGCGCCATGACACCTAACGCTTTTCGTTCGATTGCCAATTGAACATTTGTATCGATAGGGCCTTTGCCATCTATCGGCTGACCCAGTGGATTGACCACACGGCCAAGCATGGCTTTTCCAACAGGGACTTCCACAACACGTCCAGTACGCTTAGCGAGATCACCTTCTTTTACCAGACGTGACTCTCCAAACAATACCAGACCCACATTGTCAGCTTCCAGGTTTAATGCCATTCCAAAAACGCCATTTGGCAATTCTACCAGTTCGGAGCTCATGACGTTTTCTAACCCGCTTACACGCGCCACACCGTCACCAACTTCTAAAACTTCACCTACTTCCGATACATCTACTGAGAGATCAAATTTGGCAATTTGTTCTCTTAGCAGGGCAGTGATATTATCCGTTTTAATATCCATGGTTTCCTTTTTTATACTTTTAATAATGAATGACGCATATTTTCCAATTGATTCTGGATGGATGCGTCCAGGAATGTATTTCCAACACGTAGTTTGATTCCGCCAATCAAGGATGGATCAACATTAATCGTCAGTTCAGTTGATTTACCCAAGGCCGTTTCCAATGATGCTTTCAGTTCTGCCTCACTAATGTCAGACATTTTACTTGTTACGTGAGCGGTGACCGCGACAAAATTCATGGCCTCAGCAAATTTAACATGATATGCCTTGCCAATTTCTATGAACAGTTTTACCAGATCTTCCCCTGAGATTAATCCTAAAAAGTCAGATACAATTGGGTGACATTTGTCCCCAAAAGCTGATTTGACTGCTTCTGCTTTTTGGACTTCGCTAATCCGCTTAGATAAGAGAAAAGCACGAAATTCAGGAGATACTTTTATGGAACTGTTTACCAGTTCCAAAGAGTTCTTGACTGCTTTTTCAGCACCAATTCTTACTGCTACATTCAATAGGACTTCAGCATAATTTTTTGCCTTGGCCTCAAGCTTCATAGGTTTGGACTTTTTTCAGCGATTCCTCGATCAGGGATTTATTATCCGCATCACTCAAGTTTTTTTGAATCAGCTTTTCTGCTACCGAAAGAGTCAAGTTCACTACTTCTTCTTTGATTTCAGATATGGCTTTATCTTTTTCGACCTGAATTTGATTCTCAGCATCCTCACGGATTTTATTCGCCTGTTCTTTTGATTTTGCAATGATACCGTCTTTTACTTTTTCCGCTGCTGCTTTACCATCAGCAAGGATGGATTGTGCCTCAGATCTGGCTTTGGCCATGATTGCTTCCGATTCTTCGTTGAGCCGTTCCAATTCCGATTTGGCTTTCTCTGCATCCTCAAGAGAACTGCGAATCATGTCTTCTCGATCCTGAAGCATTTTCAGCAATGGTTTCCAGGCAAATTTAGCCAGGACAAACACAAGCAATAAAAAGGTAAGAATGGTCCAGACGAATAGTCCGGGGTCAAGCTGGACTAAAGGGTTATTCATGAAATTTCCTAAAGGTTTTTATTTCATCAAGACAATTAACAGGGCAAATACTTCGCCAATGACTGCCACACCTTCGAGCAGAAAAAGGGGAAGGTTTACTGCACCGGTAATTTTATCTGCAGCTTCCGGCTGACGCGCAATTCCTTCCGCAGCTGCGGCTGCGAGGCGGCCAATACCAAGTCCTGCTCCAATGACAATGAGTCCAAGACCCAATCCTACTCCAAACAAATGAAGATTTTCCATCTTTTGTTTCTCCTTTACTTTTGATTAATGATGTACATTGATTGCCATACCTATAAATACAGCTGACAATAGTGTAAAAACATATGCTTGTACTAAAACAACAATTATTTCCAAACCTGTAATAGCTGTGGCCATTGGGATTGAAAAAAGAGCCAAACTCACACCTGTTACTGTACTATTAAACATTTCTGCAAAAATAGCCATGAATGATAAAATAGCTAAAATAGCAACATGACCGCCGGTCATGTTGGCTGCCAATCGCATGGTTAATGCAAAGGGTTTTACAAACATACCAATTATTTCTATTGGGATTAGAATGATATATACGGGCCAGGGTAGACCATGGGGTACTAAATTTTTCCAATGCTGGATAAACCCGTGTGCTTTGATCCCGGCGATGATAATGGCAAAAAATGTAACAGTGGCCAATGCTACCGTTACATTGAAATTTCCTGTAGCCGTCACACCACCATGAAGAATTCCATTGATAAAGTTGTGGCTGTCACTGGCCGGAATACCCAATACAAATCGGTTAAAAGCACCTAATAGGTCGAAAATGGGAACCATACCAATTGCATTCGCGAATAGAATGAAAAAGAAAAAAGTCAAAATAAGTGGTGCCCATGCATTCACCCATTTGGGGCCTAAGTTGGGCACAACAATTGAATCTCGGATAAATTGAACAACGGATTCAATTGCATTAGCCATGCCAGTAGGTATACCATCACTTTTGCGAAGAAATCTACGAATTGGAATAATGACGGCGACGGAAACCAAAACAGCCACAATCCAAAGCATTAATACGTGCTTCGTGACAGACATATCAATTCCAAAAATGTGGGGAAAATGTACAATGGGATGTTGAATGTCTGAATTCGAAACGTGATGGATTATATTTTCGCCCACCTGATCTATCACACCGGAGCCGTGGGTTTGTTCACCGCTTGATATCATTTATTATGTCTAAAATTTTTACGATTAATAAAGGGACTTCAACACGAACGCTTCCAGCGTATGAAACGCCAGAAAAGAGCCCGAAAAACTAAACATAAATGGGTACGGTGCAAAAGAATAAAAGTTGAATATTATCAATAAATACGCACCAAAGATAATCATTCTCCCGACAAAACCTGTCATGAGTATTTTTGTCATCAATTGAGGGGCTTTACCTTTCGCTCTGAATACCATAAATAATTCAATGGCGGCCACGGCCCAGGGTAATAAAATTCCCCAGAAGATTTCTATGTTATATTCAGGTTGGATTCCGACACCCAATCCAAAAATTCCCATCGCAATCGCCGTTAAATAAATGATCAATCTCATTTTTTAAATATTGTTTTTGCTAATTCATAAAATCCCACCACAATACCTAAGCCAAGACCTAACAAAAGTAATACAGGTGATGTGTTGAAATATTGATCCAAAAAAAATCCCAAAGCCCCCAAAAATAGGATGGCCCCCATTAATGTATAGGCCGCACCAGCAGCAGGCCCAGACTGGCGTACGAAACGCTGAAACTGGTTTAGGGATTTCCCGAAAAAATGATCAGAATCATTCCCCATGATGATCGGAATCATCTTCCACCTGAGGCGGATCCTGTTGGTTTTTTGGTTCAACGATCGGTTCACTACCAGCGAGAACACAATGCCCCTGGAACTGGGCACCTTCTTCAATGACAAGGGTGCGATAGATTAAATCACCTTTAAGCTGGGATTCGGCCCCCAATACGGCTCTACTCTCTACACGGACATTACCATCAACAGTACCGCCGATCTGAGATTCAGCCCCTTGGACGTTTCCATGAACTTCTCCACCACGAGCCACCCTTACGGGCCCTTCGGAAGTAACATCCCCAAAGACCTTTCCATATATCGCCACGCCCCCCTGACAATTAATATTACCCTGAATGACCGCATCAACGCCAATCATTGTATTTACATCTTTATATTCATTTTTAGCCATATCAATCCACACTCATATTTGTTTTATTTAATTCCGGAAAGTACAACAAAGGATCCACTGCTTTCCCCTCTTTCCATATTTCAAAATGTAGATGGGGGCCCGAACTCTTGCCTGAACTTCCAATTGTCGCTATTATATCACCACGATCTACATTTTGGTATTGATCTACCTTTAATAATTCGTTATGTCCATAGTAGGTAAAATAATTATTTCCATGATAAATCACCACCAAATTACCCAATTCCGTCGTCACACCTGCAAAAACCACCTGGCCACCTCCAGAAGCCATAACCGGTGCACCGGACACCCCGGCAATATCTACCCCATAATGTTGACGATTATCAGCATTTTTTCCTTCAATCATTTTCTGTGTCACATACCCTTTTACCGGCATCAAGGATGGAATATGATTCAGTGATCCATATCTAAGTGGCTCATTCTCTATAATTTTATTTAAATCTCTCTCACCGGTTTTACGTATATCTAAGTCTGTCCCCAATGCTTTTTGTACCACCATTTCCATTTGTTTTAATCGCTCTAAATCCCGATATAATTCCAACACTTTCGTTCTTTCGCCTATTACCTCATTGTACCGGTTTTCCAACCTTTTGTGGTCCAATGCCTTTGGTGCTAAAACGACTAACGAAATAACCATTCCTGATAAAAGGATGATGACTGAAATTAAAATAGTTATGACGGCCGTTCGAGAAAAAGAATAGCGCTTATTCTCGCCATCATGGTCCGGTACAATCAGGAAAGTATATCGACTCGGTTTCATTCCATCTATTCGATTGATCGCAATAGATCCAGAATTCGTTCCAGATCATCATCGGAAAAATAATCAACTGTTATGGAACCGCCTTTTTTCCCTTTGTGGTTCATGCGGACTTTTGTCCCGAAAATCGCTATCATTTCGTCTTCGATTTGGCGAATGGCAGCACTTTTTTGTTTAGATGATTTCGGCTTGGATCTTGAATCTACTTTTTCTTTCACAATCGCTTCCGCACCACGGACAGATAAATTCTGATCTAATATTAAATGCCAAAGTTTATTCATCCCCACCTGTGTTTTCATGGCCAATATGGCCCGACCATGGCCGGCGGTTATTTTATTATCTCTTAAACTCTTTTTTATTTCCGGCGGCAATTGCAATAATCGAAGCGCATTAGTGATAGTTGAACGATTTTTACCTACAGATTTTGCAATGGCCGTTTGGGCTAAACCGAATTCGCTCTGGAGTACTGCGTATGCTTCCGCCTCTTCCATTGGGTTCAGGTTTTCCCGCTGAATATTTTCAATCAGAGCCACTTCCATCATTTCGACTTCGCTGGTGACTTCTATTATATAGGCGGGGATTTCTTTTTGTTGCGCCAATTTGGATGCCCGTAGCCGCCTTTCGCCGGCGATCAGGATATAACCCTCCCCGTCGGCTCGAACGGTAATAGGTGTAATTATACCCTTCTCACGGATGGAGGCCTCTAATTCCCCTAATGTTTTTTCATCAAATAATTTTCGAGGCTGGTGAGGGTTCATTTTTACTTTTGAAATTGAGATTTTGGTCACGCCCGCAGGCGATACATCCTGTTTTTCCGGAGGACGAATCAACGCACCCAGTCCTTTTCCAAGTCGTTTAGTTGTCACGGATTATAATCTCCTCTGCCAAAGCCATATAATTTTGTGCACCGGTGGAATTGGCATCATAAAGTAAGGCAGGTTTTCCAAAGCTTGGCGCTTCACTTAATCTCACATTTCGCTGGATGACAGTTTTAAATATTTTTTCTTCAAAATAACCGCGTACTTCATCTGCCACCTGCTTGGATAAATTTAATCTTCCATCAAACATGGTTAAAAGTACACCTTCTATTTCCAGATTCGGATTCAAATTTTTCTGAACCAATCGAATTGTATTTAAAAGCTGCCCCAATCCTTCTAATGCATAATACTCACACTGGATTGGGATAATGACTGTATCACAGCAGGTGAGCGCGTTGAGCGTAAGCAATCCAAGGGATGGTGGACAGTCAATTAAAATATAGTCATATTTTTTTTGAATAGGTTTCAACACTTTTTCCAATTGATGTTCCCTTGCCATGATACTCACTAATTCAACTTCTGCACCGACTAAATCGCTTGTAGATGCAATAATATCCAAATGACTTAGTTGTGTTTTTGTTATCACATCCTTTGTCGATGCTCCGCGAATCAATGCGTCATAAATATTTTTCTGCGAATCCACCAACAATTCTTCAATCCCGGTAGTGGCATTGGATTGAGGATCCAAATCTATGAGAAGTGTTTTCACCTCAGACACAGCTAAACTCACGGACAAGTTGACTGAAGTAGTGGTTTTACCCACACCGCCTTTTTGATTGGTTAATGAAATAATTCTACTCATTGAAATTGAATCTATATAGCGAAATAGAAGTCAATAATTTAGGTGCGACAAACCTGTGGAAACAATAAGCCGGTCACTTATATTTGAAAAAGATATGTCAACTTCACCACTTGTGTACCTTGGACCAAACTGGACTTTGACCCGGCCATATCATAGCGTTGATTCAATACGATAAACAGATCGCTCCCCGGCGTATGAATCCAATTAATGCGGCAATACAATTGGAGTTGTTCTGAAAAATTATCATACTGAATCAGGGCTTTCCCAAACCATTTTCGGTTTAATGCGACTTCAGCGGTTATACCATAAATATTTGCTGTGAATTCTTCTTGACTCGGCATTGAAACAATATTTTGGTTGGCAGATCCGTACAGGGTCAAATGATTGGAAAACCGTTTTCCAATGGATCCAGACATGCTCGTCTTATCGCCACCAAAATAATCTCCTTTTGAAAGGGCGAAATTACCCCAAACACCCCTGCTCTGATTCGTTCTGGCAGAGAATGAAATTTTTCGATCCCTATAGTTTCCCTTCTGAATTTCCACACCATTCCCTAATGTAAATCCAGCAGTCAATTTCTCCTTATTTTGGATTACTTTTAGCCCAATTTTGTCTCTAGTTTCAAGAATAGCCTCGATACCACCATTAAGTACACCTGTTTCATGAATACCAGCATGGTTTCGTACATCTCTAGCATATATAGTGAATCGCCATTGACGAATTAATTCATCTCCATCACCAACCCTTGGTGTAAACCCAGCAATAATGCCTGTACCAATCATATCCTGTCGCTGAACAAATCCTAGACCTGGTCGAAAATCTTCATCCACACGGTGCTGACCTGTCGTTAAAAAATAACGATCATTTCTCAAATCCAACTTAATCATGGATGCGGCAGAAGGTCCTACAAGACTTGTATCATCCACCTGACTATACCAGGCCGAAACACTGCTATTTCCCCAAAACCTCATTTCACCGTCAATACCATAAACGGAATTACGGACCCCTTTACTTGACACATCCGTAATGATGGCCCCAACCGTTGTTCGATCGCGAACATCTTTCCTTAGTCGAATTGCACTATAATGGGTTGCAGGTAAATCTCCATCGTCTCGAGTATGGATATTCAATGCGCCAACGGATGTTTTTCCAATTTGACCAAACATACGTGCTCCACCAACCACATCCTGGTTCAACCCTATTTTTCGGCTAAAAAACACTTCGGTTTGGCGTGAATTTCCAAACGCAAATAATTTGGATCGCGTCAAAAAAAATTCCCGCTTTTCAGGATAAAATAAATTGAACCGTGTCAAATTAATTTGGGCGTTATCCGCTTCTACCTGGGCAAAATCTGTATTATAAGTCAAATTCAGGGTCAAGTTGGATTTCAACCCATAATAAATGTCAAACCCGCCATTTCCAATATTATCATTGACAGTTTTCTCATCAGTTATTTGGTTTTGAGTGCCACCGATAGCGAATGGTTTAATTTTTATATCCTTACCCCTCTTAATATCTTTTAATCCTTTAAGATTTGCATATTGAGACACTTGGTAAATATCGGAACTGTATTCCAATCCAATATGGGGCCAAATAACGCTCTCATTTTTTCGATTGATATACCGCTTAACGGCCAACCCCATCGTTAATTCATCCTTGTTGGGAAATCGTAATGTTGTCCAGGGAATAGCAACTTCAAGGACCCATCCAAAATCCGTTACCTTACCCTCACTGATGTAAACCCCATCCCAAGCCCATTCATCAACACCAGGATGGTTTTCATCGGTGATCAGGGCATCATCTTGGGTTCCCAATGGATTCATTTCAAACAGGTATGCGTTACGGCGATCATGGTAGGTATCCAAAGCAATTTCCAATTTATCATCCCGGTGGATCCACCCACCTCTATTTAAAATTGTAGCCCGAACTTTTTCTGGATCAGAATCAAAAAACGTAAAACCAAAGTATATGAAATTATTATTGAAGGCCACACGCATTTCGGACTTTTCCGTTGGCTCACCCCCATCCAAGGGGAGTCGTTGGACAAATTCAGTAATCGGTTTAATGGTAGCCCAAACAGGCTCATCTAACAGGCCGTCAACCTTGATGATTAATTCAGTTCGAGTGGCCACAACCTCGGGTCGATCCTGGGCAACAATTGAACATAATGATATAATGAGGCCCAGAATAAAAGGTCGTATATGCATTAGGAGCTGGTGGATTATCTAGTTTTCTGGTCCGTCGTTCCACCACCATTGAGTATCAAGTTCTTTTGGATTTGGCCAAATCTCGTTCATAGTATCGCCTTCATATAAAACTCCATTTTTCATTACATATCTTATCGAGTTTGTATTTCGAATATTTACTAGAGGATCTTTATCTAAGATAACAAGATCAGCTAATTTCCCATATTCAATCGAACCAATATCTCCACTAACTCCAATGATCTTTGCACCATTAATAGTGGCAGCTCTTAAGGCTTCCATTTCACTCATACCTCCACTATGTAAAGACCATAGTTCCCAATGATAACCAAGACCATTAAATTGGCCATGACCGCCCACACCGACTAAACCGCCAGCCCTAATAATCTTTGTTGCGTCTTTAGCTATTTTAGAAAAAGCATATTCATCTTTTCTAAACCAAGGAACTCTGCGAGTTTTAGATTGAATAATATTATCTGGAACAAACCTTTTTACTTTGGGATCATCATGTACTTCTTCTGTAGCATAATAAAAGTTTTCACCCCATGGACCTCCATATGTAACAAGTAAAGTTGGAGTGTAAGTCATACCTGACTGTGCAACTAATTCCACAACATCTTTATATAGTGGAGTAACAGGAAAATTATGTTCATTTCCATGAAATGCATCAATTGCATGAGTTAGATCTAATTTAAGATCAAGTGCTCCTTCCGTTGTCGGCATCATACCTAGCTCATTTGCAGCTTGTACAATATAGTTTCGTTGCTTTCTATTTCCTGCTATATATGATTTTAAATTTCGGGTACGATAATGATCACGATATCGTTTCATTAAACCAATAGCTTCTTCTTTACTTTGAAAATTGTTTTGCGAAAAAATTCCTGGTCCAGTAGAAAAAGCTCTTGGTCCAATCATTTGACCTGCATCCACAAGATCTTGATAGGCAAAAGGATCATTTGTAGATGTTTGAACATCCAAACCAGTCGTAACGCCCCAAGCCACATTCGCTATGAAAGTCCAATTTTGACGATCTAACAAACCTTTCTTTATTCCAAAATAATGAGCATGTGTTTCAACAAACCCAGGAATAATGGTTTTTCCATTAACATTGATAACTTTTGCTTCTTTTGGAATCCTTACAGATCGAGCATCACCCACCTTATAAATTCGATTATCTTTAATAATAATTACTCCGTTTCTTATCACCTCATCCCTATCCATTGTAATTATTTTTGCTCCTTTCAACGCCACCATTCCTTTTGGTTTAGCGAAATCTACAATAACAGTAATCTTCGTCTCTATTGCTTTATTTGAAAGAGTTTCAATCTTAGTAGAATCATCTTTGTTTGATTCAAAAGAAATAGAATCGATAGGTAGCCTATAAAAAGTTGAACCAATAGACCAAGTAATGGTATTTCCATTATCTGCCCAATCAAAATAGTCTGCGCCAATATCTGTCAACTTTTTCACTGGTATTGTAGGGCTATTCACATCAACAGTTGGTGCACTCCCACCAACTTTTGGAATTGGTAATATATAAAGTTGATTGTTTACCCCAGCTAAAGCCATTGTACGGTCTGGATTAAAACGAATATCTCGTGCATTAACAGGCTCGCTACTACCATAAAAACCTTTACCTTTTACAGCTAAATGTTCACGACGATCAGTTCCATCTAGTCGTACAGAGATTACCCCATTGCCTCTTCCTAAAGAGGTAAGGCTATACCCATTTAAATAAATCCTATTAGGATCATTTGTAAAGAAAGGCTTTCCCAGTCCCCTCGAGGGCATAATCAATGTTATTTTTCCACCATTAGCACTTAGGGAAATCAAGTCCATTGGCACCGTTGGACCTCCAAATTCAGCTTGTGTTCTCAATCGATCAATAGCTGATCCACGAAGTGCAATAATTGTCTTTCCATCAGGGGTAAATATTGGATTTGAATAAAATGCAGTTGTCTTGGTTAACTTTTTAGGTGAGCTTCTACCATCGACTTTTATTTTCCAAATATGACCACCACTTGCTTCCCAAGTCACATAAACTAATGACCTACTATCTGGAGACCAAGAAGGATAGAATTCACCTAAGTCACTTTTAGTTATTCGTCTATGTTTCCCAGTTTCAGTATCAGCAATATAAAGATGAGCCAACGTTGAGAATGCTATTTGTTTACCATTTGGAGAGATTACTGGATCCATAATAATTCTTGAAATTATTTGATCATCTTCAATCTCATATGGGAATGTTAATTCAGGTCCAACATCGAGATCTACCTTGGCAGAAAAGTCAATCCTATTAATCTTTTTTGATTTCACATTGATTCGATGGAATTTTCCATCTTTTGTGAAGACTACTTCATTTCCATTCGGTGTAAAATCATAAGTAGGGAGTAAATCTCTTGTAGATCGAGATTCTTGATCATCTCTTAATATTGGATAAACAAGCCAAGTATCTGTCCCTTTATTTAGGTCTTTTATTCTTAACCCTGTTTCAGTTTTATATCGAGTACCATAAACTATATAATTACCATCCGGAGAAACGATTGGCCTTATACCACTTCCTTCTGCTCGAGTGATTATATCTTCCTTACCCGTGACCATATCACGTCTTTCAATTTGCCATGCAGGAAAAGACATATTGTAACTAAAGCCACCTCGTTTAGTTGCATAATATAAAAATTTATCATCAGGTGATATTACAGGACCCAATGTATTCTTCCACTGATTACCAGGAGTTGTGGGTGATGCTTTAGCTTTTGTAATCTGAATACCAGATCCGCCCTTAATATGATACATCCAAATTTCAAAAGTTCGAGCAGGCCATGAGGTTTGTGACACATAAACATAATTGCCATCATTTGAAAATACTGGGGATGCAAATTGGCCATCATTTGATTTCGTGAGTTGCTTTGGATTACTTCCATTATTATTTGCAACCCATAAATTTTCAGATCCACCTCTATCACTTATAAATGATATCATTTCTCCATTAGGCGAAAAAACAGGTTGAGAATCAAAAGCTATACCTGAAGTAATCCGTTTTGCCTCACCTCCACGAAATGGTATTGAATATATATCGCCTACTAAATCAAAAATAATAGACTTTCCATTAGGTGAAACATCAAGAGACAACCACGTACCTTCATCTGTTGTAAATGAAATAGTACGAGTAGGTTCTAAAGGAAGATTATTTCCTAAGCTATCTGCCTTTTCTTCAGCAAATAAAAGTCCCATGGTTAACGTAAGGGTAAACAATTTTTTCATTATAACTCCTTTAGGTAATGTCATTACCAATTACTATTGGCGATTCATTTTTTTTTGAATAAAAGAAAATATACTGGAATTCCTGTCAAAACAAAGGTCAGGTCATGGACTGTCTTTCCTGTTTCATAATAAGCTCGCAATAAAACTAAAATAATAATCCCCGCTAAATATACCCCCGGTAAAACCGGATAAAACGGCAAGCGATATCCATCCTCCTCACCTGAATTAGTCTGACGAAACTTGAAAAATGCAACAGTAGTAAAACCATAAAATATCAGGATTGCGAACACCATCCCCGACACAATAGTTTCAAAATTTTGCCGAATTAAAATAAGCGCAATCCCCCAAATACAATGAGCCATAATAGCGTGAGTGGGTGATTGGTATTTTGAATCTACGTGGTTTAGCCACTTGAACATGAGTCCATCCCTGGCCATGGCATAATACACCCGGCTGGCTGACATAATGGTTCCATTGATGCTTCCCGTGGCAGAAATAATCACCATGATTGAAATCAAACCGGCGCCAATAGGTCCAAATAATTTTATGGCAGTATCTGAAGCGACAATGGTGCTATTACGCATCCCTTCCATCCCTAATACACTGTGGTAAAGTAGGTTGGAACTGAGGTAAAGTAATATAATAACTGCAATCCCAGAGATCATACTTTGGGGAATTACCTTGGCAGGGTTTTTCATTTCTCCAGCCACATACCCTACTCGATCCCATCCAATAAATGAAAAAAGAACCAGCATAAGAGCAGCCACAATATTACCGGTTGATCCTAATTTTCTCATTGCCGTTTCTGAAATAGATAATTGATTAAAATCTCCATTCATCATGATCAGACCCACAAGTGCAAATAAAAATAATCCTCCAATTTTAATTGAGGAGGACATTTTATTATAAAGACTAGCCCGCTCAACGCCAAGATAATTGATGAAACCAAATATGATGATGATTCCACTGGCAACTATCATTTTGGAAGTCTGATCCATGGGTAAAAAGTAGCCAAGATAATTAGCCGTAATTAGACTCAGCCCTGCAGCAGGGCTGGTGCGAATAATAACCAATTGCGCCCAGCCGAACAAAAAGCCCCAAAAAGGGCCGAATGCTTTTTGAATATACACATATTCACCGCCTGTTTTGGGAAATCGGCTTCCCAACTCTCCATAAATGAGTGCACCGGTGAAAACAAACATAGCTACACCAATCCACAGTATAATAATGGTTGAAAAAGAATCTAAATATCCAGCAATAATTTGTGGCGTGGCAAAGATGCCGGAGCCAATGGTGATACCCACCAACAGTGCAATGCAGTCAAAAAGTCCCAGTGATTTTTTTAGTTGAGTCATAATTTATCTACTTTATTCCTTTGGGGATGGGAAGTATAACCCATTAAATTTTTTCATTCAATAAATACATGTAAATTTACTTATCGATTACTGAATGAAAGCTTTAGTTAAAAAATCACCCGAAAAAGGGATTTGGCTGGAAGATGTTCCTGTCCCCCCTTGTAATACCAATGATGTCAAAATCAAAATAACCCATACGGCTATTTGCGGGACTGATCTTCATATATATAAATGGGATGAATGGGCCCAACGAACCCTTGAACTCCCATTGATCACTGGACATGAATTCTGTGGTATCGTGGAAGAAATTGGACCGGGTGTTACCCATTATAATCCGGGAGATCGTGTGTCGGGAGAAGGCCATATTACCTGCGGTTATTGTAGAAACTGCAGGGCGGGGAAACGACACTTATGTCATAAAACAGTAGGCATCGGTATTCATCGTGATGGTGCGTTTGCTGAATATTTGGTGATTCCCGAATCCAACGTATGGCCCATCCATAAAGATATTCCATCAAAAATCGCCGCATTCTTTGACCCATTTGGAAATGCGGCTCACACAGCATTATCGTATGAAATGGTTGGGGAAGATGTCCTCATTACCGGGGCCGGTCCCATTGGAATCATGGCAGTAGCCATTTGCAATTTTGTCGGCGCACGCAATGTGGTTATAACCGATGTGAATGAATACCGGCTTGACTTAGCTCGCAAACTGGGTGCCACAAAAGCGGTGAATGTGATCAAAGAAAATATCCGAGATTCATACAAAGAATTGAATATGGTCAATGGTTTTGATGTGGGTTTAGAAATGTCGGGGAATCCAAACGCATTCAAAGACATGCTGGAAAACATGTATAATGGTGGACGTGTTGCGCTACTCGGCCTTCTACCAAAATCCACACAAATTAATTGGGATGATATTATTTTTAAGGGATTACATATCAAGGGGATATATGGAAGAGAAATGTATGAAACCTGGTACAAAATGACCCAAATGCTTCGGAGTGGTTTGGATATATCTGGCGTATTAACCCATACTTTCCCTGTGGATGACTTCCAAAAAGGATTTGAAATTATGGCATCAGGGAATTGCGGGAAGGTTGTCTTAGAATGGTAAATGGTTTGCAGTGTGAAAAACTGGAAAACACCGATATTTTTTATAATAAAATATTTTTGCCACTCTATAACCTTACAGTAATAAAATAATGAATAATCCATATGAAAAGACTTTAGACGGATTGATAATTGACGACCCCGTAAAATCATTTTTTGATTGGTGTAAAGAACGAGAAAACATTCGTATAAAGCGTGAAAATGGTGAAAAGCCACCATGGACGTCTGATCCAATTTTTCAACAAGGACGTTTTCTCAATACCTTCAGAGAAGACGACAAAGGATCAAAAGCTGTATTACAATTTTGTGATCCCGTAAAAAGTTCTTTAAAAGAATTAATCCATGCCCTTTTCTTCGCCCGTTGGTGCAACCAACAAACAACATTAAATCGTCTTACCCCTTCAGATTTAAAGAACCCATCGAGCCTTAAGGACCTTTTGTTAAACCAAATGGACCAACCTTGGTCATCTGAAGCTTATCCTGTTGTACCTGTACACTGGAATGGAATCAAATACGATAGGCTGGAAGCCTGCACTGAACTTTTTCCTAACATTATCGATTTCCTTTTAGATAATATTTTAGCATCTAATCTTAATGTTGTTACGGCAACTAATTTAATTAATCAAACTTTTCAAATGACCAATGATTTCCCGATTTTTATGACTGTTATAGACATCTCTTGGATTAGACCTGACATCATAAGTCCAGAAAGCCCTGTGCCTACTGGCATTGGCGCAAAGCCATACTTAGATCGATTACAAAACCATCTTGATTTGGAGAATCATCATGCAACCATAGAAAAGATGATATCGCTACAAGGTGAATACTGGCCATCAATTCGTAGAAAGCTGACACCGGTTGATATTGAATACATTTCGTGTGAAAACCGGAAATATTTTAGCTATAAAAATGGTACAAAACTATTTGAAGGAAAAAACCTATTTATTACAAATGAATGATTCTAAGCAATATTTCGTGGAAACCCTTTCCCGGATTGAATCTGAAGGGCTTTATAAAAAAGAACGGACTATAACAACGCCCCAAGGTGTAGACATTTCCACCCAAGAAGGGGGCGATGTTCTCAATTTTTGCGCCAATAATTATTTGGGGTTGGCCAATCACCCCGATTTAATTGCTGCGGCTAAACAAGCATTGGATGATCATGGATTTGGGTTGGCATCTGTCCGGTTTATTTGCGGTACGCAAGATATTCATAAAGAATTAGAAACAAGTATTTCTCAATTTTTTGGGACAGATGACACCATTCTCTATACGAGCTGTTTCGATGCAAACGGCGGATTATTTGAAACGTTGCTTGGGCCAGAAGATGCGATTATTTCGGATGCACTGAACCATGCATCTATCATCGATGGAATTCGTCTCTGCAAGGCACAACGGCTTCGCTATGCCAATAATGATATGGCGAATTTGGAAGAAAAACTCAAAGAATCCAAAGATGCACGTATTCGCCTGATTGCCACAGATGGCGTTTTTTCTATGGATGGATTTATCGCTAGGTTGGATGAAATTACAATACTGGCAGAAAAGTACGATGCAATGGTGATGGTGGATGATTCACACGCCACAGGGTTTGTAGGAAAAACCGGTCGTGGTTCCGCAGAATATCGTGGTGTCTTGAATAAAATTGATATTTTTACTTCCACATTGGGAAAGGCATTGGGCGGCGCTTCCGGTGGATTTACCACAGGGCGACAGGAAATCATCAGACTGCTGAGACAACGATCCAGGCCCTATTTATTTTCCAATTCGGTTGCACCCTCCATCGTGGCAGCAAGCATAAAAGCATTTGAATTATTATCTGCATCTACCGAACTACGGGACAAAGTCGAAGAAAATACGTCTTACTTTCGGGAAAAAATGACTGCAGCTGGTTTTGACATCAAAGCGGGCATTCATCCCATCGTACCCATTATGTTATATGATGCGGTATTGGCCCAGGACATGGCCGCTGCTTTATTGAATGAAGGAATATATGTGATCGGCTTCTTCTTCCCTGTTGTACCTAAAGGAGAAGCCCGAATTCGGGTACAGATTTCAGCCGGAATGGATAAAGATCATCTTGACCGGGCAGTTTTAGCCTTTACAAAGGTAGGGAATGACTTAGGAGTCCTTTCTTAAATTGAAACGAGTCATGTTTTTAACTTTCCATATTTGCTAACGCTTTTGTTAATTGGGAAGAAAAATAGAAAAAACCATTCTCGAAAATCTTGTAGTTCCACTTTGGAAAGTGGTCCATCATTTAGTTCGTTGAGTCATAGACTGTCCCACTATTAATTAGCAAAAAGCCCCGTTTTATGCGGGGCTTTTTTTAATAAGATTCAATATGTAAGAAAGCTATTTAAGCTTATTATATCTTGATTGATTCCAAAATAAACCAATGTCTTCATGAGAAGCAGGAGCCCAATATTTATTAAAAGCTTCTCTATCTTCTTTAGACTTAAATGCTTTTTCATACAACTTTGGCCCTGTTTCCAAATCGTCAGCATCTGCCATAGAAGCAAATTCTGTAATTCTAGTGATAGGATAATATCCATTAGAAAGAGCTCCAGTCCAAAGATGGGTTACGGTACGCTGACTAATAATTTTATCATTCTTCATTGTAACTTTTTTATGATATTTCTGCATTAACTTATCACGCTCATCAGCACTTCCGCCTTCAACTTGTGATAATGGCTTCCAATATCGAGTCGTTACTGCAACCACTGTATTGGGATTGTCTTTTGACTTTTTCTTCTTCTTTTCAAGCTTCTTACGATTTTCAAAAAGATGAACATCTTCATGGTATCTTTGGAAATATTTATTATTACCTGATACCGCGGTTTTTCGCTCGTCTTCATTCGGCCAAGTTTTTTCATTTAAATCACCGCCAGTACCTGAATAAAGCGTTGCATCTTCCATGTTTTTAAATTCATTTAAAAAATTAACATCTGTTACTTTTCCCGTCCAGTAGTGTGTTAAGAACAGTGAACTTTTCAATAGTTTTGTTTTTGCATTTCGAGCAGTATGGTACTCTAATAGAGCCTTACCTCTATCTCCCGCTTTATGGCCATCAACTTCCGATACTGGTTTAAATTTGTACTTAGACCAAGCTATAACAGTATTACCTTCATAGTATTGAGAATAAGAAACCGTTGTAAGCATTAGCACTAATAGTATTCCTAATCGTTTCATTTTAGTATTTCCCTTTATTATTTTTATTTATTATCAGCTGAGATCCTTAGGTTAAAAACGATTTTACTTCTAAGGAATCTGGACTCTTAATATACTTTATATTGATAAAATGATAATAGATTAATTTTAATCTAATGAATTTCTTGATCTTTTTCAAATGACTGGACATCTCCTTTTTACTTAAAGACTTGATTGATTTTATTTCTTTTTGCATTAATTGATATTTATTTTTTATCTGATTGTTTATTAAGATTTCCGATAAATTTATTTTCCATTTTTTAATTTCATTCTAAAATCTTCTCACTTTTATTTTTTCACCAAACTTTGGCACCTAATCACAAAAAAAGGGTTCTATATCATTTAGAAAATCTATTTTTAAATAAATTTCAAATTGTTATTCTTTCCAAAGCTAAACAAGAGACAACCTCTTCCAAAAATAATTGAATGGTAAACCTGATTTGTCGAATATTTGAAAAAATCGAGTTATTGTTAAAAATAATATAATGTTACTCCTATCGCCCTTGCTCCCCTCCTAAACAAGGGTTATATTCCTCGGCTTTTTTAACCATATAATAATAAAATTCAATGAACAGTAAACTGACACCAAGATTTTTAATGATTGGCCTTGTCCTTATGTGGGCCATATGGGCCATTTGGCCTACTTTTCAGTATCAAGGATTATCCGATGCCGAAAAGGAGATGCTTCGTGAAGAAGGAAAACTTGAGGAAATCGAATCCCGTACGATTAAACAAGGACTCGATTTAAAGGGGGGAATGTATATCGTCCTTGAAGTTGACCTCCCAACGCTCATGGAAACACTTGCGGAAAATAAAGATGGTAAGTTCAATCGGAGCATAACATCTGTTCGGGATCAATTAAAACGAACACCTGAAACAAATTTTTTCACATTATTTACGTCCACCTCTGGAGAAAACAATCTTAAACTATCCCGTTATTATTATGATTATGGTTCTAGCAACAGTGATATTATTGTTGCACTTGAGGATGAAGCAGAAGATGCCATCAATCGCGTATTAGAAATTCTTGTCAATCGCGTTGATCAATTTGGTGTGGCTGAACCCACCATCCAAAAACAGGGGGACCAAAGAATCATTGTTGAACTGGCTGGTGTTCAAGATTCTGAAAGAGCCCGAACCCTACTAGAAAGCACAGCACTTCTTGAATTCTTTATTGTAAAGGATATCAATACGACGAATCAGTTAATGATCAGAATTGATCAAGTACTGAAAGGGGATACATCCATTTCTGCCGTTACAAAAACTGCATCAAAAGATCAATTGAATGATTCTCAAGAGAGTGATGATCAAACTGTATCCGTGAGTGAGTTATTTGGAGAAACTGAGGATTCAGAAGCATTATCTGATTCGGCTGTTGTTGATGAAAATATTTTTGCAGAACGACCATTTTCTGCCATGCTGAGAAATTTAGGACAAACGATTGGTGTTCCAGAGAAAAATGTTTATGCTGTTAAAAAGATTTTAGAACGGGCAGAAGTCCAAGAAAAACTTGCGACAGTCGGGGGTAAGTTTCTCTTTAGTCACAAAGCTGAAGAATATCCACTTGTGGATGGTACATTGGAAACAATGTACAGTTTATTTCTGGTCGAAGATGCAGCGGAACTCACTGGAGGCGTTGTGGAAGAAGCAAAAGCAAATTTAGGGCCCCAGGGATCCACATCTGCGGGGCAACCTATTGTTAATTTGACGATGAATTCTGACGGTGCTCGAAAATGGTCCATCGTCACTGGATCTAATGTGGGACGGCAGGTGGCACTTGTATTGGATAAAAAAGTACACATGGCACCAAATATCAGAGAGAAAATTTCCGGTGGAAGCACCTTAATTGAAGGCTTTGCAGATATTAATGAAGCAAAAGATATTGCAATTGTGCTGCGGGCTGGAGCGCTGCCGGCACCGGTGGATATTATTCAAGAAAAGGTGATTGGCCCTTCCTTAGGTGCAGATTCAGTCCGAAGTGGTACCCTTTCTGTTATCATTGGTCTGGGGATTGTCTTGGTCTTTATGCTAATTTATTATCGCTTTGCCGGGCTCATCGCCGACTTTGCACTCATTTGGAATATTGTCCTTGTTCTGGCTGTGTTGGCCTCCCTCCAGGCAACCTTAACCCTTCCTGGTATTGCCGGATTAATTTTGACAGTGGGTATGTCCATCGATGCCAATGTAATTATTTTTGAGCGAATTAGGGAAGAGCTTCGAAAGGGCAAGACGCCAAAAGCGGCCGTTTCAAGTGGATATGATCGTGCACTCACCACTATTATTGATGCAAATATGACAACCGTTATTGCCGCATTGGTGCTATGGCAGTTTGGAACGGGGCCAATCAAAGGATTTGCTACCGTCCTTTTTTGGGGAATTCTGATATCCATGTTTACTGCAATTTTTGTAACCAGAACTATTTTTAATTCATTTACCAGCCGCAAAGGCTTTACCAAATTGAGCATATGAGAATTATCAAAGAAACTAATATCAATTTTATGGGTCAGCGAAAACTGGCTGCAATTCTGTCTGCATTTGTCATTCTTGCTGGCGTTATTTCCCTTGTAATCAATGGCGGACCCAAACTGAGTATCGACTTCAAGGGCGGTACATTGGTATCCGTGCAATACACAGAACCAATGGATGTAACTGCCGTTCGATCTGCCATGGGAAATGTGAATATTGACGGTCAATCCTTTGATTTCAGTCGTGAAGAAATAAAACATTTTGGCGGACCAGATGCCGTATCTGTTCGTGTGCCGCACATTGATGATGCACCTGAAAATTTTGCTCAGAAAATTGCTGATCATCTATATGACAGTTTCCCTGGTCGAGTGCCCGATAATAAAACAGATTTTATTTTAGGGAAGGGCAGTGTGGGGCCAAAAATTGGTGCGGAGTTAAGCGGTAAAGCCGTCATGGCTATCATATCTGCTTTAGGATTAATTCTTCTGTACATTTCCATTCGGTTTGAATTTCGATTTGCATTGGGTGCCATTGCCGCGCTGGCTCATGATGTTTTAATTACATTGGGCATCTTTTCTTTACTTGGATTTGAAATCAGTCTACCCATTATTGCGGCTTTTCTAACTATTGTCGGTTATTCTTTGAATGATACCATTGTTATTTTTGATCGTATTCGTGAAAATGTAAAAGCCTCCAAACGAGAAGCCTATCATACAATGGTGAATCATAGTATCAATGATTCCCTTTCCCGGACGATTATTACCTCACTCACAACATTTTTTGTTGTGCTAGTTCTATGGTTATTTGGTGGGGAAGTTATTCATAATTTTGCATTGGCGATGATCATTGGCGTGATTGTTGGGACATATTCATCCATTTATGTTGCCAGCCCCATTGTGGTCCACCTTCACGAAACTGCATCTAAATAAATTCTCATTAAATATAAATAAAAAAGCCTCGACAATCTGTCGAGGCTTTTTTATTTCATTATCGCTATTTATAATTAACTTCTAAAAATTGTCTTTTCCCAGTTGAACATTTTCACGCACCAGAAAATCGCCAATCCCGCAAAACCAAATAAGGACATGTATACTTCCGCCATGTAGAGTGGATTAATGACACCGGCAATAATATCCTTGGAAGCTAGTGATACATTTAAAACAGGTATAAGGGACGTAATTGCGTTTAACTCCATCCCCGGTAATGTGCCAATAACCGCTGGAAAAATAATGACAATATTCAAGGGCGCCACTATGCTTTGGGCTTCTTTGAAGGATCTTGCATAGATTGAAAGGCCCAACAGCATTGCGCTGAAAAAAGCAGCCACCGGTAGAACCAATGTCATGATTAACCCAATAGTCTTGGGGTTAAGAACTTCATTGATCACAATTAACACCTCAGGCGGAATATCAGGAATACGCTGAATTCCCACAGCCATACCGCCTAAAGCAAGAAATGCAGTTAAAAATGCGGCTAACAAGACAACCAGAAATTTTCCCAATACAATATCCAATCGGCTGGCCGGTGAGGAAAGAATGGTCTCTAAGGTACCTCTCTCTTTTTCTCCCGCACCTAAATCCAGGGCGGGATACATTGCTCCCATGAATCCAAAAATTATAAATACATATGGAAACCATCCACCGGCAATCTTGCCAAATTTTTCCTGTCTCGAAGCAACATCTTCATAATTAATATTGTAAGCTCTGACCACTTCTGGCTTAAGGTTTAGACGGTCCATCCGCTCAGATACAATTTGATTTTCAAACTTTTTCAGAACACCATTAATTCTATCCTTGGTAATCCCAAAAGAATCGGTACCTTTAAATTGAATCCTGATTTTGGCTTGACCATTTTTAGCAATATTCACTTTATAATCCGAATCAACATGAATAGCCACATCAAGGAATTCCTGTTGTATATATGACTGGATGCTATCCGTAGGAATTTGATCCAAAATGATCACCTTGTCCATATCAGCAAAAGCCTGGTATAAATCCGGCGCATATTCCTGACCGTAAATTTGTACTTTCAATTGTTTTTCGCTGGCTTTTTCGGCCATAGACTTGGTGATTTTAAATACAGTTCCCAAAAGAACCGGTATAAGGAATAGAGGAACCACAACCATCATTATGATAGTTCGTCTGTCCCGGGAAATATCGATTACTTCTTTTTTCGCAATGGTGAGGAATTTCATATTAAGCCTCCCCCACTCTATATATGAATTCATCTTCAAAAGTTGGTTGTGTCATTTCTTCCTTAAACTGATCCAAAGTATCATTGTAAAAGAATCTGCCCTTATAAATAATGGCAATATCATCACAGACTTGGTTTACCTCTCCCATACGATGGGTAGAAAAGATAACTGTTTTCCCTTCTTCCCGACAGGAACGAATCAAATCCATTATGGCCCGGGACGTCATCACATCCAAACCGGATGTGGGTTCATCAAATACCATTACCGGCGGATCATGAATGATGGTCCGCGCAATAGACGTTTTCTGTTTCATTCCCGTGCTTAATCTTGCAATACGACGGTCTGCAAAACTATGCATATCCAAAACATCAAATAATTTATTTTTCCGTTTCTGAAAAGTAGTTTTGTCCATGCCGTGGAGATCGGAAATATATTTTACCATTTCTGTTGGGGTCAGTCGGTCATAAAGAGCTGTTTGCCCTGTCATAAAACCAATTTGCTCCCGGACTTTCTGACCATCAGAAACAGAATCGGATCCCGAAACAGAAATGGTTCCCGAGGTTGGTGTAAGCATTGTGGCTATCATCCGAAGAGTGGTTGTTTTTCCCGCACCATTGGGCCCCAATAAACCAAATATTTTACCTGGTTTACATTCAAAACTAATACCATCTACCGCTCGAAGTGTTTTGGAATTTTTATATTCTTCCCCAAGTTCTCTCCGCTGTTTTTTATTGAGAGAAAAATCTTTGGTTAGATTTTGAACCTGAATCATACGTCTCCTTAAATCAATTAATTTAATATTTATTAATGGAGGAAATTAAATCAAATGTATTTAAGATTTCCAAAGGATTACCAATGAGTACCTAAAGATTCATGTCTCATTTTTTCTGTAAATTCCAATATGATTCAAACCACCATGATGGACTCCCCCATCGGAAAATTATTTCTCGCGCAATCAAATAAAGGGTTAACTCATATCCTATTTGAATATGAAATCTCAAAATCTGAATCTATTATTAAAAGAAAATTTCCCCAAAGTACAATTGTGCGGGAAGAGAGGGCACTTTCCCATGCAGTTCAGCAAATCAATGAATATTTTTCCCGTAAGCGCCAATCCTTTGATCTCAGATTAGACTTGGTGATGCCCCCTTTTCATTATAAGGCACTCATGGCCGTGAAAAATATCCCTTATGGAAAGACACAATCTTATCAATATGTGGCTGCATGTGCCGGAAACGCCAAGGCATCGAGAGCTGCGGGGTCTGCCAATGCAAATAACCCACTTCCTATTGTGATCCCCTGCCATCGCGTTCTAGCTACGGGTGGCGGATTAGGTGGGTACGGTGGGGGACTAAAAATGAAAAATTATCTTCTGAACCTGGAAGGCGCCCTGTAACTTTCATTCTTACTTTTTCAATAAAACGGATTTAAATCATTATGTGGCAATCAATTAAACGGCGGATTTTTGCTGGTCTTTTGGCTATTGTACCTATCGCTGTTACCTTTTGGATCTTTAAGTTATTATTTACATTTTTCGATGGATTTGCAGCACCAATTTTAAAACGAATCGGAATTGAAATTCCAGGTCTCGGTATTATCCTGACGATGGTTATAGTTTTTGTCCTTGGAGTATTGGTGACAAATGTATTAGGGAAAACCTTGTTCAGCTGGGGAGAGCGCATTTTGGCAAAACTGCCCATCGTCAATACCATTTATAAAACAATTAAGCAGATTACTTCTGCATTTAGCGGTTCTACAGTAAAATCTTTCCAACAGGTTATCTTCATGCAATATCCCCGTATCGGGCTCTGGACCATGTGTTTTGTCACCAACGAATCCCAAAATGAAACTGGGGAAAAATTTTATCACGTATTTGTACCCACCACACCCAATCCCACATCCGGTGTATTTATTATTGTTCCAAAGAAGGATGTAGTGCACCCAAATATTTCTGTTGAGGATGGATTAAAGGCAATTATATCAGGTGGTATTCTGGATTCTGGCATTTCATTAAGCGGAAAATTACCCAGCAAATCTTCATATTAATTTCATGAGTGAAATTGCTTTCTTGGTCCTATTGCTTTTTGCCAGTTATTTAGCTGGATCCATACCATCCAGTATTATAATGGGGCGGTTCATCCGTGGAATCGATATTCGTGAACATGGTAGCGGAAATGCTGGCGGTACAAATGTCTTTCGGATATTGGGTTGGAAACCAGCTCTGGTTGTATTAATTGTTGATGGTTTTAAAGGATGGTTTTCAGTCGCAGTATTAGCAACGGCATTTTTTAATACACAAGCTATTCCCGATCTGGGTGTGGTTCAAATCATGTGCGGTTTTGCAGCTGTATTAGGGCATACCTTCACTATCTTTGCCGGATTTAAAGGTGGTAAGGGTGTTGGTACATTGGGCGGAATGCTCCTGGCGCTATTTCCCTCCGCTTTTCTATTTTGTCTGACAGTGGGCATTCTAACGATTATATTCACGGGATATGTGTCTATGGCTTCCATCTTTGCATCTGTTTCTTTACCGGTTTTTATCCTGATCTTACCACCTTTTCTGGGCACTGAACCGGCACCCCTTTCACTCATGGTTTTTAGCCTATTGATTCCCTTCTTTATTATTTTTACCCATCGGGGCAATATCCAGCAATTACGGAATGGTGAAGAAAATCAATTTAAAAAAGCAATGATCTTTCGAAAAAAAGATTCGGATTAATAACTTATATCTGATGATCTGTCGCTATATGAAAAGCCTGATCTACCTGTTGACCATTATAAAATCCCCAACCATAATCCAGACGTAATACGTTTACGAAGGGCATCTGAAACTGGAATGTAAATCCTGTTCCTAAGATCGGTTTCATTTGGAATAAATCTTTAAAATTTTCTTGGGTTGTCACTCCCAAATCGATAAATGCCCCAATTGTTACACCAAATTCAAACAAATTCGCCATAGGGAAACGGGGCACAACCACTTTGCGTAATTCAATTGCAGTTTTCATATTGTGAAATCCAAATCGATATATCTGGTTCGGATCATTATAATTAGCATGGTTGGGATAATGCCATCCGCGAACAGAACCAGATTCGCCCATGGATGCCAGGAAGTGTTGATCCTTGATGCCAAAATTCATATGCGTTTTAAATCCCCATGCCAGGATCCATGGTTTATTATTGTCCAGTCTACCCAGATGTTTGTAAAAACTGTAGGATTGAAACCAGACAAAATTATTTTCAAATTTTCCATTTAAATTAATGCGACTCACAAAGGCTTGTTTGAATAAAACACCCGTTGTCGGATTGGCATAAAGGTCCCGTGTATCGTAATGGAAGGACCCCATAGGAGCAAAATACTGGTAACTAATTTTGGTTGAATCCGTTTTAAAATCCATAGCTTCAATTTCAAAACCAATGGCTGCTTTTTTCTCATACCCAAAAAATCTTCCAACAATTAATTCCATTGTTCTGAGTTCCACATCATACTGCAGATAAGGATGGTGAAACATAGCTTTGCCTACATCAGCTTTGAGGGATACATGGTCCCCAGTGATCCAGGGATTAAAATAGGATATACCAAACGTATTACGACCCCCCAGCATCAAACCGCCGCCTAACTGTTCATTTCGGCCACGGAAGTTTTTAAATGCTCCACCGCCGCCAAAGGACCAGCCCGTTTCTTCATCATAACTGGGAGAAAGGCCACCAAAGAATCGACCACCATAAAATTTAGTATTTTCTAATATTTCATATTCCAGACGGACATTTTTATTATCTAAAGGTATGGCACGCCAATTTACGTCGGCAAAAATCCCCAAATTGATTAGCCTATTTCTGTCTTCGACCGCGATAGTACTATCCAAGGGTTCCCCAACATGATGTTGAATCTCTCGTGCAATAATATAATCTTTGGTGAGTGTATTGCCCTTATGGAGGATCTCGGAAACGATCAAATCCTGACAAAAACCCAATATAGGTATAAAAAAAAGAAATCCCCGCAATTTCATGAAAAGCCTTTATTAAATATCAATACTTCGCAGAAGAAGCTTCTTTTGATATTCGATACCTTCTTCTGAATACATATCCTCAATGGCTGTCCTCAGTTTTTGATCAACGGCCGTGCTGTTCATTTGGATTTGGACGTGACTTTTATCCAATTCACGTACTTTCAAAACTGTGTGGTCATTCTCATATTTATGAAAACCGTCAGTAAACTCTTTGGGGGTACCATATTCCATTAAAAATTTATACTTAATAACATCTGATGCAATAAGTTGCGGAAACCCGGTGGGTTTCAATTCAATCGATCGCACAAGACCATTCAATATAAAATGAGATGGCTCATGATTAGTGGAGCTGTAAATATGATCCACATTAATAAAATGAAGTTCAACTGTTTCAATGGTCAGTCGGGTGATGATTTGGAATAAAACCTTTGAGCGCTTCAATGGCAATTTATACCCCGTGGGTAAGTCAATTATTTCTTCCCAATATTCCACCGTTTGGGCCGAATCCATCACATTGGACATCACCGTAGGGAGGCTCATTTCCCATTTGGCCACAGGGTGGCGATCAACAGTCCACCCTTCCGGAAGTGATTGGACTGGAGATGACCAACGGACAGGACGTGGTGGTGGTGGTGATTTTTCAGTGATTTCCTTCACTTCTTCTACCGATTCAATTTTTTCCGGAGTATCGATTACTCCCGGTACCGGTGGTCTGCGTAATATACAACTCACCATGCCTAAACACAGTCCAATGAGGATTAGATTTTTGTTATGAGTCATTATGCATTTCATTTTTTCTTTGGCGGATGTTCCGGATGTTCATTCCCTCGATGACATACCCAACAGGATATCTCATGAAAATTAAGATCATTCATTGTTTTATTGGATTGCTGGACCATAGCCATCATTTGTCGAGCTACTTTTTTATGATCCTTTTCATCGCTGGAATAATCAGTCAAATTGTGGCAAAAATTACATTTAACACCCAATTCAGGTGCCACAACTGTCTTCATAAATGAAACCAGTTCTCGCTTTGTTTTAAATGGAAGCACTTTCACATTTTTTAATTCGCGTTTCTGTCCCACCATAAACCCAGTCAGAAATAAAACAATAATCATTACTTTTTTCATTTTGTATTTCCTAAAACCATAAGTGTAATTGAGATAAAAATTCGATACCCTTTGATGGCACTATACCCGACAATTGGGTGGATCTGATTTGAAATTTAATATCTACTAAGGGCAAAGGTACATAATTCAATCCAAAAGTGGTACGACGAATTGCATCTTCCGTATAAATCATACTTTCATCAAAAAAATCAATCCGGGCCAAAATAGTAAAGCCCTTTTTTACCTTCAATGACAATTCACTATAACTGGCAATAGATCGGTCTGAAACCAAGTTTTCCGCAACAGTTACTTCTCCCATCCAGGAGAGGTTCCCGCGATTAAGTCCACCAAACAAGTTGACCATTTGTAGATCTTTTGCTGCAGTGGTTTCCCTAAAAAAGGATGCACCGATCATTTTATTCAAGGATCCATTTGAGAAGAAGTGTTCTAATCGTCCATAAGATGACTCGGATTTTTCATATAAATATCCTTTAATCATTCCAAAAGAATAATGAGTATTCCCCTTGTAATGGCCTAATTCCAAAAAAGGCGCATTTTTGAGTGCTGGTACAAAAGGCATCCCTTCCCGGTGATTTCCGTGAATTAAACGAATATTACCACCGCGGGTAAAAACAGTATGGTCATCCAGTTTTAATCCAAAAGATGGTTTCCCGATCCCTGTTTTTACATACCCGTTGAATCCATTAAGTCGAATCTGAAACCCCAAGTCTGATTTAAGAGTAGCTAATTGGGCCAATGCAGTTACTTTACCCACCTCGGTTTTCATTTGAATGTTGGCTTGCATAGGAAAAATAGCGAGGCCGCTGGGAACATCTCCTTTATTTTTGGAAACCGATTGAATTCGCACATCACCGCCAATTTGAAAATGCTTTAGGATGATCCCGGCATAACCCGAAATCTTATCGGGTGTTTTACGAGCTAAATCATCTAGTCCATAAGCAATTCCATAATCATTCCGCAGGCCGCCACCCGATGGATCAATGTGACAAAGAATACAGGATGAACCACTCTCCATAGCATAGCGGGGAACGGCCCACAATGTTCCTGTAAGTATTATAATTAAAAGAAAATATGAATATTTAAAACGTTGACTCGTCAATTATTGTTTGCGCCCTGATCAATCCACTTTATGATAATTTCAATTTTCGAATCGTCCCACGAGTTTGCAGGTTCCGGAGGCATACGATCACCAAACGCTGTTCCTTGCAATTTTTTGGTTATTAAACTTCCCGCACCGTTTTTTGGAATTACAACGGGACCGTTATTACTGGTGCCCTTCATTAAATTGGCATAAGTACGAACAGACAGTTTGTTGTTATTACCGTGGCAGTTAATACAACTTGCATTCAACATGGGCTGAATATCTTTTGCAAAGCTAACATAGTCTAAATCCACTTCCTCTTTGGGATTTGTTCCAAAGTCACTACAGCCTACTAAAAAGAATATGAGGAGTATTAAATATTTTTGCATACCAAGAAGAAACAAAAAAGCCCCGATTTCCGGGGCTTTTTTGTCGAGGGTTTGAACGGTTATTTTCGTCCCCTTGCCATTGGAGCACGGGCTACATTTCCACCTTTGTCTATAAAATAAAGGTATCCTGATTCCCGAGTAACGCCAGCATTTGCTACTTTTTCAGCATTGCCGCCACCTTTGCCGGCACGCGCCATTTTTGAACGCCAGACATTACCATCTTTTCCAAGATAATACAGATAACCGGATTCTTTAGAAACTCCAGTCGATTTTACAACTTCAGCCATAATATGACCTCCTTTAGTATGTTATTTAATAAACTTATTTCGTTTCTCTTCGGTAAACATACATTCTCCTCTTAGTAAAATGCAAGTTTTTTCTCGAGGAGCCTCCGAGGAGAAATATTAAGTGATTTTTGGCCTATACTGTCACTCTCTGAACCCTTAATTTTCCAACCCTGTTTTTAAGCATGTATGCCCCGATAGCTCAACTGGATAGAGCATCGCCCTTCTAAGGCGAGGGTTGTAGGTTCGAGTCCTACTCGGGGTACTCTCCTGAGAAAAGATGCTTTATATTCTATAAGCAACTTTATTCCTACAAAAATTCCTTACGTCGAGTATTTAATTTTTTTATGATTTATTTGTTAAAAAGTAGTAGTAAAAGTAGTAGTAATTTTGATTATGCCATTTAAACTAATGTAATATTAATTAAATGAAACGCCTCTGAATCAAACCAACCTTAGGTTGGTTCAACCCAAGGTTCCAGATTATTGTTAGAGTAAAAGTTAGAGTAAATTATTTGAAATGAAAAAACTTCGTCTACTATTACTATTTATTCCACTTTTGTCTTTTGGGCAAGACCAAACTAATTCTGATGGACCATATATTTTTATTGAAAAAAATAAACTTATTGAAAAGAAAATAATAAACGGTAAGGTTTTTTCGAGGATTTTAAGAACAAGCTCATACGACACAACATACTCTCCTGAAAAGTCTACTTTTAATAATATAAGAAAAATAGCTGCATTAAGTGATATTCACGGACAATATGATCTAGTAATTAAATTATTAAAAAATAATAATATAATTGACAAGAATCTAAATTGGAGTTTTGGCAAGGGTCATTTGGTAATTACTGGAGATATATTTGACAGAGGTGATAAAGTTAATGAAGTGCTTTGGTTCATCTATAAACTTGAAGCTCAAGCAAAAAATAAAGGTGGTCGTGTACATTATCTTCTTGGCAATCATGAGTACATGATTCTCTATAATGACTTAAGATACCTTCATGAAAAATACAAAACATCTTCTACATTATTGAATTTGGAGTATGATGAATTATATAGTGATAAAACGATTATCGGAAGATGGTTACGATCAAAATCAACTATTGTTAAAATAAATAATAATATTTTTACACACGGTGGTATTTCCGAAGATTTTATTTCTTACGGGGATTTTAATTTAGAAAAGATAAATGATACAATGCGAAAGTCTATTCCTCAACTCAAAAAACTTAGAAAGAGCAGAAATGAAGTAAAGTCAGATAGTATTTTTTATAATGTGTATTATGGTAATAAAAGTTTGATATGGTATCGTGGCTATTTCAAAAATAATTTAACAGATACTGATATTTCAAAAATATTAAAGTTGGTGGATTCAGATCATATAGTTGTTGGACATTCTTCAAATGAAGAGGTTGTTCAATTATATAATAATAAAATCTTTGGTGTAGACTCTAGTATTAAAAAGGGTAAATATGGAGAAGTCTTAATTATTAAAAATAACCGATTCTTTCGAGGAACTTTAAATGGAAAATTAATTGAATTAATGTCAGAAAATCAGTAACTCAACAGAGAAAAATGCCGGGCTATTTAATATAAAAGATAAAAGTAAAAATGCGAATGGAGAAATTATAATTTCATCTCCATAGAAAATCAGAGCTTTTCGTATATTTCCAACCATTTCATTCACTATTGAGGATCATATGAGAAAGTTCTTAGTATCACTTATCTTTTTTTCTGCCATTTATGCTGAAAGTATCAATGCTGATCATTTCAAAAATCTGAAATTCCGTTTTATTGGTCCTGATGGGAATCGCGCAATAGCTGTGGCGGGTATTTCTTCAGATCATAATACATATTTTGTTGGCGCTGCTTCCGGTGGCTTATGGCGCACAAAAAATAATGGTATTTCATGGAAACCCATTTTTGATGATCAGGATGTGTCATCGGTAAGCGCTCTGGCCGTTTCACAAAAAGACCCGAATATTGTTTGGGCTGGCACAGGCGAGACTTTTCTCATTCGCCCGGCACATGCAATAGGAGATGGGATTTATAAATCCACCGATGGTGGCGATACATGGACAAATATGGGTCTAGAAAAAACGGCTCGAATCGGCCGTATTGTCATTCACCCAACCAATCCGAATATTGTTTATGTAGCAGCATTGGGTCATGCCCACGGTCCTCAAAAAGAACGGGGTATTTATCGCACTACTGATGGTGGAAAGTCATGGGAACACGTTTTATTTATCAATGAAAATACCGGCGGCATTGATATTGCCATCGATCTGAATAATCCTAATTTCCTCCTCGCATCCATGTGGGAGATTCACATCAACTCATGGGGACTCAATAGCGGCGGTGAATCTGGTGGAGTTTTCATTTCTAGGGATGGCGGTGATTCATGGGAACGGCAGGATAAGAACGGCCTCCCCGGGGGTAAAGGGAAACCTGTAGGTAAAGTCGCAATCGCAATATCCCAGAGCAATCCCAACACTATGTATGCTCTTTGTGAAGAAAGCCATCCGGGACTTTATCGAACAGATAATGGCGGGAAATCATGGCAACTGGTTACGAGGAATCATACGCTGGCAGAACGTGCTCCATATTATATGCGCATGGCCGTAGATCCGGATAATCCTGAAAAGATATATGTATTAAATGTGCAATTCAGTATTTCTGAAGATGGAGGTAAAACCATTAAATCTGGGTATCGCGCTGGTGGCGATAATCATGATATTTGGATCGATCCTGAAGACGGAAACCGAATTATGGTGGCCCACGATGGATGCGCTTCCATTGCCAATGATGGCGAAACGTTTAAGCGTGTGGTGCTCCCAATCGCTCAAATGTACCACGCCCATGTTGATAATCAGATCCCTTACAATGTTTATGGGAATCGTCAAGATGGCTATTCTTACCGTGGTCCAAGCAACAGCCGGGAACGAGGCATTAGTCTAGGACATTGGCGAGCATTCGGTGGCTGTGAATCTGGGTTTGGTATTCCCGACCCCAATGACAATAATATTATTTGGTCTGGCTGTTATGATGGTGGATTGGAAGTGTTTGATGTCCGCACCGGTCATGCCCGAAATGTTCGTGTCTGGCCCGAAGCCGCCTATGGCTGGACACCAAAAGAATTGAAATACAGATGGCACTGGTCTTTTCCTATCCACATTTCTGAACATAAAAATGCCGTATATGTGGGCAGCCAGTACGTTCACCGATCTACTGACCTTGGCCAAAGTTGGGAGGTCATTTCGCCAGATCTTACCTTAAATCTGAAAAGTCACCAAGAGAGTTCTGGAGGAATCGCTATTGATAATCTCATGACATTTGATGGGTCCGTGTTGTTCGCCATTACTGAATCGCCACTTAAACAAGGGCTTATCTGGGTAGGAAGTAATGATGGCCAAATTCATCTCACCAAGAATGGCGGACGCAGTTGGGATAATCTCACCGAAAATATTGATATGCCTCCTTGGGGAACCATTTCCAATATCGAAACTTCCCGATATTATAAAGGTACCGCATACATTTCTGTGGATTTCCACCAAATGGGTGATTTCGATCCCTATATATATAAGACCGAGGATTATGGAAAATCCTGGAAACGCATTTCTAGTGATATTCCAAAATCCTATTCCAGTTTTGTACATGTGGTAAGAGAAGATCATCAAACACCTGGCGTCCTCTATGCGGGAACAGATAATGGTGTTTATGTATCTGTGGATGATGGCGCTCATTGGATTCGCATCAAAAACAACCTACCCCCAGCGCCTGTTTATTGGATCAGTCTTCAGGAACATTTTGATGATATGATTATCGGCACATACGGCCGAGGGGTATTTATTCTGGATGATATCAGTCCATTTCGAGAATTAGCCAAAGCCAACAAAGAGAAAGTGAACTTCATGCCGGTCCAAGATGCCTATCGATTCCAGACTATCCAGAGTATGAAAAATGATGGCACCAGCCTCATCCGTGGACAAAATCCTTCCTACGGCGCCAATTTAGATTTTTTCCTCCCTGACACAAATGCGAAAGAAATATCCATTGCAATTCAAGACATGAATGGAAATGAGATTAGAAAGCTCACACCGAGGAAGACTACCCGGGGTGTCAATCGCGTCATGTGGGATTTGCGTTATGAAAAAACGAAAACTGCTAAACTTAAGGTAAATCCCCGAGGTGTTGATTGGGTCACTTACAATAAGGATGGTTGGCGTCCTCTTCGCACCTGGGACATTGATGTAAACAGCGGAAAACTGGGGCCCAAAGCTGTACCAGGAAATTACAAAGCTATCCTCAACGTGGATGGGAAAGAGGTCACTAAGTCATTTACTCTTTTGAAAGATCCCAATACGGCAGGAACAATTAAGGATATCAAAGCTCAATTCAAATTCCTCATGACAATACGGGAAACCATCAATGAAAATGTAGCCCTCATCAATAAAGTTGAAGACCTCCGGTTTTCACTTCAAAATGATTACGAGACAAAAGATCAAGAAAAAGCTGCGCGGGATATGGATGTGCGACTTTACGAAATTGAAAGCCATTTATTCGATGTAAAGCTCACGGGAGCACGGGAAGATGCGTTTCGTAATCCTACCAAAATATATGGAAGATTATCCGCATTGGGCAGTGATTTAACGCGATATGGAGCAGATTTCAAACCCACCAACCAGCAGGTTGAAGTGTATGAAGTATTATCTGACCGGCTTAAAAAACAACAAGCTGCCTTTGATGTATTGATGGAAGACGATTTCTGGAATTCAGAGAAATAATTATTATAGAGACGTAGCATTTTTTCGGCCGATTGGCGTGGCTACGCCTTATAATTCATACGATTAAAGGCGCCCCAGCTTCACCGCCGTACCATAAACCAGCAGTTCAGCGGTTCCTGACAAAATCATTGATGTCTGAAAACGGACACCCACCACTGCATCGGCACCCAGTTCTTTTGCTTTGTCATTCATCCGGATCAGGGACTGCTCCCGGGATTCGGCCAGCATACCGGTATATTCCTTAATTTCTCCACCAACGATGGTTCGAAGCCCTGCCATAATATCTTTTCCAATATGGCGGGCGCGGATTGTGTTTCCGATCACGGTTCCTAAATTTTCCGTAATTACATATCCCGCTACGGTTTCGGTTGTGGACACAATCATTTGTCGATCCCCCGAAACGATTCGTCTTTCGCATCATCTTGGTTTTCTTTAATAAATTTCATTGCCAGCATGGCCACGCCTGCCAGGAGTAAAAGTGATCCTAATCCCAGCAGAAAATCGCTAAGAATAAAACTGATAATGGCATTGATAAACTTAAGTGCCAAAATTACGGCTCCGGCGATAATGAGATACATTCCAATTTGTTTAACATCCATAATCCCTCCCAATTGCATTATTATAATCATTGAATATACTTGATTAAAAATTGTTCCAAAAAGAGAATCCTTTCCCATGAAAAAGAGAATTAAATTCCTGCCGTAATGCCTGAAACAGATTATTCAGTTCGATCTTTCAAGGGCGGTTATGATGATAACATCACTTACTTGGTTACCTGCATGCGTACAAGGAACCAATTTCTTATAGATGCATCTGTGCCCCTGAAACAGATTTTACCCTTCGTAAGTAAAAAAGGATTAATCGTCCTTTTTATAACCCACACCCACGAAGACCATATTGCTTATATAGATGAATATGTGGACACTTTCCCCAATTTGGTGGTTATGATTTATAAGGATTCTGAGGATAAAATTCAAACCACTTTAAAGCGGCCAGTGAAACATGGAGATATTGTCACGGTGGGACAATTGAGTTTAGAAGTGTTCCACACACCGGGGCATTACCCTGATTCTGTCTGTTATCTTTTGGATGGCATCTTGTTTACAGGGGATACACTTTTTGTGGGTCGAACAGGGAGAACCGTGAGCAATGGAAGCGATACGCGACACCTGTACCAATCGGTTTATAATATCATTTTAGATATTCCCGGTCATACGGTGATTTATCCTGGCCATGATTACGGCCCCAAAATGACCATCTCTATTGACGAAAATATTGCGATCAGTCCCTTGCTTCAGGCAGAGGATGAAGACGATTTTGTACAACGCATGGCGGACTATGAGGTTAAGCGCACTTTTGAGAATTAACACAAGGAGGAAATAATGAAACAAATAATAACAGGCATCATCACTGGTTTACTTTTCACCACTATGATTTTCACAATCATGGGCGCTGCTCAGACGAAAGATGATAGTTTGAAGACAATCATGAACGAGTTAGATACATTTGTCCAAGACCAGCTTGGTAAAGATAAAGCCGCCGGGCGATTTCAACTCCAGTCCTTTCACATCGAACGGACCCATTGGCATTATATGCTGGATACGGCAACGGGAGAACTCTATCGATTAGAGCCGAGCAGATCACCGGGTAATGCAAAATGGTTATTAATGGCGGAAGCCAATTTCAATGAATGAAGATAGAGAACAATTTATGATAAAACGAAATATTATAAAATGGATCCTGCCCATCGTACTGATAGTTTTTATCGGTTCTTGTGATCAAGATGCTAAATGCAATAATTGTGGTGACTTATTAGGCGGATTTATTTACATGAAAGTGACTGCAAGTGATTTGGCAAAACATGAAGGATTAGTCACATTGGATGGCATTGATGTGGGTGCATGCATCCGAGCCTATATATTGGAAGAAGAACTCAATGTGAATACAGTATCCATTGCTGATGACTGCTGCTGTGAATTCTAAATTAGTCACCCGAATATTTAGTTCTTCTGATCAACCAACAAAAGCCATTATTGGTCTCCATGGTTGGACCGGTGATGAACATGTTTTCGAACCAATAGCCAAGATGATGAATATTGATGATGCACAATGGTTTTTTCCTCGAGCACCATACAAAGCAGATTCAGGGAAAGGGTATTCGTGGTTCAGTGGTACAGATGAAACGGGATGGGATATTGAAAAAACCAAGTTTGGAATACATCAATTATTAGCGGATATTAGATCTAAGGGATTTTTACCAAAAAATATTTTTCTGATTGGTTTTTCCCAGGGTGCCAGCCTCGCTATGGAGATTGCTCTACGACTCCCCTTTGCCATTGGTGGAATCGTCCCTATTGCTGGATTTATCAAATTCAAAGATGCCCTGGCAAATGAAGCCACAGAAGAAAGTAAGAATACACCCGTACTCCTACTTCACGGAAACCAGGATGAGATTATCCATGTGACGGCGAGCGAGAAAGCACATGAATTGTTAAAAATACGGGGAAATCCCGTTCATTTTGAAAAATATGATGCAGTCCATAAAATCCCAAAAATAATATGTCCAATTGTCAAAAATTTTGTTTCAGATTCATTTAACTTTTTAAAAGTAAACTCCTCAGAATTTGTTAAATTTAAACAGCATGGCTAAAACTATCGACCGAAGATCTTTCCTCCAATTCAATAAAAGTAGCATAAAACAGGTCACCCATATTGATCCCCAATGGCCTACACCTGAAATGGCTCGCCTTCATCGAAATGATAGTGAATTAGAGCCCTTTATATTTCAACTGGATCCCCCGAATAATCCCCCGAGAAAAATTAATGCTACATCATCCCTATATAAATTATCGGATAATAGCTGGAACAGGGAAACGGCAACTCATTTACTAAATCGCATTCACCCCGGTACTACATTTTCTGATATAAAAAAATATAATGATTTAGGGCTTAATGCGGCGATTTCCGAAATGCTTAAAATTCGCCCAAAACCTGATAAGCCCAGTGATTGGGTCGAAGAAACGATCCCGAATTTTAAAGATATGACGGCCTCTCAACAAAAGGAATATCAAATCCTTTACCGGAAACGACGGGTAATGCTGGTGGACTGGTGGATGAATCTCATCATGAAAGATGAGGTTTCTATCCGTGAGAATATGACATTGTTTTGGCATGAACATTTTGCCACCAATGCACAAAAAGTTTATTTCCCTCAGGCCGTATATGAACAAAATGATGTTATTCGGGAAAATTGTCTCGGAAACTTTCGAACCCTCCTCAGGAAGGTGACCTTTGGTCCTGCCATGATGATATGGTTGGATTCCAGACGCAGTAAGAAAAAAGCACCTAATGAAAATTTCCCCAGGGAACTGTTGGAATTATTCACTATGGGTGTGGACACTTACTCACAGGATGATATTGTGGCCGCATCCCAAGCCTTCACTGGGTATAATACTGATGGGTATATAACAAATTACCACTTTGAAGCGAGACGGGCAGATGGAGAATATTGGCAGAAGCATCATGATTTTAACCACAAGGAATTTTTAGGAAAACAGGGTTATTTCGATGGTGATGATATTATTGATATTATCATGGAGCAAGATGCGGTGGCAAATTTCATCTGCGGAAAAATCTATAAATGGTTTGTCTATGAAATTCCTGATGAAAATTTTGTCAACCAAATGGCAACTATTCTAAGGGATAGCAATTATGAGATAAAACCGGTAATGGAATATTTGCTCACATCAGAACATTTTTACGATATCAATTTCAGAGGTTCACAAATCCTAAATCCTGTCTCTCAAATATTGGGACTCATCCGAAAGTTGAACCTCCATAATATGGAATATCCGAATAAATACCTCCAGCGTTCTATCGGGGATATGGGCATGACACTTCTTTACCCACCAGATGTGAATGGCTGGACTGGCCACCGAGCATGGATCAATTCTATCACATTACCAATGCGGAAACGACTATCGTCAATTTTGATAGATCCGGATACGGATAAAAAACTCGAATTTCACATTAACATTATTGAACTTGCAAATAATCTATCGGATCCCAATGATGCCCGGAGTCTTGTTAAAGATTTTGCACTTATCCTTTTTGGACTTCCTCTATCAGAAAACCTGGAAAATAAACTGGTTGAAATTCTTATGGATGGTGCCACCGAGTACGATTGGGATATCAACGCCAGTGGAGCGGACTATCGCCTGAAAGAACTGGTGAAATATATGTTACGTCTCCCGGAAGCACAATTGGCATGAAACGTCGCGATTTTATTAAGACGGCTACTGCCCTTTCCATCGCCGGGACAAAAATGCCTCTCATGGCATTCACGCGACCAAAACATTTACGGAAATCCAGTGGAAATTGGGGCTCCGATCGAATCGTCCTCCTCATCAAACTTAATGGCGGGAATGATGGTTTAAATACCCTTATTCCTATTCAAGATAGTATTTATTATAATAAAAGACCCAATTTAGGAATCAAAGCTTCTGATGCACTGCCCATTCAATATGATACAGCCTTTCATCCTTCCTTGGTTAATTCTCAACACTTATTTCAACAGGGAATGATGTCCATTATTCATGGAGTAGGATACGATCATAGTAATTTATCCCACTTCCGCTCTTCTGATATTTGGGTGACTGGTTCCGGTGCGGACCGGGCTTGGAATACGGGCTGGCTGGGCAGGATGTTTGCTAATGATTATCCCGATTATCCTGCAAATACTCCAGACCATCCCATCGGCATCCAAATGGGAAGTGCTAATTTATTAGAGTTTCAGACGGAAGAAACCAATATGGCTACCATGATGGGTAATAGTGATTCACTTTATAAGATTATTGATGAAAACTATGTTACCGGCTCAACAGATCCCGCGCCTCAAACTTACGGCGGAGAGGAACTCAATTATCTCCGGGGAATTGATGAAAGTACCTATGAGTTTTCCGGGGTAATCAATGATGCTGGGGATAAGGGGAAAAACACTTTTGAATATCCTGAAACAAATATCGGGTTACAAATGGCCGTGGCGGCTAAGTTAATTTCTGGTGGATTAACCACACCTGTATATCGCCTGAATTATGGTGGGTTCGATACTCATGCCAACCAGTGGAATGATCATATAGCATTGCTCCAGGAATTGGATCAGGCAGTATTTGCTTTCCTTAAAGATATGGGCGGCCAGGGATTACTGGATAAGGTTCTGGTGGTCACGACATCAGAATTTGGGCGAAGAGTGAAGGAAAATGGTTCTGTGGGCACCGATCACGGCACGGCAGGCCCTACTCTTCTATATGGTTCATCACTCCGGGGAGATATTATTGGAAACCTGCCGGATTTATCTGACTTAAGCCGGGCTGGAAATATTTCTATTCAGCATGATTACAGACAAATTTACAGCACCATAATGCAGGATTGGTTTGGCTTGTCTGTAGATACGGTGACCCAAATTTTGGAAGAATCTTACGATGCTATCCCTGTGATTAACTTTCCACTTTCCACTGACCATCCAACGGCAATTCCATCTGAATTTAAACTCCACCCTGCATTCCCAAACCCTTTTAATCCAACAGCAGAAATCCGTTTTGAAATACCAAAAGGAAGCCAAGTAAAGATAACCGTTTACAATATTACAGGACGCATCGTGATGCAAAAAGATTTAGGCTTTAAACCCAGTGGATTTCACCGTTATATATTGGGTCCAAAAGGTTGGGCGTCAGGGACTTACATTATCCAGGTTGAAGCACTCCAATCTATCCTTAATCAAAGAATCACCTATTTAAAATAAAAATATTTCATTTCCGATTTAATGAGAAATGACCTGCATCAACATACCACAAAACCATGCACCATATGTCCCTACTGCATAGCCTAGTACTGCCAATAAAACGCCCACCGGTGCCAGAGATGGATGAAATGCGGAAGCCACAATCGGTGCGGATGCAGCGCCGCCAACATTTGCCTGACTCCCCACTGCCATAAAGAAAAAGGGCGCTTTTATTAGTTTTGCCACACCAATTAAAAGAATGGCATGGATTACCATCCAGATTAATCCCACCAAAAAAAGGCCGGGGTTTTCAAATATAGCCATCAGGTCCATTTTCATCCCAATGGTTGCAACCAACACATAAAGAAATACGCTCCCATACCGAGAGGCGCCTATCCCCTCCAATTCTCTGGCCCGCGTAAAGGATAAACCCAACGCAATAGTGGTGGATATAACAATTAGCCAGAAAAATCCAGATGTGAGGCTGAATTTCTCCAAGCCCGGTGCATTTACTGCAATCCATGGTGCGATTAAATCAGATCCGAAATGGGCGAAGGCTGTCACTCCAAATCCCACACTCATCAATTTGATCGTATCCGTCAAATCAGGAATGCGCATTATTTGAGATCGATAAGCTTCAATTTTTTCCTTTAATTCAGAAATAGCAGACGTATCCGCTTGAAGTTTTTCATCAATTTGTTTATGAATTCCTACACCATACAGTAGAAAGGCCAGCCAAATATTGGCTACAATCACATCAACAGCAATCATGGCAGAAAATAAACTATCACCCACATTGAATATTTCTTTCATCGCTGCCTGGTTGGCTCCGCCACCTATCCAACTGCCGGCCACAGTGGTGAGGCCGCGCCAAACGGCTTCCGGACCTGCGCCACCCACAATATCCGGTGCAAAAACTGATACCACCATAATTGCCAGGGGGCCCCCAATGATAATCCCTGCCGTACCGGTGAAAAACATGACCAACGCTTTGGGACCTAATTTTATAATACTGGGAAGATCAATACTGATTGTTAACAGTACTAAACTGGTGGGTAATAAATATCGGGATGCAACAAAATAAAGCCTGGATGACTCACCAGAAAATATCCCCAATGAATTGAAAATGGATGGTATAAAATAACAGAGCAACAATGTGGGTACATATTTATAGAATTTTTTCCAAAATGGATGCTCGCTCCTACCCGTTAAAAATACGAATGATAGAATACCCAGTAGGATACCCAGTACAACTGCATCATTGGTAAATAGAGGTTTAGCCATTCAATAAATTAGGATATAACTCTGCAATAATTGTCATTTTTATCCTTTATACATTCATCACTTTCCCACAAGATAATATTTATTATTTTATGGGGAGGTTTTTCCCCCGTTAAAACCTGTAACTACCCGTATGATGTGGGATGCTTCTATCATATCCTTTGCTTTGTATTCAATGGTATGTGAGCCAGTACGTTTAAACATATCCAGATATGCCAAAACCTGAGATGGCTGGTAATGTTTAAAGGTGATGGAAACGGTGACAGGTCCTCGAATTTTATATGGTTTATATTTTTTAATATTTTTTACGGCATAAGCTGTTTTTTCTGCAATGAGATCATAGGCGGCTTCTGGATGAAGGGATTTGGCAGAATGAAAACTGATACTTTCCTTAACGATGGCACCCTCTATATTCCCGATGATGCTTTTTACTTCCTTCACTGCTGCATCATCGCCTGAAACCATGATGACTGGAACACCAAAATGCCCAGCAATGGCTGCATTCCAGGATCCTTCTGTCATCACCTGACCATTTACCTTTACAGATGTTAATTTGGAACTGGAAAAAGTATGGGCTCGAACGCCTTCCAGATTATCTGTACTGGCGTGGTACCCGGTAAAAATCACTCCGTCAAAACTGGCGTCAATTCCTTCCATCATGCCCAGGGGACGAGGCCAGGAACGGATCACCTGCACATCCTTCGGCAGTTTTTCGATAAGTAAATTCTGTCCGTTGCCATGGGAATCCGCCACCAGTATTTCTGTTGCTCCTTCATCTTTTGCGGCCTGTATGGCCGCATTTACTTCTGCGGTCATAAATTCCCGAAAGCGGTTATACTCAAAACCCGAAGGACCGAGTTGCTCCCCGGTAACTACACCGACTACACCTTCCAAATCGGCAGAAATGAATATTTTCTTTCCCTGCCCCCAAAGAGAAGAAATCATCATAGGGACTAATAATAGTTTTAAAATTCGATTCATGGGTAATCCTCCTGTTTTATGCAGGACTAAAATAATCAAACTATGGGTATTTGATTACCAAAAATAAATAATAATATAAAATAAAAAGCCTCCCGTATTCTGTGGGGAGGCTATTTATTATAGAACCTGTAGAAAAAATATAGTTTAATTCTGATTTAGTATCTTAAAAATCGCCTTTTCTGCGAGCACTGACATTACTTTGTAACCTTTTTTGTTTGGATGTACACTATCAGAGCCATAACTCTCTATTAAGGCATTATTTTTATCAACCATTGAAGAATAATAATCAAGATATATCATTCCCTTTTCTTTAGCATATTGTTCTATTATTTTATTAACTGCAGATATCTTTGGTGGCGGGTTGATGCCTGGGTTCCAAGGAAAACCCTTTGCTGGTAGAATAGATGAAATGATTACATTGATTCCATTAATTTTTGCCAAATCTGCCATTGAAATAATATTATCGGAAATCATTTTTACTGTAGATGGGCCTGTATTTTCTGCAATATCATTGATTCCTGCTAGAATTATAACTACTTTTGGATTAAGGTCAATGACATCTGGTCGAAATCGAATTAACATTTGAGGAGTAGTTTGACCACTAATTCCTCTATTGATATATGATTTCCCTTTAAAAAATTCTGGTAGAATAGTGGACCATCCTTCAGTAATTGAATTCCCCATAAAAACAACTCTATCTTCATTATCAGAGGACTGAGCATATTTCTTATTATTTTCAGAATATCTACCAAGCTCTGGCCAGTCTTGGCCATAAGCAAATGATGATGTGAAAAATAAAAGAATAGCGACTTTCTTCATAATGAACTCCTTGGATTAAAATTCAGCAGAAAATTACACAAAATTCACCCGTTAATGTGGGTGTCTCTTTTATAAACAAAATAGCCTCCGATGATTAATCGAGAGCTTTGTTTTGTGGCTCGGGACAGAATCGAACTGCCGACACAAGGATTTTCAGTAGCTTTCAATTAACACCTGATTGTTAGTAAGTATTCTTTAATCTGTACCAATAATTTATCAAAGCAGTGGTTCCAATGCTACATATATGCTACCTGAAACAAAAAAGCCCCCGTGAGGAGGCTTCATTGTCGTTAGTGTAGCGTTCATACTACTTCAATAAGACCATCTTTCGGGTCTTAACAAAGTCTTTGGTCTGTAATTGATATAGGTACACTCCAGCACCCACCTCTTCACCATAGTTATTGGTGGCATTCCACTTGATTGAATGGTACCCCGCAGGCGTATCGTTCATATTGAATGTTCTCACTCTTTGCCCGAGCATATTATAGATAGTCAGGGTTATGTTACTTGCCTCTGGTAGGTCAAAGCGTAATGTGGTGGTAGGGTTAAATGGGTTAGGGTAGTTCTCATGTAAGGCAAACTCTACTGGCACTCCTTCACCTTCAGTTGAGAGGTATTCATAACGATTAACGAACACTACTCTGTCATCCCCTGAAACTTTTACGGTATCAATCCCATCGGTAGCACTTACGCTAAACTTAAGCGTGGCTCTTGATAGCATTGCAAAATTAGGGTACCAAATATCGATGATATTTTGATAGTAAATCGTCAAAGATGTATCTGCCGGTGCCCAAGGAGGATGCCGACCTGTTGTTTCATAAATCATCTCCGCTGGTAACTGCCCCACACCTACGGATATAAGGTAATCGATTGTTTTGATATCCACATCCTCACTCTCTGACCATTTCAGTTCGTAGGTATCCGTAAGGTTTGTTTTGGAAATATTAATAGTATCTAAAGCGCTACTCACCCATTCAAAATCTGCCAGGCCACAATTAAGACTAAAGGTTACGCCTGCATCTACTTTGGAAGTCCAGTTAGCAGTTGCATAGTCTGGGTCTAAAGTTGCTATGCAGGTAAGACCTGAATTTCCCGTTGCATCAAAATCAGATAATTGGCTAGTAATCCCATTTCTCATATTCAAAGAAGTTAATTGATTAGTAGTGCAATACAGTTCTATTAAAGCAGTATTATTGCTCACATCTAATCTGGTTAATTGATTACGTTCGCAATTCAGTATCTCTAAAGCTGTATTATTGCTCACATCCAAGCTGGTTAATTGATTACCAGGGCAATGAAGTTCCTTTAAAGCAATGTTGTAGCCCGTGTAAATGCTGGTTAATTGATTATTATCGCACTCTAGGACGATTAAGGCGGTAAAGGCTTCTATCCCCGTTAAATCACTGATATCTTTGCCCATCACATCCAAGCTGGTTACATTACTGATATTTTCGGTCAGAACAGAATCATCCAGAGTCGTGTCATAGCCCAGATCAATCAATGCCTGTTCAAATTTGTCATCGGGGACATAGGTATTCTGAGCAAAAACGAATGATGATGTTAATAAGACAATGAAAAGAATAGCGACTTTCTTCATAATGAACTCCCTTAGTTTATGATACAGTTAAATTTACAGAAAAATTGCACAACAATGTGGGTGTCTCTTTTATAAACAAAATAGCCTCCGATGATTAATCGAGAGCTTTGTTTTGTGGCTCGGGACAGAATCGAACTGCCGACACAAGGATTTTCAGTCCTCTGCTCTACCGACTGAGCTACCGAGCCCCCTAACAAACATGTTGTTAAATATATTAACACCTCTTTAGCGTTCAAAAAAGGCCCGGAAAATTAGTCGAGTGACTCACCGAATTCCAAATAGAATTCAATGAATCTTTATAATTAAAATAAATACGAGAAATTCACCAGCAATCGATCAGACTGTACTTCTTCTGTGGCACCCGCCGGTGTATACCAATCCCTGGATTTTTTTTCCCACTGGGAAAAAATATAAGCTGCATCCAGCATTATGGCATTTCCTATTGGTATTCCCAATCCTATAGTGGTATAACTTTTATCTACTTTACTGTCCCCATCAGGTGACGGAATTAAACCTCCACCTGTGCGGAATGTGATGCCAAAACTGTCATTAAATTCTTTTAGATATTCAACGCCAAACCGTAACTGAACGACAGAGCGATATTGAAATGTTAATAAAGAATTTTCTTCTTCTAATAATGCATAATCATCTGAACTTCTGGATATATTATTCAGATTGAATTCTGTTGCACCCCAATCCTTAAAACGTAAACTGGCTGATATGGCCAAATTCTCGGATATTAATGCCATTCCCAAATCTCCAATCAAGGGTGCATGAACTTTATAATCATAATATCCGGTTACGGTTGCATCGCTTTTATCCCCATTATCAAATGTAAGTTTTTCATCGGTTCCATGCTGCTCTTTCACATTAATCGTATAAGGCAGTGACAAGGCAATCCCAAAACGCAGCCATTCGTTCAAAGATGATCTTAATCCACCGCGGATATTCCACCCACTTGTTTTAGTGATTAAGGATTGTTTCAGATTATATTGATTGAAATCTGCCGGGAACTGACTATAAGTATTTTGAAGATCTTCCTGAGAAAATTTGAATTCATACTCTTCCTTGCCCGTTAACCGAGAGACGGAAATACCTCCAGAAATGGTGGATGACAAAGCAATTCCGAAAGAAAATGTTAGTTGTTCCATTCCTCCGTTACTTATCACTTGTTCACTCCGCTGAACCTTTTCTGAAAATTGATAGTTTTTTTCTACCCCATCAATATTGATGGGAAAATCCAGGGTGTTATTCTGAAGACTGAAACCGGAAAATGACATCAATGCATCATAATTGAGAATGCGGTTATACCCAACGGAAATGACCAGACTTCCCCTCATTGTTGGAATTGGATAGGCGATCCCAAACCCATTGAATTGGCCAAATTTCTGGAGCAGATTACCTGTGGTCTGGTCTAAATATGTTGTATTATTATTATAATTAAGATTATTGGTTTCAATGTAAAAGGTCTTGTTTATAATCCCCGCCAGGCCTGCCGGGTTCCAATACATATCAGACGGATCATCTCCCAAAGCAATATTTGCACCGCCCATCCCAAGAGATCGCGCTCCGAAACCCATTTCATTTTCTAATAGACGAATTGCTTCAGAAGCGGATTGAGATGTTAGTATGGATAGTAGAAAAAATATCGAAAATAATAAACGGGATATGCTTTTCATAAAAGCACCCTAAATACAGTACTAATTAATTACGACGCGTGGCGCGACGACCACCACTAGAACTTCCAGAAGATGAACTTGAACTGCTTGAAGAACGATTACTACCAGAAGATGAACTTGCACTGCTTGAAGACCTGGAGCTTCCATTGCTATTAGATGTGCGAATCACCTGTAAGTTGGTGGTAGTAGTCCGATTTCTATCTTTAGTGAATTGTCGAATATCTTTCTCACCCGCCACAGGAATAAACATATCATACCCACCCAGATTATAACTATACCCATAGTTATTATACCCAAACCCATAGCCACCATAGCCACCATAGCCAGAATAAGGGTCATTATAAAAACGATAGGGGTTATTATAATAATTATTGTACCCATAAAAAGGACTAAATCGATTCTGCATTGTTGAATAGGCTAAGGGTGACCCAGATCCCGAATCCTGGGCATACATATCCACGCTAGGCCGGGCTCCTGCACGGGAATAGGTTTCCAGTTCTTCTTCCGGGTCAGGATAAAACATGGCTAACTGGGTATAACACCCCTGGAGTGCAAGGGAGGAAACCAATGTGAATCCAATGAGGATTGTTTTAAATCTCATAATGGCTAAAACTTACACACATATTTGGAAATAAGCAAATCGGTGAGGTTTGCTTTTTAACCGGTTTTTGTACATTATTCGGAACATTTCCCCCCTTTAAGATTCCCTTCTCGTACCCTCGAAAGGCGGGCAAGCAATGGGGGATTTAGTCGGAGAATTGAAAAACCCTATTCTTTAATTCCGACCAAATCAAATAGGAAGGCATATTCTAAAGCAACTTCACGGTAACGGCGGAATCGTCCTGATTTACCCCCGTGACCTGCATCCATATTCATATGAAGATAAAGGACATTTTTTCCCTGCCAATTGTCTCGCAATTTGGCCATCCATTTTAAAGGTTCCCAATATTGCACCTGGGAATCAAAAAATCCGGATGTGACCAACATGTTTGGGTGCACTTGATCTATAACTTGGTCGTAAGGGGAATAGGAAAGCATATAATCATAGTATTTCTTTTCCTCAGGATTCCCCCACTCATCCCATTCGTTTGACGTAAGGGGAATGGATGCATCCAGCATAGTAGTCACCACATCCACGAAAGGTACGGCGGCAATGGTGCCTTTCCATAATTCAGGAGCCATATTCACGACGGCGCCAATCAAGAGTCCGCCTGCACTGCCCCCTTCTGCAAAGAGATGATTTGGATCAGTTAACCCTTCTTTAACCAAATATTTACCCGCATCAATAAAATCAGTAAAGGTATTTTTCTTATTAAGCATTTTTCCGTCATCATAAGATTGGCGACCATAGATCTGACTTCCACGAACATGGGCAATAGCATAGATAAAACCTCGATCTAATAAGCTTAATCGAGTAGAACTGAAATAAGGATCTCTTGTTGAACCATATGAACCATAAGCATAAAGTAATAAATTCTGTGGATTATCTGGAGCACCTTGATTATTAAAAGTTGGATCATTTTTTAGGTCTTTTTTATAAACCAAAGAGATTGGCACAGGTTGACCATCACGTGCGAGGGCATAATGCCGCTCCGAGCGATATAAGGATTGATCATAGCCACCCACCACTTCCTGCTGTTTCATTAAGGTTATTTCACCTGTATCCATATTATAATCATATGTGGAACTGGGCGTCACCATAGATGTATATCCATAGCGCAAAATATTGGTGTTGAATTCCTCATTCACAGAAATTCTTGCCGTATAGGTTTGTTCACCAAAATTAATATATTCATCCTGACCATTTTTCTGGTTAATTACCCGCAATCCACGGAGACCGTCCTTCCGTTCATTCAGTACCAGGTGATCCTTAAATATTCCCATCCCTAGGAGGTGTACATCTTGTCGATGGGTGATCACTTCCTTCCAGTTGCCCACATCGGTGGCATTCTCAGATGTCTCCATAAGGCGATTATTTTTGGCCTCCCAATTGGTAATGATATAAAATTTGTCCTGATAATGGTCAATGCTATATTCGTGCTTGGTTTCCCGCGCAGTAAATTTTTTAAAATCACCATCCGGTTCATTTGCCGGTAGAATATGGTAATCATTCACCAGGGTACTGCTATTATAGATGATGATAAATTCACCGGACTTGGAGCGGTACACCCCATTATAAAATGATTCATCTTTTTCTTCGTAAACCAATTCATCTTTGGCAGAATCCGTCCCCACTTTATGGCGCCATATCTTTTCGGGAAGTAGGGTCACCTCATTCTTGGATGTATAAAAAACGGTCATGTTGTCATTGGCCCAAGCTACACTTCCGGTTGAATTGGGAATGGTTTGTTTAAGCAAATCACCCGTCAACAGATTCTTAAAATAGATAGTATAAATCCGGCGGCTCACTAGGTCCACACCATAGGACATCCATTGGTTGTCCGGGCTTACATCCAAACCACCCACAGCAAAATAATCATGACCTTTGGCTAAAACATTTTCATCCAATAGGATTTCTTCTTTGCTGTCTAAAGATCCTTTCTTCCGGCAATGGATGGCATACTCTTTACCCTTTTCATTGCGAGTATAGTAAAAGTATCCATTATCCAAATAGGGGACAGATTCATCATCCTTTTTGATACGCCCCACAATTTCATCAAATAAATCATTCTGAAATTTTTCCGTATGTTTCAGATGCTTTTGGGTGTAGGCATTTTCCGCATAAATATAATCCAACACTTCTTGGGTATGGCTATCTTTTTCTATGGCAGACTTCTGTTCGTCCGTTAACCGCATCCAATAATAGTCATCAACGCGCGTATCTCCGTGGATGGTCATTTCATGGGTTTTTTTGGTCGCGTTAGGGGGTATTGAATTTTGCATACAGGCACTCAGTAATATGGTTAGGGGTAAAAATAAGTTTTTCACAGATTCCTCAATTGTGTTACAAAGGGTTAGAATTTAGGGTGATATTTTTTCTTTTTTTAAAAATTATTTCAATAGGTGACCGAACCAAAGCCAGGCGGCCCCAAGGATAAGCCCCAGTCCTTCTCGCTGGTGTTCCCATAAATTCATCATACGATTATCAACTTGCCAAGGCATTAAACTATTTAAAATGCCAAACGTAATAAGACAGCCAATAATGAATAGTAAAACTGCACCTATCTTTAAGTATAGCGCACCCACTCTTTTTGCAAGGGGTAAAAAGGCTACTGCAACATATATGAACACCCAGACAAACCCGTCCGGATCATTTAAGTTAACTAAGGAAAAAGAACAAAAAATAAGGGCAATCGCCCATTTTATAATTTGACTCACAATCTATCTACCAATCAACCCACCGGGATAGGCCACCATACTTTCATGACCATCCTTTCCCACAGCGGAAACGCCAAATAGAAAATTATCAATAACAATGCCTTCCAAAGTGTATTTCGTTATATCACTCTCCACCCACTTAAAATGCTGCCACGTTGGTGCGGTGGTATCCCGCCAGTATAATTTATAAGCGACTGCGCCATCCACTTTTTCCCAAGAAAGTATTGTGGATGGTTTTACAATACCGCCGATTTTCACATTTTGTGGTTTTGCCGGCGCCAGAGCCAACGTAGCAAGTGCCGCAGCATTCACAGCAGTCAGTTTGGCGCAATATTTAAAATTCACGCCGGAAATCACATCTCCATAATCTATTCCATTTTCCATTCGAATATCCTGATGTTGGCGGTTGTAATTCTCGTGTGCTTCCATGATTCGAATCCCCGGGAATCCCACTTCGTTAAATGGACGATGGTGCCCTCCACGACCGAAACGATCCAACCGATAGATAAGGAGAGGATTCATTTCAGGCAAATAGGTTTTTGTACTGGCAAAAACATGGCGGGCCAGCTGACGAGATTCGCCATCATTCTCACCCCCATAAAACCGCTTTTGTTTTAATTGTTTTTCGGTCTCTAACATCGAATAGGGCTCAGAGAATATCCGAAATGTGCGGTTATCGATAACACCGTCCACCCCTTCGATATTACCAATCATATCATTATTCAAAATGCCGGCAATATTCCAGCCTTCTATCTTGGCTTTTTCCGCCAAAAACTTTCCACCATACAAACCCTGTTCCTCTCCTGAAAGCCCAGCCAAAAGGATGGATGTTGGAAAATCATACTTCGATAAAACTCGCGCCAATTCAAGTGCACCCGCCATACCAGTGGCATTATCGTTTGCACCAGGTGAATCGCCTTTCCCATCCAGCGGATCAGAAATCCTTGAATCAATATCACCACTCATAATCACATATCGATTGGGATATTTCGTGCCCCGTTTAACCGCATAAATATTAACAATCCATGTATCTTTCTTTATCCGAGATTTCGGATTCCCCTTGGCCAAGGTCCACTGTTCTTTCACTTCCAGACATCCACCGCAATCTTTGGATATTTTCTCAAATTCTTTTTTTATCCACCGCCGGGCAGCACCAATCCCTCGAGTGCTGGATAGTGTATCAGACAGTGTATGGCGTGTCCCAAAATTGACCAGTTTGGTGACATACTCTTCTATATGGTCTGCACTTATATTATCAATAATTTCATAGATCATTGGATCCACTTTCAACGATTGCGATGACAGGATTATGATTCCTGTCATATAAATAATGATTGATTTTTTCATCATAGAATTCTCCTTATCCAATGTTATGCATTTCTTTATTTGAAATAATGTTGAATCCTGTTCTTTTAGAATTTGTCTCAACAAGCATAGATTTTGCCACCATTTTACAATGAATTGCGCGAATAGAACTGGGTGTCATCCAGGATGTGAGTTTAGCCACACCCATACCCATTTTTTCTCCTAACCGAAATTCATTTCGATTGCCCAATAATAATGACGGCTGAAAAATGAGCGTTGAATTTATTGCCATTAATTCCAAACTTGTTTCCAGTTCACCCTTAACCTGATTATAAAAAATATTGGAGTTGGCATTCGACCCTGTGGCTGTTATTACACTAAAAACAGTCGTTCTCCATTTTTTTGCAGCGGCAGCAAAGGCCAGCGGATAATCATGATCCACTTTCCGAAAATTCATTTTGCTCCCGGCCTTTTTGATGGTTGTGCCTAAACAGCATAATATATGATCAACCGGAAACATTTCTTCCCAGGGTGGCATATCAAAATCAATTACCTTTTCTATTCGTTTTTCATGGTTTATTAATAATGGGCGTCGAACAGGTGTAATCACCTTGTTATACGTATCTGATTCTAAACATAACTTCAATACTTCAGCGCCAACCAAGCCGGAACAACCCAAGACTAAAGCGGATTTTTGTCCCATTAATGATTCACCTTAATTTTATATATTTGTCCGCCCTTACCAACGGCAAACCCAACATTGGATCTTTTGGCAAAAGCTACAGCGGTCAGGTTATTCACTTCCCAATAATGGGGATGCCAATTCTTTCCATTATCAGTTGTCATATCAAACCCTGATGGCCCCACAGCAAAAAATATATTGCCGCGGTAATGGGCCACACATTCACGGTATTGATGGGATTGTTTTTCAGGAAGGTGCCATGTTGCGCCGCCATCATTCGTGTATGCCATGGTATTTTTTATGGACTGATTGGTGTAATCCCCACCCACGGAGATACCCACTATTTTATTCTTAAATGCGACAGAATATATGCCCGTACTCTGGCCGCCATGAACTACCGGTGTTTCTGCCACAGACCAATTCATACCGCCATCTTCACTCTTGAATACTCTGGATTTCACGCCACCCATCCCCAACCAAACTGTCTTGCGCCCCTGAACCGGAATACCGGTACCGCTGGCAGCAAAACCAAATTCGGGATTAAGTTTATGGGGAAATCCTTCCTTTGGAATTTCATGCCATGTATCGCCCCCATCCGTGGTTCGAATGAGCAAGTGCTGGCCATCCACTGGATCGCTAAATGCGATCCCATCATTTTTATTCCAAAATGACATGCCATCAAAGAATACGCCTGCCCGGTCGTCAAAATGAACAAGTTTCCAGTTTTGGCCCCCATCGGTGGTTTTATAAAATCGAGCAGGAGAAGCGATGCCCATCACAATAGCGGTATTTTTATTAAAGCCTTCTACATCCCGAAAATCGATCTTTTCCATATTGGGAACGGATATATTTTCCCAGTTTTTTCCACTATCTGTGGTCCGCAAAACAGTACCGCCTGTTCCACTCACCCAAACCACTTTCTGATTTACTACACTCAATCCCCGGAATGATGATTCAACACGACTATCAAGTGTTACAAGTGAAATGGATTGACCAAAGGTCAGACTAATGAATAATGGTAAAAAACGGGTCATCAATTTGCCATGGTCATGATGACACCCATGAGGTCAATCCCGTACCAAAGGTTGGCAATTCTGAGGTTTTCGTTAGCGGCATGTTGGTTATTGTCATGGTTCGCAATGGGTACAATAATGGCCGGCTTTTTTAACAAATCTGTAAATAAATATAATGGCAAAGATCCACCCAGCGCTGGCATAAGAATAAGTTTATCACCCACAAATGCCCTAACCGCTTTAATGATGGCTTTGGCGTTTGGTTCTTCCATGGATGTTCGGGATGCGATATAACCCGATCCCCGGCGATCGACCTTAGCGATCTTAGGATATTTCCTCCGTGTTGCCATATCCGGTTCATCATTAACAATGTGAAATCCTTGGCTACGGATATGAGCTTCCACTTTATCCAGCATATCCTCCGGGTCATTCCCTTTTACGAGGCGCACACCAATAGCAGCCGTGGCGGTATTCGGTATTACATTCCGCGCTTTCTTCCCCACATTTCCGCTGGATAATCCTTTAATTGTTAGGGACGGCAAGAGCAATCGTTCATTAATGCTTCGGCCATTACCTTCTGTATATGCCAATCCCAATTCCTTTTTTAATTGCCTGTCCACATCGGGAATTTTACTTAATTCAAATCTCTCAAATTCAGAAAGAGGTACCACCGTATCATAAAATCCATCGATTAATACTTTTCCATTTTCATCTTTCATTGTTGCAATTAGATGGGCCAAAGATTGTCCTGGCACCGGTGCCCAGTTACCATAATGCCCACTATGCAAAGATCGGGTCGCCCCGTAAACGGTTATTTCCATTCCCGTTACGCCACGGACGCCAAACACCAATTGGGGTTGACGGCTTTGGTGCATGGGGCCATCACAAAACAGCCAAATATCGATATCATCCAAAAGCGCTTTATGTTTGGTGAGATGTGCTTCCAAGTTTGTAGAGCCCGCTTCTTCTTCTCCCTCAAAAAACAATTTAATGTTTGATGTAAATCCGATTTCCGAAGATTGAAGCCCATCCACAGCATTCAGGATAGTCATAATGGGCGCTTTGTCATCCCCCGCGGAGCGAGCGTAAAGCCGCCATTCCGGATCAATCTTGGTTTGTTTCATTGGCAATGGAATTGGCTTACCCCCAGCATCCATGGATGCATCATAAAGAACCGGGTCAAAAGGACCATGCGTCCATTGGATTAAATCCACCGGTTGACCGTCATAGTGGACGTAAAAACAAAGTGTTCGTTTGGCCCCGGGTGTTTTGTATTCACCATATATTATGGGGTTAGCATCTTCAGTTTCAAGAAGTTGCATATCAAAACCCCGTTTTTTAAATAAATTACTAATGTATTTTGCATTCCTGCGGATGTTTACTTTATCCGACGCTACATTTGGCATGGATAGCAAATGAGCAAAATCCTTAATAATGGTATGGCCATTTTTCTTTACCCATTTTTGGGTAGCTTTTACGGATTGGGGTTGGCCTGCGATGACACTCGTGATTAAGATCAGTCCTGTGAGAATAATGCTTTGAATCATTTAACTGGCTTTCAAAATATCTGCTGCTGCGTTAATCTTAGCTGCAGCGCGATCCAGCGCTTTTGCGACCTCAAGAATATAGAAGTGGGTTTCATCCCAATTCCGTTCTTCCAGACCTTCCCTAATCCCCGGGAGTGTCTTAACACCATAGCCTGTATAAAAACCCGGCGCATAAATCATATTCTTAAACCATTTCCGCCGGGGCAAACCGTCAGATCGGGTCATGGCTTGTTCTACTTCCCGTAATAATTGATTTACTTGGGATTTATGTTCAGCAGATAGGAATCCTTTTTTGACTCCGGCTAATGCTTTTTCATATTTCCACGCACTGGCTTCAAGCCTTTTATGAGATTCATCTAAAGGAGTAAAATCAAAATCCGGCACCAAGCTCAACCGTTTTGGCGGCAGGTATGTTTTTTTCGGATTCCCCGAAATGGTAAAGGCTTTTTTGTCTAACAGTTTATTCCGGTTTTCCGTTTTCTTTTCCACCGCTTTCGCCAGTTTTTTATTACTCTCAATAAACGATCCAATATTTTCAGCCATATTTACAAAACGAAATGGCAATATATCCGCTTCTGAAAGACGTAAAACCAATCGGCCATTCACTTTAGCAAGAGTGGTACCGTATACATAATTGCCATCATTAAAACGCTTATAATGATCATAGGAGTCAAAAATGGAATGATACGATCCACCACTGCTTTCACCACCAAATCCCAAGTTTAATGCCGGCACACCCGCATGGTGAATAAATGCAGTATAATCGGATCCGGACCCCATAGGATAAATCCGTAAGTCCTCCCGCTCTGCATCTTTATTTTCACTCACTCGAAGCCGAGCTCGAAGCCGTTCCTGAAGAGTTACATCCTGAACTGGGTCCATGACATCCACTGTAACTTCATTAATAAATTTTTCCAAGGAATGGGATCCCCCCACACCAAGAAAACCAACACCTGTCCCGTCCGTATTGATGTAAACAACCATTTTTTCTTGAATTTCTTCCCTGTGAAATTCCACCCATTCCGTTGAACCCAAAAGGGCCGGCTCCTCTGCGTCCCATCCTGCATAAACCAACGTTCGTTTTGGTCGCCATCCTGTTTTGACCAATTCTCCAATAGCTCTGGCTTCTTCCATGAGTGAGACCATACCGCTTAATGGGTCTGAGGCACCTTGAGCCCAACCATCGTGGTGGTTTCCCCTCATGATCCATTCATCTGGGTAAACCGTACCTTTTAGTTTTGCCACGGGATTATAGGCAGTACGCAGCCCCCAATCGAATTCCAATTGGAGGTGCACTTTTGCAGGCCCAGGACCAATATGATATGTCACTGGCAAACCACCTCTCCATTCGGCAGGGGCAACTGGTCCTTCTAACGCTTTTAAAAGCGGTAGTGCATCACCATAGGAAATTGGCAGTACTGGAATTTTCATAATGGTGGGTGCATCAGCAATTTTTAATCGTTTCACATCCGGTTTGGCACCATACCCGGGTGTCAAGGGATCGCCAGGATACATGGGCATATCCAAAACGGAACCTCGCTGAACACCATGTTCCATCCTGAAAGGACCTTTAGGATAAACATCTCCCCGACCGTATCCATCATCTTTTGGATCAGAAAAAATTATACAACCAATAGCCCCATGCTCATAAGCCACTTTGGGTTTGATCCCCCGCCATGAACCGCCATACCTTGCAAGAACAATTTTTCCTTTGACATCAATTCCCATTCGCGCCAATTCTTCGTAATCTCCAGGAATGCCATAATTCACATACACCAATTCGGCCGTTACATTCCCATCTGCGGAAAATGCATTGAAACCGGGGAGGAGATTTTTTCTAATCCCTGATGTGGCATCTTCTTTCAAAACGGGTTCCTTGAGTTGGAGCGAAACATGGTTGGGTGACACCAGTTCAAGCTTCCTGATTTTAGGGAATGGCATCAATACTTCAAATGTTTCAATTTCTGTTTCAAATCCCCATGATTCAAATTTCTGGGCCATAAATTCCGCATTTTGCTTACTCCATGGCGATCCTACATGGTGAGGCTTTGATGACATGTGTTTCATCCAATCATCTAAGTTTTGGGGGTTCAGTACAGCGTCGAACTGCGATTCAAGTTTGGATTGGGTTTCTTGATCCAATGCTACATCAAACGTAGAAACTTGTTTTATTTTCGGTTCTTCTGATACTACAGCCGGAGGCTGTCCACAACTGATGAGAATAAATAATGGTAGAATTCTGCCTGAAAAAAGTGTTTTCATGATCGACCTCCTAAAATCGAATTAGTTACAAGGGAGGGGAAACTAATTTGAAGTTAAGTTAAAAGGAATGACTTTTATTTATTAAGTCCCCCTGCCACATCGTCATGATTTGAGTCCACTCTGGCAAAAATAAGTGTTTTGCACAGTTTTTGCTCTCATCTAAAAAAAAGGAAAGAAGATGGAAAATTTACAAAAATTTATGCTCAAACACCCCTACATCAGCATGGCAGTAGTCCTGCCATTTGCAATGGTGTTTGTGTTGGGAGTATTCTCGATTCTCATCAATATTATTCTACCGGCGGTGATTGCATTTTGGTTGACAGGTTGGATCTATACTGCAATCGTAGGTAAACCCGTTCGGCAGTATTACCGACAACCATTCTGGTACACAAATTACGAGTGATCGATTTCGTTAAGCTTCGGCTTAACTCGGCTGGAATAACGTGCTCTTGATACCACCTTCTCCGGGTCTTTCCGTAGCACCCGCTGGTCTTCTATGGGGAGATTGGCAAATGCCTGGCACTCCGGTGAGCAACATCCATTATACTTTTTATTACAAGAATCACACTGGATAAATAAAATATGACAGGCCTCATTGCCGCAATCAAGATGACGATCCGCCGATTCTCCGCATTGATGGCAAACGCTCAAAACATGATCCGTAACCCGTTCACCCATGCGGGCATCAAATACAAAATTCTTACCGAAAAATTTTGAATCCAGACCTCGAGCTTTCACATCGTGAGTATATTGGATAATGCCGCCATTGAGTTGATTCACATGCTGAAATCCACTGTTGATTAAATAAGCTGAAGCTTTTTCGCAGCGAATTCCTCCCGTACAGTATAAAAGGACTTCATCCTCTTCATGTCCTTTTAATAAGGATCTTACTTTGGGCAATAATTCACGGGATGTATCCACGTCAGGAACAATGGCGTCCTTAAATCGTCCCACTTCACTTTCGTAATAATTGCGCATATCCACAATGACCGTATTCTCATCATTTAATTTTTTATTGAATTCTTCTGCGGAGAGATGATTTCCGATTTGGGACATATCATATTCATCCTCGCCAACACCATAAGCTACAATTTCATCTTTGATCTTGATAGTTAGCTTGTAAAAGGACTCCCCATCCTGAACGGCAATTTTGAGGGGGATATCTTTTAAAATGTCATGAAAAGCTAAGTTGGCTTTGAATTGTTCCCAATGTTGTTCCGGGCAACTGAACTGGGCATTGATCCCCTCTTTCGCTAAATATATACGGCCAAAAACCTTTAAGGCATCCCATTCCTGATAGAGTTCATTCCGTAATACATCTGGATTTTCAATCTTTGTATATCGGTAAAATGAGCAAGTGATTCGTTCGAATGCTTCCTGCTGGAGTTCATCCATGAGTAATTCGCGACTCTTTTTATTGTATAAAACTTCATTTTTCATGGCGAGAAATTAAACTGAATTTGGAATCAAAATGAAACAATGAGGGGCGCGTGGTCGGGCTGCCACTGGATATATTTTTTCATAACGGATTGAAATAAACCTAAGGATTTCCAACCTTCAAACCATTGATTCAAGGATATGAATTTCTTTTCAAAATAAGGTAAATCCACATGGGCAAATTGACGGACAAAGGGAAGAATAGCAACATCGGTCCACTGGGCTTTTTTGCCCATAAGATATGAATTCGTATTGAGTATGATCTCATATGTAGAAAGGATTTCTGCGCATTTCCCCTGGTAAAATTTCTGCGGATGTTCCCGGTGACGTTCATGATATTTATATTTATTGAGCCACGGTTTAAATTCTTCATCATTCACTTTAATCATGGCTAATTGTTTATCCAGATCGATCTCCATCCAGTCCGTTTGTGTTTGACTCAATGCCCATTCCATAATATCAAAACTTTCATCGATAACTCTCCCATCCGGTAATTCCAAAACAGGAACAGTCCCTTTGGGGGAAATAGCATAAAGTTCATCGGGTCGATCGGATAAAAGTATTTCCCGAAGTTCAACGGAAATATTTGCATGGGATAACGCCATCCTGGCGCGCATGGCCCATGGTCACCGGCGAAATGAATAAAGTCTGGGATGTATTCGCATAATTTTTTTTAAGTCAGAGGATAAATATCTGGGCGCCGATCTCGGAAAAACATAGTTCGTGCGTGGGATTTCGGCACTTCTGTTAAATCTAAATCGTGAATTAAAATATCATCCACGCCCCCTGGCGATTGGGCAATCACCCTGCCTTCTGGGTTTGTGATGACCGACTCTCCCGCAAATTCCATTTGGTCTTCTTTCCCCACGCGGTTGGCCAAAGCGCAAAAGTATCCATTGTGGAAAGATGCCACCTGGAGTTCGGCCTCATACAATCCATCTGGCCATTCTCCAACCGTACCGGCCTGGGGAATCACAACAACTTCCGCCCCATTCACCCCCAATGCCCGCATAAATTCAGGATAATGACGATCATAACAAATGGCCACGCCAATCTTGCCTACAGCCGTATCATAAACCGGTGCACCATGATCTCCTTCTGCATAATAACTTTTTTCATAAAAACATTCATAGTCCGCCACGTGGACCATTTGGGTGGTACCTAACAGTGTGCCATCTGCATCAATTACCGGGGAAGAATCGTAAGTCTTTCCATCCTCTAATTCAAAGAGGTTGATAACAACCACCATATTATGTTCTTTGGCTTTTGCCATAAATTTTTCAGTGGTTGGGCCCGGCACTCGTTCAGCCAAATGGCGCACATCTCCATCAGCTAAATATTGCGGATAGAACCGGGTAAATGCCAATTCAGCAAATACGGCTAACTCTGCACCTTGCACTGCTGCTTTATCTATATTGTCCAACCCCTGCTGGACATTGGCTGCCACATCTTTTGTGGCTTGTTGTTGTATAATGGCTATCTTCATTTTTTATTCATCCGAAAGTATGAAAGATAAGACTATTATCCATCAAGCATCAATTAAATCAATTTCTTCTTGATTCCAATCCATAAATTGATTTTACTTCTTCCTATATAAAACGAAGTAATAAATATGAAGAGTGACTATTTAAACCAATATCGCCAATTTGTTTATAACGAATTGATACCCATAGAGCCGCTTTTATTGAATCATCAATATGAAGCACTCTATTCGAATTTAGATGCATTACGAATTCGTGTAAAAGAAATGGGGTTATGGGCACCATTTCTTCCCAAAGATCATGGCGGTATGAATATGCCTTTCCTTGAATTTGCAGCAGTTAGTGAAATCCTGGGTGCCTCTCCACTGGGCCATTACACCTTTGGGTGCCAAGCACCGGATATTGGTAATATTGAACTGTTATCTATGTTTGGGAATGACCAGCAGAAAGAGACATACCTTAGACCACTCATGGCCGGTGAAATTCGCAGTTGTATCGCTATGGCTGAACCGGATCGTCCCGGGTCCAACCCAACATGGTTGGATACCAACGCTGTTTTAGATGATGATGAATATGTGATTAATGGCCGAAAATGGTTTACTTCCTGTGTGGATGGTGCTGCCTTTTGTATTGTCATGGCTGTGACAAATCCTGATGAAGAAAGTAGACACAAACGGGCCAGTATGATTATTGTCCCCACGAATACACCCGGGTTTGAAATTGTAAGAAATATTCCTATTATGGGTGATGTTGGTAAAGGATTCTTCAGTCATGGCGAGGTGCAGTACACGAATGTTCGCGTACCCAAAGAAAATATCATTCAAACACCGGGAAATGGTTTTCGACTGGCCCAAGAACGATTGGGGCCAGGACGCATTCATCATTGTATGCGCTGGATTGGTATTTGCGAACGGGCCTTTGATATGATGTGTCAACGGGCTGTAGATCGAAAAGTTAAACCGGGTGCCACGCTTTCAGATCAGCCGGTTATTCGTACTTGGATTTCAGAATCCCGAGCCGAAATTAATGCCTCTCGATTATTGATTTTGGAATGCGCCAAAAAAATTGATGATGAAGGTGCACCTGCGGCCAGAACTGAAATATCTCTTATCAAGTTCCATGTGGCAAATGTGTTGATGAAGGTTTTAGATCGAGCCATCCAAACCCATGGTGCTTTGGGAATTACCGATGATACACCCCTCTCATTCTGGTACCGCCATGAACGGGGCGCCAGAATTTATGATGGTCCAGATGAAGTACATAAACTGGCGGCAGCGAAGCAAATTTTAATGAAATATGAGTCATAATGTCGATACGATTTCTGTCCGGGCGGATGAGAAATTCGATGAACTAAAACTATCAGACTTTCTAAAGGGTAAATTAGAAGGCTCAGAAAACCCGCTTCATGTTCGTCAATTCCCGGGTGGAAAAGCCAACCTCACTTATCACCTTGATTATGGTTCTCATGAATATGTACTTCGTCGCCCACCTTTGGGGCCTCTGGCTCCAACATCCCATGATATGGCGCGTGAATACAGTGTATTGTCTGTACTTCACAATATATTTCCCTTGGCACCAAAAGCCTATTTATTCTCCGATGATGAATCCATTGTGGGTGCCCCTTTTTTTATAATGAATCGCCACTCCGGGATTGTTGTTCGAACAAATATGCCATCAGAATTTGCTGATAAACCCCATGCAGGCAGACAAATGAGTATTGCATTGGCGGACGCATTGGCAGAATTTCATAAAGTGGATTATGAATCACTAGGACTTCAATCTTTGGGAAAACCGGATGGATTTATTGATAGACAAATCGAGGGATGGTCTAAACGCTGGGAAGCGGCCAAACACAAAGATATCCGGGAAATGGATGAGATATATAATTGGCTGAATGACCATAAACCACTATCCAGCGAATCGACTCTGGTACACAATGATTACAAATTGGATAATGTCATGTTGGCAGCAAATAATCCGAGGAAAATCGAGGCAATTTTTGATTGGGATATGTGTACCCTTGGGGATCCATTGGCAGATCTGGGATCTCTTTTATGTTATTGGATAGACCCGGATGACCCGGATTTTTTCAAGCAATCGGCTATGATGCCTCTGGATAATTCATTCCTAACTCGGAGGGAATTGGTGGCACGATACACAAAGACTAGCGGACGAGATGTATCCAATATCCGATTTTATCACGCATTGGGATTATACCGATTGGTGGGGATTGCAGCCCAGATATATATCCGATATTTGAAAGGACAAACCCAGGATAAACGATTCGCCATGTTTGGCGATATGATTCCTGCTATTGCACAGTTTGCCCTTAAAATTATTCAGGAGCGCTGATTCGGGCAAACCCAGGGTAAGTCAAACTACCTAAATAAAGAATACCATTTTTCTCTTCTACACTTGTAATCGGTGAAAATGATTCAGATGAAGGATCTTGAAGATTGTGAATTACCTGTCCATTCCCATCAATTCCCAGCACAAATCCATGTCGGTCCGGTGACGGTTGAATTGATTCCGGCAATCGAAGGACTACTTTTCGTATAAAAGGTTTTCCTGCCAGATTATCTATAATTTCTTTTCTTTTGGCCGGAAGTGCAATCCAGTAAATACCTTTTCCATTGGATGAAATACCATCAGGAAATCCTGGAAGATTTTCCATGATCATTTCTGATTGCCCGGTTTTTTCGCCTTTCAACCAATACTTTGTCACTCGGTACGCCGACGTTTCATTGACTAAAACAAACTCACCATCTGGGCTAACGGCGACCCCATTGGCAAAATATAAGTTTGATAATAAAGTGGTCGTCTCTTTTGTTGTCGGATCATAGACCAATAGCCGGCCCAATGGCCGATGGACCATTAAATCCAATCTATAATCATGAATATCAAATCCAGAAGATGCATCTGAAAAATATATTTTCTCATCCGACGCTACATCTACATCATCTGTAAACTTAAATGGAAGCCCTTCCGCTTCTGTTGTAAGTGTAGTGAGATTTCCATTCTTATCTGCACTGAGCAACCCTTTGTAAGCATCGGCAATGATCAAATTACCAGAAGCGTCAAAATCCAAGCCCAATGGTCTTCCGCCCGTATTTACAAACATTCCCATATTTTTTCCAAATACATCATATTTCATAATGCGGCCATCATCAAAAGGAGCGAACATATTTCCATCATCATCTACGGCCACATCTTCCGGGCCAATCCCATCATCTAATTCCAAAACTTCTGCATCCTTCAGGTAACCATTCGGTGCAAATTGTCCCGTCATTGCGGGTGCAACCGGCGCTTCCCACACCACGGGATCTACACCTACTGGCCAAAGCAATAAATAAGCCAATAAAAGGCCAAATATTCCTAATGTTCCTTTGATTATATTTTTCATTCTCTCTTTACTTGTATTCAATTCCGGAATATCCGGGCATTTTTTCCAGCAATTCTTTTCCCATAAGAAGACTGGGGGTAAAGTAACCGGATTGTGAATGATCAGCTAATAAATATTCAGCAACTTCTACGGTTCCGCAGGCGGTTAAATCATAGCCATCAACCGTAGTAAATCTGCCTTCGATTAATTCACCACTTGAATTTTTGACTTCCCCCCATACATATGATTTTGCTTCTGCTCTTTGTTCCGCTGTATTGGGTTTCCAAATTTTATCAATTCTATTTTGAACTGTTTTTCTGATCCAGTTAACTTTCAATAATTTCATATATTTTTGACGCTTTCGCAGCTTTGCAGCGCTCTTGGAAGAATTGGGATAATAGACTTCAATATTGGGAATACCCGTGCTATGGAAAGCTGTATATACATCACCCCATGGGATAGTAATAGCGTTTCTTGGACCAAACCCATAATCAATTTCACGTTCTTTAAATGCCAATGGAACATGCTTCATTTCCCCATTTTCTCTAATTTTTCCGCCGTGAGCCATGCCCTCCACACTTGTCTTGGCCGTCCCTTTACTCGCCTTGGATCCTTTCATTGCAAACCCCAATGCCAAATGAGTGGCATCCGGCATTTTTTCTTTAAGGTATGCTGCCAAACAATCGGTTGGAATCACATCAAATCCTACGCCAGGACAAATAACAATTTCTGCAGATTTTGCTTCTGCGTCTAAACCGTACCCCATTTCGTACACGGAAATTTCACCCGTTATATCAATATAATGGGTATTGGAATTGATGCATGCACGCATCATGGGCTCTGCCGTTTGAGAAAAAGGACCGGCACAATTGGCCAAAACAGATACATTAGATAATTGTTCAATAATATCATCGTTAGAGAATAATTCAAACACTTGCGAATCTAATCCTTTTTCATCGGCCAATTCCTTTACCGATTCTGACCTTCCCGCTAAAATGGGTTTGAGTCCCTTTTTAATGGCTTCTTCTACGACCAAACGACCTGTATAGCCATTGGCACCATAAATCATCCATTTTTTATCACTCATCATTAGGAATTATACTTTGTTATTAATAATAAAAAAAGAAAAAGGTGCAATAGCCTAAAAGGATACCGCACCTTTCCAGAATATATTATAAACGGAATAGCTTAAAATATTTCGCCAGAACTTTCTTCCATTTCCATTCCTTCACCTCTTTGGCGACTAAATCGACTCTTGTCCTCCATTTTTCCAAAACGATATTCCAAAGTCAATCGTATTGTTTGACTACTCCAATTTCGATTAGCATCCTGATACCAATCCCGCGTCCCGTCCTCGTCTATATCTCCCCAAGTTTCAAATCCCATTCCTGAGAGTCCAAATGGATCATTCACATTCAATGTCAAATTCAGCCTCTCATCCATTAATTTCTTTTTTATTGACATAGAAGACCAAGTCATGGCGTCCATTTTACCAATTGCAATATCCCTTGCTGGCATATAAAACATAAAGAACATAAACTCAGTCGTTGGTGTAATATTCCATATGGTCGTTATTCTCATACGTTGGTTTTGGGCGGTCTTATTATAATCAGTGCCATATAAATCCGAGTTCAACTCATCCCAGTAATAACTACCCGATAAAATTAGTCTTAACTTCCGACCAAGTGAACCAACCGCGTTGTATTCAAGTCCTTTGGTTTTTTGAGTGCCAATATTCGCATAGGTTGCTACAGATACACCATCTGGTCTGACTTCTTTATGACGTTGCATTCTATCTGTTGTATATCGGTAATAACCTCCTAAAGTTAATGAAATTCCTTTAGAAAAACGGCTAAAATTCAACTCATATGAATCGGTGTATTCCGGCTTTAAAAAAGGATTCCCTTTCCTAATATTTTTGGTATCTTGACGAGAGCTAAAGGGATTTAACATTCGAGAACGTGGTCTGCGCACTCGTTTTGAAAAACTCGTCTGAATTTGCAATAATTGTGGCGCACCAAATGTTACAGATAGACTTGGATAGAAACTTCTATAATCATTATTAAACAAATCTTTGGTTGTTTTGAGTTCAGATATCATATCAACAGTTTCATATCTGCCACCAACATTATAGCCGATAAATCCTAAGGCTCCTCCATATTGGATATAAGCTGCATGCACGGTTTCATTATAAACGAACTCATTACTAAATGCTCTATCAGCAATGTATTGATTGGTTGTTTGGTCAAAGACTTCAGATATTTGAGTATCACCTCGGTCAGTAGCTTTGCTGGCTAGCCCAACTTCTAGCTTACTATTATCATTAAAAGGGTGACTATAGTCCAACTTAAAATCAAAGCTCTTACTTGTTCCATCTTGCACATTTTTAGCTTTATCTAAATCTACAAAATCTACACCACCATCATCTGTATTATAATATTCATTGAGGCCATCATTGAGGCCATCAGAAAATCGAATATATGATGTGAGTTTTTGCTTCGGGGTCTTGAACTTCTTATCATAATTCAGATTGATATCATATCCATTTCGATCGCCGTCACCCGTTGTAGTGCGATAATATTTTTTTTCTCCCGGTCCAGTGTCTAATGTATAAGTATCACTATCACTATTTCGATTTCCATTACTTATGGTTGTTGAGATAGCCAATGACTGTGTCGGATCGACAAAATATTCAAACCCTGTCTTTACAAATAAATTAGGGCCTCCTGATTTTGAATCAGTAGTTTGATTAAGTTCATTCCTGAATGCGGGGAAATCCATCCACCTATAACTGTCTCCATCTGAAACTCTCTTTCGATCGTTCATCCCTAGGTTAATAAATGAATTAAAGGTGATTGTACGATAATTGACTTGGCTAGAAAAATTATTGCCCCCTTGCGAATCACCTCCTGTATTTACATTGCCATTTAAACCTGCAAATTTATTTTCTTTCAGCACAATATTGATGATTCCAGCCATGCCTTCTGGATCATACTTGGCGCCGGGGTTGGTCATCACTTCAATATCGGCAATATTTGCAGCGGGGACACTCTGTAGAAGTGATTTAATATCTCCCCCAGCAATACTTGACGGCTTTCCATCAATCATAAGGTTTACCCTTGAACTACCTCTAAGGCTGATATTATCATCTGGGTCAACTTCAACACCCGGAACCTGTCGTAAAGCATCTATGGCATTGCCACCTGTAGATAAAGAATTTTTTTCAACATTAAAAACACGTTTTTCTGCTGTTTGGACAAATAAAGGACGCTCTCCTTCAACATCAACACCAGCCATCTGTAAAGTTGTTTGAGTTAAAGAAATTGTTTCAAGATTATATTCTGTCTGATTTCCCCCGAATGGCATAAATGTGTAGGGTCCAAGTTCAACCTTTTTATATCCAATATATTCAATAATAACTTTATGACGACCTAGTGCAATTTCTTTAATATGGAATTCTCCATCTTTATTTGTAATTCCACCGGTCATTATGGTATTGCTACGATTATTAATAATCGCTACTGATGCATAAGAAATGGGTGATCCTGATGCGGAATCCACGACCGTACCGTATACCACTCCAATTTTGGGCACTTTGTTGGGATCCATTTGCTTCCGGGACATACCGCCGCCGCCGCCTCTGCTGTGCTGGGCGAAGCCAACGCTGGTAAACATTAAAAATGTAAGTAAAAGTAATTTTCGCATTTTATTCCTTTTGAAAAATCTTTCCAGTATAAATCTTCATTCAACCATTTGGTTGAATATTAGACCATAATTTTAGAAAATGGTTAAAATTGTTTTTTTCTGCCCGAATTAGCCAAATAATATAATACAAGTTAAATATATGTACAATTATTATTTATTGTTTTTCGATATATTATTATTGTTTATCAAATATTAATCTCTATTCTATCTTGAATTTTGGAGGATACTGTTTATGCCAATCGGTGGTTTCCTGATAAGCTTTCGCCATCGCCAGGACATTCCCATCTTCGTAGAGATCACCGATGAAACTGATACTTGTAGGGCGCCCTTTGTTATTAAATCCATTGGGAACTACCACACAGGGATGACCTGTCAGGTTCGTTCTTAGCAAGTTGTCACCATAGAAGGATGGTATCAAATAGACATCTATTGTTTCCATGAGTTTAGCCATTTTTTGATTCAGCAAGGTTCGAGCACGATTAGCATTAATATACTCGACTGCCGGGATAAACCGTGCTTCTCGGAATACATTGGGCCACGCGTTTTGTACTTGTCTTACCATTTTATCATCTTTATTAGTACGAGTTAATTCATCAAAAGCCGCTGCTGCTTCTGCCTGAAGAACAAAAGAAAGTGATTGTGTTGGAAAATCCGGCAATTCAATAGGAATAAGGTTTAGTCCCATAGATTGGAGTACCTCTAAAGACGCTTTATCATTATTAGATACTGCTGAGTCCAGAAAGGCTGATTCCACGTATCCAATTCTTAAATTTCTTAAACCCCGCTTTGATGGATAAATAAAAGGGATATCGCGTACTGTTCGATCAATTTCATCTGAACCACGGATCGTTTCAAATACAATAGCTGCCCCCTCCACACTTCGAGTCATAGGTCCAAGCTTATCCATAGTCCAACTTAATGTCATGGCCCCCGAACGACTTACCGTACCAAAGGATGGTCGAAATCCGGTTACACCATTGCGAGTGGCAGGAGACACAATAGACCCCCAAGTTTCGGAACCAATTGCAAAGCCAACCAAGCCGGCAGATGTTGCAGAGCCGGGACCTGCTGATGAACCACTGGATCCTTGCTCTAAATCCCAAGGGTTCCTTGTTTTGCCGCCAAACCAAACGTCTCCCCAGGCCAAAGCGCCCAACGTTAATTTGGCTACAAGTACTGCACCAGCTTCTTCTAATTTTCTCACAACAGTTCCCTTTTTCTGAATCATCTGATCTTTGTAAGGAGTTGCGCCCCAAGTTGTTTTATAATCTGGTACAGATAGGAGGTCCTTGGCACCCCATGGTATACCGTGGAGTAGCCCTTTGTATTGTCCACGAGCTATTTCCATATCCGCTTTTCTAGCCTGCTGGATGGCCAGTTCTTCCGTTATAGTCACTACACATTGAAGTTGATCTTGATATCGTTTAAGGCGATCTATATACATTCTTGTCAATGCTTCGGAGGTCACTTGCCGAGTACGGATTAAATGGGCCAATTCTGGAACCGTCATAAATGCACACGCTTCCAGATTGTCTGGAAGAAAAACTTTCACATCATTAAATTTGAATTTATCTCGACCTCGAGGTGGATTCATCCCAGCAGGTAAAGGATCATATAATAGAGGGAACGGTGTATGGTTAGGTAAAGCGACTTCGCGTAGAGACTGGTACTGTTCTACCCTCTGATTCACTGTGGGCAATAACGAATCTCTTTCCGAAACTGACATAGTAAGCCCCGCCAATTTTTCTGCAGAAGCTATATCACTTTTCGAAATATCTTTAGTATCGCATCCAACTAATAATACAGTTATTAACCAAAGAATATTTTTCATGGATTTGAATCTCTCATATTCACTCTAATAATATGTGCAAAATTACAAAGGCACTGATCCCGTTGCATCTGTTTTCCATTCACATTTACCTTCCACCTAACATGAGGCAGGAAAATTGCAAGATCAATTGATTCAAACACTCACAGATCTGGTACGGATCAACTCGGTAAATCCAGATTTGTCCAATGATGGCCAAGGCGAACGAGAGATTGCTGAATATGTCCAGGGCCATTTCCAGGGATTGGGTATACCATCGAATGTCCATACCGTAAAGGATGACCGCTGCAACACCACCGCTTTTATCATCGGAAATGATCCCAATAGAATTTTGCTCATGAACGGTCACCTGGATACAGTGGGAATTGAAGGAATGGATAAGCCTTTCACCATTCGAAAAGATGGGGATAAACTCTATGGTCGGGGTACTTATGATATGCTGGCGGGCTGTGCGATCCAAATGGGATTAGCGACGTACTTTGCTGAAAACCCCTGCCCCATTTCATTGGCATTCACATTTGTGGCGGACGAAGAAAATCTCAGTATTGGTATGGAGCATTTGGTCAGTCATTTTCTTACCACTCTTCCCACAAAACCCTTCCTTGGAATTTTCATGGAGCCCACGGAAGAGGCCATCGGTATCAGTCATAAAGGCTACACTTGGTTTGAATTAAAAATCAAAGGATTGGCGGCTCATGGAAGCCGGCCAGAAGAAGGGATCAATGCTATCTTCCCCCTCTCACCGGGCCTAAAAGAATTGGAAACGATCAATGCAGAACTGGCGAAGGAGAAAGCACATCCATACCTGGGAAATGCCACTCTCCACCCAGGAATGATATCAGGCGGTACAGCCCAAAGCGTTATTGCTGCTGAAGCAAAGTTGAACTGGGAACGACGCACCTTACCGGGTGAATCCCAAAAAAAAATTGACCGGGAATTGAAACGGGTTATCACCGCCGTTGAAAATGCACCCGGGAATCATAAAGTGATAGGAAGACAGGTTTACCAACGCCCGCCTAATGAAGCAGATGATGAACCACTCATCCAAAAATTGCGAGAAGTGGCGGGAGGACAAGACTATAATGGAATGTCTTACTGGGCCGATTCAGCATTAGCTACGGGTGCCGGAATCCCCTCCATTCTTTTTGGGCCAGCGGGTCATGGGGCTCATGCAAAGGATGAATGGGTAAGTGAATCGAGCCTGTTGAATTGTTATCAGGCCATGAAGTCATTCATCCTTGGGTTTAATTCATAAATGGCCAAATTAAAACGCGATCTAGGTAAACTTTCCGGCTATGCCACCATCATTGGTATTTTGGTGGGTGCGGGAATTTTTCGTGTCACCGGTGAAGCGGGTGCTGTGGCAGGATCGGCAGTACCCTGGGCCTATTTACTTTTCGCACCCATTGTACTCAGCACCGCCCTGGCTTACAGCGTATTTATTTCCACACCTCTGGGCATGCGTCCCGGCGGTGCCTATATCCACATTTCCCGAACCTTTGGCAATTACTATCTTGGTTTTATTGCCATGTGGATGAAACTACTTGCCTTCATCGGCGCTATTGCCTTCATGTCCTCCAGTTTGGGGGAATACATGACCTTTTTTCTCCCCGGTACTGATCCCCGTTTATGGGCTTCTATCACCATGATATTCTTTTATGGTATCAATTTGTTTGGAGTTCGCCATTACGGCCATATTCAAATCACCATGCTTGTAATACTCATGATAAGCATTTTAGTGTTGGTTATCCCGGGACTTTTTGCTGTGGATCTGAAATATTATAATCCCCCGCTTCCCAAGGGATTTAGTGGATTGCTGGCGGCCATGCCCATGTTATTTTTTAGTTATGCGGGTTTTGAAACCCTTGCTCAAGTCGCTGGAGAAACGAAGGATCCTACCCGGACGCTTCCAATGATTTTTGTGAAAGGGGTGTTGGCCTCTGTTTTGATCTTCTTTTTAATGTCATTTGTCGCTTTTGGCGTTTTACCAGCGGAAACTTTGGCCCAATCCCAATCAGCCATGGCCGATGTTGCTGGACAATATTTACCCCCGTGGGGGTCAAAGATTGTAGCTATTGGCGCCATGAGCGCATTTCTCACCAGCATTAATGGATCCATTCTAGTGCCATCCCGGATGCTGTTTGTTTTTAGTGAAGACCGCCTACTGCCCAATTTTTTGGCAAAGGTCCATCCCAAATGGCGTACACCCCACGTGAGTCTAATTATCAGCGGTGTTTTTTGTACTGGTATGGTGTGGAGTAAATCAGCCTATTTTCTCATGAGCACAGGACTCATTGGAATTTTCATCATATACATTATGCAGGGTTTGGCGTTGATTTGTTTACCCACACTGAATAAACCATTATACGATTCAGCCGGATTTAAACCGCCCGTATGGGTACTCTATATTTTGGGTAGTATTTCAGTGATTTCCATGGGGTTTTTTATGGCCCAGATCATTGCTGACGTATTTTTATGGACACTGGGTGGACTGCTGATAGGAACTCTTATATATCTTTTAGGAAGAAACGCCGGGAAAAAGGAAGGCTTTGATTATGAGGCGCGCATGGAGCAGGATTATCATCTATTGGATCAATAAATGACATTCATTAAAACCATAGACATGGACAAGGCTGAAGGCATTGTTAAACAAGAATACGAAAAAGGGTTTCGCCGTTCGGGGCGGGTATTTAATATATTAAAAATTATGAGCCGGAGCCCGGCGGCGCTAAAAGATGCAATGCGTTTATATTTGACAATCATGTTTGGACCATCAGAGATTTCTCGTGCCCAGCGGGAAATGATTGCCACCGTAGTCTCGCGGGTAAACCACTGCCACTACTGAACGGAAGCCCACGGGAACGACTTCCGGGATGAAGTCCAAAATGATCAATTAGCGGAACACATAAAACATGATTGGCGGGAAGCCGATCTTACTAAAATAGACATTGCATTATGTACGTGGGCAGAAAAACTCACACGAACCCCAAGTGATATGTCTCAAAAAGATGTGTTGGAATTGGAGAATATCGGCATGTCACAGGAAGCCATCAGTGATGCAGCCCAGGTTGTGGGCTATTTCAATTATATAAACCGCATTGCAAATGGGCTTGGGGTTGACCTTGAAACAGAAATGGAAAAATAGGTTCCTGTAGAGACGCGGCATGCCGCGTCTTTACATTTAAGGCAGGAATCGACTTTACTTTTTTACGCAAAACAAAAACAGTGGATGATGCGGTCTTTGCAAAAAAACCAGAAGAAACATCGCTGACTAGATCTAAAGAATTTAGAGTACCCTTCCGAACCGTTATTGGAAAGTTCCCACCGTATAGTTTAATAAAGTAAACTCTAGGATCGATTAATAACTCGACCCAAGACCAGTTTCATATATTTACTATAGTGGCTATTTATAAACCACACCACCCTTCATTACAAAATTAACTTGTGTCATTAGGGACATATCTTCCAGAGGATTTCCTGGCACAGCAACAATATCAGCATGCATTCCTTTTTTGATTTGACCAATATCATCTGCTCCCAATACTTCGGCGGCAATGCTCCCAGCAGCATTAATGGCATCAATGGGTTTCATACCTGCTTCTACCATAAAACGGAATTCTTCTGCATTGTCCCCATGGGGTGAGACACCAGAGTCTGTGCCAAACGCAATTTTGACGCCCATTTTATAAGCCATTCCCACTGTTTTCTTAATCACGGGACCAATAGCCAATGCTTTCGGTCGAATGATTTCAGGGAAATAACCGGGCTTTTTAGCTTTTTCATAAACAAATTCACCGGCGCTAATAGTTGGCACATAATAGGTTCCGTGTTTAATCATAAGACGAGCCGTTTCTTTATCCATGAGCGTCCCATGTTCAATGGATTGCACACCAGCACGAATGGCACGCTGCATCCCTTCTACCCCGTGAGCATGAGCCGCCACGAACATTTCATATTCCGCAGCTGTTTTAACGATTTCACGAATTTCATCTTCAGTAAACTGTGGATTTTTACCATTCTTGGCCACGCTCAACACGCCGCCTGTGGCTGTGATCTTTACCAAATCCGACCCATCTTTATATCGTTGACGAACCCCCTTTCGGGCATCATCAGTACCATTGATTACCCCTTCTAAAGGACCCGGGTCACCTTGAAGTTTTCTGTTTAATCCACTGGTAGGATCCGCGTGGCCGCCTGTTGTACCCAATGATTTTCCGGCAGCATAAATTCTGGGACCTTTGATATAACCTGCCGTGATGGCGTTACGGGTGGAAAGCATAACTTCGCCCCCTAAGTCCCGAACGGTGGTGAATCCGGCCATGAGTGTTTTTTCTGCGTAGGGAATGGCACGGTAAGCCACATCTTCAATATTCATATAGAATTCCTCACCAAAGGCTTTTGGATTCATTTGTCCAGACATGTGAACGTGCAAGTCAATCCATCCCGGCATGACGGTTGCATTTTTCAGATCGATCACTTTGGCGTCATTATCACCATTGACGTATCCACTTTTTACATCAACAATTTTTCCATCCTCTATAATGATTGATCTATTGGATACGGCTTTCTTTGATTTTCCATCTAGCAATGTACCTGCATGAATAATGGTTTTTTGGGCCCATAAAATTATTGGGAAACAAATAATAAGGATGATTAAAATTCTTTTCATTTTCCCTCCTCAAGGAATTGTATTAACAAAAACAGGTCTAAAAGATAAAACAATATTACCAAATAAACCATTTTGGAAAATAAGGATCCTAACAGAACAGATTCAAAAAAATATTTTTATTAAAGTGCAATTTCTTGAATTAGTAGGGATTGTTATTTCAGCAACACCATCTTTTTTGTTTCGGTAAGTGGTCCCATTACCGCGCGATAAAAATAAATGCCCGGAGCAACAAGATGCCCTGTTTTACCTCTACCATCCCATACCAATTTTTTATACCCATAATGTTGATCTTCATTGACAAGGACAATGACTTCTCTACCTAAAATATCATAAATGGTTAATTGTACGTGGCTTATTTCAGGCACATCATAGTGAAGCGTTGTTGAGGCATTAAAGGGATTGGGATAATTTTGAAATAGGGCATATCGCGTGGGTTGTTGTCCAAATTGAATAAACAATACAATATCTGCACGCATTTGAGGTAGCATGGGCCATACATTATCTCCGGGGCAAGATGTGGTCCCGAAATAATCTCGGTGACCTTTCAAAACGTTTGGATCAACACCATACGTATCCGCAATCCATGAATATAAATTTATAAGAGATTTTTCAGTGGCATAGGTCATTTCATCATAACAGGGCAAATTAGTTTCCGGCGGATGATAACAGCCCAACACACAGACGCCAATATTACCTGTATTGGCACCGCCTACATGGGCCCCCAATACTGTTTCCGGTCTGCCTTGATAAATATTGCCACCCATATCTACCAGAAAATGATATCCGATATCGCTCCACCCTCGGCCATCTTGATGGAATTCTTGAATAGATTTAACCGCCGCTTTTCCTTCATCCAATGTCTTGGCTGCCCAACCAGCTGCGTGGTGTAATGTCAATTTTCTAAAATATGGATGATTAGAATACCCAGATTCAGGAGGACGGGCGCCCCACTCTTCTCTGGAAATCACTTTGGGTTTTTCAACACCAGACCGTTTAGGTTTGATCCCTGGTGGATTGTTCAACATTTTTGTTTCACCATCCCTCCGATCAAAAACCCCTCCGGTTAAAAAGGTTACAGTCTTCAATGAATGAACTTCATATCTAATGGCTGTTGCAAATTCTATGCTTTGATCTAAAATGGACGCAATAAAACGATCACTATTGGGTTCGGCAAAAGTCTTGGCTTTATATTTCTTTGACCATTGCCCATCCCCTTCCATAAACTGAAACCAAACAATGGCTTGTTGATCTCCAGATAGTCGAATGGCCGCCCCTTCAATTGATGAATCATCCCCTATTTTAAATGCACTCCCGGATAATTGGAATCCAGAAGTTGTTTTGACTCTTTGTCCCGGTCCATCAAAAGATATTTCTCTTACTGCATCCAGAAATTGTGCCTGGAGACCAGACAGAGACACCACCGTTAGTAAAAGAATTTTATAATATTTATTCATGAGCCAGGTTTGAATTTATCCTTCCATATGGACATTTTAGATACAAAAAAAGCCCCGTATTTCTACGAGGCTTTTTTGTCACGCAAGTGAATCGTTTATTTCATAAACGTCATTTGTTTGGTCTTTGTGAAATTACCAAATCTCATTGAATAGAAATAGGTGCCACTGGCAACCTGGTTTCCATTATTATCCATTCCATTCCAGCTCACACGATAGGTGCCTGCCGGTTTGTCCTGCAGGGGAAGAACAGTTGCCACTTCCTGACCCATCACGTTGAATATACTAATTGAAAGTTGACTTGCTATTGGCAAGGTATATTCAATCGTTGTTGTTGGATTAAAAGGGTTTGGATAGTTTTGGCTCAGTTTATAATCCTCAGGTGTAATGAGAACAATGCCTTTTACTGCTAATTCCGTGCTGGCACCCGTCCATTCCAATACTCTGATAAAAACACGGTTTGTATTAACCATGGCAGAATCAGTTCCTGCATATAAGCTGTCAGCTACACCTTGATAAGCCAGGAGCACTTCACCGTATTTATCTCCATCAAGGTTTGAGCCTGCAAACATTTTATTTACACCACCGGTTTGCGTGGAATCGATGTGGCCTGAACCGATTGTGAAATCAGTTGTTGTGTAACTGGCGGATGAAAATATATCCGTGCCCGTGAAATCATACTTTCTAAAACCTGCCCCATGTCCAACAAAAACTGCCGGATCGCCAAACGCATTGTTATGGGCAGCGGCTCCTAAAGCGTATTTATTTCCCTTTTTTGAAGTTGCATTCCATGTAGTAGCTAGACTATCAATGGCACCCCACTCGTCAGTCGTAAATGTGGTTGCATCACCGTCTGCATCACCAATTACATAAACAATTCCTTTGTAAAATGCGCCCACATAAACTTCATCTTTTCCGTCACCATTTACATCGGCCACAGTCGGTGCCAGGGTCCAGTCATCTCTATCCGCGAATTTATAGCCTGTATCAGACTGTGTATAAGCATCAGGTCCAGTAGCTTCGATAATAAAACAGGAAAGATTGTTCCAGGAGAAACAGACAGCCTCTTTCAGTCCGTCCCCATCCGTATCTGCAATAACCACACCTTGTGGACTTCCGCCACCGAATTTATTTTCTCTGACGCCGTCTTTATCCGTATCTCTGGGTGAAGCTGAAAATTCTTCTACCAGGGACGGTAATACACCAATATCCCCCTGAACGCCCATAATAATAAATCTATCTTCCGAATAAGCTGCATGGGTTGTTGATTTAGTTCCGTAGTTAGGGTTTGTTGATCCATTACTCGCCATTATAATCTCATCCCGGCCGTCTCCATCAATATCGCCAACAGAAAAATGTTCCGGTCTGGCATGTTTTAATGTATCATCAAAGACTGTCAGCAAATTTCGCGACCAAGTGGTTGTAAACCCATTATCAGTAGCACCATCCCATTCAAAAATCCAGAGACCTGCTGTACTATCAGGGACAGGGTTATTAGTAACGGCTGTTATGGAATCAACTTGGCTATAATCCGTAAAAATAATTACTTCGCCAAGTCCGTCTCCATCCGTATCGCCGGTTTGAACCCACCTTGGTGTACTTCCGTATGTGCTTTTTGATGTCCCGGTCCAGACATGGACTAGGGTATCACCGTAATACCATTCGAATCCGTGTACAGATCCAGTAGAATAATCAGTTGCAAATACTTCCATTCTTCCGTCCTTATCTAGGTCAGAACCACTCCATATTCCTCGGGGTCCAGAGTCCTTAGCTGGCCAGGCAGTAGGATTACTTAAATCACTATTAAAGAGACTATGCAGCTCAAAATCTTGAGCCAAAGCCATGGCTGAAATTGTAAAAGTTAAAATTATGGTTTTAACGATTTTTTTCATTTTATTTTCCTTTATGATAGATTAACGAACACTAAGCGACAAATATATTAAAAAAGATATAAATTCTTTCTTTTCTTATATTTTTAGCATTTAATTATAGACACAAAAAAGTAGAATACGCAATAAAAAATGAAAAAATATTTTTTATTGATTCCCTTTTAACATTGATGATTTAATTTTCGACCTAATTTATTATCAAATTTTCATTAAGTTAAAGAGGTTCCCAGCTATTCGATTCTATTGGAAAAAATCTATTCTTTTCTTGGTCATTTCATCATTACTCTATGGTAATACGGGTAAGATCTCTGGCAAAGTCACTGATATAAAATCGGGTAATCCCTTGGCTGGTGTAAATGTATTTTTAGAAGGAACGCCCTACGGCGCAGCTACCGATCAATTTGGTGAATATGTAATTTTAAATATCCCGTCGGGCAATTACACCTTGCGTGCTTCTTATATTGGATATGCTTCTTTTCGAGTAGAAAATATTCGTGTAAGTCTGGATCGCACGACGAATCAAAACTTTGTTCTGAAAGAAGCAGTGATCGAAGGCGAAGAAGTTACGGTTCTTGCCGAGCGTCCAATGGTTCAAAAGGATCTAACTGCCTCACAAAAAGTAACAACATCTGATGAAATAAGCGTTATGCCTGTAGAATCATTCTTAGGTGTCCTCACTACACAAGCGGGCGTTAACCAGGGGGCCGGTGGAGAACTCCATATTCGAGGCGGCCGATCCAATGAAGTTGGCTATTATGTAGATGGCGTTTCTGTAGCCAATCCATTTTTTACCAATGGGCTTGCCATTAATATTTCAAACAAAGCATTAGAAGAAATGAAAGTAGTGAGTGGCGCCTTTAACGCAGAGTATGGCAATGCCATGAGTGGTATAGTGAATCTCCAGATAAAGGACGGCGGCAAAAAATATCATGGTAGCCTTTCTTATCAATCGGGAGATCATCAATCTTCCGATACTGATATTTTCACCAATATTGATCAATTTAATATTTTTACAAACAAGGTGTACGAAGGAACGGTAAACGGTCCCATGCCTTTCATGTCTAAAGATGGAAAGTTTACCTTTAATATCAGTGGGCGATTTTCATCCAGCGAAGGATATTATTATGGTATTCGTGAGCATACCATTGGTGATTCTGCCGATTTTAGAACCTCTGATGACTGGTATATTGAAATGAACGGCGATAGTACATTTGTTCCCATGAGCCCAAGAACCAGCAATAATCTGCTGGGGAAATTCACTTATCGCGTATCCCCCATGTTAAAGGTTTCTCTTCAAATGCTCCATAGTGGTGGGAAATCAAAATCATACTCCCATTATTATAAATATAACCCCGATGGTACATCCACATCTGAATCAGCAAATAATAACTTTTCTCTTCGGGTGAACCACGCTTTGGGGAAACGGAGTTTTTATGAAGCAATATTTTCAGCTTCCAATACAGATTATGCCGGGTATCAGTTCAAGCCCATCGATTTGAGTACCGCTGTCCATGAAAATGATGCAGGCCGATTTGGTTCGGGACAATATGTTCTCTATAATGAATTTGAAGACGGGGATCGATATTGGATATTGAACGAGTCTGAATATGTGCCTACCTCCCGGATAAAAGGATCTCCAACATCATCCACTTTTTCTTTTGGCGGATCGAACCGGGGCCATTCCTACCGTAAATCAAGTTCATTTAGCTTCAAGTTTGATTTCACCAGTCAGCTCACCAATCGCCATGAATTAAAAACAGGGATTAATTTCCGGAACGATCAACTGGATGAGAGAAACTTTTCCGTTCTTTATGATAATCAAACATATCGCACACCAACCATTCTGCCTGAAAATGATTCCCCTTCCCACAGTCATTATAACAATACATCCACCTTTTTCTCCGCATACCTTCAGGATAAAATTGAGTACAATCACTTTATCACCAATGTGGGGGTTCGGTTTGACCAATTTAAACCCAATGAAGATTATATCACTGACTTCCTGAACCCGGAAGGTGAAAAGGAAAAAGCGTCGAACAAAACAATGATATCACCCAGAATTGGTGTGGCATTTCCCATTACAGACAAAGGAATTCTACACTTTTCTTATGGACATTTTTATCAAATGCCCACATTGAGAAGGCTATACAAAAAGAGTATTTTTGGCGCCGGGTTAGGCCCTACAATCGGATATGCAGATTTAAAGCCTGAGAAAACAGTCCTCTATGAATTTGGTCTTCAACAACAACTTACTGGCGTAATGGCATTTGAAATGAGTGCATTTTATAAAGATATCCGGGATTTGCTTGCCTTACAATCCATTCGATATGATTCAGAAAAGTACGGCCCTTCTAACTACGCTATTTATATGAATAAGGACTATGGGAATGTAAAAGGATTTACATTTAGCCTGACAAAGCGATATGACCGTGTGACTAAAACGTCTGCTTTTATTGACTATACTTATCAGCTAACAGAAGGCAATAGTGTTACCTCCGGTTCATTTTATTACAATGCCTTATCCGGAGAAGAAGAAGAAAAACGGATTGTACCCCTTTCCTGGGATCAACGTCATATACTAAATTCGACCGTATCTGTGGGCGACCCGGGAAATTGGAATCTGGGGCTCATTAGTAAATTATCCAGTGGTTGGCCTTACACCCCCAATATCCCCGATGCCAATTATGTCCCTCTTTCCAATTCAGGCCGAAAACCCTGGCAATGGCGGATTGACATGCGTCTCCATAAAAACTTCAAAGTGGGCAAATTCCAGTATATTGTATATACAAAAATTTATAACCTGTTGGATCGCCGAAATGAAAGATATGTTTTTAATGACACTGGACGGGCCGGATATACTTACGTATCTCAATCCACCCAAGAAACCAAAGGATTTGTAGATCATTACGGTGAATCGGGTGTTCACACCTGGTCCGAATATCAGGTAAGACCCCAATATTATACAGCGCCTCGTTCCATTAACATTGGATTATCGCTGGATTTTTAAAATGAAAAAACCAATTTTAATCACACTCATTATGGGATGGTCACTCATCCTACTTTCGGCCCAGGATAAACCACGCCAGTTTTCAAAAGAATGGAAAATGGCGGGCCCGGAAAAAGAGTGGAATTCTGTAGAACACGAATATTTCTACCGCTGGCGTGAAAAAGTTCGAACCAAAAGAGCACAAGCAGATAATCAGATTTTACGCCGGCAAAAAGCCATTTTAAACGGTAATAAGATTACAACAGAAATCTGGAATTTTGGCTCCATCTCCAGTCCGGGTAACCGAGTAACGGATATTGTCTGGGAAGGACTGGGTTATGGTTATGAATTTGGCCCATTTATTGGTGCAGAAATTCCTGTAAAACCCAATAGCCACATAGATGCTTATATCAAAAAAGATGCGAATGGTGATCCCGTTCTGGATGATGATGGTAATCCTGTCTGGGTGGCAAAAGCAATCAGTGACGGGCTCGTATCCCTCGGAGGTGAAATTTCACCAGATGGAAAAATTTTTTGGGGATGGGAACCCTTGGCCTATAATGATTTAGATGTGCCTTATGGAGATCCAAATAGTGCCCGAGTACCAACTTCCAATGACTTAGACCGGGATGGAGACGGTAAACCGGATAGTTGGCCTGAAGGATGGTATAATGCCAACTTGAAAAAACATGTATGGCCTGGGGCTTTGAGACAAGGTTCTTCCAATGCAGATTTGGAATCATTCTTCGTGGTGGATGACCGAAGCAACCTAGAATTTAAATATTATCCCTTCCCGGAAGATTCATCCCGCTTGGGACTTGGGATTGAAATTGAATGCCGGTATTACCAATGGTCTAACCCCTTGGCAGAAGACGTTATCTTTTTGATATATAAGGTGACAAATAAAAGTACAAAAGATTTGAATGAAGTGGTATTTGGCATGTGGGGAGATCCCCATATTGGTGGCCCCTCTAATTGGCAGGATGATCTTTCATACTTTGATAAAGATATGAATATGGTCTATGCCTGGGACGAAGATGGTAAATCCGACGTGGCTGGGCGAAAACCTGGTTATTTCGGATACATTTTTCTGGAAAGTCCCGGAGATCCTCATGATGGAATAGATAATGACGGAGACGGCATGATAGATGAAAGCCGCAATAACGGTATCGATGATGATGGTGATTGGGATCCTGAAACAGATGATATTGGTATTGATGGTCTCCCAAACACAGGTGATACGGGAGAAGAAGATGGCCTCCCTACTGCTGGAAATGCATATGATATTCGGCAGCCGGGAGAACCGAATTTTGAATGGACAGATTTAGACGAGTCGGATATGATTGGACTCACCAGCTTTGCTGCCCCAAACTTTGGGGGTAATAATCGTATTTCAAAAGACGATTATATTTATTCCACTTATATGACACCGGGCCAATTCGACTCATTAAGTGCAGATGTGGCCGGAGATAATATCTTTTTATATGGCTCCGGGAATTTTACCCTAAAAGCCGGAGAAGCCAGACGCTTTTCCATTGCCTTGCTGGTAGGGGATGGGTTTGACGATTTGACCTTAAATGCCAAAACAGCCCGACAAATTTATGATACCAATTATCAATTTGCGAAGCCACCGGAAAAGCCCAATCTCACAGCTGTCCCCGGGAATGAAAAAGTTACGTTATATTGGGATGATATTGCAGAATCCTCCTGGGATCCCATATCTAAAGAATATGATTTTGAAGGATATGTGATTTATCGCAGTACAGACCCGAGCTTTTTAGATCAGCAAAATATTACAGACGTGAATGGGTCCCGCTTCCTATTTGAACCCCATACGACAGAAACAGGTGGCTGGGCCAAATGGGATTTGATCAATGAATATAAAGGTCCCAGTGATATCCCTTATGACGGAAGGGGTGTTGCCTATCATTTGGGTAATAATACAGGACTTGTTCATTCATTTGTTGATTCCAATAATGTTATCAATGGTCAACGATACTATTATGCCATTTGTTCTTACGATCACGGTACAAAGATCTTGGGTATTGGACCAAGCGAATCATCCAAGACAATCACCCTCAACCCCGAGACCAACGAAATATTTTTGGATGTTAATACTGCATCTGTTGTTCCTCGTGAACCGGCGGCAGGTTACACGAAAGGATTTGTAACTGAGGATACGGTGTCTGCCTTTAAACATCTCGCTGGATTTGGCACCGGTGATTTTGCTGTAGAAATTCTTGATCCCATGGCCATTGAAGATACCAACACATTTCAGATCACATTTGATGTGAGCCCCACCCGCTATTTCATCGAGGACCTGAACCCGGTCATTGAAAACCGAACTGTTAAGAAAAACGTCTATATTACACTAAAAAAGAACCGCGTGAATGGCGAACGTTTTATCCTGAAAAACAGTAGCGGATCAATCATGACAAAGGATAAAGACTACATCCTTTTCCCGGAAGCGGGGCAGGTGGTTGTTACCGACACCCTGAATTCAGCTATCACAGAGGGAGAACAAGTCTCCATCGAGTACACCCATTACCCACTTTGGGAGAGTAAACGATTAAATAACGAAGAGTCCAATCCGGTTATTGACGGTATTAAACTTTATGTTAAAGACAAATCATTAGCACTGAATGATGAGAAATCAAAATGGACCGATGGCAGCACTGGGAATTACACTGCCACAGTGGGTCCCTATGATGGTAAAGCATCCAATATGCAGGCGGCAGATTATGAAATTCGCTGGTTTAACGATATTGCTGATACCAGTTCTCTGGGTACAGCAACTGCCCCATTCCAAATCTGGGATGTGACTCATGGTATCATACCTTTCAAAAAGAAAATTGTTGTCCTGGATTATAAGATTAGAAATAAGACATGGGACTTTGGTGAAAGTGTGGTCATCCTCGAAGAAGGAGATGGACTTAATGTTTCCTGGCAAATTGATTTTAATCCACCTCAGGATGTAACAGTCACCCACCCCATTGGAGGTGATGTGTATTTCATTGCCACCAATCGACCTTTTACTTCTGCAGATATATATCAATATCAAACCCAAGCATCAGCTATTAACCCAGAAATGGCCACCAATAAATTGGATGATATCCGAGTGGTTCCCAACCCATATGTGGTAACAAATATCTTAGAACCACTCGATCGTCAAAACCCTCGCGATCGTGGACCGCGTAAAGTATATTTTGATAAACTCCCGAGCGAATGTACCATTCGGATTTATACAACCACGGGAGAATTGGTGAAGGAGATTTCTCATATTTCGGCATATGATGATGGACAAGAGTCATGGGATTTGACCACAAAAGATAATTTTCCTATCGCTTACGGGGTCTATATCTATCATATTGATGCAGGAAAACTGGGAGAAAAAATCGGAAGAATGGCGGTCATTAAATGAAGATTTTTTCAACATTTATTATTTTCTCTTCCCTCCTGCTTGCTCAGTTAGATAATAGTGCAACCATTACCAAAACGGGAACAACAGCAGCCCAGTTCTTAAAAATTGGTGTAGATGCCCGCGCCTCAGCCATGGGAAATGCGTTTACAGCCATGAAGGGTGACTTAAGTTCCATGTACTGGAATCCCGCTGGCCTTACTTCTATTGGTAGAATGGAAACCATGTTCATGAATAGTAGCTGGCTGGCTGGCATCCAATTCACACATGCAGCCTTTGCCATCAATTTAAATGCTGCCGGTGTTATTGGTTTTAGCCTGACGAGTTTATCTGTGCCGGAGGATATGGTCCGTACTGTCGAAAAACCCAACGGTACGGGGGAATATTTTGATGCAGGTGATTTAGCCATGAACTTCACCTATGCACGGAAATTGACAAACCAATTTTCTATTGGTGGTAATATTAAATATATCCGACAAAATATTTGGCATGCCAGTGCATCGTCCGTTGCTGCAGATTTGGGTGCACTATTTGTGACACCTTTTAATGGAATTCGACTTGGCGCCAGTTTGTCCAATTATGGATCTGAAATGCAAATGACCGGGCGAGATCAAAAATTTAGTATCGACCCGGATCCGAATAATGGTGGAAATGTTGAATTTGTCAATGCCATGTACGAGACAGATAAATTTCCGTTACCTCTCTTATTCCGAGTGGGCCTTTCAGGGGAAATAATTGAGTCCGAAAAAATGCGGCTCAGTTTTGCTGTGGATGCACTCCATCCCAATGATAACGTCGAATGGGTAAATGCAGGGTTAGAATATGCCGTGGCAGAAACATTCTTTTTAAGAAGCGGTGTTACCACTCTTTTTAGGGAGGATTCAGAAGAAGGCTTCACATTTGGTGGCGGTGTTCATTCTCGAATTGGCGGATCAACAACTCAAATCAAATTAGATTATTCTTATTCTGCTTTTGGGCGACTTAAAAATGTCCAACGACTTTCTCTAGGCATTCGATTTTAAACTAACTTTCGCACCAATTTATAACACCTGTTAAATCTTCAAAAACTGGTGCTCCTGTATTTTTCAATCGCTCTCGACTCACATGACCGTTGGACACCAAAACACAATCAGCGCCAATAAGCTTTGCAACTTCATGATCATGAATCGTGTCACCAATAAATAAAACTTCATGGGGGCCATAGTGCAGTTCCTCCACCCAGGCCTTGCCTGCTGCTTCCTTTCCTTCAGCATAATGGTTATCCTGGCCGATGATCTTAATAAAATAATCCCGGATATCATGATACTGCAGAATGTCATCCAGCATGATTTGGCTGGCGGCGGAAAGGAGAGATTGGGTAAACCCGCGATCTTTAAAATATTGCAATGCTCTTTGTGACTCTTTATGCAAATCCGGTTCATGATGCCGGGTCATATAATCTCTTATAAACTCACTCCCAGAAATAGAAAATGGTTCCTTTTCAAAATCAAAACCGAGTTTGATATAATAGTTCTTAACGGGAAAACAAAAATTGTCCAGGAACCACTCTTCAGTCATTTCTTTCATATTTCGTTGCCGCAGGACACCGTTCATAATATTGATACAAAAATGCCTGTCATTGAGTAATGTACCGTTCCAATCCCAAATGATATGTTTGTAAGCCATAATAGGTAATAAACCTGCGGGAGATTTATTAAAAAA